>Ga0209064_1000010_pt1 | contig 420095 bp, 384 predicted proteins | sample Inofromicrocosms_FD_187498 | JGI IMG/M metagenome (GOLD analysis project Ga0209064, IMG submission 187498) | Mouse cecum microbial communities from Vienna, Austria - Inoculum for glucosamine and mucus D2O microcosms (SPAdes) (version 2) | ecosystem: Host-associated > Mammals > Digestive system... | reverse complement strand
TCAACATCAAACAATTTTGAAAATTTTCCAAATCTTACATCATTGAATCCAACACCATTATCTGAAAGTGTAACTACTAAATTATGCAACTCTCCATAATTACTCAATGATATATTGATATTGAATTCGGTAGCATCCGCATCTAAAGCATTTGCAAATGCTTCAAAATAAATCATCTCAAATGACGATTTAGAGAAAAACATCTTCAATGCTTGTTTGATATTAACTTCCATATATATTATTTTTTATAATTCATCCTCATAGTTAAACTCAATTCTACTTTGAAGTATTATCTCTTTGAGTACATTCGAAATTAGCCCGGCATCTTCTATTCTTTGAAAATGGTGTAGCAGTGTTGGGATATTTATAATTTCCTCTATGCATTCCATATACTTACAAACAATATCTTCTACAACATAAGTTTTGGAAGCGTCTTTATACAATTTATCTTTCAAAACATCCACGTCATCAAGCGATTTAACTACGAATGTTATTGGATATTTTTCTATCTTCTCAATATCAAGAAAATACTTTTTAAAATCCAATGTTTCTGTGACTTGGAAAAATCGCCCTAAAGGTTTCATTACAAAGTCAATACCCCCATCATTGGCATTTGTTCTTCCTGTCTTGTAAAGTTTCAATGCTTCCTCATTCAAATTTTCCCAAGAATACCCCCATATAATAGTCTGCTCTTTGTAGTAGTATTTGAGTATAGCATAACTGACTATCTCAAATAATCTTGCGTCAACATTTGGAGCAAGTAATCCTGTTATAAACTCATGAACATTTACACTATTGCTATCTTCTATTGCCTGTAGTTCTTCGCATTGTGCGATGAAACGTTGAAACGAGTATTGCTTAATCTTCACATATTCATCTATGATTGCGATAATAGCTTTAGCAATATTATATCGGTTCCCATTGACATCAACTATTAATAAATTTTCATTTATCCAATAACGGTTAGTTTCCAAGTTTCGCAAAATAGGAGTTATGTCTGATGTGGGAAAGAACTTTTGGAATTCTGCATTCATTCGATTATTCAATGCGTGATTTTGCAATTTACTTCCAAAAGGAAGTTCTCGTTGCCTCTGAAATAAACGAGAAAATTGCGCTCCTTCATAATTTCTATACATGGAATTTGTATCGAAATCATGTGCTATATAATCTTCAATTATAACATATATAGCATAAAGATTGGCAAAACTGGAACGAGATTTAGAACCCTTACTTGCAGATTTAGTTTTCTCATTGATATATTGAATCAAAAGATTTTTTGTGTAAATCTCTGTTCCATTTTCCCCGTATATTCGGAATAAAACATCTTTAATGATAGGTGTAAAGCTGTGTTCCATGAGTTTAAAAAAACAATGATGGTTGCTGAATATCTGTGGATATTGTTGGCTTATATACTTTTTGTAAAGCCTCTAATGGTAATCCTTTGTATTCTGTTGCTAATTCTAATCGTCTAAGTCCAATTTTAATATACTCCTCTTGTAACTCAATCCCAATCGATTGTCTCCCTAAAGTTTTTGCCACATAAGAAGTAGTAAATGTACCGGAAAAAGGGTCTAATACAACATCTCCCACTTTGGAACTTGCTTTTATTATTCTTTCAAGTAAAGCTATTGGTTTTTGAGTCGGATGATTTTCATATTCATCCATCCTATACCTAACTCGTGCGAAATCCCAAACATTGCCCGGAACTTTTTCTGTATTGTAAGGTTGTGGAGGATTTTTCCTATAATCTATCAATTTGCGTTTTGCACCAGTCTTTGCCTCTACTTTTATATCTTCAGCATTAAAAGTATAGTTGTTTTTATCTTTTACACAAAAAAGAATCGGTTCATACATAGAGCCAAAGTAGCGTTTAGCTTGTACCCCCGAACTATCATAAGACCATACAAGACGAGATAGAATTGTTAGTTTCTTACGTAGAAAAATATCAAAATACGGCATGAATTGTGTCGATGTCATAACATAAAAAGCTCCTGATGGCTTCAATTTCTTAATACATAAATTCAGCCATTCATAACACCATTCTAAATAAGATTCATCCGTTTCCCACTTATCTCTACAACCTGCGAAATTCTTTCCTATGTTATAAGGAGGGTCTGCGAATATTAAATCAATTGATTCATTCGCGATTTCTTCATTCAGAGCTATTATTGCATCTGAATGAATTATTTTATGTTCTGTATTTCCTATAATTTCAATACTATTCATATTGCTTATAACGTTTTTTGTGCTACTTTCAATATCTGAGTAGCATTATTCTCATTTTTAATAAGCCTACAAATTTTATCTGCAAGCCATAATGTTACAAGCTCTTTTTTATCAGTTTGCAATATTTGGGCAATCGCTTCAACTTGTTCTCGTCTTGCTTTCCTCTCACCTTTCTCTATTTTGCAATATGTTGCAGTGTCAATATCCAGTGCCGCAGCCAATTGACGTTGCGGCATTTGGTTTTGAATACGAAGTTCTTTTATGCGCTCTGAAAACATCTGCCTTACTCTTTATTGTCTTGACATTATTTGGCAAATTTATTACTTTTATTTTGTTTATGCATTATAGAAAGACAATAATTTGATTAACTTGAATTTAGTGATTGTAGTACAGCTAATTATTTATCTATTTTTTCTTAAATCCTCCTGCCTTTCCTTTGCGGTTGTATAGGTCGGCGTATGTTCTGCTTTAACTTCTCGAACTGTTCCTTGAACCACTCGGCAATGGGCTTTCGGTCGATGGCAAGAACTAATCTCGTCCCGTTGGTCGGGTCTTTCACTACTTGAAACCCAGCCTTTTCGGTCGTGAATTTCCGTCCGTGTTCCTCCGAATAGAGTTCCCCTGCATACTCCAACGGCTTTCCCTTGACGAGCGTTGCGGTCTGTCTTTCATCGAACCCAATAAGGCGGCAGAGGTTTTCGATACGGAGCATTTCACGGAAATAGGGAAACCATGCCGCCGCCCTTGCGATTACCGTTTTCAAGAAAGATATTTCCTCCTTGTGCTTCGTTTCCTTGTCCGCTATCTCCCTGCGGTGCTTCCGTTCTACTTCCGCCATCTGTCGGCTGTGGTCTGCCTGCATGGTCTGTATTCTATCTTGCAGGGCTTCGATGGTTTCCTCGTGGTCGGCTACCTCCCTATGCAGGGCGGTGTTCTCTTTTTCCAATGTCTTGACCTTGTTGCTGCCGAAAAGAGAACCGACACTCTCGGCGATGTTGGCGGCTGCGGTGGTTGCCGCCCCTTTCAGCTTCTCGGTCTGTATTTCTTTTTTCGCCCGTCTTAGTTCCTCCCGTGCCGTTTCTTTGCGGTCTCGAAGTTGCCCTATGTCTGTTCGTAACTGTTCCGTCTGCTGCACCAAATCACGGTAATACTGCCGCGTGGTGATATGCTTCGCTTCCGAACCGTCTATGCCACGCTGTAACCCGTAACCGCTCATGGCTTGGGCATAGGTGTCCTGATAGGATTTGAGCTTGGCACGTGTCATAATCTCATCGGCACACAAACGGGCTGTATCGGTCGGTTTCTTGCGGTATCGCTTCTTTACCTGCTCCTCTTTCTTCTTGCGCTTGCGCTCTCCCTTGACTATCGGGACAAGAGTGGCGTGTATGTGCGGTGTCTGCTCGTCCATGTGCAGGACTGCCGACACGATGTTCTCCTTTCCGAACGTGTCGGCGAAGTATTTCAGATTGTCGGCGCACCACTCGTCCAAACGCCCCTCTTCCTCTATCCGCTTCATGTCCTCGTGCGTTCCCGACACGTTGATGCGGATAGCCCGTACTTGGTTGCTTCCGATTTTGCGTGTCAGCCCCGCTTCTTCCAATCTCTGCTGTATAGCCGCCGAACGGTCTTTCACCCCGTCGGGGTAGTCGATGAGCCTGCGGTTCAGGTGCGTGCGTGTGGGGTCAGCGTTCTTCGGTATGATGAAACGCTCGATATGTGCGGTTGTTCCGCTGTCGCTGCCGTGCGCCTTTTCCATGTGTAAAACTACGAAACCCATATATTCTTCCTTTCTTTTTTGGCTTGTGAAACAATGATTTTTTGTATCTTCGGGGGCGGCGAAATGCCGTCCCCGATGGGGTGTGCAGAGGGGCTTGCCCCTTGCCTTATTGGGGAATTTTCAGCGATACGTAGTATTGCGGCTCGGAAAATTCCCTAATAAGCTACGGTATTTTCTCCGTAAATACCCTGCGGCGTGCCGTCTGCCTGCCTTTCGGCTATGGCTGTCCCTGCCGTCTGCTTACCCATATAACCCCACCTTATTTTTTCCCTTTCGGTCGGTGGGTGGCGGGGCGGTCGTTTTCGTTTTCAAAGGCTCTTTTGGATACAAGGTTTTCCCGACAAATACGCTCGCAGCGAAGCGAGAGGAAGATTTATCGGGAAACGGCGCAGCCGCTTGACCTTTTAGCCGACGTAAAGCCCCGTGCTTGCTTTGCCTTTGTAAACGGAAATGATTGCTCCGCTTTCCTCTGAAAAGAGAAATAGACCCTGCAATATATATCACCATAGTGATAGGTTTGCATGTTGGCATGCTGGTACGTTTGCATGTTGGTATGTTGGTATATCATCATGCTTTCCAACGGCTGTTGGGCTTGCCGTCCGAAACAACCGACACGAATACCGTCGTTTTCTCTTTTCGCCCGTGTATAATCCTTTCCAATAATTCCCTGCGGACTTTCGCCGCCCCGAACAGTTCGCAGATTTCCCACTCGGTCATGGCGGTTGCACCTATATCGTTCGGCAGGAAGATATTGCCCTGCTCGTCCATCGTGATAATATTCCTTTCTTCTTTCATCGGTATTCTGTTTTTAATTAGATGGCTCGACAGATATTCTTCTCCATATCTTCCAACTTGTGCGACAAGGTTTCCATGTCTTGGCTTATCTTCTGGGCGGTGATTTTGGCGTAAATTTGGGTGGTCTTTATGTTGGTATGCCCCAAAAGACGGCTCACCGTTTCGATGGGTACGCCGTGCGATAAAAGTACGGTCGTAGCGTTCGTGTGGCGTGCCACATGATAGGTCAAACGTACCTTGAAGCCGCATTGTCTGCCTATCTCTTTAAGTATCTTGTTGCAACTTCCGTTACTCGGAACGGGGAAAACATGACCGTCCCTTGCCAGTCCCTTGTACTTTTCGATGATACGTTTGGGAACGTCTAAAAGGCGGATGTTCGATTCGGTGTTGGTCTTCTTTCTTCGGGTGATTATCCAAAGGTTGCCGTCGAAGAATGTTTGTAGGTGGTCGGTGGTGAGGTTCTTCACGTCCGAATACGCCAAACCCGTGAACACCGAAAAGACGAACAAGTCCCGTACAAGCTCGTGGGTGGCGTTCTTCATGGGTGCGTCCATGAGCGTCTGTATCTCCGTTTGGGTGAGGTAGCCCCTGTCCACGCTTTCGGGAGAGTTGATATATCCGGCAAAGGGATTAAAGGGCAAACGCCCGTCGTTCCTCGCTATCGAAACGATGTGTTTCAACGCAATCATGTAGCCCCACACGGTATTAGTGCGGCATTTCTTCTCCGTGCGCAGAAAATACTCGAAATCGTTGATGAAAGTGAGGTTGAGTTCCTTTAACGGAATGTCCTCACGCTTGTAGGTGTGGGGCAAAAACTCCCGAATATGGTTGCAGACCGTCCGATAACGGGTGAATGTACCCTGCGCCCTGCTGTGCCCGACTTTCTTCTCAAACTCGGCGTTGTGCTGCTCGAACAGCTTCAGCAAAGTTTCCTGCTTGATGCCGATACCGAGATAGGCGTCTTTGAGTTTGGCGGCGGTAACATATCCGTCCGTCTGCATCAGTTCTTGGTAGCGGCGGTTTACCCCCACACGGATTTTATCTACCGCAAGGTTGATTCTCTGCGCTTCGACGCTCTTGCCCGAAGCACGGCTGTTCTTCACGTCCCACAACCGTGGGGGAACGTCCATCTTGCAACTGAGCTGTTTAATCTCGCCGTCCACCGTGATACGGCACATCAGAGGCAGGTTGCCGTTCGGCTTCTCGCTGCCTTTCTTCACGTAAAATAATACCTTGAATGTACTACGCATAACTCACTCCTTTTTTTGGTTACAAAATTAGTTATTAGTGAGTTACCGACAGCTATGTAAATCTACGCAAAACGCAGAAACAGAACCTTTTAGCAAGAAATTTGCACCCGTTACGGGAGTAACGAGGTGGTAACTGAACTTCTGCACCGTTTGGCTTCGAGGTGGTATTTCGTTGGCTCTGCCCCATAGAAAAAACAAAGCGTAACGAACGCTCTATCAGCCAATTCGCTACGCTTTGCCCAAATTTACTTTTTCGCTATGTGTTTATTTTACAAAATAATGCGCTGCTTTTATTTATGAACGCAATATTTATAACCAATGAAAGCCGTCCTTCCGGGCGGCTTTCATTGGTATGATGGTGCATTAATTTACTCGGCAGCGACGACCGTGAATTTGATCGTGGCCTTGACGTCGCGGTGCAGTTTGGCAGTAGCCTCGTACTCGCCCAGCGTCTTTACCGACTCGACCGAAATGGCCTTGCGGTCGATCTCTACGCCTTTGGCAGCGAGCGCCTCGGCCAGATCGGCAGCCGTAACGGCACCGAAAATCTTCTCCTCCTCGGCCTTGACGGCGATCGAGAGAGCGAGATTCGATACGGTCTCGGCCAGAGCCTGAGCGTCGGCCAGAATCTTGGCGTCCTTGTGGGCGCGCTGGCGCAGATTCTCGGCCAGAACCTTCTTTGCCGAAGCCGTAGCGGCCTTGGCGAAGCCCTGAGGAATCAAGTAGTTGTTGGCATAACCCGGCTTAACGGCAACGATATCGTTGGCATAACCGAGATTCTCGACATCTTTGATAAGAATTACTTCCATGTTCTCTCCTCCTCTTTATTATTTCATACAATCCGTTACGAACGGCAGAATGGCGAGGTGACGCGCACGCTTGACGGCCTGTGCCACCTTCTTCTGGAACTTCTGCGAAGTACCCGTCAGACGACGAGGCAGAATCTTGCCCTGCTCGTTGAGGAACTTTTTCAGAAACTCTCCGTCCTTATAGTCGACATACTTGATGCCCAGCTTCTTGAAACGGCAGTACTTCTTCTTCTTTACGTCTACCGATACGGGGTTGAGATAGCGGATCTCAGATGTTCCGCGCTGTGTGTTCTCCTGTGCCATGGTTTACTCCTCCTGTGATTTGTTAGACAGCTTGGCGCGACGCTTTGCAGAGTACTCTACCGCGTATTTGTCCTGCTTGAAAGTTAAGAAACGAATGATGCGCTCGTCGCGGCGATACTGCGTTTCGAGCGTCGAGATGATCGAGCCCTCACCCGTGAACTCCATAAGGAAGTAGAAACCGGTGGTCTTCTTCTGAATCGGATACGCGAGCTTCTTCAAGCCCCAGTTTTCGAGATTCACAATCTGACCTCCGTTCTCGGTGATAACGCCCTGGAATTTGTCAGCGACCTCCTTGACCTGTGCATCAGAGAGTACCGGTGTGACAATGAAAACGGTTTCGTAATTGTTCATAAACGTTTTTTTGTTTAATTGTTCTTGCATAAAAGCGCACAAAGATACTCTAATTTTTTGAGATTGCAAAACATTACATGCTATTTTTCGTGAAAAGCGGCATTCTACTGCCGCGCCTCGTCGCTCGGCAATGGGCAGTACGCCGAGTACGGCCAATCGCCTTACTCCGTCGTTGCGTTGTATAATACCGCTTTTGACGAAAAACTTTTTTATGAAAAGGCACCATTTCCTGCGCCTCGCTCAAACCCGCCAATGGGACGTACACCAGTACTACCCATCGGCGTGTTTTTCGCGTGCGGCTTGCAACTGGCACCTTTTGACGAAAAAACTTTCTCATGAAAACTGGCATTCTACTGCCGCGCCTCGTCGCTCGGCAATGGGCAGTACAACGAGTACAGCCGATCGTCTCGCCCCGTCGCCCGGCGGGCGGACAACAGCAGTGCCTTGCGGCCGAAGGATGATCGGGCAGACCGACGGTTAAGGCAGTTCGATGGTTCGCGTCACTCCGATTTCGTCGACGAAGCTCTCGTCGTGCGAGATGACGAGCAGCGTGCCGCGGTAGCTGCGGATCGTATCGGTAAGTATGGCGATGCTATCGATGTCGAGATTGTTGGTCGGCTCGTCCAGAACGAACATGTCCGGGGTGTGGTCGGCGATCATCAGGCAGCAGAGCATGAGCCGCATGCGTTCGCCTCCGCTCAGCGTGCAGCACGGCTTGTCCCACGTCTCGCGGGTAAAGAGTGCGCGGTCGAGGCGTGTTTTTATCTCGTGGTCGCTCAGGCGGCGCATGTTGTATCGCTCGGCCATGAGGGCTACCGACAGAGGCGTGTCGAGCGCGCTGTACTCCTGATCGATGTAGGCGACCGAAACATCGGCTCTCTCCACGCTGCCGGCGGACGGTGTAAGATCGCCGAGCAGCAACCGCACGAATGTCGTCTTGCCGCTGCCGTTGTCGCCTGCGATGCGGATTCGCTCGCCGCTGCGGATCTCCAAGTCGATCGGCTGCGGCCATAGCGGCGCACCGGCGGTAAAGCAGAAGTTCATCCCCTCCGAGAGGATCAGCCGCTTGCCCGTGTGAAGCGATGCGTCGTCGAAATCGATCTTCATCTTGTCGCAGCGTATCTGCCGCCCGCGCAGATCGGCCAACCGCTGCTGCCGCTCGTCGACGATATCCGCATGTCTGTCGCTAAGCCGCGAGGCGCTGTTCTGTGCCTGCGCTCCGCGCGAATTGACCAGAATGCGCGCCTGTCCCCCTTTCGATCTGCTCCGCTTGCCCTGCGCTGCCCGCCGCTCCTGTCGTTCGCGCACCTCCTGCGCCCTCTTGCGCGCCATGCGCAGAGCCGTTTGCCCGGCTTCGATACGATCGGCCAGCGCCTGCTGCTCGATGCTTCGATGCTCTCGATATAGGTCGTAGTTGCCGCCGTAGAGCCGGATGCCCGAGGCCGTCAGATAGAAGGTCGTATGCAGCATGTTGAGCAGTGCGACGTCGTGGCTGACCGCAATGAGCGTGGCGTGCGTCTTCTGGATCAGCTCGTAGAGTTTTGCCCGTGACCGGCCGTCGAGGTGGTTGGTCGGTTCGTCCAACAGCACGATGTCGGGATTGAGGAGGCTCAGCCCCGCCAGCCTGACCTTAGTACGCTCTCCACCGCTCAACGTCGCGGCAGCGGCGTCGAGAGATATATTGCCAAGGCCCCAGTCGCTCAACGCGGCACGGCATCGATCTTCGATCTGCCAGTCGTCGTTCAGCGTATCGAAGCAGGCCGGGTCGGCCGACCCGGCGCAAATCGCCCTCAGCGCCTGCAACTTGTCCTCTGCGCCGAGCAGCGAGGCGACGCTGCGACGGTCGGGCGCCGTGTGCTGGGGGATATAATATGGCGTCGAAGAGACCGCGACGCTACCGGCCGCAGGCGTCAGCCGTCCGGCCAATATTTGCAGCAGCGTAGATTTGCCTGCGCCGTTGGGGCCGATGAGCGATACCTTCGCGCCTGCGGGCACAGAAAACGTGATGTTTTCGAAAAGGGGCTGACAACCGGAATGGCGGTATGAAATACCGCTGACGATAATACTCATGATAAACGATCGGATAGTGACCCGTACGGGTCGTTGTAAAACCTGAATGCTTTTTAGGAAGTGGCTCAGGCTCCTGCGAACCTGACTATCGAACGTTTATTCTCATCGCAGTAATTTTAGATTCGGCGGCAAAGGTAGCCAAAATGCGGGCAACCTGCAAATCGGCGGCACGAAAATTTTTAATCTGGCAGCGGTGCAGATCGCCGCGACGGGCGCTGCCGTCTGCACCGGCGGATGCTGTTGCGCTTGGTTACAGTATTGTCCGGGGCGCTTTACGGCGCTTGAAGCATTTGCTGAGCAGCGATGCGAATGGGGTGTCGTAGATGCGTGCGTGCGAGGGGCATGACTTTACGCAAGCGCAGCACCGGATACATTTCGTAGCGTCGGTACGTGTTTCGTCGCCGCGGGCAATGGCGCCGCTCGGGCAGAGCGTGACGCACAGACCGCAGTGCGTACAGCTGTGCCGGTCGCTCGGCTGCGGCGTGCGCGGCAGCGGCTTGCCGCCTCTGCGCAGGCGTATGACGCCCGCGATGAATCTTAGAAGCGGAAGCAGCGGTTGGCGCGGCCGCGAAATCCGGCTTACATCTATCGTGCCGGTACGCCCGCCGCGGGCTGTGTCTTGCAGCTTGCCGGCGACTCTGCCGCCGAACTCTGCGGCCAGGGCGAGGTCGTCGGCATCGGGACGGCCTGCGGCGATAGGCCAACGGTCGGAGCTGTAAGAGTGCTCGCCGACGAACGTGGCGGCGGCTATGACGTTGAGCCCTGCCGCGCCGGCCAGCGCTGCCAGCTCCGTAAGGGCGTTTTCGTAGGCGCGGTTGCCGTATACGACCACGGCGACGGCGGGTGTGCCGGAGCCTTGCAGGCCCCGCAGCCGCTCCGCGGCCAGCGGCGGGAGATGACCTCCGTATACGGGTATGGCTATTACGGCCAGAGCCGATGCCGGAAGCGTTACCCGGCGGGCGTCGTGCGTGAGATCGACATCGATCACTTCGTCGGCGCCCGTGCCGCGGGCTATCGCGCGTGCGATGCGTTCGGATGTGCGGGTCGGGGAGAAATATATGGCGTATGCAGTCATGACGTTATTTCAGTTCGGTACAAAATTAATAAAAAAATCGAACCTGCATAGCATCTCGCACGTCGGAAGCAGAAGGGGCGGCCGGCGAGCGGGGTTGGCACAACTATTGCTCCGGCAGACGTATAAACCAAAATTTGTCATCGAAATGAAAAAAATTCTGCTTTCAATCGCCATCATCGCAGCGACGGTATCACTCGTCGGCTGCTCTTCGAAAAACAAATGGACGAGAGAGGAGCGCCGTCAGATGCGCGAAGAGTTGAAGAATTACCGCGACATGGTATATGTACAGAATCTCAACGACAGCGAGTTCGAGGTATTTTCGGACGATGTGGCCGATGCCATAGAGGTCGATTACCCCGTATATACGACATTCATCGAGATGCCCGGCTCGGGCGATACGGTCGAGGTGTACGTCGTGTCGACGATCGTCAACCAGCTCGATGCCGACGCCCACAACATGCGCAACATATATCCTTATCCCTATCTTGTGGCGCAGGGTGTTCTGCCGGCCAACCTGAGCCGCGACGCTCAGCGCGCGTTCTACAAATGTTTCGCCGAGAAGGTCGACAACTATTATCCGTCGACCCAGTCGTTCTTCAATGCCATAGTGGCCGACACGACCAGCTACTCGCAAATGGCACGCTTCCAGCAGCAGTGCGCGGCCGATCTGTTCGACTGGACGGTCGTAATCGACGAGACTATCGTTACCGAGTAGCGTGACGGACCGTCTTAGGGAAAAAGTTTTGCATTTATATAAAAGTTCATTTTCAAGGGTCTGTAACGAAATCTCCCGCCTCGGAGAACGAGAGCGGGAGATTTTTTATTTGCGCGAGCGTTCGCTCTTTTCCAGAAAGTCGCGGTTGACGATGACCCTGACCATGCGGTGTTCGACGCAAAATTCGAATGGGCTGACGCCCAGCCACTCGCCGTCGACCTCCAACGGTATCTCGGGCGACGACTCGATGCGTATCTTGCGCCCCTGGGCGTGCATGACGTGTCCGATCGAGTAGATCGTACCGTTGAACAGACGTCTGAGGCGGAACAGCACGTGCCACCAGTGCAGCGGCTTAATCATCGTGATATCCAGCAGGCCGTCGTCGGCCACGGCCGCGGGCAGCGGCTGCATGCCGCCTCCGTTGTACTTGCCGATGCCGATAGCGATGCTGAACAGCAGATTGTTGTATATCAGTCTGTCGTCGACCCATATCTTGACGCCCGTCGACTTGTAGGAGAAGAATGCGCGCGCCATGCTCCACATGTAGATGCCGCGTCCGGTGCGCCCCTTGGTCTTCAAGTGCTGATATATATGGTTGACGGCGGCGTCGAAGCCTATGCCGGCGACGTTGGCCATTTGCCGCTTCTGGCGGTAGTGCGCCTCTTCGTAACCGACTTCGGCCACATCCTGCAAGAACGTGTGCCCCTCGCGTATGGCGCGTATGGCCTCCGAATAGTGTTTCGGAATGCCGTACATGCGGATCCAGTCGTTGCCCGTTCCGACGGCTATCACGGCGACCGTGACCTCCGAGGGCGCTACCTGCTTCTGTATGAACAGGCCGTTGACCACCTCGTGCAGCGTGCCGTCTCCGCCGACGACGATTATGTTGCGGTAACCCTCGTTGACGGCCGCTACCGTAAGCTCGGTGGCGTGGCACTTGTGTTCGGTAAAGACCGGTTCGCAGACGATGTCGTTGTCGCGCAGCAGCTTCGATATCTGGGGAAAGTCCACCAGACCGCAGCCCGAGCCGGCGACGGGGTTGACGATGACGAACCACCGTATCCCGTCGCCGCCCGCTGTGGCGGTTGTCGTATTACGATTCGTATCCATCTATTTCGACGGTGCGTTGCGAAGCGTATGCAGCAGGAAATCGTAGAACTTGCCCACCGATGCTATGTCGACCTTCTCGTCGGGCGAGTGGGGGTAGCAGATCGTCGGGCCGAACGAGATCATATCCATGCCGGGATACTTCGCACCGATGATGCCGCACTCCAAACCGGCGTGGATAGCCGTAACCGACGGCTCGACGCCGTAGAGAGCTTCGTAAGAGGCGATCATCGTGTGGAGTATGGGCGACGACATGTCGGGGTTCCAGCCGCTGTAAGCGCCCTCCATGCGTACTTCGGCGCCGGCCAGCTCGAAGACCGAGGCTATGGCGCCGGCCAGCTCCGCCTTCTGCGTGTCGACCGAGCTGCGCAGCAGGCATTGTATGCGTATCGTCGAGCCGTCCGACACGACGCGTGCCAGATTCGACGAGGTCTGTACCAGACCCTCCATAGACTTCGACATGTAGATCACACCGTTGGGGCAGCCGCATACGGCGCGAACCAGATCCGAGGCCGTCTTGCGGGGAATAACTGCCGTGGGGCACTCGACCCTCTCGGCCGTGATAGAGATCGAGTCCTCTACCTGAGCGAACTCGCGGCGCACCACGGCTTCGAAGCTCCTGATGTTGGCTTCGAACATCGGGGCGTTCTCTTCACGCATGACAACAACGGCAGTGGCCTCGCGCGGTATGGCGTTGCGCAGACCTCCGCCGTCCACCGATGCCAGTTCCAGCCCGTAAGAGAGCGACTCCTGACGCAGCAGACGGAACAGGAGCTTGTTGGCATTGGCTCGCTGGCAGACGATCTGTATGCCCGAGTGTCCGCCCTTCAAGCCCTTGACCGAGAGACGGTAGGCGGCGAATACGGGCTCTATCGCCTGCTCGGCGTATTTGAATTCGATGTTGGCGTCGAGGCCTCCGGCGCAGCCTACATAGAGCTCGCCCTCGGTCTCGGAGTCGAGGTTGAGCAGGATCTCGCCCTTCAACAGACCCGCTTTGAGTCCGAATGCGCCGTCCATGCCCGTCTCCTCGGTAGCCGTGAACAGAGCCTCTATGTCGCCGTGTTCCAGATTCTCGTCCTCCAAGACGGCCAGAGCCGCGGCGACGCCTATGCCGTTGTCGGCGCCGAGGGTGGTGCCGTTGGCCGTAACCCACTCGCCGTCGATATAGGCCTCGATAGGATCGTTCTCGAAGTCGAACTGCTTGTCGTTGTTCTTCTGAGGCACCATGTCGAGGTGCGCCTGCATGATGATGCCCTTGCGGTTCTCCATGCCCTTGGTGGCGGGCTTGCGGATGTAGACGTTATGAGCCTCGTCCTCGACATGTTCCAGACCGTGCTCGGCGGCGAAGTCGAGGATATAACGGCGTATCTTCTCCTCGTGGTGCGAGGGGTGGGGTATGGCGGCTATGCGCTCGAAATGCTTCCAGACGGCAGCCGGAGATAGTGCTTTGAGATTCTTATCCATAATTTATAGTTTTAAGGTTAATATTTCTTATGTTCGTCATTGCCCTCGGCGAGGCTGTTTTCGAGTTTGTCGCGGCGCTCAAAGGCATCGACGATATGCTTCACGAGCGGGTGGCGCACGATGTCGGAGCGGTCGAAGCGTACCGTGCCTATCCCCTCGATACCCTCCAAAGTGGCCATAGCCTTCATAAGTCCGCTGTCCGAGCGCCGCGGCAGGTCGATCTGCGTCACGTCGCCCGTTACGATGAACTTGGCATTGCGCCCCATGCGCGTGAGAAACATCTTGATCTGCGGCAGCGTGGTGTTCTGCGCCTCGTCCAGAATGACGAAGGCGTTGTCGAGCGTGCGTCCGCGCATGTAGGCCAGCGGCGCTATCTGCACGGTCCCCTCCTCGATGTATTTCTGCAACCGTGCGGCGGGTATCATGTCGTTGAGCGCATCGTAGAGCGGTTGCAGGTAGGGGTCGAGCTTCTCCTTCATGTCGCCGGGCAGGAAGCCCAGCTTCTCGCCCGCCTCGACGGCGGGACGCGTGAGGATGATGCGGCGCACCTGCTTCTCTTTCAGGGCGCCGACGGCCAGTGCTATGGCCGTGTAGGTCTTGCCCGAGCCTGCCGGACCCACGGCGAACGTAAGGTCGCAGCGCGAGTATGTCTTGACGAGGAGCTGCTGGTTTGGCGTGCGGGCGCGAATGGCAAGGCCGTTGTTGCCGTAGACTATGACCTCCCTATTCTCGGCGGGGGCGTCGACGCCGTGTTCGCCCAACCCCGGGGCGAACGATTGTTCGACCACTTCGGTCGATATGTGCCCGTACTTCGAATAGTAGTCGAGCAGCCCTCTCATCTTGCGTTCGAAGGCCTCGACATCGGCCTTGGAGCCGAGCACCTTGACCGTATCGCCGCGGGCGACGATCTTCACGCGCGGCGAGAGCGCGGCCATGCGTTCGAGATATGCGCCGTGCGTACCGAACAGGTCGCGCGACGAGACGCCCTCGATCGAAATCTCCTTTGTTATAGATTCATCCATAATCGTCAAAACAACAATCCCAGCGACAGCACCACGCGGTAGGAGTCGCTGCGAAATTCATGGCCGTCGAACTGGTTCAACGTGCGTTGCAGAGCACGCGTGTAGCGCGCCTCCAACAGACATCGGCGGCCGAGCGTGACGCCTGCACCCACGGCGACGTTCCATGTCGGTCTCACGGCGCCGAACTCGATCGTCTCGGTGTCGTCATCGTACCGCGAGCGGTCCATGACGGCGATTACGGGCCCGACGCTGAACCGCAGTCTGTCGACTCCGCGGAAAGTCAGCAGTATAGGCATCTCGATCGATCGCGACTTGACCTTGCGCGAGATATCGCCGCGCGTAACGAGCAGATTGCCGAAATGGTAGTCGATCTCGGCGTGCAGGGCGAAGTGGCGCCCCACGCAGAGCGACATGCCGATATATGCTCCGTAGCCTATGCGGGGAGAAAAGCCGATCTGCTCGTCGCCGCTGCTGATGCCGGTATAGGTGCCGCTGATGCCGGCTCCCCATTCGGTCGACAGCAGAGGCCGCTCCTGCTCGAAATAGCGGTAGTAGTCCTGTGCCGCGGCTGTGAGGGCGCAGAACGACAATACTGCTATGACGACCGCCTTACGCATGGCGTCGGAGTTTGAATGTCGACCATATTATATATGTCAGGCAGGGGATGAGGAACAGCACTCCGTATATGGTCTCTCCTCCGGCCGCCCGTATTATCGCGCCGACAATGGGGCTCGATATAGCGCCGGCCGAGATGAACATTATCAACAGACCCGAGACGGCATTGGCGCGCGACGCCTCGACGGCCTTGGTCGCCACGGCGTATAGCGAGGCGAAGACGCACGAGAAGGTAAAGCCCAGCAGCCCCGTGGCTGCGTATACGACCCACTGTTCGCGGAAAAGCAGCAGTGCCGCGGCCAGCGCCAGCGCCGCCGTCATGTTCCACCGCAGATATATTATTTCGGAGTAGCGTGCCAGCACCAAGGCTCCGACGACCGTGCCGATGATGCGGCAGGCGTAAAAGCCGGTCGAGGTAAGGATCGAGCTGTCGCTGTCGATCAGTATCGACGACAGCGTGCCGACGGCTACGTCGCATGCTATGATTGCGCCTATGCCTACGGCGCACATGGCCACGGTGCGGTTGCCCAGCAGCCGGAAGCAGTCGCCCATAGTGACGCTGCGCACCCCTGCGCCCGCTCTGTCGTCGAGCGGCGAGCGCCACATCGCTATGCCGCCTAAGACAGTCAGCGCCGCGTAGATTGCGAAGAGCAGCGGCCAGTCGGCGCCAAGCAGCAGGACGAGCGGACCCACGAGCATGATCGATATGTTGCGGCATATCTGTCCGACGGTCAGAAAGCTCGTCATGCGCGAGGCGGGTACGATCATCGCAAGCATGGGGTTGACGGCCACCTGTACGGCCGTGTTGCCTATGCCCAGAAGCGCGAAGGCCGCGAAGTAGTATTCCAGCCCGCAGCCGCGCCCGGCGATTAAAGGTATGGCCAGACCGGCGACGGTAAAGGCGTAGCCCGCCAGTGCGACGCTCTTGCGTCCGTAGCGGTTGGCCAGCGAGGCCAGCGGCGTCGATATAAGAAACAGCCACAGGAAAACCATCGACGGCAGGAATCCGACAAGCGTCGCATGGTCGGCATACTGCTCGGCGATTTTGCCCGTAATGGGTGCCACGATGTCGCAGAAACCCATGATGAAGAAGCCGGCAAGAGCCGGATATAGCGTCGATTTATCTATTCTATCAGTAGTCATTCGCAGTAAAAACATCTGTTATTAAATGTCAAAGATATGGATTTTTCCCAAAACGTCGGCCATACCGTATCAATTATTTCGCAAAACTTTCTCAATTCGACGAATTGGCTTATCTTTGCAACGCCCCGAACGCGGGAGTGCCGCACAGATGCTGTATGCTTGCGGAGAAACCTAATAAAATTTGTTACAATATGAGTTTAGTAGCTATCGTAGGACGCCCCAATGTCGGAAAGAGTACCCTCTTCAACCGCCTCGTAGGCCAGCGTCAGGCCATAGTCGACGAGACGGCAGGCACCACGCGCGACCGTCATTACGGCCGCACCGACTGGAACGGCAAGGAGTTCTCGGTCATCGACACGGGCGGTTACACGGTCAACTCTGAGGATGTGTTCGAGGAGGAGATACGGCGTCAGGTGTTGCTGGCGATCGACGAGGCCGACCTTATACTGTTCCTTGTCGAAGTGCGTACGGGCGTGACCGACCTCGACATGATGATGGCCGACATTCTGCGCCGCTCGGGCAAGAAGGTGCTGCTTATCTGCAACAAGGTCGATACCTACGATTTGATATACCAGTCCAACGACTTCTACTCGCTGGGCCTCGGCGACCCGCTCTGCATCAGCTCGATGTCAGGCAGCGGCACGGGCGACATGATGGACGCGATACTGGCCGCGCTGCCCGAGGATACGACGGCCGAATACGACGCCGATCTGCCGCGCATAGCTATCGTAGGCCGTCCCAACGTCGGCAAGTCGTCGATGACCAACGCTCTGCTGGGGCGCGAGCGCAACATCGTGACCTCCGTGGCGGGTACTACGCGCGACTCGATACATACGCGCTACAACATGTTCGGCATGGACTTCTACCTCATCGACACGGCCGGCATGCGCAAGAAGGGCAAGGTTACCGAGGACCTCGAATTTTACTCGGTAATGCGTTCGATACGCGCTATCGAAAATTCGGACGTCTGCATATTGATGCTCGATGCCGAGCAGGGCATAGAGTCGCAGGATCTGAATATCCACAACCTGATCGTGCGCAATCGCAAGGGCTGCGTCATCGTGGTCAACAAGTGGGATCTGATCGAAAAGAGCAACAATACTATGAAGGAGTGGCGCGAATTTCTGCAAAAGAAACTCGCTCCGTTCGACGATATTCCGATCATCTTTACCTCGGTCATAAACAAGCAGCGCATACTCGACGTGCTGCAAACGGCCGTGCGCGTATACCAGTCGCGCAAGCGGCGCATATCGACCTCGGAGCTCAACGACTTCCTGCTGCCGCTCATCGAGGCATATCCGCCCGCAGCTGTCAAGGGCAAGTACATAAAGATCAAGTATGTCACGCAGCTGCCCACGCCCACGCCGCAATTCGCCTTCTTCGTCAATCTGCCGCAATATATCAAGGAGGCGTACCGCCGCTTCCTCGAAAACAAGATGCGCGAGCAGTGGGACTTCTCGGGTGTGCCGATGCAGATCTATTTCCGCCAGAAGTAGGCCGCAGCGGCGTTAGCCTCGGCGTTGTTACGCCATGATATATGTCCCCGACCGGTCGGGGCATGCACAGACAAAGGCTGTCCGAGATATCTCGGACAGCCTTTTTTAGAACGCAGTATCGGCGCCGCCTGCGCACGACAATATAGAAAAAGCCGCAGGAGCGACTCCTGCGGCTCGGTATTATCGGGCGGATGTATCTACTCCTCGGCCTCGGGCTGCGCCTGCTCGGGCAGCTTAAATTCGGTAAAGCCCGCCTTGACGAGGGTGTTGTACCACGAGAAGCACTTCTTCATGTCCGACACGTGCACGCGGTCGCGGTCGTAGTCGGGCAGCACCTCGGCGAAATACGCCTTGATCTTCTCGGGCGACTCCTTGTGCGAAATGGCCTCCTTACCCTCAGTATAGTTGTATATATTGGTAAAGACGTCTGCCAAAGGTATGTCGTCGCCCTCGGTAAACATCGAAATCTCGGTCAGCGCACTCACGCGCGATGTCGCCGATGCGTTCATGCGACGGCCGTCGGTAAGCGACTCGACGATGACGCCGTGGGTCGATTGCGCAACGTACTTGAACAGACCGGGCTGACCCGAGATTGCAAGGATATCTTTCAGTTCCATAATCAGTTTTTATTGTTGTTATTAATGGTTACGTCGAGTTTCGGATAGGGGAACGATATTCCCTCGGCAGGCAGTGTGCCGTATATCTTCTCGTTGATCTCGAAGAAGGTGTCCCAGTAGTCGGCGTTGCGCACCCATGCGCGTGCCGAGAAGGTTACCGAGCTCTCGTTCATCGAGGCGAGGTAGACCACGGGGGCGGCCGGTTCGGCGACCACGCGGCCGTCGGTGGCTATGATTGACAGCAGCAGGCTCCTGACGCGCTCGGCGTCGACTCCGTAACCCACCGACACGCTCCAATCGACGCGTCGCAGCCTCTCCTGCGAGTAGTTGTCGATGATCGAGGTCGAGATCGAGTTGTTGGGTATGTAGATCACACGGTTGTCGACCGTGCGTATCTGGGTCGAGAAGATGCGGATGTCGGTTACGGTGCCCGCCTGGCCCTGCGCCATGATGTAGTCGCCGACCTTGTAGGGGCGGAACAGCAGTATCATCACGCCGCCGGCGAAGTTCTGCAAGGTGCCGCTCAGCGCCATACCTATGGCCAGACCTGCCGAGGCCAGCAGGGCGACGATCGAGGTGGTGTTGATGCCCAGCACCTGTACGATCGTAAGTACCAGCACTACGTATGTCAGCGCCTTGACCACGCCCGAGAGGAACGAACGCAGCGACAGATCGACGCCCCGGCGCTCGTATACGCGGTTAAGGAAAGCCATAAGGCGGCGTATGAGCCAGCGGCCGACGTACCAGAATGCTATGGCGACGAATATCTTGAAGACTATCCATACGCCGTCGGCGGCCAGATCCATGAAGAACGAGCCGTAGTCGAAGCCGGTCACGCGGTCCAGCGTCTGCTCTATGGCGTCTATGCCGGTAACCTTGTCTGCTGCCGTCGAAAGCGTGTCGACGGCCTTGCCCGGTGCTCCGAGCGTGTTTTCATCGACGGCGAAGGTCGATATGTCGGGTAGAGTCATCTTCGATGCGGTTTACACATTACAATGCAAAGTTAGTCAAAAATCGTAAAAAAGATACTATATTTGTATCTACAATTAAATTTCAATGACTCTATGGAGAACAACGTCGAAATAATCCAGATAAATATTTCGGGCGAGGACAAGCCCGGCATGACATCGTCGCTGACCGAGATACTGGCGCGGTACGACGCATTCATCCTCGACATCGGACAGGCCAACATCCACCGTTCGCTGACTATGGGCATACTGTTCAAAACCACCTCGGACAAGTCGGGCTTCATCATGAAGGATCTGCTGTTCAAGGCTTCGGAGATGGATATCAACATACGTTTCACGCCTATCGCCGAGGAGGAGTACAACGATTGGGTCGCGAGGCAGGGCAAGAACCGCTATATAATAACGCTGCTGGGGCGGCAGGTCACGGCGCGCCACATAGCCCACGTCACGAAGGCCATAACGTGCCAGGGGCTCAATATCGACTCTATCAACCGCCTGACCGGCCGCGTGCCGCTGCACGAGGACGAGCGGGCGCCCAAGTCGTGCATAGAGTTTTCGGTGCGCGGTACGCCGGCCGACAAGAGCGCCATGCAGAACGCTTTTCTCGAACTGACCAACACCGGACAGATCGACATATCGTTCCAGAAGGACGGCATCTTCCGCCGCTCGCGCCGCCTGATATGTTTCGATATGGACTCGACGCTCATCGAGACGGAGGTCATCGACGAGCTGGCCGAGCGTGCCGGCGTGGGCGATAAGGTGCGCGAGATCACCGAGCGCGCCATGCGCGGCGAGATCGACTTCTGCGAGAGCTTCAAGGAGCGCGTCGCGCTGTTGAAGGGGCTCGACGAGTCGGTCATGGCCGACATCGCGCAGAAGCTGCCCATTACCGAGGGCGTCGACCGCATGATGACCATTCTCAAACGCGTAGGTTACAAGACGGCCATTCTCTCGGGCGGCTTTACATACTTCGGCAACTATCTGCGTCAGAAGTACGGCTTCGACTATGTGTATGCCAACGAGTTGGAGATCGAGAACGGCAAGCTGACGGGACGCTACCTCGGCGAGATAGTCGACGGACGCCGCAAGGCCGAGCTCCTGAGGCTGTTGTGCCAGTTCGAGAATATCGACATACAGCAGTCCATAGCCGTGGGCGACGGAGCCAACGATCTGCCGATGCTCGATCTGGCGGGTCTGGGCATCGCATTCCATGCCAAACCCAAGGTCAAGGCCACGGCCAAGCAGTCGATCTCGACGATCGGCCTGGACGGCATTCTATACTTCCTCGGGTTGAAGGATTCATGGATCGAAAAGAAACAGTAGCCGGCGCATTGCTGGCGGCGGCATTCGTGCTCTGTGCCGGTTGTTACGACACGGCACCGCCGCCCGATGTCGAGTCGCCGCTGCCGCGTGCCAACTGCGGCATGGCGACGTTGCGGGAGCTTTACGACGGCCGTACTCGGCCGATAGAGGATGATCTGATAGTGGTCGGGCGTATCACGTCGGCCGATGCCGACGGCAATTTTTACAAGAGTTTTACGGTAGAGGACGGGCAGGGCGCCGTCGAGGTCATGGCGGGGCTGACCCGTCTCGATGCGTCGTATCCCGAGGGTGCGGCCGTGGCGATACGGCTGCGGGGCTGCGCTCTGGGGTGCAATCGCGGCGTGATGCAGATAGGACGGATGCCGGCTCCCGGCAGCAGCTATGCCACCGACTACTTTCCCGTGCGGGCGATACTCGAAGAGCATGTGGCGCGCGGAGACGGCATAGACCGCGTCGAGCCTTTTTCGGCGGAGTTTAGCGATCTGTCCGGCGAATTGTGCGGCCGGCTCGTACGTCTCGATGCGCTGCGCCTGTCTCAGCCGGTCGGAGATGACGGAGATGACGGCTTGCCTGCCGTGTGGAGCGGATATGCTCTATTCAAAGACTTGGCGGGCGATTCGATAATAGTATATACCCGCCCTTATGCGACCTATGCCGACAACGCCGTTCCCCGCGGCGAAGTGTCGCTTGTCGGTATCCTCCAATACGGCACAGCCGGCGGCAGTGCCGAGTGCTACCAGCTCAAAATGCGATATGAGGAGGATTGCATCGTGCATTAGCCTTGCTGCCGCATGGCTCTGTGCGGGGTGCTCGGCCGGCTCGGCTACCGGCGACTATCCGGCGCGGGTATCGATTGCATACGCCAAATCGTTGTGTACATCCCCGTCGGTGGTTATTCGCGGCGATATGATCCTCACGGGACGTGTCGTGGCCACGGACAAACTGTCGGAGTTCAGCCGCTGTGCGGTTGTAGACGACGGCAGCGGCGGCATCGAGATAGCCGTCGATTCGCGTCGCATCGACGTGTTGCTGCCGCTATATTGCCAAGTGACGATACATTGCAACATGCTGGCGCTGGGCGACTACGGCGGCAAGATAGTGTTGGGTGCGCCGCCGACCGGCGTTTACTGCGTCGACCGGATAGCCGAGTGCGACATCGACTCGCGCTTCGAAGTTTCGCTCGATGCAGAGTCGCCTCCCGAGGCGGCCGAGTTGAGGGCGGGCTGTTTGTCGCATGCCGATATATCGCGTTATGCGATGTTCGACCGACTTGCCGTCGTGGAGCAGGAGCGCGGCATGCGGTGGTGCGACACCGATCCTCTGACGCACCGTTTCGTGGATACCTGCCGCCGCTTTGTCGATGAGGAGGGCGACACGCTCTCGATCTTCACGCCGGGCGATGCCGAATATGCCGGCGATATAGTGCCGGAGGGTCGGTTCCGCGCTTACGGCATCGTGGACTATTTCAACGGCGAATATACGTTCCGCATATCCAATTACCGGATTATAGAGTATTGAAAAAACATACGCTGTCCCGAACAGGACAGCGTATATTCATAATGTATATTGCAGCAGTTATTTCTCTTGCAGCGCCGCCCACAGCATGTCTTTCAGCCGGGCGATGTTGAGTCCCGAGACCGACGATATGAACACCGACTCGATGCCCTCGGGCAGGCTGCTGCGCATCTGTTCGATAAGCTCGTCGTCGAGCATGTCGCACTTCGTGACGGCCAGAAGCCGCTGCTTGTCGAGCAGCTCGGGATTGTACTGCGACAGCTCGCCCAACAATACGTCGTAGTCGGCCGCTATGTCGTCGCTGTCGGCAGGGATCATGAACAGCAGCACCGAGTTGCGCTCGATATGGCGCAGGAAGCGCGTGCCGAGACCACGGCCCTCGTGCGCACCCTCGATGATGCCCGGTATGTCGGCCATGACGAACGAGTGGTCGTCGCGCACCGAGACTATGCCGAGGTTGGGTTCGAGAGTCGTGAAGGCGTAGTTGGCTATCTTGGGCTTGGCTGCCGACACCACCGACAGAAGCGTGCTCTTGCCGGCATTGGGGAAGCCTACCAGACCCACGTCGGCCAGCACCTTCAATTCGAGGATGAACGCCCCTTCGGCGCCCTCCTCGCCCGGCTGGGCATAGCGCGGCGCCTGATTGGTCGCGGTCTTGAAATGCCAGTTGCCCAGACCGCCGCGGCCGCCTTTGAGCAGCACGAGCCTGTCGCCGTCGGCCGTGACTTCGCCTACGACCTCGCCCGTTTCGGCGTTGCGCGCCACCGTGCCCAGCGGCACGGGCAGTACGATATCCTTGGCGTCGGCTCCCGTCGAGCGGGCTCCCGAGCCGTTCTGACCGTCCTCGGCGAACTGGTGACGCTGGTATTTGAGGTGTATCAAGGTCCAGTACTGGCTGTCGCCCTGCAATATTATGCTGCCTCCCTTGCCGCCGTCGCCGCCGTCCGGACCGCCGAACGCGACGAACTTCTCGCGTCGGAAGTGTGCCGAGCCTGCGCCGCCGTGACCCGAGCGGGCGAATATCTTGACGTAATCTACGAAATTCGATCCTGCCATATTCTTCGTGTTTTATGCACCGTGTGCCGCAGCGCCGTTTGCGGCGCATGCTGTAATGATTCCGCAAAGATAATCATAAGCGAGTGCAAAAGCAAGTTTACTCGCATTTTGGCCTGTGCGGGCGGTTCGGCGGACGAATCTTTCAGAACGACCAGCCCACGGAGATATAATAGGTGCGCGGATAGGCATAAGTGAGAAGGTTGTCGAACGGCCGGTAGTGGGTCATATCGCCGGCGGTGTAGCGCCGCACGCGGTTCTGCTCGTGGCCTGCGTAGACTATATCGCCGGCATTAGTCAGATTTCTGACCGAGAGCATGATCCGCAGCTCCGAGCGGCCGAAGGCGAATGTCTTTGCCACGCTTGCATCGACGCTCGCGGCGTCGGGCAGCCGTTGCTGGTGCATCATCTCTTCGCGCCGCTCCTCGGAGCCGGCCGTCGCCACCAGCCGCTCGGTGCGCCTTACGGCCGACGGCTCGACATGCCGCGAGCCGGCGTACTGCATCGACATGCGCAGCGACCACCCGCCTGCGGGGTACCACGCTACGTCGGCGTATGCCGTGAGCTGCGGCGCTCCCGTGCGGCAGCCGGTCATGCGACTGCGCGAGGTCGAGATGACGGAGTTGTCGCGGTCGTCGTATAGGGTTACCGCCGGATCGGCCGCGTAGCGGTAAGAGGCGGCTGTGAATGCGAATGCCGACTGCCAGCGACGCGAGTAGCGGACAGTCGCCGCGGCCTCGATGCCCGTGCCGAGACGTTCGATATCGTCGATCGCAATATCGGAGTATGCGCTCGACATATCGTCGTATGAGTGCAGGATGCGGCTCTCGCGGCGCGACAGCGTGGCGAACCCCGTCAGGTGGATATCGACTGTCGGGGAGTGGAAGCGGTATGCCGCCTCGCCGCCGAGGAGGATAGACGTGCGCGGCCGGTCGGTCGTGCGGTTGTTATACTGCGTTTGCAGGAATATGTCGTCCGCCTCCGGTGCCGCGGCCGCCGCGACGGCTGCGAGCGTGATGCCGTGGCGCGGCGTGAGCGCATGGTGCCACGCGGCTTTCAACGTATACGGTGCGAAGACGATGCGCTTCGAGCGGCCGTAGGAGCCGTTGCCCGCGAAGAGCTCCTTTTCGAAATACCCGCGCCGGCCGACGCTCAGACTCGACAACTCGGCCGCGGCATGCAGCTCCGAACGCCCGCGGCGCCATATGGCCATGACGCAGATGCCGATATGTCTCTGAGTAAGATTGTAGTCGTAGCTGAAGCGGTCGCCCTTGCCGATGCGGCGGTCGGGGTGGCGCAGGTCGTTCTGCAACATGTTGCCGAAGGTGTCGTCGTCGACCAGATAGCAGTCGCGGTCGAGAAGAAACGTTGCGCCCAGCAGGTCGTCCATGCGTTTGAACCGGCGGCTGCATTCGTATCCGATGCGGATGCCGTAACGTATCGCGAGTCCTTCGCGCGGCGTAGTCTCGACCGTTGCCGCAGCGGCGAGGCGCATCGATATCTCTGTCCGGCGCTCGACGACATAGGCCGCACCGCGTTCGCCGCGAAGTGCGTTGCGGGCGTACATTTCGTGCCAGTCGATCTGTGTATATCGCTTGTCGCCGCTGCTCCATACATCCCGCACGACGGCGGCAGCGGCCTTGTCCGAGAAGTAGGAGGGCAGATTGCGATAGTGGTCGGGTTGCGGTGTCTCGGCATCGAACCATGCCGGCAGCGAGAGGCTGTAACGCGGCAGCGAGAGCAGCAGGGTGGCGGTCAGCCGTGCGCGGCGGCCTGCGGGAATCTCCGACGAGAGCAGCAGCGCCGGGTCGGCCGAGCGCCTTACACGCGCGCTGCGCATCCTGCCCGACTGCATGCCCCATGCGGGGTTGTAGAGATTGTCGCCCGTAAGCCGGAACACCTCCTCGGTGGCGGCCTGCCGCAAGCCACGCTTCGAGAGCGGCAGCAGCAGGGAGAGCGACAGCGTGGCGTCGTTGTCGAAGCGCTTGACGGCACGTAATGCCATGTCGGCCGTGTTGGCGAATACGCCGTCAGCGTAGATGTCGCGTCCGCCGCGCAAGGCGGCGTATACGGTAAGAGTCCATTCGCGGCGCAGGCCGTATGCGGCGAAGTAGCGGATGCCGCCCAGATAGCCGCGACCCGAGGCTTCGAGCGTTATGCGCTGCTCGTCGAAGGGTGCGTCTCCTCCTGCCGAATACTCCTCCATGCCGCCCGCGCCGCCTGCGGCCGTCTTTCCGGAGAGGATGCCGGCCTGCGACGTGCGGTCGACGCGAAGCGCGCCGAGGAGCCTGCCGGCGCGATATCCGATCTCGACACCGCCGCAGACCGTCTGCCGCTCGGACGGTGCGACACCGCGCCGCGAGCAGCCGACGAACCGCAGCGCATACTCCGCGCGCTGCATGGCGCCGTTGTCGTAGGGCATCGTCGGACGGTAGAATACTGTCGTGTCGGGGACGAGTATCGGGTGCGGCTGCTCGTTCTCGTCGTTCTCGATCTTGTAGCGCATGAAATCTTCCTCGATGCGTTGTGCCGTAGCAACCGCAACCGAGGACGCAAGCAGAGCCGTGGCGAGCAGCAGACCTTTCATACGTAGAGTAATAAGCTCTGTAAATATACAATATAAAATTGATATTCGAAAGCGAACCGCCGCGATAATGCACGATATGGCACCGTATAAAACAAAAACGACCGTCTTGTTCAGACGATCGCTTTGTGACTCCGACAGGATTCAAACCTGTAACCGCTTGATCCGTAGTCAAGTACTCTATTCAGTTGAGCTACGGAGCCATTCCTTTGCTTTTGCGAGTGCAAATATACGGCGAATATTTTTACCGTGCAAGCAAATGATGAAAAATTTTTCGAAAAATTTTTGCAAAAACAGCGGCGTCCGATGACGCCGCTGTCGTATTGTGCGAATAATCAAGTCGTTATTTGATATGCTCGGCCAAGGTGGTTTCGATATCCTCGCCGCGCAGATCGCGTGCTACCAGCACACCCTCGGGCGAGAAGAGGAAGTTGGTCGGTATCGAACGCACGTTGTAGAGCTCGGCGGCAGGGCAGCTGTTGCCAGTGTAGCCCCATACGTTGACATATGTCATGCCGTTATCCTCGACGAACTTTTTCCACTGCTGCTCGCTGCCGGGACGGTCGAGCGTGATGCCGTAGATCTCGAAACCCTTGTCGGCATACTTCTTATACGCCTCCACCAGATAGGGAATCTCGCCGCGGCAGGGACCGCACCACGTTGCCCAGAAGTCGACGAGCACCCATTTGCCCTCGGCGATGATCTCCGAAACGGCGATCTCGCGGCCGTCGGTGGCGGTAAGACGCACGTCGGCCAGAGGGGCGCCGATCTCGCCGTTGCGGGCATTGGCGCACAGCTTCTTCAACTGCTCGACGCCCTTGTTCTTCTGCATGTCGGGGGCGAGCGTATCGATCATGCGGGCGATCTCGTCGGGCTCGGCGAACTGAGCGTAGTAGTTGTAGAGCATGACTGCGCCCAGCAGCCGGTCGCTGTTCTCGGCGACGGCATTCTCCATGATCTTCTTCATGCGGCCGATGACCTCTTCGGCCTGCTCCTCGGTCTCGACGCCGTTCAACTCGCCGTATACGGCCAATATCTCGTCGTCGTACCTATCGAGGTTCTCGTTGGTATACGAGCCCGTGACGATGACTTCGGTCTTGTCGGGATCGTATGTCATGTCGATATCTTCGCCCTCCAATGCGGCATAAGCGATCCTCTGTCCGTCGACTACGACGGCACCGAAGAGAGGCAGCTCCGTATTGCCGGTCATCGTGAACGACAGATCGTCGCCTACAACGGCCTCTGCCACCACCGTCCTGTCGCGGTCGTAGGCGTCATAGAGTCTTACCGTATCGCCGCTCTCGATGTCGCTGCCTTCGAGCGAACCGGTAATCTTGAAATTGTGTTTGTCAGCATTGCCGCACGCCGCCAGCATGGCGGCCAGAGATACGGCCGTAAGGATTTTTTTCATAATCTAATGGTTGTGTATGTTGTTCAATCTTTTACTCTGTCGGGGTTGCTCTGCACGAAGCTCTCCCACGAACGACTGCCGCGACGCGCTTTCAGGTCGCCGCCCAGCCCCTTGCGCCGCGCGCCGCCCATAGCCTGCGTTATGGGGTTGGCCGTGGTAAAGAAGTGGCAGAGCGCGACGGCCATGCCGTCCGTCGCGTCGAGCTTGCGCGGCCGATAATCGGTGTGCAGGATAGAGTTTATCATCTGCGCCACCTGCTCCTTCGAGGCCGATCCGCGCCCGGTTATGGCCTGCTTGATGCGCATGGGGGCATACTCGGTTATGCCTACCTGCAAACTCAGCGCCGCAGCTATGGCTACGCCCTGCGCGCGTCCGAGTTTGAGCATACTCTGGACGTTCTCGCCGAAAAACGGCGACTCGAAGGCCACCTCCGAGGGGCGGTACTCCTCCACCAGCGCGCGCACCCTGTCGAAAATGTAGCGCAGCTTCTCGTAGGGATCCTTGATGCGGTGCATGTCGATCTCGCCGATGACTACCGCGTGCGGTACATTGCCCTCGATCTCGATTATGCCGTACCCCATGTAGTTCGTACCGGGGTCGATGCCCATTATCCGCAAACGTTCGGTCATACGCTATGCCGCTGCTACTTCTGCGACAACCTCTTTTCCAGTTCGCGCACCTTGTTTTCCAGCTCGGGCAGGCGGCGGAACACGGCGAACGAGCGATGATACTGCATGCCCGGAAGCGCGGGGTAGCCGAAGCGCATCTCGCCGTCGGGCACGTCCTTGTCGATGCCGGTCTTGGAGCCGATGCGCACGCGGTCGCCGATATTCACGTGGTCGGCGATGCCGACCTGACCTGCGACGAAGCAGTTGGCGCCGATCTTCGATGTGCCGGCGATGCCCATTTGCGCCGATGATACGGTGTTGGCTCCGATCTCGACGTTGTGACCCACCTGTATGAGGTTGTCGAGCTTGACGCCGTGACGTATGATCGTCGCCTCGGTCTTGGCGCGGTCGATGCATGTGTTGGCTCCGATCTCCACATCGTCTTCGATTACGACGTTGCCCAGCTGCGGAATCTTGGCGAACGTGCCGTCGGGCTTAGGTGCGAAGCCGAAACCGTCGGCACCGATCACTGCGCCCGAGTGTATGATGCAGTTGCGGCCTATGCGGCAGCCCTCGTATATCTTCACGCCGGGGTAGATCCTGGTGCCCTCGCCGATCTCCACGCCGTCGCCGATATAGCACTGCGGGTATATCTGGCATTCGCGGCCGACGCGTGCGCCCGCCTCGATGACGGTAAACTCGCCCACGTAACACTCTTCGCCCACCTCGGCCGCAGCGTTGATAGCCGAGAGGGGCGATATGCCCTTTTTACGGGGACGGGCGGCGTTGTACATCTCCAACAGCGACAGCACGCAGGCTCCGACGTCGGCAACCTTTATGAGCGTGGCACGCACCGGCTGCTTCGGTTCGAAGGTCTTGTCGACCAATATGACCGATGCTTGGGATGTGTAGACGTATTGTTCGTATTTGGGATTGGTCAGGTATGCCAGCGCGCCGCAGCGGCCGCCGTCGATCGAACCGACGGTGTGCACCTTGGCATTCTTGTCGCCAACGACTGTGCCGTCGAGCAGACCGGCGATCATTTCGGCTGTAAATTCCATAGCGGGGATATTATTCGTTTGTTAAATATTTTTTCAAATCTATGCCCTCGGGCATGAACTGGTCGATGCTGCGGCCGAAGCTAAGCAGCTCCCTTACAAGCGACGAGGAGATGTCGGACAGCTGCGGGTCGACCATTATCACGATGCTGGCCAGCTCGGGGAAAAGACGTCGGTTGGCCTGGTCGAGAATACGCTCGTAGTCGAAGTCGGCCGCAGTGCGTGCTCCGCGTATGATCGTCGCGGCACCTGCTCGTCGCGCCTCGTCGCCCGTGAGCGTCGTGTAGGTCGTTACCTCGACGCGCGGCTGTGCCTTATAGCAGTCCTCGATCAGGCGGCGGCGGGCGTCGATGTCGAGCAATCCTCGCTTTGCGATGTTGTGTCCTATCGCTATCACTACGCGGTCGAATATGCCGAGCGCCTGTTCGACGACGGCCGCATGTCCTCGCGTAAACGGATCGAACGATCCGGGGAAAAGAGCTGTTCTCTGCATCGATAATATTATATATCGGACAAATATAGCAATTTTTCACGACTGCCGCATGTTTCGTCCACTAAAATCGACGGGCGAAACCGACATAGCCCTAACGACGTGGAGCGCGCGGAAAAAAATATTGCGAAAAATTACAGCCTGCATATTGTGCATTTGCGAAATATGCGTATATTTGCAACCGCAACGGGGGATTAGCTCAGCTGGCTAGAGCGCTTGCATGGCATGCAAGAGGTCACGAGTTCGAATCTCGTATTCTCCACAAAAAAGGGTCGTCTGTCGAGGACGACTCTTTTTTTGTATTCCCTAATTATGTATGCGGCCGCGGTGGGTCGTAACGCAGAATATGGCGTATATGGTCAGATGTCGTGCGAGAGCGGGGCGGGGGTGATGTCGTGCATGTCGAAGTCGCCCCAGCGCTCGGCGATGAAGTCGAGCGTCGAAAGTATCTCGTCGGGATCGAACGAGGTAACGAGTTTCAGGCGTGTCTGCTTGAAGTCGGGCAGCCCCTTGAAATAGTTCGACAGGTGGCGCCGCATTTCGAGGATGCCTATGCGCTCGCCCTTGACCTCGATCGATTTGGCCAGATGCTCCTTGGCTATGCCGACGCGCTCGGCCACGCCGGGTTGCGGCAGCAGCCCGCCCGTTTCGAGATAGTGGCGGCACTCGCGGAATATCCACGGACGGCCGTATGTGGCGCGGCCTATCATCACTCCGTCGACGCCGTAGCGGTCGAACATTTCCTTGGCGCGCTGGGCCGAGTCGACGTCGCCGTTGCCTATTATAGGTATATGTATGGCCGGATTGTTCTTTATGCTGCCTATCAGCGTCCAGTCGGCCTCTCCGCGGTACATCTGCGCGCGCGTGCGTCCGTGTATGGTCAGCGCCGCTATGCCGACATCCTGCAACCGCAGGGCTATCTGTTCGATGTTCTTGCACTCGTCGCTCCACCCCAGACGCGTCTTTACCGTGACGGGCTTGCGCACGGCTTGGACTATGCGGCGGGTCATCTCGACCATCAGGTCGGGGTCGCGCATCATGCCCGAGCCGGCGCCGCGTGCGGCTATCTTCTTGACGGGACATCCGAAATTTATGTCGATTATGTCGGGGTCGGCCTGCTCGGCTATAAGGGCGGCCTCGACCATAGGCTCGATCTGATGACCGTAAATCTGTATGCCGACGGGGCGTTCGAAATCCGATATGGCGAGTTTGGCACGCGATTTCCATGCGTCGCGTATCAGTCCGTCCGACGATATGAATTCGGTATAGACCATATCTGCGCCGAACCGCTTGCACATGTAGCGGAACGACGGGTCGGTAACATCCTCCATGGGTGCCAGAAACAGCGGCTTGTCGCCCAAGTCTATCGATCCGATCTTCATCTTGTCGCGTTTTGCGGGCAAATATACGCATAAGCGAGGGCAATGCCAAATTTATTTGAGCATTGCCGAGCGGAAGTATATTCGACGATGTCAAATATACGCATAAGCGAGGGCAATGCCAAATTTATTTGAGCATTGCCGAGTGGAAGTATATTCGATGATGTCAAATATACGCAAAGTTATTGGCATTATGCCGTGAGCAGCGGAAAAACTAACGGTTATGGAACAACTCAAAAAATGCGTCGCACTGGTGGCGCACGACAACATGAAACGCGAACTGGCCGAATGGGTCGAGTGGAATGCCTATAAGCTGGCGCACTGCCGTCTGATATGCACCGGCACCACGGGGCGCATGGTAGGCCGCATGCTGGCCGACAAGCGTGCGGAGGATATCGCTTCGGAGGAGGATTACGATCTCGACATAAAACTGTTGAAGTCGGGACCGCTGGGCGGCGACCAGCAGTTGGGCGCCATGATCGCCGACTCGATGATCGACGCTCTGATATTCTTCTGGGACCCGATGGCAGCACAGCCCCACGACGTCGACGTGAAGGCGCTGCTGCGGCTGGCCACGCTCTATAATGTACCTACGGCGGTCAACCGTTCGACGGCCGATATGATTATCTCCTCGCCCCTGTTCGAGTCCGACGAGTACGAGCCTGCCGTCAAGGACTACAAGGGGTATGTCGAGCGTATATTGCGGTAGCGGCACCACGGCGGGATATAACGTCGGGAGCGTGTGCGGCGACTCTTTTTTTGCGCTTTTTGTTTCCCGGTTGCGGTAATTTGACGAATAAAGCGTAAATTTGCAACTTGAAACAAAACGTTACTATGATGATCGATATCGAGAGTTTCGTCGCGAGTGCCGTGGCGCGTGCCGTCGAGGAGTTGTACGGCGGGAGTCAGAACATACAGTTGCAGATACAGAAAACCCGCAAGGAGTTCGAGGGCGACTATACGCTGGTCGTCTTTCCGCTTCTGCGCATCAGCCGCCAGTCGCCCGAGGCTACGGCTGCTCAGATAGGCGAGAAGGTGGTGGCCGACAATGCCCAGATCGGAGCATACAACGTCATCAAGGGCTTTCTGAATCTGACGCTCGCTCCCTCGTTCTGGGCGGAGCGTTTCAACGGCATCGTCTCTGCGGAGAGCTTCGGTCAGGCTGCGCCCACAGGCCGCACGATAATGATCGAATATTCGTCGCCCAATACCAACAAGCCCCTGCATCTGGGTCATATACGCAACAACCTGCTGGGATACTCCGTTGCGCGCATATTGCAGGCCAACGGCCATAACGTCATAAAGGTCAATCTGGTCAACGACCGAGGCATACATATCTGCAAGTCGATGCTGGCATGGCAGCTCTACGGCGGCGGCGAGACGCCCCAGTCGTCGGGCATGAAGGGCGACCACCTCGTGGGCAAGTATTATGTCGAATTCGACAAGCACTATAAGGCCGAGGTGGCCGAACTGGTCGCGGGCGGCATGGAGGAGAGCGAGGCCAAGCACAACGCACCCATAATGCGCTCGGCGCAGGAGATGCTGCGCCGCTGGGAGGCCAAGGATCCCGAGGTATACGGCCTGTGGCAGAAGATGAACGGCTGGGTGTACGAAGGCTTCGACGTGACGTACAGGGCTCTCGGCGTCGACTTCGACAAGGTATACTACGAGTCGCAGACATATCTGCTGGGCAAGAGTCTGGTCGAGGAGGGACTCCGCAAGGGTGTATTCTTCCGCAAGGAGGACAACTCGGTGTGGATCGATCTTACGGCTGACGGACTCGACCAGAAACTGCTGCTGCGCGGCGACGGCACGTCGGTCTACATGACGCAGGATCTGGGCACGGCGCTGCGCCGTTTCGAGGAGAACAATCTCGACGACATGATCTATGTGGTGGGCAACGAGCAGAACTACCATTTTCAGGTGCTCAAACTCGTGTTGAAGAAGTTGGGCTATACGTGGAGCGACAACATATTCCACCTGTCTTACGGCATGGTCGAGCTGCCCGAGGGCAAGATGAAATCGCGCGAGGGTACGGTGGTCGATGCCGACGATCTGATCGCCGACATGGTCAGGACGGCGCGCGAGATGTCGGCCGAGCTCGGCAAACTCGACGGCTGCACGGCCGGCGAGGCCGACGAGGTGTCGGCGATGGTCGGTCTGGGCGCATTGAAGTATTTCATCCTTAAAGTCGACCCCAAGAAGACGATGTTGTTCGACCCGCGCGAGTCGATCGACTTCAACGGCAATACGGGACCTTTCATCCAATATACGCATGCACGCATCCGCTCTATACTACGCAAGGCGGACGAGGCGGGCATCGAATATCGTGGCGTGCAGACGGCCGATCTGCTGCCCGAGGAGATCGAGCTTGTGAAGACTCTGTCGGATTATCCGTCGACGGTGGCCGCTGCGGGCGAGAACTTCTCGCCGTCGATCATCGCGGCCTATGCCTACGATCTGGCCAAGTCGTTCAACGGCTACTATCACGACCATTCGATCCTGCGCGAGCAGAACGAGGCGACGCGCCGCATGCGCTTGCAGCTCGCCGCTGAGGTGGCGCGCGTCATACGCAGCGCGATGTCGCTGCTGGGTATCTCGGTGCCCGAGCGCATGTAACGTCGGTGCCGATATATCAGGCATTATGGAACAGTCCGGCCGCAAGCCGGACTTTTTCCTTTGCCGGCGGGACGTCGTCGCGCGAAAACGGCCGCTCGTCGCGCGGTTGCGACCGCTCGGCGTAAAAGCCGGCGCAAAACGATTCCGTTACACTATAATTCGTTATATTTGTAATCATGCGAAAACCCGAAAATATAGTATTCGACCTCGGAGGTGTGGTCTTTGCTCGCGATACGAAGAAGCTCGATCGCGACTTCATAGATTTCTTTTCATATATTTTGCAGCCCGAAATGCCCGACTTCTGGGTAAGCTACGATCGCGGCACGAGGAGCTACGACGAGGTGTTGGACGACCTGTGCCGATATAACTCGTGCGATGCGGAGAAGGCTGCGAGTTATCTGCGCCGCTCGATCCTGATGCAGGAGCCGATACCCGCGACCGAACGTCTCATAGGCGAGTTGAAGCAGGCGGGTTACGGGCTGTACGTGCTGTCGAACATGTCGCGCGAGTTTATCGACTTTCTGCGCCGCATTCCCGTGTATGCGCACTTCGATGGCGAGGTGGTCTCGTGCGAGGAGCGGGTCGTGAAGCCCGAGCGCAGGATATACGAGATACTGCTCGACCGTTACGGTCTTGCGCCCGAGGCGACGTTGTTCATCGACGACCGTCGTGCCAATGTCGAGGCGGCGGCCGAACTGGGCATCGGGGGCTTCGTCTTCGACCACCATGATCCCGAGCTTAGCTGTCGGCGGTTGCGGTCGATGCTGCTGGATGATGCAAATCTGTAAAACCGATATATCATGACAATCAAATTCCGTATAGAGTATCATACGCAGCCGGGCGAAGAGCTCGTGCTCGTGCTCGGCCGTGGTTGCGGCCGGGACTGCCGGATGCGATATGCTGGCGGGGGTATGTGGGAATACACCCTTTGCGTCGAGTCTTCGGACGAGGTGTCGGAATACCGCTACCGGGTATGTCGCGACGGACAGACCGTGCGCCGCGAGTGGGGCGGGGGACACCGTTTGGAGCTGGATGCCAAGAGCCGTCTTGCAGAGGCGGCGGTGGCCGTATACGACTGCTGGCACGATATGCCGTCCGACCGCCCGATGCGTTCGTCGATGTTTACCGACGGCGTATTTTCGCGCGGCGACCGCCGATGCCGCCCTGCGCTCAGGGCGGGCGAGCTGCTCGTGACGGCCGAGATTCCCGGCGTAAGACCATGGCAGCATCCCGTTCTGGTCGGTCAGGGCAAGGCGCTCGGCGACTGGAATCCTCGGCAGGGCATAGAAATGGAGTGGTGCGGCGGCGTTGAGTGGTGTGCGCGCGTGAAGCTCGCCAAGACCGGCGGCATGGTGCGTTACAAGTTCGTGCTGACAGACGAACGTTCGGATGCGGCGCTCTGGGAGATAGGTTGCGACAGGGAGGCGTCGTTCGGTGCGGCTCAGGCCGCATGCGTTGTAGTAAGCTCGTTGCGTCCCCGCTTCGATCTGCCGGCATGGCGCGGTGCGGGCGTGGCTATTCCGGTATTCTCGCTGCGCTCGGAGCGCAGTTTCGGCGTGGGCGAGTTCGCCGACCTGAAACTCATGGTCGACTGGGCTGCCGCGACTGGGCAGAGCATGATACAGATACTCCCCGTGAACGATACGACCATGACCGGCACATGGCAGGATTCGTATCCCTACAATGCCAACACGACCTTTGCGCTGCATCCGCAGTTCATACGTCTGAGCCAGGTGGGCGAATTGAAGGATGCCGGCATGGCGGCTCGCTTCGAGGCGTTGCAGCGCGAACTTAATGCGCTGCCGACGGTCGACTACGAGCGCGTCAACCGTGCCAAGAGCGAGTATCTGCATGCGGTGTATCGCGATAGGGCGCGTGCGACGTTCCGCAGCCGCGAGTTCAAGTCATTCATGCAGGCCAACGAGGATTGGCTGCGCCCTTACGCGGTGTTCTGCGCATTGCGGGACGAGCACTCGACGCCCGACTTTGCGAAATGGGGCTCCATGGCGCGTTACAGCGCGGCCAAAGCCGCAAAGTATGAAAAGGAGCATTACGACGAGGTGGCCTACAACTACTTCGTGCAGTATCATCTCTCGCGCCAGCTGCGCGAGGTGCGGGACTATGCCCATAGCCGCGGTGTGGTGTTGAAGGGCGACATACCGATCGGCGTGAGCCGCACGAGCGTCGATGCGTGGGTCTATCCGTCGCTGTTCAACATGGACTCGTCGGCCGGTGCTCCGCCCGACGACTTCTCGGTCATGGGACAGCTCTGGGGCTTCCCGACATACAACTGGCAGAAGATGTCGGAGGACGGCTATGCGTGGTGGCGTGCCCGCTTCGAGAAGATGGCCGAGTACTTCGACGCTTACAGAATAGATCATATACTGGGATTCTTTCGCATCTGGGAGATTCCGCTCGATGCGGTCAATGCGCTGCTCGGACGCTTCAATCCGGCGCTGCCCTATACCGAGCAGGAGATCGCCGGCTACGGATTCCGGTTCGACCGCTCGCGCCATACGGCCGACATCTCTGTGACGGACAACGTGCTTTTCGTCGAGGACAGCCGCCGGAGCGGTGTGTACCACCCGCGCATATCGGCTCAGTCGACGTCCCTCTACCGCGAGTTGCCGGAGGAGCAGAAGCGCGCATACGACAATCTGTACAACGACTTCTTCTATCGCCGACACGACGCTTTCTGGCAGCACGAGGCGATGATGAAGCTGCCGCCGCTGATCGACTCGACGCAGATGCTCGTCTGCGGAGAGGATCTGGGTATGATCCCTCACTGCGTGCCGCAGGTCATGGCCGACGAGCAGATTCTGTCGCTCGAAATACAGCGTATGCCCAAGGACCCGCGCGAGGAGTTCGCCTCGCCGTGGAATTATCCATATCTGTCGGTATGCACTACATCGACGCACGACATGGCACCCTTGCGCGCATGGTGGGAGGAGGAGCGCGAGGTGTGCCGGCGGTTCTACAACAACGTGCTCGGGGAGTGGGGCGATGCGCCTTACTACTGCGAGCCGTGGATATGCGAGCGCATAGTGTCTATGCACCTTAAATCGCCCGCCATGCTGACCGTGCTGCCGTGGCAGGACTGGATGTCGATAAACGGAGCGCTGCGGCGCGAGAACCCGGCCGAGGAGCGTATCAACGTGCCTGCCAACCCGCGCCACTACTGGCGTTACCGCATGCACATCACACTCGAAGAGCTGCTGGCGGCCGATTCGCTCAACCGCACCATACGCCACCTGATCGCCGAGAGCGGACGCTGATGCTGCGCCGGGGCGATCCGAACGAATCGCCCCGGGCTCGGTTCGACGAAGCAGGGCTGCCTAACAGGTTTCAGGCAGCCCTTTTTATTATCAGGCAACTGTTTCGAGTACGCGATTCTCGGCAGGCTAAAAACTTTTCGGACAGTCGTGCAATAAAAACGCCCCGTACCTTTCGGCGCGGGGCGTATTGCGATTGTGCGGGTATGCCGCTATTTTACAAGACGATTGGTTTTCTCGTCGGGGAATATGACGCTCGGGCGGAACGTGCGCGCCTCCTCGATGTCCATAAGTCCGTACGATATTATGATGACCACATCGCCCACGGCCGCCTTGCGCGCCGCAGCGCCGTTGAGGCATATTGCGCCGCTGCCTTTCGGCCCCGGAATGACGTATGTCTCCAAGCGCTCGCCGTTGTTGTTGTTGACGATCTGTACCTTCTCGCCCTCGATTATGCCTGCGGCCTGCATCAGCTCCTCGTCGATAGTGATGCTTCCGACGTAATTCAGGTTAGCTTCGGTCACCGTCACGCGGTGAATCTTCGATTTCAATCTCTGGATCAACATTACTTTATGCGTATGTTATCGATTAGACGTATCTCGCCCGCCATGACTGCTATGCAGCCCTGAATACGCGGCGACTGCTCCCAGCTCTCGACGCTCTGCATCGTGGCGGCGTCGACGGCATCGAAATAGACGACCTTCAAAAGCGGGTTGCGCTCGATCTCGGCGGCGACCCATGTCCGCAGCTCGGCGGGTGTCATGCTACGGCTGCGCTCGGCGCACTGCTGCATGACGCGGTATATGTGCGGTGCCGCGGCACGGTGCTCCGCGTCCAAAAGGGCGTTGCGCGACGAGAGCGCAAGACCGTCTTCGCCGCGTACTATCGGGCACTCGACGATCTCGACCGGAAGCGACAACTGCTCCACCATGGCCTTGATGACGGCTATCTGCTGGAAATCCTTCTCGCCGAAGTAGGCTCTGCGCGGCTCGACCATCGCGAACAGACGGCTGACCACCTGCGCCACGCCGTTGAAGTGGCCGGGGCGCGTGGCACCCTCCATGACCTTGTCTATCTTACCGAAGTCGAACGTGCGCGTGTCGGGCTCGGGATATATCTCGTCGACGGCGGGCATGAATACTATGTCGGCGCCGGCGCGTTCGAGTATGCGGCAATCCTCTTCGGGCGTTCTGGGGTAGTTTCTCAGATCGTTCTTATCGTTGAACTGCGTCGGGTTGACGAATACGCTCACTACGACCGTGCCGTTCTCGCGGCGCGCACGTTCCACCAGCGAGCAGTGGCCTGCATGCAGCGCCCCCATGGTGGGGACGAATCCGACGTTGTTGGAGTCGCACGCGGCGAGTGCCTCGCGCAGCTCACGGACTGTATTAATGACCTTCATTTTTCAGGTATCTTAACTCCTATAATAGGCGGGGCAAAGTTACAAACTAAAATGGAGATAACAAGAAAAGAGACCGAAAAATCGGCCTCTTTTCGTCGTTCGCACCGCTGACGGTCAATTAAGATTCGGCAGCAGAGAGTATTCGCGGCCGTAGCCGAGCATCTGCTGCACGTAGTCGGCCGGATAAGATATCTCGACGTCGACCACCTTCGTGCCGGTCGGATCGTATACGAGACGGTACTCGGGGTTGACGAATCCTCCGTAAGGTTCGATGTTCAGTGCGCGGTAGCGTCTCAGCACCTCGTCGTGCAGATCGGCGTCGACAGCTACGGCGTAGCGCTCGACGAGCTGCTTGCCGGCCTCGTAGTCGCCCTCGCTCTTGATGCGCTGCACCTCGCGGAGCAGCTCGCCGAACAGCTCGCGCAGGCGGCGGAAGTCGTTGACCACGATATAGCGCTTGCCGTTGTCGACCACCCACTCGATGACCTTGTCGGCGCGTCCCTTTTCATAGCACCACTCGGCGATGAGCTTGCGGTTGCGCATGTGCGACTCCTCGACATTCTTGCCCGGCTCGATGCGCGAGAGCTGCGTCATCATGCCGTTCATGATGTAGTCGGCGTACTGTGCCCATGCCACGTCGAGCGAGGGTATGAGACCCAGCTCGACCAGCTTCTCGTCGCCCAGATAATAGAGGCCGAACAGGTCGGCGCGCGCCTCCTCCAACGTCGAGGTGTAGGTGCGTAGCTCGGTGCCCTTGGTGCCGGGCGCCAGCTGTCCCGAGCCGTGACCCAGGCACTCGTGCAGGTCGGTGTGCAGGTCGTCGGCCAGCTTGCCGTATTTGTCCATGCGTTCGCGGTCTTCGCGTCGCAGAACGAACTCCTCCGTGAAACCGTTGCCGTGGGCGGCCTTGTCGTATGCGTAAGTGATGTTGTCGATAGTTACCGACTTCGAGCCGTATTCCTTGCGGATCCAGTCGGCGTTGGGCAGGTTGATGCCGATCGGCGTTGCGGGGTAGCAGTCGCCGCCGAGCATAGCCACGGTAATGACCTTGGCCGATACGCCCTTGACCGTCTTTTTCTTGTATGCGGGATCGACGGGCGAGTTGTCCTCGAACCACTGAGCGTTGGCCGATATGATCTCGGTGCGGCGGCATGCCTGCTCGTCGCGGAAGTTTACGTTTGCCTCCCACGAAGCCTTGCGGCCGAGCGGATCGCCGTAATCCTCGATGAAGCCGTTCACGAAGTCGACGTTCGATTCGAGGTCCTTGACCCAAAGGATGTTGTATGCGTCGAAGTCTTTCAGATCGCCCGTGCGGTAGTACTTAGCCAGAGCCTCGATCGTGCGTCGCTGCACCGGCTCGGCCACCTCGGCGGCCTTGTCGAGCCAGTAGACTATCTTCTCGATTGCGGGCGAATACATGCCGCCCACGCGCCATACGCGCTCGACGACGTTGCCCTCTTCGTCGGCCATGAGCTTCGAGTTAAGGCCGTATGATATGGGCTCCTTGTCGTCCTTGTGCTGCTCGGCCATGCGGGCATAGAACTCCTCGACTTGCTGCTGGTCGACACCCTCGTAATAGTTGTTGGCCGAGGTAAGTATGACGTCGGCGCCTGCCGTCTGGTTCAGACGCGAGGGGTACATGTCGGGGTCGTAGAGTATCGCGCAGAGGAAATCGACCGGAATATCGAGATCGTCCGAGTAGACGTAGCGGTCGATCTGCCCGCGCAGCCACTTCTCGGCGAACTCGGGGCGGAACTTGTCGTTGGAGTAGTGGTGGTGTATGCCGTTGGCGAACCACATCTTTTTGAGATACTTCTCCAATGCCTTGAAGTCGGCCGAATCGCGGTCGTCGGTGTCGTTGTATATTCGCTCCAACGTGTGTCGTATGACCAGATTGTATTTGAAATTCTGGTCGAAAAGGATGTCGCGTCCGCACTTGGCGGCCTCCGACAGATAGTATATAAGCTCCTTCTCTCTGAGCGGCAAACTCTCGAATCCGGGAACCTCGTAGCGGATGACCTTGATGTCGTCGAAGCGGTCGACGATCCACGGCTTTTCCGCGGATTCGGGCTTTGCGGCAGATGCGCCTGCGGCGACTGCAAAAACTCCCATGACGGATAATTCTAAAAATTTATTCATTAATTTCGGATATTAATTATTGCAATAATCGCACGTAAAATTATACAATTATATAATATCTCGCAATCGGAGGCGGATATATTTCGAAAATTATTTTCGGGTGCCGGCATATCGTGCCGGTACGGCTTCCGGTTCGCGTGCACGTGCTCGGCTGAAAATACTCCGTCTCGGCATAATCGAGTATATGGCTTGATTATGCCGAGACTTTCGCTATCTTTGCATCTCGTTATTAATTTTTTTCAGATATGTTTTTACGCGGTGCTTCGACCATTCTGCTTCTGGTATGCTCAAACATCTTCATGACGCTGGCGTGGTACGGCCACATAGCCTTCAAGTCGCGACTCGAAAAGTGGTCGTTGGCGGCGATCGTCGTTCTGAGCTGGGGCGTGGCTCTGTTCGAATACTGCTTTCAGGTGCCGGCCAACCGTCTGGGCAGCGCCGAGCTCGGAGGCCCCTTTACGATATGGCAGTTGAAGGTAATTCAGGAGGTGGTGTCGCTGATGGTATTCACGCTGTTCGTGGTGCTGTTCATGAAGGGCGACTCGCTTAAATGGAATCATCTGGCCGGATTCGCCTGTCTCGTTCTGGCCGTATACTTCATATTCCGAAAGTAGGGCGGAGCGGTTAACCGAATCCCCCGCAGTGCGATGATGCGCCGCGGGGGATTCGTTTCATTGCGATATGTCTGAGACTACCTTGCGGCGGTTCTCGACGGGCGGATCAGCGCCGCTATCCACAACAGTATGATCGCACCGGCTACCGAGCAGAGTATGCTGCCGAAGGTGCCCGTGGGCACCACGCCGAACCACGAAAACATCCAACCGCCCAGCAAACCGCCGACGATACCCACAATGAGGTTGACTATCAATCCCGAGCTTCCGCCCTTGACGATCATGTTGGCAATCCATCCGGCTACCAGACCGATCAACAAATACCAAAGTATAAACATAACATCAAATTTTTAGTTAGTGCGTTCGACCATGTAGGGCGATACGCCGAAAATATGTTGTCATGTACATTGCAAAAACAATACCCTGCGGCCTGCCGCCCTCGGACGACCCTCGGCGAAGCTGCGGCCGTCGGGCGGCGGAGAGGATTCGCTGACCGAAAAAAAAAGTCCCCCGCAGTGCGGAGGACATCTTTTGGCGAGGACTGTGCCGTGGCTGCCGGCAGCACTATTTTACGTATACTTCGAGCAGTCGGCAGCAGCCGTTGATCTTTACGCTGTCGGCTTCGGCTGGAATGAGAACGGCTTCGCCGCGTGCGATGCGCTCGCTGCCGCCTTCGGATGCTATCTCGGCCGTGCCGTCGATACATACGTATACGGTAAACGAGTCGATGCCCATGCGGTCGCGTACGAGTTCGGATGCAACCTCGACCACCGAGACGTTGAAATAGTCGCACGATATGACCTCTGCGGCGCCGGCGCCGCCGCTGCTGCGGTAGTGCTTATGCAGCTCGCGCGCATCGGCCGAGAAGTCGATCGCGTCGACCGCCAGCGCCGTATGCAGCTCGCGCGGTCTGCCTGAGGCATCGACTCTGTCCCAGTCGTATATGCGGTAGGTAATGTCCGATGTCTGTTGTATCTCTATTACCTCGATGCCTGCACCCAGTGCGTGGACGACGCCCGCCGGGATGAAGAATATGTCGCCGGGGCTTACTTCGATGCGGTTGAGCAGCTCGGGCAGCGTCGACTTGGCTACGGCTTCGATATACTCCTCGCGCGTGATTTCGGGATTCTTGAAGCCGACGTACAATGCCGCGCCGGGCTTGCAGTCGACAACATACCACATCTCGGTTTTGCCCGCAGAGTCGTGCCGTTCGGCGGCCAGAGTGTCGTCGGGGTGCACCTGAACCGATAATACGTCGTTGCAGTCGAGATATTTGACCAGCAGCGGAAATCCTATTCCGTACCTTTCGAATATCTTCTCGCCTACCAGATCGCCCATGTATACCTCTACGATCTCGTTCAGATCGTTGCCTTTCAGAAATCCGTTGGCCACCACCGACACGTCGCCGCTGACCGAGGAGAGCTCCCAGCTCTCGCCGTAGAGCTTGTCGGGCGAGAGTCTCGCCCCCGAACCCGCTTTCATCGCGGCTATGGCATGGCCGCCCCAGATGCGCTCTTTGACGCGCGGACGGAATTTTATAGGATAGAGCATCGTGCGGATGTTTTATGAACGTTATTCGAACATAGCCTCGACGGCCGCTATGACCTGCTCGGCATCGGGTGCGAGCGGGAATACGCGGTCGGGTTTGAGGTAGTGGAGCTCCTTGCCGCGGAACATAAGCTCCTCGCCGGCGCCCGTTATGTTGAGCATGATACATGCCGAGGGATCTATTCTGCCTTCGTCCTTCATCTTGATGAGCGAGGCCAGAGCGACGGCCGGAGCCGAGTATATGTCGATGCCCTCGGTTTCGAGGAAGATCTTCTTGGCGCGGCGCGCCTGTGCGTTGGTGGCGACCATGATATCTCCGCCCGAGGCTTTGAGCGCGTCGTACAGACCGCCCGCCAGCGAGTAGGGCGGCTTGCGGTTGGAGAGCACCTTGGCGTCGATGCGCTCGGCGTCGCGCCGGGCCTTGGCCGCGCCGTAAGGCAGCATCTCGCGCGAGTCTACGCGCCATGCGTCGTACATCGGAACGAACGGCGCATTCTGCGATACGATGAGCTTCATGGTATTGTCGCCGAAGCGGCCGTCCTCGATAAGGCGCATATTGGCCTCCCATGCGGCTATGGCGCCGGTGCCGCTGCCGACGGCCTGAAAATAGTAGTCGGGGATGCGTCCTATGGCCGTCGCGGCCGAGAGTACGGTGGTTGCCATGCCGTCGCGGCGAGCGACGTTCTTGGCGCCGCCCTCGGCGTAGAACATAGGCGATTTGAGAGCTATATTGCTGAGGTTTATGGCGTCGAAGTAGTCGCCTCCCTTTTCGCATGCGATGAGCTTGACGCAGGGATTGAGCGGCTTTTCGAACCAGAGCGCCGACAGATTGTCGTAGGGCACCGCCAGCAGCAGGCGTATGTTGTTCTCGGAGCATACCTTGGCGAAGGCGCGTGCCGTATTGCCGGCCGAGGCTACGACCAGCACCTTGTCGGCGTGACGCTCGTCGATGCGGGCGCATACGCTGTATGCCTCGGTCTCCTTGAACGAGCAGGTGGTCATCGTCGCACCTCGCGAGGGGCAGTAGCCGCTGAGCGTTATATATAGGTTTTCGAGCCCGAGCCTTGCCGCCAGAGCCTCGCTCTTGTATGTAACGGGCGCGGCCGATCCTTCGAGCATGCGTCTTACGGGCAGCCAGTCGGCGAATTTGTAGAGGCCGTAGTCGTCGGACTTGACTTCGATCTGTCTTTTCTGGTAAACGGTGCGCACGAGCGACGGCTCCTTGCACTGCGGATCGTCGAGCATCCAGCCTTCGTCGGCGAACTCGCGGTCGGTCTTCACGCACTTCAATTTATATTGCGTCGGGTCGATCATATTCATAGCGGATTTGTACGTTATTCGGTTTCGCACGCAAATTTAGTATAAAATTCATGCGCGGGCAATAAGTATTATTACCTATTGCGGATAAAAACAGAGCGAAAATTGCATGTCGATTAAAAAATATATAGTATCTTTGTTACGCTAAATTTCCGGCGATATGTCTCTCGAACGCATACTTACGGTCATACTGCTTACGCTGTCGACGATAGGGGCGACGGCGCAGGACGACGACTGGGCGCAGTTCGGACGCTATGCCGAGGCCAATGCCGCTGCGCAGAGCGGTGCGCGGGCAGTCTTTATGGGCGACTCGATAACCGACATCTGGGCGCAGCAGGATCCCGATTTCTTTACGTTGAACGATTTCGTCGGACGCGGTATAAGCGGCCAGACCACCAGTCAGATGCTTGTGCGCTTCCGCCGCGACGTGATCGACCTGCGGCCGCAGGTCGTCGTCATCATGGCCGGCACCAACGACATAGCCCGCAACGGCGGATACATATTACCCGAAAATACGTTGGGCAACCTCATATCGATGTGCGAGCTGGCGCGTGCCAACGGCATAGCGGTCATACTGTGCTCGATACCGCCCGCGAGCCGCTTCTGGTGGCGCGAGGGGATCGAACCGGCGGCGAAGGTCGTCGAACTGAATGCCATGATACGCGACTATGCCGGGCGCAACTCGATACCTTATCTGGACTACCACAGCCGTCTTGTAGGCGAGGACGGCGGCATCCCGCCCCGGTGGAGCGAGGATACCTGCCACCCGAACGCGGAGTGTTACCGCACGGTAATGGAGCCTATGGTACTGGATGCCGTATACGGACTGCAAAAGAGAATTGACGAATCAAAATAAAATTTATTAAAGATGAAAAGATTTTTCATGCGACTTACGATTGTCGCTATGGCAGTGACCGCAATGGCGGCCTGCTCTAAGAAGAACGGTTATGCCGTCAGCAGCTATCTGAACGCAATACCCGAGGATGCGATGCTTGTGCAGTATGTCGACGGCTACGGCATTTTGCAGAAGAGCGGCCTGTTGCAGGACTTCGCTCCGCTGCGCGATGTGGGTGCGGCACAGGTTGCGGGCATGCTCGAAGAGGAAGACGCATCGTACGTCAAGGGGATAATGGGCGACTTTGACCGCATGGGTATCGCCACATCGAAGCCTATGTATGCCGCCGTGACGATGCTGTCGGAGGAGGAGGTCTCGGTGGTCCTGCTGGCCGAGGTGCTCGACAGAGCCGAAGTAGACCGTCTGGTGGAGTTCGTCCGTAAGAACGGTGTCGAGATCGCTACGGAGAACGTCGACGACTGCACGCTCATGGTCGTCGAGCGCGACGAGGAATTTATGGTGGGCTACAACGAGTCGACGCTGGCCATAGTATCGGGCGAAGGCATCGATATCCGCGCCGACCTGCTCGATGTATTGAAGTCTGCACGCACGCCACGCAAGACGGCACTGCCCGACTTCTCGGGCAAGGATATGGCTACGTATCTCGATCTCGACGAGTGCATCGCCCTTGCAAGCCGCATCGACGAGTCGGACGAAGATATGGCGGAGCTCTATGCCCGAATGTTGGATGAGGAGGCCAGCCTCGTGTTAGGCCTTACCTTCGAGACCGGCCGCATTGCCGTAACGGCAGCGGTGGAGGGCATCAAGGAGGAGTTCCTTGCGAAGTACGAAAATACCGGTGTGGTCAGCAACGAGTATCTTAAATATCTGCCCCGCGACGTATATGCCGTCATGGGTTCCAACATGAACGGCAAACTCGTATTCGATTCGATTATGGAGATGCCCGAGATCAAGAAGAACATCGATCAGATCAAGCAGTATGTCGGCGAGCAGATGTGGGACATGGGCATGGAGATCGCCAAGAACGGTTTCTACTCGCTCAACGGCGACTTCATGGCGGCGCTTACATCTGTTTCGCAGAACCCCGAGCAGGTCGACGTCAAGGTTGCGGCATTCTCGACCGTCGACAACGACTATATCCTCTCGACTCTTATGACCTATCTGCCCGCAGGCATGTATACGCAGCTGGGCGACAAGCAGTATCTGGCCGATGTCGACGGCATGTCGATATGGTTCGGTCAGCAGGACCGTATGCTCTACGCGTCCAACATTTCGGTACCGGCCGTGATGCCTGTGTCGGCTCAGTCGGCCGCATGGACTGCGGATGTCGAGGGTGCGCGTTCGTACATGGCGGTCAATCTGCGTGCGCTGTTCGGCGATCCCTACGTAGCGGCACAGATGCAGCGCGAGGTTTACAGCGACCGTCAGGCCGGAGCAATGGCGCGCGAGATCGTCGGTCTGTTGGATTACGCATTCGCCCGCGACCGCAGTATGACCAGCGGGGATTTGGATATCATCTTCGTCAACCGTGACGTCAATTCGCTCAAACAGATCGTCGACGTCGCCAAGCCCGCACTTATGGGCAATCTCGGCGGATTATTCCTCTAACTGCCCGGCTGTGAAGTTAATTACACTCGATAGTGTCGTTCCGGAGATCTTCGCCAAGCGCAAAGATCTCCGGTCCGATATTTGGCTCGCGCCCGTGACATTCGAGCGCGGTAAGAGATACCTGGTCGAGGCCGCGTCGGGTAGCGGCAAGTCGTCGCTGTGCAGCTTCCTCTACGGCCAGAGGGGCGACTATCGCGGCCGCATATCGTTCGACGGCGACGATATCTCGCGCTTCGGCCGCGGCCGCTGGTGCGACGTGCGTCGCCGTGAGCTGAGCATGCTGTTTCAGGAGCTGAGGCTCTTTCCCGAGCTTACGGCATGGGAGAACGTCCAGATCAAAAACCGTATCGAAAATACTCAGAGCGACAGCACCATTGAGAGCTGGTTCGAGGCTCTGGGCATCGCCGACAAGCGCAAGGCGCGTGTGGCGCTCATGTCCTACGGGCAGCAGCAGAGGGTGGCTCTGATGCGTGCCTTGTGCCAGCCGTTCGACTTTCTGCTGCTGGACGAGCCGGTGTCGCATCTCGACGAGGAGAACGGGCGGCTCATGTGCGAAATAATCCTGCAAGAGGCCTCGCGACGCGGTGCCGGCATCATATCCACGTCGATAGGCCGGCATCTCGATATGGAATACGATAAAGTGCTGAGCCTATGAATCTGATTTGGAAACTGCTGCGCCGGCATATCAGCGTCGGACAGCTCGCCGGCTTCTTTCTGGCCGATCTCGTCGGTACGGTCATAGTGCTGTGCGGCATACAGATATATTCCGATATGGCGCCTATGCTGTCGGGCAGCTACGGACTGCTGGGCAATGACTATATCGTCATCTCGAAACCCGTAAAGCAGCTCGGTTCGCTTATGGGGCGCAGTGCGGCGCACTTCTCGGAGAGCGACATCGACGACTTGAAGGCGCAGCCGTTTGCGCGGAACGTCGGAGAGTTCCGCTCGTCGCAGTATGGCGTCTACCTCGGTCTGCCGGGAGTGTTCGCTACGGACATGTTCTTCGAGTCGGTGCCAGATCGCTTCATCGACGTTACCACCGACGAATGGCGGTTCGACCTGTCCAAGCGCGACATACCGATCATCCTGCCGCGCAACTACCTTAATCTATATAACTTCGGCTTCGCTCAGACCAAGGGGCTGCCGCAGCTCTCCGAGGGCGTCTCGCAGAGCATATCGTTCGACATAGAGCTGTCGGGCAGCGGCCGCACCGAACATTTCAAGGGGCATGTCGCCGGTTTCTCGGACAGACTCAATACGGTGCTGGTGCCGGAGAGTTTCATGGAGTGGGCCAACGACCGCTTCGCGCCGTCGAAAAGCGCGCTCGCTTCGCGCCTTATAGTCGAGGTCGAAAACCCTGCCGACGAGTCGATAGCCGCCTATCTGCAACAACGCGGCTACGAAGTCGAGAACAATGCCGCCGACAACAGCAAGATCGGCTTTCTGTTGAAGATCGTGGTGTCGGTCGTTATGGCTATCGGTCTTATAATAAGCTTGCTGGCGATCTATATCCTGACGTTGAGCATATATCTGCTGTTGCAGAAAAATACCGACAAACTCGAAAACCTGTCGCTGCTGGGCTACTCGGCGCGTCGAATCGCAGCGCCGTACAGCCGCCTTACCGTCACGCTCAATGTCGCGATAATGCTGCTCGCCATATCTGCCGTATATTTCGTCAGAGAGGCCTACATGACTCGCGTTGCGGCTACTCTGGGCGGTGCTTCGCAGACGGGCTTTCTGCCGACGATCATCGCCGGCGCTCTGCTCACGGCAGTTGTCGTAACGTTCGACTCGATCGTCATACGCCGTAAGATCAACTCGATAGCCTCGAAGAGATGAGATTCGTCGCTGCATCGTCGGCCGATCTGAGGCCGATAGGGGATATAGTGCGCAGTGCACAGCGCTCGCTGGCCGAGCTGGGTATCGACCAGTGGCAGGACGGATATCCCTCCGAGGAGATAATAGCGGACGATATCGCAGCCGGAGAGGGGTATGTCATCCTTGCCGACGACGGCAGCGTTGCGGCATACGGTGCCGTGAAGGTCGGCCGCGAGGCCGATTACGACGATATCCGCGGCGGAGCATGGCGCTATGACGGCGAATATGTCGTCGTGCATCGCTTGTGCGTCGCCGAGCCGCACCGCAAGTCGGGTTTGGCATCGATGTTTTTCGCTTGTGCCGCGCAGATAGCGCGCCGCAGCGGACGAGATATAATCCGCGTCGATACGCACGAGGGCAATGTACGCATGCTGTCGCTTCTGGATAAGGAGGGCTTCGGGCGGTGCGGTACGATACGCTGTCGGTCGGGTGTTCGTGCGGCATTCGATAGGCGGGTCGCGCCGCCCCGTATCGCCGTGCGTGAGGCTGTTCCCGCAGACTGTTATCTTATCTCCGATGCCGTCACGGCGGCTTTCGGAGAGGATCTGTGCCGGCGTCTGTGCCGCGATGCTTCGCCGCAGCGGATACGCGGATTTTTCGCCGAGGTCGCGGCTATGCCTGCGACGCAGTACAGCTTCGAGAATACGATCGTCTGCACGGTCGACGGCGTTGCCGCGGGTGCCATATGCGGCTACGACGGTGCGTGTCTGGACGAGTTGCGCGGCCCGGTGCTGGATATGCTGCGCGAGAGATTCGGCTCCGCACCCTGTCCCATCGAGAACGAGACCTGTGCCGGAGAGTTCTATCTCGACTCGATAGGCATCGACCCTCTGTTCAGAGGCACGGGTGCCGGCACGGCGCTCCTGCGCGCCATGATCGAGCGTGCCCGGCGGTCGGATGCGGGCTGCGCCGCATTGTTGGTCGACGTAGAAAACCCGCATGCCGAGCGGCTCTACCGCCGTGTCGGTTTCTGCCGTTCGGGTACGCGCACGCTGCTCGGACATAACATGTATGTAATGACTATTCGATAAATGGCAAGTTACCTGCAAGTAGAGAACATATCGAAATCCTATGGCGACCGCATGCTCTTTTCGGGCATCGGGTTCAATATAAACGAGGGCGACAAAATCGCGCTGATAGCCCCCAACGGCACTGGCAAGAGCACGCTGTTGAAGATTCTGGCCGGCGTGGAGTCGTCGGACCGCGGCGGCGAGGTGCGCTTCATGAAGAGTATAAAGGTGGCGTTCTTAGACCAGGCGACGCCGTTCGACCCCAATAGATGCGTGTTCGACGAGGTGTATTCGCGTCTCGACGAGCGGACGGCGGCCGTGCGCGAGTATGACGAGGCCGTGGCTTCGGGCGACCGCCGACGCATAGATGCGGCGACGGCGGCAATGGATGTCTGGGACGGTTGGAGCATCGAGCAGGATATACGGCAGGTATTGTCCTCGCTCCATATCGACGCACCCGACCGCCGCATGGGCCAACTGTCGGGCGGTGAGGCCAAGCGCGTGGCGCTGGCTGTGATGATGTTGCAAAAGGCCGACTTTCTGATCCTCGACGAGCCGACGAACCACCTGGACATAGAGATCATCGAGTATCTCGAATCGTATCTGCAACGCTCGCGCTGCACGCTGCTTATGGTTACGCACGACCGCTATTTTCTGGATAGGGTGTGCAACACGATCTTCGAGATCGACCGCGGCGAGCTGTTCGTCTACAAGGGCAGCTACTCGGACTATCTGGCTGGGCGCGAGGAGCGTTACGCACACATGCAGGCCGACATTGACAAGTCGCGCAACCTGCTGCGCCGCGAGTTGGAGTGGATACGCTCCACGCCGCAGGCACGCACGGGCAAGGCGCGTTACCGGGTCAATGCGTTCTACGATCTCAAAGAGCGTGCGGCGGTATCGCTGCGCACCGACAGCGTGGATATCGATGTGGCGCAGGCGCGTCTCGGACGCAAGATCGTCGACTGCTACGACATCGATTTCGCCTACGGCGACAAAACTATCCTCGACGGCTTCTCCTATAAGTTCATGCGAGGCGAGAAGGTGGGTATCGTCGGCTGCAACGGCGCAGGCAAGAGCACGTTTCTCGACATAATGGCGGGTCTGCGACAGCCTGCGGCCGGCCGTATGGAGCACGGCGAGACGCTGCGCATAGGGTATTACCGCCAGCAGGGCATCTCGTTCCGGCCGGGGCAGACTATTCTCGATACCGTAACGGAGATCGCCGACGAAGTGCGCACGTCGGACGGCAGGACCATATCGGCGACGTCGTATCTTACGAAGTTCCTGTTTCCGCCCGAGACGTTCAACAAGCGCGTCGACATCCTGAGCGGCGGCGAGCAGCGACGGTTATATCTTCTGACGGTGTTGATGCGCAACCCCAACATGCTGATTCTCGACGAGCCGACGAACGATCTCGATATATTGACTCTCAACGTTTTGGAAGAGTATCTGCAACAGTTCGAGGGTTCGCTGCTGATCGTCTCGCACGACCGTTATTTCCTCGACAAGACGACGGATCATCTCTTCGTCTTCGAGGGCAACGGCCGCATAAGGGATTTCGTTGGACGTTACAGCGAGTATCGCGAGTATTTGAGACAGGAGCAGGCCGAGCAGCGTGCCGGGCAGCGTAAGTCGGAGCAGGCCGAGGCCAAACCTCCGCAGCCGCGACCGCGCAACGCCGAGCGCCGCCGCCTGAGCTACAAGGAGCAGCGCGAGGTCGAGACGATCGAGGCGGAGCTTGCGTCGCTGACCGATGAGCGGACGGCGCTCGAAGCGTCGCTCTCGTCGGGGAGCCTCTCCTATGACGAGCTTGCGGCCGCATCCGAGCGCATAAGGCAGATCATCGCCGCGATAGACGAGAAGGAGATGCGCTGGCTCGAACTCAACGAGTAGGTGCGCTCCGACAGGGCGGCTTCGGCGTGTATGACGTAGCCGTCCCTCGGCAGAATGCCGCTAAACGGCGACCTCCATGCCTGCGGCCACGCGCCTGAACGCATCGTCGCCGGCAAGGGCGCGCAATACGGCCAGCGAGAATGCGACGCAGACGCCTGCGCCGGCACCCGTTATCAGATTGCCGTCCTGTACGACGTCGCCGCCCTGATAGATGTATCCCTGCATGCGCTCTCTGACGCTGGTGTGGCACGTTATACGGCGTCCTATGGCTATGTCGTTGGCAGCCAGCACGGTAGGGGCTCCGCATATCGCGGCCACCGTGCGCGATTCGTCGAAGTGGCGGCGCACCGTATCGCCGACGGCGGCCGATGCGGCAAGATTGGCATAACCGGGAAAGCCTCCCGGCAGGATCACGGCGTCGGCCGTGATGCCGTCGGTCTGCGACAGAAGTATGTCGGCATCGAGCTCGACTATGCCGTGCGACGATACGACGCGGCGGCTGTCGGATATCGACACCTTCAATATATCTATGCCGGCTCGTGTCATGACATCGATCGGCGCCAACGCCTCGATCGTCTCGAAGCCGTCGGCAAGCAGGAGCAGTGTTCTCATGGTCTCTATTTTTTTGCAAATATAATACACAATTCATGCGAATCGCTCATATCGCTGTTTGGATATGAGACATAGACCGTCTCTGTAAATTTTATATCGACCGCCTGGCGGAGCGTCTTCGCGAGGACGGATACGAGATTCTGGGCGAGCCCCGCATTACAGGCGACGGGTATTACGAGTGCGTCGTGGCCGATCCCGACGGCGACAGGATAGAGATAACGGCATAGCCGCCGGTAATGCCGCGCCTGCGTCAACGACTGTTGCGGGGTAGTGCTTTGTGATACAATAATAAATTGCAAGCGACAAATAATCAGTCGGTTCCTTGTTTAATTAAACTTTAATAATTACTTTTGTCATGATTTGAATGAGAGGTGTCTCAACCGGCACGTATATGTACACACATACGACAGAATGCTTTATCACAATTCGGCAGGGCTTGTCCCCGACTTATTTGTGTTAAAGCAATGCGTGTGTATACGTCATCTCATTCAAATCAAAGATGAGTACGCCGATGGTCGGGGATATTTTTAGAAATGTAACTGACCGATATATGAAGAAAATCCGCAACACGGAGTTACAGAACGGCCGTCTCTACCTGTTCTGCTCCGACAACCAACCCGCGCCGCTCGACCGGAGCGGAACGTCGGCCGATGCCCTCTATGGCGTTCACGACGGTCTTTATGAAGGCACGATCTTTCTGGAAGTGTGCAGTCGCGATTTCCTCTATTTCGATTATTATGTCGCTCTACCCGAAAAGTACCGCTATGTCCGCGAAGGCAGCGCCGACGAATATCGCGACTTTTTCTTCAATTTCGGCTGGGACTCGGCCATGAAGACCGCTACCCGTTTCAAGTCGTGAGCATAGCCTTATACATTGACACTATGCCCGTTGCGGCGGATCCGATGCGTTGGAATCGCGATATCCGGACAAGTATGAACGGATTACGTACCGGATGAGATCCGCCTACCCGATAGGGTGCGCACCTGATCTCTGCCTCGAATCCGGCCGACTATGCCATTTTAGTCGCACCGGCCGCAGCTGTCCGCCGCACGGTTCGCTGTGGGGCATCTTCGACCTTTTCGAAGATGACACCGTATGTCAGGAATCGAGCATTCTCGACATGCACAGTGTTAGCTTGTGACATTCGGCCTCTTACCCATGCGGGTAAAGCCGTGCAGCATCGCTGCACGGCTCGTAAATATATGGGATGCTTATGGTTTTTCGCTGTTACTTGCCTATCGAGCCTGTCGCGCTGCCCGAGCCGCTGCCCAAACGACCGCGGTCTTCGAGCGAGCCGCTCTCGACAGAACGCTTCTTGAACTGCTTGCCGGCGTTGAAGTTATATGTTACCGAGAATGTGAACTGCCGTGCCGACCATTCGTTTCTGAGCGTCATGTCGCGGCGGAACGTATCCTCCTCTACATAGATCTTCTGACGGCTGTTCAGCAGTCCGTTGACTCCCACGGCGAGGGTAAGCCGCTTGTCGAACAGGCGCTTCTTGACCGAGGCGTTCATGTCGCCCATACTCTTTATATGGGTGTTGCCCGTAACCATGCCGTGCATCATGTAGCCCGACAGCTCGAAGATGAAGTCGGCAGGCAGCGTGAAGGCCATGTTGCCGTTGTACATGCCTGCGAAGTAGCGGTTCAGCGGCTTGTCTTCGGCTATGCGCTGTCCGAGGCTGAGACCCATGGCATTGACGTTGAACTGCCACCACGGCGTGATCTGGAACGGCAGGCTGACATTGACATAGTAGTTGTCGGTGGTCGGGAAGTTGATCGGCATGATCGTCAGTATGTCGGGGTTGTCGGCCGAGGCGACGGTGGTCTGCTGTATGCTGTTCTTGACGAATGTCGCACCGATCGATATGGTATACTTGTATTTGAGCGCAGCGGTCAGCGATACGCTGTTGGTATACGATGCTTTGAGGTTGGGGTTGCCCGTCTGGTACATATACTCGGATATCTTCTGCATGGTGGGCGTGAGCGACCAGAACGACGGACGCGATATCGTGCGCGAGTACTGCGCTATGAGCGAGTAGGCGCCGTCGGCGGTAAGGGCATACGAGAGGTTGGCATTGGGGAACAGATCGAAGTAATTCTGCTCGACACTGCGGTCCTTAGAGAGCGAGCGGGTGTATTCGCCGCGCAAACCCGCCACCATGCTCACGCGTCCTAAGTTGAGCGAGGCTATGGCGTATGCGGCCGATATATGCTCCGTATAACCGATGTCGAAGCTCGTGTCGTTGTCACGTATCCACTCTCCGTTTGCCGAGAGACCCATGTAGTCGGCCTTGTTGGAGGTGTTGTTGAGCGTGTATTTGAGTCCTGTGCGCAGTGTTACCTTTGGCGAGATGACCTTGTCGAACGACAGTGTTGCGGTGCCCAGACGGTAGCGGCTGTCGTTTACGGCCGTATATGTCGAGTCCTTGACCAGTGCGCCCGTCGCGGCACGGTTGAAGTAACGGTTGCTGTCGTCGGATACGTTTTGGGTGTAGTCGGCCAGCAGCTTCAATACCGAGCCCTTGTCGTCGACGCGCCAAAGGTAGTTGAATGTGGCCGTGACCTGACGGTTGTCGGTCGTGTTATCGTAGTGGGAGGTGTTGTGTGTGCGGATCATTCCGTCGTCGAATGTGGTGCGCGAGTCGGTCGTGCCGGGGCGGTGCATGTCCGAGTAGTCGATCTGAGCGCCTATGCTGTGACGGGGGTTAAATTCGTATACAGCGCCTATGCTGCCGCCGAAGTTGTTGCCGCGGCCCCGATTGATGCTCCCGCCCTCGATCGCCGTCGAGGCATTTTTATAGGCGGTATGCTCCTCTACATCGGTCTGTCCGTTGTTGTAGGAGTACCAGCCCGAGGCATATAGGTTGAGTTTGTTGTGGTTGAAGTCGAGCGAGAACTGCGGCGATAGGCTGGTAAGTCTGGAACTTATGCGGCCGTATGTCGCCACGGTGCCCATAAGTCCCGACTGCGTGCGTCGTTTGAGCGTCAGTTTGATTATGCCGCCCGACGACGAGGCGTCGTAGTCGGCGCCCGACTGCGGTATTACCTCGATCTTCTGTATGTCGTCGGATTTGAGCGAGCGCAGATATGTCATCAGCTGTGCGTCGCTCATGTGCACCTCGCGGTCGTTGATATAGATTTTCGATCCGCCGTTGCCGTTGATCGATACCTTGTCGTCGTTGATCCATACGCCCGGCGCGGTCTTCAACAGCTCCTCGGCGTTCTTGCCCACAGCCACGGGCGAGTTGGCCACGTCGACCACGAAGCGGTCGGCCTCGCGCCGTATCAGCTGCGCAGTGACCACTACGTCGTCTATGCGGGTGTCGTCGGCAAGCAGCGTGAATACGCCGGCATCGGTCGTATGTTCGATCTCGATCTCTGACTCGACCGTCTTGTAGCCGATGAACTGCACCTTGATCAGGTAGCATCCCGGCGCGGCTTTGAGCGAGAAGCGGCCGTCGGCATCGGTCGAGCCGCCCGAGGCCTGCAAGCCGTCTTTGAGGAGTACTACCGTGGCGTATGCCACCGGAGAGCCTTCGCCGTCGACGACGCCTCCCGTTACATCGAATTTGGTCTGAGCCGCAACCGGTGCGACCAGTGCGAAGAGTGCCGCCAGCAGGGTGGCTCCGAATCTGTACATTGTCGTTTTCATATAGATGATATTATCTGTTTGTCGCATTGTTTTAGTGTATGACACTACTAATACACTGCAAATATATAACCGATTTCCGTTCGCTCCAAATTTTACAACGATAAATTTCAAAAAAATAATATACCATATTTAATAATGTGTTTCGAGCGCTTATGCGAACATCTATCGGCAGCGCCGCGAATCTCCGCCGTTGGCAATGTCTCTAAGGACAGCGCTTGCGCTTCGCCGTTCGGGATACAAAGTTACCCCCCCCCACGAATTTCCAAATTTTAAGACATAAAAATTCGTCCTATTTTGAAATAAATGTTTCGGCTTATATAACGAAACCGATATTTACAATGCGGTATTTTGAAATGAAATAGCATTGCTTTCGAAGCGTAATGCGCTGAAAATAAGATACAATTTTCTTGGATAATTATCCGCGATGATGTACATTTGCATCGACGAACACCATACGCGACGTTGCAACGTCATATACTAAAAGCCGGTCATATCGGTAAAAACGGCATTTCAGTCAAGCCGGTTGTAGGAGATATTACGGTTCGTCGTTTTACGAATGACCTTTTCAAGGTAGTCTGTTAAAATAGTAATTGAGGAAGCCTCCCGGGCCGTTCGGCTCGGGAGGCTTTATTTCGTTTAGCGCAGTTGTGGCGGCAGGCCGGGTTCAGCCGCACGTCCTAAGTCCGATGACGGTAGATATTTCTGCGGCCTTCTCTTCGTCCGGGCATGGCAGGAGCGTGTTATGGCCTGCGTCCGGCTTGACGTAAGCGTGAATTTGCCTGCGGATTTGCTTTTCCTCCCGCTTATCGTTAATTTTGCATCGCCGTTGCGGCCGCATCGAACCATGCGGCCGGCGGCGAAAACCTACGGCATGACACGACGTGCATTGATATCGATTCTGGCTTTTGCCTGCACCATGACGGTGCCGGCCGCAGGCGTTGTGCCGGCCGATATACCGACGGCCGTGTCGCGTGTCGATTCGATGCTGGTCGAGGCGCGGTGTCATCTGGGCAAGCGCTACAAATACGGGGCGGCGGGCAGCGAGAGCTTCGACTGCTCGGGTTATACCTCTTACGTATTCGGCCGTTACGGCTACAAACTCGCGCGCTCTTCGCGCGGTCAGGCCGTGCAGGGGCGTGCCGTCGAACGCGACTCGCTGCTGCCGGGCGATCTGGTGCTCTTTTCGGGGCGCCGGGCTTCGCATACGCGTGTGGGGCATGTCGGCATAGTGGTAGAGGTCGACCGCCTGACGGGCGATTTCAGATTCATACACGCCTCGACTTCGCGCGGCGTCATAATCAGCAGCGCCGACGAGCGCTACTACTCGCAACGTTATGTCTGCGCACGGCGCATAGTCTCGCTCGACGACTGCAAGCTGCCGCCCGTAACCGTCTCGACGAGCGTCGGGGCGGGGCACGTCGGCTCCGACACGGCCGGCGTTACGTTCGAGAGCATGCGTATAGTACCTCCCTCGTCGGCGCCCGCCGGCAAACACTCCAAGCGCAGGGCGCGACGACGATAGCCGAAGGTGTAGTGCCTCGCTATGCCTGCTTGGGGGCGTATGCCGCAGGCCGAATGCCTTGCCGCAAAGATGCCCGCAGCTGCGGCTTGCGACGTGCGACGTGAAAATATCTCCGGCCTATTGAATCCCTCGCAAGATACCGGGACAGCTGCCGTGCCCGAGGCATGCCCGGAGCGTGCTGGCCGTAGTGCGGACTATGACCTGATGCAGAAAAGGCGCACGAAAGTAAACTTATTGATTCCGCCGGCTCGTTTTGTTCGGAATTTTTCGTATTTTTGCGACCGAGGCTCGAATACTCGATTAAAACAACGTTTATTATGTTAACTTTGCTCTATGCGCTTATCGTGCTCGTCGCATGTACGGTACTCTATGCGCTTACGTTTGTGGCACTTGTCTTGTGCTGGCCTTTCGACCGCAAGCGCCGTGTCGTGCATGCGCTGTCGAAACTGCTTACCGACATAATCTTCGGACTGCCGCCGCACTGGCATCGCCGCGTGGTGGGGGCTGAGAATGTCGACCGCTCGAAGGCCTATGTCATTGTGCTCAACCACAATTCTATGGTCGACATAGCATGCTTCTATTGCGTGCCGCTGGTGTTCAAGTGGGTGTCGAAACGCGAGGTTTACAAGATACCTTTCATCGGCCGTTTCCTGCTTGCGCACGGCGACATAATCATAGACCGAGGCAGTGCGTCGGAGGCTATGGGCAAGGTTACCGAGCGCGGTCGTATGTGGCTGTCGCGAGGCGCTTCGGTCTGCATTTTCCCCGAGGGTACGCGCTCGAAGGACGGCGAGATACACCGTTTCAAGGCCGGAGCATTCCTGCTCGCGAAAAAGGCCGGTGTGCCTATCCTGCCCGTCGTGCTTGACGGAACGACGGGACTCATGCGCGGAAAGCTGCGTCTCAACTGGCGCAATACCATAACGATAAGGATATTGCCGCCGATAGAGGCCGAGCGAGTGCAGAACACCGATACCAAGGAGCTGATGGCCGGCGTGCGCGACGACATGGTCGCCGCATTGGCCGAGATAAGAGAGGAAAAGAAACGATAGATATATGGCAGAACAGAAAAACAGTACTGCGACATACGACGACGACGCGATAAAGACGCTCTCGCCGCGCGAGCATATCCGCCTGCGCCCGGGAATGTATATCGGCAAGCTGGGCGACGGCACGCAGTCGGACGACGGCATATACGTGCTTCTGAAAGAGGTCGTCGACAACTCGATCGACGAGTTCATCATGGGTGCCGGCAAGCGTATCGAGATCACGATCGAGGACGACACGGTGGGGGTGCGCGACTACGGCCGCGGCATACCGCTCAAATCGCTCTCGGCTGCCGTGAGCCAGATGAACACCGGCGGCAAGTACGGCGGCGAGGCATTCAAGAAGACAGTGGGTCTTAACGGCGTCGGCGTCAAGGCCGTCAACATGCTTTCGAGCGAGTTCACGGCGCGTTCGGTGCGCGACGGCGAGGCGCGCACGGTAACATTCTCGCAGGGCATCGAGCTTACCGACCGCAGCGAGGCGGGTGTCGGCGAGCCTACCGGAACATACATACGCTTCCGCGTCGACAGAGAGATATTCGGCGACTACTCCTACAATATGGAGTATGTCGAGCAGATGGTCAAGAACTACACCTATCTAAACCTCGGCCTGACGATAACGCTCAACGGCAAGGCCTATGTCTCGAAGAACGGACTGCTCGATCTTGTCAACGACAACATCTCGGACAAGCCGCTCTACGAGCCCGTGCACCTCACGGGCGACGACATCGAAGTGGTCATAACGCACGGCACGGGCTACGGCGAGGCGTACTATTCGTTCGTCAACGGCCAGTATACGCCGCAGGGAGGTACGCATCAGGCGGCGTTCCGCGAGGCGGTGGCCAAGACGATCAAGGAGTTCTACCACAAGGATTACGATCCGGCCGACATTCGCACCTCGATCATCGCGGCGGTCTCGGTCAAGGTCACCGACCCCATATTCGAGTCGCAGACCAAGACCAAGCTCGGCTCGAAGGATGTCGAGCCCGGACTGTCGATGCGTCAGTTCGTCATGGATTTCCTCGGAAAGCACCTCGACGACTATCTGCACAAACATCCCGACACGGCTCAGGTGTTGCAGCGCAAGATCGTCGACAACGAGAAGGAGCGCAAGGCCATATCCGGCGTGCAGAAGAAGGCGCGCGAGACGGCCAAGAAGGTGTCGCTGAACAACCGCAAGCTGCGCGACTGCAAGATACACTTCACTGACAAGCACGAGCTGGCCGACCGCACGATGATCTTCATCACGGAGGGTAACTCGGCTTCGGGCTCGATAACGTCGAGCCGCGACCCCCGCACTCAGGCCGTCTTTTCGCTGCGTGGCAAGCCGCTGAACTCCTACGGCCTGACCAAGCGCGTGGTTTACGAGAACGAGGAGTTCAACCTGTTGCAGGCTGCTCTCAACATCGAGGAGGATATGGATAACCTGCGCTACAACAAGGTCATCATCGCTACCGATGCCGATGTCGACGGCATGCACATACGTCTGCTGCTGACCACCTTCTTCCTGCAATTCTTCCCCGACGTGATACGTCTGGGACACCTCTATATCCTGCAAACGCCGCTGTTCCGCGTGCGCAACAAGAAGCAGACCTTTTACTGCTATTCGGAGGAGGAGCGGCAGTCGGCCGTTTCGAAGTGCGGCGCCTCGGCAGAGATCACGCGCTTCAAAGGTCTGGGCGAGATCTCCGACAAGGAGTTCAAGGAGTTCATCGGCGATAACATGCGTCTGGACAGGGTGCGCCTTACCAAGGACGACCCCGTGCACGACCTGCTGGAATTTTATATGGGTAAGAATACGATCGATCGTCAGGGCTTCATCGTGAACAACCTGCGCATCGAAGAGGATATGATCGAGGATATGATCTGAGTGCGATATGGAAGAGAAGAGAGATAACGATACGTACGACGCGGCGGAGCCGCAGGACGAGACGACCGCAGCCGGCCGAGGTGCGGCATCGGGCAAATACGACCGTCTGACGGGCGACCAGAGCGGCGTGAGGAAGTTGACGGGCATGTACAAGAACTGGTTTCTGGACTATGCCTCGTATGTGATCCTCGAACGCGCCGTGCCGCATTTGGAGGACGGTCTCAAACCCGTGCAGCGTCGCATACTGCATGCGATGAAGGTCGTCGAGGACGGCCGCTACAACAAGGTGGCCAACATCGTCGGACAGACGATGCAGTATCATCCCCACGGCGACGCGTCGATCAAGGATGCGCTCGTGCAGCTCGGACAGAAGAATCTGCTGATCGACATGCAGGGCAACTGGGGCAACATCTTCACGGGCGACGAGGCCGCAGCGGGACGTTATATCGAGGCGCGGCTGTCGAAGTTCGCGCTGGATGTGGTCTACAACCGCAAGACGACCGAGTGGATGCTCTCATACGACGGCCGCAAGGAGGAGCCCGTGACGCTGCCCGTTAAGTTCCCGCTGCTGCTGGCGCAGGGCGCCGACGGTATCGCCGTAGGTCTGGCCTCGAAGATACTGCCGCACAACTTCAACGAGCTGATAAACGCCTGCATAGCCTATCTGCGCGGCGAGGAGTTCATGCTGTACCCCGACTTCCCGACGGGCGGCATCATGGACGCGAGCCGTTACAACGACGGCCTGAGGGGCGGCGCGGTCAGGGTGCGGGCACGCATATCGAAGATCGACAAACGCACGCTGGCCATAACCGAAATACCATTCTCGACCACTTCGGAGTCGATCAAGGAGTCGATCATCAAGGCCAACGACAAGGGCAAGATCAAGATACGCAAGGTCGACGATAATACGGCCGAGAAGGTCGAGATCATCATACAGGTGGCTGCCGACGAGTCGAGCGACAAGACGATCGACGCTCTGTATGCCTTTACCGACTGTGAGGTATCCATTTCGCCCAATGCCTGCGTCATCGTCGACGACAAGCCGGTGTTCATGGGCGTGAGCGATATCCTGCGCCGCTCGGCCGACCACACGCGCATGCTTCTGGGGCGCGAGTTGGAGATACGGCTCAACGAGCTCAACGAGGCGTGGCACGCCGCGTCGCTCGAACGCATCTTCATCGAGAACAAACTATACCAGCTCATCGAGGGCTGCCGCACGCGCGAGGCGGCATACGAGGCTGTCGACAAGGGGCTTGCACCGTTCAAGAAGGCGCTGCGCCGCGAGGTTACGATAGAGGATGTGCAGCGGCTTACAGAGCTGAAATTCATTCGTATATCGCGTTACGACTCGGAGAAGGCCGATAACGAGATCAAGCAGATCGAGGCCGATATCGCCTCGACCAAGGATTCGCTGGCACACCTTACCGACTATACGGTCGAGTACTACGAACGTATCAAGGCCAAGTACGGAGCCGGCCGCGAACGCCGTACCGAGATACGCGAGTTCGACACTATCGAGGCGTGGAAGGTGGCCTCGACCAATGCGCGTCTGTATGTCGACCGCGAGGAGGGTTTCTTTGGCTACGGTAAGAGCATGAAGGATTCGGAGTTGGTCTGCGACTGCTCGAATCTCGACGACGTTATAGTCATCCTTCGCGACGGCCGCTACCAGATTACGAAGATCAGCGAAAAGGCCTTCTTCGACAAGGGCATATATTATATAGGGGTCTTCAAGCGCAACGACGACCGCACGATATACAATGTCCTCTACCGCGACGGCAAGAACGGCGCGATAATGATGAAGCGTTGCGCCATAAAGGGCATCACGCGCGACCGCGAGTACGACCTGACGAAGGGCACGCCCCGCAGCGAGATACTCTACATGTCGGTCAACCCCAACGGCGAGGCCGAGGTGTTGAAGGTATATTTCAAGCCGCGCCCGCGGCTCAAACGCGTCATTACCGATCTCGACTTTTCGACGCTCGCAATCAAGGGGCGCCAGAGCCAGGGCAATCTGTTCTCGCGTTACAGCATACACAAGATCGTTCTCAAAGAGAAGGGCGCCTCGACGCTCGGCGGCCAGAACATATTCTTCGACGAGGATGTGCGACGGCTCAATGCCGACGGCCGCGGTACTCCGCTGGGCGAATTTAAGGGCGACGACCGCATCGTGGTGTGGACCTCGAAGAACCAGTATTACATCACGGGATTCGATCTTGGGCAGCACTTCCCCGACGAGACCATACGCGTCGAGCGTTACTGTCCCGGCAGGGTATATGCGCTCTGCTACTACGACAGCGAGCAGAAATACTACTATATGAAGCGCTTCGAGCTGGAACTCGGCGACAAGATGCAGTATTTTCTGGACGAGCAGACGATGCGTGCGGTGGCCTTCACGGGCAAGGCGCATGCGAAGCTGGCCATAGCCTACGGCGGCGCCAACTCGTCGCGTCCGATGGATATAGTCGATGTCGACGATTTCATCGGCGTCAAGAGCCACCGCGCCAAGGGCAAGCGCATAACTACGTTCGAGGTCGGGACGCTGACCTTCATCGAGCCCGAGGAGCCGATGCCCGAAGCAGAGGATGACGCAGGAATGACGCAGGATGCCGTCGAGGGATTCGATCCTGGCGATATGCTCGCGGAGGATATCGACGACGTGTCCGACATCGACTATACGGCCGAGGGCGGCGAGGACGACGATTTCTCGCCCGAGCAGCTCAACTTGTTTTGACGGATAGGCTATGCTGTTGTTTCTGGTCGGATACATGGGGTGCGGCAAGAGCTCGCTGGGACGCAAGGCGGCACGCCGTCTGGGCGTCGGGTTCATCGATACCGATGCTGTGGTCGAGCGCGACGAGGGCGCTTCCGTAGCCGACATATTCTGCTACGAGGGCGAGGAGTATTTCCGCCGCGCCGAGCGCGCGGTCTTGGAGCGTATCGTGGCGCGAGGCGGCGATGCCGTGGTCTCGACAGGCGGCGGGCTGCCGCTCTGGCACGACAACATGGCGGTTATGAATGAGGCTGGCATGACGCTCTACATACGCCGCGCGCCCGAGCAGATCATCGCACGCCTGACGCCTTACGGCCGTCAGCGCCGTCCGCGTTTCCGCGGCCTGAGCGACGGCGAGCTATTGGATTTCATACGCGGCGACATGGCCGGTCGCGAGGCGTGTTATCTCGGCGCACAGGCCGAGGTAGACTGCCGGACGATGTCCGATGCCGATGCCGTGGAGTATATGGTTAACAACTGTTTTCGAAGATGAATAACTCGGCCATAGGGGTGTACGACTCCGGTTTCGGAGGGTTGTCGGTGTGGGGCGAGCTATATCGCGCGCTGCCCGACGAGTCGTTGACGTATCTGGGCGACGGCAAGAACTGTCCCTACGGCGGACGCACGCGGGAGCAGATCACGGGCTTCGCCCGAGAGGCCGTGCGACGGCTTGTCGACGAGGGCTGCAAGATGATCGTCGTAGCGTGCAACACGGCTACCGCCGCTGCCGTCGATACGCTGCGGCGCGAGTGGCCGCAGCTGCCCGTCGTCGGTCTGGAACCGGCGATCAAGCCCGCGTGTATGGAGAGCGTCACGCGCAAGGTCGGCGTGCTCGCCACCGCCCACAGTCTTCAAGGCGACATGTTCCACCGCACGGCGGCGCGATATGCCTCCGACGTGGAGGTATATACGGCCGTGGGCGAGGGGTTCGTCGAGCTGGTCGAGGCCGGTGCGGAACATACGCCCCAGGCCGAAGAGGCCGTGCGCCGCGTGGTCGAACCGCTGCTTGAACGCGGCGTGGACCGTATCGTGCTGGGATGCACCCACTATCCGTTCCTAAGGCCGCTCATCGAGCTCACGGCTGCGGGTCGCGGCGTGGGGATCATAGATTCGGGCGAGGCCGTGGCGCGACGTGTCGGTTATCTGCTGGACGAGCTGTCTCTGCGCGCCGAGGCCGGACATAAGGCCGAGTATAGATTTCTGACGTTCGCCGACGAGAGCTACCGCATGAGGTTGCAGCGAAAGGCTTTCGCCTGCGCAGGCCGATGACTTCGCGGATGATCGCCGTCCGAAACGGGCGCGCGATTTGAAAATATGGAAAATTTGTAGTAATTTCGCTCGCTTTATCGGGCTTTGAAAATATATGGCGAAACAAACGGACGAATCGCCTCGCGAGCAGGTCGTCGAGACCTCCACTACGAGGGATAACATACGATGGATGACCGGGTTCATCATTCTTGCGACGGGGCTGTTCATATTCTGTTCCATATTGTCGTATTTCTTTTACTGGCAGGAGGATATGAGCGCTCTCAATCCGCAGAGCGTCGATCCGCGCATACCCGTCACGTTTCATAACGTCTGCGGCGGCGTGGGTGCGGGCGTGGCCGACTCCATGGTAGGCCGCGGCTTCGGGCTCTTCGCGCTGGTCATACCCGTAGTCGTGTCGGTGGTGGGCTGGCGCATATTCCGTTACAAACCGCTTCGGCTGAATCACTTCGCACTAAGCTCGATGCTGGTGCTGCTGCTGGGCTCGCTGACGCTGGGCTACCTCTTCGGCATGCGCTGGAATCCGTTCGGTTCGGGACTGGGCGGCGAATACGGCATAGCCATGTGCCGCTGGCTCTCGTCGAAGATAGGCGGCGTGGGTACACTGCTGCTGATCGTGGCGGGCTGGATCCTGACAGGTGTATTCATCAACCGTAACTTCATAAACAAGGTCAACTCGGCCGGCGAGACGGTCGCCGACAGCGGCGAACGCATTGTAATGTCGCTGTGGGCGCGCCTGCGTGCAGGCCGCAAATCAGCAGGCGCGGCGGTTGCCGAGACGCCTGCGGATGCCGGACGACAAACACCCGCTGCCGCCGGGAGCGGCGATACCGCCGTGGCGGCCGGAGCTGCGGAAGAGCAGCTCGCCGAGCCGCACCCGGAGTCTCGGCCGCAGCATGTCGGCACGGCCGGTTCGGCAGACGAGGATCGCATCGTCATAAGGGCTGTTCCGGTGGATGCCCCGGCCGAACCCGAGCAGAATGCGGAGCCGGAGCCGGAGTCGGAGTCTCCTTTCGTCTCGGAGCCCGTACATGAAGATGTTGCGGCAGAGCATCCTGCCGTCGAGTCGAATCCCTATAACCCGTTCGAGCCGCAACCCGATCCGGGGGCAGATGACGGCGAGCTGAGAATGGTCGTCGTGCCGGGCGTGTCGGCCGCCGAGGCCTCGGAGCTGCTTGCGTCTCAGAGTCCCGTTACGGGCGATGCTGCGGCCATGACGATCGATACGCATGCCGACGAAGATCGCGACGAGCAGCCGACGCATACCGTTGCCGAGGCTGTGCAGACGCCCCGAACCGACGCTGCCGGCGGCATGGTCATTACGGTCGAGGCCAACGAGGCGCAGCGCGTCGACGAGAATGATATCGACGGCGACCTTTACGACCCGATGCGCGACCTGTTCTTTTATCGTGCGCCGGTGCCGTCGTTGCTGGTCGACTACAAGTCCAAGACCGAGATCGACGAGCGCGAGATATTGGAGAACAAGGAGAAGATTCGTGAGACGTTGCAGAACTTCGGCATCCCTATCGTCAACATGCACGCCACGGTCGGACCGACCGTGACGCTCTACGAAATGGTGCAGGCGCAGGGTGTCAAGATATCTAAGATACAAGGTCTCGAAAACGATATAGCGCAGAGCCTCAAAGCTCTGGGCATACGTATCATCGCCCCCATTCCGGGTCGCGGCACCATAGGTATCGAGGTGCCCAACCGCTCCAAGCAGATCGTATCGATGTATTCGGCTATCTGCTCCAAAGAGTTTCAGTCGTCGACGGCCGAGCTGCCGGTGGTGGTGGGACGCACGATCCAGAACGAGAACTTCACGTTCGACCTCGCCAAGATGCCCCACCTTTTGGTCGCCGGTGCCACGGGCCAGGGTAAGTCCGTGGGACTTAATGCTATCATAACGTCACTGCTCTACCGCAAGCATCCGGCGCAGTTGAAATTCGTGCTGATCGACCCTAAAATGGTCGAATTTTCGCTCTACGCCAAACTCGAAAAGCACTTCCTCGCCAAAATGGAGTCGGAGGACGATGCCGTCGTGACCGACCCCAAGAAGGCGGTATATACGCTCAACGCTCTTTGTACGGAGATGGGCAACCGACTCGAACTCTGTAAAATGGCCGGTGCGAGAAACATCGCCGAGTATAACGAGAAATTCCTCAATCGACGGCTCAACCCGCAGAAAGGTCACAAGTTCATGCCCTATATAGTCGTTGTCATCGACGAGTTCGCCGACCTTATCATGACGGCCAAGGAGGTCGAGGGCCCCGTGATGCGTCTGGCACAGAAGGCGCGTGCGATAGGTATTCACCTTATCGTGGCTACGCAGCGACCCGACGTGAAGGTCATAACGGGCGGTATCAAGGCCAACTTCCCCGCACGTATAGCGTTTCGCGTGATGCAGATGACCGACTCGCGCACGATCATCGACCAGCCCGGAGCCAACCAGCTTATCGGAAAGGGCGATATGCTGCTGTCGAAGGACGGCGAGCTGACGCGTATACAGTGCGCTCTGGTCGAGACGGCCGAGGTGGAAAAGATCGTGGATTACATTGCTCAGCAGCAGGGATATACTTCGGCTTATCCTCTGCCCGACTACACTCCCGATGCAGGCGGCGACTCGTCGTCGTCGGGCTTCGGCGGCGATTCGAGCGACGCCCCGGTAAAGTACGATCCGATGTTCGGCGAGATAGCCCGCGCGGCGGTCTCGGGCGGCCAGATATCGGTGTCGATGATCCAGCGCAACTACAACGTCGGCTTCAACCGTGCCGGCCGTATCATGATGCAGCTGGAACGCGCCGGCATCGTCGGGCGTCAGGAGGGATCGAAGCCGCGCGAGATAAAGTTTTACGACATGCCCTCGTTGGAGGCCAAGTTGCAGGATCTGGGAGTGTCTTAATATGCTGAGTATAATGGGAAAGCGATTCATACATGTGATTGCCGCGATATGGTGTGCCGTTGGGGTATGCGGTGCGGCGACGGCTTCGGCCGGCGAGGATTGGCTCGGCGATCTGTCGCGGACGATGCGCGGCCGTTACGGAGTGCTCTTTACGATGCAGGCCGAGGGAATGGAGCCGGCCGAGGGCTATTATGCCGTCGACGGCGAAGCATACTATCTTACGCTCGGCGTATCGGAAGTTTACGGCGACGGGCGTCTGCGCTACGAGATAAACAACGAACGCAAGGAGGTTACGGAGGATAGGGTAGATACGAAGAGTTTCGATCTGCTGAACAATCCTACCCGTGCATTCGATTTCGTCGAGACGGAGTTCACGTCGAGCGTCGAGCAGGTCGCCGACGGTCGGGCTGTCATCGAGCTTCTTCCCAAGAAGAGCGGCAGCGCTCTGTCGCGCATACGCATATCGGTGCGCCGCACCGGCCGCGGCGTCGAGCCCGAGAGGGTCGATTACGACTTCGACGGCGACCGCATAACGCTCCTTATGCGCAGCATCGACTTCGGCGGGCACATCGAGGTGCGCCGCTGGAACAGACAGGCCTACCGTGCCTACGAGATGATATCGTTTCTATGATAGGCAACAGACAATTATCTAAATAGTATCAATATCGTATATGAAGAAAATCTTTTTTATGATCGCGGCCTCGGCGCTGCTTGCCGGCTGCGAACTCGACAACGATGCAGGCGACATGCACGTTACCGTTATCGAGAGCTTCGAGAGATCGACCCTCGGCGAGAAGGGCTATGAGCTGGGTTATACCGGCGACTACCTCGTATGCGAATACGGCTATAACGAGGAGTGGGGATCGTGGAACGGATTCGCCGTGAGCAAGCTCCACGACATGCAGTCGGCCGAGCTGTCGAACCAGTACAGCGTCTACAACGAAGCAATGGCCTCGGGAGATAACTGCGCCGTATTTTATTACGACTCCTATTCGGATGTCAAGGACTTGATGTTCCGCTATACGGGCTGCTACTCGGTGGGCTCGGTCAAGGTCAACCTGTCGACCTATACATGGCTTACAATCCGCGACGGCAACTCTTTCGCGCGTAAGTTCGACGAGGGCGATTATCTGAAAGTATCGTTCACGGCGCTGTTGAGCGACCGTGCGGAGGGCGAGACGGTCGATTTCTATGCGGTCGACTATCGCGACGGCAAACGTTTCGTGGCCGACGACTGGAATACGGTCGATCTGTCGAGGCTCAAAGGCGATTTGTGGGGATTGAGAATCAGGATCGAAACCACCGATGTCAACGAGTATGGCGCATGCACGCCGCTCTATGTATGTCTCGACGATCTGACTTTCTCGGTCGATTTCTGATATCGGACGCATCCTGTTTTCCGGCCGCACGAGGCCTGGACCTTACGCATACCTCGCAGGCCGAGCGGCCTGCGGGGTGTTTTTTTGTGCGGCGGTGCCGGGGTTAAGAACGGCGGCCGGGCTGCGCTCTGCTCCCGACAGGGTGTCGGGGCATGCGCTCCGAGTGGCTCAGATCGCCTGAAAACGGCCGTAAACGGCATCTGCGCTCCTCCAATGATCGGCCTCGGACAAAAAACGGTGCTGCGGAATTGCTTATTTGCGAAATAAACACTATTTTTGCAACTATATTATATATAGGAAATGAATTAAAACAGATACCAAATGTTGACAGAAGAGGAGAAGAATGCCGGTTTGGTCGGACGTATCGTTCCGGTCAATCTCGAAGAGCAGATGAAGTCCGCCTATATCGACTATTCGATGTCGGTCATAGTGTCGCGTGCGCTGCCCGATGTCAGAGACGGATTGAAGCCCGTGCATCGTCGCATACTTTACGATATGAGCGCCGAGTTGAATCTCTACTCGGACAAACCCACGCGTAAGAGCGCCCGTATCGTCGGTGACGTGCTCGGTAAGTTCCACCCCCACGGCGACAGCTCGGTATACGAAGCTATGGTGCGTATGGCTCAGGACTGGTCGATGCGCTATCCGCTGGTCGAGGGTCAGGGTAACTTCGGTTCGATGGACGGCGACTCGCCTGCGGCCATGCGTTATACCGAGGCACGCATGCAGAAGATTACCGACGAAGTAATGGCAGACATCGAGAAGGAGACGATCGATTGGACGCTCAACTTCGACGATACTATAAAGGAGCCTACCGTGCTGCCGACGAAGATTCCGTTGCTTCTTGTCAACGGTACGAGCGGTATCGCCGTAGGTATGGCGACCAACATGGCGCCGCACAATCTGGGCGAGGTGGTCGATGCCTGTTGCGCCTATATCGACAATCCCGAGATCGAGTGCGAGGATCTCATACAGTATGTCAAGGGCCCCGACTTCCCGACGGGTGCTATCATATACGGCTACGAGGGTGTCAGGGAGGCGCTGATGACGGGTCGCGGCCGCGTCGTGATGCGTGCCAAGACCGAGATCGAGCATACGCCCTCCGGCAGGGAGTGCATCGTCATAACCGAGATCCCCTACATGGTCAACAAGGCCGAGATGATTAAGAAGATCGCCGACCTTATCAACGAGAAGAAGATCGAGGGCATATCGTACATCAACGACGAGTCGGACCGCAACGGCCTGCGTATCGTCGTGATCCTCAAACAGGATGCCGTGGCCAACGTCGTCCTCAACACGCTCTACAAGAACACCCCGTTGCAGACGTCGTTCGCCGTGAACAACATCGCATTGGTTAACGGCCGTCCGCGACTGCTCAACCTTAAAGAGCTGATCCACTACTTTATAGAGCACCGCCACGACGTTGTGGTACGTCGTTCGCGCTTCGATTTGCAGAAGGCCGAAGAGCGGCTGCATATAGTTCTGGGTCTGATTACGGCGCAGGACAACATCGACGAGGTTGTCAATATCATCCGAGCTTCGAAGACCGTCGACGAGGCCAAGCAGTCGTTGCAGGCGCGCTTCGATCTGTCGGAGTTGCAGTCGGCGGCTATCGTCGAGATGCGACTGCGTGCGCTGGTAGGTCTGTCGCGCGAGCAGCTCATGGCCGAGCGCGACGAGTTGCAGCGTACGATCGAGTATCTCAACAACGTTCTGGCGAGTGTCGAGATGCAGATGCAGATCATCAAGGAGGAGCTGCTCGACATGAAGCAGAAGTACGGCGACGAGCGTCGTTCGGAGATAATCTACTCGTCGGAGGAGTTCAACCCCGAGGATTTCTACGCCGACGACGACATGGTGATTACCATTTCGCACATGGGCTATATCAAGCGCACGCCGCTGGCCGAGTACCGCACGCAGAACCGTGGCGGTGTAGGCGCCAAGGGCAGCGCGACGCGCGACGAGGACTTCATCGAGCATATCTACGTAGCCTCGATGCACAACACGATGATGTTCTTCACGGAGAAGGGACGCTGCTACTGGTTGAAGGTATACCAGATACCCGAGGGCACGCGCTCGTCTAAGGGACGCGCTATACAGAACGTCATACAGATCGAGCCCGACGACAAGGTGCGCGCATATATCAACGTCAAGAATCTCAATGACGAGGAGTTCATCAACAACAACTACATCGTCATGTGTACCAAGGACGGCACGATCAAGAAGACCGCGCTTGAAGCATATTCGCGTCCGCGTACTAACGGCGTCAATGCAATCGTTATACGCGAGGGCGACCAGTTGTTGGAGGCCAAGCTCACGAGCGGCAATGCCGAGATCATGATCGCGGCACGCGAGGGCAAGGCGATACGCTTCAACGAGAGCACGGTGCGCGCCGTAGGCCGCACGAGCATGGGCGTAAGGGGTATTTCGATAGAGGAGGACGACGAGGTGGTCGGCATGATCTGCATCGAGCCCGATGCCAAGCGCGATGTGCTGGTGCTGAGCGAGAACGGTTACGGCAAACGTACCGATCTGGACGAATACCGCATTACCAACCGCGGCGCCAAGGGTGTCAAGACGATCAACGTCACGGAAAAGACCGGCAAGCTGATATCGATACAGGCCGTGACGGACGGCAACGATCTGATGATTATCAACCGTTCTGGTCTGACGATACGCACGGCCGTGGATCAGATACGTCTGGCCGGACGTGCAACGCAGGGCGTACGCATCATCAACCTTCGCGACGGCGACGCGATAGCATCGGTTACGGCCGTTCCGAGAACCGAGGAGGAGGAGATCGCCGAGACGACGGATGCCGCGACCGAAGCGCAGATGCCGCAGGGCGACGTACAGCCGGCAGCCGAGGTGCGCGGCGACGGGCAGGACGAAGCCGAGGCATGACATTAGTATTAAAGGATGTAATTATAACCAATAGCTGAAATTATGAAAAAGTTAGTATTGATGGCAATGGCGGCCGTGGCGCTGGCCATGCCGGCTGCAAATGCTCAGAAGGTCAATCAGGATGCTGCACGCAGCAAGATGGCCAAGAGCGATGCGGAGATCGCCGATGCCAAGAAGAACGGCAAGGCTGCTACATGGATCAATCGCGGTAAGATCTATTTCGACGCTTATGCCGAGCCGACGAAGGATCTGTTCCCCAATGCTCCCGAGATGACGCTGCAACTGACAATGGGCAAGCCCGTCAGTGTCGAGGAGGGTGTGCTCGGCGGTTCGCCGGTGATCGTTGCCAACTACGAGTGGGTCAAGGTCTATATCAACAACGGCAATGTCGTTGCATGGGAGCAGACCCGCGAGATCGGCGACAACCTCTATCGTACAGCTATCGAGGCCTATGCCAAGGCATACCAGCTCGATCCCAAGCAGGAGGCCAAGATCATTACCGGACTCAAATCGATAACCGATGCACTGCTCATGGCGGGCGAGGTGCAGATGACCACCGGCAAGTATGCCGAGGCGGCACAGTCGTATGCCGACGCTCTGCTCGCGCAGACCATAACGCCCAACCAGCAGCCCAACCCCGAGTATCTCTTCATCGCCGGCTATCTGATGACCGTGGATGCTTCGCAGAAGAACGAGACCGATCCCGAGGCTGCCGTCGCTTCGTTCGCACAGGGCGAGCAGTATCTGAAAACGGCTCTCGACGCAGGCTACAAGGATGAGGACGGCAACATCTACTACTATCTGTTCCACTGCTACTACGGCCAGAAGTCGAAGGGTGCCGACGTATACTTCCCCAAGGCCAAGGAGGCTCTGTTGGAGGGCATCAAGCTCTATCCCAAGAACGAGAAGATCCTCGACGGCCTTATGCAGTTCTACACTGCCGAGGAGGGTGTGGGTGATCCCGCCGAGCTGGTAAGCATGATCGACGCTACGCTGGCCAACGATCCCGACAGCTACGATCTGTGGTTCGGCCGCGGCCGCGTATACTTCAAGTTGCAGAACTACGACGAGTGCATCGCTTCGTTCAAGAGATGCACCGAGCTGCGTCCCGACGACTTCCAGTCGAACTTCTACACTGGCTACTTCTTCATCGAGAAGGGCAACGCCATGCTCGACGAGCTGAACAAGAACGTCAACATGTCGAACCAGGCCTACAACGAAGCCGCAGCCGCTATCAACAGCGTCTATGCCGAGGCTATTCCGTGGTTGGAGAAGGCACACGAGCTCAACTCATCGGATGCCGGTACTGTCGAGTACTTGAAGAACATCTGCTTCCGTCTGCGCGACGAGGGCATGCAGTCGAAGTACGAGAAGTACAACGAGATCTTCAAAACGATGATGGGACAATAACATATCCGGGAGCCGTCGAAAGCGGCTCCTCTCTTATTATATCGTTCCGCAGCGGTCGCCGCCCAGCGGCGGCGGCACTTCGGAACGGTTTTCAATATGATATCAATCGATTAAGTAGATAAAACGAAGAGACCATGAAACGAACATTATTGATTTTCGCCGTGTCGTTTCTCTGCATCGCATCGGCCGACGCGCAGCTGCGCATCGGCGGCCGCAAGATCGACACCGGAAAGGCCGTGAAGGCCGTTGGCGATATGGCTACCGCCGTAACCCTCTCGGACGAGGATATCGCCGCCCTGTGCCGCGAGTCTGTCGAATGGATGGACGCTCATAACCCGATCGATACGGGCGAGTACGATGCACGGCTCAAACGCCTTACCGAGGGTATAACCGAGGTCGGCGGCATGCAGCTCAACTTCAAGGTTTACGATGTGATCGATGTCAACGCCTTCGCCTGCGGCGACGGCTCGGTCAGAGTATTCTCGTCGCTTATGGATATAATGACCGACGACGAGCTTATGGCGATCATCGGCCATGAGATCGGACATATCGTGCACCACGACTCCAAGGACGCCATAAAACGCGCCTATATGGCCTCGGCTGCGCGCAATGCTGCCGGAGCTGTGGGCGGTACGGTGGGCAAATTGTCCGAGTCGCAGCTGGGCGACCTTTCGCAGGCGTTCATGTCGGCGCAGTTCTCGCAGAAGCAGGAGTATGCCGCTGACGAATATGGATTCGAGTTCTGCATCGAGCACGGTTTCAGTCCGCACGGCATGGCCGACGGCCTTAACAGACTCGTCGAGCTGTCGCAGGGCGCCAAGGCCTCGACCGTACAGAAGATGTTCTCGTCGCACCCCGACAGCGAGAAGCGCGCGGCGCGCATGAAGAAGAAGGCCGAGGAGTACGAATCGTCAGCCCGATAGCATGAAGAGGCTCCGTGCGAGGCTGTGGCTCGTTCTGATAGCGGCAGCGGTGCTGTTCATCGGCGGCGCTGCGTTGCACGGATATGGCATCCGTCGGCATTTCGAACGCGGCGCCGTGGCCGTTGAGGCCACGGTTACGGCCGTCGAGACCCGGCACCACGAGGGCTATTACACGCGTGTCAGACCCTCAGGGCGATCGGTGCATACGCCGCCGCGCACGGACTATACGATCCGCTATACCTATGAGGCGGAGGGCATGCGTTACGAGGGCAGCCATACCTCGACGCGTGTGCGGCCCCGGATCAGGGTCGGCAGCCGCATCATGATCGAATACGCTGCCGACAAACCGTCGCTGAGTCGTCTGCGCGAGAATGAATAACGACGAAAGGAGTCTGCCGCAAGCAGACTCCTTTCGTTTTGCTGTCCGTTCCCCTCTACTCTTGTGCCGCGATATACTCGCCGACGATACGTGCCGCCGAGGCTACGTAGTCGGCGCAGGGGCGGCGGCGATAGTACTCCGCAGTGCGCTCCGATGGCTGGGGCTCCGAGGATGCCGCCGGCAACCCCAGCAGCTCGCGACATACTATGGCGCCGTTCTCCCTGCGGAAACTCTCGGCGAAGTTCTGCACTAAGGCGTAGTTGGCCTTGCGCTGTGACATATTCGTGGGATCGACGGCAGGAGATATGAATCCTGCGAGCAGCGACATGCCGCTTACCGTACCGCACACTTCGCGCATGCGTCCCATACCGCCGCCGAACGATGCCGAGACCGTCGCCGCCAGACGGTCGTCCATTCCCAGCAGATCGTTGTATGCCAGCACGACCGACTGTGCGCAGTTGTATCCTGACAGAAAATTGTTGCGTGCCGCTTCGACACGTGCTTCGATATCTATTTTCATGGCTTTTTTGTTTGCAAAGATACGGATAAGTGAGAGCAATGCCAAATTTATTAGAGCATTGCCGAGCGGAAGTATTGCCGACGAAGTCAAAGATACGTATAAGAGACAGCAACTGCAAGTTCACTTGCGATTTGCCGAACGGCAGTATCTGCGGTGCAGTCGAATGTAGCGAATTTATTCGTATATTCGCGGGTTGTTAAATGAAAGATATTATGATCAAAGGTCTGCTTTTCGATATGGACGGAGTGCTGGTCGACAACCTCGACGTTCACAAGCGCGCGTTCCGCCTGTTTTTCAGCCGGTACGGCGTCGACAAATCCATTGAGGCGTTGAGTCGCATGTTCGGCAAGGGCAACGACGATATCATGCGCGAGCTGATGCCCGCCGAGGTTGTCGAGAGGGTAGGACTGCGCGAGCTGGGATATGAGAAAGAGGCTATATACCGCGAGATATATGCGCCGACGATCGCTCCTACGCGCGGCCTTACGGAGTTTCTGTCAGAGTGCCGCAGGCGGGGATTGAAGTGTGCCGTAGGCTCGTCGGGCTGCATGGCCAATGTCGACTTCGTGCTCGACGGCTGCGGCATACGCGACAGCTTCGAGGCTGTCGTGGCAGGCGACCGCGTGCGTCGCTGCAAGCCCGATCCCGAAATATACCTTACGGCGGCCGCAGCACTGGGGCTTGCGCCTGCCGAGTGTATCGTCTTCGAGGATGCCGAGGCGGGTATAGTGGCCGGCAAGCGCGCCGGCATGAAGGTCGTGGCGCTGAGCACGACATTCCCGGCCGACTTCCTCAGAGATACGGCTGCCGATCTTATCGTGGCCGATTTCACTCAGGTGGATATCGATATGCTGGTCGGTCTTGCAGAGTAGAGCCATGACAGCCAAGAGGGTAGATAAGACCAATGCGGCGCGCCTGTTGGACAGGGCCAAGATAGAGTATTCGCTGATTCCCTATACGGTCGACGAAAACGATCTTGCGGCCACGCACGTCGCCCGCGAGCTGGGCGAGGATATAGCTACCGTGTTCAAGACACTGGTGCTGCGCGGCGACCGCAACGGCTTGTTCGTGTGTGTGATACCGGGCGACAGGTCGGTCGATCTGAAAGCGGCGGCCGCAGTCTCCGCAAACAAGAAGTGCGATCTGATACCGATGAAAGAGCTGCTGCCGGCAACGGGTTATATCCGCGGCGGCTGCTCGCCGATAGGCATGAAGAAGCCGCTGCCGACATTCATCGACGAGAGTTGTCTGGCGCACGAGCGTATATATATAAGTGCCGGTGTGCGCGGCATGCAGATATGTATCGCACCGACGGATCTTATAGCATTCGTACACGCCTCTACGGCCGCTATCAGCCGCGCCGAGCCCTGAGCGGGGCGCCTTGGCCGGCGGTCAGACCTTTTTTAGATACTTCGCCGGCAGCGATACGGCCACTGCGGCGACCTCGATCGATACGACGAAGCGGCCGCGGCCGTTGCGGTGCAGCATGATGCCGCGCACGCCGCTGAAAGCTCCGTCGACGATCTCCACCCTGTCGCCCGAGGCCAGCTCGGCGGGCGTGCATTCGATCCACTCCAAACCGCGCAGCTGCGAGCGGCTTATAGCGATGAAGTCCTGCATCGACCTATCGTCGATAATCACGGGGCGCTTGTCGGCCGGATTCATTATATAGCATATCGGCAGCGACGTATGCCGCTTGATCTGCTTCAACCTCTCGGTCTCGATATTGACGAAGATGAGATTGTGTACGGCCGGCACTATCGCCTTGCGCTTGCGCCGTCCCGCAGCGGGCAGCTCGATGCACTGCATGGGTATGAAGCTCTCGACGTCGATGTCGTCGAAGAAGCTCTTGACCTTCAATTCTCGGGCGTATGTCACACGCAGAGCATACCAGTGTTTGGCAGTGTCGTCCATTGCAATCTTTATCTTCGGACAAATGTAGTAAATCTTTCGGGACTTTACAACTGCACGGCATTGCTGTGCGCTATGTCCCATATTGCGATGCGTTGCAGTATAAAGTTTGCGAATTATTTTGTCAAAAGAAAAATTATGTCTACATTTGCACCACCGAAACGGAGCATGCTCTTTCGGTCGGGATGAATTCGTAGCTCAGTCGGTAGAGCACAACACTTTTAATGTTGGGGTCCCGGGTTCGAGCCCCGGCGAGTTCACAGCCGCTTTCGCAAGAAAGCGGTTTTTTTGTATTTTATTTGGCGGCAGCCGGTCTTCTTCCGAATCCCGGCGCATATGCCGTCGTGCGTCGAGTGTGCGAGCACCCTCCGCCCTCCGCCATTTTCGCCGTCTCTACGAGCCGCTGCCGCCGTAAGGCCTGCGCAGCATCTTGCTGCCGGGTATGTCCTCGCCGGCGCTCTCACTTATAGCGGGTTGCCGGAATAAATGATGTTTTATTTCAGCTGTATTCCGGCGACGGCTGTGCCGTTCGAGCCCCGGCGAGTTCACAGCCGCTTTCGCAAGAAAGCGGTTTTTTTGTATTTTATTTGGCGGCAGCCGGTCTTCTTCCGAATCCCGGCGTATATGTCGTCGTGCGTCGAGTGTGCGAGCACCCTCCGCCCTCCGCCATTTTTGCCGTCTCTACGAGCCGCTGCCGCCGTGAGGCCTGCGCAGCAACTTGCGTTATGGCGTATCCTCGCCTGCTCTCTCACTTATTTCGGGTTGCCGGAATAAATGATGTTTTATTTCAGCTGTATTCCGGCGACGGCTGTGCCGTTCGAGCCCCGGCGAGTTCACAGCCGCTTTCGCAAGAAAGCGGTTTTTTTATTTGGCGGCAGCCGGTCTTCTTCCGAATCCCGGCGCATATGCCGTCGTGCGTCGAGTGTGCGAGCACCCTCCGCCCTCCGCCATTTTTGCCGTCTCTACGAGCCGCTGCCGCCGTGAGGCCTGCGTTGCATCTTGCGGTCTGATCTGAATTACAAACCGATCTCGGGTTACGGTTGTCATGCCGAATTTCAGATCGGTTGTCGTTATCATTAAATCGGAGAATGTCATTTTGTCGGAGCAGACACCTTCCACCCCCCCCGTTCTCCAATTTATACTGTCTCGGTAAGCATCGTCCTGCCGATGATCTTCCTGCTTCGGGGGCTGTTCGAGGTACGGCATTTGCAGGGCCAAGGCCGTTTGACAATTGAAGTGAAATGATAGTTTCTATTGTAGCGATATTCGTTGCGGGCTATGCGTGCATAGCCTTGGAGAGTAGGTTGAAGATCGACAAGGCGGCCGTCGCGCTGTTGATGTCGGCGGCCGTATGGTCTGTTCTGGCGCTGTCGGGCAGGGCGGATGTATCGTCCGAGCTGATGTCGCATCTGGGCGATACGTGCCAGACATTGATATTTCTGATAGGGGCGATGACGATAGTCGGCATGATCGACGCCCACGGCGGCTTCTCGATTCTGACCGGCCGTATCTCCACGCGCAGGGGACACCGTCTGCTGTGGATAATCGCCGTGATGACATTCTTTATGTCGGCTGTGCTGGACAACATGACAACGACGATCATAATGATAATGGTCATGCGTCGTCTTGTGGGGTCGACGCACGAGCGGCTGTGGTTTGCGAGCGTGATAATCATAGCGGCCAACTGCGGCGGTGCTTGGTCGCCCATAGGTGACGTTACGACGATTATGCTGTGGACGGGCGGCAACGTCGGTGCCGTACCGTTGATTACGCGCCTGCTGCTGCCGTGCGCCGTGGCGCTCGCCATACCCGCAGCGGTTGCCATGCGGCGCATAGGTCGCGGCGGCGGGACCGTCGTGGCGCATATCGGTTCGAGCACGCTGCCTGCGGGCGTGACGCCTGCACTGAGCCGTGCGGTGCTGATAGTCGGTGTTGCCGGGTTATTGTTCGTGCCGGTGTTCAAGAGCCTTACGGGGTTGCCTCCATACATGGGCATGATGCTGTCGCTGGCCGTGCTGTGGGTCATGACGGAGATCGTGTATGCCCGCAACCGCGGGCGCGATTCCGAGCAGCCCAACCGCGTGTCGCGCGTGGTCAGGACGATCGACATGCCGACGATACTCTTCTTTCTGGGTATATTGCTTGCGGTGGCAGGGTTGCAGAGTGCCGGCGTGCTCTCCTCGGCTGCGGACTTCCTCAACCGTGCCGTACACCATGTCTTCCCGATAGCGACCGTGGTGGGACTAATGTCGTCGATCATCGACAACGTGCCGCTTGTCGCGGCCTGCATGGGCATGTATCCGATAGCCGATGCGGCTGCGGTGGCCTCGGCCGCCGATCCGTCGTATGCTGCGGCCTTTGCGCACGACGGCATCTTCTGGCATCTGCTGACATATTGCGCCGGCGTAGGCGGCAGCATACTTATCATAGGCTCGGCGGCCGGGGTGGTGGCCATGGGCTTGGAGAAGATCGACTTCGGCTGGTATCTCCGCCATGCGGCATTGCCTGCGCTGGCGGGTTATGCGGCGGGCATAGCGGTAATATATTTGGAATATCTGCTGCTGGGATAATCGCAGCAAACACAAAAGGCAACCCTCGGGTTGCCTTTTGTATTAGTCAGCAGACTAATATAAAATTATTTCTGAGCGAAGAATGCCTTGATATCCTCGTCGCTGAGCAGATTCTGCTCCTGGAAAGCGTAGGCTCCGGTCTTCTCCGACTTTACCATCTTGATACACTTCGTGTACTTCTTGCTCGTACCCGTTTTAAGGGTTGCAACTACTTTCTTTGCCATACTCTCTTAAAGATTATTTAATTTCACGGTGTACAGTCACTCGTTTCAGATACGGGTTGTACTTTTTGCGCTCCAAACGGTCGGGAGTATTCTTCTTGTTCTTGGTGGTAATGTAGCGTGACATGCCTGCAACGCCGCTCTCCTTCTGTTCGGTGCACTCCAAAATCACCTGAACTCTGTTACCTTTCTTTGCCATTTCTCAATCCGATTTTAGTAAACTGACTTGGGTGCCTTAGCCTCGCGCAGTGCAACTGCCAGACCCTTCTTGTTGATTGTTTTGATGCCGGCTGCCGATACCTTCAAGGTGATCCAGCGACCCTCCTCCTCCGACCAGAAACGCTTAGTCTTCAAATTGGGATTGAACTTGCGCTTCGTGCGGATGTGCGAGTGAGAAACATTGTTACCCACGATCGCAACCTTACCTGTAATTTCGCAAACTTTCATTGTCGTAAAAATTTTCCTTTCGTGCTACCGTGCACAAAAGCGCACAAAGTTAGCAATTATTTTCTTAATTACAATATGTCGCGGCTATACTGCGCCATTTTTTTGCCTTGTTCTCAGTTGCGCAGCAGATAGCGGTATACCTCGATCTCGCGCGGATCGCCCATCTCTTTGCCCGGAACGTCCGACAGCTTGACGCACAACTCCATGGGCTGACGGCGGTTGATCTGGCACTTCGACAGCTTCATGACGATGTTGCAGGGGGCGTATCCCGTGTCGTTCGTAAGATTGGTGCCTATGCCGAACGAGCAGCGGATGCGGCCTTCGCAGGCCTTTTTCAGCTCGGCGGCGCGCGGGAAGTCGAGCGCATCGCTGAAAATTATGGTCTTGACCATGGGGTCGATGCCCAGCTCCTTGTAGCGGGCTATGGCCATGTCGATGAAACGTATCGGGTCGCCCGAGTCGTGGCGCACGCCGTCGAAGAGCGAGGCGTGTTTCTTCGAGAAGTTCTTGAAAAAGACCTCCGAGCCGAAGCTGTCGGTAAGCGCCGTGCCGAGATATCCGTCGAAGACCTTTACCCAGTCCTCCATCGTCAGGTAGTTGGCGTTGCGCGGACCGCCGTTGACCGCCGCGATGAACATGGGCAGCTCGTGAGGGTAGGTGCCTATCATTCTGGTGCCCAGCTTCATGGCCAGATAGCAGTTGGACGTGCCGACGAAGCCGCACTCGTGGTCGCGAAGGTGCTTGACCACCATTTGCTGTATGTCGAACGAGAAGCGGCGGCGCGTGCCGAAATCCGAGAAGCGCATGTCGTTGCTGCGGGCTATCTCCTCCTTCTGTTCCAGACGCGAGATCATGGCTTCGATATCGACCGTGCGGTTGCGGTTGACCAGCTCCGAGACCGTAGCCAGTACGGCTATCTCGTAGAGCGTGACTTTGTACATGAAATCAGTTACCTCTATATGCAGGTGCCGCTCGCTGTCGAGGCTTACCTCGATCTTCGACGACTCGAAGCGGAAGCCTTTGAGCCATTCGAAGTAGTTCTGCGGTATGTATTTGCAGTTGGCGATCATGTACTCGAACTCCTCGTCCGTGAGCGACAGGCGCGAGAGCGAGTCGAGCGCGTCGTGCAGATCGTCGACGAACTGCTCGTCGTACTCGGTCTTGGCGCGGTCGTTGAACGTGAATGTGCCGCGTGCCTCGGGATAGAGTTTGAAGTAGGCGTAGGATGTGGTAAACTTGTAAAGATCCGTGTCGAGAATCGACTGTATCATTGTGTCGTAGTTTTGGTTAATTCTTTTTTGTCAGCTCGGCCAGCAGCATCTCTATGGCGTATGCCGATGCGCGGCCTATGATCTGCGAGCGGTCGGTGCCCGAGTTGCGCATCACGGCGCAGCTGCCCTCGGGCGTGGCTATGCCGAACCATACCGTGCCGACCGGTTTTTCGGCCGAACCGCCCGTGGGGCCGGCGATGCCGGTGGTGGCGATGCCGTAGTCGGCTCCCGATATGCGTCTGACGCCTTCGGCCATCTGTCGGGCTACCGTCTCGCTGACGGCGCCGCAGCGCAGTATGTCGTCGTAGTCGACTCCCAGCACGTCGCGCTTCGATTCGTTGGAGTAGGATACCACGCCGCACAGGAAGTAGGCCGAGGCTCCGGCCATTGCCGTGAATTTAGAGGCTATCGCGCCGCCCGTGCAGCTCTCGGCTACGGCCAGCGTAGCCTTGCGTTCGATCAGAAGATCGTGCACGATGCGTTCGACCGTGGCATCGTCGTAACCTACGATGTTGTCGGGGATTATAGCATGCAGCTTGGCGAACTGCGAGTCGATCCGGGCTGCCGCCTCGTCTCTGTCGACATCGTATGCCGACAGCCTTAGCCTGACTATATTGGGCGAGGGCAGGTAGGCGAGCCGAAGTCCGCCGGGCAGAGCATCCTCCCATGAGGCTATGCGCTGTGCGAGGACGGATTCGGCTATGCCGCGCGTAATCATCGTGCGGTGTACGATCGAGTGCAGGGCGAAGCGGCTGCGCAGCCGCGGCATCACTTCGTCCAGCATCAGGTGCTCCATTTCGAATGGTACGCCCGGCAGCGATACGACCACTTTCGAGCCGTCGGTGCCGCAGTCGAACCACATTCCCGGCGCCGTGCCGTGGGCGTTGTGCAGCACTGTGCAGCACTCGGGCACCAAGGCCTGCGCACGGTTTAGCTCGCTGAACTCTATGCCGCGTCTGTCCAAGAGCGTGCGTATGTGCTCCGCTTCGGCCGGGGCGAAGACCAGATGAGAGCCGAACAGCTCGCAGAGCGTGTGTTTGGTTATGTCGTCCTTGGTCGGTCCGAGACCTCCCGTAATGATTACGATGTCGCTTATGTCGAGTCCGCGGCCTACTGCCGAGCATATATCCGCGGCGTTGTCGCCTACCGACGACTTCTCGACGACGGTTATGCCTGCCGAGTTGAGGTGGCGGGCTATCGATACGGTGTTGGTGTCGACGATCTGTCCTATCAGGATCTCGTCGCCTATGGTTATGACTGTGGCTTTCATTGATTGTCTTGTTGTGCGTCAGGCTGCTCCTTTTGCCGCTTCGCAGCGTCGGCGAGCAGATGCCGGCATATGCGCTTCAATATGCCCAAGCCTCCGTATCTGATGCCGGTATTGAGCTGTACGAGCGAGGCTCCCGCATCGAGCATGCGGCGCACGTCGTCGGGCGTCATCATGCCTCCCGAGCCGACGATAGGGTAGACGCCGCCCGATTTCTCGTGTATGTATCGCACGGCGGCTATGGCGCGCTCGGTCAGCGGAGCGCCGCTTATAGCGCCCTCGCCCCTTGCATCGGCATACTCCCGTCCGCGGTCGAGACCGTCTCGCGAGAGGGTGCCCGCGACGGCCACTATGCCGTCGAGCGGCAGCTCTATGAGTGCCGTCACTATTTCGTCGAGCTCTTCGTGCGTAAGGTCGGGGGATATTTTGAGCAGTATCGGACGGTAGTCGAGCTGACCGCGGCGGAACTCGAACAGCGGCGCCAGCAGCTCCTCTATGCGCTCTCTGCCCGAGAGCACGTAGCTCTTGGCCGTGGTGTTGCAGGCGACGTTGACGGTAAAGTAATCGACATACTGATACATGTTGCGGAACACTTTCAGGTAGTCGCCTGCGGCCGCCTCGTCGGATGTTATGTTATTTTTGGCGATGTTGCAGCCGACGATGATCCCCTTGTGCCGGTTGCGGACGTTGCCCATGGCATATTCCAGGCCCTTGTTGGGGTAGCCCGAGCGGTCGAGTATGGCGTTGTCGGACTTTATGGAGAATATGCGCGGACGCGGACTTCCCGGCTGCGGACGCGGCGTGACGGCTCCTATCTCGATGAAGCCGAAGCCTGCGGCCGACAGCTCCTCGATCGTGTCGCCGTCGGGATCGTACCCGGCTGCGACGCCGACGGGGTTGGGAAAGCGCATGCCGAACACCTCGCGTTCGAGATCGGGCGAACGCAGCGCGTAACGCTTCGACAGCAGCCATTTGCCTCCGGGCAGGGCGCCTGCTGCGCGCAGTGCCGCAAGGGCGGCGTTATGTGCCGTTTCGGGATTCAGCAGCGGGAGCGAGGTCCCTGTCGACGAATATTTCATCCGAGAATAATTTTCGACAAAAATAACAAAATAAGTATTACGATGTACTTTCGCGCTAAAAATACTCCTGCCGGTAGTCGTAAGTGCTGCGTATGCGTTCGAACGCTTCCGGTTCGGCGCGCAGCCGGTGCGTCTCGGCTTCGATGTCGAAACGGCTGTCGATCGTGCGGCACATATCGTTCCACGATATAAGCTGCGGCTCGACGGGGGCGACCTGCTGCGGATACCACTCTTTGAGCGGCAGGTCGAACCGCTCGGCCAGACTGCGTACCACGGCCGCCGAGGCATTGGCCTTGCCCTGAGCCGAGTAGCCGGCGATGTGCGTTGTGGCGTAAAGGGCGCCGTCGAGCACGCTGCGGTCTATATGCGGCTCGTGCTCCCATACGTCGAGGACATAACGGCGGCCTGATGCGAGCAGCGCACGGCCGTCGACCACCTCTCCGCGCGAGGCGTTGAGGATAATGGCGCCGGGGCGCGTGAGCGACAGCAGCCTGCCGTCTACCATGCGGCGTGTGGTGTCGTCGAGCGGGGTGTGGAACGTAAGTATGTCGGCGCGTGCGGCAAGCTCGTCGAGCGGAATGAAATCGCCGCCCTCGCGCACCTGTCGCGGCGGATCGCAGCACAGCACCCGAAAGCCCCAGTGGCGGGCGTACCGCTCCACAAGTGAGCCGATATGTCCCACGCCCACGATGCCCAGTGTGCATCGGTCGGGTGTCAGGTGGTCGGCGGCGAGCAGATGCGCCAGCGCTCCCGCCACCCACTGCAATACGCCGCGGGCGTTGCACCCTTCGGCGCGCCGCACCTCGATCGCATGCTCGCGGCAGTAGCGGGTGTCTATATGGTCGTATCCGATCGTGGCGGTGGCTATGAACCTGACGCGCGAAGAGTCGAGCAGCGCAGCATCGCATCTGGTGCGCGTTCGTATCAGCATGGCGTCGCAGTCGGCCGCGGCGCGTGCGTCGATCAGCTCGCCGCGCTGGTAAAGCACTTCGGCGTAGGGTTCGAGCAGCCCCCCGACGAACGGAATGTCTCTGTCGATAATTACTTTCATCGCATTCGGATATTTTAATCTCTTTTGCAGGACAAAGATATGCAATTATGGGTGACGGTACGATAAATTTTATGTATATTTGCACGATTAAAACCGACGCATTATGGATGTAGGCAGCTTCGATCCCGAGGAGGTAATCTCCGACAACGGCAACTATTTCGGCATGCCGCTGCGGCCGGAGGACTCGGCACTGGTGTTGATATCGGCTCCGTGGGATGTCACGGTATCATACAGGGCGGGCACCTCTTATGCCCCCGACGCGATAATAGATGTGTCGCGCCAGATCGATTTTTACGATCCGGCAGCTCCCGACGCATGGCGCAAGGGCATAGCCACGGCGCCTATCGACTACTCGATACAGGATGTCTCGCACCGCCTGCGGCGCGATGCCGAGCGTGTGATCGCAAACCTCGAAGAGGGCGGCAGCCGCATCATAGCCGACGAGTTCTACGCGCGCAAGGTGCGCAAGATAAACGAGGCTTCGGCCGAGGTCAACGGCAAGATATTCGCCCAGTCGCAGCACTGGCTCGCCGAGGGCAGGATCGTCGGTCTGGTCGGCGGCGACCACTCGACGGCCTACGGTTTGATACGCGCCGTCGGCGAGCGTCACGGCTCGTTCGGCGTGTTGCAGATCGACGCGCACTGCGACCTGAGGGACTCCTACGAGGGTTTCGAGCACTCGCATGCCTCCATAATGTCGAACGTGCTGCGCGACGTGCCCCAGATCGAGCGTCTGGTGCAGGTCGGTGTGAGGGAGTTCTCGCACAGGGAGTGGGAGCGTGCACAGTCCGACGAGCGCATAGCGATGTTCTCGGGACATCTCCTTTCGACGCAGAGGGCGGAGGGTATGACATGGCGCGAGCAATGCGACCGCATCATCGAAAGCCTGCCGCAGAAGGTATACGTATCGCTCGACATAGACGGCCTTTCGGTGGAGTGCTGCCCGCATACGGGCACGCCCGTGCCGGGCGGACTGTCGTTCGTCGAGGCTACCTACTTGCTGGGGCGCATAGCCGATTCGGGGCGCAGCATCGTCGGCTTCGATCTGGTGGAAGTCGTGCCCGTGATCGAGGACAGGATTGATGCGGTCGTGGCCGCGAGGATGTTGTTCAAGCTATGCGGCGCGGCGTTGAAGCATGTCGATGCGCCGGATGTGATATGATAAAACTAAACCGATTATAATATGTTTACCAAGTACGGGTGGGTCAAACACCGTTACGTTCTGGCCGAGAGAGGCCGGAACTTTCTCAAAGCTCCGTGGGCCGGAGGCGTCGTGCTGATACTCTGCGTCGCGGTGGCCATGCTGCTGGCCAATCTGCCGGCTACGTCGGACATATATCACGATCTGCTGCACATGGATCTGTCGATATTTTACAGCACCGGTCACGATGCGCTGCATCGCGTCGAGGGCACTTTCCCGCGCGGGATGACCGTCGAGAAGATCATCAACGACGGCCTTATGGTGATATTTTTCTTTACCGTCGGTTTGGAGATCAAGCGCGAGATCATGCACGGTCAGCTCTCGTCGCCCAAGAAGGCCGCCCTGCCTGTGATAGCCGCTGCCGGCGGTATGCTTTTCCCGGCGTTGATATATACGCTGTTCAACGGCACGACGGGCGTGGCTCACGGCTGGGGTATCCCGACGGCGACCGACATAGCATTCGCCATAGGTATAATGTCGCTTCTGGGCGACCGTGTGCCCATATCGTTGAAGGTGTTCCTTACGGCGCTCGCCATCGCCGACGATCTGGGCGCCATACTTGTCATCGCTTTCTTCTACGGCGAGGCTCCGAACATGGCGCTGCTGGGCATAGCCGTGCTGATAATGGTCGCCGTCTACTACATGAACCGTATGGGCGAAAAACGTATGTTCGCCTATATGGTGCCGGCAGTGGTAATATGGGTACTGTTCTACTACTCGGGCATCCATGCCACCATATCGGGTGTGGCCATGGCGATGCTCATCCCGTCGCGTCCGCGTTACAACAAGGCCTATTTCCTGCATAAGGCCGATATGATCGAGAAGAGTATTCTGGCCTCGACGCAGATCGAGGATCACGAGGAGGCGGAGGAGGTCTACCGCTATAATCTTCGCCGCATGAAGCAGCTCTCCGACGGGTCGGCCGGCATGAGTCATCGTCTGGAATATGCACTGTCGCCCTACGTGACATTCCTTATAATGCCTGTTTTCGCACTGGCCAATGCCGGTGTCAAGATCGAATCGTTGGAGTATTTCGACATATTCCAGTACTCGGCCGAGTGGGGCTCGGTAGGCATGGGCATATTCTTCGGCCTTCTGGTGGGCAAGCCTCTGGGCATCTGGCTGACGAGCCTCATCGCAGTCAAGTGCGGCATCGCCGAGCGTCCGGCGGGTGCTTCGTGGAAGATGCTGCTGGCGGTGGCATGTCTGGGCGGTATAGGCTTTACGATGTCGATCTTCGTCGACTCGCTCGCATTCGACAAGCAGACCCATGCCGAGTTCATCGACAAGGGCAAGATCGCGATACTCATGGGATCGGCCTGCGCTGCGCTGCTGGGCTCCGCTCTCATCATCCTGTTCTCGCGCCGCGGTGCGAAAAAACACGTCGACCGATGAGGCGCGCATTCTCTTTCGCGATAGTTGCGCTGGCCGCGGCCGCCACGGCATGCGGCGGCGGAAAGGGCGCAGTCGAGAGTGCCGCGATGCGTAACGACGTCGATTCGATGTCGTACGTGTTGGGCATGAATATCGCTTACAATCTTATGGAGATCGACTCGACGATCAATGTCGACATGGTGTGTCTGGCCATTCGCGACGCCTATGCCGCGAGCGAACGCATGACCGCCGAGGAGGCGCGGACGTCGTTTCTGAGATTCATGAACTACGACAACTACGAGCGCGTGCAGCGTATCGAGGAGCAGTTTCTCAACGATCTGCGAGCCGCAGACCGCAAATTCGTGCGCACGCAGTCGGGTCTGACGTACAAGATCATCGAGTTGGGCAACCCGCGCGAGGCGGTGCGCACCAACCGCGATACCGTATCGATCGTATATAAGGCCTCGACCGTCGACGGCGAGGTGTTCGACTCGACATACGATCGCGGCGACACGGTTCGTATGGCCGTGGGCGATCTGAGCAAGGGGTTGCAGGAGACGTTGAAGATCATCGGCAAGGGCGGACATGTCGAGGCGTGGCTGCCGTCGCGTATCGGCTTCGGCGCCGAAGGGTGCGATTCGCTCGGCGTTAAGGCCAATGTCATGGTCTTCTACGATGTCGAACTGCTCGACGTGGAGCGCCGGAACAGATAGCATACAATATAACAAATGATTCATAAACAGTTAAAAACAATCGTAATGAAAAAGTTAGTTTATCTTATGGCCGCCGCCGCGTGTGTGAGCATGGCCGCCTGCGGCAGCAAGAGCAAGGCCGATTACTGCCAGACTGGCAGCGAGAATATCGCGATCTACACCGAAGAGGTTCCCCAGCTCGACACTCTGTCGTATGCCATGGGTGCGAATTTGGGTCTCAGCCTGCACTTCCAGCTCGCGGGCATCGATTTCGATATGGATCGTGTCGAGGCCGGTATTACCGACCGCGTGGCCGGCAAGCAGAGCGTAACGGCCGACGAGGCGCGCGAGAAGATCAATTCGTTCCTCCGCGAGAAGTATCAGGCATACCGCATGGCACTCATGCAGAAGGAGCGCGAGGCCGAGGCTGCCGAGGGCCAGACGGCTCAGAGCGACATGACGGAGCTTCCGGCAATCTTCGACGAGCAGTATACGCGCGAGCAGATGTCTTATAACTTCGGTGTCGATATGGGCGAGAACCTCGTCAAGATGAATGCGCCGATCAACCTATACTGGTTCTTCCGCGCTATGGACGACTCGCAGAAGGCCGAGAAGGACGATATCGCTGCGTCGCTGGCCATAAGCGAAGACGAAGTGCTGAATGCTCTGATGACCTATTTCCAGCAGACCGTGCCGGCACGCAATGCCGAGCTGTCTGAGAAGTGGCTCGAAGAGGTCGCCGGCAAGAAGGGCGTCGAGAAGACCGAGTCGGGTCTGCTCTATCGCGTCAACAGCAAGGGCGGCAAGAAGCATGCTACGGACGACCGCGATATCGTTCGCGTCAAGTACGAGGGTAAGCTCCGTAACGGCGAGGTGTTCGATTCGAGCTACGAGCGTGCTGAGCAGATTCGCAAGATGATCGCCGAGCTGGACGAGAATCAGGAGATGACCGAGGAGCAGAAAGCCGGTCGCCGCGATATGTTGCAGCAGCAGTTGGAGCAGAGCGAGACCGTCGAGTTTCCGCTCAACCGCGTTATCAAGGGTTGGACCGAGGGTATGAAGCTCGTCGGCGAGGGCGGCAGCATCACGCTGTGGATTCCGTCGAATCTGGCTTACGGCCCCGAGGGCGCAGGCCGCATGATAGGTGCTAACGAGGCTCTGGTATTCAACGTCGAGATCGTCGAAGTGAAGCCTTACGAGGAGCCTAAGCCCGCCGTGACTCCCCAGCCTATCAACGAGCCGGCAGAGGAGACTGCCGTCGAGGAGGTTGAGGCCGAGATCGCCGAGTAGGGTAGGCCGGCAGGATGATTTTCCTGCGCGGTAATGGCGGGGAGGTATGGAAAATGCCTCTCCGTCGTTCGTTTATGGTATTTTTTTATTACCTTCGCAAATCGGCATTACCGATGCGGCCTATGCTGAGAGCGACGTATTATATTAAAATCGAAAGAGTATGTTTTGTAGCGTATGCGGTGCGCAGCTGGCGCCCGAGATGAAACATTGCCCGACGTGCGGAGCCCGTGCGGCGGCCTATCCTGCGGGCGTGTGCCCCATGACGTCGACAGGCGGCTTCGGCGCGGATATTGTCGACAAGACCCTTATCGGCATGGCCGTATTCATGATATTCGCGACGTTCATGTCGTGGTACCGAGTCTCGGTCAACATGGGTGATGAGCCGATCGATGCGCTGGCCAACTTCGCGGCGCGCATCTTGCCCGCCTACTCCGGCGTAAATACGTGTTACGGACTTATATCGCTGGGCGTGGCATTCATGGCCGTGATACTTGTCGTCTGCAAGCGTTATGCGTGGGCAGCGGCGGTCGGTATCGCCGGTGTGGCTCTGGCTGTGGCCGCGATGTTCTTCACGCCCGATTTCGTCGAGCTGAATACTTACGTGGGCGGTGGCGGCGACGACAGCGTGGCCGACCTGCTGCGCTCGGACGTAGTATCGGGGATGCTGCCCGACGACGTGCGCAACGGCGCTAAAATGGCTTCCGATGTCCTCGATGTGGTTTACGGATACGTGGCCGTCAAGAGCTGCTTCGGACTTAAAGTGTATGCCGTCACGTCGGCGGCATTCGCTGCGCTCGGGCTCGTGGCTTGGAAAAGATCCTGCGCAAGACAATAAAGCTCTGCGAGGTAACGTTGATAATTATTGAAAAGATAAGGAATTATGGAAAATCAAGTTGTTTCAGCCTCTGCCGGCCGTCAGTCGGTGGTCTCGGCGCTCTTCAAGAGCGTTTATATGCAAATGGCCGCAGCCCTCACGATAACGGGTCTTACGGCATGGTTCATAGCTTCGTCGCCCGATCTGCTGGCGGCCATATTCAGCAGCCGCGCGAGCGTATGGATATTGATCTTAGCGCAGTTGGGTGTCGTCATGTGGCTTTCGTCGCGTGCGCTGAGAATGTCCATGACCGCTGCGACGCTGCTGTTCATCCTCTACTCGGTGCTTACGGGCGTTACGTTCTCGGTAATATTCCTCGCCTTTACCCAAGCTACCATAGCCACGACGTTCTTCGTTACGGCCGGTACCTTTCTGGCGATGAGCATTCTGGGATATGTCGCACGCATCGACCTTTCGCGTGTGGGCAACATATTGTTGATGCTGCTCATCGGTATCGTCATTGCCACTGTGGTCAATATCTTCATGAAGTCGCCGACTTTGTACTGGATCATTACCTATGTCGGCGTAGCGGTGTTCGTGGGCCTTATCGCATACGACACGCAGAAGCTCAAAAACATCTTCATGACGGCGGATACGGTCGACGAGACCACGCAGAAGATTGCGCTGCTGGGCGCGTTGACGCTCTATCTCGACTTTATCAATCTGTTTCTGTTCCTGCTCCGCATTCTGGGCGGCAATAGGGATTAGCACCTTGAAAGTCAAATAAAAACCCCGGCCTCATACGCGGCCGGGGTTTTTGTTTGCGGTAACGAAGGGTTGTCAGTCTCTGCGGGGGCGTCGCGTATCGATGTCGTCCACCGCTGAGGCGATCATCTCAACTCTATTTTCGTATATCTCCTATGTAACTCCTGAGTGCGTCTACATAGTCTTCGAAGGCCTTGCGGCCTGCGTCGGTCATGCGGCATACCGTGCGCGGCATGCGCCCTTTGAATCCCTTTTCGACGGATATGTACCCCGCTTTCTGCAACTTGTCGATCTGTACGCTCAGGTTACCCGCCGACGCGCGGGTCTGCTCGCGCATGTATACGAAGTCGGCTTCGTCGGCGCCGGCGAGGATCGACATTACGGCGAGGCGCAGCTCGGAGTGCAGCAGCGGATCGAGTTCCCTGAACATGGCTAACGCTCCTTTATGGTCTTCCGTTGCAGGATATGTCCCGGTATGACCATCATTACCAGAAATATTGCTCCGAAGACGAGACATTGATCTATGCCCGTGACCACTAACAGCAGCGTCGAGGCGGCTGTCGCGGCGAATCCTGCGCAGGCCAGCGTCGTCGAGCGCAGCGCAAGCCCTGTTACGGCCGTGCCCGAGCCCATGAGCAGGATGTTGATGAAGAGTATGGGCAGGTGTGTGAACATGGCCGCTATGCTCACGGCAAGACATGTGGCGCCGAGTACACACCACGTGCACGATATCATGCGGTCGATCTCCGTGCGCAGATGACCCTTGTCGGTCTTGTGGCGTGTTGCGACCAGCATGGCGGGCCAACCTGCGACGGGTATGGCGAACCAGAGCCAGAAGTATGCGGGGTCGGACGTTGTGCGTACCGCATACCATACGGCGAGCGATACTATTACGGTCGACCAGCCCCAGATGATGAATGGCTTGTAGGTGCGACGTTCGACGTGCAGACGCGTTTCGCGAAGAGTGCGGGCAATCAGATCGATGCTCTGTGCGGCTGTCATTTGTGAATTTTCCATAATGCTGATGGTTTATAGGTGTGTTGTTCTTCCGTTTGTTTTGTTCGATTCATTGCCGATAGCACGTTACTACGTGGCTTTCGTGTGCAAATATAAAGTAGTTTATATTATAAACAAAATTTTCGACGAGTTTTTTTCGGTTATTTTATATTATACCACATATAAAAACAGTATATTTGTTGAAGTGATGCGCTCACTGAGGCACGGCGTTGCCGATACCGGATGCCTGCGGCGGCGCTCGCAGTATGAAAAAAACTTAAAACCGAAATTATGACTATACGAGATTTGAACCCGCGCAGAGTGTGGGAGATATTCGACGAGATCACGGCCGTGCCGCGCCCCTCGAAGAAGGAGGGCAAGATCATAGAGTGGCTTATCGACTTCGCACGTCGTCACGACTTGGAGTGCAAACGCGACAAGATAGGCAATGTCGTCATGCGCAAGCCCGCCACCGAGGGCATGGAGGACCGTCCGGCGGTAATACTGCAATCGCATATGGATATGGTATGCGAAAAGAACTCGGACGTCGCATTCGACTTCGAGAACGATCCTATCCGCACGCGTGTCGACGGCGAGTGGGTGCGTGCCGAGGGCACGACGCTCGGTGCCGACTGCGGCATAGGCATGGCTGCGGCATTGGCCGTTATGGTCGACGACAGCCTGACCCACGGTGCCGTCGAGGCGCTGTTTACCGTCGACGAGGAGACCGGCCTTACGGGTGCGTTCGAGCTGGGCGAGGGCATGCTTACGGGCAAGTACCTCATCAACCTCGACTCGGAGGACGCGGGCGAGATATTCATCGGCTGTGCCGGCGGTGTCGATACGCTCGCCACGCTGCGTTACAAGACCGAGCCCGCACCGGCTACATACACCTACTATCGTGTCGACGTCTCGGATCTGCTCGGAGGCCACTCGGGCGACGATATCGACAAGGGACGCGCCAACTCCAACAAGATCGTCGCACGACTGCTCTACGAAGCTGCCGAACGCTTCGATGCGCGCCTGAGCTATTTCTCAGGCGGCAATCTTCGCAATGCCATTCCGCGCGAGGCCTATGCCATAGTGGGCGTGCCGACCGTTGCGGCGTCGGATTTCGTCGGACGCTTCGAGCAGTTCGCCGAGGAGGTCAAGGCCGAATATCATTTCACGGAGCCGCGCATGGCACTTTCGCTCAATGAGATGCCTGCGGTCGACAAGGTGCTCGACCCGGCGTCGCAGCGTGCGCTTCTAGGTGCTCTGGTCGGTGTCCCCAATGGTGTGCTGGCAATGTCGTTCGCCGTCGAGGGGCTCGTCGAGACCTCGACCAATCTGGCATCGGTCAAGTTCGAGGGCGACGACCGCATCGTTATCACGATTTCGCAGCGCTCCTCGGTCGAAAGCGCCAAGCTCTACGCCATGCAGACCGTCGAGTCGGTATTCGCATTGGCCGGTGCCGAAGTCGTCCACTCCGACGGCTACCCGGGCTGGACTCCCGACCCCGAATCGAAGCTGCTCGAAATCACTGTCGAGAGCTACCGCCGTCTGTTCGACGTGAAGCCTAAGGTGCGGGCCATTCATGCCGGCTTGGAGTGCGGCCTGTTCCTCGAAAAATATCCCGATCTGGAAATGGTGTCGTTCGGTCCCACTCTGCGTGGCGTGCACTCGCCCGACGAGCGCCTGAAGATAGCGACCGTCGACAAGTTCTGGCGCCTGCTCTGCGACGTGCTCGCACGTCTGTAACCCGGCATCCGGCGAATTATCGCAGCCGTCTTGTACGTCGGCGATATTCTTCGACGCCACTCGATGACATACCCGAACCGTGCGGACGCCGATGTCTGCATGATCCGATTTCAAACGGGCAGATATTATCTGCCCGTTTATAATTTCTTCAACCAAGAGCGAACGACGATTCTGCCGCTTTGCTGCACTGTATATACCGTTGTTATTTATTGCGGACGTCAGTCAAACTTTAATATCATAGGCCTTGCAAGTGTCGTATAATTATCGTAACTTAAATGTGCAAGTAACCAAAATGTGGGCTCCGATAACAGAAGGAGTGGCGACATACGTCATCTGCGTGATCGGGTAATATTCCCAAAACGCATATAATAAATAATGGAGATCCTGTTAATTGTATAAATGATAATAACCCCAGTCCCGCGGAATATCACCCATATAGTCCGACTCAAAAAGATAGAATATATATTCATAGGACAAATAATAACGGTTTTGCAGGAGATAATCCAGTCAAAAAGAAAGCTGTTTCGTCTGGGTGTTTATTAATATTGGCAGCTGATTGGGAGGATTACGATAATCAGATTGGAGGTCGAGATTATAAAGTTATATTAAAACGAACATTATGAGAAGATTAACATTCTTTCTTGTCTGCATGATAATATGCGGTCAGGCGTTATCGCAGGACAGACGGCGTTTTGTCGTATTGATGCCCGTTAATAAGCAATTTCCTGTCTATCACAGTCCGATCGGGACAGAAGTCAATTATCGGATAATGCAGGATAGTATTTATGAGGTGTTTTTTAACGCAGAAGTGCTGGAAGAATCGCCGTTGAGATATAAGGTCAATATAACATTAGACACGGATTCAACCGGTGTTTATCCTAAAATGATCGGGTGGGTAGATAAAAATATCTGCGGGGTGTACAGCCGTTGCTATTATGATGTAAATAAAAGACCGTATATCAAACTGTATGCCCGTGCGGACGCAAATGCCGATTTCGTAAAAGTTTACGAATCGGGCGATCCTGTACTTCTTACAGCAATAGATTATGCTGAAGGAAGATGGTTTAAAGTCATGTTTTATCTCAATGATGAACTGCATGTGGGGTGGGTTGACAAATATGGCGACAATGTATATAATTCTTATGAAGTGGGGGGGGACTAATTTATATTATTCGTAATAATTGTATTGAATAATAAAGGGGCTGTTTAAGACTTGTTAGATAGCCTCTTCTCTATATCCGAAAATAGTAGTCGAGGCCGTCTGACAAATTGCAGACAGCCTCGGGTCTATTCATCTATAACTGCGTTACACTGGGGCTTCTCCGGACTCTTTGAGTCTCTTGTTCATACGTGAGATCTTTACATATACGCTGTTTATATTGTTCAGCGAAAACAACGTGCACAGTTCTCGGGGTGTGAATCCCATGTCGGATAGTTTGTGTGCTTGCTTGTAAACAATTCTGCATATGAAAAAACGACCGAGAATCCTCTCGGTCGTTCATGCACTATTCGAAAAGTGCGGATAAAGGGACTCGAACCCCCACGCCTCTCGGCATCAGATCCTAAGTCTGACGTGGCTACCAATTACACCATATCCGCATCAGTGTCTGCGGCTGTCGGCCGCGATATGCGCCGGCAAAGGTAATAAATTTTTATGAACGGCTCTACTGTATCCCGATTAATTTTAGTACATTTGTCCGATTAATGCGAAAGCGCATACGTAAATTCGATCATTATGCCGAAAACCGTCACTCTGCAACTATCGCCGAAGCAATCGGCCGACGAGAAATTCTATATCCCGCTGGCAGCCCGACATATCGGCATACGGCAGAGCGACATCGCGCTGGCCAGAATCGTCAAGCGCTCGATCGACGCGCGGCAGCGCATGCCCAAGGTAAACCTAACACTCGAAATATATGTCGACACCGAGCCGCAGCCGCAGCCGGTGCACTTCGACTATCCGTCGGTCGACGGCCGCACGGAGGTAATAGTCGTAGGTTCGGGGCCTGCGGGACTCTTTGCCGCTCTGCGACTCATCGAGTCGGGATACAGACCGATAGTGCTCGAACGCGGTAAGTCCGTCCTGCCGCGCAAGCACGACATAGCGCAGATCAACCGCAACGGCGCTATCGATCCCGATTCGAACTATGCTTTCGGCGAGGGCGGTGCGGGCACCTTTTCTGACGGCAAGCTCTTTACGCGCAGCAAGAAACGAGGCGACTACAACAAGGCGTTGCAGACGCTTGTCTTTCACGGCGCCAACCCCGAGATACTCTTCGAGGCGCATCCGCATATCGGCACCGACAAGCTGCCGCGTATAATATCCAATATATGCCGCACGATTACCGAGGCGGGCGGACGCATACTGTTCAACCATAAGGTCTCGGGTTTCAAGATCGTCGGCAGGCGCATGTCCGGTGTGTATGTGGGCGATACGCTTATAGAGGGTGCCGCGGTCGTGCTGGCTACCGGTCACTCTGCCCGCGACATCTATATGTCGCTATACGACTCGGGCGTCCGTGTCGAGGCAAAACCTTTTGCCATGGGTGTCAGGATCGAACATCCGCAGACGCTGATCGACTCGATACAATACCACCGTGCCGAGCGCGGCGAGTGGCTTCCTGCGGCCTCGTACTCTCTGGTCAGCCAGCAGGGCGGCCGCGGTGTGTATTCGTTCTGCATGTGTCCGGGCGGCTTCATCGTCCCGGCCATGACCGATGCCGCACAGTCGGTTGTCAATGGCATGTCGCCGAGCGGCCGAAACTCGGCATTCGCCAATTCGGGTATCGTCACAGAGGTACGCGAGGAGGATTATGCCCACCTGCGCGGGCAGTGGGGCGAGCTGGCCGGTCTGGTCTATCAGCATCAGTTCGAGGTGCTGGCGCGCGAGAACAGCGGTGCGAAGCAGGTGGCTCCGGCACAGCGTGTGTCGGACTTCGTTGCGGGGCGCCGCAGTGCGTCGCTGCCGCGCACATCGTATATACCCGGTCTCGTGTCGTCGCGTCTGGATGAGTGGATTCCCGAGACGCTGGCTATGAGCCTCAGGAGCGGTATTGCGTCGTTCGGACGCAAGATGAAGGGATTCGTTACCGACGAGGCTATCGTCGTGGGCGTCGAGTCGCGCACCTCTACGCCGGTGCGTATTCCCCGCGATCCCGAGACGCTGATGCATGTCGAGATCGACGGTCTGTTCCCCTCGGGCGAGGGTGCGGGATATGCCGGCGGCATAGTCTCGGCCGCACTGGACGGCGAGAAGGTCGCCGATGCGGTGGTGCGTTATCTGTCGGGTCTCGGCAGATAAGGATCAGAATACTCCGTAGATCAATATACCGGCCGCGGCCGAGAGCAATATCAACAGTATGGGATTGACCTTGCGCAGCGATCCCAAGAGCGTCAGCGCGAATAGTATCCAGCTCCAAGCATCTATGAAGCTGCGCGCGTCGTCCGACGAGGGGAATATCAACAGCAGCGCCGCTGCGCCTATCATGCCTATCACGACCGGCTGCATGCCGCCTACTATGCCCTTTACGTAACGGTTGTCGTGCAGGCGCATGAAGAAACGCGTTATGAGCATCATTATCGTCAGCGCGGGCAGGCATACGGCCAGCGTTGCCACCGCCGATCCGCCGATCCCGGCGACCTCGTACCCGACGTATGTCGCCGAGTTTATGGCTATCGGTCCGGGCGTCATCTGCGACACTGCCACTATGTCGGCGAACTGAGCCTCGCTCAGCCACGCATGTTGTACGACCACTTCGTTCTGTATCAGCGACAGCATGGCATATCCGCCGCCGAAGCCGAAGAACCCTATTTTAAGATAGCTCGCGAAGAGCTGCCACAGCGTCGCTATCATAGTCCCGCCTCCTTTCCTCTGAGCGCTACCCACAACGCCCCGGCCGCAGCTCCCGCAAGCAGCAGCCATACGGGCGAGAATCCCCAGTACCATACGGCCGCTGCGACCGCCGCCGCCACGGCAATCAAAGCCGCGTGCATGCCGCGTGCAAGGCCTATTACGGGCGCGACGATCAGCGCCACGACGGCCGGACGCATGCCGCGAAAGGCTGCGTCGACCCACTGATTGTCGCGTATGTCGCTGAAAAACATAGCTATGATAAGTATTATCGTGAACGACGGCACCACGACTCCCATTACGGCCGCCAAGGCTCCGGCATAACGCTGCATCTTATATCCCACGAATACCGCCGTGTTGAGCGCTATGGGCCCGGGTGCCGACTGTGCGAGCGTCAGCAGTTCGAGGAAATCCTTTTCGGCTATCCAGCCGCGGCGGTCGATTACCTCTGCTCCGATAAGCGGTATCATGGCATATCCGCCGCCGAAAGTAAATACGCCGATCTTGAAAAACGTTTTGAATATATCGAACAACATGGCCTAACGTCTGAACCTGTAATATGTTCCGAACGGAATGCGTTTCGCCGCCCGGTCCTCGAAGTACAACTCGCCCGACTGCTCCTGCGGCGGCGTGCCGAATGCCTGGTGCACGGCCGTGCCGGCCAGCATCGCCGAGAGCCCCATAGAGTAGAGGTTGAATACGAGAAACGCGTCGCGCTGCTCCAACAACCGTGCGCAGCACTCCAACATCTCGCAGATGTTCTGCTCCAATACCCACTTTTCGCCGTCGGCGCCGCGACCGTATGCCGGCGGGTCGAGTATGATGCCGTGGTAGCGGCTGCCGCGTCTCACTTCGCGACGGACGAACTTCAAGGCGTCTTCGACTATCCAGCGCACCGAGTCCATTCCCGAGAGCTCCATATTCTCGCGCGCCCACGTTACCACCGGCTTTACCGAGTCGACATGCGTTACGGCAGCCCCGGCTGCGCGTGCCGCGAGCGTCGCGCCGCCCGTGTAGGCGAACAGATTCAGAACGCGCGGCTCGTCGATGCCCTTCGCACGCAACTGCCTGCATGTGTCGTATATGAAGTTCCAGTTGGCCGCCTGCTCGGGAAATATTCCCACATGTTTGAACGACGTGAGCGCCAGCCGCATTCTCAGCCGCATCTGATCGTAGCAATAGCCGATCGTCCAGCTCTGCTCCACGCCGCGGCGCAGCCGCCACTCTCCGCGTTCGTCGCTGCGCTTATCGCGTATGAACGATGCGTCGGCCGCGTTCCATACCTCGTCGCCGAGCGAGCGGTGCCATATAGCCTGCGGCTCGGGGCGCCGCACGGTGTAGCGGCCGAAGCGTTCGAGCTTCTCGAAGTCGCCTGTGTCGAGCAGCTCGTAATCTTTGAAATCGGGTGTAAGTTCTTGTATCATAATCAATCTGTTGACGCATGTAAGTCTTCGTGCCGCCGCTCTGTTGCCGGACGGCATGTCGTTGCGGCTTGCGCCGTCGTATGTCTTTAACTATTGTCTCCTTTTGTCGCTGCAATCCGTGAGCGTCATCTCGCAGCGGTCGCAGTCGAATCCGAGACGGTAGCGATGCCGCCCGTGCACGAGGTAGAGCCGGCCGCCCAGCTGCGAGCCTTTGCGCAGACACTCGCCGATCTCGCGTCGCAGACAGTAGCTCGACCGCATGACGCAGCACCCTTCGGTCGACGGCTCGATATCGAGTCCGCGTTCTATCTCGTCGACGCCGTGCCGCCGGTAAAAGCGTTCGGCGAGCGAGTTGACGACGTTTTCGTATTTCGTTATGCGTGTACGGGGGTAGCGTGCGGTCGGATCGTCGGGCAGTATGCGACGCTCGGGCATGAGTGCCGTCCGTGCCTCCGTAAGCCTCTCCAACGCCTCGCGTCTTAGCTCGCCCGCCACCGATATCGGGACGAAACGCATCTGGCCGCAAATCTCCGTTCCGGTAATGCGGAACATCGTGGCGCCGCTGCGTGCGGCCTGCTCGCGCATGACGTTTTCGGCCTTTGCCGGGTCGTTAGCCGCGTCGAGACGCATGGTGCGCCGCGCCGAGGCCGTGACGCCCTCCGTGTCGGTGTATGTCATTGCAACCGAGTCCTCTGAGATGTCGATCCGGCATCGGGCGTCGATGATGCGTCTTACGCGGCTGCGCTCGACCGACATGGCGAAGCGGCGGTCGTAGTTACGGTATACCTCCGCACCGACGGCAATGCCCTCGCGGCGGTTGGTCGTTATGCGGCGTCCGTCCACGCCGTTGACCCCTGCGCCCGCGAATACATCGTCCGAAAGGAAGCACAGCCCGTCGCCGGTGGCGATGTCGACGCTGCGGTCTATCGTGAAGCCGTCCTTATGCACCTTTGCCACACGGCCGAGACGTTCGCCCACGGCCTTGGGTGTCGAGAACGAGGCTACGTCGGCTCGCTTGCCCGAGAACATATATTCGCTCGCGCCGCGCGTGAAGCTCTTGGCCGGGTCGGGCGTGAAGTCGTATGTCGACACGCCGGCCGACGAACGCCGGCAGTCGCTGCGACGTGCGAGTGCGTCGTCTATCGCGCGACGGTAGTAGGCGACCGTATTGCGCAAGTATACTTCGTCTTTGAGCCTGCCCTCGATCTTGAACGATGCTATGCCCGCGTCGAGCATCTCGCCGATCCTGCCCGACAGGTCCATGTCGCGTACCGACAGCAGATGACGCCCGCGGATTATCTCCCGCCCCGACTCGTCGCACAGGTCGTAGCTGAGCCGGCATGGCTGGCTGCACTGCCCGCGGTTGCCCGAGCGCTCCGACATCGACCGCGACAGAAAGCATCTGCCGCTGTGGCCGACGCATATCGCACCGTGGATGAAGCACTCCAATTCGACCGACGTCGCAGCGCGTATACGGCGTATCTCGTCGATCGACAAGGCACGTTCGAGCACCACGCGAGAGAATCCGCACCGTTCCAGAAAGGCCGCTTCGCCGGGCTCCATGTTGCACATCTGCGTCGAGGCGTGCAGCTCGACCGGCAGCGACATCTCGCGATAGGCCATGTCCTGTATTATCAGGGCGTCGACATCGGCCGCGATAAGCTCGCGTGCGAGATGTTCGGCCTGCTCCAACTCCTGCTCGAAGACCACCGTGTTGAGCGTGGCGTAGAGCCGTGCGCCGTACCGGTGGGCATACTCCGCCGCGCGGCGTATGTCGTCGGTGGGGTTGGCTGCGGCCTGACGTGCGCCGAATCCGCTGCCGCCCATGTAGACGGCATCGGCACCGCAGTCTACGGCTGCGACGGCCGAATGCAGATCGCGTGCAGGCGCAAGAAGTTCTATCGTTCGCATGGATGCAAAGGTAAATGTTTTGTGCTTCGAAACGGAGCCGCTCCGTAATATCGACGATCGGGCGGCGAGACCTCGCCGCCCGATCGTTACACTCTCGTTACGATTATTTGTTGATCTTCGCCCACGAGTCTTTCAGCGTCACGGTACGGTTGAATACCGGATGCTCGGGCGTCGAGTCGGTATCGGGGCAGAAGTAACCCACGCGCTCGAACTGGTAGGTGCGGCCTATGGGCGCATCTTTGAGCGAGGGTTCGAGCAGTCCCTTGACCTTGACCAGAGATTCGGGGTTGAGGTTATCCTCCCACGAGGTCTGTCCGGCAGAGCTGTCGTTGGGGTCCTCGGTCAGGAACAGCGGGTTGAACAGACGTATCTCCGCCTCGAAGGCGTGCTCGGCCGAAACCCAGTGTATGACGCCTTTCACGCGGCGGCCGTCGCTCGACGATCCGTCGCCCGAGAGGGGATCGTACGTGCAGTGCAGCTCGACGATGTTACCCTCGGCATCCTTTATCACTTCGTCGCACTTTATCAGATAAGAGTAGCGCAGACGCACCTCGCCGCCGGGGCTCAGACGGAAATATTTCTTCGGAGGGTTCTCCATGAAGTCGTCGCGGTCGATGTAGATGACCTTCGAGAAGGGTACCTGACGCGTGCCGGCAGCCTCGTCCTCGGGGTTGTTGACCGCCTCGCGCATCTCTACTCGTCCCTCCTCCCAGTTGGTTATAACGACCTTCAACGGGTTCAGAACGGCCATGCGGCGCTCGGCTACCTTGTTCAGGTCCTCTCTTACGCAGAACTCCATTTTGGCCAGATCTATGACGTTGTCGCGCTTGGCTACGCCGACCATTTCGGCGAACGCCCTAACCGAGGCGGGCGTATAGCCCTTACGGCGCAGTGCGCAGATAGTCGGCATGCGCGGGTCGTCCCAACCCATTACGGCGCCCTCCTTGACCAGTTTCAGAAGGTTGCGCTTCGACATCATCGTGTATGTCAGATTCAGGCGCGCGAACTCGTACTGGTGCGAGGGATATATGGCGAGCGCCTCGATGAACCAGTCGTAGAGCGGACGGTGTACGTCGAACTCCAACGTACAGATCGAGTGCGTGATGCGCTCGATCGAGTCGCACTGGCCGTGAGCATAGTCATACATGGGGTAGATGCACCACTTGTCGCCCGTGCGGTGGTGTTCGGCATGGATTATACGGTACATGATCGGGTCGCGGAAGAGCATGTTGGGGTGCGCCATGTCTATCTTGGCGCGCAACACCTTCTCGCCGTCGGCGAACTCGCCGCGACGCATGCGCTCGAACAGATCGAGATTCTCCTCCACCGACCTATCGCGCCATGGCGACGGTGTGCCCGGCTCGGAGACCGTTCCTCGCGTCAGACGTATCTGCTCCTGCGTCTGGTCGTCGACGTATGCCAGCCCTTTCTTTATAAGCTCGACGGCCCACTGGTACAGCTGGTCGAAGTAATCCGAGGCATAACGCTCCTCGGCCCACTCGAATCCCAGCCACGATATGTCGCGCTTTATCGAGTCGACATACTCCGTGTCCTCCTTGACGGGGTTGGTGTCGTCGAAACGCAGGTTGCACTTGCCGCCGTATTTATTGGCAAGACCGAAGTTTATGCAGATGCTCTTGGCATGACCTATGTGAAGATAGCCGTTGGGCTCGGGCGGGAATCGCGTCTGTACGCGGCTGTCGCCTTTTGCGATAGACTCTTCGATGATCTCTTCAAGGAAATTGAGCGACTTTTCTCTCGTCTCGTTCGTTTCAATAGTCATATTATGATCCTAATTTTGATTTTCGAAAACCGTATAAACCGGCTCAAAATTAGGCAAAAAATCGTTTGGTTGTATCTCCCGGCACGTTATTTTTGAGTTATTGCCGGGGTTATGTCCACGATCTCGGTCTGCTGCACGGGGTCTATCGGACGCGATAGGTACTCCGTCAGCGAGAAGTCTATGCCTCGCAGATCGATGCACCTAATGCGCGAATCGTACATCGTGCGGAAGTAGAACCGGCAGGCATTCAGGTCGGTGGCCGATGTCCACTGCGTCGCGCTGGGCATCGCGGGAGGGGTGTCGCCCACGGCAAATTCCACTCCGATCGGGATGTCGAAGTTGCTGAGGATCTGAAAACACTGCCTTACGGCATCGATGCCCGTGGCCGGTTGCGGCGCCGTGGTCTGGAAGAATGCCGCTCGCACGAAGCGCGAGGGCGATGTGAAGTCGCCCGGCAGACCCAGCGAACCGCTGGCACTGCTCAGCGGCGAAAGCTCTATTCCGCCCATATAGTGCGTCGGGGCCGATCCCGGATACAGATTTATATAGTTGTCGAGATTGGTCAGATGCCAGTCGAAACGGGGCGAGTTGGTCAGCACGCCGAGTCTGTTTTCGTGAAATATCGCCTGACGCGCTATTATCTCCAACACCACCTGCCGTCCCGTTCTGTCGGCAAATCGCCAGTGTATGGTCGAGGCGCCAGGTACGATGCCGACTATGCGTATCTGCCTTACTAATTCTATCACTTCGTCGACGCTCGCGCAGCGTCCCAACACTATCGACACCAGTTGCAGGTCGGCCGCCGTGCGCTTCCTGGTCTGCGGGTCGAACGGCTCGTACTCGCCGCTGCCGGGGAAGTAGAACAGACCGGCTGACAGTCCGGCCTCGTTGATGCCCTCGGCTACGAACTCTTCGCTCTGCACTGCTATGCCGACATACCCGTAGTCGGCCGTGAACTCCATGCCGCCCTTGCCGTCGGGTGCGTATGACTGTTGGCTGTGGCCTCGCGGCACGACTACATAGCGGCTTGCCAGATAGCTGCCTCCCCATTCGATCGTGCGTGCCACCACCGTCGAGGTGTCGGTCGCCTTGAACGTTATACCGGTGCATGCCGTTGCGGCGTGGTTGAATGCGGCGGCCATGACCACCGGCAGACAGATGTTCTTGTTCATGATGTCGGTTTTTGCCACGTGCGGCAAATTGCATGCCGCCGACGGCTTGCCGCATCGCGGGAAAATACCTACCTTTGCCACCGAAAAGTCAATGCCATGCGAAAGATAACCAATCAGGAGCTGCACCGTCCCTCTGTCGACGAGTTCGCGGCCATGAAGAAGATGCCGGTCGCTGTCGTGCTCGACAACGTGCGTTCGTTGCAGAACGTAGGTTCTTTCTTCCGTACTTGCGACGCCTTTGCCGTCGAGAGCCTCTCGCTGTGCGGCATAACCGCTACGCCGCCCAATCGCGACATACACAAGACGGCTCTGGGAGCCGAGCTCAGCGTGCCTTGGCGCTACTGGCCGACGACGTCCGAGTGCATCGGCTCGCTGCGCCGCGACGGGTGGACTGTCGTGGCCGTCGAGCAGGTCGAGGGTGCCGTCATGTTAGGCGGGTTCGTGCCGCAGCCCGATCGCAAGTATGCCCTCGTGTTCGGCAACGAAGTCGACGGCGTAGACCAGCGTGCGGTCGACATGTGCGACATGGCCGTCGAGATTCCGCAGGCGGGCACAAAACACTCGCTCAACGTGTCGGTGTCGGGCGGCGTGGTGTTGTGGCAGCTGTTCAGTACATTGATGCGATAGATCGCGCATAGTTTTGCCGTATCGATTTATTTACTACATTTGCGGCCGATTGTTATTAAAGAAATAAAATCCGATGTCAGTAGAAAGTTCTGTCAGAGCCGTGACTACGCTCCGCCTTACGGAGATGAAACGTCGCGCAGAGAAGATAGCGATGCTAACCTCTTATGACTATTCGATGGCCAAGATAGTCGATGCCGCAGGCATAGACGTGATTCTGGTCGGCGACTCGGCCGCCAACGTAATGGCCGGTTACGAGACCACACTCCCCATAACTCTGGATATGATGATCTATCATGCGCGCTCTGTCGTGCGTGCCGTGAACCGCGCACTGGTGGTCGTCGACCTGCCCTTCGGCACCTATCAGGGCAACTCGAAGGTCGCACTCGACTCGGCCGTCCGCATCATGAAGGAGACCGAGGCCGATGCCGTCAAGTTGGAGGGCGGCGCGGAGGTCATGGAGTCGGTCGAGCGCATCCTCTCGGCGGGCATCCCCGTCATGGGACATCTCGGCCTTACGCCGCAGTCAATACATAAGTTCGGCACCTATAACGTCCGTGCCAAGGAGCAGGCCGAGGCCGAAAAGCTCCTGCACGACGCACACCTTTTGGAGCAGGCGGGATGCTTCGCCATAGTGCTCGAAAAGATTCCGGCCGATCTTGCCTCGCGCGTTGCCGCCGAGGTCTCTATACCCGTCATAGGCATCGGTGCCGGCGGCGGTGTCGACGGTCAGGTGCTTGTCGTCCACGACCTCTTGGGCATAACTCAGGATTTCTCTCCCCGTTTCCTGCGCCGTTACGCCGATCTCCACTCCGTCATATCCACTGCCGTATCCAGTTATGTAGGCGATGTCAAGAGCGGGAGTTTTCCCAATAAGCAGGAGCAATACTGATTTTTTCGTGAAAAGCGGCATTCTACTGCCGCGCCTCGTCGCTCGGCAATGGGCAGTACGCCGAGTACAGCCCATCGCCTCACTCCGTCGTTGCGTTGTATAATGCCGCTTTTGACGAACAAAATAGTTAACGATTCTTAGTCAGCATCTCATGATATTCGCTGTCTGCTGCGCATTCATCGGGACAGACGGGAAGAATGTTGGTTCAACTGCGCTATGTTGAAAATGCAGGCGGGTTGAGATTGAACAAACGCCGTTTGCAGGTTATGCGCGGAGCACGTGCGGGTACTCTCCAATACTACACTTATAGCGCAGCGACCATATGCTCCTCTTGGGGGGGGAGGAGTCCGGTGCCGAACGGAATCGTACGACGGCGACGGCCGTTGCAGTGCCTGTCGGGTATGAAGCAATTCGGGCGGCTTGCGTGCCGCCCGAAGTATTTAGGTCTATTTATCCTCTCTTTGGAAATATATATCCAGCAGCTCTTTGGCTGCGATGAACGACGAGAGTTTCGCTTCGAGGACGCGCTGCTCGACCTCGGCGATGCGAGATTCGATCTGCGGATTGTTGTAGAAGCTGCTTTTCAATGTCTCGTTGATCGTCTCGTACATCCAGTATTTGTTCTGGCGGTTGCGGTTGTCGTCGTAATAACCGTTGGCCTGTATGAAGTCGAGATACTCCTCGACCCCTTTCCACACCTCTTCCAGACCCGTGCCGTCGAGCGACGAGCAGGTATATACCTTGGCGCGCCACTGCGAATCGGGCAGCGGGAACAGGTGCAGCGCCCCTTGGAACTGCGCCTTGGCAAGCTCCGCCTTGTGGATGTTTTCGCCGTCGGCCTTGGTTATGACCATCATGTCGGCCATCTCCATGATGCCGCGCTTGATTCCCTGCAACTCGTCGCCTGCGCCCGAGATCTGCAACAGCATGAACATGTCGACCATGGAGTGTACGGCCGTCTCGGATTGTCCCACGCCGACGGTCTCGATGAATATTACATCGAAGCCCGCCGCCTCGCACAGCACGATCGTCTCGCGCGTCTTGCGTGCAACGCCTCCCAGCGAGCCCGCCGAGGGCGAGGGGCGCACGAATACGTCGGGATTGTTGCAGATGCTCTCCATGCGCGTCTTGTCGCCGAGGATCGAACCTCCGCTGCGCTCCGAGCTGGGGTCGATAGCCAGCACGGCCAGCTTGTGATGCAGCGAGGTTACCATGTTGCCCACGGCCTCGATGAAGGTCGACTTGCCGGCTCCGGGTACTCCCGTTATACCTATTCTTACCGAGCGCCCGGCATGGGGCAGGCAGCGCTCGATGATCTGCTGCGCCTGCGCGTAGTGGTCGGGATTGTTGCTCTCGATCAGCGTTATGGCTTGGGCGAGGATCGTTATGTCGCCGGCCAGAATGCCCGCGACATACTCGTCGACCGACATGGTGCGGCGCTTGCGCCTGACGAAATGGGGGTTGACTACGGGTTTGTCGTCGACGCCCTCGGTCACGTTGAGTGCGCTGTCGTGGTGCATGTCGAGATACTCTTTTTCGTAATGTTCTATCTTCGTGAATGACATTTCTATTGCGGTTTTTGCATTATCAGGGCATTGAGTCTCTGTTTGTCGAGCTGGCGTATGGTGCCGCACCACTGCGCCTTGCGGCGCTTGGTGTCGTATACGACTACAAACGGAACGTAGCGGATGCCGAAATTCTCGAACGTGCGCCCGTCGCGGTCGAATGCGACGCTCACATTGTCGCGCACGAAGGGTCGCAGCACGTCGCGGCTGCCGTCGCTCTGCTCGTTTGTCAGCAGTACGACGCTCAGCAGATCGGCGTACATGCCGGCTGCGGCGACGAACGAACTGACGGCCTCGACGCAGGGCGCGCTGCCCGTGTGCATGAATATCAGACATACGTAGTCGGTGGTTATCTGCTCGACCGGTACTCCTATCGACGACGATATGTTCATGTCGGGGATACGCTCGCCCAGACAGATATTCTGTGCGCTCGTCGCCGTCGTCATAACGAGAGCCGCCAGAGCCAACCATAGTTTCCGTTTCATGGCAACAGGTTTTATTCAATGCGAAGTTAACGATTATTTGTCGAAAAACAATCTATAACGGCGAAAAATCAATGCGCATGCCAGATGCGACGCCCGATACGGCTCGTGCGCCGCACGCGCTATGGTGCCGTGCCGGGCGACGCGGGTCTGAAAATATTTCGTCGAAAATATTTCTTTGTTTCGAATATATAAATTACCTTTGGATGATTTTTGAGAATCGTAAGCAAACATACGTTAAACTATAAAATCTAAAACTATGAAAGTATCTCACATCGAGCATTTGGGCATTGCCGTAAAGAGTCTTGAAGAAGCCGTTCCCTATTGGGAGAATGTATTGGGTCTGAAATGTTACGCCGTCGAGGAGGTGGCCGACCAGAAGGTAAAGACCGCATTCTTCATGCTGGGACAGACCAAGATCGAACTTTTGGAGCCGACCTCTGAGGAGTCGACCATAGCCAAGTATATCGAGAACCGCGGCGTGGGTATCCACCACATGGCTCTGGCTGTCGAGAATATCGAGGAGCAGCTGGCCGACGCCGAGGCTCAGGGCATCCGTCTCATCGACAAGACTCCGCGCAAGGGCGCCGAGGGCATGACCATTGCGTTCCTGCATCCGAAGTCGACGCAGGGCATTCTCACGGAGCTTTGCGAGAACAAGAACAAATAATCAAACTAAGATAACAAAGCGTTTTATGAGCGAAATTCAGAATCAGATCGAAAAACTTATCGCCAACCGCGAGACCGCGCGTCTGGGCGGCGGACAGAAAGCTATCGACAAACAGCACGACAAGGGCAAGTACACGGCGCGCGAGCGTATCGCGATGTTGCTTGACGAGGGCAGCTTCGAGGAGTTCGACATGTTCGTTACTCATCGCTGCTACGACTTCGGCATGGATGCCAAGCATACCTTCGGCGACGGCGTGGTAACGGGTTACGGTACTATCGCCGGACGTCTGGTATATGTCTTCGCACAGGACTTTACCGTTACGGCAGGTTCGCTGTCGATCTCGATGTCGGACAAGATCTGCAAGGTCATGGATATGGCCATGCACAACGGCGCTCCCTGCATCGGTCTCAACGACTCGGGCGGCGCACGTATTCAGGAGGGCGTCAACGCTCTTGCCGGTTATGCCAACATCTTCCAGCGTAACGTCATGGCTTCGGGCGTCATCCCGCAGATTTCGGCGATCTTCGGCCCCTGCGCAGGCGGTGCGGTATATTCGCCGGCTCTGACAGACTTCATCATCATGCGTCGCGAGACGTCGAACATGTTCCTTACCGGCCCGAAGGTGGTCAAGACCGTTACGGGCGAGGATGTTACGCAGGAGCAGCTGGGCGGTGCCAACATGCACACCACCAAGTCGGGCGTGGCTCAGTTCGCCGTCGACACCGAGGAGGAGGGTATAGCCCTGATCCGTGATCTGCTGTCGTACATGCCTCAGAACTATACGGAGAAGACTCCCGTGGTAGACTGCACCGACGACATCGCACGCAAGGAGGATATTCTCAACGAGATCATCCCCGACAACCCCAACAAGCCTTACGACATGGCCGAGGTCATCAAGTCGATCGTCGACAACGGCGAGTACCTCGAATCTGCTGCCGGCTACGCCAAGAACATCATTACCTGCTTCGCCCGCTTCAACGGTCAGAGCGTCGGTATCATCGCCAACCAGCCTAAGTTCATGGCCGGCGTACTGGATATCAACGCAAGCCGCAAGGCTGCGCGCTTCGTCCGTTTCTGCGACGCGTTCAACATTCCGCTGGTAACGCTGGTCGACGTGCCGGGCTTCCTGCCGGGTACGGCTCAGGAGTACGGCGGTGTCATCACGCACGGCGCCAAGCTGCTGTTCGCATACTGCGAGGCTACCGTTCCCAAGGTTACCGTTACGCTCAGAAAGGCATACGGCGGTGCCTACATCGTCATGTCTTCGAAGCATATCCGCGGTGATATCAACTACGCATGGCCTACTGCCGAGATCGCCGTCATGGGCGCCAGCGGTGCCGTCGAGGTATTGCAGGCCAAGGCTCTGGCCGCATTCGAGAATGCCGAGGACAAGGCCAAGTTCGTTGCCGAGAAGGAGCAGGAGTACCGCGACAAGTTCTCTAACCCCTACAACGCTGCGCGTTACGGCTATATCGACGATGTGATCGAGCCGCGCAATACGCGTTTCCGCGTGATCCGCGCGTTGCAGCAGTTGAAGAACAAGCGTCTGGAAAATCCTGCCAAGCGTCATAACAACATTCCTCTGTAAAGACGGGTAAGACATGATGATATTGGCAGTAAATTGGGTCAATGCAGGCTTGATCGCGCTGATAAGTTTTTCGATGGTCTTTCTGGTGCTGGTGCTTCTGATCGGCGTCATCAAGATCTTCGGAATCGCATTCAACGAGAAGAAGCCTCAGGCTCAAAGCGATATTGCGATGCCGGCGGTCGCTGCCGACGGCATTACCGACGAGGAGGTGGCCGCCATAGCTATGGCGCTCCACCTCTTTTATAACCGCCACGACGAGGAGAGCGACGTGCTGACGTTCCGTCATGACAGCGAATACACGCCGTGGCAGATCAAGGCGATCTCCAAACAGCTTAAATAACAGGCAAACAAAAACTCTATTATGCAGAAACTTAAATTCAAGATAAACGGAAAAAGCTATGAGGCCGTCGTATCGGAGAAGGAGCATAACGTGGCTTCGATCGAGCTCAACGGCAAAGCGTATATCGTCGAAGTGGAGAAGGAGGAGGCTGTGGCATCGCCCTTGATCGCTAAGCCGAAACGCTCCAAGAAGTCGGCCGCAGCCGAGACATTCGTCGAGCCGACGGTCGAGATGGGCAATGCCGGATCGATCAAGGCTCCGCTGCCCGGCAACGTGGCCAAGGTCAAGGTACAGGAGGGTGCCAAGGTAAACGCAGGCGATGTCCTGATCGTTTTGGAGGCCATGAAGATGGAGAATGAGATTCTCGCTCCCGCCGCCGGTACCGTGAAGAAACTTTACGTTCAGGAGGGCAAGGCCGTACAGCAGGGTGAAGCGCTTGTCGATTTGGAGTAGAAAACAGTAAATTTTTGAAACAATGAAGAGCGTTAAACTATTCTTTTCGTTACTCGTAGCTCTGGTTGCGGTTACATTCGCCGCTCCCGCTTCGGCCTCGGCCGCCGTCGCCGCTGACGGTGAGGCTGCCGTAGCAGGCGCCGATATGCAGAAGAGCAACGAGGATTTCGACAAGATCTTCGATGTAGGCTCCACGCTGTCGAAGTTCGTCGACGAGACGGGCTTCTATGCGCGTGTGCCGCAGGACAAGGCCGATGCCGAGGGCTTCGAAGGCTTCGTGCAGCATTACGGATTCGTCATCATGATTCTGATCTCGCTGGTGCTGCTTTATCTGGCTATCGTCAAGAAGTTCGAGCCGCTGCTGCTGCTGCCCATAGCTTTCGGTATGCTGCTTACCAACCTTCCCGGTGCCAACATGTTTCATGAACACCTCTTTGCAGGAGGACATGTACACTGGGGGCTGTTCGGCGACCCTAACAACCCGGCCGGTCTGATCGACTACCTCTATCTGGGCGTCAAGCTCGGTATCTATCCCTGCCTTATCTTTGTGGGCGTGGGCGCCATGACCGACTTCGGTCCTCTGATCGCCAACCCGAAGAGCCTGCTGCTGGGTGCTGCCGCTCAGTTCGGTATCTTCGCTACGTTCCTCGGAGCGCTGGCTCTCGGATTCAACTACTGGGAGGCCGGTTCGATAGGTATCATCGGCGGTGCCGACGGTCCTACGTCGATCTATCTGACATCTAAACTCGCTCCGTCGCTGCTTGCGCCGATCGCCGTTGCGGCCTACTCGTATATGGCTTTGGTGCCGGTTATCCAGCCGCCTATCATGAAGGCTCTGACCACGGAGAAAGAGCGCAAGATCGAGATGAAGCAGCTGCGCAGCGTGTCGAAGACCGAGAAGATCCTCTTCCCGATCATCATCACGATCATCATTTCGCTGCTGCTGCCTTCGGCCGCTCCCCTGATCGGCTGTCTTATGTTGGGCAACCTGTTGAAGGAGTGCGGTGTCACGGAGCGTCTGAGCAAGACCGTGCAGAACGAGCTGATGAATATCGTTACGATATTCCTCGGTATCTCGGTCGGAGCTACGGCTACGGCGGCAACGTTCCTCAGCGGTCAGACCATTAAGATCATGGTCATGGGTGTGATAGCCTTCTCGCTGGGTTCGGCTTCGGGCGTTATTCTTGCCAAGGTCATAAACCTGTTCAGCAAGGAGAAGATCAACCCGCTGATCGGCTCGGCTGGCGTTTCGGCCGTTCCTATGGCCGCACGCGTGTCGCAGACGGTGGGTCAGAAGTACAATCCCGGCAATTTCCTGCTGATGCACGCCATGGGCCCCAACGTGGCCGGCGTGATCGGCTCGGCCGTTGCTGCCGGTATTCTGCTCTCGTTCTTCCCCGTGGCATAACATACGTGGCCAGAAAGGAGCTTATCCTTTTATCTCAATAATCGATACCCGCGCATCTGCGCGGGTATCGTTCTTTATAATATGATGCTGTCGGCATTATTCCCGGAATGCACAATGGGGTATGACGGATCAATCCTGAGCGGTCGAATAGGGTAGAGAGATTATACTCGGAGCGGGTGCAAGCGCTCATGCTATGCCGCAGCATAGCATAGTAGGTGTCTCGGGGATGAGATACGGAACGGCCGCGAAACCGGTAAGGCTTCGCGGCCGTTCTATCGATGCGACGGGTGCCTAACGACTTTCGTTGCGGCCGTCGCGCGGTTCTATTTATAGAATATCGAGCTTATCGGCTTGTAGTTGTGTACGCGTTCGATGACGTCGGCGAATATGGGCGCGACGCTCAGAACGGTAAATTTGTGCAGATCCTCGGTCTGTTTGAGCGGAATGGTATCGGTCGTTATGACCTCCTCCAAAGCGCTGGCATTGATGCGGTCGTATGCCTTGCCCGACAATACGGGGTGGGTAATTGCCGCGCGCACGCTCTTGGCGCCGCGCTCCATAAGCATGTCGGCGGCCATGCAGATCGTGCCTGCCGTGTCGATCATGTCGTCGACGATGATGACGTTGCGTCCCTTGACCTCGCCTATGGCAGTCATGCTGCCCACGACGTTGGCCTTGGCGCGCTCCTTATGCGATATGATGATCGGCGTGCCGAGATGCTTGGCGTAGGCGCTGGCGCGCTTCGCACCGCCCATGTCGGGTGCTGCGATCGACAGATCGTCGATGTTGAGACCCTTCATGTAGGGGATGAATATTCCGCTGGCATAGAGCGCGTCGACGGGCAGATCGAAGAAACCCTGTATCTGGTCGGCATGCAGGTCCATAGTCATTACGCGGTCGACGCCTGCGGCTACGAGCATGTTGGCCACCAGGCGTGCCGTGATCGGAACTCTCGGGCGATCCTTGCGATCCTGACGCGCCCAGCCGAAGTAGGGTATTACGGCGATGACGTGGTAAGCCGAGGCGCGGCGTGCGGCGTCGGCCATCATCAGAAGCTCCATCAGATTGTCCGAGGGCGGAAATGTCGACTGGATGATGAACACGGTGCATCCGCGGATCGATTCGTTGTAACAGGGCTGGAACTCGCCGTCGCTGAACTGCACCACATCCGAGTCTCCGAGCTTTGTACCGTATTCGGCAGCGATTTTCTCGGCAAGGTAACGAGAGCCCCTGCCTGCAAAAAACTTGATTTTATGGATAGCCATATCGAGTTAGGTTATATGTTAATGCAAAGATAATATTCCGTATAAGAAAATCGGCGCATAATGCGCCGGATTTTTCAACATTCTTCTAAACATTGTGCTATATGTGCCAGTATTTCGTCGCGGCCGATACCCTTTTCGCTCGACGAGAGCAGCATCGTCGGCAGCTCCTCCCACTGCTCGGCGAGCGTCGAGCGGAACAGCGCTATGTTGCGGTTGCGCTTGGCCGCCGACAGCTTGTCGGCCTTTGTGAAGATGATGCCGAAAGGGATGCCTTCGCGTCCGAGCATCTCTATGAAGCGCAGGTCTATGCGCTGCGGTTCGAGCCGCGAGTCGATCAGCACGAACAGATAGTGCATCTTCTCGCAGCGCAGCACGTAGTCTGTTATCAGCTTCGAAAATTCGCCCCGCTCGCTCTTCGACACGCGTGCATATCCGTAGCCGGGCAGATCGACCAGGTACCAGCTGTCGTCGATCAGAAAGTGGTTTATCAGCTTCGTCTTGCCGGGCGTGCCCGAGACCTTGGCCAGCGAGCGGTTGCCCGTCAGCATGTTTATAAGCGACGACTTGCCGACGTTGCTGCGCCCGATAAAGGCTATGTCGCGCAGATCGTCCTTCGGGACCTGCGAAATGCGTTGCGAGCTGCACTTGAATACGGCTTTGTTGATGCCCATTCTGTCCGGAATTTTATTCTACCGTTACCGACTTCGCCAGATTGCGCGGCTGGTCGACGTCGCGTCCCTTGTTTACTGCGATGTAGTATGCCAGCAGCTGCAACGGCACCGACGTCAGAAGCGGCGACAGACACTCCGTGATCTCTGGTATCTCGATCACGTAGTCGGCGATTGCCGATGCGACAGTATCGCCCTCCGTGACGATCGCCATTACGCGGCCGCCGCGAGCCTTGATCTGCTGTATGTTGCTTACCGTCTTGTCGTATATGCTGTCGGCCGTGGCGATGACGACGGTCGGCATTTCGTTGTCGATCAGGGCAATGGGGCCGTGTTTCATCTCGGCCGCGGGATAACCCTCGGCGTGGATGTACGATATCTCTTTCAGCTTCAAAGCACCCTCCATGGCGGTGGGGTAGTTGTAGCCGCGTCCGAGGTAGATGAAGTTGTGCGCGTAAGTGAATATCTTCGACAGGTCGCGTATGCGGCCGTCGAGTTCGAGCACCTTGCTTATGAGCGAGGGCACGCGACGCAGGTCGCCGGCGACCAATTCGTATTTGTCTTCGTCGATCGTGCCGCGCAGTTTGCCCACGACGAGCGCTATCATCGCCAGCACGGTCACCTGGCCGGTAAATGCCTTCGTGGATGCTACGCCGATCTCTGGTCCTACGTGTATGTAGCAGCCCGAATGCGTGGCGCGCGGAATGGACGAGCCGATGACGTTGCAGATGCCGAATACGAACGCTCCGTGCGACTTGGCGAGCTCCAACGCCGCCAGCGTATCGGCCGTCTCGCCCGACTGCGATATGGCTATCAGGATGTCGCGGTCGGTAACCACGGGGTTGCTGTAACGAAATTCGCTGGCATACTCGACGACAACCGGTATGCGGCAGAAGTCCTCGATGAGATGCTTGCCTATCAATCCGGCATGCCACGAGGTGCCGCAAGCCACGATTATGACGCGTTCGGCGCGCAGGAAGCGCTCCTTGTTATCGATGATGCCAGATATGGCTACATGCTTGCCGTCGAGACTCACGCGTCCGCTCAGGCAGTCGAGCAGCGTCTTGGGCTGTTCGAATATCTCTTTGAGCATGAAGTGGGGATAACCGCCCTTTTCGAGCTCCGAGATGCTCATCTTCAACTTGCAGATGTTGATCTTCGACTCGACGTTCTCCTCGGTCATGATCCTCAGAGGCTGGTCGCGGTTGATGATCGCTATTTCTCCGTCTTCGAGGTAGACCACCTTTTTTGTGTATTCGACTATCGGCGTTGCGTCGGAGGCCAGATAGTAGAAGTCGTTGCCTATGCCTATTACCAGCGGCGAGCTGCGGCGTGCGGCTATGATCTGGTCGGGGTTGTCCTTGTCTATTACGGCTATGGCATATGCGCCGACTATCTCTTTCGTAGCCTGCAATACAGCCTCGTAGAGCGAGCAGGCGTTCTGCTCCATGATATACTCTATGAGCTGCACTATGACTTCGGTGTCGGTGTCGCTGCGGAACGTATAGCCGTGTCCCGTAAGCGCCTGCTTTATTACGGCATAATTCTCTATCGTGCCGTTGTGGACTATGGCTATGTTGTCCGACTGCGAGTAGTGGGGATGGGCGTTGACGTCGCTCGGCTCGCCGTGCGTAGCCCAGCGCGTGTGGGCTATGCCGACGGTGCCGCAGGTGTCCTTGTCTTCGGCATAGTGTTCGAGCGCCGATACCTTGCCCTTGCTCTTGTATACCTTCAACTCCCCCGAGTGGTTTATAAGTGCCACTCCGGCGCTGTCGTAACCACGGTATTCGAGTCTGTGAAGTCCCTGAATCAATATCGGGTATGCTTCGCTCTTACCTATATAACCGACGATTCCACACATGCTTCTATATTTTTTAGTTAGTTTCTGCGTATGTCATGTAAAGTCCGCAAATATACATAAATTGTTTGAAATTCGTCGTATCCGAATCGTTTTCTTGCAGCACTGCCCCGGCCGACGATACCCTTCTCGACCGGTGTAAAGCGAGCCGCCGCTTGTTTCTGCTCCCGACCTTTCGTACTTTGGCTGCGCCGAAGATACTCTCGCTCGGCATAATCAAGCTAACGCTTGTTTCTGCTCCCGACTTTTCGTACTTTGGCTGCGCCGAAGATACTCTCGCTCGGCAAAATGCAAGCGAGCTTGCTTTTGCCCTCGCTTATTCGTATCTTTGTCCCGGGGGAAAAGCTTTGCCCTGCATGCAGTCATGAAGAAGGAGTGGAACGACGTTCGTGAATTTCACGAAAAATTCGGACATCCGGTAGCCGGAGTACCGAAAATGGTTGACAAAAAACGTGCATTGTCGCGCGGCAAGTGGATGAACGAGGAGGTGGCCGAGTTTCTCGTCGCAGAGGATATCTACGAGCAGGCCGACGCGATGATCGATCTTATCTATTTCGCATTGGGTACGCTCGTGGAGATGGGGCTCGAAGCCGACGAACTGTTCGACATCGTGCAGCAGGCCAACATGTCGAAGCTGTGGCCGGACGGCAAACCACACTACAACCCCAAGGACGGCAAGGTCATCAAGCCCGCCGACTGGCAGGACCCCGCACCGAAGATCAAGGCTTATATCGACTCTGTCATCGCGAGCAAGAACGGAGTGCAGGGCGGGCGATAGCCGACTCTGCAACTCGTATAATATGATTTTTCGACGCCCCTGCCGGATAAGGTCCCGGCATGGGCTGTTTTCGTTTTTCCGGCATCGGTGCGTATGACCCGGGCAGGCAGCAAACAAAGCGGCCGTCTGGTCTGAATCTCCGCATAGTCCGCATGGGGGCACGATCGGCTGCCGCTATATATCGGAGCCGTTCCATTCGATTGTCAGCGAGTCCTCGAATATATCTCCCTCGACGGTGGTCATCGTGACGGTAAACGTATAGGCTCCCGGCACCGCAGGCGGATCGATATCGATATATGCCAAAACGAATTTGTCGTACTCCGGCCATCCTGCTTTGAAATTATAGAATACCGAAGATGACATTACCGCAAGGTCGTATTCGGTCAATTCGTCCAATGGCTTTGCAAATGGCAGCTCTTCTACGATAATGTTCCGTATTTCGGATTGCATGAACTCTTTTTGCCCGCCGCGCATTTTATCGAATAGGGGCATGGCCGACTTAGAATGCAGCTGCGATATGTCGGCGAGCGATGTTCCTGCGGGATGCTGCTCGTCGAAATCTTTGTCGCACACCAAATCCACCGATCGGAACGATATCCCCGAGAATATGCGTTCCGGTCGACTGTCGATGTATATCGTACTCGGCATATCCATGATCTCTTTATAATCGAAATCATCGTATTTGCGGCACAGATCGAGATATAGCTCGCGTTTTTTTCTTACCGATGCGAACCATACGTAATATGCCGATTCGGGAATCCCTATTGCCAGAGCCCCTTTATCGCCGGCAGGTTTCAAGCATATCGCATCGTAGATCCAGTAGCTGTGCACGAAGTGCCCGCAATCTACGATTGTAAATAGATAGCTTTCCGGCGGTAGATCTCTTCCTACTCGGCATCCGGCCGTCATTATCGCCGCTATTATGCAAATGCAGGTAAACAGTTTTTTCATGGCAGATTAAATATCGTATGTTATCATTCTGAAACCCCAGTCGAAGCGGTACGACGTCTTTCCGTAATCCTGCCCCGCCTCGGGTTTGGAATCCCAGTTATTGTATCTGTGATTTGTCCGGATATCGTCGCTCAGCTTGAAATAGCCGTTACGGCTAACGCCGTTTTTTTTCGGTATATTCTTGTTTCCCCAACCCCAAACTATATGAATCATTTTTTCGGGCGAACTCGTCGTTCTGTACTTTTGGCTTGTTCCATCGTGGAAATATACTTTGTCTACGCGTTCATAATAGCATTCGACATATCCGTCGAGTACGAACGCATGCCGGCGGCTGTCCATTGCTTTGTTTTAGCGGAAAATTCTTTGCCCTGTGCGCCGAGATATACCGGTTTGCCGGCAAGTATCGAATTTGCGGCTCGGTTCTGGTTTTTGCTGCCGAAGCCGGTGCGCTTGGTCACATTTCTGAACCCGTAGTTTTGCAGTGTCCTTTTGGCTCCGGTAGCCAATGCACTGCTGCCATTGGAAGAATAGTCGACGTTGCAATTATTCGATCGGCCGAGTTCGTAACACATTGCGGCGAGCTGTGGAAATTGTTTTTCCGTTTCAGGTGTTTTGATTATATTTCCATTTTCATCTACATTGGGTTCGGTTTTCATCATTTCCCAGTCGCACTTCATTCCGCCGAATGCAGGTTGCGCCGGAATTTGATTCTAAGCCATGATATGCGCCGTGGCTATTACGACGCATCCGGCAGCAGCCTTCCAGGCAGCGGTCGTTGAAAGGAGACCGCTGATGCCACCAGTCGTTTTCAAGCAGCGGTTCGACTATGTCGGTGTATTTCCACTCGAATGATATTACGGTCGAATAACTTGCCGCCGGTCTGTTTTGGTCGAGCCGTATGTTTTGTATCATATGATAGTTGCGCTCAAATATAAGCATATCGTCCGCTACGGAGTGCGCCGTAAGTCTTATCGGCATATCTTCGTCCTCTTCGAATATAATATCGTCTTCATCGTCCCCGATACATTCGTGTTCGCCGTCGCCCGTATAGCCGCAATCGCAAATATCATCGTCTTCGACATAATCGTTTTTGATGTATATATCCAGCCGACTTTCGTATTCGCTTTCGAGCAATGATTGAAACTTCTCGACATCCATGCTGCCCGATTCGGTAAGAGCGTATACGGGCTACAAACCCTGTTGCGCACCCAAGACGGCGAATCCTTCGGAGTTGTCGAAATTGACCACGTATGCCAGCGTATCGGGCATGCCTGCCGTTGATTCCGATCTGGTGGCACAGCCGCCGCATACGACGAGATTTTGTCGCGAATAGGTTTTGCGGGAATGACCGCGGGTCTGCGGATACATGGCATCGAGTGCCGCACCGAGCTCGGCCAGAGCCCTCTCGGGCGAGATTGTGGTACTTGCCGATATGACCGGCTCGGGCAGTTCGCCGCCTCCTTGGCCGATGTCGGAGTCCGCCCTGCATGCGGCGGCCGATATCCATATCGACATGAATGCGATAATTCGGAAAAGTGATCTCATGTCGGTGGTTGTTTAGGATTTTGAAATTTTGTCGTGTGTTCTCTGTAAGTTGTATTGTTTGTGGTTGTTTACAAATATACGAATAATTTTCTCATATCCAAACTATTTCGGCATAATTATCTTAGACCGGACGATGTACGGGTTTTGTAGAGGCAGCAAAAAAAAACGGCCGTCGGGGTTGCCGACGGCCGGTAAGATCCTTCCGGAAAAGATTATTTGTTCAGGGCGCTCAGATCGCCGAAGAGTCCTTCGAAACTTGCGACCATATCGCGGCGCATTGCAGCATAGTACTTGCGCACGAGCGATGCGTTCTTCGGCTCGTCGGGATTGTTGGCCTTGACGTAGAGTGCGTTGCGCAACTCGACAGCCTTCTCCATGAGCTTGACTACTTCGTCCTCCTTGTTGGGCTGGAAATAGATCGCCATTTCGCAATCGAACACGAACTCCTCCAAGCGGTAGTCGATCTCCTTTTTCAGATTTCTTAAATTTGCCATACTATTATCGTTTTAGAATCTTCCTTGCTTAGTGCAAAGATACGAAAACGATTCGGTATTTCCAAATATTTGTCCCGTTATCGACTCGCGCGCCCCGGCTGTCAGTCTATCAGGGCGGCGTCCATTACGACTATCACGCCGAACGACTCGTCCATCGACTCCTCGCAGCAGCAGGGACGCGTCACCGTCTCGATGATCTCTACTTCGGGCTCGGGCTGCGGACGGGGTATCAGCTCGCGACGCTCGTCGATGCGGTCCTCGGTGTAGTTGATGCGGACGACGGTGCGTCTGAGCGACGGCAGTACCTCGGTGCGAAGCCAGCTCCATGCCGTGGGGTGGGCTTTGAGGCGACGCTCGACGGTGGGTGCGGGGTCGGCCGAATCTATTATATCGAGTATCGTGCTCTTGTTCTGCAACGACGATCCGCGCACATTGTCTGCGCATGCGCTCCACGGCTCGACAACGCCCTCGGCGCTTACCGAATAGCTGTTCGACAGACCGTAGCGCGTATTGAGCCACGTCCTGAGATCTTCGGCGCGGCTGCGTGCCAGACGCTGGTTGTATGCCGCCGTGCCGTCGGGCGACGAGTAGCCGATGATCGCGATGTTCCTTACGTCGATCATCGAGTCGCGGCGCATGCGTTCGATGAAGTCGCCTATGGCGCGCAGCTCGGCCGAGTTCTCGTCGAACTGTCCCGATACCTGCGCCTTGCTTACGGCGTACTGCACCGTGAAGTCGGCCTGTCGGGGCTGGGTGCCCTTTATCAGATAGCGGCGCACGATGTAATCGCCCTCGGTACGTTCCGAGAGCAGACGCTCTCCGTAGGCGCCCTGCGAAGAGTACATGCCTGTGTTCTGCGCCTGCGCCGTAGCGGCGAGCGAGAGTGCGCAGACCGAAATCAAAGAGTAAAAGAGAGTTTTCACAATGATAATTTTTATTCGGTTAATGTTGAATTTCTTTCGACATTTTCTCCGCCTCGGCAATTCGAGCGAGCTCGATTGCGCTCGGCTTAACGAAAACGTTGAAACATATCACTGTCTCGAATCGTTTCAACAATCGCACCAAATCGCATCTGCGTACTGTCCGGCCGCCATTAGGCGGTGCTCGCATCGGCCGGCGGGACGAGCTGCCGCGAATGCCGTTACGGGATGATAATCGGCATGCAGGAGACAAAAGCCCCCGGAATCATGCGATTCCGGGGGCTGTGTCGTCGCCGCGATGCGGCTTCACGTCAGGCCTCGACTACTTTGCGGGCTGCTGGGCCTGCGACGGGTCGCCGACTACCATGTTCTTGTCGATGCGCAGCGTGACGTTGCTGTCGACCTCGATCAGCAGACTCGCCTCCTTGACCTCCTTCACGGTGCCGTAGATACCGCCTGCGGTAATGATCTTGTCGCCCTTCTTCAAGCCCTCGCGGAACTTGGCCATAGCCTTGCGGCGCTTCGATTCGGGACGCCACATGAACAGCCACAGAACGCCGATCATAAGGATTATCATTACCCAGAACGACCAGCCGCCTCCCGGAGGTGTCTGCTGCATGTCCTTGGCATTTGCGTTCTTAGACTCCACCTCGATGACTTCCGCCTGACGGACGGCGGGGGCTTCGGTCTGTACCGCGACGGTCGTCTCGGCGGTCTCGCCCTGAATGAAAAGTAAATCGATCATAATTCTATTCTCTTAATTTAATGTTTGCAAATCCGTTTGCTTATCCGCAAAGATATGAAAAAAAAACGTATATCCAAATAATTATTCGACTTCGGCCTCGACGAGCAGCGTTACCGATACTTCCGGCTCGGAGGCTACGATCTCCAAGACGTTGAGCTGGTATGAATATAGCCCGCCGGCATCGAAGCGGCACTCGGCGTCGGCATGCTCTCCCGGTGCCAGAGCGCGCTGCGGCAGCCTTATCGTCGTGCAGCCGCATGTGGTGCGGTAGTCGGCAAGCGCTATCGGGCGGTCGGTCGTGTTGACGAACCTTATCCGTCTGGCGGCAATCTGGGACGGATGTACGACGCCCATTCGGATCGTGTCGCATACCGGGCGGCCGCAGACCAGATCGACCGTTATGCCGCGATATGGCGCGTCGGCAGCGCTTACGGTCTCTCGTCTGACGCCGGCACAGCCCCTCGACAGCAAAACGTATGCCGCAGCGGTCACGATAATCATCGCAGCCGCTGCGGTATACACTATTCTCGAACGTCGTCTCATCGCTCGTTTCCCCGCCGGCATCAGATAAGGCCGCGGCCGCTCTTGCGTATCTTGCCCTCCTCGGTCAGCTCGCCGACGATCTTGTCGAGCACGCCGTTGATGAAGACGCCGCTGCCGGCCGTCGAGTAGAACTTGGCTATCTCGATATATTCGTCGAGCGTGACCTTTACGGGAATCGACGGGAATGTAACCAGCTCGGTGGTCGCTACGGACAGTATCAGATTGTCCATGAAAGCTATGCGCTCGACGTCCCAGTTGCGCGTGAAGCGGTCTATGATGTTCTGGTTGTCGGTGTACTGCAACAGAGCCTTCTCGAAGAGCGTGCGTGCGAACTCCGCATCGTCGTCGCTCTTGAACTCGGGCAGCATCTTGATCTCCTTGGTCGAGGGACGTATGCCCGACAGGGTGCGGATGACCATTATCAGCGCGAAACCCAGATCGTCGTTCCAGAGGATCGACATGTCGTCGAGCGTATTTTCCAGCTGCTCGTCGCTCTCCAACCAGCGGAAGAAATCCTCGACGAATTTCAGATCGGCGGCCAGCGAATCCTCCGAAGAGGTCATGTAGGCCTTGTAGAAATCGGCAGCGATTAGTCGGTTGTATATGTCCTTTACCAGATCGCCCTGCTGCGCCCACGACAGCTTGCGCATGGCCAGACGATCGTTTACCGAGTCGCTGGTCGATATGAGATGCACCACGCGGTTGTCGACGAAGCGGCGGTTGGGGTTGAGATCCTCGTATGTGGGGAGTTGCTTCTGACGTGCCAGCTCCTGACGGCTTTCGGCATAACGTGCCACGTCGACTACGAGCGTCATCATCAGAAAGTAGAGATCGTAACATTTGTCGATCGATTGCATGAGAGTCTTTTCCGATGCCATCATGTTCGTCGATCCCGATTTGAGATATGAATACAGACTCTTTATGACCTTTATTCTAAGCAATCTTCTACTCAACATGGTATGAACTTGTTTGGGTTTCTCAATTAAAATAACGGCGCAAAGGTATAAAAAATATTCTTTCGGCGATATCGTCGGCCGATATAAAAGTATGGCATTATCCGAAAAGTTTGATTATCTTTGCAAAATTAAACATCACAATATGAAAGTTGGTAGAATACAGACGCTTGTCGTCTCGCGCATATCGGATTACGGCCTTTATCTCAAAGATGACGAGGAGTCGGAGGTGCTGCTCCCCAATCGTTTCGTCTCGCTCGACATGAAGGTCGGCGACAGCATCGAAGTCTTCGTTTATCACGATTCGGAGGACCGTTTGGTAGCCTCGACCGAGCGCCCCAAGATAACCGAAGGGTGCGTAGCGTGGCTTGAAGTGGTCGACAAGAGTTTTCACGGCGCGTTCCTCGACTGGGGACTCTCGTCCAAACATCTGTTCCTGCCCAACCGCAACCAGCAGGGAGGCATCATCGCCGGCCGCAAGACGCTCGTGTACATGTATGTCGACCAGCGCAGCGGCCGCTGCGTGGCTACCAACAAGTTCAAGGCTTTCGTCTATAACGATCCGCCGCTTACGGTAGAGCCCGGCCGGCAGGTCGGACTTCTGGTGGCGTCGGAGTCGCCTATCGGATACCGCGTCATTATCGACAACCGTCATTGGGGCATGTTGTACAAGAACGAAGTGTTCCGTCCGGTGGCCGTAGGCGATACGCTGACCGGATATGTTCATCGCATTACAGAGGACTGCCGCATCGACGTGAGGCTGCAACAGAGCGGTCTGGCGGAGGTCGAGCGCTCTACGGAGCGTCTTTTGCAGCTGCTCGAACGCGGAGGAGGCCGCCTGCCGCTCAACGACGGCAGCGATCCGCAGCGTGTGGCCGAGCTGACGAACATGAGCAAGAAGGTATTCAAGCGCTCGGTGGGCATGCTGCTCAAACGCGGCGCCGTCAAGATGGATGAACAGGGAATAGAGTTGATAAAACATCGATAGCATGCAGAGCGCCGAGAGAATATCGCGCGAGAGGTCGGACAACTTCGTCTTCCGTCGCTCGCAACTGGCCTATATCGAAGCAGCGCGCATGGTGCACGGCGACGTGTTGGAGGTGGGTACGGGCACGGGGTACGGCATCGAGATAATCGCGCCGCACGTCAGGAGTCTTACGACGGTCGACAAACACCGCTTCGACGGCGAGGCGCTGAGCCTGCCCAATGTACGCTTCGTGCGCACCGTCGTGCCGCGACTGCCTTTCGCTGACCGCAGCTTCGACTTCGTTGTGTCGTTTCAGGTTATAGAGCATATACGGCGCGACGGCGATTTCGTCCGCGAGGTGCACCGCGTGCTGCGTCCCGGAGGAGCGTTTGTCGTGACCACGCCCAATGCGCCCATGTCGCTGACACGCAATCCGTGGCATGTGCGCGAGTACGATGCCGACGCTCTTGCCGCTCTGCTTGGCGGTCTGTTCGACAGGGTGGACCGCTACGGCGTTTCCGGCAACGGCAAGGTTATGGAGTACTACGCCAAGAACCGCCTCGCGGTCGAGCGTATCGCGCGCTTCGACCCGCTCGATCTGCAACACCGCCTGCCGCGGTGGATGCTGCGCCTGCCCTACGATATAGCCAACCGTCTCAACCGCAGACGTATGTTGAGGGATAATACAGCTCTGACCGATTCGATAACCGTCCGCGACTACTCGTTTACGGATGTCGCGGCCGATTCGTTCGATCTGTTTTACGTGGCGCATAAAGACCGATAGGGGAGTATGAAGGCGAGGGTAGCGATATGTCAGTACGATATTGCATGGCGGGATGTCGATGCCAACCTCGCACGTCTGGACGATATGCTCGCGGGCGTCGAGGCCGACCTGGTAGTGCTGCCCGAGATGTTCCAGACGGGCTGGACGGTCGATGCCGACGATCTTGCCGAGACCATGTCCGGCCGCAGCATCGATGCCATGCGCCGCTGGGCGGCGAGGGCCGATGCCGCCGTGGCGGGATCGATCGCCGTTCGCGACGAGGCCGGAGTGCTGCGCAACCGCATGCTGTTGGTCGAACCTTCGGGCAGGGTAACTGGCTATGACAAGCGCCACCTGTTCGCCCCGGGCGGCGAGGCGGCGCTCTTCTCTACTGGCGACGAGCGTGTGGTGGTCGAGTGGCGCGGCGTGCGTTACATGCTTCTGGTCTGCTACGATCTCCGGTTTCCGGTGTGGAGCCGCAACCGGGGCGATTACGACGTGGCGGTCTATTCGGCGCTGTGGCCTGCGGCGCGCCGCAGGGCGTGGGCTACGCTGCTCGCTGCGCGTGCTATCGAAAACCAGTGCTATACGATCGGTGTCAACCGCACGGGCGACGAGCCGACGCTGAGCTATGCGGGCGATTCGCGCGTGGTCGATTTCCGCGGCGACGTGATGATCGATGCCGCCTCGGCCGAGGGTGTCTTCACGACCACGATCGACACCGGGGCGACCGAGGCTTTCAAGCGCAAGTTCCCGGCATGGAGCGATGCCGATCTGTTCGAGATAACGAAATAAATGTCGAAACGATGAATATAAACGAAATTGTGCTGCTGATCCTGTCGGGCGTCGTCGTGGGCATCATCAATACCCTCGCCGGCGGCGGCTCGGTCATATCCATGTCGTTGTTCATGGCCATGGGGCTGCCCGTGGGCGTGGCCAACGGCACCAACCGTATAGCCGTGGTCATGCAGAACCTGTCGGCGTCGCTGACCTTTCTGCGCAAACGCATGCTCGACGTCAGAAGCGGACTCAAACTCTCGATTCCCGCCGTGGCGGGAAACATCATCGGCTCTATGGTGGCGATCGAGGTCAGCGAGACCATATTCCGAATCTGTATGGGTGCCGTGCTGACGGTAATTCTCGTCTACATGATCTTCGACAACCGCAAGCGGCATATCCACGGCGGTCATCGTCTGGCGCTGCGCTGGTGGCACTATGTTTGGTTTTTCGCCATAGGCTTCTACGGCGGCTACATCTATATAGGTCTGGGCTATGTCATACTGGCCGTGACGATATGGTCCATGCACCTGGATATAATCACGGCCAACGTGGTCAAGGGCTTCGTGATATTCGTATCGACCCCCTTCGCACTGGCCGTATTCATGATCAACGGACAGGTCGACTACGGCGTGGGGCTGCTGCACGGTGCCGGCAATGTCATCGGTGCGCTGCTCGCCTCGCACTTCGCCATAGGGTGGGGCGTAAGGTTCGTCAGGATATTCACTCTGTTCGTCGTAGCGATGTGCTTCGCAGATCTGGTGGGCATAATCTCGCTCAACGACATCATCAGCGCCATGATATGACCCCGCCGCGACGGCATATAACGATAATGCAATGAGTGAAGATAAGATAAGGATTCTCGGCGCGAGGGTGCACAACCTCAAAAACGTCGATCTCGAAATACCGCGCGACAAGCTGGTCGTGATAACCGGCCTTTCGGGTTCGGGCAAATCGTCGCTGGCATTCGACACGATCTATGCCGAGGGGCAGCGACGTTATATGGAGACGCTGTCGACCTACGCACGGCAGTTCGTCGGGGCTATGGAGCGCCCCGATGTCGACAAGATAACGGGGCTTAGCCCCGTGGTGGCCATAGAGCAGAAGACCACCAACAAGAACCCCCGTTCGACGGTGGGCACCGTGACCGAGATCAACGACTTTCTGCGCCTGCTCTATGCGCGCGCCTCGCGCGCCTACTCTCCCGCCACGGGCGAGCAGATGCAGCACTTTACCGACGAGCAGATATGCGACCTTATAATCGAGGGCTTCTCCTCGCGTCGCGTGGCCTTCATGGCGCCCGTGGTCAAGGGGCGCAAGGGACACTACCGCGAGCTGTTCGAGTCTATGGCCAAGAAGGGCTACATATATGCCCGCATCGACGGCGAGATCCGCGAATTTTCCGGCGGACTGAAACTCGACCGCTACAAGGTGCATACGATCGATATGGTCATCGATCGCATGACGGTGGGCGAGGAGCACCGCGAGCGCATCATGCGTTCGCTTGCCGAGACGATGCGGCAGGGCAAGGGCACGATGATTCTCTACGATTACCAGAGCGAGGGCTCGCGCTACTATTCGCGGCATCTGATGTGCCCGACCACGGGCGATGCCTTCGAGGATCCGGCACCCCACACCTTTTCGTTCAACTCTCCGAAGGGAGCCTGCCCTCAATGCAACGGTCTGGGCGAGGAGGCGGTGTTCGATATAGATAAGATCATGCCCGATGCGACGCGCTCTCTGCGCGACGGCGGTATCGAGCCTCTGGGCAAGTACCGCAACAACATCCTTTTCGCCATGCTCGATGCTCTGGGGCGGCGTTACGGCTTCACGCTCGACGACGCCGTGGGCACGATCTCGAAGGAGGGCATCGGCGCTATCCTCTACGGCGACAGCGAACCGCTTACGGTAAATGCTTCGGAGTACGGTTCCTCGGCGGGCAACCAGCTTCTGTCGTGGGAGGGCGTTTCGGAGTGGATCGAGCGCGATGCCGACGAAGACTCGAAGCGCGGACAGAAGTGGCGCGAGCAGTTCATCGTCTATCGCAAGTGTTCGCTCTGCCACGGCACGCGCTTGAAGAGCGAGGCTCTGCAATTCAAGATCGGCGGCAAGAGTATCGCCGATGTATCGGCCATGTCGATCGCCGAGTTTTCCGAATGGATGTCGCATGTCGAGGAGCATATGACCGACAAGGAGCGTAAGATAGCCCGCGAGATCGTCAAGGAGATTCGCGAGAGGCTGCGGTTCCTGCTCGACGTGGGGTTGGGCTATCTGTCGCTGTCGCGCTCGTCGCGCTCTATATCGGGCGGCGAATCGCAGCGCATACGGCTTGCCACGCAGATCGGCTCGAAGCTCGTCAACGTGCTCTACATCCTCGACGAGCCGAGCATCGGACTCCACCAGCGCGACAACCGACGCTTGATCGAGTCGTTGAAGGAGCTGCGCGATGCCGGCAACTCCGTTATCGTGGTCGAGCACGACGAGGACATGATGCGTGCGGCCGACTATATCGTCGACGTGGGGCCTCTGGCAGGACGTAGAGGCGGCAATATCGTCGCGGCCGGCACTCTGGACGAGGTGCTCGCGTCGCATACGCTCACGGCCGACTATCTCAACGGCCTGCGCAGCATACCCGTTCCGCAGACGCTGCGCGAGGGCAGCGGCGAGTCGCTCACGGTGCGCGGCGCCCGCGGCAACAACCTCAAAAACATCGACGTGTCGTTTCCGCTCGGCAAGTTCATCTGCGTTACCGGCGTCAGCGGTTCGGGCAAGTCGACGCTGGTCAACGAGACGCTGCGCCCCATACTGTCGCGGCACCTCTACCGCTCGTTCGATCAAGCGTTGGAGTGCGACGGCGTGGAGGGCATCGAGCATATCGACAAACTCGTCGTGGTCGACCAGTCGCCCATAGGACGCACGCCGCGCAGCAATCCGGCGACATACTCGGGCGTCTTTTCGGACATACGCAAGCTCTTCGAGTCTACGCCCGATGCTCAGATACGAGGCTTCAAGGCCGGCCGTTTCTCGTTCAATGTCAAGGGCGGCCGCTGCGAGGAGTGCCGCGGTGCGGGTCAGCAGACTATCGAGATGAATTTCCTGCCCGACGTCTATGTGCCGTGCCGTGCCTGCGGCGGCAGACGCTATAATCGCGAGACGCTCGAAGTGCGCTACAAAGGCAAGAACATCAACGATGTATTGAACATGACCGTCAACATGGCCGTCGAGTTCTTCGAGAACATACCCTCGATCTGGCAGAAACTCCATGCCATACAGCAGGTCGGACTGGGCTATCTGACGCTCGGCCAGCCCTGCACGATGCTCTCGGGCGGCGAGTCGCAGCGCATCAAGCTGGCATCCGAGCTTGCCAAGCGCGATACCGGCCGCACGCTCTATATCCTCGACGAGCCTACTACGGGACTCCACTTCGAGGATATACGGCAGCTGCTCGACGTCATCAACAGGCTTGTCGACTGCGGTAACACGGCTATCGTCATCGAGCACAACCTCGACGTGATAAAGGTCGCCGACCATATCATCGACATGGGACCCGAAGGAGGGCGCGACGGCGGCTGCGTCGTGGCCGAGGGCACGCCTCACGATATCGCCTCGGCCGCCGGCAGTTACACGGGCGAGTTTCTCCGACGCATGGGCGTTTAGGCAAGGTATTTGCGACATACGGGCATAAACATACCAATTTATGCCTATGAAACGTATACTATTGATCGCCGTTGCCGTTTGCGCAACCCTTGCGTTCGTGTTCGCCCAGAGCCGTTCGCAGTCGAATCCCAAGCAGGCAGCACGCCAACAGCGCCATGAGGAGCGCCAGCAGCGTCGCGCCCAGCGTCTTGCCGAGTACGAGAAGTATGTCGATTCGCTCGTGCTCTCGCGCAACTTCCGCTTCAACCCCCAGACCATGCAGCGGCAGCCGGCCGGCATGATGCGCAACCTCATGAATCCCAACTACGAGCTTTCGGTCTGGGACGAGACCGTCGACGTGTGTCTGCCTTTCATCAAGGGCTACACTCCTCCCTATTACCCGGTAGTGTTCAACTATGTCCTTCCTTCCGTGCAGGGCTACACCACCGAGCAGACCCATGACGGCTGGACCGTTACCTTCCAGACCTCTCTCTTCTCTGCCAATACCTACACCTTCTCTTTGGAGATCTACTCCCGTTACGGCGGCGCAACTCTCACGATTTCGTCGCCCTTCTACAACAGTGTGCAGTATACCGGCAGTATTATCTCGATCTGATTTTTTCGTGAAAAGCGGCATTCTTCTGCCGCGCCTTGTCGCTCGGCAATGGGCAGTACGTCAAGTACAGCCCATCACCTCACTCCGTCGTTGCGTGGTATAATACCGCTTTTGACGAAAAACTTTTTTTCAGTGAAAAGGCGCCATTTTCTGCGCCTCGCTCCAACCCGCCAATGGGACGTACGTCAGTACTACCCATCGGCGGGTTTTTCGCGTGCGGCTTCATTTTATGCACTTTTTCTCGCCGCAGCAAAGCTAATATAAATTTCGCTTTGCTCGTTCGGCTTAACGAAAAAGTTGTATAATACCGCTTTTGACGAAAAGCCTTTCCGTGAAACTTCCATTAAAAAACGGCAGGCCGCCCCGATATTTCGGGGCGGCCTGCCAAGCAATTAAGGCCGGTGCGCGCGAAGCGGATCGGCCGCTTGCTGCGGTGCGGTAGCGGTATGCGTTACTACTGCGGCTCGGTCGATCGTGCGGTCGACTGCGGCAGCGGCCGCTGCCGACCACGAGGCAGTGCCGAAATATGCGGTCGTTACCTCCGACATGTCTGGATCGCCTACGCCTTTGGCTGTTCCTGCATAGTAGCAGTCGTGTATCTCTCTTAGCGACAGATTAGACCGCCTGTAATTGCGGCGGCGTGGAAAATAGCCATGCGAGGATACGCTTGCTCTACAAAGCAAATATAAGGCGCAAGTATCCGTATAAGCCGTTTTATTCATCAATGGTTTCACATACTTCGACTTGTCGGGTTTTACCGGAAAGTCAACACCGTGGAGGGGACTTGGGGGCGGGTCAGAGCTGTAAAGGCGATGTGAGGCCGCGAGTATGCTACCGGCGGCAATGTCGTTACGGGCGTAAAACAGTAGACGGGCGTAGAGTTGCCTGAATAGTATGATTCGGTCATAGCCCGCTGGTATAAGAAATGGAAACCGGCAGCGCCTTTTCCGGAGCTTGTGCCCGATTATGATGCTTTATGAAGTTATAATTCGCAATGAAAATTGCATGATTACGGAAAATTTTATACCTTTATATTTCGAAAACATGCGAACTGTATCGAGTGTCGAAGATAAATGTTATTGATGTATTACTAAAACCATAAAACTGCTATGAAAAATTATTCCGGTAAGACCCGTACCGAGAGCGACCTTATAGGCGAGATGCAGGTTCCCGTCGAGGCGCTTTACGGTGTTCAGACGATGCGAGGCATCGAGAATTTCCCGATCAGCTGTTTCCACCTCTACGACTATCCGCTGTTCATCAACGGACTGGCGATGACCAAGCTCGCCGCTGCCGAAGCCAACCACAGCCTCGGCCTTTTGACGGACGAGCAGTTCGACGGCATCTCTAAGGCATGCCTCGAAATTCTCGACGGCAAGCATCACGACCAGTTCCCCGTAGATATGATTCAGGGCGGTGCCGGCACCTCGACCAACATGAACGCCAACGAAGTGATAGCCAACCGTGCGTTGCAGATCATGGGACACGAGGCCGGCGAGTACAAGTACGTATCGCCCAACGACCATGTCAACTGCTCGCAGTCGACCAACGACGCCTATCCGACGGCCATACATTTCGGGCTCTATGCCACGCACAAGCGCTTCATGACTCACTTCGAGGAGCTTATCGCGGCATTCGAGCGCAAGGCCGAGGAGTTCGCCGGTATTCTGAAAATGGGTCGTACCCAGTTGGAGGATGCCGTGCCCATGACGCTGGGTCAGACATTCGGCGCATACGCCAGCATCCTGCGTCAGGAGATACGCAACATCGATTTCGCAGCCGAGGAGTTCCTCACGGTCAACATGGGTGCTACGGCTATCGGTACCGGTATATGCTCGGAGCCCGAGTATGCCGAGCGCTGCCTTGCCGCCATGCGCGAGATAACGGGTTGGGACGTGCGTCTGGCCGAAGATATGGTCGCCGCAACGTCGGATACGACCTGCATGGTGGGCTATTCGCAGGCATTGCGCCGTATCGCAGTCAAGATGAACAAGATATGCAACGACCTGCGTCTGTTGGCTTCGGGCCCCCGCTGCGGTCTTCACGAGTTCGACCTGCCTGCGCGTCAGCCCGGATCGTCGATCATGCCCGGTAAGGTCAATCCGGTCATCCCCGAGGTCATGAACCAGATAGCATACAAAGTCATCGGCAACGATCTCTGTGTCGCTATGAGCGCCGAAGCTGCGCAAATGGAGCTCAACGCTATGGAGCCGGTCATGGCCCAGTGCTGCTTCGAGTCGGCCGAGATCATGATGAACGGCTTCGACACGCTGCGCGTGAACTGCGTCGACGGCATCAAGGCCAACGAGGAGCAGTGCCGCGAGTATGTGCACAACAGCATCGGCATCGTGACGGCTTTGAACCCGATCATCGGCTACAAAAATTCGACGAAGATCGCCAAGGAGGCTCTGGCAACCGGCGGCAGCGTCTACGATCTGGTCTTGGAGCACGGTGTGCTGAACAAGGAGGAGCTGGATACCATTCTCAAACCCGAGAACATGATCCGTCCCGTCAAGCTCGATATCAAGCCGCGCCGATAGTGCGGTGCAGGCTCGGGCGGCGTCTGTCCGTCCGATAGTAGCGAAGATACGATAACGGCCGTCCGCTGATGCGGACGGCCGTTATGTTTGTCGATTTCGTAGCGGTACGAACCTGCCCCAGAGGAGCGGTCTATTCTTCCGGTGCAGTCGTTACCGTTATCGTCCGGCTCCACTCCGAGTTACGGAACAGCGAGGCGTTGCGCGTTATGGCCATAACCCTGAACGTATGCGATGTCGAGGCGGCCAGAGCGCCGTATGTAACCTGCGGTGTCTCGGTATAGAACGGTGCGGATTCGTCGAGCACGCAGTTATATCCTGCGGCGTTGTCGACGGCATCCCAGACGATTGTTACCTTATGCGGGGTGGTAGCCTCGATATCCTGCCGCGGCTGCGGTGCGGCGAGCGATGCAGGCAGATCTGGATCGTCGGTGCCGCAGGCTGCGAGCGCTGCCGACAGCAGCGCCGGCAACACTATGCGTATCCCGTATGAGAATATGCGGTTCATGATCGTGTGACGTTTTTAACAGCTGCTGAGGATTTATTTCCTTACCTTGAATATAAGCTTGCGCACATGACCGCTGCCGAGCATCGGCGCGTGCGCATCCTCCGGAAAGAGTATCGTGAACTGACCCTCGCGCACGGCATAGACCGTTTGGGGAGTATCGGTAAAGAACCGCACGTCGCGTGCGATATCAAATTCGCCCTGCGGCATGCGGCAGTCGCGGCGCTCGCGCCAGCCGAACAGCTCCTCGCCGCCGAAGACGACTTGAATGTCGATATACTCGTCGTGCACCTCGAACAACGCCTCCTCGACGGGTTTGAGGTCCAGTTCCGAGACGGTTACGAACAGATCGTCGCCGTCGATATCGTGGCGTCCGGGTGTCAGAGCCTGCACGTCGGTTTGTCCGAGATAGTCGAATGCCGCTTTCAGACGCGGGTTCAGCGCGTAGTAGCGCTCGCAGTTCGAGATAGAGTCTAAAATCATAGGGTTGAATTGTTTATCGGGTTATTTTATCCTTTTCATGCGCACCGCCACGGGCAGATGATCCGACAGCGTACACTCGTCCATGATGCGGTAGTCCTTTATGTCGATGTCGTGCGAGCACATCACGTAATCGATGCGCAGCAGCCGGTGCATCGGCAGGAAAGTGTAGCCGTAGCCGCGTCCCGCCTCGACGAAAGCATCCTTCATGTCGCGGCACATCTGGCGGTATACATATGACATGGGGGTGTCGTTGAAGTCGCCGCATACGATCTTCGTGCAGCGTGTCGAGCGTATGACCTGCGTGAGCGTGTCGACATGCGATGCGCGTATCGACGAGTTGTCCTGTATGCGTTGGACGATGCTGCGCATCTTGTCGTCGTCGAAGAATATCTTGCCTTTGGCTATGTCGTCGCTGTCGTCGGCCGTCAGGTGCATCGAGTGCAGGTGGTTGTTGAATATGCGCAGCGTATCGTCCCGCAGCAGTATGTCGCACCATTGCGAGGTGCCGCGCGACTGACCGGATATGCGTCCGGAGGAGATGATAGGGTAGCGGCTGTATGTCCTGAGGACTATGTCGCTGAACTCTACCGTCTCGATCATCGAGTATCCGCCGAGCAGCGAGTCTATTCGTTCGATGTCGTCGGCGGTGCGGTTGAACTCCTGGAAGCAGAGTATGTCGGGCATTGCCGGCAGCTCCGCGAGCATCGCGGCGAAGGGTGCGGCGTCGGCCTTGTTGTGAGCGTTGTGGAAGCCGTGGACATTGTATGTCAGCATCTTCAAGTCGCGGTTGCCAGCCTCGGTCTGGTAGCGTCGCTTGAACTCTATGCGGTAGAACTTCGACACGTCGAAGGCTCCGGCGATGAGTACGACGAGCAGGGCGGCGGCCACGATCCAGCGGCGGCGTATAGTCCAGTAGAGCAGTGCCGCGATGACGGCGAGGTACAGAACCGGTGCGAACATTCCCACTATGGTAAGCGAACCGAGCGTCGAAGGGGTAAAATACGGTGTCAGGTATGCGACGATCAGTGCCAGCGCGAATGCCGCCGTAGCGACTGCGGCCAGAAAGTCGAATACGATACCCGCGAGCGAGCGTCCCCGCCGTCCGCCGGATGAGCCGTAATTATCCGAATAGTAATAGTCGTCGTTGCGTTTCATTGTGCCGGGGCGTTATGTTGTCAATAGAATATGCGTCGTCTGCGTCTCCACCACAGAAGCAGCAGCCAGCCCCAGAACATGCCGCCCAGATGAGCGAAGTGGGCTATGCTGTCCATGCGTCCCGATATGCCGAAGAAGAGCTCTATGGCGCCGTATATGACCACGAACCATTTGGCTTTGATCGGTATGGGCGGTATGAGGAGCATGATGACGGCATTGGGGTGCATCATGCCGAATGCGAGCAGCAGGCCGAAGACGGCGCCCGAGGCGCCTACCGTCGGAATCTTCATGTACATCATGTAGTCGGCGCTGCCGGCGGCCAGGCGGCTTATGTCGATCTGCCCGACGGCCATTTGAAACAGCGCGGCTCCGATGCCGCATACGAAGTAGTATATCAGAAAGCGCTTGGTGCCCAACTCCATTTCGAGCGTGCGGCCGAACATCCACAATGCGAACATGTTGAAGAACAGGTGGGAGAAGCTGCCGTGCATGAACATGTAGGTAACCGCCTGCCACGGCTCGAACCACGGACTCTGTACGGGATGCAGCGCAAACAGATAGTAGATGCGCCACTCCTGTGCGGGCGACTTGATAAGCAGCGTCATGGCGGCGAAGGCCACGATGTTGGCTATGATGAGGTTCATGACTGCCGGCGGCGCGGCCGGTCGGCGTGTGTATCCGTTCATAATCGTCGGGGGTTAACTTAGTTTGGCTTTTATCTCTTCGGTCGTGATCTGCGCCATGAGCGGGCGTCCCGAGGGCGAGAAGCTGCGGTCGTCGCAACTCTCCAACTGCGCGAGCAGCTGTTGCGCCTCGTCGGAGCCGATGCCCCGGCCGAACGATGCCGAGCAGCGCTGGGCCATGACGGCTGCCATGTGGCGCCGTTGCGCTTCGCCGGGCTCCGTGCCGTCGTCGATGCGGTGCAGCAGATCGTATATCAGCTCGTCGATAGGCGTGTCCGGTGCGGTTACGGCGGGCTTGCCGAGGATCTCGACCGTGTCGTCGCCGAGAAACTCCATCTCGAATCCGAGAGCTGCGAACTCCGTCGCATGCAGCTCGATCGTCTCGTACTCCTCGCGGCTCAGCGTCAGACGCTCCGGAAACAGCATGCGCTGGCTCGGTGCCGCGCCGGCCGACAGTACGGCCAAAGTATTTTCGAATACGATGCGTTCGCGAACGCGCCTTAGATCTATGACCACGAGACGTCCTCCGTAGAGCGCCGTGGCGTAACCCGTGCGGAGCGAACATACCTCCTCGAACCGCGCAGCCGGCATCGCGTCCGTTCGAGGGCAATCGGATGCCGACGATGAAACGTAGTCGAGCTCCTGCTCGATACCGTCGTGCGACTCCTCGTCGATATACTCTATCTGCGAGTCAGACTGAGACATGTCGAACGACGAGGGCAGCGAGACGAATATCTCCTCGTCGCCGTGCTCACGCGGCCTGTTTGCGGCAGGTCGCGGTGCCGGCTCGTGGAGCGTGGGCGGCATGGAGCCGTCATATGGCACGTCGAAGCCAGTGAACGCTTCGTCGGGCATAGGCGCCGAGGAGTCGATATACTCCTCCCGGAACGGGTTGTAGGCACTGTTGGTCATGGCCTGCGGTTCGCGGTATACGGCATCGGGGCGAAGCACCGGTATCTCCACTCGGCCTTCGTCGTTGAAATCCATAAGAGGTACGGCGCCCGTCTTGGCGAGCGTCTCGCGCACGGCGGCCTGCACGATCTGTATTATGACCTCGCGGTCGGCGAACTTGACGGTCGTCTTTTGCGGATGTACGTTGACGTCGACGCGCTCGGGATCGACCGTCAGGTAGAGAAAGTACGAAGGCATGCTGCCCTCGGGTATTAGTTTGTCGTATGCGCGGCATACGGCTTTGTGCAGCTGCGGCGACTGGAAATAACGTCCGTTGACGAACAGGTACTGTTCCGAGTTGCGCTTCTTGGCGGCTGCCGGGCGGCCGACGAATCCGCTCAGGGATACGACCGAAGTCGAGACGGCCACATCGAGCAGGTTTTGTTTTATGTGCCGTCCGATCAGATCGACTATGCGGCCTGCGCGGTTGGTCGCGGGCAGGCGGAACAGCGTCGAGTCGTTCGACAGAAGCTCGAACTCGACCTCAGGGTTGCACAGCGCTACGCGCGTGAACTCCTGCTTCATCTGCGAGCTGAGACGCGAGTTGTCGCCCTCGATGAACTTGCGCCGCGAGGGGACGTTGTAGAATAGGTTGCGCACCAGAAACTGCGAGCCTGCGGGGCACATTATCGGGGTCTGGCTCTGGAACTCTCCGCCGCGTATGACTGTCTGCGTGCCCACCTCGTCGTCGGCCTGACGCGTGCGCAGCTCGATCTCGGCCACGGCCGCTATCGATGCCAGCGCCTCGCCGCGGAATCCGAACGTATGCAGCGAGTATATATCGTCGAACGAGGATATCTTGCTGGTGGCATGACGGTCGAATGCCATGCGTGCATCCAGCGGCGACATGCCCGAACCGTCGTCGACGATCTGTATCAGCTCCTTGCCTCCGTCGCGGAAATTGACCTTTATCGAGCGCGCTCCGGCGTCGAGCGAATTTTCCATCATCTCCTTGATGACGTTCGACGGCGAATTGACCACCTCTCCGGCGGCTATCTGGTTCGCGACGATTTCGGGCAGCAGTTTTATCTTATCGCTCATGGTGTGGATGCTTTACTGCGTTTTGCGGCCGTTGCGTATGTCCACATCGTCGTCGTAGATGTTGAGCTGCGTGCCTTCGGTCATCTGCTTGTTGTAGTCGAGCTCGTCCCATGCCTTCATCAGGTCGGGATACTTGGCCGGGTCGATGCCCTGCATGCGCAGAACCATTTGTATGCTGTCGCCTGCCGACTCGGCCTGCTTCTGCTCTGCGGCACGGTCCACCAGACCCATTATGCGCGGATAGAGCACGAATATGAATACTGCGACGAAAACGAGCAGTATGACTATGCCTATGATACGGTTGCGTCCTTGGGACTGCTGTTGCTGCGAGCGTCTCAGGTCGCGTGCTTCTCGTTGCGTGCGTATATAGCTGCCCGGCGTGTAGCTCTCCTCCGCATCGCTCTGGGAGCTGGTGCCGTGAAGCTCCCGGCGGCGCTGCTCGCGCGCCTCCTTCTGTGCATCGTAATAGCGGGGTATGTAATTGAACTTTTTCGGGTCCTTGCGGAACGGGCGGAATATCGACATACGCAATCTGTTTTGCGATGCGGGCTGCACGCCCGCATCATGTTATGGTGTCAATCAGCGAAAGAAATTCTTCATTCGCTCGAATATGTTCTGATTCTCGACCTTGGAGGCGCGTTTGAAGTCGGGCTGCTCGGCCAGAGCCTCGACCAGCCGTCGCTCCTCGGAGTTGAGCTTGTCGGGGATCGTGATGTCGACCACCACCAGAATGTCGCCGCGGCCGTAGCCGTTGACATCGGGCAGACCCTTGCCGCGGAGCCTGAGCACCTTGCCGGCGTGCGTGCCCGGTGCGATCTTGATGCGCGCCTTGCCGTCGACGGTAGGCACCTCGACCTCGCCGCCGAGAATGGCCGTAGTGACGGTAATGTTGAGATTGTGGATCAAGTCGTTGCCGTCGCGCACGAGCTGCGGGTCGTGCTCCTCCTCGATCACTACCAGCAGATCGCCGTTGATACCTCCGTGACGCGCCGCGTTGCCCTTGCCGTGAACGGTCAGCGCCATGCCGTCGCCCACGCCGGCGGGGATCCTCACTTCGATGATCTCCGAGCCCTTGACCGTGCCCTCGCCGTCGCACTTGTCGCACTTGTCCTTTATGGTCTTGCCCGTGCCGCCGCACTCGGGGCAGACGCTCTGCGTCTGCATGCGGCCGAAGAACGTGCTTTCGACGCGCGTTACGTAACCCGACCCGTTGCAGGTCGCGCATGTCTGGTACGACGAGCTGTCCTTGGCTCCCGTGCCGCCGCACTTGTCGCAGGCGATCGTCTTGTTGATCTTCAATTTCTTGGTGGTGCCTTCGGCTATCTCGGCCAGCGACAGTTTTACTGTCACGCGTATGTCGCTGCCGCGGTTGACGGCACGCGATGATCCTGCGCGCGACGAGCCCCCGAAGTGACCTCCGAAGATATCGCCGAACTGCGAGAATATATCCTCCATAGAAAATCCGCCGCCGCCGAAACCTCCGAAGCCCTCGAAGCCTCCGCCACCGCCTGCCGCGCCGCTCATGCCGGCATGGCCGAATCGGTCGTAACGGGCGCGCTTGTCGGCGTTGGACAGTACGTCGTAGGCCTCGGCCGCCTCCTTGAACTTCTCCTCGGCCTGCTTGTCGCCGGGGTTCTTGTCGGGGTGATACTTTATGGCGGCCTTGCGATAGGCCTTCTTTATCGTATCGGCATCGGCGTTGCGTTCGACGCCGAGCACCTCGTAATAATCTCTCTTTTCTGCCATAGTTTCTTCGCTTGAATCCGTTCGACGATGCCTACTCCCCTACGACTACCTTTGCATAGCGCAATACCTTCTCGCCGCGCATGTAGCCGCGCTGCACCACGTCAATCACGAGTCCCGACTTCTGCTCGCCTGCGGCGAAGCGTGCCACGGCCTCCTGACGGTCGGCGTCGAAGGGGCGGTCGGTGCACTCCATTTCGTGTACGTCGTACTTCGTGAGCATGTCTTCGAACTTCTTGACTACGAGCATCTCTCCCTCGCGCAGCGACTCTATGTCGTCGCTCTTGCGCGACGCTTCGACTGCGCGCTTCATGTCGTCCAAGACCGACAGCACTGATTTGAGGACATCCTCGCCGCCATGCTCCACCAGCTCCATTTTCTCGCGCAGCGTGCGTTTGCGGAAGTTGTCGAACTCGGCTTGCAGACGCAGGTATTTGTCGTGCCATGCGGCCAGCTGCTCCTCGATAGAGGGTTCTGCCATATTGTCAGCGGTCTCTGCCTGCTGCTCTGCCATATTGTCTTCGCATGCAGCCTGCGACTCGGCCGACTGCTGCTCGCGGGTTTTGGTTTCTGTCATCGTATCTTGTTTATTATCAGTTTTATTTCGTTTCATGATTCTGTTCTATTTTATCCTTTCGGCTTTATATCGAGCAAATTATATGCCCAATATGAATATGGTCGGGCGTTTGGCCATGTCGGGCAGTGCTGTGTGGCGCCACTCCTCGACGCTGCGCGTCGATATCGATTCGGCGGGCGATGTTATGTCGCATGCGAGAGTCAAAAGAGACCGCGGCGATAGCGTCGCGAGCATCGTCTGCATGAGCTTTATGTTGCGGTAAGGCGCCTCGATGAATATCTGGCACTGACCCTCGGTCATGGCGCGGCGTTCGAAAGAGCGTATCGCGCGCGAACGTTCCGGCTCCTTGATCGGCAGATAGCCGTTGAATGCGAACGACTGCCCGTTCTGTCCCGAGGACATGAGCGCCATCAATATCGAGGATGGGCCTACGAGCGGTACGACCCTTATCCCGCGCCGGTGCGCCGCCAGTGCCGCCTGCGCTCCGGGGTCGGCCACGCCTGGCAGCCCCGCTTCGGATATAACGCCTGCCGAACGCCCCTCTTCGAGCGGGCGTATCATACGTTCGATGTCGGTCTCGGAGCGGGTGTGTTCGTTCAGCTCGACGAACTCCAAACTGTCGATCGGACGAGCTATGCCGGCACGCGAGAGGAAACGGCGCGCGGTGCGCGTGTTCTCGACTATGAAGTAGTCGAGCGAGTCCATTATGCGGCGGTTGGCCGCCGGCAATACATCGTAGACATCGTTCGTGTCGGCTATCGGACACGGTATCATGTATAGCGTTCCCTTGGTCGTCATCACTTTCTGTATATTCGTTTTACGCGTGCCGCGACCGAAGTGGTCACCTCGTAGGGTATCGTGCCGAGTACGGCGGCCATATCTTCGGGCGTGTTGCCCGCTTCGGCCGAGAAGACCGTTACGTTGTCGCCCTCCTCGACACCTTCGATATCGGTTATGTCGATCATGCAGCTGTCCATGCAGACGCGTCCGACGATCGGTGCACGCTGCCCGGCCACGAGCATCGACCAGCGTCCGCAGCCCAGATGACGGTCGAGCCCGTCGGCATAGCCTATGGGTATGGTAGCCGTTACGGTGTCGCGGTCGAGCACTCCCGCGCGACCGTATCCGACCGTATCGCCCGCAGGCAGATGCTTGATCTGAACGATGCGCGTGCGCAGCGTCGAAACGGGCGTGAGTGCGTCGTTGTGCCGGTAGCCGAATCCGTAGAGTCCCAGCCCCAGACGGCACATGTCGAAAGCCGCCTCGGGGAAACGCTCTATGGCGGCCGAGTTGGCCGTATGGCGTATGGGTCGGTATGGCAGCTGCTCGCAAAGGCGGCTGCTCATTGCATCGTAGAGGGCTATCTGACGGCGCGTATATTCGTCCTCGGAGGGTGTGTCCGAGCAGTTAAGGTGCGAGAATATGGTTGCGGCTTTGAGGTTGTGCATCTTCGCGAGCCTCTCGGCCAGAGGATCGATCTGCTCCTCGACGAAGCCCAGACGGTGCATGCCCGTGTCGAGCTTGATATGTATTGGGTAGTGCTTGCGTCCGGCGCGGTCGGCGGCACGTGAGAATGCGTCGAGAGAGCGGAAGCTGTATATCTCGGGTTCGAGGTCGAAGCGTATCATCTGCTCGAAGCTGTCTTCGTCGGCGTTAAGGACGACGATAGGCATCGTGATTCCCTTTTCGCGCAGCACGACGCCCTCGTCGGCGAATGCGACGGCCAGATATGCCGCGCCCTCGTGTTGGAGCATCTGAGCCACTTCGGCATCGCCCGCGCCGTAACTCCCGGCCTTGACCATGGCCATGATCGGGTGGTGGGGCGGAAGACAGCGGCGGAAATAGTCGAGGTTGGAGCGCATGGCTCTCAGATCGACCTCCAAGACAGTCGTGTGACAACGGCGTTCGAGACGGTGGCACAGACGTTCGAGACGGCTGTTGCGGCTGCCCTTGACGAGAATGGCCGCTTCGCTCCAATCCTCGTTCTGCAACTCGGCCAGCAGATCGTCGGTGGTGGGGTAGAACGCCGCCTCGCAGCCGAACAGCGCAGCATTGCGCGATATGGACTCGCCAACGCCGATCAGACGGTCGACGCCGGCTCTGTCTACGGCCTCGGCTATGCGCGAGTAGAGCTCTCTCTCGGGCGTCACGCTCTGCTGTATGTCCGACAGAACGGCTATCTTGCGCCTGCCCATAGCCTGTGCGTGCAGCATGTCGAGCGCCACGCAGAGCGAGTTTATGTCGGAGTTGTAGCTGTCGTCGATTATCGTCGACGAGGCGATTCCCTCCTTCACTTCGAGGCGCATGGCCACGTCGACCTTTGCCGTTGCAGCGTCGAACGGATATCCCAGACGGCGGCACAGCGCTGCCGTCAGACGCGCGTCTATGGCGAGCGCTTCACTGCGCTCGTGCAGCCGGTCGAGCTCCTCGTCTCTGGCGTCGATCAACTCGCGGTCGGGATAGGTCTGGGCGATGCGCCGGGCCAGATCCTCGTAACGTCCGTGATATATTATGGTCTGCGAGCCTTGCGCAAGGACGAGCTTCTCGTCGATCTGCTGCCGGCGGCCGGTAAAGTTCGACGAGTGGGCGTCGCCTATCGACGTGAACACTGTTATCTGCGGGCGTATCATCCTCTCCAAACGCTCCATTTCTCCCGGATGCGATATGCCCGCCTCGATGTAGGCGACCTGCTCGTCGCCCTCGATCATCAGCAGCGACAGCGCCACGCCTAACTGCGAGTTGTAACTCATGGGCGAGGCGACGTATTTGACGTTGCGGGGCGTGGCCGAAGCGATCCACTCCTTGACTATGGTCTTGCCGTTCGAGCCGGTAACGGCCACTACGGTGCCGCCGAAGCGGCTGCGGTGGTGCGCCGCAAGACGCTGCAATGCCGCCAGCGCCGACTCTACTACCACGGCGCCGCACTCCTCTGAGGGCAGTGCGATGTCGTGCTCGACGATGAAGGCCGCGATACCGCGCCGGTACATCTGTTCTATATAGTCGTGTCCGTCGTGGTTCTTGCCGCCTATGGCGGCGAAGACTGCGCTGCGGCCGGTCGAGCAGCTGCGCGAATCGGTCGCAACCTCGTCGACCCTGCGGTCTCGGCCTGCAAGACGGCCGCCGCATATATCTGCTATTTCGGATAATAGATAATCCATCGGATTAGATGTCTGTTCTGAATCTTACTATCGTAATGCCGGCGCCGCCGCGGTCGGCGTGTTCGTCGGCTATGCTTTCGATCTCGCTAATGCCTTTCAGGTAGCGGCGTATCTCCTCCTTCAATGCTCCTGTGCCCTTGCCGTGGAGTATCGTGACGCCCGAGACGCCCACCATAAGTGCGTCGTCTATCAGATCCTCTACCGCCGCCAGAGCCTCCGGCGGGCGCATGCCGCGAACGTCGATATGGTCCTTGAAGTTGAGCTTGCGCTGCGATATGTCGACCGAGACGACAGTGCGCGGAGCCGCAGGCCTTACCGCCTGCTTGAACTCGGCCGAAGATATGGGTTGCAGGCGTTCGACATCGACGGTCAGAAAGAGCTGCCCGAAAGCCACCTGAGCGCGCTTGCCCTTGATGCTCTGTACGATGCCGGGTATCTGCTGCCCGTCGATGCGCACCTTGGCTCCGGGCTCTATGCTCTTGGGCGCGGTCTTCTCGGGTACCGTAGTCAGCATGCCTGCCGGCGCCTCGTTACGCTCGGAGCGCCGCTGCTCGCGCCGCTCCCGGCGGCGTGCCAGACGCTCCATTTCGCGGTCGATCTTATCCTGCCCGGGCGCCGTCGCTAAGGCGTCGGAGTCCATGCGCTGCCCGAAATCCTCCAACTCGCGGCGTGCCAGACGCGTCAGCTCCTTTTCGGCCTGCGCCTCGCGTATGGTCTTTATGGTGTTCTCGATCGTGCGGTTGGCCTCGGCGATCATCTCCTGCGCCTGCTGCTTGGCCGTGCGCAGTATCTCGGTGCGCTCCTGACGTATGCGCGCCAGCTGCTCGGAGTAGTTATGTTCGAGCTCCTCGACCTTGCGGTCGGTAAGGCGTATGCGGTCGCGCTTCTGCTCCCAGTAGCGTTTGTCGCGGGCTATCTCGCGGAGCTGCTTTTCGAGATTGATATGGTCGCTGCCGGCCTTGTCCATCGCCGAGCGGATTATATCCTCCGGCAGACCGATCTTGCGTGCTATCTCCACGGCGAACGAGCTGCCCGGCTTGCCCGTTTCCAGACGGAACAGCGGCCTGATCTGCTGTACGTCGAACGACATGGCGCCGTTGGCGACACCCTCGTGGCGCGAAGCGAGATATTTGATGTTGGCGTAGTGGGTCGTGATGACTCCGTATGCGCCGCGCTCCAAAAGCCGTTCGAGGATCGACTCGGCTATTGCGCCGCCTATGGTAGGCTCGGTGCCCGAGCCGAACTCGTCGATCAGAACGAGCGTCCGCGGCGATGCTTCGGCGAGCATGGCGCGCATGTTTATAAGGTGCGACGAGTATGTCGACAGATCGTTGTCGATCGACTGCTGGTCGCCGATGTCGATCATCAGCGAATCGAATACGGGAAACTCGGAGTTTTCGAGCGTCGGTACGAGAAAACCGCACTGCACCATATATTGAAGCAGTCCGGTGGTTTTCAGACATACCGACTTGCCGCCGGCGTTGGGTCCCGATATTACGAGTATGCGCTTCGAGGCGTCGAGCTGCATGTCGAGCGGAACTATCTCGCGTCCCTGCGCGCGGAGCGTCTGTGCCAGAAGCGGGTGGCGCGCATTGCGCAGCACCAGACGGCCTTCGTCCGAAATGATCGGCCTGACAGCTCCGTTTTCCGCCGCCCACCGCGCCTGAGCGCGCAGGGCGTCCATTCGGGCGAGGTAGTCGCCCGCACGCGATATGCCCTCTACGTCGACTCTCAGCGCTGCGGTGGCCTCCGACAATATGCGGACTATCTCGCGGCGCTGGGCATATTCCAGCTCGCGCAGCGCGTTGTTGAGCTCTACCACCTCCACAGGCTCGACATAGAACGTGCGTCCGGTGGCCGACTCGTCGTGTATGAATCCCGAGAGCTTGCGTTTGTTGGCGGCCGAGACCGGAATCACGGCGCGTCCGTCGCGGATCGATATCATGGCATCGGCATCGACTATGCCGGCGCTCTTGGCCGACGAGAGCACCTGTTGCAGCCGTTTCGATACCTGCGACTGGTGGTCGCGCAGCGCGCGCCGTATGCGCATCAGCTCGGGCGATGCCGAGTCGCGCACTTCGCCCTGCTCGTCCACGATCGAATCGATCATCGCTACGATGTGGGGATACGACTCTACGCCGCGGCTCATCTCCCGCAGACATGGATAGCTCGTTTCGGGGCGCGAGAGGATGAAGCCGACCAATTCGTCGACGCTTTTCAGCGCGAGCCTGAGAGCGACGATCTCTGCCGTATCGAGGAACGAGCCCTCGATGCGTATCTTATCGACTATCGTATCGGTGTCGACGAACTCGCCTCGGGGGGCTGCGCTGTCCATCGTCAGGGCTTGGCGCATCTCGTCGGCAAGCGACAGACGTCCGACTATTTCGTCGTGCGAGCGGGAGAATGTCTGCCTGCCGATCGCCTCTCGTGCGGCATTTATGGTGCATAACGCGACTATCTGCTCGCGCAGACGGTCGAAGCCGGTCTTATGTTCGAAATCCGACGGATATATCATCTTTCAGCGTTGTAGTGACTTGTCGTTCAGTTCGGACACTGCTCTGGTGCGGTGCCGTTCTTTGCCGCGCGGCGTGCTTCGCGCCGGTCGATGCGCGCCTGCTTGCGTGCGGCCTTCTGCTCCGAGGAGCCGAACAGCGAGAAGTGTACGTATCGCATCGGGTTCTCTTTCAGATCGGCCAGCAGTGCTGCGAGGTTGGCGCTCGCCGCATCGAGCGACTCGTAGAGCTCGTCGTCGTAGATGAGTTTTCCGGCCGATCCTTCCGCCTCGCTCACGGCTGCTATTATGCCGTTGAGCGACTCGACGGTGGTCTGCAACTGCTCGACTATATTGCTCTGCCCCAGCTCTCCGGTAAAGGTGTCGAGGTTGTCTATCATCGACTCTATGCGCGACGAGTTGGCAGCCAGCGTGCCCGTGAAGCTCTTGAAGTCGCGCACGGCGCCCTCGATATTCGTGCGCTGCGAAGAGAGCATGCCGTCCAGCAGCGATGTCGCGTTTTCGAGATTGGCCAGCAGACCGTGGATCGTGCCGCGGTTGTCGCCGAGTATGTTGTTAAGGTTTTCGAGCGTGGCGTCGAGGCTCTCTATGAGTGCGCCGGCTCTCTTTTCGAGCATGCCCATAAGACCCGTATCCACTTGGCTGAGCAGCTCGCCGCCGTCGGCCAGCGGTTCGGTCGCGGCGTTGCGGACGATCGTTATCTGCTGTCCGCCCATAAGCCCCGATTCGCCTATTACGGCCGTCGAGTTCTCCGTTATAAGGTCGGCATACTTGCGCTTGACGCTTATCGAAACCTTTACGATGTCGCCCGAGAGCTCGATCTGCGAGACGTTGCCCACCTCGACGCCGCGTATCCATACGCGCGACGATACCTGCAATCCGGCCACATCTTCGTAGTATGCGTAATAGGTGTTCTCGCGCGATAGCAGATTGCTGCCTTTGAGCCACTTTATGCCCCACCACGCCACGACGATCACTATGATCGCGAACAGTCCGATTTTTACCTCTTTCTTGATTTTCATGGATATATCTTTTTTCTTTGTTTTCTATGCGTTATCCGTGGGCTCTCTTATCTGATGCCGTCGCCGTCGAACTCAACTATGTAGGCATCGGGAAACTCCTCTCTTACCTCTTTGAGCGCGCGCTTGGCGTCGGCTTTCGACGAGTAGCGTCCGAAGCAGTATTTGTAGCTGATTCTCTGTGCGCTTCGGCCGTTGAGCATCATTACGCGGCCTCGGTACGATTTGAATTCGCGGTCGTCGAGCGATACCTTTTTCGAGCTCGACAACAGCTGTATGGTGTAGCCCGAGCCTATATCCTCTCCGGCATCGGCCTGCGTTGCAGACTCCGGCTGCTCGTCGCTTTGCGAGGAGGATGTCGACTGTGCGGCGTTGAGCTTGTCGAGCAGCTTTATATACTCCTCGACCGATTTGCATATAGCCTCGGCGATGCTCAGCTGTCCCTTATCGGAAGTTATGAACGCAAGGTCGCGGGCGTTGCTCATATATCCGATCTCGGTCAGGACGCCAGGCATCGTTATGTTGCGAAGCACCGCCCACGGGCTCTGTCGCAGACCGCGCGACTTCATACCCGCCTCGGCGTAGTTGCGTTCGATGATGTTGGCCAGAGCGCGGTTGTAGGCGCCGTTGACCATTTGCCGGCTCTCGATTATCGCACGTTCGAGCGCGGCGACGGTCTCGTCCGACATGTCGATCAACTCGCCGGCCTCCTCGTCGCTGCACCGCTTGATAGCGTTGTAGTTGGTTGCCTTGCTGCGTTCGTCCTCGCCGAGGATATGGGTCTCCGTGCCGCATGCCGAGGTGTTGCCGTCAACGGCATTGGCGTGGATCGAGATGAAGAACACGGCGTTTCTGTCGTTGGCCGCTGCGGCGCGCTTTCTCAGGTCGGCGTTCTTGTCGGCGTCGAGCTGCTTGTCCTCGCTGCGGGTCATTACGACGTCGAGCGAGGGCAGACGCTTGTTGAGCAGCGATTTGAGTTTGAGGGCTACCTGCAAGTTGATGTCTTTCTCCTTGTATCCCTTGTATGTGGCGCCGGGATATTTGACGCCTCCGTGGCCGGGGTCGATCACGATGACTCTTTTTTCGGGTTGTGCAACATTTTCCCGGGCATGCGCGTTTATACAGCAAATCAGAGAGAACGACAGAACGACGGATGCGATCAAATTTCTCATATTGGCTATTCGAATAATAAGTTTGTGCGAAATAATTACTATATTTGCAAGTTGTAAAAACGTACCCGGAACCGCTGCTGCGGCATGCTCCCGGCGGTTTTGCCGACTTGTCGGCAAAGGTACGAAAAAAATTGGGTTTTGAGACTGTTTTACCTGAAATATATATTGCGTTCGGCGCTGCTGGCCGTGCCGGTTCTGTCGCTTTTGTGCTCGTCGAGCTCGGCGGCGGCATGGCGCGAGTCGGCCGATGTGCCCGATTCGACGGCTAAGGCAGGTATGCTGTCCGACATGGGGACGGCCGTGCCTCGCGAACGGACGACCAACGCCCGCCGCGACAGGCGTCGTGCCGAATCGCGGCAGCGTGCCGATTCGCTTGCCACGGAGCGTCTGAACGAGTCGCTCGCCCGACGCGGAAGCTCCGGCGGACGCGACACTCTGGCGGCCGACTCGACGAAGGGCTCCGGCGGTGCCTTCCTTGAAGACGTCATCGAGGGCAAGAATACCGACTCTCTCGTCTTCGATGCGCGCAACCGTTTGATATACATCTATAACGAGGGCGATGTGACCTATCAGAACATGAATCTCAAAGCCGATTTCATGCGTGTCGACCTCACGACCAAAGACATATTCGCCTACGGCAAGCCCGACTCGGTCGAGGGCAAGGCCGTTACGACGCATCCGACATTCTCGGACGGCGGCGCATCGCCATATTCGATGGATACGATTACCTACAACCTTACCTCGAAAAAGGCCAAGATCAAGGGCGTTGCCACGCAGGAGGGCGACGGCTGGCTGGTGGGCGGCAGCGTCAAGAAGCAGCCCGACAACTCGATCCACATAGCCGACGGCAAGTATACGACTTGCGACGAAACGGATAATCCGCACTTCTATCTGGCCATGACCAAAGCAAAGGTCATACCCGGCAAGAAGGTCATTACGGGCTATGCCTATCTGGTCATGGAGGATGTCCCGATATATTTCCCCGGTATTCCTGAGGGATTCTTCCCGATCAGCTCCGGTCCCAAATCGGGACTTTTGATGCCTACCTACGGCGAGGATGCCAAAGGATTCTTCATACGCGATCTTGGCTATTACTTCAAGTTGAGCGACCACATGGACCTTGCGCTCAGAGGCGGTATCTACACTCTCGGCTCATGGGAGGTGTCGGCGCGCTCGCAGTATGTCAAGCGTTACAAGTACCGCGGTAACTTCAACCTGCAATATTCGGCCATACGCTCGGGCGAGAAGGGCGAGGCCGACTTCGTGCAGCAGAACAACTTCCGCTTGCAGTGGACACATACGCAGGATCCGAAGGCCAACCCCGGCTCGACATTTTCGGCTTCGGTCAACCTCACGTCGAGCGGTTACAGCCGTTACTCGGCCACGCAGATCGGCGACATTCTCGCCACGCAGACCAACTCGTCGATATCTTACTCCAAGAACTGGGAGGGCACGCCCTTCTCGCTGGCGCTCAATATGGCCGTCTCGCAGAACTCGCGCGACAAGACCATAGCCGTGACTCTGCCCACCATATCGTTCAACGTGGCCAGCTTCAACCCATTCAAGCGCCGCGAGGCGGTGGGCAAGACGCGCTGGTACGAGAAGATCAAGATGAGCTATTCGGCCAAGATGACCAATACGGTCAATACCTCCGAGTCGGAGATATTCTCCAAGGAGACGCTCAAAAAGATGAAGAACGGCATCCAGCACAGCATTCCCGTGTCGACCAACCTCACGCTGTTCAACTACGTGAATGTCAATCCGTCGTTCAACTATACCGAGCGCTGGTACTTCAAAAAGGTCGGCCAGCAGTGGAACGAGCAGACGCATAAGGTCGAGACGCTCGACCCCGAGTACGGCTTCTGGCGCATCTACAACTACAATGCACAGGTTTCGGCCACCACGACCATCTACGGAACATATACCGCAAAGAAGAAGACGCGCAAGATACAGGCCGTGCGCCATACGATCACACCGCGCGTCGGCTTTTCGTATGCGCCCGATTTCAGCCGCCAGAAGTACGGCTTCTACGAGGCCGTGCAGACCGATACGACGGGTCGTTTCAAGGTCTATTCGCCCTTTGCCGACAACTCCTACGGCGTACCGGGCAGCGGCCAGCAGCTATCCTTGACCTTCGGTCTCGACCAGTCGTTGGAGATGAAGGTTTTGAGCAAGCGCGATACGTCGGGTATAAAGAAGGTCAAGATCATCGACCAGCTTTCCATCAGCGGCTCGTATAACTTCCTTGCCGACTCGATGCGTCTGTCGAATCTGCCTGTGCAGCTCAGAACCACTATCTACGGCAACTTCGGTATCAACCTCTCGCTTACGCTCGATCCCTACGAAGTATCGCCCGAGGGCATTCGCTACAACAAGCTGATGTGGCGCCGCGGTCTGCCGGGACGTGTGGTCAGCACGGGTTGGAGCTTCGGCTATACGTTCAAGTCGCGCGAGGACAAGTCGCGTCCGGCCGGCAACGACATAACCTCTCTGCCGCCCGAGTATTTCAACTCGTGGTCGGATCCCTACGGCGAGCTCAATCCTGCGTTGCGACGACAGTTCATGGCAGGATCGTATTACGACTTCTCGCTGCCGTGGAACCTCGGCTTCAACTACAACATATCCTACGGCATCCGCTACGTGAACAACGGTACGACTGGTTACGAGAAGAACGTCATGCAGACGTTAGGTCTCAACGGCAGCGTCAAGCTCACACCCAAGACGATGATATCGGTAACGAGCGGTTACGACTTCGCCACGCGCAAGATGTCGATGACCTCCGTGACGATGGTGCGCGACCTGCACTGCTGGCAGATGTCGTTCACGTGGATACCGTTCGGCAACCACAAGAGTTGGAGCTTCAACATCGGCGTCAAGGCCGCCTCGCTGGCCGATCTGAAATACGACAAGAGCTATACGCAGTTCGACAACATGTATTGACGCCGGTGCGGCTGGCCGAGCGGCGGGGTAGTACGACGGCTGCGGCAGGGTGCGTGCGAGCGCGAAGGGAGCGTACCGGCAGCCGTTTCGGGCATGCTTAGGCGCAGGCGGCGATTTACGAAAACATGTTGATAAAAATCGCCGGTGCGTAATGCGCCGAACGACAAAATATGATATTTTTGCAGCGGTTAACGTCTCTGCCCCTGTGGGGGCGGATATAAATATCTCGGTTTATGAATAATACGTTGGTAGTCGTAGGCGCCCAGTGGGGCGACGAGGGCAAGGGCAAGATTACGGATTTCTATGCGCGCAAGGCCGATGTCGTGGTGCGTCATCAGGGCGGCAACAATGCCGGCCATACGATAGTATTCGACAATCGCAAGTTCGCCTTGCAGAGCATTCCGTCGGGAATCTTCAATCCGCATATCAAGAATGTCATGGCTAACGGCATGGTCATCAATCCCGTGTCGCTCATCGAGGAACTCGAACGCCTGCATGCGGCCGGCATTACCGACTACAAACTATACATTTCGGATCGCGCCGCGTGCGTGATGCCTTACCACCGAATGCTGGACGGAGCCTACGAGCAGCTCAAAGGGGGACGCTCGATCGGCACGACCAAGAAAGGTATAGGTCCTGCCTATACCGACAAGTACAGCCGTGTGGGCATCCGTATGGGCGATCTGCTCGATCCCGAATACTTCGCCGAGCGCCTGCACGACGCCTTGCTGCAAAAGAATCTCGAACTCACGTCGCTGGGCATGGAGCCTTGCGACTTCGATACCATATATAACGAATATCTGGCGCTGGGCGAGCGCCTGCGCCCCATGATCTGCGATACGTCGGTTATGCTCAACGAGGAGTACGAGCGCGGAAGCAAGATCCTCTTCGAGGGTGCGCAGGGCGTCATGCTCTGCATCGATCACGGCACCTATCCGTTCGTTACCTCATCGTCGCCCACGGCAGCGAGCGTGCCTCTCAATACGGGTATGGCGCCGCGTTACGTCGACCGTACTATCGGCGTATGCAAGGCCTATACGACGCGTGTGGGCGAGGGTCCGTTCCCGACCGAGCTGCACGACGATACGGCGACGTATATCCGCGAGCGCGGCCACGAGTACGGCACCGTTACGGGTCGTCCGCGCCGTGTGGGCTGGTTCGATGCCGTCGTGCTGAGCCATGCGCGCAGGGTCAGCGGCATAGACTATATCGCGCTTATGCTGTTCGACGTGCTGACCGGACTGGACAAGGTGCGTATCTGCACCGGCTATAAGCTCGACGGCGAGCATATCGAGCGCGTGCCCTCGACCATCGACCGCCTGTCGCGCTGCCAGGCCGAATATATCGAGCTGCCGGGCTGGACGGAGGACATAACTTCGGCGCGTTCGTTCGACGAGCTGCCCGAGAATGCCAAAGCCTATGTCCGTAAGATAGAGGAGCTGACGGGCGTTGAGGTGGCCGTGGTCTCGGTCGGTCCCGACCGCGAGCAGACTATCGTGCGCCGCGACATATTTTAACCGGACTGCAAGCCGGCGATTTACGGGAGCCGAACATTCGGCTCCCGTCTTTTTTTGCATATCGGCTGCCGGGGTATTGCAGGTTGCAAAAAAAGGCGTATCTTTATAAATAAAATCATTTCGAATGAAGAGACTCGTTACATTAGCCGTCGCACTCGTCTTGTCGGTGCAGGCTTTCGCCCAGAGCGATTATGTTCCCTCGCAGGAGAATATCGAGGCGCGCGAGGCGTTCCGTGATGCCAAGCTGGGCATATTCATCCACTGGGGACTCTACTCGATGCTCGCTACGGGCGAGTGGACGATGACCAACCGCGACATCGACTATCGCGAATATGCTAAACTGGCCGATGCGTTCTATCCCCACCGCTTCGATGCCGATGCGTGGGTAGATGCGATCAAGGATGCCGGTGCGGGTTACATCTGCTTTACCTCGCGTCACCACGAGGGCTTCTCGATGTGGGATACCGACTGTTCCGACTACAACATCGTCGATGCCACACCCTTCGGACGCGATGTAGTGGGCGAGCTGGCCGATGCCTGCCATCGCAAGGATATGCGCCTGCACCTCTACTATTCGCATATCGACTGGTGGCGCACCGATGCACCCCGCGGCCGCACGGGGCTGGGTACGGGGCGTCCCGAGTCCGAGGTAGACTGGGACTCCTACTACTCGTTCATGAATGCTCAGCTGACCGAGCTGCTTACCCGTTACGGCAAGATAGGAGCCATATGGTTCGACGGGGTGTGGGATCAGGACCGAAACCCCGATTTCGACTGGCAGCTGGCGCCTCAGTACGAATTGATACACCGTCTGCAACCGGCCTGCCTTATCGGCAATAACCACCACATGAAGCCGTTTGCCGGCGAAGATATCCAGATCTTCGAGCGTGACCTGCCGGGAGAGAATACGGCCGGGTTGTCGGGGCAGCAGATAGTGTCGCTGCCGTTGGAGACATGCCAGACGATGAACGGCATGTGGGGATACAAGATTACCGACCTCGAATACAAGTCGACGCGCACGCTGATCCGATATCTGGTTCGTGCAGCCGGCCGCAATGCCAATCTGCTTCTCAACATAGGCCCGCAGCCCAATGGCGAGCTGCCAGCGGAGGCTCTCGACCGCCTGCGCGAAATGGGCGAATGGCTGCGACGCTACGGCGAGACGATCTACGGTACGCGCGGCGGCATCGTCGCTCCGCACGACTGGGGCGTAACGACCGCCAAGGGCGACAAACTCTACGTACATATTCTCGATCTCGACGACGACTGCCTCTATCTTCCCACGGGCGAGAGGCGCGTGCGCTCGGCGCGGTTGTTCGACGACGGCACGAAGGTCGATTTCACGCGCGAGAAGCAGGGTGTGCTGCTGCGTCTTGGCAAGGTGCCCGATACGATAGACCATATAGTCGAGTTGACGCTCGAATAGCCCGATCATTATACATTGCAACGGGGGCGCGGCTGAGTCTGCGCCCCTCTCTTCTGTTGCTGTTCGCGGGTATCATGCCGAACAATTTTTCCGGCGGAGCGGCAGCCCGTGGATCGGCCGGAACGCGGTTCGTGTATTTCTATCGATGTCATATCGATATGACGAATAGACACTTGACTGCAAAATACAGCCGTCTAATTTCCTTGTTTCAGTTTTTTTTGCTAACTTTGTTTGTACAAATTATTCAAACCGGAAAATAATATTTCAGTATGGCAGAAATCAACTCAATCAAAGACTTGCTCTGCGCCGGTTCCCCCCCCGGCCGGAGTAGACACGAAGCGATTTAACAAACTCATTAAGAGATATAAATCGCTGCCTGATCCTAAGTTTGCGGCACTCTACGCGATACGCGATGTACGCTACGATGATATGACATATCGTACATACGCATTCTCGGTAAAAGAATCTGAAATAGACGAGGCGACGCTCGCAGCCATTAAAGAGGAGGTGGACGCACTTCCCGTGGGTTGCATACGTTATGCGAGTGCCGACTTCGGCGCGAGGTATCAGCGTTTCGACGGTGTGACGGGGCAGTACAAGTGGAAGCCCGAAGACATCAACGAGGTGCATGCTGTCAGTGACCATTTCGACGGGGTAGTGATCTTTTCCACCGGAGTTATGGGTTCCAAAGATCTGCCGCTGCTCGATGCCGAGTATGTTGTCTACGGCAACTGCAATATCTTCGACAAGAAGCCCGGAGATGAGTTCGATCATACTGTTATACCGATCGAAAAAATAGCCATAGGCCAGAAAGCCGATGTCGAGAGCCTTCGTGCCGTACCCGACGAGGCCATAGACTCGATGCCGAAAGCTGCGCAGGCTTATGTCCGGATCATGCAATATGTTCTATATGCAGCCATAGCCGCAGGTGCGCTATGGTATCTGTTCCTCAGATAGGGATGTTCGGATTAGGCACTGCTTTTTGGGTAGGGGTTGCGGTGATTGTCGTCGGGCTGGTAATACAACAGGTCATGTTGTACAACCGCAAAAAGATGAAACACCGTTACCCCTACCATTTTAACCCCGACATATCCGACCCGAACGATGCGCTTGAAACATTCTTCGCGGGTGCCGACGCTGCACATGCCGCCTCGGAGGAGAATTATCTTTGGGCGCTTCTCGACGACGGTCTGCCATGCGCCATAGCATATAGCCGCAGCGCGATTACGATCATCCCGGCAAGGCTGAGTGATAAGCGCATTGTCGCACGCGAAGGCAAGCGGATCGAGCTCGGTGTTCTGCCTCCTCATGCGATCTCTATCGTATGGCTTGTGCGCGAGGATGTAGTCTCGCCTGTCTATGAGGTGCATATCCGATATGCTGACGCAGACAAGAAATCCGAGATCGAGTTATTTCGCTTCGATCTGGATCTGGACGGCTCTCCAAATTATCACAAGTTCAGGGATTTCGTCGAGTCTGTAAAGACCCTCTGCCGCATGCACTCGATCACGGTTCGTGATTTTATCCGTCGATAGAATGAACATAAACTATTTGTCGGCGCCGGAGATTTCCGGCGCCGACAATATAGGATTTGTATAAATACCGTTTGCAATTATTCGAATGCAGCTGCGAATCGGCGGTTATATGCTGTCTTGTATAGCATAACTTGGCACGTGCCTCTGCGAGCATGGCCGAATCGTTCCCCGTCGCTTATATTTAATCGTCGCTGCCGTTGTCGGACGCTTTCTCTGCAATCCGCTCTCACGGCAGATTGGTTTCTGCTCGACGCGGTCTGTAAGTCTGCTTCCTCAGCAATTCGCTTTCGGCACTTCGCAATCCGATCCACGGCAATTTGCACTCTGCACAGTGTTTTCGGCACCCGGCTTTCTGCAATTCGCTCTCTCCTTACCCTTTGTGCAAATCCGCTATTGCGGCTCAGTCGTCGAGCGAGAGCTGCACGCATTCGATGCCCACGCGCCGGAGCAGGTCGAGACCCTCTTCGAGGCGGTAGGAGTCGCAGTAGACCACGCGTTTTATGCCCGCCTGAATAATGAGCTTGCTGCACTCGATGCAGGGCGAGGCTGTTACGTACAACGTCGAGCCGTCGCAGTTGTTGGCGCTCTTGGCGACCTTGGTTATCGCATTGGCTTCGGCGTGGAGCACGTATGGCTTGGTCTTGCCCATGTCGTCCTCGCACACGTTCTCGAAGCCGGCGGGCGTGCCGTTGTAGCCGTCGGATATTATCATCTTGTCCTTGACCAGCAGTGCGCCTACCTTGCGCCGCACGCAGTATGAGTTCTCTGCCCACACGCGTGCCATTTGCAGATAGCGCAGATCGAACTGCCGCTGTTTCTCCTCCTGATAACCCATTGCGAATAGTCTGTTACAATCCCTTACCGTGGCACTGTTTGTACTTCTTGCCGCTTCCGCAGGGGCACGGGTCGTTGCGGCCGATATGCTTGTCGACCTTGATCGGTGCCGTCTTGCCCTTGTCGCCATGACCGGCCTGAGCGGCGGCGGCCATGCGCGAAGCCTGCAACTTGTTGACATCCACCTTAGGACGCTGCTGCTGCTCCTGACGGCGCTGCATAGCCTCGGGGTCGGTCTCGCGTACCGCGAGCTGCGATTTGCCGAGCACGGCAAGCACGTCGCGGTTGATGCCCTCCAACATCTTGGAGAAGAGCTGGAACGATTCGAGTTTATAGATCAACAGCGGGTCTTTCTGCTCGTAAGAGGCGTTCTGCACGCTCTGGCGCAGATCGTCCATTTCGCGCAGATGTTCGCGCCATGCGTCGTCGATCGTGGTAAACATCGCTATCTTGGCGAATACGCGGTATATCTCGGCGCAGTCGCTATCCTTGCACTTCTGCAACTCGACCGGTATCTGGTATACCAGACGGCCGTCGGTCATGGGGAATGCTATGCGCAGGTTCATGTTGTCCTTGCGATCCTCGTATATACGCTCCATAGTCGGGCGCACCGTGTCGGCGATCATCTTGGCCTTGCGCTCGTAGAGCGAACGCAGATCGGCTACGATCAGCTCTACCAGCTCCTTGGGCTTGGCCGACGAATAGGTCTGCTCGTCGAACGATATCTGCAACGCCACCTCGCGTATGAGCTCCACCTTGAACTCCTCGTAGGTGCAGCCCTCGTGGTTCTCGACGAACTTCTCGGCGAAGTCGTAGCGTATGTTGTTGAGGTCTATGTCTATGCGTTCGCCGTAGAGTGCATGGCGACGTCGCGTGTAGATCACTTCGCGCTGCGAATTCATCACGTCGTCGTACTCCAACAGACGCTTACGTATGCCGAAATTGTTCTCCTCGACCTTCTTCTGCGCACGCTCGATAGCCTTGGTCATCATGCCGGCCTGTATCACTTCGCCCTCTTTCAGCCCCATTCTATCCATGAGCGATGCTATGCGCGCCGAGCCGAACAGACGCATCAGGTTGTCTTCGAGCGATACGAAGAATTGCGACGAACCGGGGTCGCCCTGACGTCCGGCACGACCTCTGAGCTGTCGGTCGACGCGGCGGCTCTCGTGGCGCTCCGTACCGATTATGGCCAGACCTCCGGCGGCCTTGACCTCCGGCGTGAGCTTGATATCGGTACCTCGGCCGGCCATGTTGGTGGCTATGGTTACCTGTCCCGGGCGGCCTGCCTCGGCGACGATCTGCGCCTCCAACTGGTGCTGCTTGGCATTGAGGACATTATGCTTTATGCCGCGTAGTTTGAGCATGCGGCTCAGAAGCTCCGATATCTCGACCGACGTAGTACCGACCAGCACCGGACGGCCCTCGCCCACGAGGCGCTCGATCTCGGCTATGACGGCGTTGTACTTCTCGCGTGCGGTCTTGTAGACCAGATCCTGACGGTCGTCGCGGATAACCTTCTTGTTGGTCGGAATGACGACCACGTCGAGTTTGTAGATGCTCCAAAACTCCGAAGCCTCCGTCTCGGCCGTACCGGTCATACCCGAGAGCTTGTGATACATGCGGAAGTAGTTCTGCAATGTGATCGTGGCGAAAGTCTGGGTCGCGGCCTCGACTTTGACGCCCTCCTTGGCCTCGATAGCCTGATGCAGGCCGTCCGAGTAGCGTCGGCCGTCGAGTATACGGCCGGTCTGCTCGTCGACGATCTTGACCTTGTTGTCCATGACGACATATTCGGTGTCGCGCTCGAACATCGAGTAGGCTTTCAGCAGCTGGATGACCGTATGGACACGCTCCGACTTTATGGAGTAGTCGTTGATGACTGCGTCGTGGCGCTGCGCCTTCTCCTCTGGCGACAGGTCGCTGTGCTCGATCTCGGCTACCTCCTCGCCTATGTTGGGCAGCACGAAGAAGCCGTCCTCCTTGAAGTAACGCGACAGCACCTCGTTGCCCTTGTCGGTAAGGATCACCGAGTTCATCTTCTCGTCGATGACGAAGTAGAGCTCGTCCGTGATCTCGGGCATGCGCTTCTCGTTGTCCTGCAAGTATATGTTCTCGGTCTTCTGGTACTGTACCTTGACGCCCGGCTCCGAGAGGAACTTGATGAGCGCCTTATATTTGGGCAGACCCTTGCCTGCGCGGAACATGGCGATGCCGGCCTCCTCGGCCTTGCCCTCGGCGAACAGACGGCGCGCGTCGGCGACCAGAGCCGTTACCATGTTGCGTTGCAGGTTGTAGAGATTCTCTATTGCGGGGCGATACTCGTTGAACATCTGGTCGTCGCCCTTGGGCACGGGACCCGATATGATGAGCGGGGTGCGGGCATCGTCGATGAGCACCGAGTCCACCTCGTCGACTATCGCATAGTGGTGCTTGCGCTGCACGAGATCCTTGGGCGACGAAGCCATGTTGTCGCGCAGATAGTCGAAACCGAACTCGTTGTTGGTACCGAACGTGATGTCGGCCATGTAGGCATTGCGGCGTGCGTCGGAGTTGGGCTGCGTGTTGTCGATACATGCCACCGACAGACCGTGGAACTGGTACATGGGGCCCATCCACTCCGAGTCGCGTCGTGCCAGATAATCGTTGACGGTCACGACGTGTACGCCCTTGCCGGCCAGTGCATTGAGGAATACCGGCAGTGTGGCCACCAGTGTCTTGCCCTCGCCCGTCGCCATCTCGGCTATGCGTCCCTTATGCAGGACTACGCCGCCGAAGAGCTGCACGTCGTAGTGCACCATGTCCCATTTGATGTCGTTGCCGCCCGCCTGCCAGTGGTTGCTGTATACGGCCTTGTCTCCGTCGATCGTAACGAAGTCCTTAGTCGCGGCAAGGTTGCGGTCGAAGTCGGTCGCCGTGACCTCGATCGTCTCGTTTTCGGCGAATCGGCGCGCCGTATCCTTCATTATGGCGAAAGCCTCCGGCAGCAGCTCTTCGAGCTTCTGCTCGATCTTCTCGTCGATGCGCTTTGTTGTCGTGTCGATGTCTTTCGATATGCGCTCTTTCTCGTCGAGCGACGTATCGGGCAGTTCGAGACGCGCCTTCTGCTCGACGATATGACGCTCGTCGTCGGCGATGAATGCCGCTATCTGACGGCGCAGATCCGCGCTGCGTTCGCGCAGGGCGTCGTTGCTCAGCGCCTTGACGGCGGGGTATACGGCCTTGATCTTCTCGACGTAGGGCTGTATCTCCTTGCGGTCCTTCTCGGTCTTCGACCCGAAGAACAGTTTTATTATACCGGTAACTATATCCATTTGTAAAGAGTTATTTCCGTTAAAGTATGTTTATCATGCAAAAATACTTATTTTTTTGCTATCGAGCAATCCCCGCAGCTCTTTTTTAAGATTCTGGCGCCCACCGGACACTCGGCACAGCGCCGACGGCTGCAATATTCGCGCGAGAGTTGCAGCAGCGACTGGCTGTCGAATGCGTTTTCGGCCAGCCGGCCGTATCGGTTCCAGCTGCGCGTGAAGCGGTTGTCTTCGGGCGGGATGCGTTCGAGCAGCGTTACTGCACGGTCGCGCAGAGTCTCAGAGCCGATGTAGCTGCCATATGCGAACTGCATCTGAGCCACCAAATTGATGCCCAGCAGCTCGCTCTTGGTGCGGCCTATGCGCTTGGTAATCCGCCGCGATGCGGCCGAGGGGATGAAGTGCGTCGTCCAGTAGGACGAGGCCTCCGAGCGGAACAGCGAATATACGTCGTCGGGCGTGCGGCACTCCAATATGCGGTTCATCACGAGCTCGTTGTCGTACAGAAACGAGGCTATCTGCGCCAGTCTGAGCGTAGGGTGGTTGTGGGGATATATCCTCGCGAGGTTCCACGCCGAGGCATCGAGCGGCGAGACGGAGTATTTGTTGCGCAGGTGGTGGTATTCGCGTTTGAGCGCAATGGTATATTCGTCGTCGCGATAGAGGTCGAGCAGTCCAGATGTCCCGAGCAGCAGCGCCTCGATCTTGTGCAGCGAGTCGCGTTCGCGCAGTATCGCGGCATATGTCGCACGCCCGGCCAGCTCCTCGAACGGCCGGCGGTTGTCCATGCCGCCTATTGTTCTGAGCAGCATTATGTAGAACGTCTGGTTCCAGTTCTCGCCCGTGGAGCGGTGTATGTCGTTTATGTCGCGATTCTTGCGTTCGAGCCTTTCGAAAGCGAGCGTATTGTACAGCTCGGCACGGCGCAGGGCATCCATGGCGGCGATATGTTCGCCGCAGGCCGCATGCTCGGCTCCGGCTTCGAGTCGGCCGATGATCCGCTGTCGTCGCTGCTCGTCGGTCATGCGCTTGCTTACAACAGGTTGAGTTCTATCAGAGCCTCCTCGCTCATCATGCTCTTGTCCCATACGGGGTCGAACGTGAGGGTAATGTTGACTTTCTCCACGCCCTTGACCTTTCCCACCTCGCGGTTGATGTCGGCCAGCAGCATGTCTGCCATGGGGCAGTTGGGCGCCGTCAGGGTCATCTTTATGTCGGCCTGCCCCGACGGGTCGAAGTCTATTTCGTATATCAGTCCCAAGTCATAGATGTTGACAGGGATCTCGGGATCGTATATGTTTTTAAGTGTCAGTACGATCTCCTTTTCTACGGAGAGTATCTCTTCCGGTGTCATCGCGTTTGTGTTTTATGCGTTCTGCTGCGAGGCGAATGCCAGGGCGTAGAGTTTCATCTGTTTTATCATTGCTCTGAGGCCGTTGCTGCGCGTGGGCGACAGGTTTTCGCCCAGCCCTATCGCATCGATGAAGTAGAGGTCGGTGTCGACGATCTGCTGCGGCGTGCGTCCGCTCAGTACCCTTACCAACAGTGCGATTATGCCTTTTGTTATTATGGCGTCGCTGTCTGCCGTGTAGTATACCTTGCCCTCGCGCAGCTCCGCATCGACCCATACGCGCGACTGGCATCCGTCTATTACGTATTTATCGTTGCGGTGCGCCGCATCGATTGCCGGCAGAGAGTCGCTCAATTCGATCAGATAGTCGTACTTGTCGAGCCACTCGTCGAATGCCGAGAACTCGTCGATTATCTCTTCCTGAACGGGATCTTTCATGGTTATATCGTTTTTAACGGTTATCGTCTTACTTCGCTCAGTATGCGTCCGCCCGATGCTGCGGGGGCGTCGATGCCGAGTATGTGTGCCGTCGAGGCGGCCAGATCGGTCATGTCGACCTCGGAGTCGACCTCGCATCCTTCCAGCCCGCCGCCGAAGAGGATCATCGGCACCCTGCGGTCGTAGTTGTAGGCCGAGCCGGCGAGCGAACGCACTCCGTCGCGTTCGTCTATCCAGCCGGGCATAAGGTTTATTGCCACGTCGCCCGAGCGCGACGGATAGTAGCTCTGCTGCATCAGTCTGTTCTGCCCCTCGCCGAACGACGCGTTGCGCATGGCCTGCGCCGATACGGCCTGCGCGACACCGCGGAACTGCAAGGCGAATGCCGCAATCTCGTCCTGGACCTTGTCGAGCGGAATGTTTTTGCGGAACAGCAGGTTGTGGTCCAGATACAGGGTGTTGTTACGATACCCCGTTATGTAGTCGTCGCTGCCGTAGCGCGCTCCCAGAAAGGCGTTGATAATGACCTGCATCTGCCTTTCGTTGAACCGCTCGGCCGGCTGCTTGCCGGGAGGGTTGTACGAGGGCGAGGTGCCGTGTGCGGCCGTAAAGGTTATCAGCAGCTGCGAGCGGTCGGCGAACTGCGCCTCGACGAAACGCAGGAACTCGTCCAGGTCCTTGTCCAGGCGGTAGAGCATGTCTTCGTACTCGACCGACTCGGGTCCGTAAGTCTCGGCTATGTATCGCGACGTGTCCAGACATATATTCAGAATATCGGGATCGTCGTCCTGTCCCATTTTGCCCACCGTTATCATGCTGGTGGCCAGCTCCAAGAGCATGGTGTTGCCCGCCGGCGTATATCGCATGCGGCCTATGCGCGTGGCTGCGCGTTTGAGGTCGGGATCGTCGACCAGACGCACCTGCTTCGACGAGGTGTTGTATGCCCCCTCGATGACCGACACCTGCGAGTTGACGTATTTGTCGAAGTCGTAAAGCGTGCTCCAACGCGACAGCTCGTAGAAGCTGTTCGTATCCTGCGAGTTGTATTGTGCGAGCCATGCCGGCAGTCTGTCGGCGTAATAGCTCGACGTTGTCCAGTGCGTCTGTACGGTCTCCGCCCAATACACCTCCCCCGATTTGCCGGCCAGAATAATAGCCGAGAGGGGGTCGACGGCTATGGTAACTATCTTGCTATGCTCGTTTTCGGCAGCGAGAGCATCGCCCAGCGTCGGGGCTATGAGCCTTCGGGGCGAGTAGCTGCCCGAGCCTGTGCTGTACTTGACGCTCTGCTCCTTGTCGTCGTCTATCAGCCCGACGATCGAGTTGTCGGCATAGTCGTACCAGCTGTCGCCTATGACGCCGTGCACGCACGGCTGCGCACCGGTCGAGAGCGTTGCGAGGGATACGGGTGTGGTCGTCGACCGGTAGTCGTACGATGCGTTGCGGCATACGACGCCTTCGGCGGCGAGGCGGCGCAGTCCGCCGTCGGTCATGTTGGCCGAGTATCGTTCGATATCGCTCGCGCGCATCGTGCCCATGACGATATTTATCGTCAGCCGCGGCGGAGCGGCCGTCGTCGCTGCGAGCGAGAGTATTGCGATCGCCGCGGCGATCATGTATTTCGGATTCATAGTCGACAGGTTTTTCGAATCGAACGACAAATTTAAGAATTTATTTGCAACATATTCGAGAAATACTCTTTTTCCTCTGTTAAATCGACCTCGGGCATCGTCTCTATCGCTGCGATCTGACGCCGGCAGAAGTCTGCGTATGCTGCGCTGTGCGGCACCAGCGGTCTGTGTGCGGCGGCCGTTACGATTTTCTCTACGCGCGGCATCAGTGCCTGAGCCTCGTCGTCGATTGCCGACTGACGGAACTTGTCCCAGATGTATTCTACCGCAGCCGATGAGGGGTGCACCATGTCGTCGGCATAGAAGCGGTAGTCGCGCAGATCGTCGTTGAGGATCTCGAACGACGGGAAGTAATATACGCCCTGGTGCGTGTCGGCGCATCGCTGAGCCGCGATACGCAGTGTGGCCTTGCTAAGAAAATTCTGTTGCAGCCCGTCGCCGATATGTCGCACGGGGCTTACGGTCAATATGACGTTGCGTCCGCGAAGCGCCCCTTCGACCATACCGTCGAGAATATCCGCCACGGCCTGCACATCGAGCATCTCGCGCGTGAACTCCGAGGCGGGGCGCTTGTGGCAGTTGGCCGCTATGCGTCCGCTGCCGGCAAGACGGTATACCCATGCCGTGCCGAGCGTGATAATCGCCCAGTCGCATCTTTGCAGAGCATCTGCACCGCGTTCGACGGCCTGCCGCATGCCCTCGGCTGCAATGTCGCGGTCGACGTGCGAGAACGACGAGTGGAAGTCGTAGCTGAACCATACATCTCCGCTGCGTTGCAGCCCGTCGGCCGCGATGAAGTGCCGCGACGCCAGCATATCGAGCGCCGAAACTATCGAGGCGGGGTTGAACAGTATGCCCGTAGGTGAGGAGCAGCAGTCGAATTTAAGCCGTTCGAGCCTCCGGGACATGCTCTGGGCGAAGCAAGAGCCCAGCGATAGTATGCTGCTGCGGTAGCCTATACGGTGCGGCAGCGGCTCTATGTCTATTTCTGTGCGGAATCGTATCATCATCCCAATATGTATTTGCTGCCCGGCAGATACGACAGCATGCGTGCGGCTGTCGCACATACGGCGAATGTAGCGGCGGCAGTCGTTAGAATCGTCCACGGCGTAGCCATGCCCCAGCCCGATATGATGTCGAATGCGGCCGTCAGTACGAATATGTGCATCAGATATATGCCGTAGCTTACCTCCGAAATGCGTCTGACGGCGGGGTAGAACCATGCGGCGCGCGAGAATTTCTTGAAAAGCAGGAACACCGCTATGGCGGTCATGGCCACTCCCGTCGAGCAGAAGCGCCAGTTGGTCTCCATCTCTATGGCCAGATCGATACTGTCGTCGACCGGAAACTCTGCGGGGATGAACTGCCAGAAGATGCCAGCCGTGAGGGCATACCCTGCGACGAACATAGGCAGGCAGACGGCCAGCGTGCGGCGCCACGACCAGTCGACATACTTGCGTATGTAATGACCCGCGACGACGTAGCCTATGAAGCCGCTTATATAATATAGTGTTCCGAACTCGTTCCAGCCCGCCTCGCCCCATATCTCCGCGCGGCCGTAAAGGGTCAGCGCAGCACGGTGCAGGAACGGGACGAGCGTAGTGAAGGCCCATGCCGCGAGAAATATACGCTCGCTACGTTTCGAGACCCGCTCCGCCCACGGCGATATGATCGGCATGGCGATGTATACGCCCAGGAGCATGTATACGAACCACAGGTGGCCGGCGTTGTCAGTGAAGTTGAGAAGCAGATGCCGCAGATTGCCGCCAGGGTCGACCTCGCCGCCCGAGCCCCACATCGGAACGACGGCATAGAGTATGGCCCAGAAAAGGAACGGTACGACTACTTTCGTAAAGCGCCTGCGGAAGAACCGCTCTGTGCCGCCCGCGACGGGAAAGAGCAGATAGCTCGATGTAAGCACGAAGAGCGGCACGGCACTGCGGGCGGCCGAGTCGAGCAGCGTTACCCACAGCGCATCGCCGGCCGAGGCTATGTATGTGCCGTCGGCATCGAGATAAAACGGCTCTATCGAGTGAACGAATATTACCATGAAGCAGGCCGCCACTCGCAGGTAGTCCAGAAATACGATTCGCCGACCGGCAGAGGGAGATTCCATATGACGATATTATGTTTCGTGCGAAGATACGCATTTTTGCGCAACGATGCAAACCTACGTCTGCGGAGCCGCCCGTGTGCCGGTTGCGCTATAATCGGCGGAATAGTTTGCCGTTTGGGACTAATTGAGTAAATTTGCCGGACAATAAAATTTCAAGATATGAACAAATCGATAGTTTCGTCGTTCGATGTGGATCATCGGACGCTTGCGACAGGGTTGTATCTGCGCTCGATATATCCCATAAACGACGATCTGGCCGTCTACTCGTGGGACCTCAGATTCCGTGCGCCCATGGCGCATGCTCCGCTCGGCTCGGGCGAGGTGCATACGATAGAACACCTTATGGCCTACTACCTCAGACTCGATCCCGTCATCGGCAGCCGCATCGTATCGTTCTGTCCTATGGGATGCAAGACCGGCTTCTACCTTTCGACGATGAACGACGTCGAGCCGCAGCAGATACGCGCTGCTCTGGCCAAGGTCTATGCCGATGTCTTTCCACTGCGCTCGGCCGAGGATATAGTGGGACTCAACGAGGTTCAGTGCGGCAACCCCGGTCTCTATGCGATCGAGACGACCAACAGCGCCATGGCCGAGTATCTTCGTTGTCTCTATACGCGCGAGGAGGCCGTCGAGGCCGGAATAGGCGACATTTATAATACTGAGAGATAATGCGAATACTCGTTCTTACACCCACCGAGCGCGAGAACCGCAATATGGAGGCGGCATTGGAGCGCGCATCTTCTCTGAAAAACGACTATACGGTGGTGCGCTGCGGCATCGGCAAGGCCTGCGCCGCGGCATCGACCGCACGTGCGCTGTGCTCGTCCGGGCGGCCGTTCGACATGCTGGCCGTTATTGGCTACGCAGCCTCGGCCGAGGGACGCCGGCAGGGCGAGGTCGTCATGCCGCGCCGTGCGCGCTATCACGACTGCATCATTCCCGACGGCTTCATCCCCGAGATGACCGGCGAGTATGCTCTGTGCGGCCGCGACGAGGATACGGTATTTACGGGCGACTCGTTCGTCGGCGCCGACATGATACGCGCGATAAAGTCGCGCTTCGCACAGCCGCGAGCTCTGTTCGACATGGAGATCACGGCCGTATGTCAGACTGCCGAGCTCTTCGGCGGTGTGCCCGTCGTAGCGGTCAAGATGATATCGGACGTTCCCGAGTCGGGACACAACGAACACTCCTACGACGAGTTCGCCGATACGCATTCGGATTTTTCGATATTCGTCGACCGCCTCGAAGAGATATCGTTTTAACGCCGATGATGTCGGTAGGGTAGTCGATGACCGGTATATGAGCGAAACGATTTCGGGAAACAGTCAGTGGAACGGCCTCGACATGCCGCGGCGGCTGTGGGCGATAATGGCCGTTGCGTTCGGCGTGTCGGCCTCGGTCATAAGCGGTGCGATAGTCAACGTGGCGCTGCCCACCTTCTCGGCCGAGATGAGCGTGTCGTCGGCCGATTCGGTGTGGGCTATCAACAGCTACCAGCTGGCCATAGTCATGACGCTGCTCATATTCTCGAATCTGGGCGACATCGTCGGTTACCGCCGCATATATATATCCGGTCTGGTGCTCTTTACGCTCGCTTCGCTGGGCTGTGCGCTGGCCGGATCGTTCACAACGCTGATCCTCTGCCGCATAGTCGAGGGCGTGGGCGCCGCAGCCGTTACCAGCATCAATACGACGATCATACGCATCATTTATCCGCGCGACAGGCTGGCGCGAGGACTGGGCATCAACGCGACGATCGTGGCCGTGTCGTCGGTGGCCGGCCCGTCGCTTGCGGCGGCTATACTGTCGGTTGCATCGTGGCACTGGCTCTTTGCCGTCAACATACCTATCGGCATCGTTGCTTTCGTGTTCAGCTATCGGTTTCTGCCGAAGAACCCGGTCAGGGTCGTCGGGCGGCGTCTGGACTGGCGCGACTGCGTGTTGAATGCGCTGACGTTCGGCCTGCTGATATTCTCTATCGAGGCCTTCTCGCACGATGTCGCCATGCCTGTGGTAAGCGCAACTCTGATCGCGACGGCCGTCGTGGGCTTCGTATACGTAAGGCGGCAGCTTGGCAAGGAGTCGCCACTGTTGCCGTTCGATCTGCTGCGCATACCTATCTTCTCGCTGTCGATACTCACGTCGATATGCTCGTTTACGGCACAGATGCTGGCTATGGTGTCGCTGCCGTTCATCCTGCAACACAGCCTCGGATATACGCCCGTCGATACGGGGCTGTTGCTTATGGCGTGGCCTATGGTCATTGTCGTGGTCGCACCGCTGGCCGGACGTCTGGTCGAGCGCATACATGCCGGTGTGCTGGGTTTGACGGGGCTTGCCGTCATGACGGCAGGACTGGTTGCGCTGGGTACCATGTCGTCGCATCCGTCGGCCGCCGATGTCGTCTGGCGGTTGGTGTTGTGCGGTGCGGGATTCGGGCTGTTCCAGTCGCCCAACAACAGTATCATGATAGCCTCGGCGCCGCAGCACCGCAGCGGTTCGGCCAGCGGCATGCTCGCCACGGCGCGGCTTCTGGGGCAGACGTCTGGTGCGGCAATGGTCGCCCTGCTGTTCCATATATTCGACGGAGAGACTACTGTGGCGCCTATGTTCGTCGCCGCAGGCTTCGCTGCGACGGGAGCTGTCGTTTCGGCTTCGCGCATTCGTCTGCCGCTGCCCGAGGCGTTGAGGCGCAGATAAGCGAAGACCGCCGCAGCGCTGCGACGGTCATTACATTCTATCTGTCTGTCTGCTTAGGCCTTATTCGCCTGAAAGGCAGCTTTACCACTCCGAACAACGCTTCGGAGAATATCCCTCCCGACATCTTCGAGGTACCCTCGGTGCGGTCGATGAATATTATCGAGACCTCGCGAATCGCGAATCCGAGCCTCCATGCCGAGTACTTCATCTCGATCTGAAATCCGTACCCGTTCATGCGTATGCGGTCGAAGTCTATCGTTTCGAGCACGCGGCGCGTATAGCCCACGAAGCCTGCCGTAGCATCGCATACGGGCATGCGCGTGACGGTGCGCACGTATTTCGATGCGAAGTACGACATCAGCAGCCGTCCCATAGGCCAGTTGACGACATTCACTCCCTTCGAATAGCGCGAGCCTATCGCCACGTCGGCGCCCGTTTCGAGACAGGCATCGAGCCGTATCAGGTCGTCGGGGTTGTGCGAGAAGTCGCAGTCCATTTCGAATATCCGGTCGTAGCGCCGCTCCGCAGCCCAGCGAAACCCGGCGATGTAGGCTGTGCCCAGTCCGAGCTTGCCGCTGCGTTCGAGCAGATGCACACGCCCGGCATACTGCTGCCGACGGGTTCTTACCAGCTCGGCCGTGCCGTCGGGCGAGTTATCGTCGACCACGAGAAGATCGAATTGCGTATCGAGCGACATTACCTTGTCGATCATGCGCACGATGTTCTCGCATTCGTTGTATGTAGGTATTATGACGAGTCGTTTCATCTCTGCATCATTTTATCAAATCTCTTGCCTCGGAATATATAACGTAAAATTATCGAGCCGCGATATATGCCCTTGGCTTTTTGTCGACGGACGATGTTCCGGCGCTCGGCCGTCAGCGTGCGATGCCGCCGTATGAAGTCCGCCCAAGCTCTGGCTATCGCCCACGCGTTGCGCGGCTTGCCCGACAGCAGATGCACGAGCGCCTCCGCTCCGTCGCACAGCGGTCGCAGCAGGGCGCAGAGTATGCGCTGTCCTTGCGGTGCGCATTTGAGGATCATTGCGAGATTATTACGGTGGTTGAGATATAGCTTACGTGGCGAGACGGGCAGCGTGCCGCCGCCGAGGTGGTAAACGACGCTGCGCGGCTCAACCATTATGCGGTAGCCTGCCAGCTGCATGCGCCAGCATAGGTCTATCTCCTCCATGTGCGCGAAGAACGACTCGTCGAAGCCTCCGAGTTCATGAAACAGCGCGGCGCGGCAGGCCATTGCGGCGCCGCTTGCCCAAAACACCTCGCGAGGGTCGTCGTACTGGCCGCAGTCGCGCTCGGTGTATGACAGCATCCGCCCGCGGCAGAACGGATAGCCCAGAATATCGATGAAGCCGCCCGAGGCTCCGGCATACTCGAATCGGTCGCGCTGCTCTGCGGACAGCAGTTTAGGTGCTACGGCTCCTATGCTGTCGTCTGTTTCGAGCATGCGCAGCAGCGGCTCGGTCCAGCCGGGCGTTACCTCGACATCGGAGTTGAGCAATATGTAATAGCGGCTGCCGATTTGCCTCAGGGCGCGGTCGTAACCCTCGGCGAAGCCATAGTTGCGGTCGAGACGGACGATGCGCACGGTGGGGTAGGTGCGCTCCACCCACTCGACGGAGTCGTCCGTCGAGCCGTTGTCTGCCACGACGATATCCGCCTCGGGCGGCGTGCATTCGACCACGCTGCCCAGGAAACGGCGCAGATGCGCGATGCCGTTCCAGTTGAGTATTACTACGCTCAGTGAAGACATTCTCCCGGTGTTCGTATCTGTTTCCAACGACGGTGCGACCACAGCCACAGCTCGGGACAATCCTCGATGACCTGCTCCAAGGCGCGGGCATAACGCACCGTCAGCTCGTGGTCGCCGACCGTCTCGCTGCCGTCGTATAGTTTTTTCATGTACATTTCATATATGCCTCGGCGCACGCGCTTCATGTAGGCGAAGTACATCGGCATACCGAATCTCACGGCCAGCTGCTCGGCTCCGTCGGCGAATATCGACTCCTGATTGAGGAACCGGAACCAGTAGGCGTCTTTCCGGCGGAACGGGTTCTGGTCGGCTATCAGGCCTATCGACAGGTTGCGGCCGTCGTGGCGGTGGCGTATGTAGTAGCGTATGCACTCGTCACGCGGCACGAGAGTCGAGTTTTCGCAGCGGCGCATGCGCAGGAACAATTCGTCGAGAATAGAGTTCTCCAACGGATGATAGATGCTCATCAACGCATGTCCCTGATCGTAGAGCGCTACCGCCGTGAAGTACTCCCAGCATCCGTAATGCCCCGAGACCAGCACCACGTCTCGTCCCTCGGTGTCTGCTGCATACTCCGCCGCGCCGGGGAATGACATGTATCTTTTCTGTCGTTTGCTGCTTATGCCCGTAACGCTAAGCGTGTTGATGAACTGTTCGGCCAGAAACGAGTCGTACCGCCGGGCTATGCGCCGCAGCTCGTGCTCCTCCTTGTCGGGGAACGAGTTGCGCAGGTTGGTCATTACCACGCCCCTGCGGTAGCGGATAACGTAGTGCATGACGAAATATATTATCTCCTGCAAGACGTAGTAGCGTATGATGCGAGGCGTGACGGCGACCGTGCGGCAGAGCAGCCACAGCACCCCGACGCAGCATCTCTGCATGATGTTCAGCTCATGTTTGTTGTTGTCGGCAGCCATACTTATTCAGCCTCCTCGTCGGCGTCGCGTTGCTCGGCCGAAGCCTTTTTCGACGGTTTGCCGGCCACGACGATGACAAATTCGCCGCGCGGTTCGTTGCGGCGGAAGTGATCGATCGCCTCGGCGAGCGTGCCGCGCACCGTCTGTTCGAACTTCTTGGTTATCTCCCTTACTACGGCCACCTGACGCTCAGCGCCCATTGCTTCGGCGAGCTGTTCGAGGCACTTGACCACGCGGTAGGGCGATTCGTAGATGATGATCGTGCGCGGTTCGTCTGCGAGTGCCGCAATGCGTTTTGCACGACCCTTTTTCTGTGGCAGGAATCCCTCGAAGCAGAATCTGTCGCACGGAAATCCGCTCTGCACCACGGCCGGAATCAGAGCCGTAGCGCCCGGCAGCGTCTCGACCTCGATGCCCTCCTCGACGCAGGTGCGCACCAGCAGAAATCCCGGATCGGAGATGCCCGGCGTACCGGCATCGCTTACCAGAGCTACGTCGCGTCCGCCGGCTATGGCATCGGCGACCTGCCTGACAGTCGCATGCTCGTTGAACTTGTGGTGCGAGTACATGCGTTTCTCGATGCCGAGATGTTTGAGCAGTACTGCGCTCGTGCGCGTGTCCTCGGCGAGGATGAAGTCTACCGACCGGAGGGTGTCTACGGCGCGAAGCGTGATGTCGTCGAGATTGCCTATCGGCGTGGGTACGATGTATAGTTTCGCCATAAGCTCTTATGACAGTTTGCGTTGTATGATGTCCGTCAGCAGGCGAGCACCGTCGCTGTCGGGGTTCCATGCGAAGTTTTCGACGATATATATCATACATTCGTCCAGATCGTCGAACTCGTCGAGCGTCGTAATCGTATCCTCGAACATCTGTTCGTTGCCGTTGAACAGGTCGCGTATCATCAAAAAGCGGTCGTTTATGCCTATTGCCGAGCGCAGTGAGTCGATGTGCGACGAAGCGACTGTCCGGGCGGTATGGTGCTCGCCGGCAAGGGTGTCGGCCAGCGTCGTTATACCGCCGCCCAGAACATCGGCAAGGCGCGTGGGCTGCTCTGCCGGCGGGGTTACGGGAGCCGAAAAGTGTTTGGGCTCGGGTGCGGGCTGCTCCGTTTCGCTCTGCGGCGACGCTGGCAGCTCGGTAATGACTTCGGCTGCAATTTCTGTCTGCTGTTCGTCCGGCATCTGCTCGGGTGCATCGTCGATGATCGGGGACGATGCCGGTACGCGGTAGGGCTCCGGGTCGCGCTCCGGAGACGGCGCAGGCTTCGGGTCGGGCATCGGTGCAGGTTTGGGCTCGGGTGCGGAGTCGAACTTTTTTGGATCGTCGTCGTAGAGCGATATCATGACGTTGCGGCGTCGTTTGGAGCGGACGGGTATCTGCTCCATATCGAACAGACCTGCCATGACCGATGCGTGCGGTGCCTGCGCGGGTGTTTGTACGGCCGGCTGTTCTTGTTCTTGTTCTTGCTCTTGTTCTTGCTCTTGCTCTTGTTCTTGCTCTTGCTCTTGTTCTTGCTCTTGTTCTTGCGGCTCGGCCGGCTGTTCCTGTGCTTCGATAGGGACACTCTCCGCTTCGGGCTCCGTCTGACTCTGCGTCATGCCGGTTTCGGGCAGATCCTCTGCGGACGACTCCTCTGCATCCTCTTCGACGGACTGAGGCATCATAGCATCATTCGCCTCTGCATCATGCTCCGTCGCAGGCTGCGCTTGGTCAGTCTCCGTACCGGCATCCTGCACCGCAGCCGCAGGTGCGCTCTCGTCCTCATGCGAGACCATGTCGCTCTCGGTCAGGCCGAGCAGGAGGTCTATGTCGAGCGGGTCGGCGATTATGCTCTGTCGGTCGGCGTCTTCGTTATCTGCCGCTTCGCTCCGTTCCTCGGCAGATTCGACGACTGTTTCTGCGACGGTTACTTCGGCATGCTCCTCGGTCTCGACCGGCTCCCCGGCCGGCTCTTCGGCAGCTTCCTCGACCGGTTCGACCGCTGTCACTATTATTTCGTCGGACATACGATCGTGCTCGGGCATGTCTGCCGGCTCGGTTGCTGGTGCAATGTCGCCGGGCGTCGCCGCCGACAGCGATTCGTATATAGAGCGGAGGTGTTCGAGGGCTATATCCCTCTCTATTGCGTTCATACGCCCCTCGGACCATCCGTCGACGATCGAGGTAAGGCGCACGAGTTTCTGTTGAATATCTTGCAGTGTCATTGCCGTATGTATAAATTCACTCCAAAGATAGTGAATTATTTACTAATATTCAAAGATGCCGGAGCTAATATCGGCCGGCGGCGGCGTTGCGGAATTTGGGCGTGATGCCTATGTAGAATCCGAAATTCATGCGCGGCATGGGATGCGACAGCACCGTCTCGTACTCCTCGTCGAGCAGGTTGCGTATGTCGAATCTCAGCGACAGGTCGAGTGGCCGTGTCGCGATGCGGCGTTCGAGCGACAGGTCGCTCATGTAGTAAGGCTGCACCGAGTCCGATATGCGCAGATCGTTCGACGAAGTGGTGTGGCGTTCGCTATAATGGTTCCACTTGTAGACGATCGACCATTTGCGCCAGTCGAGCCTTACGGTGGCCGAGGCGGAGTATACCGGAATGTAGGGCAGCTGTTTGCCGATCGAGGCGTCGTTGACCGATACCGGGTCGCCGTGGTTCACGGCGTGCGTGACCGTATAGAGCCCGCTGGCCTTCAACGACCAGTCTTGCGACCATGTTACCGACAGCGATGCCCGCAACTCGATGCCGTAGCTGTGCACCCGCTTGATGTTGAGCGGTGTCCAGAAGCCTTTGGGCGTTGCGCGCCAAAGGATCCAGTCGTCTATATAGGAGTCGAACCAAGTCGCTGCCGCCGAGAAATCGAGCCGTTGCCGGCGCACATGCGTCGAGAGTCCCGCATCGTACGATATGCCCTTTTCGGGTCGTAGATCGGGGTTGCCTCCCGGCATGAAGTAGAGGTCGTTGAGCGTGGGGTAGCGGTAGTTGCGTGTGACGGAGCCTTTGAGCGTAAGCTCTCCGCGCTTCGAAAGCAGCGCGTCGACGTAGAGTGCCGGCACGGGCGGCGTGAAGCTGTCGCCGTACATATCGTCGCGGACACAGGCGGCAAGACCTATGCGCTCCGTAGGCTTGTAACGTATCGACGCGTAGGCCGATACCTCGGCGCGCGCCTCCTTGTAGCCTATTACGGCGGACGATCCGTCCTGAACTATTACCGAGCGGTCGATGCTCTGCACGAAGTGCTGGTTGAGTGCGATGTCGGCCGTAAAGAGCCATTTGTCCGACAGCGCATACTCGATGTCGGCCTTGGCGAAGAGCGAGTTGACGTAGCTCTGCGAATGTATGCCCTCGCGCATCTGCTCCCCTGTGCCCGTCAGGTCGTAGCTATATGTGTAAAGCATGTCGGTGTAGGTGTATCCGGCGCGTGCGCCTGCCTTGAACGAGCCGCTTATCTTCTCCCACGATACTACGGCGCGCAGCGTGTTTTCGTTCTGACGCGTGCGGGTCGACGAGTCGTCGCGGTAGTCGGCCGATATCTTCGGAATGCCCCTGCGCGAGGACATGTACCATGCCGCAAGACCTATGCGGTGGCCGCTTCGCGTGTTGTGATACGCCTCCTGCAAGATATGGAAATCCGCGAAGTCGGCCGAGCGGTTGCGGTCCTCGACGTATCGGCTGCCGACCACGTTGCCCTCGGCGTCGTATACCGGCTGTTTGATCTTGTGGTAGTTGGTGTAGCGGAAATCGTTGTCCGACGACGAGTACAGAATGCGCGTCGATGCTTTCCAGCGGTCGTTGCCATAGGAGGCGCGCAGAAACTCGTCGTATGTCGAGAACGACCCTATGCCCTGTACGTAGCGAAGCGACAGACCATGCTCGTCTGCCGGACGCGTCGAGAGCGTGACGGCACCTCCCAGACCGCCCCCCGATACGCCGACCGAGCCGGCGCCGTGGTACAGCTCGGCATCGTCGACCAGATATGCCGGTATATACGAGAAGTCGACCATGCCCAGCATCGGCGAGTTGAGCGACATGCCGTTCCACGTCACTTTGGTATGCGACGGTGCCGTGCCGCGCATCGAGGCTGTCGCCATGGAGCCGCGGCCGTAGGACTTTATGAAAACCGGGGTGTTCTGAGTGAGTATGTCGGCCACCGAGAGCGATATGCTCTCTTTGAGCACCAGCGAATCCATTTTGGTGGATTGTATGCCGATCTGCTTCAACGGCCTGTGGCCGACGATCTCGACACCCTCGATGTCGATCGTATCGGAGTGCTGTGCTGAGGCTGCGGCCGGCAGCAGGGCTGCGAGCGCGGCGGCAAGAAGCGTGCGGATGGTCGATGCTATCGTCATGGCCGTTTGAAACAGAATGCTCCGGGCGTGATGCCCACTTCGAAGCTGTCGATCTCGGCGCCTTCGGACGAGTAGCGGTATACGACGCCCGGCTGCTGGTAGTCTATGGCGTCGGCGACGTATATGTCGCCGCTCAGCGGATCGACGGCAAGACCGTAGTAGATCGTACCGGTGTTCTGGACTATCGGCTTGGCCGGCAGATTCTCGGCCGTAACGTCCATAGCCCAGATGTCTTTGTTGATGAAGTATATGCGTCCTCCCTCGCCGTCGATTGCAAGCTCCGAGGGAGAGTCGCCCTCGAAGAACGTGAAACGGCGTTCGATACGCCGCGTCGCGGGGTCGATGCGGTATAGCGACGGCGCTTCGCAGCCGTAGGGGCTCGTGGGAAAACCGCCGTCGGTAATCGTCCACAGTTTTCCGTTGCGGTCGATGACCATGGAGGTGGGTTGGATGCCTACCTCGATGCGGTCGACGACGGTGTCTGTACGAGTGTCGATTACAAGGATGCTGTTGTCGTATGACCAGCAGTTGGTAAATACGTAGTCGCCCCACTGCACCATCTGCTCGGTCGAGGGGTGGTCGCCTGTTTCGATATGGCCGACGATGCTGCCGGTGCGCGGATCGTAAACGGTTATGCGCGGATCGTAAAGGTCGCTGATGTAGGCTTTGCCGTCGTCGACGAAGTGTATGTATCGCGGCGAGGTAAGCCCCTCGATAGTGCCAGTTATGACGAATGTGTCGGGATCGATTATAAAGACGATGCCCGAGTTGTTGACGACGACATATCCCCGGCCGTCGTGTATGGTCATCGACTGCGCCACGTCGCCCAAGTCGGCGCCGTTGGCGCGGCGGAACACACGGTTTTCCACCTTCCGCTCCTCGATATTGTAGTACGAGAGCGACGCGTTGCCGTACATGAAGTTGCCTTCGCACGTGATGAACAGACCGAGCGAGTCGTCGTATATAGGTTCGGGCTCGGTGGCGCCGAAATCCATGCACGAGGCCGCGCATAAGGCGGATAGGAGTATGGCCAGAGGACGTCTCATCGGCGCTGGGTTATTTCATAGTGTTGTCGGTTACGCGCTCTATCTCGGTCGATATCTCTCCCAGATGTCCGCACTTGTCGAGAACGGCCGTCTGTATCTTCACGAAGTCGATCCATTGCAGATCGGCGGGCGAGCCGTCTGCCGTGACGGCGTTCGACAGACTGTGGTATGTCGTGCGACTGCGCGATAGGGGCGTGAGCGTCGGGTCGTCGGAGGGCGTCCACTCCTCTATGCGGTCGCAGCCGTAGTTATCGGCATATCCCCAGCCGTAGGGCGAGGCCACCCAGTACTCCATGGGTTTGTCGGTGTCGAGCAGCACGCGGCTCGCAAGGCGGGTGCCGTAGAGGGTCATAGCCGACGCTTCGACCCATAGGGGATAGTAGTACTCCTGATTGTGGAACGAGGCCAGATAGTCGACCGTGCCCCGCTCGCCGTCGATCGACTCCCAGTGCGTGGCCGAGTGCGGTGCCGTCGGCCGGGTGTATCTTACGGCATGCCTCTGCCGTGTCTCGGGCTTGCCGCTCTCGGAGCCTTTCAGCTCGAACCATTCGTCGTCGGGCAGTCCGTTGCCGTTGGTGTCCTGCATGACCCATATTATCCCCGGCTCGGACGACGTGTCGATCTGGTTGCCCGTAACGGCCAGCTCGTTTCCTGTGCCGGCGGCGACGCTGTGGTCGAAACCGACGACGATATATCCGCCCCACGAGCCCAGCGAGACGAACTTGCCGGCCGAAAGACGCGCCTGCGCATAGGCTGTCGCCTGCTCGTAGGTGGCTTGTCCGGCGAAGCCGCCCTTTTCGATGTCGTTGATGAACTGTCCCGGTGCGGGGGTGTAGTCGAATACCTTGTCGGCATGCGGCGAGCTCGACGCGTCTGCGGGACGCATCGCCGGCTCATCGCAGCAGACGACTGTAAAACGTACCGTGCCGCGTCGTGCGCCGCGACGCTCGATATGGCGTGTGATGCGGTCTGCGCTCTGGGCGATGTCGCTGAGCGTAAACGATATTTCGGTCTGGCCTGCGGCCTGCGGCGTAAATACGAACGAGGGGTCGGTCGATACCGTCTGTCCGTCGATGTTCCATTCGAATGTCGGTGCGATGCCGTTCCAGATATAGGGGTGCAGCTCTACGCTGCGACCCGCAGCGACATATCGTCTCAGCGGGTCGGCCTGATAATAGGAGGCTTCGAAGGTCGCGTCGGCAGCTATGCCGTCGACTACTTCGACCGTAAACTCTATGCGGTCGCTGCCGTCTTCGTTTTCGTTTTTGGCCTCGAATGCCATGTCGTAGCGTCCCGTCCCGCTCTGCATGAACAGATATTCACGGCTTCGGGCGACAGTCTCTGTGCCGATGAACCATTCGTATTCAGTATCATCGTCGGCATTGGCCACGTCCGGAGAGAACGTATATTCGCTGCCGGCGAGCAGGAGCAGCCCCTCCGGGGGCAGATCGAGCGAGATGACGGGCGGCGCCGCGTCGAGAACCGAGAGGGTTATGTCGGCCGACGAGGTGCCGGCGTCGTTGGCTGCGCTGATACGTATGTCGTAAAATCCCGATCGGTCGAAGACGCAGCTGAGGGTGGCCGAGCGCGATAGTATCTCGCCGTTGCAGCTCCACAGATATACGGTCGAGGCATCCACGTTCTCGTACTCGGGTGCGAGACGGAACTCCCTGCCGGCTTTCACGCTGTAAGCCACCGTGCCCCCCTCGAAGCGTATTACGGGCTTGCGATCCTCGACGATAAGGGTGTTGCTGCTGTTGCATGCGGCAAGGCAGAATGCCGCGAGCAGGATCGATGTTCCGAAAAATGTTTTCATTGCGTTAAAATCAAAAAGTTACGATATGCCCCATTCGCCGCAGGGCGTATCATAAAAATTTGTCCGGCAGGTCTTCTGACTCGTTTCGAACGGTGCGCCTTCCCGACTCGTGTCAGTGGCAAAGAGTGCATCGTTCCTGATAGAAACACACAGCAGCGGGAACTGTACGGGATTCTCACCCGATTCCCTTTTGATCCGTCGGGGCGGTCGTCGCCGCCCGTGGAACCGAACGTTGTGCAAAAGTAGCAATTTTTTTCATTATAATGCGGTGCGGCATATTTTTTATCGTGCGGGAGAGCTGTGAGCCGTAAACAAAATGACGACCGCAGGATATCTCCGCGGTCGTCATTTTTATCCGGAATGGGATGTTTCCGGCATGGCCGATCGATCGGCCGTCGCCATTATTTATATTCGAATGCGACGCTGCCGCCTATCGGGCAGACGATGCAGTTCTTGACGGGCGTCTGCTTGTCGGCATCGGGGTTGGTAACGAAGATCAGCACTTTGCAATTCTCGATCTTCCACTTGCGGTCGATGTTGATCGTCTGCACGATGTTGCCGGTCTTGCCGGCCTCGATCGTGCCTATCTCCGTGCCGGTCAGTATCGACTGGTTGCCGGCGGCTGCTCTGACGGCATTGTTGTGGATGTTGTGCTCGTCGCTCTGGGCGCCGTACTGCATGGCATTGATCTTGTCTTCGAGGATCCATGCGCCGACACGGTATGAACCCGTGACGGCAGCCTTGACGCTGGCGTTGATGATGATCTGTGCCGAGGTGGCGCTCACGGCCGCAGTAATACCTGCCTCGGGCGTTGCTACGGCGTTGTTGTCGAGCAGCTTTTTGAGGTTGTTTACATTGGCCGCTACCGAGCTGTTATTTACGCCGAGGTTCTTGTTCAGATCCATCGATATGTAAGGATAGCTGCCCGTGCCGTAGAGTCTGCCGATATTTTTCGATAAGGCCGAGTACATCGGATCGCTCGTATTGTAAGAGTGCGATGCTGCGAGGCAGTACTGGCTACTGTATTCGGAATCTTGTGCGAGCTGTGCCAGCGCCGACATCATGTAGGGACAATAGCCGCAGTCCGTGCCCGTATGCTGAATCATCAGATGACGGTGTGCGAAATTGGTGCTCGCGGGGTTGGGATCGGCCGGAAGCTCAGGAACTTCGGGCATGGCCTTGATCGTTATATCGTTCGAGACGTTGGGACCGTAAGCCGCATAGAATCTGTACGAACCCTCCATTTCGGTGGTAAACTCATTCGAGGGCAGGGGATTCGACTGGCCGGCCAGATATATCGTAGCCTGTCCGGTAACGTCGATCTTCTCCCCTCCCTCTTCGGTCATCTCGACGTTGAATGTAACGGCATCGGTGCCGTTGCTCGTTATAGCGTCTTTCGATGCGGTCAGTAAGAGATTGCCACGCTTGGGCGGTTCGGGCTGATCCGTGTCGCTGCCGCCGCACGATACCGAGATCGTGGCTGCTGCTGCGAAAAATGCCAAAAGTTTGATTGATTTCATAGATCGGGATTTTATTAAAATAATAATTGTTTCGGTTTGTACGGCGGTATTGCAGTAGGGTATCGGTTACTGCTTGCCGAGAGACTTGATCTTCTCGAACAACTCAGCCTCGCTGCCGGGCGTGTATCCCGAGTGGGAGTATACGATCTTGCCGTCGGCATCTACGACGAAGGTGTGGGGTGTGAGCGATACCTGCATGGCGCGCTTGAACTCCTGGTTCTTGTCGTAGAGACAGATGAACTCCCAGCCGTTGCCGCGGGTCATGGCGCGGGCGCGGCCTACCGAACGACTGTCGTCGGTAGATATGGCGACCACCTCGAAATCGGCCTCTTCGAGCCACTCTTCGAGCTGTTCGTTTATGGCGTTCAACTCCATGATACAGGGCTTGCAGGTGGTAGACCAGAACGAAATTATCATCGGCTTGCCCCCTATGAGGGATTTGGTCGAGACGGTCTCGCCGCTCTGGTTCTCGATTCCGACATCGGGCAGCGTTTGTGCCGGCAGGCTCGATGCCAGACCGAGCGCAAGGATCATAAGAAATAACTTTTTCATGACTGTTTTTATTCGTTTTGTAAATTACGTGCGGGTTCATCGCACCTCTTCGCAAGCGCAAGTTAGCGAATAAATCTCAAAAAAAGTTATGTCTGTGCGTTTTTTTATATCGGGAGGCGGCTTTTGTCCATTGGCAGGCGTCAAATAGTTTGTATTGCAAGAAGCATGGCCGCCATACCGATCGCAAAGTCGATGCCCGTCGCGGGCAGGGTGCGGTGCCGAAAGTGCACGAGTGCCGTCGAGACTATGCCCGAGGCGATTAAAAATGTATAGAGTGCACCGATCCAGATGCCGCCGACAGAGAGTGCGAGTACGGATGCAAAGGCGGTGCAGGCACCGCACAGCAGCACGTGGCAGTATGTTCTGCGCAGAGCCGTCGAGATCGATGCTGCGATCCATGCGGCGGCCAGACCGCCGGCAAGAGGCGTTACGGGGGAGAAGGCGTGTTCGGCTCCGAGCAGCGATGCGGCCGCAGACATGGTTGCGGCGTATGCAAGGTAGAGCCATTTGGCGTATAGCGGATCGACGGAGGCGCGGCGAGGGGTTTTGAGCCGCAGTCTGAGAGCGACATTAAGCGTCGCCGGCATCAGCAGCAGCGGTATGGAGAGTGTCGACAACGCTGACAGACGGTAGTGCAGAGGCATGCCCGTCAAGAGTGTCGAGCCGGCAAAGAGCATTGCGGCTACGATGTACATCGGCGTAAGAAGCGGGTGCATCGCGAGTATGACGATGCGGCATAGGGTTTGGGTCATTGTCGGGGTAGGTTCGGTCGTTTTCTGCCTCAGATCTGCTTGCGCATGCGTGCCACCGGTATGTCGAGCATCTCGCGGTACTTGGCCACCGTGCGCCTTGCGATGCAGTATCCCTTGGCGTTGAGGATGTCCATAAGATTCTCGTCCGTCAGCGGATGACGCTTGTCCTCCTGATCGATGCAGTCCTGCAAAATCTTTTTTATTTCGTAGCTCGACACCTCCTCGCCCGACGATGTCTGCATGCCTTCGGAGAAGAGCGATTTGAGGAGTATTATGCCGAACGGCGTCTGTATGTATTTGCTGTTGACGACGCGCGATATGGTCGATACGTCGAGGCCGGTGCGGTCGGCTATGTCTTTGAGGATCATTGGACGCAGCTTGCTCTTGTCGCCATCGACGAAGTACTCGCGCTGAAAGTCGAGTATCGTGCGCATCGTGCGCATGAGCGTGTCGTGACGCTGTTTGATCGCCGAGATGAACCACTTGGCCGAGTCGATTTTGCTCTTGACGAACTGTATCGCCTCGCGGTCCTTCTCCTTGACCGTGCCGTCGGGCGAAACCATGTCGCGTATCATCTCCTTGTAACGGCGGCTGATGCGTACCTCGGGTATGTTGCCGGCGTTAAGCGTCAGACGCAGCTCGCCGTCGGAGTTGTCGAGTACGAAGTCGGGTACTATGTAGGGCGTCGTGTCGCTGCCTCCCTCGGTGTAGAGATTGCCTGGTTTGGGGTAGAGGCACTTGATCTGCTCTATGGCGTCGCGGAACTCGTCCTCGGTTATTTGAAGGCGTGCCATGAGACGTTCGTAATGTTTCTTGGCGAATGCGTCGAAATACGATGTCAGTATTTTCAGCGCCAGCCGCTTGGCGTGTGTGTCGATTCTCACTTGGCGCATCTGCAACAGCAGACACTCCTGCAAGTTGCGCGCTCCGACGCCGGCCGGTTCAAGCTCGTGTATGATGCCCAGTATGCGCTCGATCTCCTCGACCGTTACCTCGATGCCCTGCGAGAAAGCCATGTCGTCGCTGAGCGACGACAGGTCGCGGCGCAGATAACCGTCGTCGTCGATGCTTCCGACGATATACACCGCTACGGACATCTCCCGCTCGGTCAGCGAGCGGAACCGCAGCTGCTCGATAAGGTACTCCTGCAACGACCGCCCCTCGGTAATGTATACCGGACGCTGCTTGTCGTCCTTTGAAAAGTTGTTGATGCGCGACTTGTACGACGGGGTGTCGTCCTCCTTGCCGATGTAGTCCTCGACGGAGATCTTCTCGGGCATCTGCTCCTCGTCGGACGGCTCCTCCTCTTCCAGAACGATATTCTCCTCTATTTCGCGTTTGATGCGTTGTTCGAGTTGCATGGTGGGCAGTTCGAGCAGTTTTATCATCTGTATCTGTTGCGGCGAGAGTTTGGTCTGCAACGATATCGTCTGTTGGAGATTGGTACCCATTGTCGTTATTTTAATATATACGTGTACTGCGTGTTTGTTAAAAATGCGAACAGTCCGACCACAGGCAGACCGTTCGCATCAGTCGTTCAAAGACCGCGCGGGCGCGACCGTCAGAACTCGGCGTTCTTCGGCGTTCGGGGGAACGGAATGACATCGCGGATGTTGCTCATTCCCGTCACGAACAGCAGCAGACGCTCGAAGCCCAGTCCGAATCCCGAGTGCGGAGCCGATCCCCAGCGACGGGTATCGAGATACCACCACAACTCGCGTTCGTTCATGCCTAACTCGTTTACTCTTGCATAAAGCTTGCCAAAGTCGGCCTCACGCTCCGAACCGCCGATAATTTCTCCGATCTGCGGGAAGAGCACGTCCATTGCGCGCACCGTTTTGCCGTCGGCGTTCTGCTTCATATAGAATGCCTTGATCTCCTTGGGATAGTTTATAAGGATTACCGGACGCTTGAAATGCTCCTCTACCAGATAGCGCTCGTGCTCCGATTGCAGGTCGCATCCCCAGCTGCACGGGAACTCGAACTTGCGTCCCGACTCTTCGAGTATCCGTATGCCTTCGGTGTAGTCGAGGCGCACGAAGTCGTGGTCGAGAACGAACTGCAAACGCTCCAACAGCCCCTTGTCCCACATCTTGTTCATAAATTCGAGATCCTCGTGGCAGTTGTCGAGCGCATAGCGGATTAGGTATTTGAGGAAGTCCTCGGCAAGATCCATGTTGTCGTCAAGCTCGTAGAATGCCATTTCGGGCTCGATCATCCAGAACTCGGCAAGATGTCGCGGCGTATTGGAGTTCTCGGCGCGGAACGTCGGACCGAACGTATAGATCTGTCCGAGCGCCAGAGCGCCCAGCTCGCCTTCAAGCTGACCCGATACGGTCAGGCTGCACGGCTTGCCGAAGAAGTCCTGTGAATAGTCGATGCGTCCCTCGTCGGTGCGGGGAGGATTGTCAATATCGAGCGTGGTCACGTTGAACATCGCGCCGGCACCCTCGCAGTCCGAAGCGGTAATCAGCGGCGTGTGCAGGTAGTAGAATCCGTGCTCGTTGAAATATTTGTGGATCGCGAAAGCCATTGCGTGGCGTATGCGCAGTACGGCACCGAAAGTATTGGTGCGCGGACGCAGATAGGCTATGTCGCGCAGGAACTCCAACGAGTGTCCCTTCTTCTGCAACGGATATGTCTCGGGGTCGGCCGTGCCGTATACCTCGATGCTGTCGGCCTGCACCTCGACACCCTGACCCGATCCGGGCGATGCCACAAGACGTCCGTCGACACGGATGCAGGCACCCGTCGTGACGGGTTTGAGTTGCTCCTCGCCGATCTTGGCAAGGTCGACGACCACCTGTATGTTGCTTACGCACGATCCGTCGTTGAGGGCGATGAATGCCACGTTCTTGTTGCCGCGCTTGGTGCGTACCCAACCCTTGACGGTAACCTGCTCAGATCCGCCCTCCCGGCGGAGCAGAGCCGCTATTCTCGTATGTTCCATAACTTCTGCTTGTATTTATCGGGTTTTCCGTAAACTCGTACCGGCATGCGATACGAACGACAAAATTACTAAAAAAATTATAAACGATTGCACTCTGACGAGTTTTTTATACCTTTGTTTCCGAATAAAAGAGAGTGCCATGTTAAGCTCTACGTACCGATACATATCCCTTTTGCTTACGGCTGGCTTCGCTGTGGCAGGCGTGGCGGCGCAGCCTGCCCGCGTCTACCGAGCCGAGTTCGTGACATACGACAAACGCGAAGACGCCCGTCGCGGCGTGCGCGACAATATCGAGAAGTATATCGACATCTCGCCTGCACTCGTGTCTATGGGCGGCGGGGATGATGCCAAGATGATCTTCGAGCAGCAGTTCGACGTGCCGGCATCGTGGAACGACTACAACGCCTATCTGCATCTGGAAAATGTCGGCTGGGCATATTCGGTCGATATAAACGGCCGCGAGGCGGCGCATGTCGAGGATGCGCTGACGCCGGCCGATCTGTTCGTATCCCCCTATCTGGTGCAGGGACGCAACGTGCTGAGGGTGCGTTATACGCGACCGTCGTGCGATGAGTTGCAGCGGGGTATCGAGCCTGTCGGGCGCGACCCGTTCTCGGGCAGCTACATCTTCGCGCAGCGTCGGCTGGGCATCTACGACTTCTCGATATCGCTCGAACCCGATTCGCTGAGGCGCTTCGGCATATTGAAGCTCGACGTTGTGGTCGACAACTCGTTCGACTTCGAGGAGACGGCAAGCATCGGTTTCGACATATACTCGCCCGCAGGCAAGCTGTTGGAGTACAGCGTCAACGACATAACCGTCGCCGGCCACGGCCGCGACACGCTGCGTTTCAGCCCGTATATATACCATACCAACGAAAACCGTTGGACGCCGGCGCGGCCTCTGCTCTACGACGTTATGCTGTACGTAAAGCGCGACGGCATTCTGAGGGAGTATATACCGCTGAGGGTGGGATTCGGCCGCACGGAGTTCGCCGACGGCCGCATCGTCCGCTTCGATGCGCCGCTGACGCTCAAACGCGAGCGCTACAATGCCGCCGCCGACCGCCGCACCACCGAGACGCAGATCAAGGCGTTGAAGGCCAAGGGCGTCAATACGTTGTGCCCCGACTATCCGCAGCCGACATGGTTCTACGACTTGTGCGACGCGACGGGCATGTACGTAATAGACCGCGCCTCGATCAACGCGCCCGACAGACATCTCGACCGCAGCGTGGGCGGTACGCCGTCGAACGATCCCGAGCTTGCGGACGAGTATCTGTCGCGTGTCAAGGCCATGTACGGCCGTGCGCGAAACCATACGTGCGTGATAGCTTTCGCTCTGGGCGGCGACGACTCGGGCAACGGATACAATATGTACAAGGCCTACGAGTGGCTTAAATCGACGGGCGATCATCGTCCGGTGATTTACGGCGACGCCGACGGCGAGTGGAACAGCGACATCGAGCTATGACGGTCGAGCTGTTGGTCATAGGCAAGACCGACTCGGCGGAGGTCGGTGCGCTGGTTGCGATGTATTCGAAGCGGATCAGCCATTATCTGCGCTTTGCCATAACGACGCTGCCCGACGTGCGTACCACGCGCTCTACCACGGCGCAGCAGCAGAAGCGGATCGAGGGCGAGGCTATACTCCGACAGATATCCGACGGCGACTATGTCGTGCTGCTCGACGAGCGAGGCTCTCAGATGCGGTCGACGGAGTTCGCGTCGTGGTTGCAGAAGCGCATGAACAGCGGTTTGAAGCGTCTACTGCTGGTCATAGGCGGTGCATACGGCTTCTCGGACGATGTCTATGCACGTGCCGATGCCTGCATGTCGCTGTCGAAGATGACCTTCTCGCATCAGATCGTGAGGGCGATTTTCGCCGAGCAGCTCTATCGCGCCTGCACGATCATCAACAACGAACCCTACCACCACGAATAAGGGCGGTTTGCGGATTCGATAAAAAGGGCTATATTTGCCGCGAATATTAAGTATTTGCACGTTTTCTTCGAGCCGGGTGCCGCCCGCATGCGAGCTGCCGAGGCAAAGAAAAAGTCGAAAAGAAATTCAGCGTTTATGCGTCTATTCGGATATATCTTCGCGATATTGTCGGCGACGATACTGACGGTCGGTTGCGGCGAGGATCGGACGTTGGTCTTTCCCGAGCCGCCCGACAAGCCGGTAACGCCGCCCGACAAGCCCGACGATCCGGATGATCCCGAGCTGCCCGGAGAGCCGGTCGAGCCTCTGCCCGGCGAGGAGTGGGGCGACGAGCGGGACTTCGTCTTCGATATGGAGGCACTGCCGGAGATACGCGTGACGGTGCCTCTCGACGAGTGGAACGCCCTGCTGGCCGAGTACGACAGCAACAACAAGACCGACATGTATATACGTTGCCGTGCGGAGTTCACGACCAAGGGCGAGCGCTATGAAATAGCCGATGCCGGACTTCGCCTCAAAGGCAACACGTCGCGACGTCGTCCCGAGCAGGGCGGCGGTTCGCATCGCGGCGAGCACACCGAGTGGAACCACTGCCATTTCATGCTCAATCTTCACAAATTCGTCAAGGACGAAGTGCATACGGTGCGCGGCGTGCGCAAGCTGCATTTGAAGTGGTTCAAGGACGACAGCTCGTATTGCCGCGAGATATATTGCTACGATCTGTTCCGCCGCTACGGGGTGTGGACGGCCGCCATGAGCAGCTACTGCCGCCTATGGCTGCGTGTCGAGGGCGACGCCGCCGAAACCTATTACGGAGTATACGCGATGTTGGAGGCGGTCGACGACCGTTTCGTCAAGATGCGCAAGGAGCGTTTCGGCTCCCACCGTCACAATCTGTGGAAGTGCCGCTACGGCGCTTCGCTCAACTTCGACCGCGACGCCGGTGCCCGCATAGGCTTCGACGACGGCTCGGGCCAGGACTACACCTATGAATTGAAAACCAATACCGAGAACTTCGCGGCGGCTAAGGCGCAGCTGCTTAGTTTCATGCGGCAGCTTACCTCACGCAGCGGACGCGATTTCCACGACTGGATCGCGCAGGTGTGCGACGTCGAACTGCTGCTGCGCACCTATGCCGTCAATGTCGCTGTGGGCATGTGGGACGACTATTGGAACAATACCAACAACTTCTACATATATTTCAACTCCGACGATCCCGACCGTTACGAATTTTTCTTCATCCCTTACGATTACGACAACACTCTCGGCACGTCGTCGTCGTGCGGCGTGCAGGACGATTCGGCGCGGCACCCGCCGTTGGAGTGGGGCGATACGTCGGTCGCGCCGCTGATAGGCAAGCTGCTCGCTTTCGACGACTACCGCAAGATATATGTCGATGCGTTGTACGAATTGTGCGATCCTGCGGCCGGTCTGCTCTACTACGAGTCGAGCATCGGGCGCATACGCCGCTGGCAGGCTGCGATAGCGCCCTATGTGGAGAACGATACGGGGCAGGATATGCGCATCGAGGATCGTCCGGCGGCGTGGGGCAACCGGCAGGAGTATCGGCTGCTCGACCCGTCGCCAAATACTAACTTTTTCCGCCTGAAAGCCGCGTCGTTGCCGGCGCGATAGGGCGGTACGAACCAACCCGAAATGAAGAGTATCGACACTATCGTTACCGGCGATTTGATGTGGAGAATCGCACGCACGCGCCCGATGCTGCTGCTCTGGCGCATAGCACTTGTCTATCTGGCAATGGCCGTTTGCCGGTTGATTTTCTGGCTGTACAACCGCGACCTGATAGGCGCCATAGCACTCGATGAGGTGTGGGAGCTGTTCAAGGGGGCGCTTTTGATCGACACCTCGTCGATAGTATATACCAACTCGCTGTTCATCCTGCTCTCGATCCTGCCTCTGCCGATGAGGATCTGGGGCGGCGGGCGCTACCAGAGTGCGATGTTTCTGGTCTACGTGATGTTCAACGGCGCATTCATCATCGCAGCCAATATGGCCGATGCCGTATATTTCCACTATGCGCTCAAACGCTGCACCTCCGACGAGATCTTTTTCGCCGAAAACGGCAACACCTTTTCGCTCGTTCTCAAATTCGCCGTCGAAAACTGGTATATGGTGCTGCTCTCGCTCGCGATGATCGCGGCTATGGCGTGGGGCTATCGCCGCCGCCGCGAGTCGATCGACCTTACGCGCGGCGTTGTGCGCTACACGCTTCTGACGGTGGTCATGCTACTGGCCGCATGGCTGAGCATAGGCGGCATGCGAGGCGGCATGAACGGCATGACACGCCCCATAACTCTCTCCAATGCAATGCTGTATACATCCTCCTCAGCTAAGGCATATCTCATCATGAGCAATCCGTTCTGCGTGATACGTTCGGTGGATGCTCATCTGGAATATTGCCGTTATTTCGACGACGATGAACGTGCCGAGGCGTTGTTCTCACCGTCGCATTATCCCGAGGACTATACCTCGGAGATGTTCGGCCGCTACGAGGGATATAACGTCGTGTTGTTCATTTTGGAGAGTTTCTCGGCCGAACACTCGAAATATCTTTCGCCCGACCTCTATCCGGGCGATGAAGCGGGTCATACGCCTTTTCTCGACGAGTTGATGCAGCGCTCGCTGACCTTTACGCGGTGTTATGCCAACGGCTTGGTGTCGGTGGCCGCACCATCGTCGATATGGTGCTCGATACCCTCTTACGGCAAGCCTTTCATCCTCACGCCTTATGCGCTCGGCGAGTGTCGTCCCATGCCGCGCCTTTTGGCCGACAAAGGCTACGATACGGCATTCTTCTGCGGATCGGAGCGCGGCTCTATGGGCTTCGGTGCCTATGCTCGTCAGTCGGGCATCGACCGCCTGTACAGCATGGAGGATTTCGAAGCCGTACACGGTAACGGCGAGTTCGACGGATCGTGGGGTATATGGGACGAGCCGTTCCTGCAATTCATGGGCGAGCAGTGCTCCCGGATGCGCGAGCCCTTCTTTTCGACGGTTTTCACGCTGACTTCGCACCACCCGTTCGTCGTACCGAAGCGCTATCGCGACGTTCTGCCCGAGGGCTGCACGCGCAACCATAAGCCGGTTGAGTATACCGATATGTCGATTCGCCGCTTCTTCGAGCGTTTTTCGGGCGAGGATTGGTTCGATCGCACGATATTTGTTTTCGTCGCCGATCATGTTTCGAGCGAGAAGTTTGCCGAGCGGACGCGTCAGATACCCGGTACGCACCATATAGCCGGCTTTATGTACGTTCCCGACGGCAGCCTGCAACGGCGTTGCGAAAGTGTGGTGTCGCAGATCGATTTCGCCCCGACCGTGCTCGGACTTCTGGGTAACAGGGAGCCGTATTTCGGATTCGGGCGCGACATTCACAACGAACCCGGCCGACGTCCGTTCGTGCTGCTGCGGACATCGTTCGACTACACGATTTTGACAGACGATTATATTGTAGATTTCGATACTCGGAATGTAACGGGCGTCTACCGCTTCGACGATACACAGCGTGCCGATAACCTTATGCCAAGGGGTGGGGAGTCCGATGTCGCGTGGGCTGTCGAGCAGGCCAAGGCCTCCATACAGCAATATTTCGAGCATGTCGGTGCTATGAATTATTTGCCCGATGTTAGAGTTTCATCCGTTAAGCCTATCGGCGAAGGAGATATTGACAGCGCCTCTGAGCCGCAATGATGCGAAGGACTGCGATGCGGTCTTCGCCAATCTTTATATGTGGAGCCCGCACTACGGATACCAGTGGGCGTTGGCCGAGGGCTGTCCGGTAATACGCTGCCTCGTGCCCGACATATCCGATGCTTCTGTCGCACGAAGCGGATATTTCATCCCTGGCGCCGTGCCTGCTGATCTGAGCGCATTGGACGGCATGCTTTCCGATGACGCCTCGAAGCGCGGCGAGCCGTTGCGGCTGTACAACCTATCCTCCGAGACGGCCGCATACATCGCTGCCGAGGCGGGAGATTTCTATGCCGTCGACAGCATGCGGTCGCTCTCCGACTATATCTATTCGCGCGAGTCGCTTGCGACGCTTCACGGGCGCCGTTACCAGCCCAAGCGCAACCATATCAACAGATTCGTCTCGATGTTCGATTATTCGGTCGAGCCTCTGCGCGCCGCCGATGCCGTCGAGTGTCTGTCGCTGGCCGAGCGCTGGCGCGCAGAGCACCATACACTGCACAGCGCATGGGTCGAGAGGCAGGTATTGGAGCGGGCGTTCGCTGCATACGACGAATTGGGTCTGCACGGAGTCGCCTTGCGCGTCGAAGGCAGGCTTGCAGCATTCTCGTTCGGTTCCTACTTCGGACGCGGCGGACACATGTTTTGCGTGCATGCCGAGAAGGCCGATATCTCGTTCGAGGGCGTGTATGCCGTCGTATGTAACGAACTGGCCAAGTCGCTCGATCCTGAGTGCGATATCGTCGACCGCGAGGAGGACATGGGCATCGCCGGCCTGCGCCGCTCCAAGTCGTCGTGGCAACCGTTGGATATCGTCGACAAATATACGGCCGTCAGGCTCGACGGCGAGCAGATCGGCATAAGGCATCTGTGGGAGAGTGTCTTCGGCGACAGCCGACGCGATGTCGATTCCTTTCTTGTCAGGTATTATTCGCCCGAACGCAGTGTCGTCCGCTATCACGGCGATAGGGTAACGGCCATGGCGCATATCGTGCCTCTGACGACCCAGGCCGGACGTACGGCCTACATATATGCCGTTGCGACGGATCCGGCATTCCGGGGCCGCGGTCTGGCGCGGTCGGTGGTCGACGAATGTATCGCGCGTGCCCGTCGCGCAGGCTTCGATTCGGTGGCTTTGATCCCTGCCGAGGAGTCATTGAAGGGATTCTATGCCGCTGCCGGTTTCGGCGACACGGCCATGCCGATGACCTTTTCGGGCGACTACGATTTCGGTACGGGCGATCCCGCCCGCGACCTTGCGATGTGCCTTAAATTTTAGAAAAGATTGCTTTTTTGCGGCTGGCAGTAAAATAATTCTAAGAAAATTTGGAGGGGGGGGAATTTCTCTATATTCGCGACATGAATAAGTCAACCCATTTAATTATGAAGAAATTAGTTATTTCGATCGCGGCCGTATTGCTGTCTGTTTTTTCCATTAGCGCACAACCGCATAAGGTTTACTGCGAACTTCTCGGAACACAGAAATTGATGAGCACCAAATGTATTGTTCAAGTTGATTTCGGACAAGGCAAGACTACCTGGGGGCGTAGTGTACTCGTGGATGAAAATGGTAAGAGTCTTGTTTTCAATTCAATGATCGATGCTATGAACCATATGGGAAGGTTCGGTTGGGAACTCGAACAAGCTTATGTGGTAACTACGAACGGTCAAAATGTATACCATTGGTTGTTGAGCAAATATATCGATGACGGAGATTCGATCAGTGAAGGATTCAGAACGAAATTGCAGTATAAGAACGAAGTCATGGACAATGATTGTTCGGATATGAAATAGTGATATTCAAAGTCGAATTATTCGGCTACATTTATTATAAGTAGAATTTTTTTTGTCTAACTATTAATACAGTTATCTCGTGGGAATTATTGAAATCGTTGTAGGGCACATGGATGTGTCTGAGTCCATTATGCTGGCAGTATTGTTGATTTGCGGTATTTTGCAAGTAATTTTGTTTTTCAAAATTTGGGGAATGACCAATAATGTGAAACGTATATATTCATCTGTTGCCGATATCAATATCGTCAAAGAGATACACAAACACAACCCCGACATTGAACGGTTGCTCTTCGATGAGACATATAATCGTATGCTGTCGGTTTATAAAGTCGAATCGGAGAAAACCTCAGAATTGTTTGAACAAACTAAGACGAAATGCAAGATGTTATATGCAAAAGCCGGTATTAAATTTCCGGAAGTATTCGAATCTATTAATAACAAATCGGACTGGGAACGCAATTTCTCACTTGAAGGGTTTCTCGAATAACCTGTATCGGCAGTGAATATTTTTGTTGCTGGAAGATGTATTATCCCCGCTCTCGATCGGAGCGGGGATAATTATTGAATCGTATCACTCGGTGCGTCGCCATGTATCTTCACGATATGTCGTCAGCTCAGCTGCGACGGGTCGATTTCGGTTTTTACCTTGACGTATTTGTATCCTATGCGGTGCAGCTCCACGGCTACGCCGACTTCGAACATGACCTTGACCGTGCGGGCGAATATGTGGAATGCCATTGCGCTCTGCGCCTCGATGCGCTCCTTGCGAATCATGGCCAATGCGCTTTCCGCCGTCGAACGCACGCACTCTTCGACCGTTCGCGCACGGTCCGAGTCGAGCGGCATAGCCAGCAATACCTCCGTTACATACTCGTCCAGCGCGTCGAATCCGCGCGTCGAAGAGAGCATCGCATACCAATCTTCGGTCTGCGAGTACCGGTTCCAATCCTTATCCCACAGTACGGCGGCACCCATGCCGACATACATCGCCCATGCCACGGCTGCCAGGGGGTAGCGGGCTATCTGCGGCACGGCATCGGCCATGTAGCTCGGTGCCGCGGCGTGCCACTTTTCGTTGAGCTCCTCGACAGTGAGCAGCTGTCCGTCCAGCTTGCCGGTAGACGAGAGATTGCCGACGAGCATTTCGCGCAAGCGCCGTTCGTAGTCGGCGAGAAACTCTTTCTGCGTGTCTTCCATAATAATCGGGTTCTGTTGTTTTGTTGCAAAATTAAAAAAATATTCGCTTTCGCGCACCTTTTCTTCGCCTCGGCATAGCCGGAGCGGACTCGGCGGCGGCGCCCAGACTGGCGGATAGGGGCGTATTCGTGCTCCGCGCGGGGGCTTCGTCGAGGATGAAAACCTATACCGGAAAAAGTTTTTGGATTCGTTATCCGTTGCGTTTCGAATAAATTTATTAATTTTGGGAGTTGTAAATCGTGTTTAAAGGAAAATTTTAAGATCGTAAATGATCGTGTAACGAAAATATAAGCTATGAAAAGATATGTCATAGGACTCGATTACGGTACCGATTCGGCGCGCGGACTACTGGTCGATGCCGTCGACGGGTGCGAGCTCGCTTCTGCCGTCGCGCCTTATCGCAGGTGGGGCCGCGGCGAGTATTGCGACGCTTCGAAGTCGCAGTTCAGGCAGCATCCCTCGGACTATGCCGAGGCTCTCGACGAGCTGTTGCGCTCGTTGCGCGGGCAGTGCCCCGAAGCATTCGCCGCCGTGGCGGCCATTGCCGTCGACACGACATCGAGCACACCGTGTCTTGTCGACGAGAGGATGCGTCCGCTGGCACTTAGGGAGGAGTTCGCCGACGATCCCGACGCTATGTTCGTTCTGTGGAAAGACCATACGGCCGAGTGTGAGGCGGCGCGGATCGATGCCGCATGCCGCGAGTCGGAGACATGCTATTCGATGTTCTCGGGCGGACACTACTCGTCGGAGGGTTATTGGGCTAAGGTCATACATATATTGAACGGCAATCCGCGGCTGGCGCGCGAGGCATGTATCGCGATCGAGCAGTGCGACTACATACCTGCTCTGCTGACCGGTGCCGACAGCATTTCGTCAATGCGCCTGAGTCACTGCGCCGCCGGCAGCAAGGCCATGTGGAGTGAGCGTTGGGGCGGCTATCCGCCGGCGGAGTTTTTCGAACCGCTATCGCCCGCGGCGGCGCGCATGGCGGAGCGTCTGCCGCGCGACAACTATACCTCGGACAATATCTTCGGAACCGTATCGAAGGATATGGCCGGCCGTTACGGCCTGCCGGCGGATGTCAGGGTCGCCGTAGGCATAATCGATGCGCACGCCGGAGCGATAGGTGCGGGCATACGCGAGAGGCGCATGGCGCTGAATCTCGGAACATCGGCCTGCCACATGGCCGTGGTCGATCCTCAGAGGCTCGGTGGCAGGGTCATAGAGGGCGTATTCGGGCAGGTCGACGGCTCGATCATACCGTCGATGACGGGATTCGAGACGGGCATGTCGGCTTTCGGTGATCTCTATGCGTGGCTAAGGCGGGTGTTGATGTTCGCCGTGGATGAGATCGTGTGCCGCAGCGAAGCGCTCGATGATACGGCCAAAATCCAGCTGGCCGAAGAGTGCCGCGAGAGGATGCTCGCGCGTCTGGGCGACGAGGCGTCGAAGATACGCCTCGACATCGACTCGCCATTTGCGACGGACTGGATCAACGGCCGCCGAACGCCGTCGCCCAAGGAGAATATGTGGTGCGGCATCATGGGACTCAGACTCGGCAGCGGTGCTGCCGACATTTATCTTGCACTGGTAGAGGCGACGGCATTCGCGACGAAAGCTATCGTCGACCACCTTTCGGCCAATGGTATCGAGGCCGACGAGTTCGTCGCCATAGGCGGCATATCGCGCAAATCTCCGCTTGCGATGCAGATGCTCTCCGACGTGCTCGGCCGACGTGTCGACGTTGCGGGGTGCCGGGAGTCGTGTGCGCTGGGTGCCGTGATATTGGCTTCGGTCGTCGGCGGGTTCTACGACTCGGTGCAGAAGGCGCAGCACGCTCTCTGCCCGCCCGTCGAGCGCAGCTACGAGCCGCAGATGCCGATGCACGGTATCTTGATGCAGCGTTATGCACGTTACCGCGCGGCAGGAGATTTTACGGAGAATACAGTAAATACCTATAACTGATGATGAAACTCATAACCGACCCGCGGCGCAGACGGTGGGTCATCGTGGCGACGATATTCATAGCCATTATCTGCAACTATCTCGACCGGCAGCTGCTGTCGGTGCTCAAACCCGAGATCCTGTCCGAGTTCGGCATCGACGACAACGGATATGCGTGGATCGTAAACGTATTTCTGATATGCTATGCCGTCATGTATCCCATTTCCGGCGTACTTGTCGACCGCTTTGGCTCGAAGCGGGTCATGATGGCCGGTATCGTGGCGTGGTCGCTGGCATGTATCGGCGGCGGACTGTCGCAGAATATCGTTCAGTTTACCGTATGCCGCGGCGTGCTGGGTCTGGCCGAGCCGACAATATTCGCCGGTCAGATCGTGGCCGTGACGCTGTGGTTCGAGCAGCGGCAGCGCGCGACGGCCAACAGCCTCTGTACGGCGGGCGGTTCGCTCGGTACGGTCGTCGCTCCGCTTCTCATAGCGTGGCTGTGCCGCATTCTGCCCTCGTGGCAGGAGGTATTCATGGTGGCCGGTATCGTCGGACTGGTCATTGCCGCCGTATGGTGGTTCGTATACAAGAACCCTCCGCAGGAGATTCTGGCCGTGACTACGGCGCAGCGGAGCGAAGCCCGATCGTCGGAGCAGCGCGCTTTCGGCTGGGGAGAGCTGTTCCGCACGCGTTCGCTGTGGGGCGTGCTGCTCATACGCATGATCTCCGATCCGGTGTGGTACTTCTGCTGCTTCTGGCTTCCGGCCTATCTTCGCGACATATACCGCATGCAGGATGCTGCGCTGTCGATGCAGGATACGCTCGACAGGATACAGTGGATCGGCGGCATACCGTTTCTGGTCGGAGCCGTCGGCGGCGTGCTGTCGTCGGTATGGTCGGATCGTATGGTGCGCCGCGGCAGCGATTCGCTGGCGGCGCGCAAGCGCATGATGATAGCTACGGTCGTCGTGGCTCCGTTGTGCATGCTGGTGCCGTATCTGAACGGTTGGATCGCCGACGCTCAGATGCAGGTGGCGGTTGTGGTGGCTATATTCTCGCTCATTGCGGTAATGTGTCTGAGCTGGCTCTATACGATTTGCGTTGTCATCGCCGAGGCGTTTCCTGTGCGCAACGTGGCGAGCGTGGTGGGCATCACGGCCGGTGCGGGAGCCGTCGGCGGTGCCGTGTTCAATATATTCGTTGGCGATATGCTGGCGTCGATGGGCGACGTGCTGTTCATAATAATGGGTATGCTGCATATCGCGGCGGCAGTGATACTGTGGCGCATGGTGCGTCGCGAAACACCTCTGACATAGAAGGCCATGAAACGGATATATCTTTTTTCGCTTTTGGTCGCGTCGCTTCTGCCGGCATCCGGCACGGCTGCCGCGCGAGGCGGGGCGGGCGTCGTCGATCTTCGTGTGATGAGCTGCAACATACGCGTTACCGGCTTGGAGGCCGACGACATGCCGCTGAGACGTTGGGACGACCGTAAGGAGTATATGGTCGACTGCATTCTCGACCGCCGCCCCGATATAGTGTGCATGCAGGAGGTGGTGTACGATTCTTATGCCTATTGCCGCGAGAGGATGAAGGGCTATACGGCCGTGGGCTTCGAGGGTCCCGAGATGGATCCGTATACCGAAGGGTATCATCTCATTGCCAAGAACGTGATATTTTTCGACAGACACCGCTTCGAGCTGGTATCTTCGGGGTGTTACTGGCTGTCGGAAACGCCGCATATAGGCGGCTCGATGTCGTGGGGCACGGCGCGTGCGCGACACTGCACGTGGGTGCGTCTGCGAGAGCGCCGCTCGGGCAGGGAGTTCCGCGTACTGGACGTTCATCTCGATCATATATCGGACGAGGCCAAGCTCGCGCAGATAGGTATGGTAATCGAGGAGTCGGCGCAGTATCCGGTGTCGATGCCACAGATCATGTGCGGCGACATGAACTCCGTGCGGCAGTCGCCGCCGATGCAGGCGCTGCGGGCGTCGGCATGGAGCGATGTGTTCGAGACGCTCAACGGCCGTATCGAAGCGGGATATACCGCCCATGCCTGGAAGGGCGAGTCGCGGCCGATGAAGCCTGGCAAGGGGCGTATCGACTATATCTTCGTGACGGGCGGTGTGGAGGCTGCTGATTTCAATATCCATAAGGACTGCAAGGACGGCATGTATGCCAGCGACCATTTCTTCATATCGGCCGACCTCGGCCTGAAATGCAACGAACGATGAAAAAGACGATCTTTATTTGCGGCGTGTGCTGCCTGCTGGGCATGACCGCCGTCGCGCAGACTGCACGTGAGGATATAGCGGCCGACCCGTGCCGTGCCGGAGGCGTATATTACGCCTATCCCGAGACGGAGCATCGCTATACGCCGGCGCCTAAGGGTTACAAGCCGTTTTATATAAGCCATTTCGGGCGTCACGGCAGCCGCTGGCTGTTGCAGCAGAGCGAGTACGACGACCTGCTGCGGATCATGACCGGAGCCCGCGATGCCGGAGTGTTGACCCCCTTGGGCGAGGATCTGGCCGAGCGCGTGCAGCGTGCCTGCGACGAGGCGGCGACGCATGCAGGCGATCTCACGCCGATAGGCATCGAGCAGCATAAGGGCATCGCACGACGCATGTATGCCAACTTCCCCTCGGTCTTCTCGCGCGGAGGCGGCGTAAGTGCGCGTTCGTCCGTCACGACGCGCTGCGTAGTATCTATGGCCAACTTCTGCGCCGAGTTGCAGCGGCATGCTCCGAAGTGCGACATCGTGCAGGATGCCAACCTCGAAACCACCGCTTCGATCAACTTTTTCAATAAAAAGGCGAATCCCGCACTCAGCGACCGCTATCTCGACTTCATGCACAACGGTGAGTGGATTGCGGAGTATGATCGCTGGCGCGATGAGCATATACGCCCCGAGCGACTTATGTCGGCACTGTTCGCCGATAAGGATTATCTGTCGCGTGAGCGGATCGACCCCCGCGATCTTACGATACTGCTGTTCAACCTTGCCGTCAACATGCAGAACGTGACGCCCGAGGTGTCGTTCTTCGATCTGTTTACGGGCGAGGAGCTGTACGAATGCTGGCGTTATATCCAGTATCGCTTCTTCGTGCATCGCGGCCCGTGTCCGCTCAACGAGGATTATCCGCTCTATTACTCCTGTGCCTTGTTGCGCGATATTATAGAGTGTGCCGATGCGGCTGTCGCATCGGGCGGTCGTGCGGCCGATCTGCGGTTCGGCCACGACGGCAATATCATGCCCTTCGTGAATCTGCTGCTGCTCGACGGCTATTCTACTCCGGCCTCTTCGCCCGAAGAGTTCTGCTACTGGAAGGATTACCGCCTTACACCCATGGCTGCCAACCTGCAATTCGTCTTCTATCGGCGCGGCGGCGGGGACGACATACTCGTCAAGCTCCTCCACAACGAGGAGGAGGTGCTTCTGCCGCTGCCCGGCGACATGGCGCCTTATTATCGTTGGAGCGACATGCGTCGGTTCTATACCGAGCGTATGGACTCGATAACGATTCCCGACGAGCGGTAGGGTTACCTTGCGGCCTTTTCGCGCCGGATCGTCTTTTTCTTTCTGACCGACCAGCCGAAGTGTCCGATCATCTCTCCCAGACGGAAATATTCGCCGTGGAGATAGACCAGCGGTTTGGCCGCTTCGAGCGAAAACCGGCCTGTGGCAGGGTCGATATATCGTTCGTCGGCCAGAATGCCGACAACATCGGCGATGAACATATCGTGCGAGCCGAGTTTGACGATCTGTCTGACTCGGCATTCGATCGACAGCGGCGCCTCGGCTATGACGGGTGCCGCTACGTGTTCGGCGGCTACGGGTGTCAGCCCGCACTCTTTCCACTTATCGAAATCGCGACCCGAGCGCACGCCGCACCAGTCGGTCGCGCGTGCCATATCTTCGGTCGTAAGGTTGATGACGAACTCCCCGGTGCGCTCGATGACAGGGTAGGAGTGTCTCTCGGGGCGTACCGATATATAGCACATCGGCGGTTCGCTGTTGACCGTTCCTGTCCATGCCACCGTCAGCATGTTGTACTCCTCGGGCGTAGCGCCTACGCTGACCAACACTGCCGGCAGCGGATATATCAGCGTGCCGGGCTTCCACGATTGTTTCATGCAGTTTGTATTTTATTTCGCTATTAATTGTTTTTATGTAAATTACCTGCCTCTCCGCCGGTATATACCGTTCGCTGGAATGCTGCTGTTGCGGCTGTCGGCGTTTTCGTTTTTCGCTCAGCCCGATGATCGAAGCCTTGCGGCTGTGGTCTGTGCCCGTAGCGATAGCTTCGAATACGCCCCGACACGGTTGCTGATGTCGGACGGAGGAATAACCGTACAAAAATAGTAAAAGTCGGACGTACAGGCAAGCCCGAAGCGATTACACCGTGCCGGATATTCAGCTGCGGACGGACGAAGCGAATCTTCTAACGAAGATAAGGAGCGTCCCTTGCCGGAACACTCCTTCATATCTTAGAGCGGACATCATCCGCTTGCCGTATGTTGCGTATTACTCCTCGACTACGGTCTGCGCCTGCTCTGCGACCTCCTCGGCGGCAGTTGCGGCAGCCTCCTCTGCGGCGGGCAGGGCGTTCTCGCTACCTACTATATCCAGAGGATCGGCAGTAGTCTGCTGGGTTGCGGCCTTAGACTCGTTATAGCTGCGGCCGGCGACGCTGTGCTGCTCGGCGACCGTCTCGCTCTTGGGGAGCGCCGTAGTCGACAACAGGCTGAAAACGACGATCGCGACGATCATCGCCCACGTGAATTTTTCGAGAATATCGGTCGTCTGGCGGACTCCGATAGTCTGGTTGGCGGCGCCGAAGTTGGCGGCCATACCGCTCTTGGGACTCTGAACCAGAACGGCAAGTATCAGAAGAATACTTGCGATTGCGATCATTACGACACAGAAAGTATACATACTATATTAAATTTAATTATTTTGTTTCCGCTCTATTTTTGCAATGAGTCCTGCAAAGTAAACACTTTTTTCCGAATTTAACAAACTTAATTTGCGATAAATGTCGATCGCCTGATCGTCCAGACCCTGTGCCAGATATATTTCCGCGAGATCTTCGCTGACCAGCTCTTCCTCGTCCTCGTGCGAGGATTCGGTGCGCACTTCGCCCTCGGCCTCTGCGTTGTCCGAGACGATGCGGTAGTCGTCGATTTTCAGGAATCGGTCTATGATGTCGTCTTCGGTAACGAGCGTGAGCGCTCCGATGTCGATAGGCTGCGGTGCGGCGGCCGTTTCGGGACGGCAGGCGGCCAGCACGTCGCAACGCACGTCGGCCATGCCGGTCAGGCGCCGACGTATGATGCGTGCCGCCGAGAACCAAGGGTATCGGGCGACGAGCAGGTCGAGCGTCCTTATCTCGATCGGCTCGGCTTGGGCGATATGTCTCTGAAAGTCGGTCATGATATTACCAGTTTCCGGCCGCAGCCATGTAAATGTCGTTGACGAGCTTCTCCACGATCTCCTCTATGAGCTGGTCCTGCACGTCGAGCAGCAGCTGCGAGGAGTCGTAATCGGCATAGCTCGAAAACGACTTGTTGTTGAACGACAGCGTCTGGTCGATGGCATTTGTAAACGTGACCTTTACGGTGATCGTCAGGCGGTTCTGCAACGCATAGTCGCCGCTCGAAACGGATGCCGTGGTCGACGAATAGTTGGTTATCTCGCCCTCGAAAGCGAAGTCTCCGCCCTCGTCGACCTGTTGCAGCCGCGTCTGTCGTGAGAACTTGTCGCGCAGAGCTTCGGTCAGCGTGGTGCTGAGCGTCGGTGCCACCATAGGTGCGTTGTTGGGGAAGTAGGCCACCGAGAAGGTCTTGGCATCGGGCGGGATCGAGCCTCCCGTAAGGTTGTAGGTAACCTTGTACCCGCATGCGGCGGCGAGCGTCGCGGCGAGGATTACTATTATGTATCTTGCAATGTGTCTCATACTATGTGCGGTGTGTTTACTCTTCGTCGATGCCCAGCGCTTTCATGCGGCGGTAGAGCGTGCGCTCGGATATGAACAGCTCCCGGGCGGCATCCTTGCGGCGGTTGTTGTTGTTGCGCAGGGCACGCATGATCTGTTCGCGCATCACGTCGTCTTTGGTTATCTCGCGATGCGGATTTTCCTCTACGACTTCGGCGCTCTCGACCTCGATCGCAGGGTGCGGCTCGGCCGTCGTAGACTGAGAGAGCAGACCCGCCACCTCGCGGTGCTCGGCCGGATGCGGCTGCGCCCGGTGCATGCCCGACATCGCCTCGGTCATCATGCGCTTCAGATCGTTTATGTCGCTGCGCATGTCGAACAGTATCTTGTAGAGAAGCTCGCGCTCGCTATTCATCTCGTCGTATCCGCCGCGTGCGCTGCCGGTCGTGGTCGGTGCCGCATAGTCCTCTTGCGGAAGGTATTTGGCCAGCGTCGCGGCGGTTATTGTGCGGCTCTGTTCTATGGCCGAAATCTGCTCAGCGGCGTTTTTCAACTGACGTATGTTGCCCCGCCAGTAGTAGTTTTCGAGCAGCGTGCGGGCCTCGTCGTCGAGAGCTATGGCCGGCATGCGGTATTGCACCGCCACATCGGCCGCGAACTTGCGGAACAGCAGATATATGTCTCCCTTGCGCTCGCGCAGCGGCGGTACGGTTATCGGCACCGTATTGAGTCGGTAGTACAGGTCCTCGCGGAAACGGCCGTTACGGATCGACTGTATAAGGTTGTTGTTGGTCGCGGCAACGACTCTAACGTTGGTCTTCTGCACCTTGTTCGACCCCACGCGTATGAACTCGCCCGTTTGCAGCACGCGCAGCAGACGTACCTGTGTCGAGAGCGGCAGCTCGCCGACCTCGTCGAGGAATATTGTGCCGCCGTCGGCCTCCTCGAAGTATCCCTTGCGCGCATCTATCGCACCCGTGAACGACCCCTTCTCATGGCCGAAAAGCTCCGAGTCGATCGTTCCTTCGGGTATTGCGCCGCAGTTGACTGCTATGTATTTGTTGTGCTTGCGTGCCGAGTAGGAGTGTATGACTTGCGGGAAAAACTCCTTGCCGACGCCGCTCTCGCCCGTGACCAGTACCGACAGGTCGGTCGGTGCTACTCTGAGGGCGATCTCCAATGCCGTATTCAGCGCCTCGGAATTGCCGATGATGCCGAATCTCTGTTTTACGGATATCAATTCGCTGCCGGTCATTGCGGTTTCTTTTATCTCTCTTGTTCGGTTGTATAGTGCCGTGCCGCTGCCGGAGCCCCGGCTCCCGGCTCGGGTGTTCCATGCCGCTTCGCGACGTTTTGCTGTGTATTGCTGCTCGGCTCATCCGCTGCATCGTGCTGCATCGGCGATGCAGCCTGCCCGGGTTGCAACGGCACGGTTGCGAGTCGTGTCGTATCGGCCGCCGTGGTATCGGCCTGCATGACGGTTGCGTTCTCTCGCTCGACGGGCGCGGCGGGCTGCTGTCGCGATGTATGTCCGCCGCCATGACGCAGCAGCAGATAACATATCGCAGCGGCCGTAATCAATAGGGCGGTCAGGACGATAGCCGCCTTTTTGCGGCGGCGTCTTCGCGGGGCGCCGGATACGATATAGACCGATCCTTTGCGTTTTTTTTCAGCCCGCTTGCCGTATTTGAGTCCTCTCACGCAGGGGTCGGGATCGGCTATGTGCGAGCGTGACATCTGCATATCCGGCCTCTCGTCGCTGCGTGCGTGCAGACTCGTTATGGGTAACTTCGCATCGCGGTTGACGGCACGATCGTCGAGCGGAATATACGGCTTGACGAACCCTTTGACGACGCATCCGGGACGGGAGCAGATGAAGCGTATGGTGCCGTTGTCGCCGGCCGAGAATGTCCCCAGTCCGTCGAGCGCATACTCCTTTCCGCTTGCTGCGGCGTGACGTATGTCGAAAGCCATACGGTCGATGAGCCCGTCGGCCTCCAACTCGCTCAGCCCTGCGGCCGTGAGCAGGCCGTGAAGCACGCCGTCGTCGTTGCGCAACATCTCCGAGAAGACGACGGTGCGGCCGTCGGGCTTGACAAGAAATGCTCCTAACCGTGGAACCACAAGACGCTTGTGGTGTTTCAGATGTTCTGTGACGATATTTATAAGCAGCTCCACTAATGTATAAATTACGTACAAAGATAACTCTTTTTGCCGAAATAGGCAATCATGCTGCCATAATTATAAGCCTTTGCGACGCTCTTGCCCGGCATAAAAAGAGAGTGCCCGACACGTTGGCCGGGCACTCTGTCGTAAGTCGACGTATTCGTTATTTTACCTCCTCGAACTCTACGTCCTCGGGCTGGGTCTTGTTGTCTGAGCCCGATGCGTTGGATGAAGCTCCGCTCTGTGCGCCGGCATTGCCTGCGGCACCCTGAGCCTGCTGCTGGGCATAGATGTCCTGCGAAGCGGCCTGCCATGCGGCGTTTAGCTCCTCGATGCTCTTGTCGATTGCGGCCAGATCCTGATTCTTGTGAGCCTCTTTCAACTTGGCCAAAGCACCCTCGATAGCCGATTTCTTGTCGGCGGGCAGTTTGTCGCCGTACTCTTTGAGCTGCTTCTCTGTGGCGAAGATGTTAGAGTCGGCTGCGTTTACCTTGTCGACGCGCTCCTTCTCTGCCTTGTCCTTCTCCTCGTTGGCCTTCGCCTCGTCGCGCATGCGCTGTATCTCGGCGTCGGTCAGACCCGACGAAGCCTCGATGCGGATCTTCTGCTCCTTGCCCGTACCCTTGTCCTTGGCCGATACGTTGAGAATACCGTTGGCGTCGATGTCGAACGTTACTTCGATCTGCGGTACGCCGCGCGGAGCTGCGGGGATGCCGTCGAGGTGGAAGCGGCCGATCGACTTATTGTCGCGTGCCATGGGGCGCTCGCCCTGACATACGTTGATCTCGACCGAAGGCTGGTTGTCGGCAGCCGTCGAGAATACCTCGCTCTTGCGGGTGGGGATCGTCGTGTTGGCGTCGATGAGCTTAGTGAACACGCCGCCCAGAGTCTCGATACCCAGCGAGAGCGGGGTTACGTCGAGCAGCAGCACATCCTTTACCTCGCCCGTGAGCACGCCGCCCTGAATCGCTGCACCGACCGCAACCACCTCGTCGGGGTTGACCGAACGGTTGGGCGCCTTGCCGAAGAACTCCTCGACGATCTTCTGTATGGCAGGTATACGGGTCGAACCTCCGACCAGAATAACCTCGTCGATCTGGCTCGCCGACAGACCTGCGTCGCGCAGTGCGATCTTGCAGGGTTCGATCGTGCGATGGATAAGGTGGTCGCACAGCTGCTCGAACTTTGCTCGCGTGAGCGACATCACAAGGTGCTGCGGAATGCCGTTTACAGGCATTATGTAGGGCAGGTTGATCTCGGTAGATGTAGACGACGAGAGCTCGATCTTGGCCTTCTCGGCAGCCTCTTTCAGACGCTGCAACGCCATCGGGTCCTGACGCAGGTCGATCTGATGCTCGGCCTTGAAAGCCTCGGCCATGTAGTCGATCAGCACGTGATCGAAGTCGTCGCCGCCGAGATGCGTATCGCCGTTGGTCGACTTGACCTCGAATACGCCGTCGCCGAGTTCCAGAATCGAGATATCGAACGTACCGCCGCCGAGGTCGTATACGGCGATCTTCATGTCGTCTTTCTTCTTGTCGAGGCCGTATGCCAATGCGGCCGCTGTGGGCTCGTTGATGATACGGCGCACTTTAAGACCTGCGATTTCGCCGGCCTCCTTGGTCGCCTGACGCTGCGAGTCGGAGAAGTATGCAGGAACGGTTATCACCGCCTCGCTGACCTCCTGCCCGAGATAATCCTCGGCCGTCTTCTTCATCTTCTGCAAGATGATTGCCGAGATCTCCTGCGGCGTATACTGGCGGCCGTCGATGTCGACGCGCGGGGTGTTGTTGTCGCCCTTGACGATCGAGTAGGGCGCACGCGAGATGTCGCTGGTTACCTTGTCGTACTGCTCGCCCATGAAACGCTTGATCGAGAATACCGTGCGCTTGGGGTTGGTAATCGCCTGACGCTTGGCCGGGTCGCCTACCTTGCGCTCTCCGTTTTCAGTGAATGCGACTACCGACGGGGTAGTGCGGTGTCCCTCCGAGTTGGGGATGACCACGGGCTCATTGCCCTCCATAACTGCTACGCATGAATTGGTAGTACCCAAGTCGATGCCGATGATCTTGCTCATAATCGTAAATGTTTATTTGTTATTATTGTTTCCGTTTTCGTTTCGTCCCGCAGGACGCCGAAAGATCGAACAAAGGTTATACCAAAAGAAAAATGCGTCATTTTTGCGACGCATTAACCCTCTGAGGCTGTCAAAACCGTACTTTCGGCTGACATTCGGCTGTCATTTTGGCAGACCGGGCATCGCCGGCTGTCTGCCTGCGACCCGCTGCCTGCAAAAGGGACGGAGACGGAGCTTCCCTTTCCGGCAGGAATAGCTTATCGGCCGCACCGTATCCTAACTGTATCGGGAATACAAGCCGACCGCCTTGCGTCGCGTTAGTGTTCTAATATCTTCTTCCCGTCCGTGGTATGAGATCATTGGTGCGGCGGCAGGGTAGTACGGTGCGGCTCGGGTGGCCGAATCGCATGTTCGGGTTTCGGCCATGATCCTGCAAATAATCGGATCGCCGGTGTGTATTGCTGTTACCCATGTCCTGCGGCATGTCGCAGCATTAGACGTTCGGGGGAATCCGGTCGTGCGGCAGGGTAGAGCACTGCCGGTTCGCCCTATGCTGCCGGCGATTATCGGGATTCGAAGTTTTTTACCTCGGCAAGAATCTGCTCGCGCAGCGCTTTCGGCGTGACGTTTTTCTTTACCACCTGCATATACGATTCGAATATCTGAATCGTGATGAAGTCGGACGACAAATCTCCGTCGAGACGTATCGAATTCCAATGGCGTTTGTTGAAATGCCATGCCGTCGTGATCTCCTCGTGCGCATCGCGCAACTCGACCGCCTTGTCGGGGTCGCACTTTACGACGACATTATCGGGAGAGTCCATGCTCGTCACGGCGAACATGCGGCCGCCGACCTTGTATACGAGGGTCGTCTCGTCGAACGGCGTGGTCTCCTCCGTATGCGGCAGTGAAAGGCAGTATTCTCTAATGGTATAAATATCCATGATTATGAATTTTTATGCGATACTATTTTCCGCTGTCGCAGTGCGGACAGTGCTTGTGCTGTTCGAGAACCGTATGCGGCACCTCGCCGTGCGAGATGACCTGAATCGGGCAGTTGTAGTTGTGGAGCTGCTCGGCGGTTATGATGTTCGAGTCGTGCCGATGCACGCATCGGTTGACGCAAACGATGCTCTTGACGAAACTCGAAATCGTACCCAGATCGTGCGACACCATCACGACGGCCATACGTTCGTTGAGCCTGCGCAGCAGCGAATACAACTCGTTCTCGAATTTGTTGTCGACGAAGTTGGCCGGCTCGTCGAGAATCAGCAGCTTCGGGTCGGATATTACCGCACGGCACAACAGGGCTCGTTGCAGCTGCCCGCCTGACAATTCTCCCAGCGGCCGGCCGGCTATGTCGAGAATGCCGGTGTCCGACAGTAGCTCGTCTACTCTCAGCTTGTCGCGATTGGCATATCTGTGTAGAAAGCCTTTGCTGTTTTGCAGCCCCGACAATACGACTTCGCGAACCGATATGGGAAAGGCCTTGTCTATGGTCGTAATCTGCGGCATGTAGCCTATAAGCGGTTTGCCGCCGTTGAGAATCGGCTTGCCGAGCGTGATTTCGCCGCTGTATGGTACCGTGCCCATAATGGCCTTGACGAGCGTGCTTTTGCCGCCGCCGTTGGGGCCTATGATGCCGATGAAATCGTTGTCGAATATATCGAGATTCGCCCGATCTACGGCCGTCAGGTTTCCGTATCTGACGGTAAGGTCGCGTATCTCTACGAGCTTTTGCATCCTATTCCGCAATTAAATCCGTAATTCGCTTTATTTCAGATGCTATGTCCTCGGCCAGAGGGTCGCATACCACAGGCTTGGCACCGATTTCAGCTGCAATGCCGGCCACTTTATCGACACTGTATTGCGGTTGATAGAATATGTGTTTCATTCCATTGTGTCTGCCTGCCTCGATAAGCTCGGCTAACTGTTTGGGCGACGGTTCTTTGCCTTCGTGCTCTATGGCAATCTGCCGTAACTCGTAGTCATCGGCGTAATAAGTGAATGCGGGGTGGTAGATCATGAATGCCTCCACGCCCGATTCTTCGAGGCGGCTCGTTACGTAGCAGTCGAGAGAATCGAGTTTAGATAGTAGGGTAGTATATGCTGATTCATACTTTGTTGAGTCCGGATATAATTTGTCGATAGCCGTGTAGATATTGGCTGCAATGACCTTCAAGCCTTTCGGCGAAGTCCATATATGCGGATCGATGCCGTGCTTGTGTCCGCCATGATGAGCGTGCGAGCAACTGCCTGCCAGCGGTTCGATACCTTCGTTAAGGCTCACGATAGCCGTACTGTTGTTTAGCTTATCTGTAAGACCCTGCTCGAAATCGATCAGTCCGGTTCGAAATATCAGGCGTGCACTTTCGAGATCGGCAATTTGCCGAGCTGTCGGTTCGAACGTCTCTGGGCTTGCACCTTGCGGAACGAGTATTTTGATTTCGAAATCATTGCATGTAATATCTTCAACCAATGCTTTAATAGGAGCAATGGTTACATATATCGTCTTTTCATCCTGCGTGTTCTTCTTGTCTGAGTTGCAGCCCGACACTATTCCGGCAAGCGATATAATAATACCTATATATATAAGGTGTAAAATACGGTTCATAATTCAGTTAATCCTATCGACGAACAAAGTTAATAAATTATGTCGAATATATCTGTTCGCGAAATAAAATTGCCAGCTTATACATAAACGTTTCGTTAAGCCGAGTGTAGATCCGATCTTGCTCTGACTATGCCGCGGCACATAAAAGGTCGAAATCCGTACAACATTTTTGTTAAGTCGAGCAGAGTCGAATAACGTTGAGTCCAACATTATACATAACAAAATAATTGATTATAAGGCTATTTACAAAATATCGGTATACTCGCCAATGCACGCTCAGACTTGTGTTCGGATATATGGCCGTTCCAAGAGCGAAATCTTTTATCCGTATCAATATACGTCGAATTGAACTTGCGAATAAGATGTAGCAAAGCCATTCGACGGTCAGTGCATAGTATAGTAAGATTGCCATTGTAAAGGCAGATATTCTATGTGCGAAAATGATATACCGCTAAATCTATCAAGCATATAATTCGCGCAATATATTGTTAAATAAAATACTTTTACAAATAATGATAATGTCATTCTAATTACCCCTCCCCGATATAATTTAACATAATATACATATTGCGACAATGGTATATTCTAACGTTTTCGTTGAGCCGAGCGCATAGCCGAGCTTGCTCGGACTTGCCGAGGCGCAGAAAATGTCGAAAACATTTCGACGTTCTCGTTAAGTCGAGGTAAATACAAGACATGTTCTCGTGTTATACCAGAGTTATGGATAAGTCGAACTAATTCAGCGTCTTGGTAAACGCATGCGCCAGAACCTTGTTTGCTCCTATATCGATTCACTGTGTAGATGAATGCAGATATTTCCTATCTGCCCGGCTGTAAGAGCTTGTTACCTATGTCGTTATTCTGTAATCGTGACGGTTGCAACAAACTCAGCCGGTTGGCTATGAATACAGGTGGAATCACTGTATAGCATACTATTCGGTAAACGATTCGAATGTGTGGTCGTCGTATAAAACGATAATTTTTCGTATCGATCGCTTGTGTTTGTTCGGCGCCGATCCGTCCTCTGCATCTGGCATTCGTCGATCCGACATTATCATGCCGTCAGAATCGCCTCCGGCAGCGTTTATATCCTGAGTTTCGAACAGGCTGCCTGTGTGTGCTGTTACATTAGGCAGAGTCGCTTGGGCGGGTTGACGTCCTTCGTTGTCAGCGCGGTACATCTTATCGGAATCGAGCAGCAACCAGTCGGGATTAATTCGCGGAAAACGTTGCAGCAGTTTTACAACAAAATCATAACTCGGTTTATTTCGGCCACTGAGCAAATGAGATATTCCCGACGGCTGAATTTCGAGGATCTTGGCGAGTTTGGTTGCTGTCAGATTCTCCGTTTCGAGCAGTTTGTTGAGTTTGGTAACCATTTTCCGATATTTTCTACAAATATATATACTTTATTTTTGTAATCAAAATATTTTTACAAAAGTAATGCAAATCTCACTGTTGATAATGTTTACATTCGTAAATTGTAATATATGGTTAAATAGCATTTTTAGATGCCAGCAATCGTTACTTTATATGAAACATATAATAATTGTATTATTAGTAATATATGTATATTGTTATGCCTATTGCATTTATTAATATCTCCGGATGCTGTGTCGACTATGGTTTATTTATTGCTTACGTGGATATGATTATTGCAAATAGTTGATATAACGTTAAGTAATTTTTATTGTTTATTACTTTAACTGCTCTCGAAAGGATAAATTTTGCTGCATGCGATCGGGTTTATCGCGCGATACAGTTGTAACTATTAACAATTATATATATGTCTATTAGTGTGACATGTGTAATATTGCAAAGATCGGTTGGTGTTACAATAGTAAATAATTAGTTTCCAAAATCGAAGGGTAAGCTATTCGAATCCTGCTCTACCCTATTTTTTGTTTCGAGCTATTAAAGTGTTATATTATGTTAATATATAATGAAGCGGATAGGTAGTTGGTTTACCTATCCGCTTGTTTAATAATATATTTATAGTAATATATTTTCTCTCTATCTTACCAGCATTTCCGCTATTGCCGTAAACTCTTTCGGAGATAATTTGAGCTTCTCCTTATGGAAATCGACATCGTTTTCGTTGTTTATAGGTATCAAATGTATGTGCGCGTGCGCAACTTCGAGCCCGAGCACTACCATTGCCACCTTTTTACACTCTATTTTGCTCTTAATTTTACGGGCAATGCGCTTGGCAAAAACGATCATCTGTTGCAGCTCATCGTCTTCGAGGTCGAATATATAGTCGACCTCTCGCTTCGGTACGACCAGCGTATGTCCCTTGGTCAGCGGATTGATATCGAGAAATGCGAAATGCCGATCATCTTCGGCGACTTTGTAGCACGGAATCTCTCCTGCTATGATGCGTGAAAAAATAGTTGCCATTATCTTATATTTGAGTTGTTCGTTTGTCTTGCTTTATCGTATTAAAATCGGAACCGGTTAATAACAATTCCTGCATACCTTTAATCGGCTTAACCGGCCGTTTTGTTGCCGGTAATATAGGCAAACGAAGCTATCTGCGGTCGAGCCGAGGACGAAGCCGGTAGCGTAGCCGTACAGCCATTCAAGACGGCGTCTCGCTTTGTCCGGCTCGGTCGATGTGCCGAGCCGCTTATAATCTTTTGCCGATGCAGCTTTTCGCCTCTCCATGCTTGCCGGTTGCAGCTATTCGTCGAATTTCGGTTTCAGTATTTCGTAAGATATTACAGCCTCCCTGAGGTTGAACGGACGATGAGCGTCGGCAGCTGCCGTTGCGCACGTTTCGTCTATATTTATACGCTCGTTATCGCAATCCCGTTTCCTGCGCCTGTCGGCTGCCATTGCAGGTTTATCTCCGCTGCATGATGTATCTTGCACCGCTGCGAATGTATCTCTATACTCAAAGTCTTCGATGCGCGAATCTTCCTTAATAAGGATTTCTGCAACCTCGCTCTCCGACACAAGATCTCTGTTCCGCGGATCGTGCTCACTGCTTTGGTTCCGTTCCGACTCCTTGTCGGCTGTCCGTGCGGCGCTCCTTTTGGCGGCAGCTCTTTTTGCAGGTTTGGCGTTCGATATCCAGATTGCGATCAATATGACGAGTGTTATTAAGAAACCGGTGTTGCTCATGTCAGTAGTTGATTAGTCGTTTGACGCTTTCGATGCCCTTTATCTTGCGGATATTGTCGAGCAGCGCATTCAGGTCTTCCGTGTTTTTCACATACAGACTTATCAGTCCGTCGAATATTCCGTCATGGTTGCGGATATTTATCTCTCGCATATTTATGCTGAAATCGACCGTTATAACTTTCGTTATGTCGAGTATGATTCCCGACCGGTCTATTCCGCGCAGCTCGACGGTCGCCAGATATGACTCGGCCTTCTGCTGCGACCACTTGATCTCCTCCTTGACGATGTTCTTGCCGAACTGCGCCGCCAGCCGCGTCAGGGTCTCGCACGTGGCCTTGTGGACTATTATATGATTCGTTGCGGGGTCGCGATACCCTACCACTCTGTCGCCCGGAATCGGCCTGCAACACTCTGCAATGACGAACTCCGGCTCTTTGTCCGGCGTACGGTTCGTCTGCGGCGTCTCCGCATGCTCGCTCTCCGTCCCGGTCTCGTCCGTGGCGTTGCCGTTGCCGTTGCCGCCCGGTATGAACAGCTTCCAGAATTTGAGTATCTTCTTCGATGCGTTCTCTTTCAGCAGCTTGTCGAGGTTGTCGAGCGATATTATGCCTGCCCCTATCTTGCTGTAAAGCTCGTCTTTGTTGAGACATTCGTATGACGACATTATCTTTCGCAGCACACGGCCGTTCTGTATGATGTTGTGTCGTCCGAGCTGTTCCGATAGCATCTTCTGGCCATGCTCGATGTTGTTCTGCCGTTCGCGTTTGAGAAATGTCTTTATCGACTGCTGCGCCTTGCTCGTTGTCACGACTTCGAGCCACTCGGCCTTGGGGTGTGCCGTCTCAGCCGTTATGATCTCGATCTGGTCGCCGCTGTTTATATGCGCCGTTATCGGCTCTATTTTGTGGTTTATCTTGGCTCCTATTGCATGGTTGCCTATCTTGGTGTGTATCTCGTATGCGAAGTCGAGCGCCGTTGCGCCGTTGGGCATCTTGTGCGCCTCGCCCTTGGGTGTGAATACGACTATCTCGGATGTGTATAGCGACAGCTTGAAGTTGTCGAGAAAGTCTATTGCGCTGTCGGTCGGACCGTTGAGCGCGTTGCGAATCTTTTTCAGCCACTTATCCAGCTCGTCCTCGTCTTTGGATATGGTGGCGTGCTTGTATTTCCAGTGTGCCGCGAAGCCGCGCTCGGCTATATCGTCCATTCGCTGCGTGCGTATCTGCACCTCGACCCATATTCCGTCGGGCCCCATAACGGTCGAGTGTAACGCTTCGTATCCGTTCGACTTGGGTATGCTTATCCAGTCGCGCAGACGCTCCTGCTTGGGCGTATATATGTCCGTTATCGAAGAGTATATCTGCCAGCACTGTGTCTTTTCCGACGGGAACGGCAATGCCTGAAATACTATTCTTATGGCGAAAATGTCGTATATTTCCTCGAACGATATCTGCTTGCGCTGCATCTTCTGCCATATCGAGTAGATGCTCTTTATGCGCCCGGAGATCTCGTACTTGATGTTGTCGCGATCGAGCACCTCGATTATCGGAGCTGTAAACTTGTCGATGAATGCCTGACGTGCATGCTGCGTATCCTCTATCTTGCGCGATATCTCCTCGTACTCTTTCGGAAACCGGTATTTCATGCACAGGTCTTCGAGCTCGCTCTTTATCGCATACAGTCCGAGTCTGTATGCCAGCGGCACGAACAGATATATGGTCTCGCTCGTGATCTTGATCTGCTTGTTGAGCGGCATTGAACCCAGTGTGCGCATATTGTGCAGGCGATCGGCCAACTTTATGATTATCACACGCACATCGTCCGACAGCGTAAGCAGTACTTTACGGAAATACTCAGCCTGCTCCGAGGCCTCGGTATTGAATACGCCGGCCATTTTGGTCAGTCCGTCGACCATGGCCGCTATCTTCGGCGAGAATGTCTGCTCGATGTCTTCGACCGTGTAGTCGGTATCCTCGACCACATCGTGCAACAGCGAGGCCACGACGGATTTCACGCCGAGGCCTATCTCGTTTACCACAATCATCGCCACGGCTATCGGGTGCAGTATATACGGCTCGCCCGAGCGTCGCTTGACGCCCTTGTGAGCCTCCTTGGCCAGAAAGAATGCGCGTCGGATGAAGTTCCAATCCTCCTCGTTCTTGCATATTCTGGCCTTTCTGCACGACTCGACCAACTCGTTCCAGCGTCGGTCGATCAATATCTCGTCTTCGGCGGTGTAATTCATGGCAAACTACCCTGTTATGTTTATCTGCTTACTGCTCCTTCTTGCCGGCCTTCATCGCGTCGCGTACCTTGGCTTCGACCTCTGCGGCGAGCGCCTCGTCCTTTCTGAGCGCCTCCTTGACCGAGTCGCGGCCCTGTCCGATCTTCTTCTCTCCGTAAGAGAACCATGATCCGGCCTTCTTTATCACACCATAATCTACGCCAAGATCGATGATCTCGCCCATTTTCGATATTCCCTCGCCGAACATGATGTCGAACTCGGCGCGCTTGAACGGAGGCGCCACCTTGTTCTTTACGACCTTTACCTTGGTGCGCGTTCCGAGCTGTTCCTCGCCGTCCTTTATGACCGCCGTGCGTCGTATGTCTATACGCACGCTGGCATAGAATTTCAGCGCATTACCGCCGGTCGTGGTCTCGGGATTGCCGTATACCACGCCTATCTTGTCGCGCAGCTGGTTGATGAATATGCAGACGGTCTTGGTCTTGGCGATGCTGGCCGTGAGCTTGCGCAGCGCCTGCGACATGAGTCGCGCCTGCAATCCCATTTTCGAGTCGCCCATGTCGCCCTCGATCTCGGCCTTCGGCGTCAGAGCCGCAACCGAGTCTATGACGATGATGTCTATGGCGCTCGATCTGATAAGCGAATCGGCTATTTCGAGCGCCTGCTCGCCGTTGTCGGGCTGCGATATGAGCAGGTTGTCGACGTCTACGCCCAACTTCTGTGCGTAGTAGCTGTCGAATGCGTGCTCGGCATCGATGAATGCCGCTATGCCTCCCGCTTTCTGGGCCTCGGCTATCGCATGTATCGCCAGCGTCGTCTTACCCGACGACTCGGGGCCGTATATCTCTATCACGCGACCTTTGGGGTATCCTCCCACGCCGAGCGCCATGTCGAGCGTTATCGAGCCCGTCGGTATTACCGGTATGTCTGCTGCGGCCTGACTCGACATGCGCATGATCGAGCCCTTGCCGAAATCCTTCTCTATCTTGTCCATAACTGCCGAAAGCACTTTGAGCTTGTCGGCATTTATCTGTTGTTTGTCTGCCATAATCGGGTATCGTGTTTTTATCGGTTTTCGTATGAATCTATTATCTGTCGGTAGTGGTTCTTCGTATCCACTTTGTCGAATATCTTCTCTATGCGCCCCTCGGCGTCGAGGATGAATGTCGTGCGTGCCACGCCCATATACTTGCGGCCGTACATCGACTTCTCCACCCACACTCCGAATGCCTCGCATACGCTGCGGTCGGTGTCGGCCAAGAGTGTGAAGCCCAGATCGTGCTTGTCGCAGAAGTTACGGTGCGACTTTTCGCTGTCGGGGCTAACTCCGACTATGCGGAATCCCATCTCTGCGAGCTGCTCTCTGCCGTCGCGCAGGCTCTTGGCTTCGAGCGTGCACCCCGATGTGTTGTCCTTGGGGTAAAAGTATAGTATCGTGCGACCTCCGCGCAACGAGTCGAGTGTTATCCGCTCGCCGTCCTGCGTGGTGGATTCGAAGTCGGGCGCCATGTCGCCTGCTTGTAATTTGGTCATAATGGTTCAAATGTATAATATTCCCTCAAAATTAGTGAATTTTTGCTAACATATCTATTCTGACAGTGTTTTTTATTCATTTAATTTTCGCGCCGTTTTTCAACGCTTCAATCAGCCACGGCAGAAAACAGATTATAAATATCAGTATTTTCATCTTAATTATTATGTTTAACGATTTACATTCTGAGCGATTGTCTTATGGTGCATCGTCATGTCGTCGGCAAGCCCAGCCCTTCTTATTGCCATGCCGCTTCCATGTTTACCTGTGCAGCGAACTCCTCTTGCGAGCCGTTGAGACGGTGTCCGCATGCCGGACACCGTATGGCGCATTCGGTCTCCACGTGCGAGCGGTTCGTGTCTGCGCAGCTTCTGACGGATGCCATGTCGGCTGCGTGGTAATGTCTGGTAATCGTGCCGCAATGGCGGCACTCGATCGAATAGATTATTCCCATATTTGCGATTGCTTTTGTTTCATAATGCAAAGTAAGCGCAACTATGTGACAATTTATGACACGGATTTATTCCAGGTATAAATTTTCATCTGCTTGGCTTTCAAATGTTGCCGTATGCGGCTATGTAGCTCTTTATATACTCTTTCAGCTCCTCCGACTCGACTATGCGTATGTCGTTCAGCAGCCCTGCTACGAAGCGCCCCGCGCCCTTTACGTCGGCTATGTCGGTCGCCAGTATCCAGTGTCCGTCGTCTGTCTGCGATATGTCGCGCTCTGCCAGAGGAAACTCCTCCACGAGCAGATTGTGTGCCATGACACCGAGTTCGAGCACTATCCTCATGCGCCGCTTGCCGCTTATGCGGAATGCGTCGGTAAAGCCGCATTCGTGTTCCTGCTCGTGATGCCATGGCGTGTCGGTCGGCTCGACGCTTCCCATGCGTGACGTCGCGAATAGCTTGTTGGTATTGTCCGACACATCGAAACACCATGCCTGCACGTAGTTGGTCGTGAATGCGAACGGTTCTACCCTGCGGTCGCTCGTGGTGCCGGTGTGCGAGGAGCGATAGCCGCGCAGGACTACTTGCCGCTTCTGCTCGATCGCCTCTAACAGCGCATGGATACGGGCCGCATTGCCGCCCTTTACCACCGTGTCGGGCAGCGTACCGTTGTCGTATACCGAGTATAGCTTGCGTTTGAGATTCTGTTTCAGGGCGTTGCCCTCATCGATATTCTCTATGGCGCGTTTGAGAATCGCAGCCTCCTCCTCCGTGAAGTGCACCAGCTGCGATATGTCCTTGAAGTGTGGCGAAGCCTTGTCGATGCGTATGTAGCTGCCGCTCTTCTTTATTATGAATCCCGCCGCCCGGAACGTATCTATATAGCGGTATATCGTGCGTCTCGACATATCGAGCCTTTCGGCTATCTCATCTACCGTCAACTCCGTATTCGCCGTCAGCATCTTCATCAGCCTGAGCAGTCTCTCGATCTTGGGTTGGTCCATGCGATTGTTTGTGCGGTTAATTTTATCGGACATCGCGGAAGGCTGTTCCGGTTATGATGTTCGCCTGTATGCAAAAATACGAATTATTCGCTGACGGCAATACTTTCCGGGTGGTAATATGATATTAAAACAACAAGGCAAGACCCGATAGTCTTGCCCGTATCTTACGACATATGTCCTCTTTCCGCTTATGCCTTTCCCAGTACGATCTTCTCGATCTGTTCGATCTGCTGCTTGTAGCTCTTGTCGGTGTCCATCATGTCGCTTACGGCTTTGCACGAGTGCAGCACCGTGGCATGGTTGCGGCCGCCGATGACCGAACCTATGGCCGTTAGCGGCGCCTTCGTGTGCTGCTTGGCCAGATACATCGCTATCTGACGTGCCTGCGCCACGTCGCGTGTGCGTTTGGCCGAGTTGAACGTCTCCATGTCTATGTTGAAGTATTCGCACACGACTTTCGTTATATGCTCTATCGTGATCTCCTTCTGCGTGAGCTTGACGTATACTTTCAATATATCCTTGGCCAGCGCTGTGGTTATCTTGCGGCCGAGGAACGAGGCGTTGGCCACCAGCGCCGACAATGCGCCTTCGATCTCGCGGACGTTGGCCGATATGTTGTCGGCGAGATATATGACGACCTCGTCCGAGATCTGCGCGCCCAACTTCTGCGCCTTGGAGCGTATTATCTTTATCTTGGTCTGATAGTCGGGCGTATCGAGCAGCGCCGACAGTCCCCACTTGAACCGCGTAAGCAGACGCTGTTCTATATCCTTCAACTCCACGGGCGGCTTGTCCGACGTGAGCACGAGTTGCTTGCCCGCCAGTTGCAGATGGTTGAAGATGTTGAAGAAGGCGTTCTGCGTACCCGTCTTGCCGGTAAGCTCTTGTATATCGTCGATTATCAACACGTCTATCATCTGATAGAAGTGTATGAAATCGGTTATCTCGCCGTTTTTGTATGCCGTCTGGAACTGTGCCTGAAACTTGTTCATCGATACGTAGAGCACCTGCAACTCGGGGTGGCGCTGTCTGACCTCGTGGCCTATGGCCTGCACGATATGGGTCTTGCCCAGTCCCGAATCTCCATATATATAAAGAGGGTTGAAAGCGTTGCTGCCCGGCGTGACGGCCACGGCCATGCCGGCCGAGCGTGCAAGACGGTTGCACTCGCCCTCGATATGGTTATCGAAGGTGTAGTTGGGATTGAGCTGCGGGTCGATGAAAATCTTTCGCAAGCCCGGTATTACGAACGGATTTTTTATATTTGCCGTGTCGGTCTGCGTATTGAAGCGCGATATGGCCGTAGTGTCGGCATTGACCTCTACCGGGCGGCTCTTGGCGCGCGGTACCGCATAGTGCAGTCTGGTCTGTCGTCCGTAGAGCTCGGCTATGATCGGGCGCAGGAATTGCAGATAGTTCTTTTCGATATTGGCGACGTAACTCTCGTTGGGCACTCGCAGACGCAGATTGGTGCCGTCGAAGCCCATAGGCACGATCGGCTTGAACCACTTGACGAACTCCTCTTCGGTAATGGATTCTTTGATGTGGTCGAGGCAATTCTGCCAAACATCCGCGTATGTTTGTGTATTCAACATAGTTACTAATGTGCTTTCTCTGTTTGTCGGTATGGCGTCGAGCGATAACTTACTTTGCGGTCTGGCGTTCGGAGTGAATCGACCTCAGGAATAGGTGTCGTCTTTTGCTCACTTTTGACAGTGCAAATATGTGGATAATTTTATTAAAATATGCCCGGGTGGGGCTTGCAAATTCGGATTTTTATTTTATAGCTGAAAGGGGGCTCCGACGCCTCTCAATTTAAGGTGTTGATATATAGTAATTGAATTATTTTTGCTATATTTGCATATTGGAAAAATAAACGGCTTAACCGATATTTATAAATATAACCAATAACGATTATGACTAACGAATTAGAACAGTCGGTCTTGTCGAAGGCGCAGAAATGGCTCGACGGCGAATACGACGAGGCGACCAAGGAGCAGGTACGTCTTATGATGAATGATAACCGTAACGAATTGATAGAGAGTTTCTATAAGGATCTGGAATTCGGTACGGGCGGCTTGCGCGGCATCATGGGTGCCGGTACCAACCGCATGAATATCTACACCGTCGGCGCAGCTACTCAGGGACTTGCCAACTACCTCAAAAAGAATTTCGAGGGCGAGGCCGTGCGTGTGGCCATTTCTCACGACAGCCGCAACAACTCGCGTATGTTCGCCGAGCGCGTAGCCGACATCTTCGCCTCTAACGGCTTTACGGTATATCTGTTCGACGCCCTGCGTCCGACCCCCGAGCTGAGCTTCGCCATACGCGAGCTGAAATGCCAGTCGGGCGTCATGGTTACCGCTTCCCACAATCCCAAGGAGTATAACGGCTATAAGGCCTACTGGACCGACGGTTCGCAGGTTACCTCGCCTCACGATGTCAACATCATCGCCGAGGTCGAGAAGATTACCGAGAACTCGCAGGTGCTCACGGGACGCAATCCCGGGAACATACACATCCTCGACGAGTCGTTCGACGAGAAGTATCTCGACGCCATTCACGAGCTGTCGCTCTCGCCCGAGTCCATAGCGCGTCATCGCGACATGAAGATCGTCTATACGCCGCTGCACGGTGCCGGCGTGCGTCTGGTTCCGGCATCGCTGCGCAAGTGGGGCTTCGAGAACATTATCTCGGTTCCGGAGCAGACCGTCCTGGACGGCAACTTCCCCACTGTCGAGTCGCCCAACCCCGAGGAGCGCAAGACGATGGCTATGGCTATCGAGCTGGCTCGCACGCAGGGTGCCGATCTGGCCATGGCTACCGATCCCGACTCCGACCGTATCGGTCTGGCACTGCGCAACGGCAAGGGCGAATACGTGCTGCTGAACGGCAACCAGACTCTGGTGCTTCTGATGTGCTACCAGCTTACGCGCTGGGCAGAGCTGGGCAAGATCGACGGCAACCAGTATGTCGTCAAGACTATCGTTACGTCGATGATGCCCGATGCCGTTGCCGAACACTTCGGCGTGAAGTGCTACAACTGCCTTACGGGCTTCAAGTTCATCGCCAAGATCATCCGCGAGAACGAGGGCAAGGCCAAATATATAGGCGGCGGCGAGGAGTCGTTCGGCTACCTGCCCGGCGATTTCGTCCGCGACAAGGACGGTGTGGCGTCGTGCTCGCTGGCGGCCGAGGCTGCCGCATGGGCCAAGGATACCATGGGTCTTACCCTCTACGAGTGGTTGCAGGAGCTCTACGTGAAGTACGGCTTCTACCGCGAGGGTCTGGTCAACGTGGTGCGCAAGGGTAAGGACGGTGCCGAGCAGATACAGCAGATGATGGTCGACTATCGCCAGAACCCGCCCCGCACGATCCTCTCGTCGCCCGTGGTCAAGATCTACGACTACAAGACGTTGGAGGTTTTGGATGTCGCTACGGGCGTCAAGTCGCCTATCGAGGGCGTTACCGACAAGAGCAACGTATTGCAGTGGCTTACCGAGGACGGCACGAAAGTATCGGTGCGTCCGTCGGGTACCGAGCCCAAGATCAAGTTCTACTTCGGCGTCAAGGCGCAGCTTGCGTCGGTGGCCGATTTCGAGCGCGTCGAGGCCGAGCTGGATGCCAAGATCGAGGGCATCAAGCGCGAGCTCGACCTTATCTGATACTCTGCGTGCCGGCACCGCCGGTAGGAGATAAATGAAAATTACCCCGCCGCTGCATGCGACGGGGTAATTTTTTATCGGTCTTGGCTCTGCCGCCCGACAACGCCGGGCGGACGACGAGGCGCTACCCTATTTCTCGTATGTTATCTCGATCGAGTCGACGTATGCCACGCCGGCCTTGTCGTTGTGCATCTTAAAGTAGGTGTAATTGCCGCCCGTCAGGTCGTATGTCTGCGTGTATATGCTTACTCTGTCGGGTGTTACGGTGTCGGTCTCGGTCACTGTCTCAGCCTCTACGACCGTCTGCGACGGGCAAGCCTCGGTGCCTGCGTAGAGCGTGTGGTTGGGTGTGTACTGGTTCTCGTTCTTGGTGCGTATGACCACCTTGACGATCCTGCCCAGCGAGTTCATGTTGGCGATTATACCTTGGTTGGTAACCTTCGTGTCGTTGCCCTGCATCTGCAATGTGTTGGGTATTATACCCTTCTGCGATATGCCTATGCGCGCTCCTGCCATGTCGTAGCCGTACTGCGTCCATGTATACCACGAGTCGATGTTGCTGACGTTCTGGTTGCCGTACTTGCCCTTCTCCAACTCCGTGGCACCGTTGCGGTTGTCGATTATATCCTGCGCCGTCATTCTTACGGTTATCAGGCCGTCCTGCGCCGCCGCACCCTGCGTAAGGCGTATCCGCGTGGTCGCCGCTACGGCCGACTCCTTGATTATGTCGACGGTCATCGCCGCCTCGATGTTCTGCGCATCGCTGTTTTCTCGTGCCGTAACTATGATGTTGCCGTCGGCTACCTCCGCCGTAAATCTGTCGTTGTCGATCGTCGGACGTATCGTGCAGCCCTCGCCGTTGTAGAGTGTCAGCTCTACCGTCTTGCTGCCTCCCTGCGGTGCGAACGACAGCAGCTGCGGCATGGCCGATACCACTATCGAGCCGCCGGCCATGTCTATGCCGACCAGCATTACGCTTATCTTGGTTCGGTTGCGGTCGGTTCCTATGGTATAGGCGTCTATCTCGACCTGCTTGCCGACCATGGTCTGGTCGATCTGTCCGTCGCTCAGATAAGGCATCTCCACTACGACGTCGGTGCCCTCGACGCTTATCGTCGACAGATCGGTCATCGTACCCGTTATAGTCACATACTCGGTCTTGGGTGCCGCCATGAAGGCTGCTATCGCGGTCGCATCGTAGGCTGCCGGCTCGCCGTAAGCGTACTCGCCCGCCGACAACAGCGTTATGTCGGCATACGACATCTGCTTGACGTAGTAAGGCTCAGTCACTACGCCTGCTGCGCGTATCTCATCGCCGATGCGCGCTACATATTCGGGGTTGTTGCCCTGATATACTACTATCGAACCCGTCGCGTCGCTTACCACGAATCCGCGGGTATATGTCGCCGACACCTTGCCTTGGATCGTATACTGGCCGTTTGCCGCCGCCGTGACTTCGGCTATCGTGCTTACGCGTGCGGGATCGGTGGCACCCGTTCCGTCGACGCTCTGTCCGCCTTGTCCGGCCGCGAGCTCTACGTCGTCGATGCGGTTTGTGCTCGACGTGAGCGATGTGAATCGTACCGATACGTTATCGGCCTGACGTGCCAGCGTGAAGTCGCACACCGCCTGCGACCAGTAGTGGTCTGTGCCCTCGGTTTTGAGCGTGTAGTCGAGCGGCGCCGACCATGTGCTGCCGCCGTCGAGGCTTATCTGAACGTTGAAATCCTCCTTGCGGAAGCGGTTGTCCTCGGCCTGCATGTCGTAGCGCATGGCGCCGAAGGTGAGACGAAGGTTGCGCTCCGCACCTACGTCGATCTTGTTGATCGACATGTATGTCACGCCAGAGCTGAACAGAATGAGGTTGCCGCCCGAGCCGGGATAGTCCGAGTACTGGCTGTTCGACGGCTCGTTCGAGCGCGGCGAGACGCCCTTTACCTCGTATTCGAGCGCCGCGATGCCGGTGCCCTGCTCGTTTTTCCAGCCCTCCCACTCATCGCAGTAGGGCCACGATCCGTCGATCTTCTGTACTATCTCCTTGTCGAAGTCGTTGTAGTAGAACGAAGTGGTCTCGGCAGGCTTGTCGCCGACGAATGCCGCCACATCGTCTATCGAGCGAGGCATGAGCTGCGCGTTGCCCTTGTATACGGTCACTACGCCCGTCAGCGTACCCGTAGCTTCGGGAGCTATGTACTTGCCGATGAATGTCGGCGACGCGTATTGTATGAATAGCGTTACGGGCGTCGCGCCGACGGTAAACGTATGGGTCTTGGTGGAAGTCTCCGATCCCCACTCCACGGCGCGGGCGGGCGATACGGCATTGTCGAGTGCGACGAGCATCGACTGGTAGTCGGCCAGACAGTCGGCCGCGGCTGCGATCGGGGCGGTCTCGACATGTCCCAGCTTCTCGATCTCCACCCACTCTTCGCCTGCCGAGCCCGTAACCTCGTACAGGCCGCTGTAATTGACTATGCGTGCCAGTCCGGCCTTGAACGTAATCTTGACCTTGTCTCCCGCTTCCAGGTCGAATGCCTCGTTGCTCGGGTCGATTACGGCATTGCTGCCGTACAGCGTCAGGCCGTGCCCCTTCTCTGTCGCCCCTTCGGTCATCACTTGCAGGTTCTTGCTCGTGAAGTTGCCTCCCTTGCGGTCGGTTGTCACGACGGCTATCAGCGTCTGGTCGTTCTGCTCGTCGAGTACGGCCTGCTGGTCGGTCATGCGGGCTATGATCTCCGGGATCGTTATCGTACCTTGCGGCTCTTCGACCGCTTTGCCGCTCTGCACGATATGTATCGAGGCATCGAATCCGGGGTCGTGCAACTCTTCGCCGACAATGTTGAAGCCGATGTACGTTTCGCGATCGATGTCGGTCTCAGTCACCGTAACGGTTATCTCTGTGGTACCATTGCCGCTCATGGGCGTTACCGTAATCCACTCTTCGCCTGCATAGGCCTTCCATTGGCAGTTGGCCGTCAGCGTGAAGGTGCGGCTCCCTTCATCTGCCGAGAAATTCATCTCCTCTGCCTCCGCCGGCAGTGAGAGCCGCGGCGATATGGGGTAGGTCCCGGTGTTGTCGTCACTGCATGCGACAAGTGCGAGCGTGACGGCCATGAACATGACGCACCACACCCTTCTAAAAAGATTCTTCTTTTCCATTGCTGGATCCTTGTTAAAAAGTTTGAGTATTATAAGAGGCTCCTCGGATCGTTGTACCTCGAAACCCGACAAAGTTAGAACTTATTTTGGATTGTGCAAAAGTCTGCAGCTATATAATCGTTAATTTTTCTTGTATGCCGCAGATCGGTGTTGTTGTTTATGGTATTTTGAAAATAATAAGTTTTGCTTATGTTATCCCAGGCTGTTATTTTCCGGCTGTTTTCAATCCTATGCGGAATATGCGGCCGTCGATGAACGATACCCAGATGCCGCCGTTGTCGTCGGCCGTGAAGTCGTTGGCTGCGGCCGATGCTATCTTCGCGGCTCCGAGCAGCCGCCCGTCCGATTCGTCGACGGCAGCTATCATACCCGTGCGGTTGGCCATGTAGGCGACGCCGTCACGCGTTAAGATCGGGCATGGGTTGTGGTCGTATCCCCAGCCGGCATCGGCCGTCCATGCCTCCGTGTAGGTGTCTGCATCGACCGGTACGGCTATCATCTCGCCGTCCATCGTCTTGGCGTAAAACATCTCGCCGTCGTCGCTTATGCCGGTGGTCTCTCGCACTTTGCGGCTCTTTATGCGCCATAGCTGCCGGCCTGTGGCCAGATCCATGAATGTCATGTGGCGGTCGGGCGCGACGATCATCACGCGGCCGTGAGATATGCGCGGTACGATATGCCCCGGCGAGAACAGACGGTTCCCGCTGCCGTTGTTCCACCTCCACAGCATCGTTCCCGTCTCCGTGTCGATGCAATACAAATGGCAGTCCCAAGCGCCGAATACTACCCTGCCGCCGTCTACCGCCGGACGTCCCTGCGGCTGCCCCTGCCCGTAGTCGAATCGCCAGATTATGCGGCCGTCTTCGGGCGCTATGCGCAGCATGGCTCCGTCGATACCTATATATAATGACCCCTCTGCGATCACGCCGTCGCCTATCATCCTTTCGAGCGAGCGGTTGCACCACAGCGTCGTGCCGTCGGCAGCATCGAGTGCGAGAAGCCCGTCGCCGACCGTGGCTACGATCAGCCTGCCGTCGTGATAAACGGGTGTGGAGTATATGGCCGCTTCGAAATCGCGCTGCCAGAGCATGCGGCGGCTCCTTGTGTCGAAAGCCCTGATCTGTCCCGACGAGTTGCCGTAGAAGATCGTATCGCCATGTACGGCTACACCGGTATATACCGACGCCTCATCCTCGACGACGCACTCGGCCTCGAACACACCCTCATCGCACTCCGCTGCCGGCTCGTCGCACGGCAAAGCCGCTATATCGCTGCTGTAACCGAGAGCTATCGTATGGAGCTCTGCCGGCTGCCGGTCTACGAGCTTCTCCTCCACGCGCACCGAGTCGCCCGAGAATCGCAGAACGGTATAGCCGTATGTCGGCCGGCCGTCGACTTGCAGCATCAGCGAACGGCCGATAATGCCGGGTATGGAGTCGTAGTTGTTGAGACTCGGCCGGTGGTAATGGCCGCACAGCGCTGCTGCCGCGTCGTGCGAGCGGAGCATCGACGTTACCTCGCGGCGGTTGGTTATGTCGTTCGACAGCGGATAGTGGCATACGGCGATGATACGGCGGCTGTGTGGCGTAGCTGACATTACCGAATCCGCCCAGTGCAGATCTTCGCGACGCACCGTACCGTCGGCCATCTTCATGAACGGCCCCGCCTGAAACCCGACGAAACGGTATCGGCCGGCATCGGCAAAGGTGCGGCTGTCGTGCCCCCACAGCTCTCCGAAGCGGGTGCAGGCGTTCTCCGACCATGTCGTCTCGTGGTTTCCGGCCACGACTAACTGCGGTGCGTCGAGGCGCGAGAGCTTGCGGTGGATGTTGGCCAGCTCCTCGTCGCTGCCCATGTTTGTCATGTCGCCGCCTATGATTACAAGATCGTAATCTTCGGCGTTGATCTCGTCGACGGCATGATCGATCATCTTGTCGTTGTCGTTGCCCGGAGTGACATGCAGATCGGTAAGAAACGCGACGCGAAGCTCCTTGTCCTCTTCGTCTGTCACGGCGTCGTATACCATGCGTGATATATCGGCGATTATCGCGGCATTCTCGCTGTCGGAGAGGTGCGAATCCGCGACGAATACGGCGATGCAGTATCGGCGTCCGTCGGGCAGAAATACTATCCCCGCATCGTTGTCGCCTATCTTGATGCCCGAGGCCGTTCGATCCGACGAGCCGGTCTTATGGGCGACGGCCGCCTCTGCGGGCAGGCGGCCTTTGAGTTTGTCGGCTCCGGTGCTCGTCGCCCTCATCGCCTCCCATAACAGGTCGTAGTATGCGGGGCGGAACAGCCGCTGCTCGTATGCCTTTTGCAGCAGGCGTACGGTTTCGGCCGGTGTACTGTTGTTACGATAGCAATCTCTTATGTCGCGGTGCATGCGTCTTTCGTCGACCGACAGTCTGAAATCGGTAATGCCCAGAGAGCGGATGTATCTATTGACGCTTCTTATGCCTCCGGCAAAATCTATAAGTATATCGCATGCGTTGTTGTCGCTCATCGAGATCATGTATCGCAACAGCTCCGCGAGAGAGATCGAAATGTCGCGGTCGGGATATCGGTCGCGCAGCGGGCTGTAAGTGTCTGGCGCAAGCTGCGACGATTCGATGCGAAGAAGCGTGTCGGGAGATAAGTCCTGACGATCCATTTTGTCCAGTACGGCCAGAGCGACGTGGAACTTGAATACGCTCATCAGCGGGTAGCGCATGTCGTTGCCTATGAAAACGGTTTCATCGCGGTCGGTCGCCACGGCCACGCCGACCTCGGCTGGTACATCTTTCAGATAGTCGGTTATGCGCTGCCCGACATGGTGCAGCTGTGCGGTAGCCGTGGCGACAGTCGTCGCGGCTATCGCAATAAAGCTCCAAAGAATCTTCATCGTCGGAAGTGTATTGCCGCTACTTTACGCGGATAAGGTTGATGCCGTCGCGTATCGGGACTATGATGTTCTCTACGCGGGGGTCGCGCGCCACCTTGTCGTTGAACTCGACGATAGCCTGCGTGTGGCGGTCGTTGTGCGCTGCCGGCTCTGCCACCTTGCCGTACCACAAAATGTTGTCGGCCAGAATGAACGAGCCGCCTGCGACATATCCTCCGTCGAGCAGCATGTCGTAATAGGCCGGGTACTCGCGCTTGTCGCCGTCGATGAAGACCAGATCGTAGACTCCGCCCAGCCGCGGCACTATATCCAGTGCCGAGCCTATATGCTGTACGATCTTGCCTCCGTGAGGCGAGCGGTCGAAGAACGAGGCGGCCATATCCTGCAACTCGTCGTCGACCTCGCACGTGTCGATCACACCGCCTTGGTCGAGGCCTGCGGCCATCGACAGTGCCGAGTAGCCCGTGAATGTGCCGATTTCGAGAATGCGTCGCGGGCGCAGCATGCGCACGATCATTTCCAGCAGCCTGCCCTGCACGTGCCCCGAGATCATGCGCGGATTGAGCACGCGAAGATAGGTCTCGCGTTCCAGCTCGTGGAGCAGTGCCTGCTCGGGTGTAGAGTTGTCGAGTATGTATCGTTCGATAGCATCCATAGGATTTACTTATAGATAAGGTAAGACATATCGGCGAATGTCTCGCGTGCCGCTTCGGTTATCTCTTCGGCCGTTATCGCCATGACCTTGGCATAGGCCTCGTCGAGCGTATCCATGTCGTTGTGGACGAGATAGCTCTTGCCCGCTCCGAGCATGTATCCCTCGTTGCTCTCCATAGATATCGACATCTGCGCGATGAACTGCTTGCGGGCGGTCGACAGCGCGCGGGACGACAGCGGCTGGTCGCAAAGCGCTTTGAGCTGCTTATGTATAAGCTCCATGCAGTGGTCGGCATTGCCGTGGTCGGAGCTGAAATATATCGATACAATGCCGTCGTCGGTATATGGCGTGTAGCTCGCCTCGATGTTGTAAGACAGTCCGTGTTTCTCGCGCAGGCTAATGTTCAGCAGCGAATTGGCCGACGGTCCGCCCAGGATGTTCGTAAGCAGTGACAGCGGCAGACGCCGCGCGTCGCCCAGCCCGTAGCCGCGGTTGCCGATGATGCAGTGCGTCTGGTGGGTATGCTTCGACTGTGCCGTGCGGAACGGGGCGTATGCTCCGGCGCGCATCCTTTCGAAGCCGCGCCGCGGAGTCGACGCCTCCGACAGGTAGCGCATGGCGGTCTGCTGCGCCGTGCGGGCTGAGAACCCGCCTATCGACGAGAAGACCATTTGGTCGGTGGTGTATGTACGGCTGACGAAGTCGGTCAGGTGCTGCGTGGTGTAGCGCGCCAGCGAAGCCTTGCTGCCGAGGATGTTGTGTCCAAGCTCAGAGTCGGCGAATATCATGTCTTCGAAACTGTCGTATATCATCTCGGCCGGCGAATCCTTATAGGTGTTGATCTCGTCGGCTATGACTTCGCGCTCCTTGGCCAGCTCGCGCTCGGGGAAAGTCGAGTGGAATGCTATGTCGGCAATCAGCTCGACCGCCTTAGAGAAGTCGGAACGCAGCGTAGTGGCATGCAGCGTAGTATCCTCCTTGGTGGTGTATGCGTTCAGCTCGCCGCCGAGGTTTTCCAGACGGCAGTTGACCTGATATGCGCGCCGGCGCCGGGTACCCTTGAACAGCGCATGCTCGGTAAAGTGCGCTATGCCGTACTCCGAGCGCCGCTCGTCGCGGCTGCCTGCGTTGACCACCAGAGCGCAGTGCGCGACGTTGCTCCTCGTCTGCCGGTGTATGCCGCGTATGCCGTTGGGCAGCGTATATGTTTCGAACTCTTTCATCGTTGTCGCAGGAATTTGCCCGTATGGCTCTTTTCGCACTTCATTATCCGGTCGGGGGTGCCTTCGGCCACTATCTCGCCGCCGCAGTCGCCCGCCTCGGGACCCAGATCTATAACCCAGTCGGCGCACTTTATGACATCCATGTTATGCTCGACCACAACGATCGTATGGCCGTTGGCTATCAGGGCGTCGAATGCCGCGAGCAGCTTGTGTATGTCGTGGAAGTGCAGACCCGTCGTAGGCTCGTCGAAGATGAACATCATGTTGCCCTCGGCGTTGTCCTTCGAAAGGAACGAGGCCAGTTTGACGCGCTGCGACTCTCCGCCCGAGAGCGTCGAAGACGATTGTCCGAGCTTGATATAGCCCAGTCCGACCTGCTGCAACTGGCGCAGCCGGTCGACTATGCGGCGGCATGTCGGGTTATCCTTGTCTTCGGAGAAGAATCCGATTGCATCGTCGACATTCATTTCGAGAATGTCGTATATCGAATGCTCGCGGTAACGCACTTCGAGTATCTCGGGCTTGAAGCGCTTGCCGCCGCAGGCGTCGCACGTCAGCTCGACGTCGGCCATGAACTGCATGCCGACCTTGATGACGCCCTCGCCCTGACACTCCTCGCAGCGCCCGCCGGGCATGTTGAACGAGAAGTGGGCTGCCGTAAGTCCGCTGTGCCGCGCGTATGGCTGGTCGGCCATGAGCCGGCGTATCTCGTCGTAGGCTTTTAGATAGGTAACCGGATTTGAGCGCGACGACTTGCCGATCGGTGCCTGCGAGACCATTTCGACGCTGGTCACGATGCGCCAGTCGCCCTCGATAGCGTCGTGGTCGCCCGGTGCGGTGCCTGTGTCGTTGAGCAGGCGCCGCAATGCCGGGTAGAGTATGCTGCGGGCGAGCGACGATTTTCCCGAGCCGCTGACGCCAGTGATACATGTCATCACGCCGAGCGGTATCCTGACGTCGATGTTTTTGAGGTTGTTCTCCCTCGCGCCGCGGATGACGATCGAGCGGCTCCATGCACGCGGCACGGCGGGCGTGTCGATGTGCCGGCGCCCGGTAAGGTAGTCGGCCGTAAGCGATTCGCCCGATTCGAGCAGCTCGCCGAGCGTGCCGTTAAAGACTACCCTGCCGCCGTTAGCACCGGCTTCGGGTCCTATGTCGACTATATGATCGGCCGCACGTATGATCTCCTCCTCGTGCTCGACGACGATGACCGTGTTGCCCAGATCGCGAAGTTGTTTCAGCACCTTTATCAGGCGGTCGGTGTCGCGCGGGTGCAGGCCGATGCTCGGCTCGTCGAGGATGTATAGCGAGCCGACGAGGTTGCTGCCCAGCGACGTCGAGAGGTTGATGCGCTGCGACTCTCCGCCCGAGAGCGTCGACGAGAGCCGGTCGAGCGTAAGGTATCCCAGCCCCACGTCCGACAGGTAGCCCAGACGGTTGCGTATCTCGGTCAGGATGCGTGCCGCGGTCTTGGTATCGTGCTCGTCGAGTGAGAGCGAGTCGAAGAATCCGATCAGCGAATCGACGTTCATCGACGTCAGATCGGCTATGTTGCGCCCCGCGATTCGGACATACAGCGCCTCCTTGCGCAGGCGTGAGCCGTTGCACTCGGGGCATAGTGTCTTGCCCGTATAGCGCGCTTTCATGACGCGGAACTGTATCTTGCGTCGCTGGCTGTCGATATATTCGAAAAACTCGTCCAGACCGTGGAAATATTCGTTGCCGCGCCAGAGCGTCTGCCGTTGCTGTGCGGTCAGCTCGTGGTACGGGGTGTGGATCGGAAAGCCGAACTTCGACGAGTTGAGTATAAGCTCGTCGCGCCACTTGCTCATCGTCGCGCCGTTCCAGCAGGCTATCGCACCCTCGTATATGGTTTTGGACTTGTCGGGTACGACGAGGTTTTCGTCGATGCCGACCACCTTGCCGTAGCCCTCGCAGCGCGGACATGCGCCCAGCGGGTTGTTGAAGCTGAACAGATGTTCGGTGGGCGGTTCGAAGAGTATGCCGTCCTGCTCGAAGCGCGACGAGAAGATCTCGGTGCGGTCGGTAACTACGGCCGCCACGCCGTCGCCGTAACTGAGTGCGCGGGCTATCGAGTCGCGAAGGCGCGTCTGCGTATCGTCGTCGAATGATGTTTTAAGTCGGTCGATGACGATCAGTATCTCGTCAGCCGAGGTCGTACGGTCGATCCTCGGCATGAACTCCTCGACGAGCATCGTCTCGGAGCGGTACATGACGCGCAGGATACCCTCGCCGATGAGTTGCAGCATGCGCTCGACGATGCCCTGACCTTTGCCCGTTACGAGCGGTGCCGCGATGACGGTGCGTACTCCCTCGCCCTTGGCATTGACACGGTCGGCGATGTCGTCCACGCCGTAGCATCTGACCTCGGCGCCCGATATGGGCGAGTATGTGCGGCCAATGCGCGCGAAGAGCAGTTTCAGATAGTCGTATATCTCGGTCGATGTGCCGACGGTCGAGCGGGGGTTGCGCGTCGATACCTTCTGTTCGATTGCTATGGCCGGCGCAATGCCCTCGATCATGTCGACGTCGGGCTTGCCTATGCGGCCGAGGAACTGCCGGGCGTATGCCGAAAGGCTCTCGACATAACGGCGCTGTCCCTCGGCGAATATGGTGTCGAAGGCAAGAGTCGACTTGCCAGATCCCGAAAGACCCGTTATGACGGTCAGCGTCTCGTGGGGGATCGAAAGCTCGATGTTTTTAAGGTTGTGGACGCGTGCGCCCTTGATATGTATGGCGTTATCGTGTGACATTGTAAATCGGTTTTGTCAGATTCGCTCGACCGTCGCGCCCTCGACATCGGACAACCGTGCCGCGAGCCGTTCGGCATGCGAAGAGCGTATCGCCAGACGCATCGAACACAGATTGTCGAACCTCTGTTCGACTATGCGCGGCTGCATATCCTTTACGATACGCATTATGTCGTTCATGGCCGTGTAGGAGAATGCGACCTCGAAGGTGCAGTCCACCGTGCGGCGTACTATCGTGCTGTGCTCCAAAACGGCCGCAGTCGACTCTCTGTAAGCCTGTATCAGACCGGGAACGCCGAGCTTCGTGCCGCCGAAGTACCTCACGACCACCACCAGCGTATCGGTCACATCGGCCGAGAGCAGCTGCCCGAGGATCGGCTTGCCGGCTGTCGACGAGGGTTCGCCGTCATCGTTGGCGCGGAACGTCGCGCCGTCGTGCCCGAGCCGGTAGGCGTAGCAGTGATGCGTCGCATCGTAATAGCGTTTGCGCAGTGCATCGAGATGCTCTTTGATCTGCTGCTCCGATTCGACGTGATAGGCGTATGCGAAGAACTTGCTGCTGAGCTGCCTGTATACGGCCTCGGCTTCGCCTTCGACGGTCAGATAACTGTCCTTCTCTGTATCCACGGCGCGTCAGATGATCGATTTGAACATGCGCTTCCAGCGTATGCGCTCGAACAGACTCTTAGGGTTAGCAGGGTTTTGCGGCTCGATCGACAGCCATACGTAGGCGGCCTTGCCGACGATGTGATCCTCGGGAACCAGTCCGAAGTATCGCGAGTCGGCCGAGTAGTGGCGGTTGTCGCCCATCATGAAGTAGTAGTTCATGGCGAACGTATAGCTATCCGCCGCCTCTCCGTCGATGATGACCTTGTCGCCGTCCGTCTCTACCCTATGACCCTCGTAGACCTCTATCGCGCGCCGGTAGAGAGGCAGGTTGCCGGTCGTAAGGGCGATAGTCGCACCTGCGGCGGGAATCCAGAATCCCTCCTCGCCGCCGAAGTCGTCGGTAGTCCACCCGTAGCCTGCGGCATGCGGGAATGTCTCCTGATATTGCAGCCTGCGCTCGACCTGCGCTCCGCCGCCTCTGGCCTGGTCGAGCATGCAATCCTCGATTATGCGGTGCTGGGGACGCGTAGAGTTGGGCGCGTAGACCATGTAGTCGTACTGCTTGTGAGGGATGAAGGCCTGCGGCTGCGAGTCGATCGTAACGTCGCCGCCGACAATGCGGAGCGTATCGCCCGGCAGAGCGACGCAGCGCTTGATGTAGTTCTCTTTCTTGTCGACCGGACGCGTGACGATCGTAAACCGGTCGTTGAGATACTCGCGCGCCTGCCGGTTGTAGTCGGCATTGCGGCGCGTGATGCCGCGGCATATGTCGTCCTGCCGCATCTCGTCGGCCGTCTGGCGCAGGATATCGTAGTAGCTCGCCTCCTTGAACTCCATGACCACCGTGTCGCCCTCGGGGAAGTTGAATACCACGATGTCGTTGCGCTCGATGCGGTCGGTGCCGGCAAGACGTCTGTAAGGACGCTGCACGCACCGGCTGAACGACGGTTTGGTCTCGGACATGGGCATGGTGTTGTGGACGAAAGGAAATTCCAGCGGCGTGCGCGGCAGCTGGGGGCCGTAGTCGATCTTCGAGACCATGATATAGTCGCCCGCCATAAGGGTGCTCTCCATAGAGCCGGTCGGGATGACGTACATCTGGAATATGAACTTGTGGATGAGCGATGCTACGATCACGGCGAAGACGATAGCGTGCACCCACTCGTAGAGCTTGCGGTAGAGCGTGTTGCGCCCTTTGAGCTCGTACCAGAGCCCGTAGGCGAAGAAGGGCACGAGCGTAAGCAGATAGGGGGTCGACCAGCGCGAGAGGAGTATGTGGGCTATCGTGCCGAATACGAGTGCGAATATGGCGGCGCACCAGACGGCGTATACCGTGCGGTATACCCTACTGCGTCGGCAAGCCTCTTGGTTCCACTGTTTTATGCGCTTTGAGATGAAGTAATCGTAGACGAGCGCTTCGCCTATTACGAGCCACCACCAGCCCGTCCATACGATAAAGCCGAGCAGCAGCAGCGACGTTATCGCAAAGAGTGTCCACCGGTTTGACAGAGCTTCTCCCGCTCGCGAGAATATGTTTCGTAAACCTTTCATGATGATATTTATCTCAGTTTAGTAAGTCGTCCATTGTGTAGATACCCGTTCGGCCGCACACGTATTCGGCTGCAACAACCGCGCCCAGTGCCAGCGACCGGCGGTTGACGGTAGAGTGACGCAGTTGCAGCTCGTCGTCGGGCGAAGTGTATGTAACGGTGTGTATGCCCGGTACCTGACCCTCGCGGTAAGAGAGTATTTCCAGCTCGGAGCGCTCGTCGCTCGCGGCATTGACCCACGAGGTCTTGACATCGGAGCGCGAGATGATATCCTCGGCAAGCGTTATGGCCGTGCCGCTCGGAGAGTCCTTTTTCTGGATATGGTGCGTCTCCTCTATGCGGACGTCGTACTCGCCGTGCGGGCGCATCAGCTCGGCCAGACGGCGGTTGAGACGGAACATGATGTTGACGCCTATCGAGAAGTTCGACGCATAGAACAGCGCTCCGCGGCCGTGACGGCACAGCTCCTTCAACTCGTCCAGACGGGAGGTCCAGCCCGTAGTGCCCGAGACGACGGGGATGCCCGCCTCGATGCAGCGGCGTATGTTGTCGTATGCCGTTGCGGGGGTGGTAAATTCGAGCGCTACGTCGATGCCTTGGAGGTGCGCCGCATCCAGCTCGTCGGTGTTGTGGGTATCTATAATCAGTGGTATGGTATGACCGCGGTCGAGCAGTATTCGTTCGATCTCGCGTCCCATTTTTCCGTATCCTATAATCGCTGCTTTCATAACGTTATGCTTAGAACGCGTAAAGATAACGAAAATTATCGGAATAACATTGTACCGTGCCGGCGTTTGTTGGGGCGTTGGCAGACGAAATACGCGCCGACGAACTTAGTCGGCGCGTATTTGGCGTTGCATTATGCCCGTAGGCATTATCGGTCGGCTCTTTCGAACAGCGTCCCGGGATAGCGTATATCGCTCAGAAACAGCCCTTGTGCCGGAGCTCCGGCGCTCGAACGCGACAGGTCGCGCGAGCGGATTATATCCTCGAACTGCTCGGGCGTATAGCGCCCGCGTCCGACATCGACCAGCGTGCCGACGATCGCTCTGACCATGTTGCGCAGGAATCTGTCGGCGCGTATGGTAAAGCGCATAGTGGTCTGGTCGTCTTGTTGCCACAGCGCATGAGATAACCGGCATATGTTGGTCTTGTTGTTGGAGTTGAGTTTGGCGAACGAGGTAAAGTCGTCGTGCCGTGTCAGGGCTTCGGCGGCGCGGTTCATGGCCTCCATGTCGAGCGGTACGTAATAGTGCCATGCGGCATGACGCCAGAACGGCGACTTGCAGTTGCGGATGAAATAGGTGTATTCGCGCTCGATGGCATCGAACCGCGCATGCGCCGTCGGCGATACCTCTGCGATACGCATGACGGAGATGTCGGGCGGCAGCATAAGGTTGAGCTTGTAGACTATGCGTGCGGCATCGGCGATGGGCGCCGCCGTGTCGAAGTGCGCCACGTAATAGGATGCGTTGACGCCGGTGTCGGTGCGGCCGGCACCGGTAACGGCGATCGCTTCGCGCAGCAGCGTTGTCAGCGTTCGCTCGACGGTATGTTGGACGGAGGGGGCATCGCTCTGGCGCTGCCAGCCGCAGTATGCCCCGCCGTCGTATTGCAGTTCGATGAAATATCTCATCCTCGGATAGCCGTTAACCGTGAATGGCGGCACCCGTAGCGGCCTCGGCAGCCTCCATGACCGCCTCGTTCATCGACGGGTGCGCGTGGATCGTGCGTGCGAGACGGTGTGCCGTCACGCCCAGACGCTTGGCAAGCGTCGGCTCGGCGATCATCTCCGTAACGTTGTGTCCTACGAGGTGCGCACCGATGAGCTTGTCGTCGGCATCGAAGATGAGTTTGACGAATCCGTCGCGCTCGCCTGCCGCCGTCGCCTTGCCCGAGGCCGTATACTGGAATCGTCCGACTTTGCACTCTATGCCCTGCTCCCTGGCCTGACGCTCGGTAAGACCTACCGACGCCACTTCGGGCGAGGTAAAGATGCACGAGGGGATAGTCGTGTAGTCGATCGGCTCGGGCGAAAGACCGCATATATGCTCGACGCAGTGAATGGCTTCGGCCGAAGCGACATGCGCCAGCGCCGGTGTCGCGATGATGTCGCCTATGGCGTAGACGCCCTCGACCGAGGTGCGGAAGTGCTCGTCGACCTTGATCTTGTCGCGCTCGACGGCGATGCCCAGCTCTTCGAGTCCGATGTTTTCGATGTTGGACTTGATGCCGACGGCCGACAGCACTACGTCGGCCGTAAGCGTCTCGGCGCCCTTCTTGCCCTCGATCTCGATCGTGCAGCGGCCGTCGTCGCCGACCGTTACCTGCTTGACGGTGGTCGAAGTCAGTACCTTGGCTCTGAGTTTGCGGAAAGCGCGCTCCATGGCTGCCGCCGTGTCCTCGTCCTCCAATGGCATGATCTGAGGCATGTACTCGACTATGGTTACCTTGACGCCCAGCGTCGCGAAGATATAGGCGAACTCGCTGCCGATAGCGCCCGAGCCCACGATGACGATCGATTCGGGCAGCTCGGGCAGTGTCAGCGCCTCGCGCGACGAAACCACGTGGCGGCCGTCGATGGGCATGAACGGCATTTCGCGCGGGCGTGCTCCCGTGGCGAGGATGACGGCTCCGGCTTCGTATGAGGTGCCCTCGACCTCGACCGTATGGGGTGAAGTGAGTCGCCCGTGTCCTGCGATGAACTCTATGTCGTTCTTTTTAAGCAGGAACTGTACGCCTTTGTTCATCGTCGAGGCCACTGTTCTTTCGCGGGCGACGATCTTCTGCCAGTCGGGCTTGATATCCCCTTCGACCGTTATGCCGAACGATGCGGCGCTCTTGCAGTCGGCATATACCTGTGCGCTTCTGACCAGTGCCTTGGTCGGGATGCAGCCCCAGTTGAGGCATACGCCGCCGGCTTCGGCTCGCTCGACTATCGCTACGCGGCGCCCCAGCTGTGCCGCACGTATGGCGGCAACGTATCCTCCCGGACCGCTGCCGATGATGATGATATCGTAATTCATGGTTGCAGTATTTCGGTTAAGTCATTATCTACTTCACTACGCGCAGTACTTCGCCGTTGTCGGCCGCTACGGCGCGCTTCCACTTCTCGTTGTAGCCCGGCCACTCGATCTTGCCCGGTATGTCGCGGCCGTTGCCGTTGTCGATGAAGCCGTCGGCATTCTCGCCCTTGACATTACCGTCGATATACTTGACGAGAAGATATCGGTCGAGCTCGACCCAGCGGCCGAACAGCTGCTGTGCGGTATTTACGCTGTACTCGGTCAGGTACTTGCGCGCTTTGGCCGGCGACATCGCTGCTGCTGCTGCGTCGATCCGGGCGACCTGTGAGAGTTTGTCGTTCTCCCACTGGTCGATCGACTTGCGCACGTCGGCGGCTATCAGATCGTAACGCAGATAGGCGAAGTTGGCTACGCGGTTGAATATCCAGAATGCCGATGTGGGCGAATAGTCGAGCATCGAGCCGTTGTCCTCGGCGATGCACTCTGCCACCTCGGTCGAGTTGCAGTATATCGGAGTCAGGCACGACGTGGCCGCGTCGTCGACGCCGAACCAAAGGATGCCCGTCTTGCCTTTGCGTGCCTGTCCCACGAGCCAGAAGCCCGTCTGCTGCGTGGCCGTAGCGCGTTCGTTGCAGTACTCGACGCCGTCGACCTCGAAGTTCATCGGACGCCAGCGATAAGGCAGGCCGTGGCCTCCGGCGCCCAGGTCGGTCGTCATGTCCATAGGCGTGCCCTCGTAGTGGTCGCGCATGGCGTCGAAGACCATTTTGGGCGATACTTTCGTGCGCGGCTTGACCCAGAGCGGCATGCGGTTGTCGGGGTTGTGTCCCATGGCATAGTCGACATATTTGTCCATGTCGTCGGCCACTGTGCGGAAGAAGCTCCATACGCGTGCTTCGCAGCCTCGCATGGCGCTGAAATCGAGCGGTGCGTATGCGTCGGCGAAGCTGAAATCCTCGTCCGTGCCCTCGTACCAGCCCATGCTGCGCGCCAGCTCCACAACGTCGTCCGAGTAGAGGCAGTTCTCGGGATCGTCCTTGGGGAAAGTCGTGATGCGTGCCTGATTGGCGTGAGCCGAGACATATCCGTCGGGGATGCGGCGTGCAACCCATACTATGCCCTTGCCCTGCTTGCCGCGTCCGATAAGCTCCATTATCCACGCCTCGTCGGGATCGGCGATCGTGAACGATTCGCCGCTTGAACAGTATCCGTAGGTGTCGGCCAGATCGACGATGATGCGGATCGCCTCGCGTGCCGTGCGTGCGCGTTGCAGCGTGATGTAAATCAGCGAACCGTAGTCGATGCCGCCGTCGGGATTCTCCAACTCGTGGCGGCCGCCGAAGGTGGTTTCGGTAATGATGAGCGAATGTTCGTTCATGTTACCCACGGTCGAGTATGTCTGTGCCGCCTGAGCTATGTCGCCTATGTATCGTCCGGTGTCCCACTCGTACACGGGCATCGTCCGAGCCGCGCGGCGCGAAGGCATGTAGTGGTAGAGACAGCCGTAGAGCTGGTGCGAGTCGGCTGCGTAGCTGACCAAGACCGATGAGTCGGTCGAGGCGCCGCGCGTGACGATGAAGTTGGTGCATGCGCTTGACGGCAAGGCGTTTGCCATAATCATGGCCGCTGCCGCCAGAGTGATGTTGAATCGTTTCATAGATTTCGTTATTAGTTTCCGGGTTTTAAGAGTATCACATACGAAAATCAAAGATAGAAAATAATTCGTTAATTTTTGGCCGTCGCGATGAAATTCGTATTTTTGTCATCCGATAATTTCACATTTATGAGCATTGCAGATCGATTGTCGAAGATAAGATCGACCCTCCCCGAGGGGGTGGAGCTGGTCGCCGTTTCGAAGTTTCATCCTGCCGAACGGCTAATGGAGGCGTATGACGCCGGACAGAGAACATTCGGCGAGAGCCGTCCGCAGGAGATGACGGCCAAACAGGCCGTGCTGCCGGCGGATATACGCTGGCACATGATAGGTCATTTGCAGACCAACAAGGTACGCATGATAGCGCCTTTCGTGACGATGATCGATTCGGTCGACTCGGCGCGTCTGGTCGACGAGATCGACCGGCAGGCCGTGCGCTGCTCTCGCCGCATCGATATATTGTTGGAGGTGCACGTAGCCGACGAAGATACCAAGTCTGGCTGGGATCCCGACGAACTGCGCGCCTATGTAGCCGGCGGAGATCTGGCTTCGAAGAGCGGCGTGCGCGTGCGGGGACTGATGTCTATCGCGACCAACACCGATGACGAGAAGATCGTAAGGCGCGATTTCGAGCGTGTGCGCAGCCTGTTCGACGAGCTGCGGCAGTCGTTCGGCGAGGAGTTCGATACGCTGTCTATCGGCATGTCGGACGACTACCCTATCGCGTTGGAGTACGGATCGACGGCAGTGCGCGTCGGCACGGCTATATTCGGCGCCCGGGAGTATTGATCGGGCATGTATGAAGAAAGAGCTCTGTACGATCGTCGTACAGAGCTCTTTTGTTTCCGTCGCGGATGCTACCTTACTCTGAGTCGCTTGCCAAGACGCAGGATCGTAGTCTCCTTGATGCCGTTGAGCTGGCAGATGCGTTTTACGCTCGTGTGGTACTTGCGGGCTATGTGTCCCAGCGTATCGCCCTTGCGTATGGTATGGTACTGCACTGCGGCAGCGGCCTTGCGCTCGGCCTCGTCCTGCTTCTCGTTGGCCTCCTCGTCGTCGAAGTTCTGGCCGAATTTCGAGTAGATGCTGAAATGACGGCGTTTGAGCAGCAGTTCGTCGCGTCTGAGCTGCCCCTTGTCGAAGTCGATTACGCGCTCGGGGTCGAACGACTGTCCCTTGTATCTTACTTCGAAGTGGAGATGCGGTCCCGATGAGCGTCCGGTGCTGCCGCCGCAGCCGATCTGCTGTCCGGCAACCACCCAGTCGCCCGCTTCGACGCCTCGCTCCGAGAGGTGCCCGTAATATGTTTCCAGTCCGTTGGTATGGCGTATGACCACCAGATTGCCGTAACCGCCGCCGTTGTAGCCCGAGTATCGCACCTTGCCGTCGAATGCGGCATAGATCGGATCGCCCGTTTTTAGCGGCAGGTCGACGCCCTGATGCGGCCGTCCGCGTCGCAGGCCGTAGCGCGAGCTCATGCGTCCGAGGTATGGATAGTGATAGCTTTTGAGCGAGTCTACGAGCATGATAGCCGCCGCTTCGGGCAGAGACGACAACTCGACGTCGTTATAGGCGTGGATAGACGAGGTATTCCAGTGGTCGGCGAAGACGGTCGTGTCCTGCACGTAATCCTGCGAGAGGACGTAGCGCCACGTGTTGTCGTTGAAGAGCACTATTCGCAGCGCATCGTTGCCCGTAGGCAGTGTGTCGATCGCGGCGACCTTGCCTATGGTGCGGACGGGATCGACCGGAACGGCCGGCGGCATCTGTCTCTTTACCTCCGTACTGTCGGCTGCGGCAGCCGCTGCTGTCTGCACCGTGTCCTGCTGCGCTGCCAGACTCTGGCACGCTAATAAAACGGGTATCGTTAACAGTATCTTGATATTCATTGCTGTGTGTTGTTAATCGGGTTTCGGCTCCGGTCGGACTGTCCTATTTCGATTGGCCGAGCATGTCGGCGGCACATTCGAGAGCCTTATAGAACTCCTCGCCGAATCGTCTGACGATAGGCTCGCGCAGAGCTATGTAGAGCGGCATATCGAGGCGTCGTCCGCAGGCGCATGCCGACTCGCATATCTTCCAGCGGTGATAATTGAGCCCTGTCGAGCCGTTCGAAAAGCGCATGACCCTTATCGGATATAGGTGGCACGAGACGGGTTTGACGAACGAGGTGCGCCCCTCGCGGTAGGCTCGCTCGATCGCGCAGTATGTTATGCCGTTCTCGACGAACGAGTAGGCGCACTGGGCGTTGTCTACAAGAGGCGTGGTGTAGTCGCCGTCGGTGTCGACTACCATGAAGCCCGAGCGTTCGATCTCCTCCCTGCCCTCCGCCGTCATGTAGGGCGCATAGTTGGGATACTCCTCCTCGAGGATGTCTATCTCGTCGAATTCGAGTGGAGCTCCGGCGTCGCCTTCGACGCAGCAGGCGCCCTTGCACGCCGACGGGTCGCATGCGAAGCGTTCGCGCAGTATGTCGAGGCTGACTATCTTGTCGTCTATTTCAATCATCTGTCAGGGGTTGTATATATCGGTGTAGCGGAATGCGAGAATCTCCTCGGCCATTTCGATGAACTGCGCCGCCTCGGCCATGTCGGGGTCGAGTTTCAGGGCGCGGCGGAAATCGTTGATAGCGCTACCCCACTCGTTGTGTCGGAAATAGCATTTGCCGCGCTCGACATAGAGCGCGGCGCAGTCGGGATTGCGCTCTATCAATGCCGTATAGCCGGCTATGCGCGAGGCCGATGTCCAAAGCCTGCGGCTGCGTATGTATTCGGCCACGCGTGCGCCGACCATGGGTGCGAGCTCCTCGCCGCGCTCGGCAGCGGCGCGGACGTCGGTCGACGAGAAGTCAACCAGAGGCGCGTCGGCGAGCATCGTGATCCGGTCGAGGAACTTCGTGGCTTCGGCATTTCGGCGCGGATATACATATATCCTATATGTGTCGAGTATGCGGCGGTAGTCGCGCCACTCGTCGAGACGGTCTACATTGTCGCTGCCCATAAGGATCGAGAACTCCATCTGCTCGCCGTAGCTCTGGGTCAGATAGTCGAGCGTATCGATCGTATAGGAGGGCTTCGGGCGCATGAACTCTACCACCGACGGACGTATGCGCTCGGGGTATTTCGAGTCGGCGCAGGCGATCTCGGCCATTTCGAAGCGCTGCATCTCGTCGGTCTGCAACGTATCGGTCTTGAACGGATTCTGCGGCGATACGACCAGCGCCGTCTCGTCGCACAGCCCCTCGTCGATGACATATTCGGCCAGCGCGACGTGTCCTTTGTGTATCGGATCGAACGATCCGAAGTATAGCATCATTCTCTTTTTCATAGGATAACTATGCTAAGAAGCTCTCTATTATGCGGCGCGTGTCTTCAACGGCGGCATCGAGATCGTCGTTGACTACAATGTGGTCGAACTCGGTCGACTTCGATATCTCAAATTCGGCCTTGGCCAGCCGCTTGGCTATTACTTCGGGCGAGTCGGTGCCGCGGCCTACGAGGCGTCGTTCGAGCTCCCCGATCGAGGGCGGCATGATGAAGATCGAGCAGGCGTCGCCGCCGAATATGCGTTTGAGGTTGATGCCTCCCATTACGTCCACATCGAACAGGATGATGTTGCCCTTCTGCCAGATGCGGTCTAACTCGCTTCGCAGCGTGCCGTAGCAGGTGCCTGCGTATACCTCCTGCCACTCGACGAACCCGTCTTTCTCGACCAGACTGCGGAACTCGTCGTTAGTCAGAAAATAGTAGTCGATGCCGTCCTGCTCGCTGCCGCGGGGCAGACGCGAGGTGGCCGAGATCGAAAATTCGAACTGCGGGAATATGCCGAGCAGCTCTCTTACGATCGTCGTCTTGCCCGATCCGCTCGGGGCAGAGAATATCACGAGTTTGCCCATTTTCTATAATATATTGAGTACCTGTTCCTTGATCTTTTCCAGCTCGTCCTTCATCTTTACGACGAGTATCTGCATGTTGGACTCGTTGGCCTTGGAGCCGAGGGTATTGATTTCGCGTCCCATTTCCTGTGCGATGAATCCGAGCTTGCGGCCGGCGCCCTGCTCCGAGGCAGCTACTTCGCGGAAATAACGGCAGTGGTTGCTCAGGCGCACCTTCTCCTCGGTAATGTCGAGCTTCTCTATATAGAATATCATCTCCTGCTCCAAGCGGTTGTCGTCGACTTCGACGGGCAGCTGCGCGAGGTTCTCGCGGATGCGGTTGCGGATCGTATCGCGGCGCATCTTCTCGTAAGGCTCTACTTCGGCCTTGTATGCCTCGATCTTGTCGACGCGTTCGAGCAGATCTTTTATCAATATGTCGCCCTCCTGACGGCGGAATGCGTCGATGTTGCGCAGCGCTTCGTCGACGGCCGACATCAGCGCATCGCGCTCCTCGTCGGAGAGTGTCTCCGTCTCGGACGATATGACGCCCGGCATGCGGAGTATGGCCGGAACCAGTGCGTCGTAATCGGCGTCGATGCCCGAGAACGACAGGGCGTCGACGCTCTGTTGCAGATACGAGCGGAATATCTCCCGGTTGATCGTGCCCACACCCTCGACCGTAGACGATTCGACCGCGACGTTGAGGTCGACCTTGCCTCGCTGCAAGGTGCGTTGGACCACCGAACGGATGTCGAATTCGAGCTGGCGGTATGCCGACGGCATGCGCACCGAAAGATCGAGCTGTTTGGAGTTGAGCGAACGTATTTCGACCGTTATCTTCTTTGCCGGCAGCGACGCTTCCCCCCTGCCGAATCCGGTCATAGATTTTATCATAGCGCAGATTTGTTTCTTACTAACTGCAAATATACGCAAAATTACCGAAACCGCTGTATCGATCGTATCGAAAGTCACGTTCGACAACTTACGATTCGTCGTCGAGACGGCTGCAAATGCTACGGATTGTTAGCAGTAATAAATATTTTACGAAAATTTTTCTTTTTTGATTAAAATCGATTATCTTTGTGTAACTATGGAAGCAAACGTATAGTCTAACTCTAAAACAATACTAACTATGAAAAAACACAACTTCAATGCGGGACCCTCTGTTCTGCCTCAGGTAGTTATCGAGAACGCGGCCAAGGCTGTAATCGAATTCGGCGGCACCGGTCTTTCGCTGCTCTCTATCTCTCATCGCACGCCCGAGTTCGAGGCTGTGGTAAACGAGGCGCAGGCGCTGTTCCGCGAGCTTATGCAGATTCCCGACAACTATAAGATCTTCTTCGTCGGCGGCGGTATGAGCACGCAGTTCTTCCACATTCCCGCCAACTTCCTCGGCAAGAAGGCAGGTTATATCAACACCGGCGTATGGACCAAGAAGTCGATCAAGGAGGCCAAGCGCTACGGCGAGGTTCAGGTGCTGGCCACTTCGGAGGACAAGAACTTTACCTATATCCCCAAGGGCTTCGACATTCCCGAGGATCTGGACTACCTCTATATATGTACCAACAACACGATCTACGGTTCGGAGTATCACACCGACATCGACTCTCCGGTGCCTCTGATCGCCGACATGTCGTCGGATATCATGTCGCGTCCGGTAGACGTATCGAAGTACGCCATGATCGTGGGCGGTGCCCAGAAGAATCTTTCGTGCGCCGGCGTATCGTTCGTCATCATCCGTGACGACATGCTTCAAAAGGTGGTTCGCGACGTCCCGACGATGGTCAATGTCAACACGCACGTCGACAACAACTCGATGTTCAACACTCCTCCCGTATTCCCGATCTTCGTGATGAACGAGACATTGAAGTGGTTGAAGTCGATCGGCGGTCTGAAAGAGATGTACCGCATCAACAAGGAGAAGGCCGATCTGCTCTACAACGAGATCGATCGCAACCCGCTGTTCCGCGGCACTGTCGAGAAGGAGGACCGTTCGCTTATGAACATCTGCTTCATCATGGCCGAGGGCAAGGAGGATCTGGCTCCCGAGTTCATGGCATTCGCCAAGGAGCGCGGCATGGTGGGTATCAAGGGGCACCGTCTGGTAGGCGGCTTCCGTGCATCGTGCTACAACGCTCTGCCCAAGGAGAGCGTCGAGGCTCTGGTTGCCTGCATGCAGGAGTTCGAGCAGCTTCACAAGTAATCGGCCGTGTGTGCGACGATCATCCCGTTTATGCGGGATGTGAAACGAGAAAAACCTATTTGTTTTACATCATTATTGGAAGAGATGAAAATTTTGGTAGCTACCGAGAAGCCCTTCGCAAAGAAGGCTGTCGACGGTATTCGCGAAATCATAGAGGGCGCGGGTCATACGCTCGCGCTGTTGGAGAAGTATACTGACAAGGCGCAGCTGTTGGAGGCTGTCGCCGATGCCGATGCGGTCATCATCCGCAGCGACAAGGTCACGGCCGAGGTCATCGACGCCGCCAAGCAGCTCAAAATCGTCGTTCGTGCCGGTGCCGGTTACGATAATGTCGACCTTGCAGCGGCTACGGCGCGCGGTATCGTCGTGATGAACACTCCGGGTCAGAATTCGAATGCCGTTGCCGAGCTGGCTCTGGGCATGATGGTCTACATGGCCCGCAACCGCTTTACTCCCGGTACGGGTTCGGAGTTGCAGGGCAAGACGCTGGCGATCCACGCCTACGGCAATGTCGGCCGTCTGGTCGGCATCAAGGGCAAGGCTCTGGGCATGAACGTCATCGCATTCGATCCGTTCATTACCGATGCAGCCGTGTTCGAGCGCGACGGCGTGAAGAAGGTAGACTCGGTTGCCGAGCTCTATGCCGCAGCCGATTATCTGTCGCTGCATATTCCAGCAACGGAGCAGACGCGCAAGTCGATAGGTTACGATCTGGCCATGTCGATGCCCAAGGGTGCGACGATCGTCAATACCGCCCGCAAGGAGGTTATCGACGAGGATGGTCTGACGCGTGCCATGAGCGAGCGCGAGGACCTGAAATATGTTACAGATATCGCCCCCGAGGCTGCCGAGCAGTTTGCGGAGAAATTCGGCAAGCATTTCTTCGCTACGCCGAAGAAGCAGGGCGCCGAGACCGCCGAGGCCAACATCAACGCAGGTCTGGCGGCAGCTCGTCAGATAGCCGATTTCTTTGCCACGGGCAACGTTCGTTTTCAGGTTAACAAGTAAACAAAGCAACAAGTTATGGTAAGAATAAAACCTTTCAAGGGAATACGTCCACCGAAGGAGTACGCAGCCGAAGTCGCATCGCGTCCCTATGACGTGCTGAACTCGGCCGAGGCCAAGCGCGAAGCGACTGAGCGTTCGCTGCTCCATATAATCAAGCCCGAGATCGATTTCGATCCCATTGCCGACGAGCACTCTCAGCAGGTCTATGACAAGGCTATGGAGAACTTCCGCCTCTGGAAAGAGCGCGGCTGGCTGGTGCAGGACGGCGAGGAGCACTATTACATATATGCGCAGACGATGAACGGCCGCACGCAGTACGGTCTGACGATGTGCTGCCACTTCGACGATTACCTCTCGGGCGCTATCAAGAAGCATGAGCTCACGCGTCCCGACAAGGAGGAGGACCGCATGATCCATGTCCGCAACCAGAAGGCCAATATCGAGCCGGTGTTCTTTACCTACCCCGACAATGCCGAGATCGACGCCATTGTCGACGGTATCGTCAAGTCGACGCCCGCCGATTACGACTTTACGGCCGACGACGGCTTCGGCCACCACATGTGGGTAATCCGCGACAAGGCCACCAACGACCGCATCACGGAGATATTCCGCACGATTCCGGCGCTCTATGTCGCCGACGGTCATCATCGCACGGCCGCTGCCGCACGCGTAGGTCAGGAGTGCATGCGCAACAACGCAAACCATACCGGCGACGAGGAGTACTGCTTCTTCCTTGCCGTGACGTTCCCCGCATCGCAGCTCCGCATCATCGACTACAACCGTGTCGTGAAGGATCTCAACGGTCTGAGCGAGGAGCAGTTCCTGGCAGCTGTCGAAAAGAACTTCGACGTCGAGAAGAAGGGCAAGGAGATATACACTCCCACCGGCCTGCACAACTTCGCGATGTATGTCGGCGGCGAGTGGTACTCGATGACGGCCAAGCCAGGCACCTATGACGACAACGATCCTATCGGCGTTCTGGATGTTACGGTGCTCTCGAACCTCGTGTTGAACGAAGTGCTCGGCATCGAGGACCTGCGCACGTCGAAACGAATCGATTTCGTCGGCGGTATCCGCGGTCTGGGCGAGTTGCAGAAGCGAGTCGACAGCGGCGAGATGAAGGTGGCCTTTGCGCTCTACCCCGTCTCGATGCAGCAGCTGATCGACATTGCCGATACGGGTAACATCATGCCTCCCAAGACGACGTGGTTCGAGCCTAAGCTGCGTTCGGGTGTGGTTATCCACTCATTCGACGAGAAATAAACTCGGCCTTATAAGATGAAAAAGCCCGCGCAACATCGCGCGGGCTTTTGCGTTGGGACAGGTTTCTCGTTGTGCTATGCCTTCACAGCAGCGCTGCGGCATCTGCCTGCGACAAGAGATAGCGTCAGCAGCAGTGCGGCTAATACTATGGTGGTAAATACGCCCGAGAATACGGTTTCGGATGCTATGGAGTCGCTGTACAGAGCCTGATACGTACCCGATAATCCGTCGGTCGCAAGTGTGTATATTCCATATAGCATGTTGGCTGCGGCCAGTATGCCCGTTATGAGCCAGCGTCCTATACATACGCCGAACATCGCCACCCACATTGCGCCGACAGCGACAGACGACAATATGTAGCTCGTGCCGGTCAAAGGTGTCGCAGAATCGTGCATCGTAACCTCGCACCATACCGTCGAGTAGCTTTCGACGAGCAGTGCGCACAGCGCGATACCGGCCACGGAGAGCCACGATGTCGTCGCTGCCGGCTCCGAGCGGTCGGGTATGTTGCGGTCGGCCAGTCCGATTGCGCATATCGCCGCAACCGCGATGCCTGACAGCAGATATACCGTCAGGGGAGCGTAGAGAATCTTATAATCGGGCATGTCGCCGGTCGGGGCGTCGAATACTATATTGTTTTTGAAGGCGAAGCATGCGGCGACGGCCGCGCCCATTGCAGCGACTATCGACAGTAGCGTGGCGAGCCGCTGTTTGGTCAGTGCGAATCCTGCTGCGGCGAATGTCGCTGCTGCCGCCGCTATGCCGTAGTACGACATGTTGATTCGCATGTGTTGCGGATAGTCGCCGAGCAGGACCAGCCACGGCGTATTGATCAGGCCGTACATAAGTGCGATCACGGCGACGGTTATGCCGACGGCAGTGCGGGCGGATATCGCCGGCATGCGCGGTTGCGTGGCGGGTTGTTGGGCTGCGGGGTTGATCGTTACTCCGCATTTGGGACATGCGGGTGCTTTGTCGGAGATGATAGAGTCGCATTCGGGGCAGTTGATAAGAGCCATAACGTTATGGTGTTTTGATAGTTTCGAACAAAGATAGAAATAAGCGGGGGCAAAAGCAAGTATAACAGCATTTTGTCGGACGGAGTTTTTTTCGGCGCGGCCGAAGATGCGGATAATTCGGCTGCCTTGCGACGAGAGAAACGCACGCACGCACGGCGGCCGGTCTGTTCGGCCGCAACGGCTTGTACTCCGAAAAGTCGAATATACGTCCTGCAACCGTGTGGAGGCGTTATGATAATATATCGAAAGCGTAATGTTAAAATATTCTATAAAACATACCGGTATTACGGATATTTTTATTAAATTTGTTAGGTTTAATTTTAGAGCCTGAGAAACTAACTATTAACAAACAAATAAAGGATTGTCGTTATGGCAAAAATCAAGGGAAAAATCGTCGTCGATACCGAGCGTTGCAAGGGCTGCGGCGTCTGCGTGGCTTCGTGTCCGTGCGACGTGCTCGGTCTGTCGAGCGAAGTGAACGGTAAGGGTTATCCGTTCGCCGTCATGGTTAATCCGGATGCCTGCACGGGCTGTGCCTCGTGCGGTATAATCTGTCCGGACAGTTGTATTACGGTTTATCGCCAAAAATTCGAATAAGATTATGGCAGAGAAAGAGGTAAAACTTATGAAAGGCAACGAAGTGATAGCCCATGCGGCGATTCGCTACGGTTGCGACGGATATTTCGGTTATCCTATCACTCCCCAGTCGGAGGTTATGGAGACGCTCATGGAGCTCAAACCTTGGGAGACGACCGGCATGGTCGTGTTGCAGGCCGAGTCCGAGGTGGCGTCGATCAATATGGTATACGGCGGTGCCGCAACGGGCAAGCGTGTGATGACTTCGTCGTCGAGCCCCGGCGTCAGCCTTATGAGCGAAGGCCTGAGCTATCTGGCCGGTGCCGAGCTGCCGTGCGTTGTGGTCAACTGCCAGCGCGGCGGTCCGGGTCTGGGTACGATCCAGCCTTCGCAGGGCGACTATTTCCAGGCCTGCAAGGGCGGCGCTCACGGCGACTTCCACCTTATAGTGCTGGCTCCCAACTCAGTGCAGGAGATGCACGATTTCGTGGGACTGGCGTTCGATCTGGCGTTCAAGTATCGCAATCCGGCGATGATTCTCGCCGACGGCGCTATCGGCCAGATGATGGAGAAGGTGGTTCTGGCGCCTCAGCGTGCGCGCAAGACCAATGAGGAGATCGTCGAGGAGTGCAAGTCGTGGGCTATCTATGGCAAGCCCGAGTCGCGTGAGCGTAATGTCGTGACTTCTTTGGAGTTGCAGAGCGAAGTCATGGAGAAGATCAACTTGCGTCTGCAAGCCAAGTACAAGGCTATGGAGGACAATGAGGTGCGTTACGAGGCTATCGAGTGCGACGATGCGGAGTATGTGATCGTGGCGTTCGGATCGTCGGCGCGTATATGCTCGGCTACGGTAGAAATGGCGCGTGCCGAGGGTATCAAGCTGGGTCTGCTGCGTCCCATTACCCTCTATCCGTTCCCGAAGAATCCCATTCGCGAGCTGGCCGAGCGCGGTGTCAAGGGATTCTTGTCGGCCGAGTTGAACGCCGGTCAGATGGTCGAGGATGTACGCATGGCCGTCAACGGCATGGCTCCGGTCGAGCATTACGGTCGTCAGGGCGGTATGATGTTCTCGCCCGACGAGGTGCTTACGGCTCTTAAAGAGAAACTTATAAACAAGAAATAGACTATGGCAGAGGTAGAAATCAAACAGGAAAATATGGTTTACGGCAAATCGAAACTGATGTTGCCGAATGTCATGCACTACTGCCCCGGTTGCAGCCACGGTACGGTTCACAAACTCGTTGCCGAGGTTATCGAAGATATGGGACTCGAACACGACACTATCGGTGTATCGCCCGTAGGTTGTTCGGTATTCGCATACAACTACATAGACATCGACTGGGCTGAGGCTGCGCACGGACGCGCCTGCGCCGTGGCTACCGCCGTTAAGCGCCTGCACCCCGAGAAAATGGTGTTTACCTATCAGGGCGACGGAGACTTGTCGGCCATAGGTACCGGCGAGACGATTCACGCTGCGGCTCGCGGCGAGAATATCGTTGCCGTATATATCAACAACGCGATCTACGGTATGACCGGCGGACAGATGGCGCCCACTACCCTGCTGGGTATGAAGACCGCCACCACCCCCTACGGCCGCGATCCCAAGCTCAACGGTTATCCCTACAAGATCGCCCAGATGCTGGCGCATCTCGACGGCGTATGCTACGTGACGCGTCAGAGCGTCCACACTCCGGCCAACGTACGCAAGTGCAAGAAAGCGCTGCGTCATGCGTTCGAGAACGCTATGGCGGGCAAGGGCTTCTCGCTCGTGGAGGTCGTATCGACCTGCAACAGCGGTTGGAAACTCTCGCCGGTGGCCTCTAACGAGTGGCTCGAAAAGAATATGTTGCCGTTCTACGAACTCGGCGATTTGAAGGACAATAAAGAGTAAGCGGAATATGAAAGAGACAGTAATTATTGCAGGTTTCGGAGGACAGGGTGTCCTCACTATGGGTAAGATTCTGGCTTACTCGGGCGTCATGCAGGATTTCGAGGTAACATGGATGCCGTCATACGGACCCGAGATGCGCGGCGGTACGGCCAACGTAACGGTCGTGTTGTCCGACAAGCCGATCTCGTCGCCTATCGCTCACGAGTTCGACGTGGCCGTAGTGCTCAACCAGCAGTCTATGGAGAAGTTCGAAGCTATGGTAAAGCCCGGCGGCGTGCTTATCTATGACACCAACGGCATTACGCGTCATCCGGTGCGTACCGACATCAGCGTCTACACGATCGATGCTACGGCCGAGTGCGCCCGCATGGGTCAGGCCAAGCTCTTCAACACGATGATTCTGGGCGGTTATCTCAAAGTACGCCCCGTCGTCAAAATGGAGAACGTCATGGAGGGTCTGAAACACACGCTGCCCGAGCGTGCGTGGAAGATGCTGCCGCAGAACGAGGAGGCAATTCATCATGGCAGCGAGATAATCAAGCAGATCCGCTAATTCGATTTCGTTATAAGCGGCATTTGCTTCGCCTCTATCAAATCCGCAGATGGGCAGTACGACAAGTACAGCCCATCTGCGGATTTTTTACGTGTGGCTTGTAACTAACGCCTTTTGACGAAAAAGAGCGCATGATGCATGGGAGGATACTCCGGAACGAAGAATCTGTTAGAGATGATATGCGAGAGTGATGTACACAAACGATAAACCGTATCCCGCACCAGAAGTTGTTTCGTTACATTGCATTTCGTTCGACATGACAGAACGTTTGTCATTCTGAACGGAGTAGCACGCAGCGAACCGACTTCGCGTCTCGCAAGTAAGCGCCTGCCCTTTCTGGCGTGATGCGAAAGAGAAAGACCGAGGTCAAGAATCCGATCGTGGACGACATGTCTATCGGGTCGGCTTGCCGTCGATTTTCTGTTTATTCGTAGCTTTGGCTATGTCAAGATAATATGATCTTTCCATTGTCACTCAGAGCATAGTTGTCATTATCTATTATCTGCATGTCGATGTATTCCAGTCGATATATGTGATTTGTTTTGTGGTATTCTTCGACCATTTCGGCTGCCCGGCGTATTCCATTCTTCGATGCAGTGTGCAAATAATTTACGGCCTCTATTCGCATTCTATCTTTTTTCGTTTCATCGGATTCATCCGTGCTGTTGATATATAGATACGATCCTTGAAGATAGGCGGTTCGAGCATTGTCATCGTCGATTATAAATGCGTATTGCAGCTGGCATATCTTATTCGTGGACTTGTATTCGTTGACCATTTCAATGGCTTTCTGTATGCCGTAGTCGGCAGCCGTTCTCAAATATTTCATGGCTTCGGTCTGGCTGTGCGGGTTATTATCGGTTATGCTTTGCAGATAATACAATACCCCCAAATAGTAACAGGCGCGGGCATTGCCGTTGTCTGCCGGGCGGTGCAGACGCTCGGTAATCATCGCTATATTGTCGCGGTCGATCATGTCGGTTGCATTATACCGATATAGTGCGTCGAATATGTCGGGACGTATCAGATAATAGTCGGCCTCGGTACACCCTTGTGCAGAGGCCTCTTTCAGATGTTTTTGTGCGAGCTGCGAATCACGACGGGTGCCTATGCCGAGTTTATGGCATAATCCCAGATCGCAGCGCGCCTGCGGCAGTCGGGCTGCGGCCGTTCTCAGATACCGCAACATCGATTCGTAATCTCCGTCGCGATAGTAATATGCTGCCAACAGATAGGCGTGTTCGGGATTATCCGTCGAGGAGTGCGCGATAGCAGACAACGCCGAAGAGTCGCGGCCGAGCAATAGGCGTAATGTCGAGCAATAGGTCGAGTCGGGATCCTTGTCATATATAAGACGATCCGCAAACAGATAGATGTTGAGAAACGACGGGCGTACGACGAATTTGTCGCGCGAGGGTTCGCTTGTCGTACAACCGGCTCATAGCGCCATGATCGACAACAGAATAAGTACGATAGATCGGTTCATGTTCGGGTTGTTCGTATATCCGCATCTCGATATGGTAATGGTAAAAGAAAGAGTGGTGCTGAAAGCTTATTTCATTCGGACAGCTCTTAGGAAACCTTAGCAATAAATAAGCAACAGCCCCACGCCTATATCCGATGACGGATAGGGCGCGAGAAGATGCCTGCTTATTCTTTTGCTCGATGAATTTCCTAAGTTCGTCCGACGAGAATATGTTTACACATCCGTGTTAATATGTCGAAACAAAGGAAGTATAATAATTCGTAAAATACGAATGGGCGGAGATTAAATTAGCTATTGCGAATGATGGTTGCTGATGCAATATAAAGTTGTAAATGCAAATAGATCAATAATTTTGCTTTTGGTAACGTAATATCGATTATCTTTGCAAATAGATCCGAAGCTAAACCGAAGGCATTTCCGTGCCGGTTCCTTGCCCACCCGTCGACCTCGGCTTTCAACATTGAAACGGGTGATCATCCTATGTACGATTATCGATTGCTATGCGCGAGCGGAGACGGTTTGACAACAATAAACTCTAACCGTTATGGAGAGAATAGAAGATATTTTATTCGAGTCGGGACTACTGTATGTATTCGCCCCCGACGATCGTTCCGCCGATAAGTCCGTCGTATTGGCGGGTGTGTATGACAAGAGCTCGCGCGAGGGTGTGGTACTGGAAGTATCTTCGTCGGACATGCGTCATTTCAGATCGGACATGCTGCTGCCCGATACATACCGCATGGCCAGAGCCGCGACACCGGAGGAGTGTCACGACTTTTTTTTCAATTACGGTTGGGCAATGGCTATGGATGCTATATCGCGTATGTTGAAGCGTATGGCCGACTGAGACCGCAGTGCGGCTCAGGACATCGTGCACGTCTGGGCATCGCGCCACCCGGCAAGGGCTTCGCGGATCGTCATGGCGCGCTTGCCGGCCATTTGTATACGCTCGACATATATCATACCGTCGATGCAGCGTATGCCAAGATGCGATTTGCCGTCGGTGGTTACAGTGCCCGGCGCACGGTCGTCGTCCGACGCTTCGAAGTGCGCTTCGAATATCTTGCATGCGACTGGTTCGCTACCCTCTCGGCAGATATCTGTCCATGCCGCCGGATATGGCGACAGACCGCGGATAAGATCGACTATGCGCTTGCCGGGGCAAGACCAGTCTATGCGGCAGTCCTCCTTGAATATCTTGGGCGCGGGGTGCAGCGTCGATTCGTCGGTGCCGGCCTGCTCGATCGGGGCGAAGTCGCCCGAGGCGATTTTCTCGACGGTCGAGACGACCAGATCGGCGCCCATGTGCATCAGCTTGTCGTATAGTGTGCCGACATTATCCTGCGGCAGGATATCGGTCTGGCTGCGGTCGATGATAGCGCCTTTGTCGATCTCGTGGTTCAGAAGGAACGTCGTGACACCCGTGCGGGTTTCGCCGTTGATTATCGCCCAGTTGATAGGCGCCGCGCCGCGGTATTGCGGCAGCAGCGAAGCATGCAGGTTGAACGTACCCAGCCGCGGCATGCCCCATACGATCTCGGGCAGCATGCGGAAGGCTATGACGATGCCCAGATCGGGTTTGAGCGCTTCGAGCGCTTCGACGAACTGCGGTGCGCGCAGCTTCTCGGGTTGCAGGATCGGCAGACCGAGCTCTTCGGCCGCGACCTTAACGTCGCTCTTGTGTATCTTTTGTCCGCGGCCGGCCGGTTTGTCGGGCGTCGTGACCACGGCGACGATGTTATAGCCCTCGGTAACGAGTCGTCGGAGCGATGTTGCGGCGAACTCGGGCGTACCCATGAATATGATGCGTAGATCCTTTGCGTTCATAGTGTCGAATCAGATTCTTTTTGTTTTGCGGCGTTTTCTCCATGGACGGTTTTTGTGCCACCAGCGCAGCTGCTTCTTGAAGCGGCTCTTGATCTTGCGCCTGAGACGCTTGATCTGCGCCTCGTACCAGTCGGTATCGAGCAGCGACGAGTCGTTGGTGGCCTTGCGCGTAAGGTATAGCGCGACCGGAGAAAGGATGAATATCGGCAGCCACATGCCGTATAGCGAATCCCATGTACCCTCCTTGGCCAGCTTCTCGCCCGTGAGGCTTATGACATAATATATGACGAAGAATATGACCGATATGACTATCGGCGTTCCGAGGCCTCCCTTGCGGATGATCGCGCCGAGCGGCGCTCCGATAAGGAAGAATACGAATATCGATATGGGCAGAGCCAGCTTGCGGTGCCACTCGTTGCGCGACCTGTAAAGCTGCGTGAGCGTGTATTTCGACGACTGCTCGTCGAACGAGTAGATGCCGCGCGAGTTGCGTACCGCATTGTTGGCGGCGTTGTAGACACGGTAGCGGTCGCGTGTGCCGAGGGCGGCTATCGAGTCGTATATGTCGATCGGCTTGAAACGGCTCTTGTCGATGCGTATGCTGTCGCCCGGCAGCACCGATATGTCGTTTACGAAGATCTGCTCTTTGATAAGCGGCGCATACGACATAGAGTTGGCCGCCTCGGCCGCCGTCTGCAACGAGTCTATCAGCACCTGCAACTCCGACATGTTGCGAGTCTGCGCCTCGTTGGCGCGGTTGGGCTTGTCGCTCTGCGACAGGTTGGACAGAGGTATGGTGCCGTCCTGCCTCTCGAAAAGGTGGTGGCGCAGCCCGTTGCGGTCGTACCATTGCGCGCCACGCGTCTGCTCGTATGTCTCGCCCTCGAACAGCGTGACATACAGATAATTCTTGTCGTCCGACATCTTGATGTATCCCGAGTCGGCGACGGTTGTGGTCATGTCGCCGTTGGACGAGCGGGTGTCGAATATGAGTACGTCGTGCAGCAGTCTGGTGTCGTCGTCCTGCTTGCCGACGCGTATGCTCATGCCCTCCAAGCCGTTGAAGAAGAGGCCGTCCTTGAACTCCAACTCCTGCCGCTGCTGGCGTATGTCGTGGAATATCTCGAACATGCGCTGGTTGGCGAACGGTACGAGATTGTTGACTATGAAGAAGCTGCCCACGGCTATGCCGCCCACGATGACAAGCAGCGGCCTCAGTATCTTCGGCAGCGACATGCCGGCCGACTTCATCGCCAGCAGCTCGTAGCTCTCGCCGAGGTTTCCCATAGCCATGATCGCCGACAGCAGCATGGCCAGCGGCAGACCCAGCGGGATCATGTTGGCCGTGGCGCAGGCGATGAGCTCGATAATGACGCTTACGTCGAGACCCTTTCCCACCAGATCGTCGATATATCGCCATACGAAGTTCATCATCAGCACGAACTGTACGATGAAGAACGTTATGAGCAACGGTCCCAGATAGGATTTAAGCACCAGTTTGTATATCTTTTTCATGCTCCGGCGACTTGTTTTCTGCGCAAAGTTAACAGTTTTACGATAACCAACACCGCGCAGAAGGTAAATATTATGCAGCTGCCAGTCGGTATGTCGAGATGATAGCTTAGGACGAAACCGGCGATGTTGCCCGCTGTGGCGACTACGGCCGACCATGCGGCTATCGCCGCGTAGGATTTGGTCACGGAGTTGACTATTACCACCGGCATGGTCAGAAGCGACAGCAGCAGGATGATGCCCATTATCTTGATCGAGAGTACGATCGTTATGGCCGTCACGACGGCCATGATATATGATATGCGCTCGGTGCGTATGCCCTGACTGGCGGCATACTCGTTATCGAACGTCATATATATTATGGGTCTGATCCACAGCACCGCTCCGGCCGCAACGGCAACCGTAAGGAGTGTCATGAATACGATGTCGGTGCGGTCGACGAGCAGTATGCTGCCGAATAGATAGCTCGTCAGGTCCGACGCATAGCCCGGGCGCAGGGTCATGAACAGGGCGCCGACGGCCATGCCGACCGACCATATTATGCCTATGGCCGAATCCTCGCGTATGCGGCCCCGGCGCGAAGCCCACTCCGTACCCACGGACGATACGGCGGCGAAGCACAGTGCTCCGGCCAACGGGTCGAACCCGTAGTAGAACGCTATGCCCAGACCGCCGAACGATGCGTGCGTGATGCCTCCGCAGAGGAAAACCATGCGTCGTGCGACTATATATGTGCCTATGATGCCGCACGTTATGCCCGACAGCACGCATGCCAGAAAGGCGTTGCCGAGAAAGTCGTAGCGGAATATGTCGTAAATGAACTCCAAATTGCGAAAAAATATGTGTGCAAATTTACCGTTTTTTCCGTCATAACGCTAAAAGTTTTTCCACTTTCGTACAACTTTTACTAACTTCGCCCGATTATAAAACGTATCCCGCACCTGCGGGAGGAGATTACATGGAGCATAAGAGAGTCAATTTTCATACGTTGGGCTGCAAGCTCAACTTTTCCGAGACGTCGACCATTGCCCGCGAGTTCGACAAGGGCGGCTTCGTGCGTGTCGCACCGGATGCCGCCACCGATATCGCCGTTATAAACAGCTGCTCGGTAACGGAGCATGCCGACAAGAAGTGCCGCAATATAATACGCAAGATTCATCGGCGCAATCCCGATGCCGTGATCGCGGTAACGGGGTGTTACGCACAGCTCAAACCGAACGAGATCGCGGCGATAGAGGGAGTGGATATAGTGCTTAGCAACAATGATAAGGGCGATGTATATAAACGGGTGGTAGAGCTGTTGGCCGGGCGCGGCGGCATCGTTTCGAGCTGTCACGTCGAAGATCTGACGCGCTTCTTCGCTGCCTTTTCGAGCGGCGACCGCACGCGTGCTTTCTTGAAGGTTCAGGACGGCTGCGACTACAAGTGCTCGTACTGCACGATACACTATGCGCGTGGCGGGAGCCGCAACATACCGATTGCCGATATCGTCTCTCAGGCGCGCGAGATAGCGGCCGGCGGACAGAGGGAGATCGTCATCACGGGTGTCAATACGGGCGACTTCGGCCGTTCTACGGGCGAGAGCTTCATCGAGCTGCTGCGCGCATTGGACGCTGTGGAGGGCATCGAACGATATCGGATATCGAGCATAGAGCCTAATCTGCTGACCGACGAGATCATAGCATTCTGCGCGGCCTCGTCCAAGTTCCAGCATCACTTCCATATACCGCTCCAAAGCGGTTCGGACAGGATTCTCGGTCTGATGCGGCGGCGATATACGACGGCCAAGTATGCAGAGCGCATCGCCCGCATACGGGAGTCGATGCCCGATGCCTTCATCGGTGTCGACGTGATCGTCGGATTTCCCGGCGAGGACGATGCGGAGTTCGGGCGTACATACGATTTCCTGGACGGTCTCGCACCGTCGTTCCTGCATATATTCCCATTCTCGGAGCGACCCGGAACGCCGGCCGTAGAGCTGCCCGGCAAGGTGCAGCCGGCGGTGGCGACCCGGCGCGTGCAGCGGCTGGAAGAGCTATCGGCGCGCCTGCATGGGGATTTCTGCCGCAGATACGTCGGCTCGCAGGCGGAGGTGCTGTTCGAGAGCACGGTGCGCGGCGGCATGATGTATGGCTATACTGGAAACTACTTGCGCGCGGTTGCGCCTTACGATGCCGGAGCCGTCAACCGGATATGTAGGGTGCGGTTGTTGCACATGGACGAAAACGGCGATATAACGGCGGAAATAATTGCTTAATTAGCCCGAAAACGTTATCTTTGCGGATATTTAACTCTATTGTAATGTCGCGATTCAAATTGTTAACGATCGGCGGAATACGCAAACGCATGTTTGTCGGATTCGTCAGCATCGTACTGCTGCTGTTCTTCTCGGGAATGGTGTCGCTGTTCGAGTTGGGGCGTGTCAGCAACGACACGGAGGAGATTCTGCTTGCGAGCAAGTCGAACGTCGAGCTGGCGGGCGAGATGATCTCGGCACTCAACGAACAGAACGATGCCGTGATATGTCTGGCCGTTATCGGCGAGGACTCGCTCACCTATCGCGATGTCTGCAAGAATGCCATAGCACGTCTCTCCGACGCCGTCTCGCTGGCCGATGCAAAGGTCGACGGTGCGGCTGTGGACTCGCTCGCCGTACATGCCGGCGTACTCAATTCGATGGTCATGGATTATCTCGACGGCAAGCTGCCGTTCGATGAGCAGTTTACCTCGCGCGACTGGTATGTCGACTCCTACAAGGACGAATACGTCGACGTCGCGTCGCATATAACCAGATACATGACCGGTGCGCAGAGCACCCTCGGACCCGATGTCAACCGTCTGAGCCGCACGGCTTACCGTGCGGTTACGCCCGTATTCATCTCGCTGGTGGTGATGATCGTCGTGGTAATTATGTTTTATTATTTCCTATCGGTATATTACATCCGTCCGGTGTTGCGCATGAACAAGAGTCTGGGCGACTTTCTGACCTTCAAGGTGCCGTTCGATGCGACGATGACATGTCGCGACGAGCTGAGCGAGTTGAAGGAGAGGATCAAGTCGCTTATATCGCGTCTGCCGTGATTGCCGGCGCTTAACTCGAATCCGTTTGATTTATGAGACTGCATGTCGTGATACGATACATCGGTATGGTGCTGCTGTTCATAGCGGCATTCATGCTCATGTCGGCTGTCGTGTCGCTTGTCAACGGACGCGATTCGGCTTACTATCCGCTGCTGCTGTCGTCGTTTCTGACGGCGCTGCTGGGCGGCTTCCCGTTGATCTTCGTCGAGCGTGCCGAGCAGATCAAGATCAAGGAGGGATACTGCATCGTCGTGGGTTCGTGGCTGGTGGCGTGCATCGTGGGCATGTTCCCCTATCTGATATGGGGCGGCGAGTTCACGCCGGTCAACGCATGGTTCGAGAGCGTCTCGGGATTTACTACCACGGGGGCATCGATCCTGAACGACGTGGAGGATCTGCCGCGAGGATTGCAGTTCTGGCGCATGTCGACGGCATGGATCGGCGGCGTGGGCGTTGTTATGTTCGCTCTGGTTATCCTGCCGTCGCTGGGCAAAAACAAGCTCATGCTCTCCAATGTCGAGTTGTCGACCATAGCCAAAGACAACTACCAGTATCGCACCCAGGTCATAGTGCGCATCTTGATAATCGTGTACGTGGGTCTTACGCTGGTCACTACCCTGCTGCTTAAAATATCGGGCATGTGCTGGTTCGATGCCGTTACGCATGCCATGTCGGCATGCAGCACGTGCGGATTCAGCACCAAGAATACGAGCATTGCATTTTATGACAGTGCGGCGATAGAGACCGTGCTCGTCGTTGCGATGACGCTGGCCGGTATACATTTCGGCATACTGTACGCCACGGTACTCGGCCGGCGCAACAATATATTCCGCTCGGAGGTCGTTCGCGTTTATGTCGGCATGATGGCCGTAATAGCCCTCGTTGTGGCTATGAGCCTGTGGGGGCAGGACGTCTATCCCTCGTTCGTCGACTCGCTGCGGCGCTCGCTGTTCCATGTGGTTTCGATAACCACCACTTCGGGTTTCGCCATAGCCGATACCAATACGTGGACATCGCTGGCGGTGGTGCTGCTGCTCTTCTGCTCGGTGGTGTGCGCATGTGCCGGTTCGACGGCAGGCGGTATGAAAATCAACCGTCTGCTGCTGTCGGGCAAGATGATACGCAACAGACTCAAACTGCAACAGCATCCCAATGCCGTCATACGTACCAAGATCGACGGTACGGTGCAGGACGATGCGGTGCTGGACTCGGTGGTAATATTCGTCGTGGCATACATAATGTTGATTCTGGTGGGTACGGTGGTAAACACGATGTTCGGTGCCGATCTGATAACGGGCTTTTCTGCCTCTATCGCGTGCGCTGGCAATGTCGGCCCCGGCTTCGGCGATGTCGGATCGATGAACAACTACGCCGCATTCCCCGCCATATTGAAACTCAACGGCTCGCTGCTGATGCTGCTGGGACGTTTGGAAATATTCGGATTCATACAGCTTTTCTTTATCAGATATTGGAGATAATGAAGAACCTTCTAAGATTCATATCGGCCCTTTCGGCGTTGCTGGCGGTATGTGCTGCGGATGATCTGTCGGCACAGACGGTCACGGCACGCATAGCCGGGTTGGAGAGCAACGAGGAGTATATGTCGTTGCTTCGCGACACCGAGATCCTGCAACACCGCGAGGACTCGATCGTAAATCTCATCGAGTCGGCGCGAAGCCGTTTCGTCGAGGTGGAAGACCGCGACGGCTTTGCGGATTACATAGTCGGCTTGGAGGACAACATATTCCAGATACGCACCCGCAAGGGATTCATAGCCGATAGGATCAATACTATCGAACAGGAGTGGGTTCTGTCGCGTCTTAGCAGCGTCGAGCGGACGGATGTCGGGGAGCAGACCGATACGGGTGTCGTGCGCCCGGTCGTCGTCAGACGCAATCTGGTCGACAACGACTGTCTGCGCGAGGAACTCTCGGCCGAGGATTATGCAGAATTGCGGTCGGCGCATGGGCGAGAGATATCCATAGTCCGCGCCGTCGACACGCTGATCGCTGCCTACGACAGGTTGAAGATACTATCACTGGCATACGCCGCGGCCGACGACGAGATCGCGGCCGACTCGATATATACCGATTACGGTGCGTGCCGCAGATGTCTCGATTCGTTGTCGCAGAGCATTGCCGACGACTGGTCGCATATCGTGGATTCGAAGTCGTATGCCTACGGTCTCGTGTTGGAGAAGCACGGCCGCACGGACATACTCGACCGTATGGAGAGCGAATTTGCAGTGATGCGTCAGCAGAGTGCCGGCGCCGAGGGCATGTACATATCCGATGCGTTGACACGCTACTGCGTCGGCAAGCCCGTATTGGCCGGCTACGAGCGGCGCTTCGCCGAGGCCATGTCGCTCACGGCGGCTGTTGACTCGCTCGCGGCGGCCGACAAGAGCATGCCGCAATACGATTACCGTCTCGACCGTATCGATCTGGCGCGACGTCTGTTCCTCGACTACCGGTCGGTGGCATTCGGCCGCACGTCGTTCTATAATGCCAATAATCCGCTTCCCAAGTTGAAGGTTTACGACGAGGGCACCATATACCGCCTACTGCTGGGCAGATTCAAGACGAGACAGCCGATGACGCTGTTCAAAGGCGTATATCCGTTGTATATCGATCGCGACGAGGAGCAGATGTATTGTTACTATGCCGGCGGTTATGCCACCCGTGTGGAGGCCGAGCGAGCCAAGCAGCAGCTCTCGGAGAGAGGTTTCCGCGCACCGCAGATATGCCGCTGGGCCGACGGCGAGATGACCAACCTGACTCTGGCTGCGGAGGAGGATCCTTCGGCGGAGCCGGTCACGGGTATACGGTATGCCGTGCAGATCGCCTCGCCCGAGGCGCTGCCGCGCGAGGTGGTCGACATGATCGCGGCTGAGGGCGATGGCAAGGAGATCTCGCGTGCCGGAGACGGCGAATATGTCGTCGGCACATACGCCGACCGCGCCGTGGCCGACAGACTGGCCGAGATGATCGGCCGTACCGATCCGCGCCTCGGTGTCGAGGTCATGGAGATAGAAGTAGAATGATAACCTCAAAATAAGAAGCCTATGTGGATGATAATCTTGTTGATCTTTTGCGGTTTGGTGTTTCTTTTCGCCGAACTGTTTCTGCTGCCGGGACTCTCGGTAGGTGCATTCCTTTCGCTGGCATGTTACGGTGGAGCCGTATATGTCGCTTTCGACAGATTCTCCACCGAGACCGGCTTGTGGTGCATCGCGGCGATAGTCGTGCTGTCGCTGATCGTCATTGCCGTATCGCTGCGTTCGAAGACGTGGCGGCGTCTGTCGCTCGAACAGCGCATTACATCGTCCAACCGCGAGGAGTCGATGCCGGTGGCTGTCGGCGAGCGCGGCCGAACCGTCTCGCGCCTTGCGCCGGTGGGTCGCGTCGAGTTCGCAGGCCGTATGTACGAGGCCAAGTCGCAGTCTGGCTATATCGACTCGGGAGTCGAGGTCGAGGCTGTCGACTTCGATGATTTCTCAATAATTGTCAAACCTGTAAAATAAAACCATTATGACTGAAACTCACATGATTGCTATCGTCGTAGCTTTGGGGCTGGCGGCGATATGGCTCATATTCTACTTTATTCCGATCGGATTGTGGTTCTCGGCGTTGGTGTCGGGCGTGCGTATAAGCCTGTTGCAGCTTGTGCTGATGCGCTGGCGCAAGGTGCCGCCCTCGAAGATCGTATCGTCGATGATCGAGGGAACGAAAGCCGGCCTGCATCTGAGTGCCAACGAGTTGGAGGCGCATTACCTTGCGGGCGGCAACGTCACTAACGTCGTGCATGCGCTGGTATCGGCACAGAAGGCCAACATCATGCTGTCGTTCGATATGGCTACGGCAATCGATCTGGCGGGTCGCGACGTGTTCGAGGCCGTGCAGATGTCGGTCAACCCTAAGGTCATAAACACCCCTCCGGTGGCTGCTGTGGCTAAGGACGGCATACAGCTCATCGCCAAGGCGCGAGTGACGGTGCGTGCCAACATCCGCCAGCTTGTCGGCGGTGCGGGCGAGGAGACCGTGCTGGCTCGTGTGGGCGAGGGCATCGTCTCGTCGATCGGCTCGGCCGAAACGCATAAGGTGGTCTTGGAGAATCCCGATTCGATCTCGCGCGTGGTGCTCGACAAGGGACTCGATTCCGGAACCGCATTCGAGATACTCTCGATCGATATTGCCGATATAGATGTGGGCAAGAACATCGGCGCTCAGCTGCAAATGGATCAGGCCAATGCCGACAAGAACATCGCGCAGGCCAAGGCCGAGGAACGTCGTGCTATGGCCGTAGCGTTGGAGCAGGAGAACAAGGCCAAGGCGCAGGATGCCCGTGCGAAAGTCATCCTGGCCGAAGCCGAAGTGCCGCTGGCTATGGCCGAGGCGTTCCGCAACGGCAATCTCGGTGTGATGGACTACTACAAGATGAAGAATGTCATGGCCGATACGCAGATGCGCGAGAGCATATCGCATATCGAAAAGAAATAGCCGTAAAGACGCTTATGCCGGGATCGTATCTCGACTTATGCTATCGCCCCTGCCGCATGTACTCGGCAGGGGCGTTTCGTATATGGCATCGTGTCGGCATATGTTGCGGTCATGAATTGCGGTGCGTAGAACTACGCATGAAAAAAGAGATCCCGAAAGCGGATGTACCGATTCCGGGATTCGTCGTTGTCGTACTCGAAGCCGGGGTCGAACCGGCACGACCATTACTGGTCACAGGATTTTAAGTCCGGCGTGTCTACCTATTCCACCATTCGAGCCCTTCGCCGTCGGACGATTGTGCAAAAGTACTACTTTTATTTAATTCTGCAAAACCTTTGCGTCGATATATGCTATTATCTCTTCGACCTTTTCGGGGGCGAACCACGCTATCTCGGGATCGCGCCTGAACCATGTCATCTGGCGTTTGGCATAGCGGCGGGTGTTGCGCTTGATGGCTTCGACCGCCTCGTCGAAACTCGTCTTATGGTCGATATAGTCGAATATCTCGCGATACCCTACCGTTTGCAGAGCGTTGCAGTCGCGCAGCGGCAGCAGCGACCGCACCTCGTCTTCGAGTCCGTCGGCCACCATGCGATCTACCCTCAGATCGATGCGTCGATACAGCTCCGCCCGCTCGATGTCGGTGCCTATCTTGATCGTTCGGAACGGACGCTCCCGACGTCGGCCGGTACGCAGCTGCGAGTATTGCCGGCCGCTTGACAGACACACCTCCAAGGCTCGCATCACGCGGGCGGGGTTGCATCTGTCGACCGTGGCGTGGCATTGCGGATCGAGCCGGTACAACTTGTCGGCCAGAGCTTCGATGCCTTCGGTGTCGAGACGCTCTTTGAGTTTGCGCCGCAACTCCTTGTCGGCTGTCGGCAGATCGTCCATACCATCGCACAAAGCCTGTATATAGAGACCCGAACCGCCTGCGGCGACCACGAGCGGGTGTCGCTCGAAAAGCGTTTCGAGCCGTCGTAGCGCCTCCGTCTCGTACTCTCCGCAGTTGAAATCCTGCTGCGGCAGCCGTTCGGCGATGAAGTGATGCTCTACCCTGCTCATCTGCTCGGCCGTGGGCTGTGCCGTACCTATGGGCATGCCCTTGTATATCTGGCGGGAGTCGGTCGATACGATCGGCGAGGAGTAGTGCTCCGCCAGCCGTATGCTAAGGTCGGTTTTGCCCGAACCTGTCGCGCCGACCACGACCACAAGCGTAGGCCTCTCAGATCTCGTCGTCATAGCTGTCGTCTCCGTCGAAATCGCCGTAGTCGCCCATCATCTCCTCGAATATCGATCCTTCGTCGACGGTGGCTTCGGGGTCGTACTGGTCAGGCGCCGAGGCGTGTTCGAAGGCTACGCGCGGATATTCCATACCCGCTTCGGGGCGTTTTACCTCGACCAGCTCCAAGTATAAAGCCCTGTCGTTGAGCATATCGAACACATATATCATGCGTCCGTGCAGGCGGTCGGTAACTTCCAGCAGCCTCACGCTGTCCATAGGTTTTGGCGCCGAAGCAGCATCGCCGCCCATATCGATCTGAGTATACTCCTGTTGACGCTTCCACATCTCGTCCGATGCGAATATCGAGACCATGGCCTCGTCGTATCCCAGAGCCTCGAAGACGAAGCGATGAAACTCTGTCAGCGTCATCTCCGGCATTACTTCGAGGTCGCGGACGAAATGGTCGCTCTCGTCGCTCAGCATTCTGTATCTGAAAACCAAATCCATAATTTCTGCATGTATTACAATCAGCAGACAAATGTACGTTTTTTTGCGATAAATCCCTATTCGGCGGCGACTATTATCCTTATTATTGTCATCGAAAATAGTGGTTATTATAAAAAATGTATTATATTTGCACTGCTTTCGGTCGGATAGTTATTTTCTGTTCATTTAATCACGGATACATACTAATTTTTTACATATGCAAGATTTAACTGCGTTGGAGGGTAAGACTCTCGTCGAGTTGCGAGCCATAGCCAAAGTGCTCGGTATCGACGGAACCTCCCTGAAAAAAAGAGAGTTGTTGGCCAAGATCGTCGAGACGGCCGGCGAAGCTCCGCAGCAAGAACCCGAACAATCGCAGCCCCAGCCCGCCAAGCGCGGCCGTCGCCCGCGCATGGGCGGTGTCAAGGTGGGCGGCGAGGCCAAGACACACGATACGTATTCGCGCAGCGACGATGCTGCACCGGCACGCGAGACGGCCGAAGAGACCGTCGTCGAGCAGTCCGCTCCCCGGCCGGAGCCAAAGCGACGAGGACGCAAGCCCAAGTCGGCCATGGTGGAAAATGCGGTCGTGGCGGCCGAGGAGATTGCCGCCGAGGCGGTCTACGACATGCAGCCTGTCGACGAGGCGATGCCGCAGATCGACGACGATGATACGGTCTATGCCGACGGCCTGCCGACGGATATTATAACGAAAGACGATTTCGTCGCCGAGATCGAGGGCGAGGGCGTTTTGGAGATCATGCCCGACGGGTACGGCTTCCTGCGCTCGGCCGATTACAACTATCTCAACTCGCCCGACGACGTATATATATCGCCCTCTCAGATCAAGCTGTTCGGTCTGAAACCGGGCGACACGGTAAGCGGCACGATACGTCCTCCCAAGGAGGGCGAGAAGTATTTCCCGCTGGTGCATGTCAACGAGATAAACGGTCTTAAACCCGAGTATATCCGCGACCGCGTCCAGTTCGAGTACATGACGCCGCTGTTCCCCAGCGAGAAGTTCAACCTTACGGGCAAGGGGCACAATTCGCTGTCGAACCGAATCATAGATCTATTCTCGCCTATCGGCAAGGGTCAGCGCGCGCTGATCGTCGCACAGCCCAAGACGGGTAAGACGGTGCTGATGCAGTCCATAGCCAATGCCATAGCCGACAACCACCCCGAGGTGTATATGATCGTACTGTTGATCGACGAGCGCCCCGAGGAGGTCACCGAAATGGCGCGCAACGTCAAGGCCGAGGTCGTCGCGTCGACTTTCGACGAGCAGGCGGCGCGTCACGTCAAGGTCGCCGAAATGGTGTTGGAGAAGGCGAAGCGCATGGTCGAGTGCGGTCACGACGTGGTAATATTCCTCGATTCGATAACGCGTCTGGCGCGTGCCTACAACTCGGTGCAGCCGGCATCGGGCAAGGTGCTTTCGGGCGGTGTCGACGCCAATGCGCTGCACAAGCCCAAGCGCTTCTTCGGTGCTGCGCGTAACACCGAGGAGAAGGGTTCGCTGACGATCATCGCAACGGCACTGATCGATACCGGTTCTAAGATGGACGAGGTTATCTTCGAGGAGTTCAAGGGTACGGGCAACATGGAGTTGCAGCTCGACCGCAAGTTGTCGAACAAGCGTATCTACCCTGCCGTCGACGTCATCGCTTCGGGTACGCGCCGCGAGGATCTGCTGCTATCGCCCAATGTCATGAGCCGCACGTGGGTACTGCGCAAGTATCTGTCGGATATGACTACGGTGGAGGCTATGGAGTTCTTGCAGAAGCAGATGCATCTAACGGAGAGCAACGAGGAGTTTCTCGCGACCATGAACCAGTAAACATAACCGCAAAACATTATGAAGAGACTGTTTATTTCGATGCTGTGCCTTGCAGCCGTGACCGACGTTTTCGGCTGGGGACAGAAGGGGCACGATACGGTGGCCTATATAGCCGAAAATCATCTTTCGCCCGAGGTGGCTGCCAAAGTCACGGCGCTGCTCGACGGTCATTCGCTGGTCTACTATGCCAACTGGATGGACAATGCGAGCCATACGCCCGACTACGCCTTTACTTCGACATGGCATTATGTCAATGTCGACGAGGAGGAGCAGACCTACGCCCAGTCGGAGAAGCACCCGAAAGGCGATGTGGTCGTTGCGATAAACGAAATCGTTTCGCGCCTGAAAAACGGCGGTCTTTCGCCCGAGCGCGACAAGGTCGATCTGATGATGCTCATTCATCTGGTAGGCGACATGCACTGCCCGATGCACGCGGGACACAAATGCGACCGCGGCGGCAACAACATTCAGGTCAAGTATTTCCATTCGAATACGAAATTGCACAGCGTATGGGATTCGAAGTTGGTCGAGTCGGCGCATAATTGGAGTTATTCGGAGTGGCAGTACCAGATCGACCGCGCTACGGCCGAGGAGGCTGCCTCGATAGCTGCCGGCTGTCCCGATGACTGGATCGAGGAGACGGTCGTTCTGAGCCGTCGTATCTATGAGGATACGCCTGCCGGAGCGTCGATATCATACGACTATATCAACAAATACACTCCTGTCATAGAGCAGCAGCTGCTCAAAGGCGGCATCCGTCTGGCGGCACTGCTCGAATATATCTACGGCGACGAGTGTTAGTTCCGGTCAGTGCGCCCGGATACTCGGCGCCTGCCGCATATAATAGTTGCACTCTTACCCGTCATGCCTCGCGGCATGGCGGGTAATTCGTTATACGGTCGCGGCTGCCGTGCGTATGACGGAGAAGACTGCATTTAATCCGGTCGGAGATTCTCCGGTATGGGCATAACCGAGCCGGTGCTTGCATTTGACCTCGCTTATGCGTATATTTTACATCGTCGAATATACTTCCGCTCGGCAAAATGCAAGTAAACTTGCTTTTGCTCTCGCTTATTCGTATATTTGTAAAAATACCATAGCGATGAAAATCGAAGTTTCATACGATCGCCGGCAGCCGTTCGATGCCGGATATACGTTCGTCGATACGCCTTACGGCGAGGCCGTTGCGGTCTTCACGGACAAGGGGTTGTGCTATTTAGGATTCACGCGCAACGATCGGGCCTGCGTTCTGAGGCACGTGGCGGATACATTCCCGAATATGCGGTTGGCCGAGTGCGAGCGCACGGTAGACCCTCTTTCGGACGATGTGATGCTGCATCTTATCGGAACGCCTTTCAGGGTCGACGTGTGGCGTGCCCTTATCGGTGTCGAGCGCGGCCGAACGGTAAGTTATTCGGAGCTGGCGCGACGTGCCGGACACCCGCGTGCCGTGCGTGCAGCTGCCTCCGCCGTAGCCTGCAACCCTGTTTCGCTGCTGGTGCCGTGCCACCGTATAGTGCGCAGCGACGGCTCCGTCGGGGAGTATTACTGGGGCTCGGCGATGAAGTGCCGCATACTCCGAGACGAGGGCGCGCTGAGGTAGCTGCGTTCGTTCTGCGCCCTGCGCATGCCGGACTACTCTACGTACAACCCGTACAGCGTTATTTCGCTGCTGTCGTAGTTGATGTTGTCGAAGGTCTTGTACGAACGCCATTTGTTGCCGGCAAGACCGAGATAACGCGTATCCTGAGCATTGCGGCAGAGTGCGCGCATGGCTCCGCCCTCGACCGCAAATCGCCATGTCAGGCGGCGTGCTGCGTCGACATATATCCCGTCGGAGGTATTGGTGGCGTAGAGCATTGCCGAGGGATCGCCGTAACTGCTCACGATGAATCCGTCTGCCTCCGTGTTCAGATGCCAGCGCATGCCCTCCGTGACACTGCCCGTGAGACGGTCGCTCTCTATATGGACGTCATTGCCCAATTCCACCGCCTGCGGATGCTTCGTCGTCGAGACGAAAGTATCGTTGGGCAGATAACTGCCGCCGCATGCGATGATGTAGTCGCCGTCGCGTATCCTGTCCGGCGATGCGATACGATGCCAGATCGGAGTATCGCAGCGTTGTGTCTTGCCCATGTCTACCGCGAACGACAGGATGCGGTTCCGCTCCAACGTAAATTCCTTGTCCGATAGATCGATAAGTTTCTCGTAACGTCCTCTGTCTGTCTTGACGCAGACGCACAGCTCTCCGCCGCCGAGCGCGGCCGGAATGCAGGCGAACCATAGTGAAAATCTATCGTCGTTCGAGGCATATTCTATTTCCAGATCGTTCGACGCATCGGCTTCGGCGCAGACAGACGTCGTCTCGCTGCCCGAACGGTATACGGCTTGGCCGGTAAGCGGCCGCGAAGCACGCAGTGTGACCGAAACGACCCTTTCGTCCGGCTCTTTCGGCAAATCCATAATAGTCAGTTTGCCGTATGCCACAACGCTCGTAAAGCGCATGTCGAACACCTGGGGCATGCGGTCGGCGGCGGTCGACCGACCGAAGATGACGGCTGCGGCGGGATCGAACGATTTGTCGGAAGGCATCTGCCGTGTCGGTACGGTAAAGGCGAGTGAGACATGTCCCTGCGAATCATCCTCGGCCGACGTCATATCTTTGCAGGCCGATTCGGGGCAACAGGCATAACAGATATACTCCGACGGCTCGCAGGCGAGCGACATGTCGACGGCGAAGCATGCACCGAGTCCGTTGGCGGATATATGCTCGATCGACCCGGTGCCGATATTATCTGCCGACGAGAGCATGACGCGTATGCGGTCGTCCGGCTGCCACTTTACCGCGTAGGCGCCCTCCTCGCACTCGCCCCACTGCGTGCGCGACATGTCGGCCGATGCGGCGATCGAAAAAGATATGCGCTCTGCCTGCGGCGCAGAATGCGAGTCGTAGCTGCTGCATGCGACGGAGAGTGCCGCAGCCGTGAGAAGCGTTGCGACGATAGGTTTCATAGTATGTCTTCGTATTCAGTTTCTGCTACGGGATCGATCGTGCTGCTGCCCGTGCCGCTGAGCAGTGTGCCGCACTCGACGGCTATGTCGATCACGTCCATTTCCGGAGCGATATAACGTTCGGGATATTGTCGGGTCATGCGGATAAAGATTATGTTGTACAAATATACAATAAAAAATCATATATCGCAACCCTTGCGCGAAAATTACTCGTTGGCTATGCCCATGGGGATATGTACTGCCGGAACGTTGTGCAGATGATTGAGGTGCGACATCTGGTCGTCGAAGAAGATATGCGGCCGCATGACCTCCAACACGCGGTCTTTGGATATGCCGCCGAGGAAAAAAGCCTCGGTAACCTCTACTCCCCAGCTTTTGAGCGTATTTACGACGCGCTCGTGGGCAGGTGCGTTGCGGGCAGTGACGATCGATATCTTCAACCAGCGCCGGTATGTCGGATCGACATCTATGCGTACTGTTTCGAGCCGTTGCAGATTGGATATCTTTTTCAGCAAATCGGCCAAAGGACCCGGGTCGAGCGGTGCGTCGGTCGTCGATTCGTGGCGATGAAATGCCGACAGCCCCTGCTCCTTGTATATCTTCTCGCTCTCGTCGTCGGCTATCACGCCGTCGAAGTCGAAGGCTATGCGCAGCTCGTTGTCCGAATCGTCGTCGGCGATCTTGCTGTCGAGCACGCGTCCGGCGGCGTAACCGGCGTCGCATGCGTTGCGCACGTCGGTCGCTGAGGCCGACAGAAAAAGCGAAGCATTGAATGCAGGCAGATATTTGTACGGCGACTCGCCCGAGAAGAACGATGCGCGTGATATGTCTAACCCGTAATGGGCTATGGTGCGGAATACGCGCAGCCCAGTTTCGGGCGAGTTGCGCGACAGCAGTACGACCTCGACGGGCTGTTCGTCGCGGAATATCTCGTTGAAGCTCAGAAGACGCTTGACGAACGGAAACGCCACCCCTTTCGAGAGAGGGTTATCGATGTTATGCTCCTGATAGCGACGATACTCCGCAAGACCATGTTCGTTGTATACCTTGTCCGACTCCGACAGATCGAACAATGCCGACGACGAGACCGCCACGACGAGTTTGTTTTCTATGGGAAAAGCCATAATGCCTGCTGCTGGATGTTATTCAATGACGAAGCCCGACACGCATGCCGGGCCTCTATCGCTTTGGTTGAGCTACCGAGATTCGAACTCAGAACGACAGAACCAAAATCTGCTGTGTTACCATTACACCATAGCTCAATCAGTCGCTCGAAAGCGCAGCAAAGATAGTGTAAAGTTTTGAAACGGCAAAATTTTAACGCGAATTTCGGTGCCCCATGTATGTCGCCGCGCTACTGCCGCTTGGCGAGTTTTGCGAGGAATTTCTCGCGGTCGACCACATAGCGGACGTGCTCGCCCTCGCCTATGAGTTTGTCGCCGTCGAATGCCTCGACCCTGAACGTGAGTTTGCGGTCTTCGACCGCCGTCAACTTAACATGCGCCCTGACGGTCGCTCCGACGGCCGACGGTGCCACATGGCTCGTCGACATGCTTGCGCCGACGGTCGTCTCGCCCTGTTGCAGATGAGGCGCCGCGCAGAGCATCGAGGCGTTCTCCATAAGCGCTATCATAGCCGGCGTGGCGAAGACGGCCATGTCGCCCGAGCCGATATATTCGGCCGTGCTCTCTGGTGTTACCAGCATAGGTATTTCGTATTCGAGTCCTTGTTCCAACATAATTATTATGTATATTTTAGTTTTCAACCTATCGGCCTTACCGTCAGAAAATACGTTTAGCCGAGCGATAGAGCGATAGCGTTCAGCTATTAGGCAATTTAGCTATGCTTTCGAATAACTCTATACGAATACAAATATAAACCAATTATTCGAATGCACAAAACGGACACGTGCAATAATACTCGTGCCGGTATGAGCGTGATTAAAACAGATTCCCGAATACGAATCCGGAGACCGTAGCCAGTACAATGACCAAAGCTACATAAACTATCGTTTTTTTCGTTCCCATAACACCTCGAATTACCAGCATGTTGGGCAGCTACAACGACGGACCTGCCAACAGCAGTGCAAGTGCAGGCCCTTTTCCCATGCCCGACGACATAAGGCCTTGGATAATAGGTATCTCGGTAAGGGTGGCGAAGTACATGAATGCTCCGGTAAAACTTGCAAAGAAGTTGGACAACAGAGAATTTCCTCCTACTGCCCGATCTACCCACTCGTTAGGTATGATTCCGGCAATGGAGGTGTTGCCGTGCGTCGAGCCCAAAAGGAATCCTGCCGTTACTACACCGATGGCCAACAAAGGCAGGATCTGTTTGGCAAACCTCCATGAAGCGAATGCCCATTCCCGATTTTCTTCATCGCGATTGTCGAGAATCAGGATAATCGACAGAGCGGTAATCGCTACGATCATCGGAACGAGCGGAGCTAATTTCGCATTGCAGATAAGCATATCGGCAAGGACGATCCTGGCAGCAGGTAGCCGGCCGCAGCCGTTGACGACATCGGAATCAGCATCCCGAAATAGAATACTCCGCTGGTGGGGCAGAATGCCATTGCGAACAATATACCGAGCAGAAACGCACCCCAACCGCCTTTACGGGCCAGCCCCTCGCTGTTGCCATTGAAGCCGAAAGATGATAATTTCAGTTTGCTGCCCAGCAGCATGAACAAACCTATCGAAAGCAGGGCCGGGCCGAGTATGAGTTCTCCGTATTTACCGATTACCTTCTGAATACCGAAAAGGCTCGAACCCTCTTTGAGTATCGATATCAATACGATCCCGAGCATCGTATATGCGATGATACGACCGAGCGTATAAAACAGACCGTTGCGGAAAATCCGACTGCGGTTTTCGATATCTTTTCCGATGAATCCGATAGCTGCGATGTTGGTTGCCAGCGGGCAGGGCGAAACTGCCGTAAGCAACCACAAAACAAAGGCCGTAAGCGCAGGTGTCGTGCTGCTGTCCAATAGTGTCTGTAACCATTTCATAAGCCTTTACTTCAATAAGGTCCGTAATTTTTGAGCTACGCCGTTCTTGAATTTATCGGGAGGGGTTCTGGCATTGGCAAAAGCATATTCCGTAATATTGTCATAAGTCTCTTTACCGTTTTTCCAATTACTGACCAAGAGTGAAGACCATGCGATCTCGTATTTGTCGGCGATATATTCGTTAGTCGGTTCGGAGATGTCGATTGTCTTGAAAACGAGTGCTCCGCTTTTCAGCTCTTCGGCAAATTCCGCTTCTATCGCTTCACGTGTTCTCGTCTCTATCGTCATACATGTGGCGCACCGCTTTTGGCCATGGAGATACAATACCTCTACATGGTCTTTCTGCGATTGTCCTTCCTCTGCCCTGCTGCCTTTGCCTGCATTGCCGTTGTCGCAGGCAGCCAATGAGCAGCAGGCGGCCAATGCTAAAATCAATCTGTTCATACGCATCTGCATTTATCTTTTTTTATGTTCGCTGTTCGCAAAATGACGAACATTGCGGCTAAAAAAATGCCGTTATTCGCAACAACTTTCCTTTTTGCATGCACACTGCCCGAAGAGTTTGGAGAAAAGCATTGAGGCTATCTTCCAATTCTCGCGATTGATACAGTACTTTACTTTGGGTGTTTCTATCTCTCCTTGTATCAGCCCTGCCTCTTTCAACTCTTTCAGATGCTGCAAGACGGTCGCTTTCGCAATAGGAAGTTCTTCGTGGATATCTCCGAAAAAACAACTATTCTGCTTGGATAAAAATTCGAGAATAGCCATTCTTGCCGGATGTCCCATAGCCTTTGCAAAGCGGGCTATATGCTCCTGCTCCGATGTATATTTCTTGGAATCCATAATCGTAACGCTTATGTTCGCAAAACCACGAACAATATTTTATATTTCAAAATATTCGGGGAAATTTGTTTCTGATGCTCGGCTCTGCTCGCTTTCGTCGGTTCTGTACGTGACTGCGAATTATATACAGATTATGCGTCATAGTCCGAACATGTTGTGCTATGCCGAGGCTTGAAGAAAACTTGGGCTTTGACAATATATGTCGATGCCGAACAGTTATCTTTGCAGAGGAATGTATGCAAGACTATTATTGATATCGGTTATGCTCTTGGCTGCGGTGTCGGACATCGCGGCTCAGGGACGTCGCGTGCGCGGTGCGAGCCGTGTCGAGTGGGAGCATCACGCAGGCGGCGACTCGACCATGCACATTACCTCGCTGCCGGTATACGTGTTCAATCGCAAGGCCGACCTGCGCCGTTACCAGAAGATGATCCGTGCCGTGAAGAAGGTATATCCGCTGGCCGTAGAGGCATCGCGGCGTATGGAGAATCTCGATACGAAACTCGATTCGCTCGGTCGGCGCAAGGACCGGCGGCAGTATACCCGAGAGCTGGAAAAGACGCTCAAAGAGGAGCTGTCGCCCGTGCTGCTGCGCATGACGCGATTCGAGGGGCGCATACTGTTGAAGCTGATAGACCGTGAGACCGACCATACGGCATTCATGATTATCAAAGAGTTCAGAAGCGGCTTTACCGCCGGATTCTGGCAGCTGGTCGCCAAGATTTTCGGCAACGATCTCAAATTGTCGTACGATCCCGACGGCGATGATGCCGTGCTCGAACAGATCGTGCTCTACTATAAGGCCGGATTGTTGTAGCGCGAAGCCGCAGCGCCCGCTACCCTATCTCTTCTGCACGGTGTCGTACAGCTCCTCGATACGGTCGCACATCGCCGCCCACGAGAAGCGCCGCCTCTCGGTTTCGATCCGGCGGGCGAAGCGGTCGAGCGTATCGCCCTCGTAGATGCGGCATAGAGAATCGTATACGCCGTCCACGGTCGGCGGGCAAACGTATCCTACCTCTGCGTCGGGCACGATCTCCGAGAGACCGCCTACATCGGTTACGATCATCGGCGTGCAGAAATTGTATGCTATCTGCGTCACGCCGCTCTGGGTAGCGCTTTTGTATGGCAGCACTACGCAGTCGGCCGCCGAGAAGTAAAGGCGGACGCGGTCGTCGGCGACGAAGAAGTCGTGCAGGATGACATCGTCTTCGAGCTGCTCGCGCTTTATAAGCTCGATATATTTCTCGCGCGAAGCATAAAACTCTCCGGCAACTATAAGTTTGTGCCCTTGGCGCCGGAACCGACTCCATGCTTCGAGCAGCGTGTCGAGACCCTTGTAGTCGCGAATCAGTCCGAAGAACAGTGCGTAACGGTCGGACGGGTCGATGCCCAGCTCGCGGCATGCCTCGTCGCGGGCGACACGTGTCCCGAAATTTTCGAACATCGGATGAGGAGAGAACAGTGCCGGTGCCGACGTGTATGCCGCGAGCTCGCGGTGTACCTGCTCCGACATGTATACGAATCCGTCGACGGAGCTGAGAAAGTATCTGTTCAGCGGCTTGTCGACCAGGTGTCTCTCGTGCGGTTCCACATTGTCGATCTGGCACAGTACCTTGGTGTGTCCGTTCTTGCGGGCTATGCGGGCTATTGTTCCGAAGCACGGTGCCATGAAAGGGGTCCAGTACTTCATCAGAACGATGTCGGGGCGCTGGCGGCGCAGCCGGCGTCCTACCCTAATCCACGACAACGGGTCGATAGTCGACACGGCGCGTTCGATCGACAGGTCGCCGGGAGGCGGCGTGTCGACCGTCTGGCTCTTGCCGGGGAACAGGAAGCCCGGATATTGCAGTGTGAATGTCAGAATCTCGACCTGATGTCCGCGCGAGGAGTACTCGCGTGCCATGGTCTCCATTATCGCAGCCAGTCCGCCGCGATACGGGTGCGCCGGACCGACGATCGTTATTTTCAGTCTTTCGCCGTTCATGATTACAAATATACGATTAAGTCGAGGGTAAAAGCAAATTTTAATTTGATTTTACCGAGACGAAGTATATTCGGCGTAGCCAAATTACGATTAAGTCGAGGGCGTTAAAAGCAAATTTTAATTTGATTTTACCGAGACGAAGTATATTCGGCGTAGCCAAATTGCGATTAAGTCGAGGGTATAAACAATAGTTTGCTTTTACCCTCGACTTCCGGTTTGCGCTGACGGGACGAAAATTATCCCGCACTATTTCTTCGCGATCTCTTTGCTGTGTCCTATCGATTGCAGAGCAAGATAGTTCTTGCCGTAGTCCGTTATGTTCTGCAACTCGATGCGGAAGTTGTCGAGATGCTGCTCCTCGCATTGCGTGACCTGCTGGAATATATGGTGCGTGACCGTATCGTTGATCTCGGCCGTTGTCTTCGCCGCTGCGTTATAGGTGTCGATCGTGTTCTGCTCGACCTTTATCGCGAAACGGAGCATGTCGGCTATGTCGGTTATGCGGCGAGTCTCGAATGCCGGGTTCATGTCGACATCGCCTTCGAGGAACATGATCCTCTCCGAAAACTCCTCGATATGCCGCATCTCCTCGATAGAGACCTTGCGGAAGTAAGATGCCAGATATTTGTAGCCCGCATCCTCCAAATGCACGTGGAAGTACATGTATTGCAACGAGGTGGCGATCTCCTTGCCTATCGCATCGTTCAGACAGTCGATGCTTTTCTGATATTTGTTCTCGGTACTCATAAAAAAGAATTTTGGAACCGTGGTTCAACAACCGTTCCAAAACTCCTAATCGTCCGCCGCGGGCCGCGGTTATCGCCACTCTACTCTCGCGCGGCAAAGCGTGCGTCCGTCGTCGGCCTTGATCTCGAAATTCGTTCTGTTGCCTTCGGTGGCATGTCCTATGTCGAGCGTCTGGCCCCAGCGCCCCTCGGCGATGAAGTTTATGTCGATGCGCATGCCTTCGTTGCGCTCTATCCTTTCGATCGGCAGAGCGTTGAAAATCATCTCTATGTAACGCAACGTGTTGACATGGCGGTTGAAGTCGAGGTCGCTGTAAACCACCGGCCTCGTTATATGGTGCTGCGGGTCGATCGCCCCTATCTTGGCCGGCTTGCCGCAAGGCGACGGGCAATCCACCATGGCTGCGCGATAGGTATCTTCGAGCGAGGACATGTCGGCTACCGTGCGACTCTCGATATTTATCATGCACCACTGCGATACTGCACGTGCGAACTGCATGCCGCTGCGGTCGTGCAGAGTGAAGTTGCGCGTCGAGGATAGGCGGTTAAATTCGTTGATCCACGTGGCTACTTCGAACTCGTCATACTGCGCCGGCAGCGAGTCTATCTCGACCGACAGCCTCGACAACACCCATGACAACGACTGACGCTGCAACACCTCTACACCGAATCCTTTGTTGTGAGCATCCAGTCCGGCCGTATTTAGTATGTAGTTTACGACCGACGGTGCCGATGCCCTGAGCGTGAAATCCACATCCTGCGGCTCCACGCGATATTTATAATTAGTTATCTCTGCCATAATTCGAGAACAAAGATATGAATAAGCGAGCGCAAAAGCAAGTTTCCTTGCATTTTACCGGATGCAAGTATATTCTGTGCAGCCACAAATAGGGGACGTAAATATATTAAATAATGCCGATAAGCTGCGCAAACACATAATCGAACTGATGAAAGCCGATGTCCTGTTGGCATATCATGTGGTCATGCCGCCCAATGACACGGGGTACGACAAGGTGGGTTGCAACGAAGCGGATAAGCTATTGTGCAAGCTCGCAGATATGGGGTTTACGCCTCGAGAACTGTGTATGCTGTTTTCGCTAAACAATATCAACAGCGTTTATGTAAAGATGTCGCGGATGAACAAACGGCTGAAAGAGGCAGAAGAAGAGCCAATGCAACATCGCATCGGACAATAGATAATCGGGCTGTGTAAAAATAACCGGGGCTGTCTGACGAATTGCAGACAGCCCCGGTTTAAACACCTTTACATAACTATGGCCCAAAGAATTTACTCAATTGCTCGTTATGATCTATTTGGTAAATATAGACTCCGTTATCCGGTTCTTCATACTCTATTATAGCGTATTCCAGATTTCTGTCTTTTAACTTGAAATAAACAGTTTTAGGTTCATCGAACATCGTCTCTTTTTTACTCCAATGCACAGACTTGATTTTTGCACCGTAGACGAAGATATAACTATATGAGTCAAAATCAAACGGAATCTTGCTACTCGGTATTATATACCGTTCACAAGAAGGTATTTTGAGAAAATCATTCCAAGTTTCTTCATCATGATATATCCAATATGCCATTGGATAAAAATCACTCGACACTCCGTCGAGTTGCCAATAATTAAGACAAGGCACATAATGTTTTTCTGTAAATTGACGATACCAAGACAATCCCTCGGGAAATCCGAGGGATATCAATATCATGATAATTACTATATAAAATCTTTTCATAATGTTTTTTTATAATATACCCATTTCCCGTTTGCCGGATGAGGCAGTAAGTATGTATGCGGTCTATGCCCGAAACTAAGAAAGTTATTCATAAATGCTTCGAACCAATTATAATAATTCACAGAACCTTTGGTACCTTGCACAATTTTAAAATTAAATGTCTCTGAAAAGACCTGAGCAATAGGTTTTTTACATCCTTTCAATGCTCCTTGATTTTGATGAGCTTTCATTTTATCATCAGCAGAATGACACGAATACATAAATAATGTAGCATTAGAAATGTTCCCTGCCGGAACGCCTAAATCCTGGACATTAAACGCCTCGTCATTATAAATATTGGTCTTTCCGTCTCCGGTAGATGTAATTTGTTTCCCATTATCCATAGAAATAGATTGATTTTTACCGTGAGTCATTATTAATACTGCTTCGATATCCCCATTCATATTTGCCCAATCGTTTATAAAACTCTCTTCTGATATTGTCTTACTCATGGCAACAGCATTATTCCCATATTTTTTTACAGCCTTATTATATTGCACAAACGCCTGTTGAACAAAACATTTTGCGTAGAATATATATACTTTAACGTGTTTTAAATCTTCTTCTGTAAATTCTTCGCCTTGAGCATTTCGCCAGATCCTCCCATCTGGATCGACATTACCAATCGGATCCCCACCGCAGTATATGTAGGGAGAGAACTGGGGGAAATCGCCCGATAGCGGATCTTGCGATAGGAAGCAGCCGCTTGTGACGTTCTGGAACCGTGCCTGCGAGTCGTAGAGGCTGTACATCCCGAAGGCGCCCTGCTGCTCCTTGCCCGTGTACTTGTAGTCGGCATCTGCTATGGGTGCCTCGGCTACAATGTGCTGCGTGCCGTAGGGCATGTAATCGTATTCGGCCATGATCTCCACGCCCGCTGCCGCAGGCCGCACTATGGCGCGCGTGCTGCCCAGATGATCCGTCACGTAGTAATGCGGTTCGTAGCCGCTCGTAGTCTTCACGATACGTCCTCCGGCAAAGGGGATGCTCTCTATCTTCGCCTCCTCTCCGTTTACGTTCAATCTCAAAGAGCCTAAATACTCGTACCCTCGTCCTCTGTCGTCCGTCGCCCGGACTTTCGTGCCGTCGGCAAGGTAGAGGTTTTGCACCACATGAGGAGCGACGCCCACGACATAGGTACTTGCGCTCCCTGTGGCGGCTCGCATATCGGCTTTCGTCGCTCGCTTCGGCAAGTTACGATAATTATACGACACTTGCAAGGCTTCGGCACCATTAAATGTAACATTGCCCATCGAATCGTATCGATACGCATATTCCGTCACGGGTGTTTGCCCCGCGGGCGAAGTCTGACACGTGCCCACAGTGAGGATGCGGTTGCCGTCATAGCTGTATCGGTAACGGGTCGCCGCTATGGCTCCGTTGTACCTGTCCAAAGATAGTATATTGGAGTTCTTATCATAACGAGTGTTCAAGAAAAAAATACAATTATCCGCACAACCCGATGTAAAGAATACTGCTGTAAAATCAAGGCGCACAGGCAAGCGGTACGAAGTGAAGCGAATCTTTGGATAAAAGCCGTAGCGAGTGCATTCCCGAATAACAAAAGCCACCCGTAAGAGTGGCTTTATCTTTGATTATGTATCTATTGTGATCCCGGCGGGATTCGAACCCACGACCGACAGCTTAGAAGGCTGTTGCTCTATCCAGCTGAGCTACGAGACCTACACGGCGCACATATCGCGCTGCGGATGCAAAAGTAATATATTTTGTCCGAAACTCCAAACCTGACGGCGAATATTATACGGCCCGGTGTCAAGTTGTGCATGGTCGATCTGCTGCTGCCGGCGGAGTTCCCTTTGCGGGAGGCTATATGTCACTCCTGCGACGGGATATCGCGCATCGTTTTTTCGACGGCATCGCCCGCCGTGTCGAAGTCGTATCCGAGCGACAGAGCATAGCGCATCAACTTAGTGCGCAGATCGTATGGCGAAGTGTACTTTACCGTTCGCATCTTGCGCACGAGACGCTGTTCGAGACGCATGCGCATGGTATCTCTGTCGGTGGTGCGCAGGGCATCGTCTATGGTCGTGCGCGATATACCCTTTCGTTGCAGTGCCATGCGAATCTTGTACTCGCCCCAGCCTGCGAGATCGGTCTTCTCCCTGACGAACGCTTCGGCATAGCGGCTGTCGTCGATGAACTTCATCTCGACGAGCCTGCGCAACACCCCTTCGCGTTCGTTCTCTGCGACGCCCCACTGCCGCATCAGACGCATGGCGTCGCCCGACGACCGTTCGGCGCGGGAGCACAGCCGCATCAGCGCAGACAACGCTTCGCCGGCGCTTCTCTGCCGCGGCTCGCGGCGCGGACGCGTCATTTCGCTGTCGAATCCTTCGTTGCGCATACGAATCTCGGTTTATCTCTGAAATCGATACTCTTTCTTATATCGCAATACCCCATTCGTTCGAGCATCACGCATATATCGTCGGCATAGGTCTCGTATATCTCGAAGTAGAGACGTCCGCCGTCGGCGAGCAGCTCCCGGCCGTTACGCGCTATCGAGCGGTAGAATACGAGCGGATCGTCGTCGTCGACGAACAACGCCAGATGCGGCTCGTGGTGCGTTACATTTTCCCGCATGCTTGCAATATCGCTTTGCGGGATATATGGCGGGTTGGATACGATAATGTCGAATCGGCCGTCGAACAGCCGGGCGAAATCGCCCAGTGCGTCGCCCTGGGCCAGATGCAGCTGCGGCGCGTGGCGCTGTGAGTTCTCGGCCGCGACGGCAAGTGCCTCGTGGGATATGTCCATGCCCGTTACGTCGGCCTGCGGCAGCAGGCGGGCGAGCGCTACGGCTATGCAGCCGCTGCCTGTGCCCACGTCGAGTATGCGGCTCGCGGGTGCCGCCTCGCGCCGTATCGTCTCGACGAGCTCCTCCGTTTCGGGGCGCGGAATGAGTACGCCCTCGCGCACGACCATGTCGAGCCCGCAAAACTCCGTCCGCCCCGTTATGTACTGCACGGGGCGCCATGCCGCTATGTCGGCCTCTATCGAGTCTATGTCGTCAAGCGTTGCATCCCCGTCGGGATGTACCAGTATTTCGCTCAGGGATATGCCGCACTTGTCGCAGAGGATGATGCGGGCTATCTGCCGCGCTTCGTCGATGCCGTACAGAGGTTCGGCTGCGGCCGTCAATCGGTGCATTATGTCGCGTCGCGATGTCATTTCGGATCGTTGTGTATCAGCCATAGATCGGCCAGTGCAATGGCGGCGGCAGCTTCGATTACGACCGCTGCGCGCCGGGCGATGCAGGCATCGTGACGGCCGCCTATCGACAGCGGCATCATCGTCCTCTGCGTGAAGTCGTATGTAGTCTGCTCCACGGCGATGCTCGCCGTAGGCTTTATTGCTGTGCGGAAGATGATGTCATTGCCGTTGGTAATGCCGCCGTTGATGCCGCCCTCGTTGTTGGTGGCCGTGCGTCCCGTCTCGTCGATTATGATGTCGTTGCGCTCCGAGCCGCGCTTGCGCGTGCCGTCGAAGCCGTCGCCAAATTCGATGCCCTTTACCCCGGGAATCGAAAATACGAGGTGGCTAATGACGCTCTCGGCGGAGTCGAAGAACGGTTCGCCCAACGAGGCGGGTACGCCCGTAATGCGGCACTCCGCAATGCCGCCTATCGAGTCGCCCTCGCGTGTGGCCCGTCCGATCTCGCTGTCGAACAGCGACGGGTCGCTCTGCCGGCCGATGCTTACCGTTCGGGTCGAGAACACGGCCCACGGTATGATCTGTTTGGCCAGCGTGCCTGCGGCTACCAGCGCGACGGTCATTCTGCCCGAGGCCATGCCTCCGCCGCTGATGTCGTATCCGTCGCCGTACTTGCAGCGCTGTGTCAGGTCGGCATGCGACGGCCGCGGTTGTGCGATGAAGCGTTCGTAGTCGGCGCTTCTGACATTGGCGTTGCGGAACGATATGTCTACTCTGACGCCTGTCGTGAGGCCGTTGCACAGCCCCTCGACGTGCGGAATGTCGCTCTCTCTGCGAGGCGTTGTGCCTATATCCGCCGGGCGGCGGCGATCCAGGTCGTCTGAAAACATCTCCTCCCCGACGGCTATGCCTGCGGGCACGCCGTCGATCGCGATGCCGACCTCTGAGGCGTGCGACCCGCCGCGGATCGTAATGCGGAAACGTCGTCCGAACGTGTTCATGCTTATGCTTTTCGGTTTATTTTCAGCGAATCGAGATCTTCGAAGAACGAGGGGTAGCTCTTGGCTACGCATTCGGCGTTGCGAATTGCTATCGGCTCCTCGGTGCGCAGTGCCGTTACGGCCAGCGACATGGCTATGCGGTGGTCGTCGTGGCTGTCGACATCGGCTGCCGACGGCATGCCGCCGAATATGCGCATGGCATCCTGCTCGTCGTCGAGCTCGATCTCTATGCCGAGCTTGCCGTACTCCTCGCGCAGCACTTCGCCGCGGTCGCTCTCCTTGTGAGCCAGCCTACTGATGCCGTAAATGGTGCTCATGCCCTCCGAAGCTGCGGCAAGCGCAACCAGTGCCGGGAACAGATCGGGGCAGTTCTTCGCGTCGAACTCGAAAGCGTGCAGCTCGCGATGCGATACCGTTATGCGGTCCTGCTCGACGATGATCGATGCGCCGGCACGTTCCAGTGCCCGGCATACGGCTGTGTCGGCCTGCTTCGACAACATCGATATGTTGCGTATGACGACCTCGCCCGCTATGGCGCCTGCAATCATCATTATGGCTGCGGCGCTCCAATCGCACTCTATGCGGTAGTCGGCGGGCGTGAACCGCTGTCCGCCCTCGATATAAAATTCGGTATAGTCGTCGCATTGGTGCATGATCTCCACGCCGAAGCGTTCGAGCGTCGAGACGGTCATCTCGATATATGGCGTCGAGACGGCACCGTCGACAATTACCGTCGAGTCGCACTCGGCCCGTGGCAATGCTATGAGCAGCCCTGTGACGAACTGCGACGAGAGCGACCCGTCGACCACGACGCGGCCGCCGCGCAGCGGACCGCATACCTCGATCGGCAGTTTGCCGCCTCCGTCGCGCACCTCGACGCCGAGCGCCCGCAGGGGCGGTGCGATCATCGACATGGGGCGGTGCGCGAGCGTACCCTCGCCGCTAACCGTAATCGGCTTGTCGTGCAGCGCCGCAATAGGTGTGAACAGACGTGCGGCGAGACCCGACTCGCCCGCATGCAACTCGTCGGCGCAGGGGGCGAACCCTCCGTCGATAGTCAGTGTATCGTCATCGATTACGTTTACGTGTGCACCCAGTGCCTCGATGCACTCTATGGCCGCCTGCGTGTCGCGGCACATCTCTATGCCGCGCAGCGTCGTGCGTCCCTCGGCCAGCAATGCTGCCGCCAGTGCGCGTTGTGCGTAACTCTTGGAGCATGGCGGAGTTACTTCGCCTTTCAATACATTCCCTAACGGGACGGAACTGTCCATATATCGGATTACTCTTTGGTTTGGTCTTGCGTTGCCGGCTCCTTATGCCGTTGCTGCCCGGCCCTCTCGCGTGCCATTTGCGGCGAGGTGCGAAGCTCGAAGTTCTTGCCGAGGTAAACCTTTCTTACCATTTCGTCGTTGGCAAGATCCTCTGCCGTACCCGTTTTAAGTATCTTGCCTTCGTAGAGCAGATAGGTGCGGTCGGTTATGGCGAGCGTCTCGTCGACGTTGTGGTCGGTTATTATGACGCCTATATTCTTCTCTTTCAGCGTGCCTACGATACTTTGGATATCCTCCACTGCGATCGGGTCGACGCCTGCGAAGGGCTCGTCGAGCAATATGAATGCCGGATTGATCGCCACCGCACGCGCTATCTCGGTTCGACGGCGCTCGCCGCCCGAGAGCTGGTTGCCGAAGCTCTTGCGCACCTTCTGCAAGCGGAACTCCTCTATGAGCGATTCGCAGCGCTCGCGCTGGTACTGCTTGGAAAAGTCGGTCATCTCCAATACGGCGCGTATATTGTCCTCGACCGAAAGGCGGCGGAACACCGATGCCTCCTGCGCGAGGTATCCCACGCCCATTTGCGCGCGGCGGTATACCGGCTCTTTGGTTATGTCGGTTACCTTGCCGTTGCCGTCTTCCAGATAGATATGTCCTTCGTTGGGCTTGATAAGCCCCACTATCATATAGAATGTCGTCGTCTTGCCTGCGCCGTTGGGGCCGAGCAGTCCGACGATTTCGCCTTGGTTGACGTCGATCGAAACATGATTGACTACCGTGCGCGATTTGTAGGACTTGACCAGCTCGCTTGTAAAAAGTCGCATAGAGTTGCCATATTTTTTTACAAAGTTATTATTTTTTCCAAAAATAGTTTTATCTTTGAGTAAAATTTTGTGATCGAAAACTGATATGAAATTCCGGGAGGAGGATTTGTTGCACGAGAAGTTAAAGGAGTATTTTGGTTTTTCTTCGTTCAAGGGAAATCAGGAGGCCGTCATACGCAACGTATTGGCAGGCAGGGACACATTCGTTCTTATGCCTACCGGCGGAGGCAAGTCGCTGTGCTACCAGTTGCCTGCGCTGATAATGGACGGAGTGGCCATAGTCATATCGCCCCTGATCGCACTTATGAAGAATCAGGTCGACGCGATGCGGACGTTCTCTACCGAGTCGGGCATCGCCCATTTCCTCAATTCGTCGCTGAATAAGTCTGCTATTGCGCAGGTGCGTCAGGATGTGCTCGAAGGCCGCACCAAGCTGCTCTATTTCGCACCCGAGTCGCTGACGAAAGAGGATAACATTGCCTTTCTGAGAAAGATCAAAATATCGTTCTATGCAATCGACGAGGCGCACTGCATCTCGGAGTGGGGACACGATTTCCGTCCCGAGTATCGCCGTATACGTCCCATAATAAACGACATAGGTCCCGCGCCACTGATCGCGCTGACGGCCACCGCCACGCCCAAGGTGCAAATGGATATACAGAAGAACCTCGGCATGACCGATGCCGCGCTGTTCCGTTCGTCTTTCAACCGCTCGAATCTCTATTACGAGATACGTCCCAAGCACAACGTCGATCGCGATATCATTCGCTTCATCAAGCAGCACGAGGGCAAGAGCGGCATTATATACTGTCTGAGCCGCAAGAAGGTCGAGGAGCTGGCCGAGCTGCTCGTGGCCAACGGCATCAAGGCTTTGGCTTATCATGCCGGCATGGATGCGCAGACGCGCGCCGACAATCAGGACGCATTCCTCATGGAGCGCGTCGACGTTATAGTGGCCACCATTGCCTTCGGCATGGGTATCGACAAGCCCGATGTGAGATACGTCATACATTACGACATCCCCAAGTCGCTCGAAGGCTATTATCAGGAGACCGGCCGTGCCGGCCGCGACGGAGGCGAGGGATACTGCCTTACGTTCTACAACTACAAAGATATACAGAAGTTGGAGAAATTCATGCAAGGCAAGCCCGTAGCCGAACAGGAGATCGGCAAACTGCTGCTGTTGGAGACCGTATCCTATGCCGAGAGCTCGATGTGTCGCCGCAAGACGCTGCTGCACTACTTCGGCGAGGATTACACGGAGGATAACTGCGGCAACTGCGACAACTGCTGCCACCCCAAGCCCAAGGTAGAGGTGCGCGAACAGATGTGCATGGCTCTTTCGGCTCTGCGCGACATAGGCGACAAGTTCAAGATCGACTATCTCGTCTCGATGCTTACGGGCAAGATGACGGCCATGATAAAGAGCTATGGCCACAATAAGAGCGAGTGGTTCGGTGCAGGCGCCGATAAGGATGCGCGCTTCTGGAATGCCGTAATCCGTCAGGCTCTGATAATGGGCTTGATCGACAAGAATATAGAGAACTACGGACTTATCTCGATCAACGATGCCGGACTGCGGTATATCGCCTCGCCTTCGCCCGTTACCGTCACGCTCGACCACGATTACGACCGTGAGGAGCAGGAGGCCGAGCAGGTCTCGGCGCGCGGCGGCGGAGCGGCCGACGAGGAGCTGTTCGCCATGCTTAAAGACTTGCGCCGCAAGGTGGCCAAGCAGCACGACCTGCCGCCCTACGTAATATTTCAGGATCCGTCGTTGGAGGATATGTCGATACAGTATCCCGTCACGCTCGAAGAGTTGCAGAGCATATCGGGTGTCGGAGCCGGCAAGGCTCAGAAGTTCGGCGCCGAGTTCGTCAAACTGATTAAGGCGTATGTCGAGGAGAAGGATATCGAACGTCCGCAGGATATAGTGGTCAAGGCGGTCGCCAACAAGTCCAGCAACAAGATATTCATCATACAGTCTATCGACCGTAAGATGGATTTCGAGGATATAGCGCGCGCCCGCAACTTCGATATGAACGAGCTTCTGACGGAGATCGAAGCGATAGTCAAGTCAGGCACGCGTCTCGACATATGCTATTATCTCAATACGGTCATGGACGACGACAAGGTCGACGACATATACCTATATTTTAAGGAGGACGCGCAGAGCGATTCTCTCGACGATGCGATAGAGGAGCTCGGCTCGGAGTACACCGAGGAGGAGATACGACTGGTGCGCATCAAGTTCCTCAGCGAGGTTGCCAACTGATTTATACCGATTGTTTTGACCGAAGTAAGAGCCAAAAAGGCGTTGGGTCAGCATTTCCTGACCGATCTCAACATAGCCCGCAAGATATGCGATTCGCTGTCGGGCGGCACAGCTGCCGAGCCAGATGCGGTGTTGGAGGTGGGCTGCGGCATGGGCGTGCTGACGCAGTTTCTGTTGCAGCGCGACGACGTGGTGACCTACGGCGCCGAGATCGACTCCGAGTCGGTCGAGTATCTGCATGCCCACTACCCCGCTTTTGCGCCGCGACTCGTCGAGGGCGATTTTCTCGCTATGGACCTGCGCGCCCGCTTCGGCGAGCGGTTGAAGATAATCGGCAATTTCCCGTACAACATATCGTCCCAGATATTCTTCAAGGTGCTCGAAAACCGCGATATCGTTCCCGAGTGCGTCGGTATGATACAGCGCGAGGTGGCTGTGCGTCTGGCCGAGCCTCCCGGCTCGAAGGAGTACGGCATACTGAGCGTGCTGTTGCAGGCGTGGTACGACATAGAGTATCTGTTTACCGTCGGCGAGAAGGTCTTTTCTCCGCCGCCCAAGGTCAAGAGCGCCGTGGTGCGACTGCGCCGCAACGGCGTCGGGCATCTCGACTGCGACGAGGCGTTGTTCATACGCGTTGTCAAGGCTTCGTTCGGACAGCGCCGCAAGATGCTGCGCAATTCGTTGCGTGCCGGGTTCGGCGACTTCGGCGGTCGCGAACACCGCTTTTTCTCGATGCGCGCCGAGCAGCTGTCGGTGGCCGATTTCGTGGAGCTCACGCAGTGGGTCTCGGACAACAAATAGGTCTGACCGTCATGAAACTACGCTATTCTATCTGCTGTGCAGTGCTGCTTGCAGCAGCGTCGCTTCCGTTTCGGGCTGAGGCCTGCGGTTGCACTGCCCTGGCCGCCGAATGCGACGGTGCGTCCCGCATAAGATCGTTCTACGCCGAGTATATCGAAGCATGCCTGTGCAAAGGAGCCGATTCATCTTCTCGCAGACAGGCCGTCATCGAGCGTTACGTCGCCGCACCCCTTGTCGAACGGATGCGCGGCTCGGAGCTCGATTACGATCCGTTCTTGCAGGCGCAGGACTGCGACCGCAGCATGCTCGAAAATCTCGCTGTCGAGCTGTGTGCCGACCGTGATGCCTATCGCGTCGGACTGTGGGACGGATACAACGGCCGCTATCGCTATATCATGCTGGCTGTCGATGCCGACGGCTCGATATCGGATATTTCGGGAAAATGCGAATAGCCGCGATTCCGCTGCGTGAATACATGCGGCAATCCCCGTATCGCACCTTTGCGATACGGGGATTGCCGTTAATGGGGCTGCATCGATCATATGCCCGATGCCGATGCTTGGCTATTCGATCTCGATACACTTGGCTTTCGCCTCGGCTGCCGTCTGGCTCTTTTTCGGAATCTCGATCTTCAATACGCCATTCTCCATTTTGGCCGAGATCCTGTCGCGCTCGATCGTCTCGGGCAGCGAGAAGCTCTGCCGGAACGAGCTGTACGAGAACTCGCGGCGCAGGTAGTGCCCCTTCTCCTTCTTGGACTCGTTCTCTGCGGGCTGCGAATTTTCGGTGCGCTTCTCCGAGCTGATGACCAGCTGGTTGTCGGCATTCAGGTCGATATGAAAATCCTCTTTGGTCATGCCCGGTGCTGCCACCTCCACTGTATAGTCGTGTTCGTTTTCGATGACGTTTATGGCGGGCGTGGTCATGCGCTTGTACTGCGGCAGTGCGAGCCACTCGTCGCCGAAGAAATCGTTGAACAGGCTCGGCAGCCAGTTGCGGTTTTTTGTTGCAGGCATCATAATTTTTTCCTCCTTTGTTTTTCGGTTGATATTTAGTCTCGACGCCCTGCGAGGGCGCTTTGTGCTATCGGCAAATTGTATACCACCCTTTTCGTCGGACCCGACCTTATGCTGCTCGGGAAGAGGGGGCGGTAAGGACGCACGGATTTTTTTTGCTTGTATCGACCTTTTTTCGAAGCTGCTGCTGCGAAATGTTTGGCGGATAGAAATATTATTGTTATTTTTGCAGGCTTAAAACCCCGAACGGGTTATGCGTAATTATTAACCAAAAAAATTTTTAGCACAATGGCTGTTAAAATTCGTTTGGCTCGTCATGGTAAGAAAGGTTATGCTTTCTATCATATCGTAGCCGCAGATAGCAGAGCGCCACGTGATGGTAAATTCATCGAGAAGTTGGGTACCTACAACCCCAACACGAATCCTGCTACGATCGATTTGAAGTTCGACAGAGCTTTGGATTGGTTACTCAAAGGCGCACAACCTACGGATACTTGTCGAGCTATCCTCTCGTACAAGGGCGTACTGTATAAGAAACACCTGCTGGGCGGTGTAGCCAAGGGTGCATTTACCGATGCCGATGCCGAAGCCAAGTTCAACAAGTGGGTTGAACAGAAGGAGGGCAAGATCGCTGCCAAGACCAACAAACTGTCGACCGACGCAGCTGCTGCCAGAAAGGCTCAGCTCGCAGCCGAGGCCAAGGTCAAGGAGGAGCGTGCAGCCGCTCTGGCCGAGAAGAAGGCCGCTGAGGCCGCAGCCGCAGCTGCTGCCGAGGCAGAAGTCGCAGCAGAGACGGCCGAGCAGACCACGGAAGCTGCCGCAGAGTAGTTTTCGGGTATGCAGACGGTGGGACGCATAACCAAGCTCTTCGGAGTAGACGGCGGCGTGAGCGCCGTTCTCTACCCTGCGTTCCCCGAGGACTTCCGCACGACGGAACCGCTTTTTGTCGAGATCGACAAGTTGGCGGTTCCGCTTTTTTGTGCCTCATTCGAGCGTCGCGGACAGACGGGCGCCATACTCCGCTTCGACGATATCGATACGCCGCGCCGCGCCGAGGAGCTGCTGGGCAGAGAGTTGCTGCTGCCCGAGTGCGAGGAGACTGCCGACGACGAGTTCTACATGGAGGATCTGATCGGCTTCGAGGTACGTGCGGGCGAGCTCACGGGCGAATTGACAGATTATTTCGACAGCGAGGCCAACCCTCTGTTCGAGCTTACTCTGGACGGTTGCGAATACCTCGTGCCTGCCGTAGAGGAGTTCATTGCCGGGATCGATTTCGAGAGACGAACGATAACGTTCGTATTGCCCGAGGGACTGCTCGAATTATAGAGAAATATCTGACCTGAGATAACGAAACGCTGCTCTCTGAAAAGGGAGCAGCGTTTCTCGTCTGAATCCTACCGTTTCTTGCCCTACCGGCTCGGCGGGCAGAGCCACGTAGCGCGGTGCCACAACTCTTCGAGCACACCGCGTTTGTGGTGTGCGAGCCACCAACGGCAAAACATCCATTGCACCACCACCACGGCCGCACCGATCAAAAGGCTGGTCGTATGTCCCGAGAACCGGTACAGTCCGAATCCCCAGCCGTAAAACAGCATGCCTCCGATGACCGACTGCCCGATATAGTTGGTCAGCGACATCTTGCCGTAAGGCGCTATGGCCATGAGCGCACGTCCGTGCGGTGCGCGATAGAATATAATTACCACCGACGATACGATGAATGCCGTCATGGCGAAGTTGCGCCACATCGAGAGCATGATATCCAGCGAGTGGTGGGATACGCATACGTTGTCCACGTCTTGGGGCAGTGTCCGCGACAGCGGATATATAATCGCGAAAGCTGCTATCGAGCCTGCCAGTATGCGGCGCCAGATAGTGAGATTGCCGCCCTCGTCGTAGAACAGGCGTCGGCGACCCAGAAGGATGCCGACGATGAACAGAAACAGCGTCTGCGTCATGCGCCCGTGCTCTATCGCCCAGAGGAAATTGCATGGCAGTCCGTGGCGTATGCCTACGGCGGCCACATCCAACGCTGAGCCGTCGGTCTGTGCGGGGATCATTGCGGCGAAGTGTGCGCCCGAGCCGAGATCGAGAGGCTGTGTGGCGGGATCGGCCAATCCCATGACTATATATGCCAGCTCGACGGGTTGCAGCAACAGTACCGCCGCGATGCCCGCAAGCAACTTGTTGCTTGCCCTTACCGCCGGCAGGACGATCAAACCGCAGACGGCATATATGAAGAGTATGTCGCCGTTGTAGAAGCATAAGTCGAGCAGGCCGAAGATCATCAACAGTATCATGCGCCATACGAATCGCGGCCGGAAGTCGTATCCCTTCTGCGCCTGATTGTCGTGCTGGATATAGAGACTAAGACCGAACAGAAGCGCGAATATCGCATACATCTTGCCGGCCAGCAGGAAGAAGACCGTATCCCATACGGCACGGTCGACGGCCGTCGGTTCGGGAAATACGTAGAAGTTCATGTGCTCGACGAAGTGTATCAATACTATTCCGCCTATGGCTATGCCGCGCAGAATGTCCGCTACGTCGATTCGTATATTCGCTTTGAGCGAGGGAGAGTAGCTTTTCATGATAAGGGGTTTTGTTTCAGTCGACAAAGGTAGCAAAAAAAACGTATAACCGGAAAACGATCCGTTTCCCGATCATACGTAAAACTATAATCGATCTACCTTTCAGCCCCTATCGGGAGCCCTCTGTGTCAATACACCTCTTCGGGCACCGTCTCGCCCTCGGGCATGCCTTCCAGCTGGTCGCGCCACTTGATAGATGCGTGCGTACCGTCGCAATAGGGCTTGTCGGCCGACTGCCCGCAGCGGCATACAACTACCCTATTTCGTATCTCGAACGGCTCGCCGTTTTCGCGGGTCATTCTTATGCCGCCCCTTACCCACAGACCGCCGCTGGCGCCTATGGCATTGTCCTCGATCAGCCCCAGACTCGGCTCGTATTTGTATTCGTATGGTCTTTCGGTGGCGTTGTCCCATGCCGTTAGCCGTGCGCTCGGGCACATCGACGCCTCGCGGACGGCCATCTGTCGGGCCTCTCTCTCGTCCGAGCGGTCGGTAAGGGCGAATATGCCGCCCTCGGCGTCGCAGAACCGGGCGAATACGCAGTACTTGGGATTGTCGCTTACACTGATGCGCTCGCCGCGCTTGACCTCTACGTTATCCAGCAGACGGTCGTTGCCCTTTTCGAGCTCGGGGTTCCAGTCGGCGTCGCGGTGCGAGCCGTCGCAATAGGGCTTGCGGTGCGACGCTCCGCAGCGGCACAGCGCCGTTGGCTCGGCCTCGGTAGAGAAGTGTTTCCCCTCCTGAAAATACCAGCTTTCGCCGCGGTCGTTCGCCATGATGAACTGTTGCGCCAATGGTGGGCGGCCATATACGAGATAGGGCCCGCTCTCGGTAACGACGATACGGTAACGAGAATCGGCTTCGGACGATCCGGTCATTATTTCCGTCATAGACATACAATTTTTGCAGTGATGTTACGTTGGTGTCTCAGACAAGAATTGTTCCTAATGCAAATAATGTAAACGCAAGTAGGTTTTTTAACTCAATTTTGGTATCTTTGCCCAGATATTGCAACTTATGAAAAAAGTTAATTTCAGATATATGAAGAATATTTTGCGTGCCGTAGTCGTCGTAGTGGCGCTTGCTGCGGCCGTCGCGTGCGAGAAGACCGAAGTCAAGCAGTTCGTCGTTCCGTCGGGCAGCATACTTCTTACGGCGCCGGGACAAACCGGTACGGCCTCGTTCCTCACGCACAACATCACTTCGATCCGTGTGGTGTCGTATCCCGACGGCTGGCGTGTCGACGACATAGACCTCTACGAGGGCACGATTACCGTTACGGCGCCGTCGACGTTCGACGACGACGAAGCTACCGAGGGTAAAGTTTCGCTGATCGGATATACTCCCACGGGCGCTACGCAGTCGGTCAGCGTATATGTCGCCATACTGCAAAATCCCGATGTCGACTACCGCCAGACACCTTCGAACTGCTATATCGCCACCAAGCCCGATACGCGTTATCTGTTCGATCCGTTCAGGCGCGGCACGAGCGGCGAGCCGTTGCAGACCGAGAGCGTCGAGCTGCTGTGGCAGAGCTCCAATAATCTGGTAAAGTACCTTACGTTCAAGGATGGCGTTGCCTCGTTCTATATCGAGAAGGCTGAGAACGACGATAAGGACAAGGAAAAGACCGACGCCGTTACGCCGGGCAATGCCGTCATTGCAGCACGCAATGCCGCAGGCGATATCATTTGGAGCTGGCATATATGGGTCACGACGACCGATCCTGCGGCCGATGCCGTAGAAATCGCCGGCCGCACGGTCATGAACCGCAATCTCGGAGCCAATGTCAACAGCAACGGCGAGGCCGACGAGGAGAAGATATTGCACTCTTACGGCATGTACTATCAGTGGGGACGCAAGGATCCTCTGGTCGGTGCGGCGTCTTACGACTTTTCGGGCAATACCGATGCCCGCATGTATAACTCTGCCGGCCGCCGCATCTATCTGCAATATACGGCAAGCGACGCTTCGACCGGTACGGTCGAGTATGCCGTCGCTCATCCCGATGCCATGATTACCGGTGCCGAGAACAACGGCTTCGACTGGCTCTATTCGCAGCACGACGATACGCTGTGGCCGGAGACAGGCGCCAAGAGCGATTACGATCCGTGCCCCGCAGGCTGGCGCGTCGCTGCCGGCGACATATTCGCCGCGCTTACCATTTCGCCCGAGGATGACGGCATGGACTGGATGCAGGCCAAAAAGATGTACGGCTGGCACCTCGAAGATACCGCTACGGGCAAAACCTATTTCTTTACCGCCGGCGGTCGCCGCAACTACTTCGACGGCAGACTTGACAACGTCAACTCCAATCCCGACCGTCCTCTGCCGTGGACCGGCTACTACTGGTCTTGCAACGTTTCGGGCGACGATGCTCGGTGCATGTTCTTCGACCTGAATACGGTTACGCGTACCTACAACGGCTATGAGCCGCACCGCAACTTGCAGCGTGCAAATGCCACGCCGCTGCGCTGCGTCAAGCAGTAGCGCCGAGACGGATATGGCTAACGGGCGTCCCCGATGGAGGGCGCCCGTTTTTATTATACGAACATTTGCCGGCGAGCCGTATTTCGGGTTATCTTTGCACGCATGAACCGTGAAATGGAACAATACGTCGAGCGGGAGATAATTCCGCGTTACGCCTCTTTCGATGCGGCGCACGGACTCGATCACGTGCGTGCTGTCATAGCCCACAGTATGAGCTTGGCCGGGTATTACGATGTCGAACCCGATATGGTCTATGTCGTTGCGGCATACCATGATACAGGTCTTGTCGAGGGGCGCGAGCATCATCACGAGGTTTCGCGACGGATACTGACTGGCGACGATAATCTGCGCCGCTGGTTTTCGGCCGACAGAATTGCGGTCATGGGCGAGGCGGTCGAGGATCATCGCGCCTCCTCGGCGCGGGAGCCGCGCAGCATCTACGGACGTATCGTCGCCGAGGCCGACAGGCAGATCGACGCCGACATCACGCTGCGCCGGACGATACAGTATACGCTGGCGCACTACCCCGAGATGAACCGCGAAGAGAATTTCGAGCGCTGCCTGTCGCACATCACGAAGAAATACGGGCGCGGCGGTTATCTGCGGCTGTGGATTCCTGAGTCGGACAATGCCCGCCGGCTCGAAGCGTTCCGTGCGCTCATCGACGACCGCAACGCCTTGCGCAAGGCGTTCGATGCGATTTACGACTCTTTACTGGGATAGTGCCGGCGCAACCGGCGCATGATGCGAAGCGTGCCGGCGTTATAACTCCGCTATATCGACTATGCCGTTGATGACGGCATATATTGTCAGACGGCCTATCGAGCGCGTGGCGAGTTTTTCGGATATGTTCTTGCGATGAAATATTACCGTCGTAGGCGATATGTTGAGCCTGTCGGCGATCTCCTTGTTGATAAAACCTTTGACCATAAGTGCCAGCACGTCGCGTTCGCGCTGCGAGAGCAGCGTCTGCAACAGCTTGCGCGACGGATCGACCGTCATGCCGTGGCCGCCCGGGTGGCCGCTTTCGTGTATGCGCAGAATCGATTTCACGATCTGCTGCTCGCTGCCGGTAGCGTCTATGGTGCGGAACCCAGTCAGCGAGAACGGGGTCGAGTCGCCCTCGACTACGACTATCGTGCGTTTGATGTTGGCGTTGAAAAACGCCGGGTTTCTGAATACGATGCCGGCCGAGACGAAGTAGTGTACCACCAGCTCGTGCGATTCGCCGTCGAAGTGCTCGAACGAATTGTATGCGACCACATCCGCCCACGGCAGCATGTCGCATATTATGCTGCACAGACCCATGCAGGTCAGCGTATTGTCGGCTATGACGGCTATTTGCGGTTTCATATCGAGACAAAGATACGAATAAGCGAGGGCAAATGCAAACGTGTTTGCAATTTGCCGAACGAGAGGATCTTCGGTAAAGCCAAAGATACGAAGAAAATCCCAGAGCGATGCAACGGTAAGGCAAATAATGTTAAAGTGTTGTAAGCCAGTATTCGGCAGACGGTATCAAGGTTATGAAACAGGAGGAAGTAAAGGTCTCGTTCTACCTTAAAAAGAACGTTTTCGGTAAGCCGAGGGCAGAGGCGAACTCGTTCGCACTTTGCCGAGGCGAGAAAAGGTGTACGAAAGTGAACGAATCGGACGCCGCGGGTCGCTGCCCCGTAATGGCTCGGCTCGCCGTGGGAGGTTCGAAATGCGTCTTCGGCACGAAGCTCACTGCCCCGTGACCATTGTTGACGTCGGGACGCATGAAAGGTAAGAGCGCTGCGGCTATCGAAATCAACCGCCGGCTGGATGAGTTGCGCGCCTCGGCCATCGGCATCTGCCGCGAGCTGTCGTCCGTTCACGCGCGGGTAACGGACGAGGAGGCCTGATGCCGGCTACCGGGTATGGCATCGGGGCATGAGGCGCTGCTCGGCTATTTCGGACGGTTTGTCGAGCGCTTCGAGAAACATGTCGGGGTCGATAGCTCTGTGAAGTCCGCACCGGTTGATGACTACGCCGCTTCCGTCGCCGAGCCTGCGTCTTGTCCGCGACCTGTTTCTGTTCTCCTGCTATACCTACATCGCCTATGTGGATGTGGCCCGTTTGACGACCGCCAATCTGGACAGTGCCGCGGAGAGCTAAATGCTTCATTCAAATCAATTAATATGTTGTTTGAAATCCACTGTTTCCGTTACCGGGCCATATACACAGGTCGCACATATTTCTTGGCATATGTCAATGCGGCAACTTTCAGCCAGATGTAATTGTCGTAGCGCATACGCTCGTTCTCGAATCCCAGATAGAGGGTTTTATGTCCGCCGGGCAGCAGCTGCCCGTTGCATGACTGGGTGCCCATCTGCGACTGGTTCACATCATACCGGTAATTTCCCGATGAAGCTGTCTCGTCTTGAAACCTCTTGGCCTGCACGGCATCCGTCAGCACATACATGTTGCAAAAGGCATCCTCCTCGCGGGGCGGACGTGTGCTGAACAGCAAACGGTCGATGATACTGCTGCCCGGTGTATGCTTCTCATACACATTTACCCCGAACAGTTTTACCCGCGAGGATGCCACAGACAACCGGTCGGCAAACCCACCGTCAGTGGCGATCGTCTTTTCGTTGGTGGAAATGCGCAGCGAATAGAGCAGCGCGTTGCAGCCGGAAGGGATCGCAACCGGAACCACCACCCGCGACTTACCAGAAAACATGGATTTCAGATTTCCGCGAAGCGCCACCTTCTTCGGCTCTTTGAACACACTCGTGACAAGGACGCTGTCGATAGCCTGCGAAAGAAAATCGCCTTTCCGGCACGCCACCAGTTTTTCCTGAACGCGACGGTGGTAATTGGTGTCCGTTCCCCGGTAAGACATGGTCAGATTGGCAACCGCTTCACTATTTGCAGGAGACAGTTCCAACATATAAATTCCACCGGTGTCAATCGCAATGCTATCCGACATCGGACTGTTTGCATTCCATTGCCGGATACGCTTTTGCTGATGGATATCATAAAAAGAGGCTTTCACGTCTCCTTGGCAATCGAGCGTTACGGTCACTATGTCATCCGCATTCAGATAGCAGGGGAAGCGTTGTGGCGCGGACAGCCTTATATTCTTCCTCGACACCAGCGTACCTTTGCATTCTGAGTGTTCCGACAAGGTTTCTGAGTCGGCAACAGATTCATTGCCAGAATGTTGAAATACGGTTTCCGGGTGCCGCTTCAAGGCGTCGATGCGCTCTTTCAGTGTCCGGCACTTTTGCACGGCGTTTTCCCCCATCCGCTCGCTATTGAAATCGTAGTTGAGCCTGCGTATCTCCTCATAGACAGGAGAAGCAGCTTTCTTGGCTGTTTTACCGGCCTTGGCATAGATGGATTCTAATTTCTTCAAAGTATTTTCATACTTTAATTGCTCCATTTCAGGCATCATGTCCCCGTCTGCAGCTTTCTTCGTGTTGCCACAGGCGCAAAGCAGTAGCGAAAGCAAGAGGATGTAGATGAGATAGAGTCGTCCGTTCCTCATAGTTTGTTTCAATAAGAGTTATCAATTTGTTCCAACAGCCTTTCCCGCACCACTATGCTGTTAAATTCTCTCTTGGTATCGATGTAGTTCTGAAATGTACTTATTTCCGGATCCACATTCGTTACAAACCAGCGCAATTCATATTCCACCAATCTGCGTGCTTCGTCTTGTTTTCCTTCGGCACAAATGGCTGCCACCACGTCGCTGACGTATACATAACGGCTTTTGGCATTGCCTATGTAGTTTTCATTTTCGTAGTCCAAAGGGTAATAGTCCAAGGCCTTTTCGTACTCACCGTTTTCCATAAGACATTCACGTAACAGTTTGCAGACTTCTCTTTCGTATTTACCGCCAGAGTGCTTCATGTCATAACGGTTGCGATGCCACGGTGTGATGTTTTCGTACACGTGAACGGCTTTGTCCGTTGCGCCCGCTTCCAAATAGGCTTTAATCAGTTGCAAGGCGCACTGTTTGCAATCTGTTTTGTCGTTTATTTTCACAAGATACTCTTGCGCTTCGGACAAACTGCCGGCATTCATCGCCTCGCGGAATTTATCGGTGGAACTACTGCCACATGCCGACAAGCCGCCCAAGAACAGCAATCCGACGACAAACTTGCGGCTAATGAAATCTGCAAACAAAATTTTCATGTTGATACTATTATGCCCCATTTTTTAACATACCGTGATTTCATACCCTAACTTTTTCGCAACTTCAAGCAATTTGGCAAATTGTGCGGGCTTGCCCTGCGATGTGGTAGGCCAGTTGGAACAAATGAAAATGTTGGCGTCTGCAAGCCGGATGGTATCATCCATCGTCTTGTTTTTCGGAAAGAATTCCACTTTGCCTTTTTCTTGCATAATGGCTTCGTACCTCTCGAACCGCATGAACACCATATCCATGTTTCTCTGTATCTTAACGTCTTCTTTCAACTGCTCATAAGTGAGGCCGGGATGGAGCGCAATGTGATGAATGACCAAGTCATTTACAAGATTCACTTTCTTATCGTAGACCTTGCCATTGAACTTGTAATTTGACAAATCCCGGTTGAACTTTCCGGGCAATTTCATCGGTGCATCAAACGCTTTCAGATTGGTAACGGCAGACAATTCAATAATAGAACCTACAATATCTCCCAAATGTTCGTCATTGTTCACTATTTCCGCTATCTTATTGAGCAAATCAGAGATATTGAACACGCGGTTGCTTAAATAAATCTCTTTCTGACACATGCGGAACAGCACCTTTTCCCACTCGTTGTCAAATTCTTCGGTGGCGTTAAGACTCTCCCTTTCCGCATCGGTAAGCGGCCTAAGTTTTAGTCTGGCGGCCACTCTTTCATCCCATTTTTTGAAATCCGCCTCTTCGGTCAACTGATTATAAATATAAGGATAGGCTATCTGCATACACACAAGGGCGAAGTTAAGCGTCTTGTCCTGGGTGGTTTGCGATGAGTTCCGGCTCTTTGCTAATGACTCGTTTATGATTGACATGAGTGACAATGTATTGGTCAGCCGTTTAAGTGAACGCGGATTGCTGCCCACGGACAAACGGGTTATCTCCGACAAAGTTTCTGCAAGCGTGGCATTATCAAGTTCCTGCTGGGTAAAAAATGCTATCTCGTTCAATGCTTCTACAAGAAAGGCGTCTACATTGTATGACGCCACCGGCATGGAGAACGGCAATTGGATGATTTTATCAAAAAACTAACGGAATTCACGTTCATTCTTGTCGGTCAATTCGCCGAACTTGGGTTTTAATCCCTTTATGACTACATCATAGTCGATGGCCAGCACGAACACACAATTCTTCAAGTCGAAGATGTTTTTAAGCAATTCCAATATCTCGACAGCAACAGGAGGGTCTATACGGTCGAGATCGTCGATATACAAAATAAAACCCTTCTTATGCGGGTTTTGTTCGAGTGCGGTTTCAATCAGTTTAGCTATCTCGTTCTTCAATTGCACGATAGTGGACTCACCTCCACCCGAAGCAAACAAATCGTCCACAGGTCCCGAATCCACTCCAATTGTACCTACGGCAACCTTTGCACTTACCGCAGCCATCTTTTTAAATAACCCTCCTATTTTTTTCTTGCTTTCATCCCATTTATGATTAGGAGACAATGCGCCGATTTGCCCGATGATACCTTCCAGAATGGCAATGATGGATTGAGCGGGTGTATGCATTAACGAATATTGCCAGGTATTAATCCAAACCGGATAATACAGTGCTTGCTCAACGTCGCAAAGATTGTATCGCAGTTGGTTCATCAGCGACGTCTTTCCACTACCCCATTCCCCTTGCAGTGCAATGGTAATAGGCGTATCGGTCAGTTGAATGAATTTGATAAGCACATCCTGATAAACCTGAATGCCGAAAAGGTCATTCTGATGCTGCTGACGTGGAATGTCGATGATACTGGATTTCATAATTCTTATTTACAACGTTTTAGTGTGTTCTTTGTATTTTCAATATCTCTTTTCAATGACTCTATAATCCGGTCGTGCGAAGCGGCACGGTCTATTTTACTCTTCCTGTAACTTGCTTTGGAAGAAGGCGATGATGCGTTCTTTATCATGCGTGCACAACTTTCATTGTCCCTTTTCTTTGCCTCTTTTTCACGGGCGATTCTTGCACGCAAATCTATCAGTCGCTTTTTATAATACTCTTTACTCATAATTATAATATGATATAAAAGTCAATGGCGTAGCCTGTAATTTTTAGGCTACACCATTGAATGAACGGATCCGGCTATTCCTTACCTGCAGCAGCAAGAGTGATTTCGTTGTCGCTAAGCTTCGTATCGGCATTGTTGGCAACCTGTACACCGATGCCATACATTTCTGTGATTTTCTTTTCGAAGTTACCTACACGAAGGTTAGAGCCGAAAGTGGCTTCGCCTCCCTTTGCACTACTGCCCATGAGTTGGCCAAGGACTGCCTCGTCGTCTGCCTTGGCCTTGCACGTAGCAGTCGTATACACACGCAGGGTTGCGCCAAATGCTTTTTTAAAGTTAGCCTTGAGGGTCTTGACCTTCATACGGCTGTCAATTCTAAGATCTGCCATTTGTTTCTGATTTTAAGTTATTAGTTGTATATTTTTTTATCTGAAAACTCCTTTTTTACAACCGGCATTCTCGCATTCCTTATTGAAAGCGAAGAGTGTTTTAGTGTCATCACAGCCCGATGTATAATATCTTCTTCCATCTGCATCGGTATAGCATATTTGACAATACAATCCGAACACCGTATCAAATTCTTTTTCTAAAGAACCGATGCGTTTGTTTCCCGATATGGATATGCCTCCACCGCTATCCGCACGGCGCACACTTGCAAGTGTTTTATCTCCATCGATTTGAGTAATGCTCTCGCCCTTGGCTACTTGCTGGCGTGCGTAGATGTAAAAAATACCGAGACGCAAGTAGGGAAACTTTTTATTAAACTCCTTTTGGAGGGTTATGATTTTTTTGTTTCCCGTGACCGACAATTCCGTTGCTTTAACAGTGGTCGGCTGTGCAGCGGTCTTCTTTGCCGCAGACGGTTTGGTCGCAGACTTGCCTGTCGGTTTTGCTGCGTTTTTTTTGTTACCGCCATAATTGTTGTGACTAAAATTTGATTTCAATATCCGGATTATATTTTATCAAATCGACAAGCATCAGCGCAACATCGGAGTGTTCCACCGCACCCGTCGCGTCCGCGATGCCAAACAGCACTTGTACCTCATCCTGTGTGATGACATTGTCTGCCAACACAATCTCGATGGCACATTGCATAAGAACTTTCGTATCCTCCTCTTCAAGAGCGGAAGCATTATCTATCAAATACGCCTGCACTGCTTCTTCGTCTTTTCCTTCAAGTTCGTTCAAGGAAATCTCAACGTTTTCTGTAAGTTCGGCAACGTCTACATCGAGTGCTTCGGCAATATCTGCCAGTATCTTTTTCTCTTCTGAGGCATATATACCATCAGCCCAAATAGCGACAGCCAAAAAAGCAGCTACATTTTTTATATCGGATTTCATAACTATATCGCAATTTAATTAACTATCATCCGTTTGATACGCCACAAAAGACTGGCTTCTTTTTTACGTTTCTTTGCTGCCGCCTCGCGGGCTTTCGCAAGATTTTCCAACATCGCTTTCCCTTCCTTGGTGCGTTTGTCTATTTTCCCTGATTTTGTACGTTGTATAGCCATATAACGACTCTTTTTATATTAGAATAATTTCATCAGTCCCAAAAGAGTTACGCCTCCCGCCATAAGCAGAAGCGCCAACATACCTAAACACCCTTTCTTGGGAGCAGCCGGGCTCCAACCGTTCAAGTATTCGATGACATACTTCTTAGGGCGGCTGTGTAGGTTTCCGATGTGCGTATCTTCCCCAAGCATTTCAATCTTGCTATCTGCTGGCCGATGTAAGCATTAAACGACAGATCTTGTAAGTTTTCATGAAAGCGCATGACTATATCATCCGTTACGAATGTGCCGGATTGGGATATTGTGTGTATGATTTTGTTCAGTCTCGTCTTATCCAATTTGATTCGAGAACCTATTGAAAGAAGATAGTTGTTCCGCTCTTGTCCTGTCGATGTATGATGTAAGACAACCGTTTCGGAATGGCGGTCCCATTCCGAAACGAAAAGCTTATACTCGGTGTATATCTGTCTGACCACACGGTTGTGAATAACCTGGTAATTGAGTGTACCCTCCCTGTCGTTCACGGTGGATGGGCGAAACTTGACCTTTACCGATGCCATGTCAATCAGACTATGATTTGATACTCTCCTGCATCAAACTATCGGAAAAGGCTTTCAAGGATGTTTCATATCCGTCGTCCTGCTTCCGTATCCACTCTATGGCGCTCTCATCACTATGCAGGTCGAACACATTGTTCTGCCAAAGCACATCATTGGCATTGCATCCGCCCCAAGAGCTGATTGCGCGGAACTTCAACGCATCATCGGCATATTGTCTCTGTGACTTCATCCCTACGGTCAGGTTCATCTCGTGATTATAGACTTTGCGATAATAAATCAAACGATTATATAACCGAGGTTTGACGATCTTGAAAAACTCTATTTCTTCTGCTACACTTTTGGGTATATGGCTGTCGATAAATTCTTTCAACAGTTGAAAGGAATTGCCCGGTACGAGCGATGCCTCCGACGTTTTTTTAAGAACGTTCAAATGGGAATGTTCGAGAGACCTCAGTCTTTTCTCGACCTCCTTTTCGAGAGTTTCGATAAATTTTTCCATAATATCTTCTTTTTAATTATCTTATAAAGATAAATGCCAAGAATTATTACACGTTGCAGTTCTGCTATCCATGTAAAAAATTAAATATGAAGTGACTATGAGCGTATGGATTAGAAATAAAAGTGCTCTCTTTGCAATAGCAAAAAGAGAGATTTGGATACCGGAAAAATGAAGTGATTCTGAACACTTGACAGGTTACTTATCCGTTGCCTAATTTAGCGTGATTGTCTTCTAAGTCAATTCCCGAAGAAATATATCCGGGAGCATCTTCGGTTCAGTCGGAGAGAAGAATGGTCGGGGCGGTAGACAAATATACGCCGGCCGGATTTTGCCCGAGACGGAGTGTCGTCCTCCGATCCTGTGCCTGACGCTGCGCGCAAAACTAAACAGCCGTAAACCCGCGACGGGTTTACGGCTGCGATCATCTGTTCGGCTACCCTACTTCTCGATGAGCGATATGCTTCGCTGTATGAAGTCCGAAAGGTTTTTGCCCTTCAACATGCCGTTGGTAAGCAGTGCCAGATCGATTATCTGGCGTATCTTGCCGTTGGCTGCACCTATCTCCTTCAAGCGGCTGTCGCGCTGGTTGCGCAGCTCGTCGACCTTGGTCGACAGCGACTCGCGCTCGCTCTTCTCCTCGGGTGTCAGCTCATCCTCCTTCTTGCCCTTGACGACCTCCTCGAAGCGACCCAGCTCGGCTTCGGCGGCGTCGATCTTCTTGGTTATCGTGCGCAGCTTGTCGCCGTACTCCTTCTCCACCTCGCTCAGAATATCGATCACTATGGGGTGGTTGCCGTTTACGGCTATCGTGAAGTTGTCGGGCATCTGTCCGTAGAACTGGCTCATCGAACCGCCGCTTACCTGCGCCATCTCCTTCATGCGTCGCATGAACTCGTTCTGTGTTATGACCACCGGAGCCTCGTCGGGAGACATAGGCTCGAAGGCTATGTTGTAGTGTATCTTCTCGTCGGCCGGCATCTGGCTCTCGAATACGGGACGCATTATCTGCTGCTGTGCCTCGCTCAGAGACATGCTCTGCGTCTGCTCTTTTTGTATGAGTTTGTCGATCACATCGCTGTCGACACGCACGAAGCGCGTCTTCTCGTTCTTCGACTCATACCAGTTGATGTAGTGGCTGTCGAGCTGGCCGTTCATCTCCAAGACGTCGTAGCCCTTCGACCGTGCGGCCTCGACGAACGAATCCTTGCTTACGGGATCGTCGACGTAGAGTATTATCAGATTGCCGTTCTTGTCGGTCTGCTTCTCACGGACGGCCTCGGTAAACTCTTCGCTGGTAAAATACTTGCCGTCGATCGTCTTCCAGAGCATGAATCCCTGCGCCTTCTCGGCGAACTTCTCGTCGGTCAGTATGCCGTACTGGATGAATATTTTCAGATCGTCCCACTTCTTCTCGTAGTCGGGACGCATCGTCGAGAAGAGCTCTTGCAGGCGGTCGGCCACCTTGCGCGTGATGTAGCTCGAAATCTTCTTCACGTTGGAGTCGCTTTGCAGATAGCTTCGCGAGACGTTGAGCGGAATGTCGGGCGAGTCGATCACGCCGTGCAGCAGCGTCAGGTATTCGGGTACTATTCCGTCGACCTGATCGGTAACGAAGACCTGATTCGAGTAGAGCTGGATCTTGTTCTTCTGTATCTCAAAGTTGTTGTGTATCTTCGGGAAATAGAGTATGCCCGTGAGGTTGAACGGATAGTCGATGTTCAGATGTATGTAGAACAGCGGATCGTCGCCCAAGGGGTAAAGCTCGCGGTAGAACTCCTTGTACTGCTCCTCGGTAATCTCCGTCGGCTTGCGCGTCCACAGCGGGTCGGTGTCGTTGACGATGTTGTCGCGGTCGGTGTCGACATACTTGCCGTCCTTCCACTCGGTCTTCTTGCCGAATGCGATAGGTATGGGCAGGAAGCGGCAGTACTTTTTCAGCAGCTCGTCGACCTTATCCTTTTGGCAGTACTCTGCGCAATCTTCCGATAGGTGCAGTACGATCGATGTTCCGCGGTCGCGGTCGTCGTCGATCTCATCCATCGTAAACTCGGGCGTACCCTCGCAGCTCCAATGTACGCTGCGGGCGCCGTCCTTATACGAGCGGGTAAATATCTCGACCTTGTCCGATACCATGAACGACGAGTAGAATCCCAGTCCGAAATGTCCGATTATGGCCTGATCCTTATACTTGGCCATGAACTCCTCGGCACCCGAGAATGCGATCTGGTTGATATACTTGTCCACCTCGTCGGCCGTCATGCCTATGCCGCGGTCGGTTACCGTCAGCGTCCGCTTGTCGGCATCCACGCTTATGCGGATCGTCAGATCGCCCATGTCGCCCTTGGCCTCGCCCTTGGACGAGAGCGTTTTGAGCTTCTGCGTCGCATCGACGGCGTTCGATACCAGCTCTCGCAGGAAGATCTCGTGGTCGGAATACAAAAATTTCTTGATTACGGGGAAGATGTTTTCTGTCGTTACCCCTATTTTCCCGTTTTTCATGTTATATGTCTATTAGTTTGTTTGTTCGCTGTAACCTTATGGACACGAACAAACCGTGTGCCACCTGCTTGACACTGACATTTTGACATGAATACTACGCCGCCGGTGTCATATGGCGGCTGCGGCGGACAGTCGGCGTGTCAGCCCAACCGTTCGCGTATGTAGAGACGGGCAATCGTATATTGTGCTGCGAAGTAGGTCGACATGATCCATACCGCCGCATGTGGTATCGGCTCGACGTATTTGTTCCACGCTATGCAGGCGTCGGAGAAGATGAACACGAGCGCTGCCGCAGCGTATAGTGCGCGGTAGCGGCTCTGCTGCAATGCCGCCGTGGCGCACATACAGGTTATGACGGCTATATATATTGCGATGAATATCTTTTCAGTGGTATCTCCTATGTGCGATATGAAGTATACGGCCAGTGCTGCGGCCGCCAGTGCCAACATCACGACGAATATTACCGCGCCGCGTGTGGCGCGGCGTCTTCGGCAGAATGTCGCTATGTATGCAGTATGGGCCGCCGCGAACAGGCCTATCTGCCACAGAAACGCATGCAGGTCGCCGGCCAGATCGCCCATGCTCGACAGCAGCAGAGCCGCCGGCACGAATGATATGCCAGAGCCGCCTGCGCGCCATGCACAGATCGAGAGAAACAGCACGGGCAGAGTCTTGGCCGCAGGCCTCAGCAATGCCGGATCGTCCGCTGCGAACGATGCCGCATAGACGATGACCAGCGCCGCGAAGCCGGCCGTTATCATATTTATGTATCGCTGGGTCGACATCTTTCTATTTATCGAGTATCGGTTCGAGTATCTCGACGAGCCATGCCGGGACGCGCTGCGGCCGTCGCGTCGCCGCATCGATGAATCCGAGTGTCGTCGAGCCGGTGGCGATCATGCGGCCGTCGGCGCCGCGCACCTCGTATGCGAAGACCATGCGTGCCATAGGCATCGTGTCGATGCTTGCCCTGACTGATATTATCTCGTCGTAGAGTGCCGGCTGGATGTATTTCACGTTGACGTTGAGGATCGGCATCATCGTGCCGCGGCGCTCGACGTCGGCATACGTTATGCCGATGCTGCGCATCAGTTCGGTGCGTGCCTCCTCGAAGAAGACGATATAGTTGGAGTGATGCACAACGCCCATTTGGTCGGTATGCTTGTAAAGGATGCGTATGTTTATTTCGTGGCTGACCATACCTTTATATAAATTCGATAACTACGTCTGAATCCGGTATATCTGTAAGAATGACTCTGCCGTCGACCGATGCTGTGGTGCGTCTGCCGCCGATCGCGACATCGTATCGCCCTGCGGGCGGCAGCAGCTTGTAGGGGTTGTCGACCGTTATGCGACCGTCGACCGCTGTGCCAGCGACCGCGTATGGGTGCGCGAGCATTCGGGCGGCGCGTTTCATGTGGCCCTCTGCGACCAGAGCGCGTATTACGGTCGAGCTGACCTTGTCGTCGTCGTCTCTGTACTGGTCTACGCGTCTGACGACGAATCCGTAACGCTCGGCCAGCGGCGCAAGCGTGTCGTAGTTGCCCTCGTTATCGCGACCGAAGCGATGGTTATAGCCTACGACCAGCCCTCCTATATGCAGTTTGCCGACCATGAACCGTTCGATGAACTCGGCGTATGTCTGTCCGGCGAACTGCTTGTCGAACGGCGCTACGACGAGGCTGTCTACGCCGGCGCGTTCGAGCAGCATGGCCTTCTCGCCTACGGTCGTCAGCAGCGACAACCCGCTGTCGGTGCCCAGCGCTATGCGCGGGTGCGGCTCGAATGTTATCACGACACTCTGTTCGTGCAGCTCTGCCGCCAGCCTCTTTACCGTATCGAGCAGTATGCCGTGTCCTGCATGTACGCCGTCGAACGACCCTACCGTGACGACGGGTCTGCCGAGCGATTCGATGTTGTCCGGGTCGTAGAATATGCGCATGTCGTCAGTTGTTGTCGTTGTTCTCCTCGTTGGCCTTGACGAAGTATGCGACCTTTTCGAGAATTGTCGTTATGTCGTAGTTTTCGACGACTATTCCCTGCGGGAAATGCAGTGGCGCCGATGTGAAGTTGAGCACCCCCTTGATGCCGGCATTGATTATGGGTACGACCAGCTCCGAGGCCACCTCGGTGGGCGACGATACGATCACGATGCTTATGTCGAGCCGCTCTACCCTGTCCTCAAATTCGTCCATGTGGTAACACGGTATGTCGTCGATGACATGCCCCACCTTGCGCGGATCGATGTCGAACGAAGCTATGATGCGCAGTTTGAGACCTTTGCCGTTGAAATACTTGGTTATCGCCTGCGCGAGGTGTCCCATGCCTATTATCGCGATGTTGACCGTCGATTCGCTGTCGAGTATGTTATTTATGAAGTCGATCAGCACCTTGACGTCGTATCCCTTTTTCGTATCGCTCGAAAAGCCGATCAACATCAGATCGCGTCTTACCTGCACGGCCGTTATGCCGTGTATGCCGGCCAGCACATGCGAGAAAATGTGAGTGATGCCCTGACTGTGGCACGAGAGCAGCGTGCGGCGATACTCGCTCAGCCGCTCGACCGTCTTTTCCGGTATCGGTGCCGTTATGTTGTTTGCCATGCGACTATTCCGTGGTTATCGTGAAGTTGTTGCGGTAATGCTCCTTGGTCCATACCGTATTGACATACCTCCCGTCTTCGAACTCGAACCTGTAAGGCGTTTTCAGCGGAACTGTCGTCTGCGGCTCCATGCCCTCGCCCAGCCCCTCGTACATCGCCCGGCAGAATATGACGGCCGCATCGTAGCCTCTGTACGAGAACATCGACGGCAGCGATCCGAACTCCTTTATATATTGTCCGTCGAAGCTGCGTATCTGCTCGTCGCTGCGCTTGGCATGGTACGGCACAGCCAAGACGACGTTGTTCTTGAAGAATACCTTGTGGTCTATGTTGCCCAGTCGCGTCCACTTGCGGTTGCCGAGTACGATATAGTCCCCCACGACGAACCCGCGATCGGTTATCGAGGTGCGCGCCGAGGATAGCGTCGTCAGAATACGGTCGATGTCGGTCTCCTTGTCGGCCATTATGACGAATACCTTGTCGGCCTTGTCGCGTATCATGGCGTTTATGTCGACCAGTGCTCCGCTGCTGCCGTCGGCATTGCGGCGATGCAGTGTCGGCGTGCGGTTGAAAGCGAAGTTGTACGATTCGTGCGGCGTGTCGCCGAGCAGCTCGGTTATCTCCGAGGCGAACTCGCGGTCGTTGCTTGTGGCGTATATCAGCCTTATCTGTCGCGAGCCGTCGAGCATGCCGCCGAACTTGTCGTACTTGTGGCGTGCGGCGGCCTGCATCTGGAACAATACCGGGCTTTGTCTTTGGGCTATGGTCGAGAGCGGCGAGACGACGGGCGTGTCGTTACGTTCGGCATATTGCAGCACATAATCCAGCTCGTCCTCGTATACGGGACCAACTATCAGGTCGGCGTTGCGCAGCCCCTCGTCGTAGTCCACTATGTCGCGTATGACCGCAGCGTCATGCGCCGTATTGAACAGCGTGAGCGACGCGTCTATACCCTCTTCGCGCTTCATACGGTCGAGACCCATAAGGAATCCCTTGTAGAAGTCGACATAGTTTTCGTTGACCTTGTTTTGCGTGCGTATGGGCAGCAGCAGCGCTATGTCGAGCCGCTGGCTGCGGCTGAGCGTACGGAACGCGCGCGGCCGCGTCATCTCGGTTCGGCTGTCCGACGCTGCGAGCGTATCCTGCTCGGTCTGCGGAGCGTCCGGACGCATCCGTTTGTCGTCGGCAGGTGCCGCGACCATTACGATAGCGCCGGCTTTAAGCCCGTCGCTCAGGTCGTTAAGAGCTATGAACTCCTGCTCTGTCATGGCGAATCGCCGCGCCAGCGAGTATATCGTCTCGCCCGGCTGAACGATATGGTATGCCGTGCTGTCGAGCGGTGCTGTGCGGTTAAGCGTCTCCTTATAATCGTTCCACTGGCTATCCACCTGATGCGCCGGCGTGTCGCCGATCTCCGACTTGCGGATCATCAGCTCGTAACCGATAGGCAGTGCCGTGGGATCGACATCGGGGTTGTCCTCGATTATGGTCTTCACGGCTACCTCGTATCGGCGCGCTATCGAATATAACGTCTCCTGGGCCTTGACGGTGTGGATCTTGAATCGCCTCTTCTCCTTCTTTGTCATCGGGCGTTTCTGCTCGTCGACGAACGGAATCTTTACCGTCTGATCGATTTTGAGCGTCGCGGCGTTCAGGCCGCTGTTGCTGTCGATGATCTGTTGTTCGGTCACTCCGTATGTCTTGGCCAGCGCATAGAGCGTATCGCCGGCCGCGACGGTGTGCACATAGTACTTGGCACCGTTGATAAAGACTACGGTGGTCGATTTGCCGACCGCCGCGGCCTGCAACGCGACCAGTATCGCAGCCGTCAATAACATGCAAAAACGTTTCATCTTTCTATCTGCCGTTCTTCTTGCGTAATCTGATTTCGGTAATCACTTTCTTGGTATACAGCGGAAAATCGCCGTTCATCATCCACGTATAGTAGCTTGGGTCCTGCTCGAAGATATCCTCGACGCGGCGTCCCTTGTACTTGCCGAATCCGAATACCTCGCTGCCCTTGTCGTCGTAGACGATCCTGCCGGCATAGTCCGCCGTCTCGCCGCGCGAGGAGAAGTCTGCCAGCGCGTCTATGTCGTTTTCGAGCTCGGGATAGCGGTCGAGCTGTGCTTTGAGCACCTCGTATGTCGCCAGCGTGTCGGCTTCGGCCGAGTGGGCGTCGGTCAGATCCTTATCGCAGTAGAACTTATAGGCCGCAACCAGCGTCCGCTGCTCCATTTTATGAAATATGTTCTGTACGTCGACGAACCGCCGCCGCTTGAAGTCGACGTCGACTCCCGCGCGCAGAAACTCCTCGACGAGCACCGGCATGTCGAAGCGGTTCGAGTTGAACCCGCCGAAGTCGCAGCCCGTCAGGAACTGCGCCAGCGACTTGGCCACTTGGGCGAAGCGCGGACAATCCTTCACATCCTCGTCGGTTATGCCGTGTACGGCCGTGGCTGCCTCGGGAATGTGCATTTCGGGGTTCAGCTTGCGCGTCTTTACGATCCGCTCTCCGTCGGGCATGATCTTTATCATCGATATCTCGACTATGCGGTCGTGTGCAGTATCAACGCCCGTCGTCTCCAAGTCGAAGAAGACGATCGGGCGTTTGAGTTTCAACTCCATATTTGTTCGATCCTCGTTTCGTTATGCGTTTATCATCATGGGCATAAGCAGCATCAGCACCGATGTCGTGCGCTTGTCGTCGTATACGGGCTTGAAGACGCCGGCACGCGTCGAGTCGGCCAGCTCGACCGATACGGTCGGCGTATCGATGTTCGAGAGTATCTCGACCAAAAAAGTCGACTTGAAACCTATCGTCACGGGCTGTCCGTCGTAGCTGCAACTGATGCTCTCGTTGGCCGATACCGAGAAGTCGATGTCCTGTGCCGTGAGGTTGATCTTGTTGCCGCCTATATCCATGCGGATGAGGTTGGTCGTCGGGTTCGAACATACGGCCACGCGCTTGATGCCGTTGACCAGCTCTATGCGGTCGACGAGCACCTTGTTGGGGTTGGCCGTGGGTATTACGGCGTTGTAGTTGGGATAGTTGCCCTCGATCAGGCGGCACACGAGCGTGTGGTTTTTCAGGTTGAATATCACGTTCTTCGCGTCGAACGTCACCTTGATCGGATCCTCCTCTTTGAGCAGAACCGTTTTCAGAAGGTTGGCCGGCTTCTTCGGGAGGATGAACGATGCCGTGAAATCGACGTCGGCGATCTCGGCGGCCGACTTGACGAGCTTATGCGCGTCGGTGGCCACGAAGGTCAGGCTGCCCGGTTCGAAGTTGAAGTATACGCCGTTCATCACAGGGCGCAACTCGTCGTCGGCCGTGGCGAATATCGTCTTGTTGATACCGGCTATGAGCGTGTCGACGTCGAGCAGTATCTCCTTGCGCTCGGCGCCTACGGTCTGTACTGCGGGATAGCTCACTGCGCTTGCGCCCGGAATCGAGAGCGAGCCGCTCGCCCAGTTGATTCTGATCTCCCACGTGGTGTCGTTGACCTCGATTTCGAGAGGCATCTCGGGGAACTCTTTGAGCGAGTCGAGCATCAGCTTGGCCGGTGCGGCTATCACGCCGTCGCTTTCCATGTTCTCGACCCTGATCGAGCCCACGAGCGTCGTTTCGAGATCCGATGTGGTTACCTTCAACTCGCCGTCTTTCAACTCCATGAGGAAGTAGTCGAGAATCGGGAGCGTATTTTTGTTGCTTATGACTTTTCCCGTTGTTGCAAGCAGCGACAGAAGCGCCGAACTTGATACTGTAAATTTCATGTTGTTCCGTTTTTTGTTTTTCGTCTGTTATTCCAATGTTGCGAGTTTGTCGAGCGCCATTTCGATCATGCCTCTTACGAAAGGCTTGTAGTCGGTGCAGGCGTCGAGCGCTATGCGTTGCGCAATAATAGTGCATATTGTCGTGGCGCGGTGTCCCATAAGGGCGGCCAGTCCGGCCAGTGCCGAACCCTCCATTTCGAAGTTGGTTATGCGGCGCCCCTCGTAGTCGAACGATTCGATCTTCTCGTTGAGCCTGGCATCCTGCGGTTCGAGTCTTACCCACCTGCCCTGAGGGGCGTAGAATCCCGGGGCGGCTATGGTCATGCCCTCGGTAACCGAGTCCTTGAACAGCTCCCACAACTCCTTGTCGGCGTTGATGAAGTAGGGCTTCGGCAGCAACTCGTTCCAGCCGGTGTGCGCCATGAATGCCTTTTCGATGTCGAGCTCGCATACGTCGTTGCGTCCCTTGTAGTAGTTCAGCAGGCCGTCGAAGCCGATCGACGTGCGCGAGAATACAAATTCGCCGACCTTGATATCGGGCTGTATGGCGCCCGAGGTGCCCAGTCTTACCAGCGTCAGACGGCGGAACGTCTCGCGTGCCTGACGCGTCTCGAAGTCGACGTTGGCCAGTGCGTCGAGCTCCGTGACGCAGATGTCGATGTTGCCGATGCCGATGCCGGTCGACAGCACGGTCATGCGCTTGCCCTTGTAGGTTCCGGTAACGGTGTTAAATTCTCGGTTGGAAACTTTGCACTCTGTCGTATCGAAAAAGCTCGAAACCATCTCGACGCGTCCGGGGTCGCCCACGAGTATTACCGTGTCGGCCAGCTGCTCGGGACGCAGGTGGAGATGGAAAATCGATCCGTCCTGATTGATAATCAGTTCGGAAGATGGAATTATTCTCATATCTGGATAATTTTATTATTTTTAATCCGTTTATTAGCGTAAAATTAATACTTTTGCATTGAATAACAAAAATATTTTCGTTAAAAATTTTTCAACACTGCATCGATATGACACTGATTAAATCCATTTCAGGCATACGCGGAACCATAGGCGGCGTGCCGGGCGACAACCTTACACCGATCGATATCGTCAAGTTCGCCACGGCCTACGTGCGCTTCCTCTCGGAGAAGGGCTCCGGCCGTCGTCTTACCGTCGTCGTGGGTCGTGACGCCCGCATCTCGGGCGCTATGGTCGACGATCTGATCGAGGGCACGCTGCTGGGCTGCGGCGTCGACGTAATCAATGTCGGGCTCTGCACGACGCCCGGAACCGAAATGGCCGTCATCGCCAACAACGCCGACGGCGGTATCATCATTACCGCATCGCATAATCCGCGCCAATGGAACGCTTTGAAGCTGCTCGACGAGCGCGGCGAGTTTTTGAGCGATGCCGACGGCAAGCGCGTTCTGGCTCTGGCCGAGGATACCGGCTTCGAGTTTCCCGACATAGACCGCATCGGCCGCGTCCTGAGCCGCGAGCCGTTCAACGACGAGCATATACGCCGCGTGCTGGCACTGCCGCTGGTCGATGCCGACGCCGTGCGCGAGCGCCGCTTCAAGGTCGCGGTCGATGCCGTCAACTCCGTAGGCGGTATCGTCATCCCGGCTCTGCTGCGCGAATTGGGCTGCGAGGTCGTGGAGCTCAACTGCACGCCCGACGGCGAGTTCGCCCATAACCCCGAGCCTCTGCCCGAGAATCTTACGCAGATCTCGCGCGCCGTTGTCGAGTGCAAGGCCGATCTTGGCATTGTCGTCGACCCCGACGTCGACCGTCTGGCCTTCGTCAGCGAGGACGGCTCGATGTTTGTCGAGGAGTATACGCTGGTGGCCGTGGCGGACTATGTGCTGTCGCACACCAAGGGCAATACCGTATCCAACCTCAGCTCGTCGCGCGCGCTCCGTGATGTTACCGAGCGTTACGAGGGTTGCAGCTATTCGGCCTCGGCCGTGGGCGAAGTGAACGTCGTTGCCGAGATGAAGCGCACGGGAGCCGTTATCGGCGGCGAGGGCAACGGCGGAGTCATCTACCCCGAGTTGCATTACGGCCGCGATGCGCTGGTCGGCGTGGCATTGTTCCTGACCTATCTGGCCAAGTGCGGCAAGAGCATGACCGAGCTGCGCAAGAGCTATCCGGCATACTTCGCCTCTAAGAACAAGATACAGCTTACGCCGGCTATCGACGTAGATAAAGTTCTGGTCGAGATAAAGAGCCGCTATGCCGATCAGCGCGTGAATGATATCGACGGCATTAAGATCGATTTCGAAGATTGCTGGGTGCATCTGCGCAAATCCAATACCGAGCCTATCATCCGCGTTTATACCGAGGCGCATACTATGGCCGAGGCCGATGCTTTGGCCGAGCGTTTCATCGCCGAAATAGGACGAATATGTAATCTGTAACCCGACTCGGAAACCTTAAAACTTCAACTAATATGGATAATGTAAAAGTTTATATCGAGCAGAACAAAGATCGATTCCTCAGTGAGTTGTTCGATCTGTTGCGTATACCTTCTATCAGCGCGCAGTCGTCTCACAAGGGCGACATGCAAACATGTGCCGAGTGGCTTGCCGCCGCTCTGGTAAAGTCGGGCGCCGACCGTGCCGAGGTCATGCCTACCGAGGGCAACCCGGTAGTCTATGCCGAGAAGATCATCGATCCTAAGGCCAGGACCGTGCTTGTCTACGGCCATTACGACGTGATGCCGGTCGATCCGCTCGACGAGTGGCGCACCGATCCGTTCGAGCCTGTGGTGACCGACGGCCGCATCTGGGGCCGCGGTGCCGATGACGACAAGGGGCAGCTCTACATGCACGCCAAGGCCTTCGAGGCGATGTGCGCTACCGATTCTCTGCCGTGCAACGTCAAGTTCATGCTCGAAGGCGAGGAGGAGATCGGCTCGGCGAGTCTGTATAAGTTCTGCGCCGACAACAAGCAGCTTTTGGAGGCCGATATAATATTGGTATCCGATACGTCGATGATATCGTTCGACACGCCGTCGATCACATGCGGCCTGCGCGGCATTACCTACATGCAGGTCGAGGTAACGGGTCCCGACAAGGATCTGCACTCGGGTCTCTACGGCGGTGCCGTAGCCAACCCGGCCAACGTGCTGACGCAGCTTGTGGCCTCGCTGGTCGATGAGAACGGACATGTCACGATCGACGGCTTCTACGATGACGTGCGTGTGCTCACGGACTCCGAGCGCACCGAACTGAACAAGGCTCCGTTCTCGCTGGACGAGTACAAACGTGCGGTCGACGTGCGCGATGTCGCCGGCGAGGCGGGTTACACTACTATCGAGCGCACCGGCATACGTCCCTCGCTGGATGTGAACGGCATTTGGGGCGGCTATATCGACGAGGGAACCAAGACTATCATCCCCTCGAAGGCCTCGGCCAAGATATCGATGCGCCTGGTGCCCGATCAGGACTTCAATAAGATCGCCGAGCTGTTCGAGAAGCATTTCCGCAAGATCGCACCCCGGAGCGTGCGTGTCGATGTCAGGTTCCTGCATGGCGGTGCTCCCTACGTATCGCCCACTGACATGCCGGCTTACAAGGCTGCCGAGCGTGCCGTCGAGCAGACCTTCGGCCGCAAGCCGCTGCCCTTCTATTCGGGCGGTTCGATTCCGATCATAAGCGGCTTCGAGAAGATATTGGGCATCAAGTCAATACTGTTGGGATTCGGATTGTCGCAGGATGCTATACATTCGCCCAACGAGAGCTACGGTCTGGACCAGTTCTATCGCGGCATAGAGACTTTGCCGCTGTTCTACAAATATTTCGCTGAAATGTAAACGTTTTTTGCCTATGAAAAGATTGTCGGTTTTGCTGTTGCTGCTCGTCTGCGGCGCAGCGGCCCGCGCACAGGCCGTAGACGGCGGTTGCGGGCAGAGATATGTCGAGGTTACGGGATCGTCTGTCATAGAGATCGACCCCGATGAGGTTCACTTCATCATAACGATAAGCGAGTATTGGCAGGAGGAGTTCGACGGCAAGTCCAAACCTGAGGATTACCGCACCAAGGTGCCTTTGACTACTATCGAGAGTGGCCTGCGCCGCACGCTCGCAGGGCTGGGTATCGGCTCCGACGATATCCGTACTCAGGAGGTCGGTGAATGGTGGCGCGAGCGGGGCAAGGATTTTCTTGTTTCGAAGCAGCTCGATATCCGCCTGCCGAGCTTCGATCGTATAAGTGCTATCGTAGCTGCTGTGGATACGCGCGGTGTACAGTCGATGCGCATCGGCGAGTTGAAGCACCGCGACATGGCCGACTATCGCCGTCAGGGCAAGATCGAGGCATTGAAGGCCGCACGCGACAAGGCGGCATATCTGGCCGAGGCTATGGGACAGCAGATCGGCGACGTGCTGCGCATCATCGAACCCGGTGCATCGGGCGTCGATGTATATCCGCGCATGAAGTCGAGCAATGTAATGATGGAAGTTGCGGCCGACGGCGGCTACGGTTCGTCGGAGCAGTACCGCAAACTGGTGCTGCGATACGAGATGCTCGCGCGCTTCGAGCTGGTGTCCGAGTAAAAAAGAATACTTTTGAAAAGGGCTGTCGCCGATAACGACAGCCCTTTTTTTATCGTCTGCGGCGACGCGATATCGCTGCTGCCGCCGCGCCGGCGCTCGCAGCGACTATCGCCGCTATCAACGGCCACCGCGAGGCGCTGCCGCTATCTCGATCCGCTTCGGCCGCCGAGTCGATGTCGGCAAAGGGATCCTCCTCGCTCAGATACCTGCCTTCGGCGATCAGATGCAGCGCATATTGCAGTATCGAGTCGGGGCGGTTGTAAATCTCATCGAATGTCAGATCGACCGGATAGTCTGGCATCACGCCGCGACCCTCGGGCAGACGCTCGCAGCGTGTGGTGTCGTAAACGACCTTTACGAGCGGTATCCTCCATTGGAACCCCGATTCGGGCAGACGTATGTCGGCGAATTTGTATGCCGTCATGAAGTGGTATGCCGTGCCGGTTTCGCGGCCGACGACTACCCCTCGGCGGTTGCGGACGATCTCGGCGGGAAATATCGTCGCTGCCGAGCGCGACATGGCGTTTGTCAGCACATATACGCGTCCCTTGTAGTTTACGACAGTATCTGTCGCTATGCGGTCGGAGTGCGAATCGTTCCAATAGCCGTCGAGCCCCTCTTTGGGCATGTATTCGGGAAATATGTCGATCGTGTCGGGATAGTTAAGGCAGCAGTCGCGAAACGACGAGAAATCGCCGCGCCGCTTTACCTGCATTATGTCGCCGCGGGCGCGACTCGGCTCGTGGAGTATCGACGAAAGAATGCGGTTCAACACTTTGGTGTCGCCGCCGCCGTTGTTGCGCAGATCGACTATCATCGCCGGCATATCGGCCACCGAGCCGATGAACGATATTATCCTGTCGGTCTCCACCTCGCTAAGAGGGAATGTCGGGATGCCCACATATGCTACCGAATCGTCGATAATATGCAGCTCGGCGCCTTCTGTACAGCCTCTGTTGATATTGACGTAGTCGAGAAACGAACGGGTATATCTCTGCGGATTGAATAGCCGTATGCCCTTGGTCTCTAAATGCGTGCCGTCGTCGAGCACGATGTCCGTGTCGCCCGCATTGTTCTTGATACAAGTGCTGTATATGGCCAGCCGTTCCTCTATTACGCTCTCTATGCGGCCGTCGTATCCGCCTGTCATATTCTCGATACGCATGCGTATCGAGTCGGCGTCCTCGCCGTTTATGCGCACTATGCGTCTGCCGATAAGATCGGAATAACGGTGCGCGGTCATCGTGATGCGGCACTGGCCGTCGAACCACCCGAAAAATATCTGCGGATAGCCGCCTTGCGAACCGGCGCCGGAGTGTTCGTCGGGGTAAAGGGTTATGTGCGAGTCGTGGATGCGGCCTTGCAGCCGGCTCATGAGCTTATAAAGTCTCTCGCGCGATATGCAGCCCGCGACGGAGTCGAGCATGGCGCTTTCGAGCCGGTCGAGCTCGTCGGCTGCAATCACATCGTCGAGCGAGGGATAGGCCTCCCTCAGAACGGCCGTAAGAGCCAGTATGTCTGCTCGCGCCTCGTCTGCCGTGAATCGTTGTTTGGTGGCCATGGTCTTCGGCGGGATATATGTCGTCGCGATGCCGAACGGCGTCATCGGGTCTGCCGGCCGGCCGTTGCCGTCGGATACTTCGATGCAGATCGACGGCGATTCGACTCTCTTGTAGCTGTACCCCGCCGTTCCGATCCTCTCTGAGGCGCGTATGCGCTGCCCCGTCTTGAATCCGGGTTCTAAGTCAACCCCCGATACGGTCAGCGTGCGGCCGACGTCGAGCCGTATGCCTATTGCACCGCATATATATTTGCTGTCTTGTTGCGGTTTCGATGCGGTTGCGATCGCCTCGGCCTGAGGCCGCAGCTCTCTGCCCGGGTCGTACTCGTATGATGTCGTATACTGCTCCGACTCTCTGCCGAGTATATGCAGCGCGACGATCTCTCCGTCGGCCGGTGCGATTATCTCCCCTCCTTCATCGCAGCCGACGAACAGGGCGAACATGTTCTTTCGCTCGCCGATATACTGCTGCGGCCTGTAAAGTATGCCGTCGCCGCTATGTCTGCCTGCCACCGGCCATAGCCAGGCAGGATTTGCGATAACGCACTGCACCGCGGCTGCGAGAAGTATCGCCGTTGCAATCGTTTTTTTCATACATCGATCGTTTAGATTTCCTTATAATATAACGTCCGTGCTGTGCTTCGTGTTGCTAACTATATGTTAACTAATGTTAAATTGTTAAATCTGCCGTCAGTATACGGCAAGAGACCGCCGACTGCTATCGACGGTCTCTTGTCGTTGCTACCCTGCCGCGATCCGCCGCAGCTGTCGGGCGGTTACATCATCTCCTCGTATGCGTACTTTACGGCGCGGTTCACTATGTCCAGAAACGGCTTGGTGGTGGCGAATGCCGCTACGGCACGCTCGGCGAAATCGTCGGCGTGTATGAAGCCGAGATCTATCTTGCGCTCGATGCAGAGGTCTTTCAGCCGCAGCATGTAGTCGTAGGGCGTTCCAGGCGCGAAGCCTCGCGGCGTGCGTTTGAGCTCCGCCCAGCGGCTCAGCACGAAACCGTCGGTACGGGCTATGGCCTGCTCTATGCCCTCGCCGTTGTCCTCGATCTCCTCGCGTATGCTCTGCAACACCTTCGGCTCGGGCATGTGGATGCCCGTTATCAGATACGATCCGTCGAGTATGTTGTCGCCCGAGGGGGAGATATGTATGTAGTAGCCGCCATAGCCGCCGCACTTTCCCTTAGGCGCGATGAATGCCGAGAAGTAGGTCTTGTAGGGCGACTTGTCGGCGCTGAACCGTATGTCGCGATATATGCGGTAGGTGCAGTCCTTGACGGCGGGCGCACCTATCGAGTCGTCGAACGAGCGTATGCCGGCGATGATCTTCTCCACCGCACCATTAAAGCACGCAAGGGCGAGTTTGTACTCGCCCTTATGTGCATTGAACCAGTCACGATCGTTATTCTCGTGAAGTCCTTTTAGAAAGTCCGTTACCTCCTTCATCGGTTTTCTACCATGCGAACAGAGGATATTCGGCCATCATCTTGTTGACGTCGCTGCGTACGGCCGCGATATTCTGCTCGTTCTCGGGATCTTGGAGCACACGGTCGATCAACTCGACGATATAGTCCATTTTGTCCTCCTTGACGCCGCGCGTGGTTATGGCCGGCGTACCGAATCGCAGCCCCGATGTCTGGAATGCAGAGCGAGAGTCGAACGGCACCATGTTCTTGTTGGTGGTTATGTCGGCCGCTACCAGACACTTCTCGGCCAGCTTGCCGGTCAGCTCGGGGAACTTGGTGCGCAGGTCGACCAGCATGAGGTGGTTGTCCGTGCCGCCCGATACGATCTTGTATCCGCGCTTGACGAATGCCTCTGCCATGGCCTGAGCGTTCTTTATCACCTGCTTCTGGTACTCCTTGTACTCGGGCGAGAGAGCCTCGCCGAATGCGACGGCCTTGGCTGCTATGACATGTTCCAGCGGACCTCCCTGAATGCCGGGGAATACCGCCGAGTTGATAATCTGCGACATCTTCTTTACGACACCCTTAGGCGTGGTCAGACCCCACGGGTTGTCGAAGTCCTTGCCCATAAGGATAATACCGCCGCGAGGGCCGCGCAGGGTCTTGTGCGTGGTCGACGTTACCACATGAGCATACTTGACGGGGTTATCGAGAAGACCGGCCGCGATCAGACCTGCCGTATGCGCCATGTCGATCATCAGCAGTGCGCCCACCTTGTCGGCTATCTCGCGCATGCGCTTGTAGTCCCACTCGCGCGAGTAGGCCGATGCTCCGCCGACGATCAGCTTCGGACGGCACTCCACGGCCAGACGCTCCATTTCGTCGTAGTCGACCTGACCGGTCGCCTCGTTGAGCTTATACCCTACCGCCTTGAAATATTTGCCCGACATGTTTACCGGCGAACCGTGCGAGAGGTGGCCGCCGTGCGAGAGGTCGAGACCCATGAATGTGTCGCCGGGCTGCATGATCGCGAAGAAAACCGCCATGTTGGCCTGCGCGCCCGAGTGGGGCTGCACGTTGGCATACTCGGCGCCGTAGAGTTCGCAGATGCGCTCTATGGCGAGGTTCTCCACCTTGTCGACCACTTCGCAGCCGCCGTAGTAGCGTGCTGCCGGATAGCCCTCGGCGTATTTGTTGGTCAGCACAGATCCCATGGCTGCCATAACCTGATCGCTCACGAAGTTTTCCGAGGCGATCAACTCGATACCTTTCATCTGACGCGAACGCTCCTCGGCGATCAGGTCGAATACTTGCGAATCCTTGTTCATCGTTGTAGTATTATCGTTTTTTATAAAATATGCACTTCTGCTTAACAAAGATAAGCAAACTAATCGGTTTTGCAACGGTTTCTTCGGATTTATTTTATGCGGCGGAATATATCCGGCATGCGTCCTATTCGCGGGTGTCGAGCTCCGCCAGCAGACCGCGGCAGCCGTCTTCGAGAATGTCGAGCACGAGTTCGAATCCCTCCCTGCCCTCGTAATACGGATCGGGAACATACGACCACTGCGGATGATGCGTGCAGAATCCGACGAACCGGTACACCTTGCCCAATGCGGCTCGGTCGGGCGCCAGCCGCGATACCCGCTCGTAGTTGCTGTCGTCCATGACCACTATGCGGTCGAACAGCTCGAAGTCCTCTTCGCGTATCTGGCGGGCGCGGTGGGTCATCTCTATGCCGCGTGCGGCGGCGGCGCGTCTCATGCGCGGATCGGGCAGCTCGCCCGTGTGGCCGGCGTAGGTGCCTGCCGAATCTATCTCGATCCCGGTGCGGCCTTCCTTCACGCTCAGCGATCTCATTATGGCCTCGGCCGCAGGCGAACGGCAGATGTTGCCCAGGCAAACGAACAGTATTTTGTGTTTCATCGCGTGTTATTTTCTGCAAATATATACTTTTTAGTCCGATTCGCACACGGTGCGATTTTTGTGTCTGACGGCCGTTGCCCTAAACGATTATCTCAATAGAGCATTACCTAAGACATTAAGGACATTAGCCGCAGTCGGCGTATGGAACGATAAAAAATTTTTTTATTATATTTGCCGCGTTAATTAGTAACAAATTTTTATTATGAAATTCAAGACGTTATTGATGATCGCACTGGCCGCTGTATGCACGTGCGGTTCGTTGCAGGCTCAGCAGTTGCCGCGCAAGGTGCGTAATGTCGAGTTGCAGGATCTCGACGGCAAGAAGACCAAGATGCCGTGGTGGGGAGAGAAGAATCTGCTTATTTTCTATGTCGATCCGGATAAAGCCAAACAGAACCACGATTTTACGGTCGAGTTGGAGACAAACCACCGTGCCTCGGGACCCAATATCGAGGGCTTCGGCATCATCAATCTGAAAGACTCGTGGTATCCCGTGCCCAACAGCACCGTGCGTGCAATGGCAAAGAAGCGCACGGCCAAGAACGGCGCTACGATCCTCTGCGACCCCGACCGCTGGCTTAGCAGCGCATGGCGTCTGGGAGACTGCAACGACAGCTTCGTGCTGATGCTCGTGAGCAAAGAGGGCGAGCTGGTCTACGTTCACAAGGGCGAGCTGTCGGAGCAGGACATCGAAGAATTTTACTCGGTCATAGATAAATATAGGTAAGCCGATCCGCTGTAAATGATTCGTTCGGCCGCCCTTACTTTCGTTTTGTGCCTCGCATGCTGCCACGTCCGGTCGCAGCATACGGCATACACGTCTGCGGGCGATACGCTCGAATACCGCTATACGCCTTTACAGCCGGATGCCGAGGTACCGCGCAAGCGCGGTTTCATGCAACGTATTCGGGATCATGTGCTGAACCCCGCCGGCGAGGTTTCGGACTACGGCAGGAGCAACTTCTCGATAGTCGGAGGCCCCTCCTACTCGGCCGAGACGAGCCTTAAATTCGGTGTCGTAGGACAGCTGCTCTATCGCACCGGCCGCGGAGACGACAGGACCTTGCAGCCGTCCGACGTGGCGATTTCGGCGGGTGTATCGATCATCGGGTTCTACCGCATAGCCCTTACGGGCAACACGTTCTTCGCACGCGACAAGCACCGCCTGACATACGATGCCGAGATAACGTCGCAACCGACCGATTTCTGGGGACTGGGTTACGACGCGGCGCTCTATAACCGCATGACCGACTATACGGCCAAGCGTTGCGTGGTCTCGGTAAGGTACGTTTACGAAATGTTCGCTAACACGTATGTGGGTGCATACGCCGATTTCCGTCATCTCGAAGCCGTCCGTCTTGGCGACTATGCCGCCCGGTATCTGGGCTCCGAGGGGCGTAACTTCAATACGGCCGGTGTCGGCCTGGTGCTCAGTTACGATTCGCGCGACTATACGACCAATGCCTATCGCGGTATCTACGCCTCGGTCGAGCATATCGTCCGCCCGCAGGCATTGAGCAATATCTCCTCGACGCTGTGGCGCACCACCGTTACGCTGGATCTCTACCGACGCTTGTGGCGCGACTGCACGCTGGCCGTCGATCTTTACGGCGAGTTCCACAGTTCGAGCACTCCGTGGCTGCTGCGGGCGCAGGTAGGCAACGACTGGCGCATGCGAGGCTATTATATGGGGCGGTTCAACGGCGACAACTTCCTCTTCGCGCAGGTCGAGCTGCGCCAGCGGATATGGAACCGTCTGGGATGCGTCGTATGGGGAGGTGCCGGCAACGTGTTCTCCGCGAGCGACAAGTTCGCTTGGCGCAAGACGCTGCCCAATTACGGCATCGGTCTGAGGTGGGAGTTTCGCAAACGCACCAACTTCCGCGTGGACTGGGGCATGGGGCGCAAATCCAATAGTTTTGTACTTAATATAAATGAAGCTTTTTAACGATATAAAACATATATCCCCTGAGCGGTGGTCGGCCTTAGCGGCGATATGGTTCGTCGTGTCTGTGATGTTGCCTAACATCATGCTGACGGCCACCGAGAATTACGGATTCTGGACTGCGGCATGCAATCTCGTGCTGCCGTCGGGCATATATCTACTATGGGTCACGGCTGCGCGGCGTGGCGGAGTAATGGTGCTCTGGGGTTTTATCTTCATCTTCTTCGCAGCGTTCCAGATCGTACTGCTGTCGCTGTTCGGCAACTCGATAATCGGAGCCGACATGTTTACCAATCTGCTGACGACGAACCCCGGCGAGGCGAGCGAGCTTTTGGCCAACATCGGAGGTTCCGTCGCGATCGTCTTCGCTCTGTTTCTGCCGCTGCTGGCTCTGTCGATATTCATCGTCGTCAAGCGCTACCGTTACGGCGCGACGTTCCGTCGCAGGATGCGTCGCAGCGGTGCGGCGGCGATGGCTGCGGGACTCGTGCTGCTGTTGGCGGCGTATCTGTTTGAGGGCGGCAGCGTGCTGCGCGACAGGATATTTCCGGTCAACGTATCGTATAATCTCGGACTCGGAATCAGTGAGCTGATCAATGTCAGGCGTTACGATGCGACCAGCGAGGGATTCTCCTATGATGCCCGCCGAACGGGCCGGAGCGACGGCCGCGAGGTGTATGTATTCGTCATCGGCGAGGCGTCGCGCGCCTGCAACTGGCAGCTCTACGGCTACCAGCGCGAGACGACTCCGCGTCTGGCACGGCGCAATGATATCTGCCTTTTCCGCAATATCGTCACGCAGAGCAACACTACGCATAAGAGCGTACCTATGATTCTCTCGTCGGTATCGACCGACAGGCACGACGAGCTCTATCGCCGTACGGGTCTGCCTGCGCTGTTCAACGAAGCGGGATTCGATACGTGGTTCGTCTCAAATCAGGCGCCGCAGGGCGCCATGATCGACAATCTTGCCGATGATGCCGACCACGTGGAGTATCTGTCGAGCGACTACGACATGTCGCTCGTCGAGCGCACGGGTGCTATCATGCGCGACAACCCCGACCGCGATCTGTTTATCATTCTGCACTGTTACGGCTCTCACTTCTGCTATCACCAGAGGTATCCGCGCGACTTCGCCCGCTTCATGCCCGACGATAATGTATCCATATCCGAGCAGCATGCGCAGCAGCTGCTGAATGCCTACGACAACTCTATTCTGTATACCGACCATGTATTGGCGTCGCTGGTCGAGACCGTCGAGGCCGACGGTTCGTGCGCGGCGGTGCTCTATTGCAGCGACCACGGCGAGGATCTGCTCGACGACAGCCGCCGGCGGTTCCTGCATGCGTCGCCCACTGTCACGTACTACCAGCTGCATGTGGCGGCTTTCGCTTGGTTCTCCGAGAAGTACCGCGAGCTGTATCCCGAGCGCTTCGAGGCGGCCGTGGCCAATACGGCGGCACCGGCGACGACGCGCGCACTGTTCCATACGGCAGCAGATATGGCCTCCGTCGAAAGTCCCTATGTCGATGTAAGCGTGGCTTTGACCTCGTCCGACTTCGATTGCGACGCTCCGCGATTCTATCTCGACGACCACAACCATGCCGAAGAGTTCGGCAGCGCGATAGGCCTCACGGACGAGGATATGACTATGTTCCGGAAAATGGGTATCGAAAGGTTGTAGCCCGGCGGACTCTGCGGCGATGCTGTCCGAGCTGTGCACCGGAAACGAAAACGGATCATTGCCCCGAGGCGATGATCCGTTTTTTGCGGTTCGTCGAAAACTTATTTCTTAGACTCTTCAACCGATACCTTGCGGAAATCTTTGAGAAGCTTCGTAAGTTCGAGTGCGGCTTTGCGGGCACGGGTACCGGCAGCCTTGTTGTTCTTCTCTACCTGCAATGCAGCGTTCTCTGCGAATACCTCGTACTGGGCTTTGATGTTTTCAACCAATGTTTTCATAATGCTATTTATTAATAGGTTTTATCGTTTTGTCTTTGCAAAGATATAAAAATATTTTCACTGCAAAATTATTTTCGTCAAAAAACGCCTTAATCGCATGATCCGCCGTTCGTTCCCGGCGTTCCGACCTGAGTTGCGGCGCTCATCTGCATGTCTCGGATCGTTCTGTGCTCCTCCCGTTAGGTGTGCGGCCGGGCGTGTATGGCTGCCGCAGCTTCAAAATACCGTATTTTAGGTATGTGTGTTTGTTTCGAAATGCGTATCTTTGCATTCTAAAACGGATTTATGATGCGTCTATCGGAGTTGAAAACGGGCGAATCGGCCACCGTCGTCAAGGTAATGGGTTACGGCGGTTTCCGCCGCCGCATAATGGAGATGGGTTTCGTAAGGGGGCAGCGTGTGGATGTTCTGCTCGATGCGCCGTTGAAGGACCCAGTCGAATACCGTATCATGGGATACGACGTGTCGCTGCGCCGCAAGGAGGCCGAGATGATCGTGGTCATCTCCGATCGCGAGGCACAGCGCCTGCTCGCCCGCAAGCGTTCGCGCAGGCGTTATGTCTACCCTGCCGCCGAGCGTCCGGATACGTTTCGTTTCGACTCTCTGCGCATGGTTCATCCCGAGCGGTGCCGCCGGCTTTCGGCGGTCGACGAACACGACGATGCCGGCAGCATAGAACAACTCGTCACGCGCACCGGCAAACGCTTTTCGGTGGCTCTGGTGGGTAATCCCAACTCGGGCAAGACCACGCTGTTCAACGTGCTCTCGGGCAGCCACGAGCACGTAGGCAATTACAGCGGCGTTACGGTCGACGCCAAGTCGGGACGTCTTAAATACAAGGGCTATACGATCGATCTTACCGACCTGCCGGGCACCTATGCCCTGTCGGCCTACACTCCCGAAGAGGTATACGTCAGACGTTTTCTGATCGACCATACGCCCGATGTCGTGGTCAATACGGTCGTCGCGTCCAATCTGGAACGCAACCTGTATCTGTCGACCGAGATGATCGACATAAACCCTAAAATGGTCATCGCGCTGAACATGTACGACGAGCTGGAACGCAGCGGCGCCCGCTTCGACTACGATACGCTGGGGCGCATGATCGGCGTGCCTATGGTGCCCGTTGTCGCCAACTCGGGACGAGGTATCGCGGATCTGCTGGATACGATCATCGCCGTCTACGAGAACGAGGACGACCGCGTGCGTCATGTACATATCGATTACGGCTCGGTGGTCGAGGACAATATCGAGGCTCTGAACGACGACATGCGCCGCCACCGCGATACGCTGCCCGCCCACTTTCCGCCGCGATACTTCGCCTTGAAGATGATCGAGGGCGACAGCGAGATACTGTCGATGTTATCTTCGACTCCGCGCTTCGAGCGGTGGCGCCGCATGGCCGAGAGTGCCGCCTCCACGATCGAGCGCGAGTTGGGCGACGACGTGGAGACCGTGCTTGCCGACCGTAAGTACGGATTCGTCTCGGGTGCCTTGAAGGAGACTTTCGTCGCCGGCCGCCCCGATGACAACGGCAAGACGCAGAGCATCGATGCTCTGGTAACGCATCGCGTATGGGGATACCCTATCTTCTTCCTTGCGATGTGGTTCATGTTCTACTGTACGTTCGAGCTGGGAGCCTACCCGCAGCAGTGGATCGAGAGCGGCAAGGAGTGGCTGTATGAAGCCGTGCGCGGCGCCCTCGCCGAGGGAGCATTGCGCGACATGTTGACCGACGGAGTGATAAACGGCGTGGGCAGCGTGCTGGCCTTTCTTCCCAACATAGTGATACTCTATATGTTCATCTCCTTTATGGAGGATTCGGGCTATCTGGCTCGCGCTGCATTTATCATGGATAAGGTCATGCACCATGTCGGCGTCCACGGCAAGTCGTTCATCCCGCTTGTCATGGGCTTCGGCTGCAACGTACCCGCCGTCATGGCATGCCGGACTATCGAGTGCCGCACCTCGCGCCTTATTACGATATTCATCGTGCCGTTCATGTCGTGCAGTGCGCGGCTGCCTATCTATATGATGATCGTCGGAACGTTCTTTACAGCGCATGCCGGTACGGTGCTGTTCCTGCTCTACGTGGCCGGTATGGCCGTGGCCGTGGTTACGGCGCGTGCCATGCGGCGCTTCATGTTCCGCGAGCAGGAGGCTCCGTTCGTCATGGAGTTGTCGCCCTACCGCATACCGTCGCTGCGCACCACCGTCAAGCACATGTGGAGCAAGTGTGCGCAGTATCTGCGCAAAATGGGCGGTCTGATCCTCGTCGCATCGATCGTGGTGTGGTTCCTGAGCTACTATCCGCGACCCGAGGCCGATGCGCAGTCGCCGCAGCCCGATTACGAGAGCTCGTATATGGGCGACATAGGCCGTTTCTGCCAACCGGTATTCGAGCCTATGGGGCTTAACTGGAAAGCGTCGGTAGCGATCCTCTCGGGCGTGCCGGCCAAGGAGATCGTCGTGAGCACCATGAATATACTCTATTCGGCACCCGACAGCGACTGTGTGTCGGCCGTGCCCGCCGAGTGCGACTCCGTGCAGCCCACCTCCTCGGATCGTATCGCGCACAGCATGTCGATACCCTCGGCCATAGCCTTTCTGGTATTCGTCTTGCTCTATATGCCCTGCATAGCCACCGTCGGTGCGATAGGCTCCGAAGCTGGCTGGCGCTGGGCGGTCGTGTCGGTAATCTATAATACGGTCGTGGCGTGGGCACTGGCCTATGCGGCCTATCTGCTCGCCGGACTGATAATATGACACTCTATGAATTGGCAGGATTGGAGCGTATGCGCGATATTTGCCGCGGCCGTCGTCGCTGCCGTGCGCATGGCCGTCAGGCGTTTTAGGCGCAGGTGCAATGGTCGCAGCGGCTGCGACGGCTGTATCGAGCAGTGCCCTATGCGAGGCCGCTTATCCTCGGGCTCTTGCTCCCGAGCACCGCAAAGAGATATTCCCGATGCCTTGCGGGCTCCGCGCAGAGCGGGTGGAACGAGCGATGATAAGGCTCCCTCCACGGAGGGCGATTCAAAGGAGCGGGCGAATCTTTGAAACTGCGTAGGCCGTCGAAACGGCCGGCTGACTAATTGGCCTTTCGGTCGGCATATACATCGATCCAAGTATCGAAAAAACAAGAGTCGGTGTCCTAAACACCGACTCTTGCTTTTGCAGCTTTCGACATCCGCCTACACGGCGAACAACACCATCATCTGCGCTACGAGCACTCTGAGGAACATTACCACCGGATATACCGTCGCGTAGCTTACCGCCGGCATATCGTTGCCAGCCGTATGGTTGGCATAGCCCAGCGCGGGAGGATCGGTCATCGAGCCGGCCATAAGTCCCATGAGAGTATAGTAGTTCATCTTGAATTTAAGCCTTGCAATGAACGCTACCAGCAGCAGCGGCAATACGGTTATTATGACGCCGTAGCCTATCCAGCGATAACCGCCGCCAGCAATCGCGTCGATGAAGCCGTCTCCGGCGCCTATGCCCACGGCTGCGAGGAACATCGCCAGACCGATCTCGCGCAGCATCAGGCTCGCGCTCATCGTCGTGTAGGTAACCATGTGGAAGTGCGGACCGAAACGGCCTATCAGTATGGCTACTATGAGCGGACCTCCGGCCAGTCCGAGCTTCACGGGCTGCGGGATGTTCATCAACGGTATCGATCCCAGCAGCACGCCGAGCGCTATGCCGACGAACATCGGCATTATGTTGGGCTCGCGCAGCTTCTTCAACGAGTTGCCGAGCACCTTCTCCGTCTCCGCCACCGCAGCCTCGGGGCCGACGACCATAACCTTGTCGCCCACCTGCAACTCCATGCCCTGATACGGTATCAGGTCGACGCCGGCGCGGTTTACGCGCGTGATGTTTATGCCGTAGCGTGTGCGCAGCCGCAGATCCGAAAACTTCTTGCCGTTGATCGCGTGGCGCGTGATGAGTATGCGTCGCGACACCAGAGGCGTCGACTGCATCGCCGATGCGCCCCACTCGTCGGCCGTCATCTCTATCGGCCGGCCGAAGAATGCGAGTATGGCCTCGCTGTCCTCCGTAGAGCATATCACGCGCAGCCTGTCGCCCGACGAGAGCCGGCTGTCGCCGTCGGCCATGGTTATGCTGCCGTCGCCGTGCATGATGCGCGATATGACGAACTGTCGGTTGATAAGCTCCCGCACAGAGGCTATCGTGCGGCCTTCGAGCATGCGGTTGGTAAACTCCACCGAGTAGCGGTGCGCCGGCGACGACTCGTGGCTAATGGCTGCCAGACCCTCGTTCTCCTTGCTGTAATCCACTCTGAATATATAGCGCAACGCTATCATCGTGAATATTATACCCACTACGCCGAGCGGATACGCGACCGCATAACCCAGCGATATGGTTTCGTCCGCCGCACCGGCCGTATCGGCATACGCCTGCTGTGCGGCACCGAGGCCGGGCGTGTTGGTAACGGCACCCGACATGACGCCCACCATGGTGGTCAGAGATTCGCCCGTTACGAGGTGTATGACGTATGTCGTCAGTGCACCCAGCACTATTACTGCCGTCGCAAGCCCCATGAGCGTCACGCCGCCGCGTTTGAGCGACGAAAAGAATCCCGGACCCACCTGCAAGCCGATCGAGAACACGAACAGTATCAGACCGAACTCCTTGATGAAGTGGAGCGTTGCGGCGTCGAAGCCCATGTTGAAGTGGCCTGCGGCGATGCCGGTAAACAATATCCACGTCACTCCTATCGAGACGCCCTTGATCTTGATCTTGCTCAGCGCGATGCCGGCCGCGATGACTATCGCCAGCACGAAGACCGTGTGGGCGATCATCGCCCCCGACGAGAGGTGCTCTCCTCCCTGCACGATGTCCTTAAACCATTGAAAATTCATTCTAAGACCTAATGTTATGTTCGGGCGCAAAGTTAATCTTTTGGTCTAAATGTAGAAAATATTTTTCAAAAAACTTATTAATTGCCCTCGTGAAATATGCGCCGCCTCGTTGCGGCGTTGTCTGTATCCGGTACGATGTACTGCCGCTGCGCTGCTTGCGGCTATGCCGGTTGCGCATGGCCGGCGCCGCTGTCGGCAGCCGTCGAACAGAAGCGCTCCACACCTAATCATGGCGTGGAGCGCTTGGCGATACTCTGCATCGCTTGTGGAGGCGGCGGGGGTCGAACCCGCGTCCAAACAAGGAACCCGAGAGCTTTCTACATGTTTAGCCGGCCGTTTGGTCCTTCTATCGGAGCACGGCAGGCGGCAGCCAAACCCCGATCCCAGCCTCTGTGTCTCGTGCGATAATCGAGGCGCATATCGCACTATCTCTTAATCGATGATACCCCGTATGACAGGCGGTTAAAGAGCGGAATCGCCCGTCGGGATACTCGTCGCACGACCTCCTCGGATCACGCGATTAAGCCAATTTTCCTTGAAAATTAGGCAGCGAGTGCATAGCTGTTATTGCCATTTGTAGTTTGAGTGTTGCGATTTACGAGACCCCACACAATGCTCGACATGCTTACAATCAAATTCTACCTGCTGTCAAAACCGGTCGCCCCCGATTTCGTTGCCGCAGTCAGCGTTCAACTGTCGTGCAAATGTAGCGATTTTTTGTCTAATGCAAAAATAATTATTACTTTTGCCGATATATTATCATTGCCATTATGGATAGTACACGCGTCATAGACCTTAGAAACGTATCTATATTCCATAGCGACCGAGGCCGCTCGCGCCGCGACGACATGCGCGACGAGCTCGTTCTGTCGGATGTTGATCTGCGTGTCGATGCCGGCGAGTTCGTCTACCTTATAGGCCGTGTCGGCAGCGGCAAGAGCACGCTGCTCAAAACGCTCTATGCCGAGGTCGATCTGCGCCGCGGCGACGCCGAAGTCGTCGGGTTCGACCTGCGCCGCATACGGCGTCGCGAGATACCTTTTCTGCGCCGCAGCATGGGTATCGTGTTTCAGGACTACCAGCTGCTGGTCGACCGCAACGTGTTCGACAACCTTTACGACGTTATGCGCGCTACGGGCTGGTCGGACGAGAGCGCGATCCGCAGCCGCATCGACGAGGTTCTGCATCTGGTAAATCTCGAACAGAAATATTATAAGATGCCTTTCGAGCTGTCGGGCGGCGAGCAGCAGCGCCTGGTCATCGCACGCGCTCTGCTCAACAGCCCCCGTCTGCTGCTGGCCGACGAGCCGACCGGCAATCTCGATCCGGTTACCGCCGACGGCATCATGGAGTTGTTCAAGCGCATCGCGGCCGACGGCTGCGCGGTCGTGATGTCGACTCACAACATCTCCCTCATCGAGCAGTATCCCTCGCGCACTATCCTCTTTTCGCAGGGACGCATCCGCGAGGTCGACATGCATACGCTGCTGTCGCAGGCCGAAGTATAAGAGTCCGATAGCTGCATATAGCGTACGGGGTTTGCCGGTGGCGGCGAACCCCGTTTTACGTATCTTTTCCGGTGCCGACAAAAGCATCCGCAGAGTTGCGATTGTCAAAAATGTTTAGTATCTTTGTGCGTTATTTGTAGACGATAAATTTCGATAGATAGATGAATACCGAACAAGAAAAGACGTTGAAGCAGGAACAGGAGTATTCCGCCTCCAACATCCAGGTGTTGGAGGGCTTGGAAGCCGTTCGCAAACGCCCCGCCATGTATATCGGCGATATCGGCGAGAAGGGTCTGCACCATCTCGTATACGAGGTCGTGGACAACTCCATAGACGAGGCGCTGGCCGGTTACTGTACCGACATACACGTTACCATAAACGAAGACAATTCGATAACGGTCAAGGACAACGGCCGAGGCATCCCGACCGACTTCCACGAGAAGGAGGGCAAGTCGGCTTTGGAGGTCGTCCTGACGGTGCTGCATGCCGGCGGTAAGTTCGACAAGGGCAGCTACAAGGTATCGGGCGGTCTGCACGGCGTGGGCGTATCGTGCGTCAATGCACTGTCGACGCTTCTGATCGCCGAGATCCACCGCGGCGGCAAGATCTACCGTCAGAGCTATTCGAAGGGTGCGCCCACTTCGGCGGTCGACATCATCGGCGATTGCGAGGATCGCGGTACGAGCATCACGTTCAAGCCCGACGGCGAGATATTTACCCATACCACCGAATACAAGTATGAGATTCTGGCCAACCGTCTTCGCGAGCTGGCGTTCCTGAACAAGGGCATCCGTCTGACGCTTACCGACCGCCGCACGAAGACCGACGCGGGCGAGTTCCTCCATGCCGATTTCTATTCTGAGCGCGGCTTGCAGGAGTTCGTCGAGTACCTCGACGCTACTCGCGGCGAGAAGATCATCGACCAGATCATCTATCTCGATACCGAGAAGAACGGCGTACCGGTCGAGGTGGCCATGCAGTACAACGACTCCTATTCGGAGAACGTGCATTCATACGTCAACAACATCAATACGATCGAGGGCGGTACGCACCTTACCGGTTTCCGCCGCGCTCTGACGCGTACTCTGAAAAAATATGCAGACGACTCGGGCATGCTCGCCAAGTTGAAGTTCGATATCAACGGCGACGACTTCCGCGAGGGTCTCACGGCTGTCATCTCGGTCAAGGTGGCCGAGCCGCAGTTCGAGGGACAGACCAAGACCAAGCTCGGCAACGACGAGGTATCGGCGGCCGTCGATCAGGCCATGTCGGCAGCTCTGGGACACTATCTCGAAGAGAATCCCAAGGATGCGCGCGCTATCGTGCAGAAGGTCATTCTAGCCGCACAGGCGCGTCATGCCGCCCGCAACGCACGCGAGGCTGTGCAGCGCAAGACCGTCCTGTCGGGTGCGGGTCTGCCGGGCAAGCTGGCCGACTGTACCAGCCGCGACCGTTCGATAGCCGAGATATTTTTCGTCGAGGGAGATTCGGCAGGCGGTACGGCCAAGCAGGGCCGCGACCGTAACTTCCAGGCTATTATGCCGCTGCGCGGTAAGATCCTCAATATCGAGAAGGCACAGGAGCACCGCATGTGGGAGAACGAGGAGATCAAGAACATGTTCACGGCGCTCGGCGTCAGCATCGGCACCGAGGATGACAGCAAGGCGCTGAACCTCGAAAAGCTGCGTTACGACAAGATCATTATCATGACCGATGCCGATGTCGACGGCTCGCATATCGCAACGCTTATGCTTACGTTCTTCTTCCGCAAGATGAAGGAGCTGATCGAGAACGGACATGTATATATCGCTACCCCGCCGCTCTACCTTGTCAAGAAGGGCAAGCAGGAGCGTTATTGCTGGACGGACAAGGAGCGCGACGAGATTACGGCCGAGTTCGGTTCGAAGGGTACGCATATCCAGCGATATAAAGGTCTCGGCGAGATGAACGCACACCAGCTGTGGGAGACTACGATGAACCCCGAGACACGCATACTGCGTCAGGTAAACATCGAGAATGCCGCCGAAGCCGACCGTATATTCTCGATGCTCATGGGCGACGACGTTCCGCCGCGCCGCGAGTTCATCGAGAAGAACGCCCACTATGCCAATATCGACGCATAACATTTACCGGAGGATTGTCCCGTATGGGATGATCCTCTTTTTCATATACCGGCGTTTTCTGTCAGTCGGGTGCCGAGCTTTTGGGGGCTTGGCCGTGGCGAGGCAAACGTCGAAACAGATACAACCATTATTTATTGGACTATGGAGGTAACCGTAATTGGTGTCGCCGGCGGCACCGGATCTGGTAAAAGCACGCTCGTAAAGCGTTTGCAGGAGGCATTCATCGGCGATGATGTGGCTACGCTGTGCCACGATTACTACTACAAGTCGCATCCCGAGCTGACATACGATGAGCGTACGCGCCTCAATTACGACCACCCGCAGGCATTCGATACCGACATGCTCGTCGAGCATATACGCGCTTTGAAGAACAATGTCCCGATAGAGCATCCTGTATATTCGTTCGTCGACCATAACCGCACCGACGAGCGCGTGCTCGTCAAACCGTCGCGAGTCGTTATCGTCGACGGTATATTGATATTCGAAAACAAGGAGTTGCGCGATTTGATGGATATAAAGGTTTATGTAGATACCGATGCCGATCTGCGTCTGGCTCGCCGTATACTCCGCGACGTCTGCGACCGCGGCCGTACCATGCAGTCGGTCATCGAGCAGTATACCAATACCGTCAAACCTATGCACGAAGAGTTTGTCGAGCCGTCGAAGAAGTATGCCGACGTGATTATACCCGAGGGCGGCTTCAACTCTGTCGCCGTCGCGATGCTTATCCAAAATATTCGCTCGCTTATCGATGCGAAATAATATCTGCGTGCAGGAGACTATTGCACGTTGCGAGGGTTTTCCCGCGATATAGAATTGCCCCGACATCTCGTCGGGGCATTTTTTCTATATCGTTAGGTGCGATACGTCGGCCGCCGTCTTGCCGATATCAGACGTCTTTGATTACGATGTTGAGATGTGATACCAGCCCTTCGAGCCCGTATCTTGAAAATACGGTCTTTTTGAGTCTGCACTCCCTCGGATCGATCGCAAAGTTGAATGCGGCGGAGAGGTCTGCCCGTTCCAGATCGGCGCCCGCGAACGAAGCCCTTTCCAGATCGCAGCCGGCGAATGTCGAATCGGGGATGCCTGCACCCTCGAACGACGTATCGTGCATACGGCAGTTGCGGAATGCCAATCCTCGCAGCTTGATATTGGCAAAGTTCGCGTAATCGAGGTTGCATCGGTTGAAACTAAGGGCGTTGGAGAAGCGGTCTATGGCAGACAGATCGGCTCCGATCATTTTGCAATCCGTAAATGCTGCATCTCTGAGCCCGCATGCGAACACCGTCATTGCGAAGTTGCATTTGTCGAAAACGCACTTTTCGAATGCCGTATTGCGAATGGTTCGATCCGAGAAATCGCACGACACGAATCTACAATCGTAGAACTCGTCGGACGAACCGATTTCGGAGAAGTCTGCTTTTTCGTATAATGTGCTTTCGATCATAGCGTTTGTCTGTCGTTCGTGTCGATGCGACATTCAAAAATAGGAAAAATATTCCGACTGGCAAAATCGCTCACTACTCAATCGCCGAACACGGTATTCAGACATGCGCTGCCGCGCTGCTATTATTCTTGACCCTCCTGCTCAATACGATTATTTGTCGCCGAACATGGTATTCAGACATGCTCTGCCGCGCTGCTATTATTCTTGACCCTCCTGCTCAATACGATTATTCGTTGCCGAACGCGATGCCATGTTACCCTGCTGTTATATCTGCTTCCACTACGTTTCGTTGCCGGTATCTTCGATATGCCTCCGAATGTATATAAGCAAGGTTTATATAAATAGTGACGCGTATATGTATCGTCTATCGTAAATCGAAATTCGGACGGTAATTATAGAGTAAATTTATAAAGTTTGTCGAGGCTATTGTCTTGGATGATACTTATTAGGCAGATGGCTCTCAGGCCGCAGGTTGTCGGATATGGGCAAAAATATACCCCCGAGCATTCGGCTTGGGGGTATTACGTTCGGTCCTTTCGGATCGCTTATCTCAGCTCGTCGGGACGAAGGTGCATGATCTTGCCGTCACGTATGACAACCAGATCGCCGTTTTCGCGTTTTGTCCTCTCTATCAGTCTCTTTTGGGCGAGCAGAACTCCCGCGTCGATCCTCTCCTGCAACTGTCTGATCTCAAATTCACTCATAATCAAGAATCGTTTTGTACGATAACGTATCGATAATTTCTTTTATTTCATCGCGCGTACCGTATGCGATTTTTCTGACACCTTCGGCTGTACTGTTGTCGTATATGACCCAATAATCGCATATCGGCATGTAGAGCGACGTGAGGTTGTGCAGGCTGCTGGCGTAGCGACGACAAACGACGCTGGCCGGTATGTTGTGACCTCCTTCGCTGACACGTTTGGCAACACGCTCGACGGCTTGTTTGGGTGTCGGGAGCCAGAAATAGAGCAACGACACGAAGTAACCCTGAGCGTGAGCCCTGTCGATGAACTTGGAGTAGGTGCGTGTCGACAGCGTAGTCTCGAACGCAAAATCGGCTCCTTCGTTCAGCAGGTCGTTCATACGTCTCAACATCAACCGTCCCGCTTCGATCGCCATGCTCTCGGGATTGAACGGCGAAAGACCGCGCGCAATCTCGTCGGCATTGACAAATTCGTTGCATCGAAGCATGTCGGGCAGAATCGTATACGACGCGGTCGTTTTACCCGCACCGTTACAACCTGCTATGATGTAGAGCTTCTGCATACCTCATCAATCACTTCGCAAATATAATACTTTCCTGCGAAACCGCCAAATCCGGCTGTCGCTGAACAGCACAAATTGTGTTCCTAAACACGGCTGGTGCGCCTAATGACATGATAACCAGTCGAAAGGCGCACCTGTCGTATTATTCGATACCTACGCGGCTGAATATGTAATCGACGCGTTTGAAGTAGTATTCGAGCGTGAAGCAGGCGTCGAGCTCGTCGCGCGTAAGATGACGCATCACCTCGTCGCTCTGTGCGAGCAGCTCCTGATAGTCGGCCGCCTCGCTCATGGCGCGCATGGCTATGGGCTGTACGGTGTCGTAAGCCTGCTCGCGCGACAGTCCCTTGTCGATCAGCGCGTTCATAACACGCTGGGCGAATATGACCTTGCGCGTGCGATAGATGTTGGCCGTCATCTGCTCCTCGAAGACTACCAGATTCTCCAATATGCCTCCCATGCGCACGAGCATATAGTCGAGCAGCATCGTTGCGTCGGGCAGTATGATGCGCTCGGTAGACGAGTGCGAAATATCGCGTTCGTGCCACAGAGCTACGTTCTCGTAAAGCGCAGCCATATATCCGCGCATGACGCGTGCGCAGCCGCAGATGTTCTCGCTGCTTATCGGGTTGCGTTTGTGAGGCATGGCGCTCGAACCTTTCTGTCCCTTGCCGAACGACTCCTCGACCTCGTGCACCTCGGTGCGTTGCAGGTTGCGTATCTCCATAGCCATCTGTTCGAGGGTCGAGGCTATGACGGCGAGCGTGGCCATGTAATAGGCATGACGGTCGCGCTGGATGACTTGGGTCGATATGTCGGCGCTGTCGATGCCGAGCTTGTCGCACACGTAGTCCTGAATCTGGGGCGGAATGTTGGCGAAGTTGCCCACGGCACCGCTGATCTTGCCCACTTCGACGCCGCGTGCCGCCGTGCGGAAACGCTCGCGGTTGCGCTTCATCTCCTCGTACCACAAGGCCCATTTCAGACCGAAGCTCGTTATGTCGGCATGTATGCCGTGCGTGCGGCCTATGCAGGGTGTATTCTTGAATCGCAGCGCCTGACGACGCAGTATATCCAAGAACTTGTCGATGTCGGCGGCGATGATCTCGTCGGCCTGTTTGAGCAGATAGCCGTTGGCCGTATCTACGACATCGGTGCTCGTCAGTCCGTAGTGAACCCACTTGCGCTCGTCGCCGAGTGTCTCGCTGACGGCACGCGTGAATGCCACTATGTCGTGGCGCGTCTGCTCTTCGATCTGGCGTATGCGGTCTATATCGAACGACGCGTTGCGCCACAGCTTCTCGACATCCTCGGCAGGGACCACGCCCAGCGTGCTCCACGCCTCCGAGGCGAGTATCTCGACTTTGAGGTACGCGTCGAACTTGTTCTTTTCCGTCCACACGCGGCGCATGGCCTCGCGACTGTATCTTTCGATCATGGCAGGAGTGGTTTATTTATCCATACGTTTGAGGAAACACTCTACCGTATTCTCCATAAGGCATGCGATCGTCATAGGTCCTACGCCGCCCGGAGTCTTGGTAATGTAAGAGGCGATATCCTGACATGTCTCGAAGTCGACGTCGCCGCACAACTTGCCGGTTCGGCTGTCGCGGTTGACGCCTACGTCGATGACGACGGCGCCGGGCTTGACCATGTCGGCCGTGACGAACCGCTCGCGGCCTATCGCCACGACGAGTATGTCGGCGCGGCGCGTTACCTCCGCAAGATTGCGTGTGCGCGAATGCGCGACGGTTACCGTGGCGTTCTCGTCGGTCAGCAGCTTGGCTACGGGCAGGCCGACGATGTTGCTGCGGCCGATGACCACCGCCTCCTTGCCCGAGATCTCGATCTCGGCCGATTTGAGGAGCTTGATGATGCCCTTGGGCGTGCACGGCAGCACGCAGGGCTGTTTGAGCCACAGACGGGCTACGTTCAGGGGGTGGAATCCGTCGACATCCTTATCGACCGATATTGCCGATATTACCTTGTTCTCGTCGATATGACGCGGCAGCGGCAGCTGCACGAGGATGCCGTCCACATCGTCGTCGGCATTGAGCTCGGCGATGAGCGCGAGCAGCTCCTCCTCGGAGATCGACGCGTCGCGACGCAGCGTCGTGTTGCGTATGCCCACTTCGGCTGCGGCCTTGGCCTTGCCGGTTACGTACGATACGCTGCCGGGGTCTTCGCCTACGAGTATGACAACAAGGTTGGGCACGCGGCCGTAAGTCTCGGCGAAGCCTGCGACGCGCTCGGCCAACTGCGTTTTGAGCGATACGGAAAGTTCTTTACCGTTGATAACCATAATTCTATTCTCTGTTTTTGAATGCTTTGTCTGCTATATCGTTGCGGTGGAAGAGGTTGTCGCAGCCTATGCGCTCTACCTGCCGCCGCACCTTATCGCGTGCCTCGGCCAGCGTTGCGGCCGCGCATACGACTATCATTACCCTGCCGCCGGCCGTTACGAGCCGTCCCGCGTCGAGCTTGGTGCCCATGTGGTACACCGTGGCGTCGAGATCGGCCGGAAGGTCTATCGCACAGCCCTTTTCGTAGCTGCCGGGATAACCTTTCGAGGCCAGTACCACGCCTATTGTCGCCATGTCGCTCCAACGGGCTTCGACCGCCTTGCCGTCGGCCACGTCGCACATCAGGCGGCACAGGTCGCTTTCGAGAAGCGGCAGCACGACCTCGGTCTCGGGGTCGCCGAAGCGGGCGTTGAACTCGATGACCTTGATGCCGTCGGCGGTCTTTATCAATCCGCCGTACAGTACGCCGCAGAACGGCGTGCCCTCCTCATCGAGCGCCTCGGCCACAGGTCGCATGATATGCTCCATGGCGTAGTCTATGTCGCTCCGGTCGATGAACGGCAGTCCCGTATAGGCTCCCATGCCGCCGGTGTTGGGTCCCTCGTCGTTGTCGTAGGCGCGTTTGTGGTCCTGCGCTACGGGCATAGGACAAAGGTTGCGTCCCGAGACGAAACACATCAGCGAGAACTCCTCGCCTTGAAGGAACTCCTCGACCACTACCCTGCCGTGTCCGAACCTATCGTCGACGAGCATGTCGCGGAGCGCCTGCTCGGCTTCGTCGAAGGTCTGGGCTATGACTACCCCCTTGCCGGCAGCCAGCCCGTCGTACTTCAATACCGTGGGCAGCGAGTGCGAACGGACATACTCCACGGCGGCGGCGTAGTCGGTAAACGTCCTGTACGCAGCCGTCGGAACGCCGTGTTCGGTCATGAGCCTTTTGGCGAAGTCCTTGCTCGACTCGATGCGGGCTGCGGCCTTAGTCGGTCCAAATATACGCAAATTTTTTCGTTTGAAGCAATCCGCAACTCCCCTCTCGAGCGCCGCTTCGGGTCCGACGACCGTAAGGCCTATCTCGTTTCGCTCGGCGAAGTCGGCCAGCGCCTCCGCGTCGGTATCGGCAATGGCTACGCACTGGGCCTCGGCGGCTATGCCGGCATTGCCCGGTGCGCAATATATCTTCTCGACCTCGGGCGACTTGGCCAGCGCGTCGACTATGGCGTGGCAGCGTCCTCCGGAACCAATGACAAGTACTTTCATCTGAAAAGCGGGTTTAATGTTTGAAATGTCTCACGCCCGTGACGAACATCGTCATGCCCAGCTCGTCGGCCTTTTTCAGCGAGTCCTCGTCGCGCACGCTGCCTCCGGGCTGCACGAGCGTCGTGACACCGTAGCGGCCTGCCAGCGTGACGGTATCGTCGAAGGGGAAGAACCCGTCGGAGGCGAGCACGAGACCCTCGCCGAAGCCTGCGGCGGCGGCCTGTTCGAGCGCTATGCCGGCTGAGCCCACGCGGTTCATCTGTCCTGCACCGACGCCGACCGTATGTCCGTCCCTGACGACGACTATGGCGTTGGACTTGACGTGTTTCACGATGCGCCAGGCGAAGTCGGCATCGGCCGTCTCGGCTGCCGTCGGGCGGCGGCGCGTAACGCACATCGTATCGTCGATACGCTCGGTGGTCGAGTCGGCATCCTGCACGAGCATGCCGCCGTTGACGCCGACATACTGTTTGCGCGACTTGCCGTCGCGGGTCATGTCGACCTCGATAAGACGCAGATTCTTCTTCGACGTGAGGATATCCAACGCCTCGGGCGAGAATGACGGCGCCATGACTATTTCGAGGAAGACGGGCTTCATCGCCTCGGCCGCCTCGGCCGTTATCTCGCGGTTGCATGCGACGATGCCTCCGAAGATGCTTACCTTATCGGCCTCGTATGCCTTGCGCCATGCTTCGGCTATATCGCGTCCTACGGCTGCGCCGCAGGGATTCATGTGTTTGAGTCCAACGCAGAACGGCTCGTCGAACTCGGCGACGATGTTAAGCGCGGCGTTGGCGTCCTGAATATTGTTGTACGACATCTCCTTGCCGTGGAGCTGGCGTGCCGTGGCCAGAGAGTACGGCGCATTATCGCCGCTCGCGAAAAACTTGGCGCTCTGGTGGGGATTCTCACCGTAGCGCAGCTCCTGCTTCAGATCGAGATCCAAGAAGAGCTTCTCGCTCAGACCGGCCTGCGAGCGCATATAGCCTGCGATGCACATGTCGTACTCGGCCGTATGGGTGTATGCCTTGGCCGAGAGCTGCATGCGGGTCTCGACGGCGGTATTGCCGCCTGCACGTATCTCCTCCAACACGCGGCCGTAGTCCGACGGGTCGCAGACGACCGTCACGTCGCGGTAGTTCTTGGCGGCGCTGCGCAGCATCGACGGTCCGCCGATGTCGATATTTTCTATGGCCTCGTCGATCTCCACGCCCTCGCGCTCGATCGTGCGGCGGAAAGGATAGAGGTTGACGCATACCAGATCGATATACTCTATGTCATTGTCCCGGAGAGCCTTGACATGGCTCTCATCGTCGCGGCGTGCCAGCAGTCCGCCGTGCACCTTGGGGTGCAGGGTCTTGACACGGCCGTCGCATATCTCGGGAAATCCCGTAACGTCGCTTATGTTGATCGTCTCGATGCCGCTGCGGCGCAGCATCTCCATCGTTCCGCCGGTGGCTATGATCTGCCAGCCGAGTCCGCTCAGCTCGCGGGCAAATTCGGCCACGCCGGTCTTGTCGCTGACACTGATAAGTGCTCTCATTTATTTGTCGATAAGTTTGTTGATGGTTTCTATATAAAGTTCGTGTTCGACCGCATGGATCATTTCGGTAAGTTGATCCGCATCGTCGCCGTCGTAGTCTATGGCGCGCTGCGAGATGATGCGTCCTCCGTCGAGCGTCTCGTCGACGCGGTGGATCGTAACGCCGTACACCTTGACTCCGTATGCCATGGCATCGGCTATGGCGTGCGCCCCCTTGAACGAGGGCAGCAGCGAGGGGTGTATGTTGATGATCCTGTCGCGGTAGCGTTCGAGCAGTACGCGGCCTACGATACGCATGTAGCCGGCAAGGCATACCAGCTCCACCCCGCGGCTGTCGAGCAGATCGGCTATGATACTCTCCCACTGGTCTCGGGAGGCGTAGTCGCGCGGCGAAAAGACGAATGTCTCCACGCCGTAACGCCCGGCGCGCGCGATGACGCCGGCCGAGGGTTTGTCGCACACCATGAGTGCTACTTCGGCCTTTATGCGTCCGCTCCGGCACGCCTCGGCGATAGCCTCGAAATTGCTTCCGCTGCCGCTTGCAAATACCGCTAACTTAGTCATGCCGTCAAATTATTTCGACACCCTCGCGGTCGGTTACACGTCCGATGATCTGTGCCCGCTCGCCGCACCGGCCGAGTACGGCCACTGCATGTTCGGCCTGGCTCGGATCGAGTGCCACGACCATACCGATGCCCATGTTGAAGATGTTGAACATCTCGCGGTGCGCTATGCCGCCGCGATGTTCGAGCATGCGGAATACGGGCAGTATCTCCCACGAACCCTCGCGTATCTCGATACCCTGTCCCGGGCGCAGTATGCGCGGTATGTTTTCGTCGAAGCCGCCGCCAGTGATATGGCTTATGCCGTGCACGTCGCACTCGGCCAGAAGCTGCAACACCGGCTTGACATATATTCTTGTCGGCGTGAGCAGCACCTCGCCCAGCGGTCTGTCGCCCAGACCCTCGCACGGCGAGTGCAGGTCGAGCCCGCTGTCGGCGACTATCTTGCGCACGAGGCTGAATCCGTTGGAGTGCACGCCGCTCGACGATATGCCGACCAGAGTGTCGCCCACGGCCACTTTCGAGGCGTCGATGAGCTTCGAACGCTCGACAACGCCGCACGTGAAGCCCGCGATGTCGTACTCTCCGCCGCCGTACATGCCCGGCATCTCGGCAGTCTCGCCGCCGATAAGCGCGCAGCCGGCCTGCCGGCAGCCCTCCGCCACGCCGGCGACGATAGCTTCGATCTTGGCCGGATCGTTATGGCCGACGGCCACGTAGTCGAGGAAGAACAGCGGCTCGGCGCCCTGCGCCAGCACGTCGTTGACGCACATGGCCACGGCATCGATGCCGATCGTGTCGTGCTTGTCCATCTCGAAGGCGAGTTTGAGTTTGGTGCCCACGCCGTCGGTGCCGCTTACCAGAACAGGCTCCTTAACGGCGAGTTTCGACAGGTCGAACATGCCTCCGAAAGCGCCTATGTTGCCCATAGTGCCGAGGCGTGCGGTCGATGCCACATGCGACTTGATGCGTCGGACGACCTCGTATCCGGCTTCGAGATTGACACCGGCTTCTTCGTAACTTTTTGCCATATTGTTTTCTTCGTTAACAGTTATCATTGTTCTTGCTCCGATCGGCACTGTGGTACAGATCGGTTACGTAGTGGCCGTCGAAGCAGGCCATGCAGAGCTCGTTGCGGCGTGAGGCCGCGAGCAGAGCCTCCTGCGAGAGGAACTCCAACGAATCGGCCTCGATAGCCAGCCGCGCCTCCTCTTTGGTGCGGTTCGCGCATAGCAGCTCGTCGTAGGTAGACATATCGACACCGTAGAAGCACGGGTGCTTGATCTGCGGCGATGCTATGCGCACATGCACCTCGCGTGCGCCGGCCTCTTTAAGAAGTCTGACGATGCGCAGCGACGTGGTGCCGCGCACGATCGAGTCGTCGATCAGAACCACGCTCTTGTCCTTGACCAGCGAGCGGACGGCCGACAGCTTCATCCTGACGCCCTTTTCGCGCATGGCCTGAGAGGGCTGGATGAAGGTGCGTCCGATATACTTGTTCTTGATGAGTCCCATTTCGTAAGGTATGCCGCTGGCCTCGGAGAAGCCTATCGCGGCACTGAGGCTCGAATCGGGAACGCCGATCACGACGTCGGCCTCGACCGGGTGCTCCTCGTAGAGCAGACGTCCGCTCTGCTTGCGGAATGCGTGGACGTTGCACCCCTCGATGTCGCTGTCGGGGCGCGAGAAGTAGATATACTCCATGGCGCACATGCAGCGGCGCTTGTACATCGAGTAGTCGCGGCTGCGTATGCCGTGGTCGTCGATGGTAACGATTTCGCCAGGCTCGATGTCGCGCACGAACTCCGCGCCTACGATATCAAGAGCGCAGGTCTCGCTGCTGACGACATATCCGCCGTTGAGACGGCCGATCGAGAGCGGCCGCAGACCGTATTTGTCGCGGCAGGCATAGATGCGGTTCTTGGTCATGATAAGGAACGCGAAGGCGCCTTCGAGCATGTTCAGAGCATCTATGATAGCGAATATGCGGGCGGTGTCGTTGCTCTCCTTCTTTATCAGATGAGCCAGAATCTCGCTGTCCGACGACGAGTGGAACAGGCTGCCGCGCGCTTCGAGGTAGTGTGTGAGCTCGCGCGAGTTGACCAGATTGCCGTTGTGCGCGAGGGCGAAGTCGCCGGTAAAGTGGCGGAACATGAATGGCTGGACGTTCATCATTCCGCTGCCGCCGGTGGTCGAGTAACGGACGTGACCGATAGCCGTTCTGCCCGTGAGCGAGGCCAGATTGGAGTGGTTGAACACCTCCGTAACCAACCCTTCGCCCTTGACTACGTCGAGCCGTCCGCTGTCGCCTACCGAGACGATGCCGCATGCCTCCTGCCCGCGGTGCTGCAAGGCGTGCAGACCGTAGTATACGATGCCGGCGGCATCCTCGACGCCGTAGACGCCGAAGACACCGCACTCCTCGTGCAGCTGGTCGCCGAATATCTTATCCGAATCTTTGAGCATTACCGGCGCGGACTACTTCGACAAACGCTTGGTAAGACGGTCGAGGATCTCCTCGTAGGCCTCTCTGACGCGACCCAGATCGCGGCGGAAACGGTCCTTGTCGAGTTTCTCGTTGGTGCGGCTGTCCCACAGACGGCATGTGTCGGGACTTACCTCGTCGGCCAGAATGATCCTGCCGTCCGAAGTGCGGCCGAACTCGATCTTGAAGTCGACCAGCGTGATGCCCATCTCCGAGAACAGCTCCTGCAACGCCTTGTTGATGCGTCCGGTCATGTCGTATATGTGTGCCAGCTCGTCGTATGTCACGATGCCCATTGCCACGGCGTGGTGGTCGTTGATCAGAGGATCGCCCAACTCGTCTTTCTTGTAGCAGATGTCGTAAATGACGTTCGACGGCTTGGTACCCTCCTCGATGCCCAGACGCTTGGCCATCGATCCGGCTATGATGTTTCTCACGATGACCTCCAACGGCACGATCGATACCTTGCGGCAAACCTGATCGCGGTCGTTGATCGTCTCGACATAGTGGGTCTCGATGCCCTTGTCGCGCAGATACTCGAAAATGAGTGTCGAGATGCGGTTGTTCAGCACGCCTTTGTTCTCGATACGGGCTTTCTTGATATTGTTGAAAGCCGTCGCATCGTCCTTGTAGTGGATGACGATCATCTCGGGATCGTCAGTGAGGAATACCTGTTTTGCCTTGCCTTCGTAAAGCATTTCGAGTTGTTTCATAGTCGTATGAATTTATTTGATCTTTGAATTTGCTTTCTGGATTTTCCCGGCTCCCGGCAGAGCCGACGCGTCGAGCTCTGCCGGGGCTTGAAGAAAACCGTTATTTATCGTTTTGTAAAATATCTTACCGCATTGGAGAATATGTCCTGTATCTTCTCGCCTGCGATATTCTTCATAAGGTTGCGCTCGTAGCGCTCGGTGTGTCCCATTTTGCCGAGGATGCGGCCGTCGGGCGAGACGATACCCTCTATGCCCAGCGTCGAACCGTTGGGGTTGTAGGGTGCGTCGGTCGTAGCCTCGCCACTCGGGTCGACGTACTGGAAAGCCACCTGACCGTTGGCCAGCAGCTCTTCGGCCATCAGGTCGCTTACCACGAACTTACCCTCGCCGTGGCTGACGGCGATCGAGTGTATGTCGCCCACCTCGAACGACGAGAGCCACGGCGAAGCCGTCGTACCCACGCGCGTCGAGACGATCTGCGATATGTGGCGGTTGATGTCGTTGCGGAAAAGGGTCGGCGACTGCGGCGTTACGCTGCCCAGACGGCCGTATGGCAGCAGTCCCGACTTGACCAGCGCCTGAAATCCGTTGCATATGCCGAGGATCAGACCGCCGCGGTCGAGAAGCGCATGCACCGATGCTGCTATATCTCGGTTGTTGAGAACGTTGGCTATGAACTTGCCGCTGCCGTCGGGCTCGTCGCCGGCCGAGAAGCCGCCGCTCAGAACGAGTATGTGGCACTCGTCGATGCGTCGTTTCATCTCGTCGATCGACGAGAATATGTCGTCCGAAGTAAGGTTGCGGAATACCGCCTCGCCTACCTCGGCGCCTGCGCGGCGGAATGCGCGCGCCGTGTCGTAGTCGCAGTTGGTGCCGGGGAATACCGGAATGAAGACCTTTACCTTGTCTACCGGCTCGCCGGGATATTCGACGGCCTTGCGACGGCAGTCGGCCGGCCGGGTAGCTTCGCCGCGGCGTCCGCGGTCGGGATATACGGTGTTGAACCGCTCGGTGTTGGCCGCCAGCAGAGAGTCTATCGACATGCGCTCGCCGTTGATCGTAAGCGCTTGGTCGGCTACCGTCGTACCGAGCAGCTCGGCCGACTCGAAGTTGAGCGTGCGGTTGCTCTCGACCAGAATCGAGCCGTAAGAGAGGTCGAACAGAGTACGTTCGTCGCATACGACTTCGGCTCCGATGCGGTTGCCGAACGACATCTTGGCCAGCGCTTCGGCTACGCCGCCAAAGCCGATAGCCCATGCCGCCGTGATCGTACCCTGTGCGATCTTGTCCGAGACGAACGTAAAGTTGCGGCTCAGGGCGTCGGTGTCGGGCATGCGGTCGGCGAGCGGACGGTGGCGTATAAGGTAGAGTTTGTCGCCCGCACGCTTGAGCTCGGGGCTTATGACCGTGCGTGCGTCGACGGTCGTGATGCCGAAGGCCACGAGCGTCGGCGGTACGTTTATGTCGCGGAAAGTGCCGCTCATCGAGTCCTTGCCGCCGATAGAGGGCAGACCCAGCGCCACCTGCATCTTCAATGTACCCAGCAGCGCCGCCATAGGCTTGCCCCACGAAGCGGGCGAGGACATGCGCTCGAAATACTCCTGATACGAGAAGCGCATGCGGTCGTAACGCGCACCGGCAGCGACGACCTTGGCGCATGCCTCGACGACGGAGTATGCCGCGCCGTGGTACGGGCTCCACGACATCAGATCGGGGTTATAGCCGAATGCCATGATGCTGGCCGTATCGGTATAGGCGTCGCCGACGGGGAGTTTCTGCACCGACACCTGAGTCTCGGTGGTCTGCGTGCGGCCGCCGTAAGGCATCAGCACGGTCGAGGCTCCGATCGTGGAGTCGAACATCTCGATCAATCCCTTCTGCGAAAGGACGTTGTCCGACGAGAGGTCGGCCTCGACGCGCTCGGCGAGGCTATCGCCGGCGATATCGCGGCGGAACGGGTCGCGGTCCTCGACGGCTGCGATCTCGATCTCGGTATAGTGTTTGGCACCTGCGCTGTCGATGAACTCGCGTGCCAGATCGACTATCATCTCACTGCCGCTGAACATGCGCATGCGTCCCGTAGCCGTGACGTCGGCCACGTGTGTCGACTCGACATTCTCCTCGCGGCACAGCTCCATGAAGCGCTCCATATCCTTGCGCTCGACGACGACGGCCATGCGCTCCTGCGACTCGCTTATGGCGAGCTCGGTAGAGTTAAGACCGCTGTACTTGACCGGTACGCGGTCGAGATATATGTCCAGACCGTCGGCAAGCTCGCCTATGGCGACGCTGACGCCGCCGGCGCCGAAGTCGTTGGATTTCTTTATAAGGCGCGTGACGTCGCGGCGGCGGAACAGCCGCGCGAGCTTGCGCTCCTCGGGGGCGTTGCCCTTCTGCACCTCCGAGCCGCACTCTTCGAGCGAGTTTTCGTTATGCTCTTTCGACGAGCCGGTAGCACCGCCTATGCCGTCACGGCCGGTGCGGCCGCCCAGCAGCAGGATTACATCGCCCTCGGCAGGGGCTTCGCGACGCACGTCGTCGGCCCTGACGGCACCGACGACGGCACCTATTTCCAGACGCTTGGCCACATAGTCAGAGTGGTATATCTCGCGTACATGGGTCGTGGCGAGGCCAATCTGGTTGCCGTAGCTCGAATATCCGGCTGCGGCCTTGTGCGAGATGATACGCTGCGGCAGTTTGCCTTCGAGCGTCTGCTCCACACCTGCGTATATGTCGCCGGCACCCGTAACGCGCATGGCCTGATAGACGTAGCTGCGTCCCGACAGCGGGTCGCGGATTGCGCCGCCCAGACATGTCGAGGCGCCGCCGAAAGGCTCTATCTCGGTGGGATGATTGTGGGTTTCGTTCTTGAACTGCAACAGCCAGCGCTGCATTTGTCCGTCGACATCGACATCGACGAAGATGCTGCATGCGTTGTTCTCGTCGCTGCGTTCCAGATCGTCGAGTTTGCCGCAGTGGCTAAGGTAGCGCGCACCGACGGTCGCCAGCTCCATTAGGCACAGACTCTTCTCCTCGCGACCCAGCTCGCGGCGTATGTCGGCCAGAAGATCGAGCGATGCGCCGATCTCGTCGCTGATGAACGACTCATCGACGGTAATATGCGTGATCTCGGTGGTAAATGTCGTGTGGCGGCAGTGGTCGCTCCAATATGTGTCGAGGATTCGCAGCTCGGTCTGCGACGGGTCGCGTCCCTCGCGGCGGAAGTAGCCGACCACCTCGCGAAGATCGTCGGCGTTCATCGCCAGCGAGTATTCGCGGCAGAATGCCGGCAGCTGCTCGTCGGTCATATTCGTGAAGCCTTCGATCGTCGGCACGGGCTTGACGTCGGCATGCTCCGAGTCGGAGAGGATGTCGAGGCGTTTGCGCCGCGACTCGACGGCATTGATGCAGTAGCGCTCGATGCGCGCCATATCCTCGTCGCTTACCGTATGGTCGAATATCATAAGGCGCGAGCTGCGTATGCGCACATCGGCCGTGGGGTCGAGCAGCCGCACGCAGTCGACGGCCGAAGCGGCGCGCTGGTCGAACTGTCCCGGCAGGTACTCGACGGCAAGATAGCGTTTGCCCGTAAGGTCGAGCCTGTCGCTGACCAGATCGGTAACACGCTCGCCGAAGACGGTGTAGCGGCTCTTTTCGAGCAGCTCTTCGGAGAAGCCGAACAGGTCGTATACGTTTATCAGACGGAGCTCGCCGATCGACAGCGACAGGTTGCCGTTGAGTTCCTCGCGAAGCGTTTCGGCCTCGATGCCGAAGCGCGGATGTTTTTCTACATAGATGCGATAATCTGCCATATTGGGTGTGTGTTACTGTTTTACGAATTTATCCCGCCACTGCGCGTCGTATCGTTCGATGTCGCAGTCGACGAATGTAATATGTCCCATTTTGCGCTTGGGACGCGACTCGCTCTTGCCGTATAGGTGCACGAACGTGTCGGGATGCCGCTCGGCGGCGATGCCGACGGCCGAGTCGAGGTCTTGCCCGAGGATGTTTTTCATTACCGCAGGCGCTTTCAGCTGCGGCTCTTCGAGCGGCAGGCTGAGCAGATAGCGGCACAGCTCGCGATACTGGCTCGTCGAGCAGCCCTCGATCGTGTAGTGGCCGCTGTTGTGGGGGCGCGGTGCCATTTCGTTGAACAGGAACCGCCCGCCGCAGACGAAGTATTCGATAGCCATTATGCCTCGGTAGCCGTTGTGGCGCATGAAGCCCTCGCTGCCCTCGGCAAGGCGGCGGCGCATATCGTCGTCCATGCCAGGTGCGGGCACGACGCTCAGATCGAGTATGCCGCCGGTGTGGATGTTGCGGCCTATGGGGAAATGTATGTATCCGCACTGCTGGTCGCCCACAATAATCACGCTCGTCTCGTAGTCGTAGCGGACGAACTCTTCGAGGATGCACGGCACCGAGAGCATGGCGGCGGCATCGGCTATGTCGTCGCGGCTGCGGATGACCTTCTGGCCGTGGCCGTCGTAGCCCAGACGCCGCGTCTTCAATACGCACGGATAGCCGAACGCTTCGGCATTGAGGCGCAGAGAGTCGATGTCGGTTATGTCGGCGAAGCGGGGGCATTCGAGTCCGCTCTCGACGGCGCGCGTCTTTTCGCGCAGACGGTCCTGAGAGTCGCACAGCGGCGCTATGCCCTGCTTGATATGATATTTATCGTCCAGCGTGCGCAGTATCTCGGCCGGCACGTTCTCAAATTCGTATGTTACGACATCGCTCGCGCGGCACAGCTCGTCGAGAGCGGCCATATCGTCGAATGCCGCGACTATATGGCGCTTGCATACCGAGGCCGCGGGGGCATCCTCGGAGGGGTCGAGACAGATGCAGCCGATGCCCATTTGCGCTGCCGCCTGGGCTATCATCATGCCCAGCTGTCCGCCGCCGATTATACCGATAGTCTTTGTCATGGCTACTGCAATCGGGCTTCGAGTACGTCGGCTGTCTGCTTGCGGCGGAAGGCGTCGAGACGCTCTGAGAGCGCCTTGTCCTGCAACGAGAGGATCGAGGCGGCGATAAGGGCAGCGTTCTTGGCTCCGTTGATCGCCACCGTCGCCACCGGCACGCCCGCGGGCATCTGTACGATCGACAGAAGCGAGTCCAGTCCGTTGAGCGCACGCGACTTTACCGGTACGCCTATGACCGGCAGCGAGGTCATGGCGGCGACCATGCCCGGCAGATGCGCCGCACCGCCCGCTCCGGCGATGATGACATCTATGCCGCGCTCACGCGCCGTGGCCGCATACTCGTACATAAGCTGCGGTGTGCGGTGTGCGCTCACTACGCGTTTCTCGTAAGGGATGTCGAGCGCCGCAAGCATGTCGACGGCCGCCGCCATGACCTCCCAGTCGCTCGTAGAGCCCATTATCACTCCAACTTTCATAGTTCGGTAAGTTATCGTTTTACAAAATTCCGAAAACAAAACGGCCGCTATCTGTTCGTAGCGGTCGTTATACTATATATTATATGCAGTCCCGTCAGACTCTTTCGGCATGGATGTCAGGATACCGTGTGCCGAAGATCGGGCGTCGCAGAGTGCTTCCGGATGCGGAGAGCACGAGCACGAAGCGACTCGGGCGATACCGCCGCCGCCGCCGTTCGCTCTTCGTTTCTTGTGCGAAGAGTGTGCGAAACCGGTCTGTCCATACGGGAAATTCATGTTGCAAAAATAGGCAATATTTTTTGTATTCGGAAATCGCTGCACGAAACATTTATCAACTTTTTTTTAACAATTTCTTAAAATCGGCGGCAGCGAAAAAAGTTAGCCGAAATTGCTTGTTCGGAATCCGAAATATGCTTACCTTTGCCGAAAAGATTCGAGACGATGAACTGTTGCCGCGCCAATACGCAGATACAAGAGACATCGCACCGCAACGGTGCGGGCATGTATCGATTCTCCGTCTGCGTTACGGGCTTCGTTATCTTCGTTTCGATATGATTTATGGGCGGCCGTCAGGTCGCCCTTTTTTATAAGGCTGATGCTATGCAAACCGGAACAACCGTAATCAGGAACTGCAATATCGCAGAGAGAGACCGCAGAGGAACGTTCGATATAGCCGTCGCCGACGGACGTATAGTCCGCGTGGCGGAGAGTATAGAGCCCGCCGCGGGCGATAGGACGATCGATGCCTGCGGCATGACGGCGACATGCGGGCTTGTGGACGTGCACGTGCATCTGCGTGAGCCGGGCTACGGCTATAAGGAGCGCATAGCGACGGGAACGGCGGCGGCGGCGCACGGCGGATACACGGCCGTGTGCGCCATGCCCAATCTCGATCCGGTGCCCGACACGCCGGAGCACTTGCAGCGCCAACTGGATATAATAGCTGCGGATGCAGTGGTCAAGGTGCTGCCCTACTGCTCGATAACGCTTGGCCGTATGGGTGCCGAGACGGTTGATTTCGCAGCGCTCAAAGAGCATGCTGCGGCCTTCTCGGACGACGGCAGCGGCGTGCAGAGCGACGAGACGATGCTGCGGGCGATGCGGCAGGCGGCCGAGAACGACGTTCTGATCGCCGCCCACTGCGAAGTGAACGAGTTGCTGCGCGGAGGATATATTCACGACGGCGCATACGCCGCACGCAACGGCCACAAGGGGATATGCTCCGAGAGCGAGTGGCGCCAGATAGAGCGCGACGTGAGACTAGCCGAGCAGACAGGCTGCCGATACCATGTATGCCACATATCTACTGCCCAGAGCGTCGACATAATACGTCGTGCCAAGGCGCGCGGCGTGGCCGTCACGTGCGAGACGGCGCCCCACTACCTCGTCTTCTGCGACGAGGATCTGCAAGATGAAGGTTGCTGGAAGATGAATCCGCCGCTCAGATCGGCTGCCGACCGCGAGGCGCTTCTGAAAGGCATAGCCGACGGTACGATCGACATGATCGCCACCGACCATGCGCCGCACTCCGAGGAGGAGAAGTCGCGCGGACTGCAAGGCAGCGCCATGGGCATCGTGGGGCTCGAAACGGCTTTCGGCGTGCTCTACACGCATCTGGTCGAGTCGGGTCGCATAACGCTCGATAGCCTGTTGGAGCTGATGAGCGGCAATCCCCGCCGGATATTCCGCATAGGCGGCGCCTTGCGCGAGGGCGAGAGGGCGGACATTACCCTGCTGGACTTGCGGGCGGAGTACGAGATCGACCCCTCTACATTCGTGTCGCTGGGGCGTTCTACCCCATTTGCCGGCATGCGTGTCAGGGGACGCGCGGCTATGACCATGGTCGACGGACGCGTGGTTTACATGGACGAAACGATAAACAAAAGATAGATGCAATGAAACCGTTTGACAAAAAACTGGTACTTGCCGGCGGCGCCGAGTTTCCGGGATACGGAGTCGGAGCAGACCGCAACACGGTCTGCGAGCTGGTGTTCAACACGTCGATGGTCGGCTATCAGGAGATCCTCTCCGATCCGTCGTATACCGGCCAGATCGTAGTGATGACCTACCCTCTGATCGGCAACTACGGCATAACCGACGAGGACTACGAGACCAAGTTCCCGACCATAGGCGGCATGGTAATGCGCGAGTGCAACGACTCGCCGAGCAACTTCCGCTATACCAAGACGCTCGACGAGGTGTTGGAGGAACTCGACATACCCGGCATAAGCGGCGTGGATACGCGCATGATTACGCGTATAATACGCAACGAGGGCTGCCAGAAAGCCGCTATCGTAGACTTCGGCATGCCCCGTGAGGAGGCACTGCGGATGATCGCCCGGGCGGAGCTCCCGCGCGACGGCGTGAGCCGCGTCAGCTGCAAGAAACGCTGGTTCTCGCGCACGCCCAACCATAAGTACGACATCGTCGCGATAGACTGCGGCATAAAGTACAACATCATACGTCAGTTCAACCAGAAGGGCTGCAACGTGACGATAGTGCCTTACGATTCGACACCCGAGGAGATCATGGCGTTCAACCCCGACGGCATATTTCTCTCGAACGGACCGGGCGACCCGGAGGATGTAAAGGCCGTGAGAAGCACGATAGAGGCGCTGAGAGGCAGACTGCCGATATTCGGAATATGTCTTGGTCATCAGCTCATAGCGTTGTCCTACGGCGCACGCACCTTCAAGATGAAGTTCGGCCACAGAGGCGGCAATCATCCCGTCAAGAATCTCGATACGGGGCGCATAGAGATAACGAGCCAGAACCACAACTATGCCGTCGACGAGGAGTCGCTGCGCTCGACTCCGCTCAGAGTGACGCATGTCAACCTGCTGGATTCGACCGTCGAGGGCATGGAGTCGGCAGCCGACAAGATATTCTCGATACAGTATCATCCCGAGAGTGCGCCCGGACCGCAGGACAGTTCGTATCTTTTCGATAAATTCATTAAAATGATGGAGGACAACAGAGATGCCTAAGAGAACCGATATAAAGAAAGTGATGGTGATCGGATCGGGTCCGATCGTCATAGGTCAGGCTGCCGAGTTCGATTACGCCGGCACGCAGGCCTGTCTGGCCTTGAAGGAGGAGGGATATCAGGTTATTCTGGTAAACTCGAATCCGGCCACCATAATGACCGATACGCATATCGCCGACAAAGTGTACATGGAGCCGCTGACGTTGGAGTATGTCGCCAAGATAATCCGCTACGAGCGTCCCGATGCGATAGTGCCGGGACTGGGCGGTCAGACGGGGCTGAATCTGGCCGTGCAGCTGGCCAAGAAGGGTATTCTCGAAGAGTGTCAGGTGGAGATACTCGGAACATCGTTCCGCAGTATCGAGCAGGCCGAGGACAGAGAGATGTTCAAGGATCTGTGTCTGAGTCTGGGCGAGCCGGTACTGCCCTCGGAGATCGTCGGATCGACCGAGGAGGCGATCGAGGCCGCCGCGCGCATCGGCTATCCGGTAGTGCTCCGGCCGGCATTCACGCTTGGCGGCACGGGCGGCGGTTTCGCCGACAACCGGGACGAGTTGTGCGACATAATGCACAATGCTCTGATGCTCTCGCCGACGCATCAGGTGCTGGTCGAGAAGAGCATCAAGGGATACAAGGAGATCGAATACGAGGTAATGCGCGACCGCAACGACACGGCCATAACGATATGCAACATGGAGAATGTCGACCCGGTGGGTATTCACACGGGCGACTCGATAGTCGTGGCGCCGAGCCAGACGCTGACCAACAAGGAGTACCAACTGCTGCGCGACAGCGCGCTGCGGCTTATACGCGCATTGAAGATCGAGGGCGGCTGCAACGTGCAGTTCGCGCTCGACCCGCTGTCGTTCAAATACTATATCATCGAGGTCAATCCGCGCGTGAGCCGCTCGTCGGCTCTGGCGTCGAAGGCGAGCGGCTACCCTATCGCCCGCGTAAGCGCCAAGATCGCCGTGGGCCTGACGCTCGACGAGATAATGATCGCCAATACGCCGGCCAGCTTCGAGCCGACGCTGGATTATGTAGTGACGAAGATCGCGCGATTCCCGTTCGACAAATTCAGCGACGCCTCCAATGAGCTGGGCACGCAGATGAAGGCTACGGGCGAGGTAATGAGCATCGGGCGCACTATCGAGGAGAGCCTGTTGAAGGCCGTGCGCTCGTTGGAGACGGGCGTATGCCATATATATCACAAGAAGTTCGACACGATGTCGGTCGACGGCATGCTCGCCTACATACGCAAGGGCACCGACGACAGACTCTATGCCATTGCCGAGCTGATACGGCGCGGGGTCGACCTGCTGCACATATACAACAACACGAAGATCGACATGCTGTTCCTCGAAAAGTTCAAGAACATAGTCGAGATGGAGGCCCGCGTGAAGGCCGCCGCAGGCGACATCGAGGTGTTGTACGAGGCCAAGCGCATGGGATTCGGCGACAAGTATATAGGTATGTTGTGGGGCATGACCGAATCGGAGGTGTTCAGCCTGCGGAAGAGTCTGGGCATGTTCCCCGTATACAAGATGATCGACACGTGCGCCAGCGAGTTCGACTCGTATGTGCCCTACTTCTACTCGACCTACGAGCGGGAGAACGAGTCGATCGTGAGCGACCGGAAGAAGATCGTCGTGCTGGGCTCGGGCCCGATCCGCATAGGTCAAGGCGTCGAGTTCGACTACTCGACCGTGCATGCCATATGGACCATACGCGAGGCCGGCTACGAGGCTATAATCATAAACAACAACCCCGAAACCGTATCGACCGACTACACCATAAGCGACAAGCTCTACTTCGAGCCTCTGACGGTGGAGGATACGATGAATGTCATAGAGTTGGAGCGTCCCGAGGGCGTGATCGTCTCTCTGGGCGGACAGACGGCTATCAATCTGGCCAAGCCGCTGGCCGATCTGGGCGTGAGGATCATCGGCACGGGCATCGAGGCAATAAACAACGCCGAGGACAGAAAGTGCTTCGAGCGTATCATGCGGCAGGCAGGCATACCACAGCCCGAGGCCGAGGCCATAACCGACATCGAAGCAGGCGTTAAAGCGGCCGAGAGGATCGGCTATCCCGTGCTGGTGCGTCCGAGCTACGTGCTGGGAGGCCGCGCGATGCAGATCGTCTCTAACGAGGAGGCGCTGCGCCACTACCTGAAAAATGCGGTCGAGATCAACGAAGACCAGCCCGTACTGGTAGACAAGTATATAATGGGCAAGGAGTTGGAGGTCGATGCGATATGCGACGGCGAGAATGTATTCATACCGGGTATCATGGAGCATGTCGAGCGCACGGGCATACACTCGGGCGACAGCATAAGCGTCTACCCCACGTTCAGCGTCAACGAGAACGTGAAGCGGACGATAATCGACTATACGGTGCGTCTGGGCAAGCGCATAGGCATCGTCGGACTGTACAACATACAGTTCATCGCCGATAAGGATGACAAGGTGTTTGTAATCGAGGTCAATCCGCGTTCGTCGCGAACGGTGCCGTTCCTGTCGAAGTCGACCGGAGTGCAGATGGCCGGCATAGCGACCAAGGTAATACTCGGGCACTCGCTGCGCGAGCAGGGCATAGAGGAGGTCTACCCCGCCGAGCGCAAGCGCTGGTATGTAAAGACGCCGGCGTTCTCGTTCGCCAAGATCCGCGGCGTGGACTCTTACCTGTCGCCCGAGATGAAGTCTACGGGCGAGGCGATAGGATACGACAATTCGCTCACGCGCGCACTCTACAAGTCGTTGCAGTCGTCGGGCATGACCATTGCCAACTACGGTACGATACTGGTTACGATAGCCGATGCCGACAAGCCGCGCGCGCTGCCTTTGATACGCCGCTTCTACAACCTCGGCTTCAATATCGAGGCCACGAGCGGTACGACGCGCTTCCTGCGCGAGAACGGCATCCGCACGCGTTGCCTGCACAAGCTGAGCGAGGGCTCGACCGAGATATTCGAGTCGCTGCACAAGGGGCATGTCAACTATGTTATAAATACGATCGACATAAACCAGCACAGCGCACGGCTCGACGGATACGACATACGTCGTGCGGCCGTCGAGAACAATGTGACGATATTCACGGCGTTGGAGACTGTTAGCGTGCTGCTCGACGTTCTGGAAGAGATCACGCTCGGCGTGTCGACAATAGATGCTGAACAGAATGTATAAGAAGGGACTGTATACGATCGTAGAGAATCGTCCCCTGACCGCTGCCGTATGGCGCATGGTTCTTGCCGGCGACACGCAGTATATCGTAAGGCCGGGACAGTTCATCGACATAGCGATCGACGGACTGTTTCTGCGCCGGCCGATCTCGGTATGCGATTGGGACGACTCGACCGTAACGATCATCTATAAGGTCGTGGGCAAGGGCACCGAGGCCATGAGCCGCATGGCGTCGGGAGGCGTGTTGGACTGCCTGACGGGACTCGGCAACGGCTTCGCGACGGACAACGGCTCGCAGTCGCCCCTGCTCGTGGGCGGCGGCGTAGGCGTGCCGCCGCTGTATAATCTCTGCAAGCGGCTGACGGCCGAGGGCAGGCGCCCGACAGTCGTTATGGGGTTCAGTACGGCCGGGGAGATATTCTATCGCGAGGAGTTCGAGAAACTGGGCGTCGACGTGCATGTCGCGACGGCCGACGGCTCGTTCGGCGTGCGCGGCCTGGTAACCGACGCCATAGATGCCGCGGCCGCGGGGTTCGATTACATATATGCCTGCGGTCCCGTGCCGATGCTCAGGGCTCTGTACGATCGTTACGACGTGCCGGGGCAGTTCAGCTTCGAGGAGCGCATGGGCTGCGGCTTCGGCGCCTGCATGGGGTGCAGCTGCAAAACCAAGTACGGCAACAAACGCATCTGCGTCGACGGACCGGTGCTTAAACGGGAGGAGATAATATGGTAAATGTTTGCGATACGGGCGTGGAGTTGTGCGGCGTGAGGTTAGACAACCCCGTCATTCCGGCCAGCGGCACTTTCGGTTTCGGCCGCGAGTTCGCCGAGTTCTACGATCTCGACATCCTCGGCGCCATATCCGTCAAGGGTACTACGCGCGAGGCACGTTTCGGCAATCCGACGCCGCGCATAGCCGAGTGCCGGGGCGGCGTGATAAATTCCGTAGGATTGCAGAATCCGGGAATCGATGCCGTCATAGGCGAGGAGCTGCCTGCGCTGAGACGGATATTTCACAAGCCGATAATAGCCAATATCAGCGGCTTCTCGATCGACGAATACGAGGAGTGTTGCGCCAAGATAGACCATGAAGAACAGGTGGAGATAATCGAGGTAAATATCTCGTGTCCCAACGTTCACAACGGCGGCATGAGCTTCGGCACGTCGCCCGGATCGGCGGCGGCCGTGACACGTGCCGTAAAGGGCGTGACCACCAAGCCGGTATTCATGAAGCTGAGTCCCAACGTGGGCGACATAGTGTCGATAGCCCGCGCATGCGAGGATGCCGGTGCCGACGGAATATGCCTGATAAATACGATGCTCGGCATGCGCATCGACACGATGCGCCGGCGGCCGGTAATAGCCAACAAAATGGGCGGTTTCTCGGGCGATGCGATATTTCCGATAGCGCTGCGTATGGTATATCAGGTGGCGGGTGCATGCGCCCTGCCGGTTATGGGTTGCGGCGGCGTATCGTGCGCCGACGATGTCATAGAGATGATGATGGCCGGTGCGACGGCTGTGCAGGTGGGTGCGGCGAATCTGCGCGACCCGTATGCCTGCATGCGTATCGTCGAGGAGCTTCCCGAGAGGATGCGGCATCTGGGCATAGAGCGTCTCAAAGATATAATAGGAGTTGTAAGATAATAGAAACGTATATGGAAAAAGATGTTATCATAGCCTGCGATTTCAGCAGCAAGGGGCAGGTACTCGGTTTTTTAGACAGGTTTACCGAAACCAAACCTTTCGTCAAGATAGGCATGGAGCTGTTCTATGCCGAGGGACCGTCGATCGTGCGCGAGATCAAGGCGCGCGGCCATAAGATATTCCTCGACCTGAAACTGCACGACATACCCAATACGGTCAAAAAGGCGATGTCGGTGCTGCGCAATCTCGACGTCGACATGTGCAACGTGCATGCTGCCGGAACGATCGATATGATGCGTGCGGCCGTCGAGGGGCTGACGCGCGAGGACGGAACGCGCCCGCTGCTTATCGCAGTGACTCAGCTCACATCGACGAGCGAGGAGCGCATGCGCGGCGAGCTGCTTATCGATGCGACGATTAACGATACGATAGTGAAGTATGCCTTGAACACTCGCCAGGCCGGTCTGGACGGTGTGGTATGCTCTCCTCTGGAAGCGGCTATGGTCAAGCAGGCCTGCGGCGAAGAGTTCTTGACCGTGACGCCCGGCGTGCGTTTCGCCGACGGCGAGGCGGGCGATCAGGTGCGCATAACCACTCCGGCGCGTGCGCGCGAGATCGGGTCGGATTACATCGTGGTCGGGCGTCCCGTGACGCAGGCCGCCGATCCGGTTGCGGCATACGAGAGATGCTTGAAGGAGTTTGTCGGATAAATAGCGTAATACGATGAAATCCATAAAACTGTTTTATCTCCGCAATTGTCCCTACTGCAAGCGTGCATTGCAGTATATAGAGGACGAGAAGAGGTTGCACCCCGAGCTCGGCGCATTGGAAATCGAGATGATCGAGGAGTCGGAGCACCCTGAAATAGCCGACCGATACGATTACTATTATGTACCGACATTCTATATCGGAGAGCGGAAAGAGCATGAGGGCGGAATATTTCGCGAGGAGATAGAACCGTTGTTACGCAAGGCGTTGAATGAATAGATTAAATATAAAGTTGATATGGAGAGACTGATTGCAAAAGATCTGCTGTCGATAGGAGCCGTGTTCCTGCGACCCGAGCAGCCGTTCACATGGGCGAGCGGTATCAAAAGCCCGATATACTGCGACAACCGGCTTACGCTGTCGGCGCCCGCTGTGCGCGACGACGTGGAGAGAGGGCTGGCGGAGTTGGTTAAACGCCACTTCCCCGAGTGCGAGGTACTTATGGGTACGTCGACCGCCGGCATTGCACATGCGGCCATAACCGCGACGATACTCGGTCTGCCTATGGGATACGTGCGCAGCGGCGCCAAAGACCACGGCCGGACGAACCGCATCGAGGGACGGTTGGAGCGCGGACAGAAGGTCGTCGTTATAGAGGATCTGATATCGACCGGCGGCAGCTGCATAGAGGTCGTCGAGGCCCTGCGCGAGGCCGGTGCCGAGGTGTTGGGCGTGGTCAGCATATTTACCTACGGAATGAAGCGCGGCTTGGAGCGTCTGGCCGCCGCGAATGTCGTCAACCACAGCCTCTCGAATCTCGACGCACTTGTCGAAACTGCATGCGACGAGGGTTATATAAAGGCCGAGGACAAGGGCCGCATACTGGCTTTCAGGGACAACCCGTCGGACGAAAGCTGGATAAAGTAAAGGATTATTTGACAGACTTAAACAATTGCCGAACATGAGACATCTTATCGAGCCGACGGATCTGTCGGTGCAGGAGACAAACGAAATAGTCGCGCTTGCCGAGGATATAATCGCGCATCGCGACAGGTATGCAGACCGCTGTCGCGGCAAGAAGCTGGCGACGCTGTTCTACGAGCCGAGCACGCGGACGCGACTTAGTTTTACCTCGGCCATGATGGAGCTGGGAGGCAACGTTATAGGTTTTTCGGATGCGCGCAATTCGTCGGTAAGCAAGGGCGAGACCGTGCAGGATACGGTGCGTGTAATCAACTGCTTCGCAGACATTATCGCTATGCGCCACTGGATTGAGGGCGCACCGCTCGCGGCTACGCAGGTATCGCGCACGCCCGTAATCAATGCCGGCGACGGCAGCCACAGCCACCCTACTCAGACGCTGACCGATCTGCTGACGATCAAGCGCGAATTGGGTCGTCTGGATAATCTGACGATAGGTTTCTGCGGCGACTTGAAGTTCGGCCGCACGGTGCATTCTCTGATAAAGGCCATGTCGCGATACGACAACATCCGCATAGTGCTTATCGCTCCGCCGGAGCTGCGCCTGCCGTCGTATATCAAGTCGGAGGTGTGCGACCGCTGCGGTATGGATTATCGCGAGGTCGACGACATGGAGAGCGTAATGCCCGAATTGGACGTACTTTATATGACGCGTGTGCAGAAGGAGCGTTTCGTGGACGAGGAGGAGTTCGAAAGAGTGAAGGATTGCTTTGTGCTGGATGCGCGAAAGATGTCTATGGCAAAGAGCGATATGGCTGTGTTGCACCCGCTTCCGCGAGTCAACGAGATTTTGCAGGAGGTTGACGACGACCCGCGTGCCGCCTATTTCCGTCAGGTCGAGAACGGTAAGTTCGTGCGTATGGCTTTGATGCTGCGCCTGCTGGAATGGGCGGAAAAGGATTCGCTCGTCGAGAGTCCCGCAGCAGAGCAATCGACCGGACATACATGTTCGAATCCTCGTTGCATTACCAATACCGAGCCTGTCGAGCCGCTGTTCCATGCCTCGCAGACCGAGCCTGACGTCTACCGTTGCGTGTATTGCGAAGCGAGAGCGAAGTAGCCGGGGACAGAATCACTACACAAGCCTTCGCCCATATAGTGAAGCAGTAGAGTCCCGATATCGCGAGAAGCAAACGTAAGATGATCCCCCTGCCGGAGGTTATGCCGGCAGGGGGATCTCTTTGAAACGCATATGACGGTCAATCGTCGTCAAAGTCCTGTGATCTTCTTTATCTCGTTGAGCTTGTTGAGCGCTTCGATCGGTGTGAGCGAGTCTATGTCGAGCCCCTTTATCTGGTCGCGTATCTGTACCAGAACAGGGTCGTCGAGCTGGAACATCGACAGCTGGATATTGCTGCCGGCGGCTTCGACGACCTCCTCTTTGAGATTGTGTCGTTTCTTCGAGCGATGCTTCAAGTCGCCGCTGGGAACTATCTCGTTGTTACCGTATACCTGTTCGAGATTCTTCAATATCGACTCGGCGCGGGCTACAACCGACTGCGGCATGCCGGCCATACGTGCGACGTGTATACCGAACGAGTGTTCGGTGCCGCCGCGCACGAGCTTGCGAAGAAAGACTATCGTCTTGTCGATCTCCTTTACCGTAACGTGGTAGTTCTTCACGCGCGGCAGCATATGCTCGATCTCGTTCAGCTCGTGGTAGTGCGTGGCGAAGAGCGTTCGGGCATGCGCCGTGGGGTTGTTGTGCAGATACTCGACCATGGCCCATGCTATCGATATGCCGTCGTAGGTGCTGGTGCCGCGGCCTATCTCGTCGAGCAGCACTATGCTGCGCTCGGATATGTTGTTGAGTATGCTCGCCGATTCGAGCATCTCGACCATGAAGGTCGATTCGCCCTGCGAGAGGTTGTCCGACGCGCCGACACGCGTGAAGATCTTGTCGACGATGCCGATATGCGCCGCCTCGGCCGGCACGAACGATCCCATTTGCGCCATAAGCACTATAAGCGCCGTCTGTCGCAACAGCGCCGACTTACCCGACATGTTGGGGCCGGTAATGACTATTATCTGCTGGCTCCTATCGTCGAGCATGATGTCGTTGGGTATATACTGCTCCCCTACCGGCATGAGCGTTTCGATGACGGGGTGGCGTCCCTGCTTGATCTCGATGCGTGCACCCTCGTCGAGCGTAGGACGTACATAATGCCGTTCGACGGCCAGCCGTGCGAGCGATTGCAGGCAGTCGATATTGGCTACGGCGCGGGCGTCGCGCTGCAAGGCTGCAAGCTCGCCGGCGACGAATGCGATTATATCGGCGTATATCTGTGCTTCGATTTGCAGGATGCGCTCCTCGGCGCCCAGAATCTTCTGTTCGTACTCTTTCAGCTCCTCGGTAATGTAGCGTTCGGCATTGGCGAGAGTCTGTTTGCGTATCCACGTCTCGGGCACCTTGTCCTTGTGTGCGTTGCGCACCTCGATATAGTAGCCGAAGACGTTGTTGTAGCTGATCTTCAACGAGGGGATGCCCGTAAGCTCGCTTTCGCGATGCTGTATCTGCGCCAGATAGTCCTTGCCGTGCAGAGCTATGCGGCGCAAATCGTCCAGTTCGGCCGATACGCCGTCGGCGATGACGCCGCCTTTCTGTATCTGGTTGTTCTGCGGGTCGGGATATATGTCGGATGCGAGCCTGTCGCGCAGCCCGGTCAGCGGCTGTATACCTCCGGCAAGGTCGTGCAGTCCGTCGTGGTCGGTCGACTCCATTATCGTTTTAAGCATCTCGACCGACGAGAGCGAGTTCTTCAACTGCACCAGCTCGCGCGGTGTAACGCGCTGCGTGGCAATGCGCGAGGCTATGCGTTCGAGGTCGCCGATAAGCGATACGTGCTCGCGAATGGCATCGGCCAGCTCGGCATCGTCGACCAGCCGTTGGACGATCTCCTGACGTCGCGTAATCCGCTCGATGTCGACCAGCGGCATGGCTATCCAGCGTTTCAGCATGCGGCCGCCCATTGCCGAGAGCGTGCGGTCCATCACGTCGGCGAAGCTGCACTTGTCGATCGACGAGTTGGACGAGAATAGTTCGAGGTTGCGGATAGTGAACCTGTCGATCCATACGGAGTCGTTGCGGTCGATACGCGCTATGGACGATATGTGCGCCGTCTGTTTGTGCTCGGTAAATTCGAGGTAATATAGTATCGAGCCGGCAGCCGAGATGCCTGCCGTCATGTGGTCGACGCCGAAACCTTTGAGCGACTGCGTGCCGAACTGCTTGCAGAGCTTGTCGCGGTTGATCTGCTCGGAGAAGACCCACTCGTCGAGACGGTAGGTGTAGTGTTTCGAACCGAAGGCTTCGCGGAACCGCTCCTCCTCGCCGCGCTGGTAGACGATCTCTTTCGGTGCGAGGTTGGAGATGAGTTTGTCGATGTACGTGTCGTCGCCCTCGGCGGCGTAAAACTCGCCCGTCGAGACGTCGAGGAAGGCTATGCCGGTGGTATTGCGGCCGAAGTAGACGGCTGCAAGATAGGTGTTCTCCTTATTCGCCAGGAGGTTTTCTCCCATTATCACGCCGGGTGTGACAAGCTCGATTACGCCACGCTTGACGAGCCCCTTGACCTGCTTGGGGTCTTCGAGCTGTTCGCATATCGCCACGCGTTCGCCCGCTCGCACGAGTTTGGGCATGTATGTGTCTATGGCATGGTACGGAAATCCGGCCAGCTCGACATACGATGCCGATCCGTTGGCGCGCCGCGTAAGCGTGATGCCCAGAATACCGCTGGCCTTAATGGCATCCTGACCGAAGGTCTCGTAAAAGTCTCCGACGCGGAACAGCAGTATCGCATCGGGATGCACCGCCTTGATGTCGTAATATTGCTTCATCAGAGGCGTTTCGACATATTTCTTCTCTATTTTCTTATCTGCTCCCAATTTCGGTTTCAAGTTTTGGTTGAGACGCAAAGATACGAATAAGCGAGGGCAATGCCAAATTTATTTGAGCATTGCCGAGCAGGAGTATCTTCGACGCAGTCAAAGTACGAATAAGCGAGGGCACATGCAAACGTGTTTGCAATTTGCCGAACGAGAGGATCTTCGGCAAAGCCAAAGATACGAAGAAAATCCGTGAGCGATGCACCGGTAAAGCAAATAATGTTAAAGTGCTGTAAATCGGAATTTGGCAGCCTCGTTCGGCCGTAGGCTTCGCAAAGGGTAAAAAACCGAAAAAGAGTCCCGAATCCGAATATGGGACGACTGAATGCTACTTATCCGTTGCCCTTTTCAAGGGTCGGATAACGCCCGTTTCGCCTACCGTCGGCCGCACGATTCGATCGCTGTCTCGCTGCGCCGTCGCTTCTCCTCGCATCCCGATTACAAAAGTAGCTATAATTTCGGTTCGGGAGTAAAAAGACGGGGGCAAAGCGCCGAGTGAGGTTTTTGTTTCTAAATATTGATACACATCATATCCCGCGAACTCGCCCTGCCTATGTCGCAAGAGAAAATCGCCTTGGTACTCGACTAAGCCGTCGGGATTACCAAGCGTACCCTTGCGGCAGATGAGCCTGTGAAATTGTCCGGCTTCGATTCTTTCGTCATGAAAGACGTTCCGTTTCGGCTCTTTTACTATCTATGTCTATCCCACCTGTATTTCCTCGATGTTGACCAATTTATTGGCGATGGCGTAAATCGTCAGGCCTGCGGTCGTGTGAATCTGTAACTTATTTGAGATATTCCGGCGATGCGTGGTGACTGTATGCACCGAAAGGTACAATTCCTCGGCAATCTCTTTGTTACTCATCCCTTTCGTCACGCAGGCGACAATATCCTTCTCCCTGTCGCTGAGCGTCTCCAATTTGTCTTTCTTGTCCGGAGCGTCCTGGTCGGTCTTGTCCGCATAGGCCGTTGCACCTTTTTCCCGTAACTGCTGTTCGATGAGCTTGACGGCAGGAACAAACAGTTTGTCTTCGATCATGCAGTGCGATGTCAAATCCTGCTCGCACGAAATGATTTCCAGCAAAGCCGCATTCAGCAAGTAGTTGTTCTTTTCGGGATAGCAACGGATGATAACATCCTTCAACTCTTTGAGCTTGTCGCCTATGGGCGCGTGCTTACTCGCAAATTCGGAGATGGTGTAGTTGCGTTTCAAATGGCCTTGCGACAACTGCTCGACATAGGAGAATACCACATCATTCTCATACTCCATGTGTTTTCGAACAGCCTGAACATACTCGTCGTAGAAACGGATGATAAGCATGGCGATATCGTTGCCTTCCGAGCAATCGACGGCTTCGATCAGTTTTCGGCGGATGCTCGGAAGATTGAAATCCAGAAAGTACTCGTGCGACTGTTTCAGGTAGCGGATCAGCGAAGGCAGAGAGACTTCCGCGAAATGGAAATCCCGTCCCGCGACATAATTCACTACCGCCAAAAAAGTCTTCTCGTCCACACGATGCGTTCGGCATACCTCCCGAACCGATTTGTCGCCGAAGCCCAAAGAAATATCGAAACGTCCCATGACCAGAATCAACTCGCTGTTGTTTCTGACCAGATCGCGCATCCTGTCGCCCGGCAGATAACATTTATACTCTTTCATCGGGTTCTTAGAAATTATTTATATCCGACTGCAAAAATACTCACTTATATAAAAACAGACAATACCCAAATTTTGTGAATGATAGTGTCGTAGCGTTACAAAATACTAAAATCGGAGTATTGCCCGCCTTGAAAAGCGCGGGTAATTTTGCAGCCGGAAAAAATAGACAAAACTTAAAAAACAACAGATTATGAAATTGAAAACGATTTTAGCAGTTGCAGTCGTGGCGCTCAGCTCGGCAGCGTGCAGCGACGATGAGAAACAGCCGGCCGTAGCCGATATCGCCGGCAGTTACGAGGGTTACACACTGGCAGGTTGCGCCTATTTCCAGAACACCTGCACGGCCGGCGAAACCGTCGTCGTAACCGAAAACACCGACGGCACGGCCCGCGTGACCTTCACCTCCGACTCGTGGGGCGAGTTTACCATCCCCGGTGCGCAAATGAGTGAGAACGGCGGCACCTACACCCTCACGGGCAGCGGTCAGACAAAAATGGGTATGGGCGGCAACGTCTCCTCCTACGATTGCACATACACCGCAGCGATCCATTCACGCGAAAAGGCACAGATGCAGTTCAAGGTCGGCGGTGTCATGGGAGGCCTGACCCTCGACTTCACCACGGGGGAAGCTCCCGCCGACCTGCTGCTGGCCGGGACCTACAAAGGCTACACCGATGCCGACTGTACCTATTTTCAGGACCGCTACACCGACGATGAAAGCCTGAATATGACGGCCAACGGCGACGGAACCCTCGCCGTCCTCTTCGAATCGGCGGCGTGGGGCACATTCAAGGTCGACAAAGCCACTGTCAGGAAGAACGGCGACAATTATACGTTCACGGGCGAAGGGACGGTGTCGATGGGCATGGGAGACAACGTAAAGGACTATGCCTTTACCATGACCGGAGAGAGCAACGCCGCAAAGGACGACTATTACATCGCATTCAACGCGCCTGCCGTAATGGGCGGACTTACCGTCACGCTGCTGCCGGGCAAGGCTCCCGCCACCGCAGAGTAATTACCTAATACGAATAGAGATGTCAGTAAGCCATAAGATAACATCTATTCTGCCGGGAGTGATAGCCATACTATCGCTCTCGGCTTGTAACGGCATATTGGAGGATATCTACGACACACCCGAACCCGAAGAGACCAAAATATACGGTTTTATCGCCGTCGATGACAATACGCACACGGGCCGCATATACCTCGACGCGACGGACTACACCGAGTGGCACTACATCGACCTGCACGGCAAGTCGGTGACGACGGCCATCGTAGATGCCGAGACACCCGCGAACTGGGACCTTGCCATACACCGCTACGATGCCAAGACCAACGGCGGTGCCGTCACGGAGAGTACGGCAGCCGGTTTCGGCATGCTGCCCGCCATAAGCTCCATTCCCGAGGAGGCATTTGCTGCTGACGAGTGGACGACCGACAAGATAACGGTGGACATGTCGCAGATGATGGACGGTATCATCCGCTATGCCGAAGACTGGTATAACCCCTGTCTCTCCGGATGGCTCCATGTCGATACCTCGACCATGCCGCCCGTCTATACGCTTTCGGGAAGAATATACCTGCTGCGCCTCTCGGACGGCACCTGTGCCGCGCTGCGCCTGACGGACTTCATGAACGATGCCGCCGTCAAGGGTTTCATGACAATCGACTACCTATACCCCGTACAGCCATGACAGGAAGAACGACGATATTTTTATTGCTCGGTCTGCTCCTTGCGGTCGATGCTGCGGCACAGCGCAGAATATCCGGCACGGTAACCGGCGACAGGCGCGAGCCCTTGACGGGAGCGACGATCCTTGTGAAGGAAATTGCGGGACTCGGGGCGGTAACGGACACCGAAGGACGCTATGAACTGCGGCTGCCCGACAAGAAAGAGTATACCCTGACGGCGACATATATAGGTTATTTCGATGCCAAGCAGACCCTGGCGGCCGACCACGGCGGTGTATTGGATTTCCAGTTAAATGAAAATCCGACATTACTCGAACAAGTCGTGGTAACGGGGACCCGCACACCCAAACTGTTGAAGGACGTGCCCATCGTGACGCGGGTTATCGCCGAATCGGACATCCGGCGCACGGACGCCACCAATATCGGGGATCTCTTACAGACCGAACTGCCGGGCATCGAGTTTTCCTATTCGATGAACCAGCAGACCTCGCTCAACATGGCTGGATTCGGCGGCAACTCGGTGCTGTTCCTCGTCGACGGGGAGCGCCTGGCGGGCGAAACGCTCGACAACGTGGATTACAGCCGCTTGAACATGGATAACGTTCAGCGCATCGAAATTGTGAAAGGGGCTGCGTCGTCTCTCTACGGCTCGAATGCCGTGGGCGGCGTGGTAAACATCATCAGCCGCGAGTCGCAGGAGCCGTGGTCGGTAAATGTCAACGGACGCTACGGCGCGCACAACGAACAGCGGTACGGCGGCTCGGCGGGATTCAACCGGGGACGCTTCAACTCCATGACCAACGTGCAGTACACCTCGATCGATGCCATCGACCTTTCCAAAGGCACGGACAACACGCAGGTCGGCGATTACAGCAACATCTACGGACACTCCACGCTCAATGTCAAGGAGCGTCTGATATTCACCGCCGCGGAGGGACTGAGATTCACGGCGCGGGCCGGCTATTTCTTCCGCGAGCGCAACTCCTCGGAAAGCCTCCGGGACCGTTACCGCAGCTTCACGGGAGGACTGAAAGGAAACTACACCGTCACGGACAAGGACGATCTGGAACTTTCGTACTCGTTCGACCAGTACGACAAGAGCGACTACCTCGTGGCCGGTGGCCGCGACGTGCGCGATTACAGCAACGTGCAGCACACGCTCCGCACGCTCTATAACCATACCTTCGCGAGCAGGCACATCCTGACCGCCGGCGGCGACTATATGCGCGATTACCTGATGTCGTACCAGTTCGAGGGCAACGGCAGCCATATCCAGCATACGGCGGACGTCTTCGCCCAGCTCGACTGGAACCCGCACGAGAAATTCAATCTCATCGCCGGACTGCGCCTCGACTGGTTCTCGGAAACGAAACTCACGCACCTCTCCCCGAAACTGGGACTGATGTACAAGTTGGGCAGCTGCTCCCTGCGCGGTTCGTATGCCGGAGGCTTTCGGGCACCAACGCTAAAAGAGATGTATATGAACTTCTACATGGGCAACATATTCATGATTTACGGCAACCCAGACCTGCGACCCGAGTCGAGCCACAACTTCTCGCTCTCGGCCGAATATATGAAGGGACGTCATAACCTGACGGTTACCGGATTCTATAACATCGTCGACGGACGCATCACCACGGCGTGGAACCAGGCGCTGGGCGGGCAGGTATACACCAACATGTCGCGCCTGCAAGTGGCCGGAGTGGATGCCAACGCGTCGGGCCGATACCCCTGCGGCATATCATGGCGCCTGTCGTATGCCTACACCTACGAGCACATCGGAAAGGGCGAGCCGATGCTCTCCTCGACACGGCCGCATACGGCGACCGCCCGCATCGCCTATGACAAGGACTGGAAGAATTACGGTCTGAGCGTGGCGCTGTCGGGACGTTACCTCTCGAAAGTGACCACCGACATCTATACCGAAATTACCTCATACGAGAAAACCGAGAAGCGGACCTATCCGGGATACACGATCTGGAAACTGAGCCTCTCGCAGCGGGTGTGGCGGGGTGTGAGCGTCACGCTCGCCGTGGACAACCTCTTCAACTACCGTCCCCGCTACTATTACAGCAACTCTCCGACTACGACGGGAACCGTCTGCTCGGCGGGCCTGTCGCTCGACATAGAACAAATGTTTAAGAAAAAATAGAGACACCTAATATGAAACGAAAGATAATCCTTTGGGCGGGAATCGCCCTGCTCGTCGTCGTGGCGGGCGTGGCGGTGTGGAACGTCTGGTTCTCCACCACGCGCATCGCCTTTGTAAACTATCAGGTCATCACGCTCGGCCAGATCGCCAAATCCAACGACAACAGCCGTATCAGCCTCTCCGCGCTCGACGCGGAGGAGCTGGACCGTCTTGGCAAGTACGATATGGTGCTGATCAACGGTATGGGCCTGCGCATCACGGCCGACCAGCGCGCAGCCATACAGCGTGCCGCCGATAACGGGCTCGCCGTCATCACGACGATGGCCACCAACCCGGACAATAATATCGTTTCGGCCGACTCCGCCACCGTTGCCACGATCAAAGGCTACCTCAACGGCGGAGGGCGCCGCAACTACCGCAACATGCTTACCTTCATCCGTCGCAACATCGACGGCAAGACCTTTGACAGCGAAGAGCCCGACGCCCCGCTCGAACGGGAGCGGAAGCAGTTCTACCACACCGACCCGGCCAATCCCGAAGACGAGGAGACGGATTTCGGCAGCGTCGCCGAATACGAGGCCTTCCTGCGCAAGCACGGTCTGATGAAAGAGAACGCCCCGCGCATTATCCTCACAGGGCAGATGGGAGAGCCGGAAGACCTGGTCGCCGCGCTGGAAAAGACGGGCAACAACGTCTACTGCGTCCGCGACATGCAGGCGGCGGTGCGGAGCGGTCAGGCGGATTCGATACGTCCCTCGGCCGTCATCGACATGGCTCACGGACGCATGGGAGACTATATGGTGGACTATCTCACGAAGAAAAACATTCCGCTGTTCGCTCCCCTGAACGTCAACCGTCCGGTCAATGAATGGGAGGACGACAAGACGGGAATGAACGGCGGCTTCCTGTCGCAAAGCATCGTCATGCCCGAAATCGACGGCGCAATACGCCCGTATGCGCTCTTCGGCCACCGCCTCGACGCCGAGGGATTGCAGCAGGCATACGCCATCCCCGAACGTCTGGAAACATTCGTCGAGACCGTAAACCGCCACATCGCCCTGCAAAGCAAACCCAACAGCGAGAAGCGGGTGGCCATTTACTATTACAAAGGCCCCGGACAGAACGCGCTGACAGCGGCAGGCATGGAGGTCGCCCCGTCGCTCCACAACCTGCTGGTCAGAATGAAGCGAGAGGGTTACCGCGTCGAGAACCTGCCTGCATCGGCCGAGGAGCTGGAACGACTCATCCAGCGTCAGGGAGCCGTGTTCAATGCCTATGCCCGAGGTGCCAAAGCCGGATTCCTGAAAAACGGCGACCCCGAACTGATTCCGGCGCATAAGTACGCCGAATGGACGGCCGCAGCGATCCGCCCCGAGCGGATGGCGGAGGTCACGGCGCTCGACGGCGAGTTCCCGGGCTCCTATATCTCAACCGAACAAGGCGAGCTGGCGCTGCCACGTGTGGACTTGGGCAATGTCGTGCTGCTGCCGCAACTGGCCGCGGGTGCGGGAGACGACGATTTCGCCATCGTACACGGCACGGACGCCGCGCCGCCTCACGCCTACATCGCCTCCTATCTCTGGGCTCGCTACGGCTTCGGCGCCGACGTGATGATCCATTTCGGCACGCACGGCTCGTTGGAATTTACGCCCCGCAAGCAGGCCGCATTGTGCGGCAACGACTGGCCCGACGCGCTGGTGGGAGCGATGCCGCACCTCTATGTCTACTCGATCGGCGACGTGGGCGAGGGAATGATCGCCAAGCGCCGCTCGTATGCGACGCTGCAATCGCACCTGACGCCTCCGTTCATGGAGAGCGACGTGCGCGGCATCTACAAGGAGCTGTGCGAAGCCGTCAGACAGTACAACGACCTTCTCTATGCCGAAAGCAAACCCGATACGGAAAAGGCCGCGCTGAAAGTCAAACGCCTGACCGTGGAGCTTGGCATCCACCGTGAACTGCGGCTTGACTCCCTGCTCACGACGCCTTACACCGAACAGGATATCGCACGTATCGAGACTTTCGCCGAGGAACTGGCCAACGAAAAGGTAACGGGAGAACTCTATACAATGGGCGAACCCTACTCCGCGGAGCGTATCCGCAGCAGCGTTTACGCCATGTCCGCCGAACCGATAGCCTATTCGCTGCTGGCACTGGACAAATGGCGCGGCAAGGCGACCCGTGAAACGGAAAAGCACAAGTCGCTCTTTACCCGCCGCTATCTGACCCCGGCACGCGAACTGGTCGCCCGGCTGCTGACTGGCTCCGAGCAAGTCTCCGATGCCCGGATATGCGCGGTGGCCGGAATTACGCTTGAAGAGCTTGCCGAAGCGCGGGAGATTACCCGTTCGCTCAATGCTCCGCAGGATATGATGTCAAGAATGATGGCCATGCAGGGCTCCGGTGCGGCAATGAAGTATCCGGCGGGAGCCGCTGTCGGAAAAGGAAGCGGCGCGAAACATCCGTCGTGGATTCCGAAAGTCGGCAAACGCCCCGAAAATGCCTGGCACGGCAGCGACGGGAAGAGTGAGGAAAGAGCGGCGGCAATGCCTGCGATGAAGACGTGCGAGAAGGAGTACACCAAGGAGGAAAAGGAGCTCGCCCGTGTGATTACGGAGATAGAGCGCACCATCCGCAACGTTGGGAACTACAAATCGGCGTTGGAGCGGAGCCCCGAAGCAGAACTCGCATCGCTGCTCAATGCGATGAACGGAGGCTACACGGCGCCCTCGCCGGGCGGCGACCCCATTGCCAACCCGAACACCGTACCGACGGGGCGCAACCTCTATGCCGTAAATGCCGAGGCCACGCCGAGCGAGGTCGCATGGGAACGGGGCAAGGAGCTGGCGGAAAACACCGTCAGGATGTATCGGGAACGGCACAACGACTCCATTCCCCGCAAGGTAAGCTATACGCTTTGGAGCGGCGAGTTCGTCGAAACCGAAGGCGCCACCGTCGCGCAGGTCCTCTATATGCTGGGCGTCGAGCCCGTCCGCGACGCATTCGGCAGGGTGACCGACATCCGACTGATTCCCTCCGAACAACTCGGGCGACCGCGCATCGACGTGGTGGTGCAGACCAGCGGACAGTTGCGCGACATCGCCGCATCGCGTCTTTTCCTCATCTCGCGCGCCGTGGAGATGGCTGCCGCCGCAAAGGATGACAAGTATGAAAACTTCGTGACGCAGAGCGTCGTCGATGCCGAACGCTCCCTTATCGAAAAGGGTCTCTCGCCCAAAGAGGCCCGCGAAGTATCGACCTACCGCGTGTTCGGCGGCGTGAACGGCAGCTACGGCACGGGCATAACCGGAATGGTGCAGAGAGGCGACCGCTGGGAAAGCAGCGCCGAGATAGCCGGCATCTATATGCAAAATATGGGAGCGTACTACGGCAGCGAAAAGTCATGGGAACAGGTACGGCGGTTCGCTCTGGAAGCGGCGCTCGGCAACACGGACGCCGTCGTACAGCCCCGCCAGAGCAATACATGGGGAGCGCTGAGTCTCGACCACGTTTACGAGTTCATGGGAGGAATGAACCTCGCCGTGCGCAATGTCACGGGCAAGGAACCCGACGCATACATGAGCGACTACCGCAACCGCAACAACATGCGCATGCAGGAGCTGAAAGAGGCCATCGGCGTGGAGAGCCGCACCACCATCTTCAACCCCGCATACATCCGCGAGAAGATGAAGGGCGGGGCGGGTGCCGCTGCCGGTTTCGCCGAAATCGTACAGAACACTTACGGTTGGAACGTGATGAAACCCGATGCCATAGACAACGAGCTGTGGGACGAGATATACAATGTATATGTGCAGGACAAGTTCGGTCTGGGCGTACAGGACTATTTCGAACGGCAGAATCCCGCCGCCCTGGAAGAGATGACGGCCGTCATGATGGAGACGGCGCGCAAAGGGATGTGGAATGCGTCGGCGGAGCAGTTGAAGGCCATTGCCGAACTCCACACCGATTTGGTGGAGAAATACAAACCCTCCTGCTCGGGATTCGTCTGCAACAATGCGAAGCTGCGCGAATACATCGCATCGAAGACCGCGCCCGAGGCGGCCGACCGGTATGAACGGAACATCCGTGACATCCGCGAGGCCTCGCTCTCGGAAGACAGGAGCCTGGTACTCAAACGAGAGGAGATGAACGCGTCCGACAAGACAAGGACGATAGTCAGCAACACGGCGGTAGCCGTTCTGGTGCTCGTGGCGATAACCGCGCTGGTCTGGACGGTACGCCGGCGCCGCAAAAAGATGGAGGAATAATGGAAACCGTAGTATTGGTCATGATGATGCTGGTCTGCTTCAATTACGTCTTGAAGCAGACCTACCGGAAAAGATACGCGGTGGCATGCTCGGCGGTCGTTTGCGCGCTCTTTATGGGGTTGATGTGGCCCTATGCGGTCGAACAGTCGAAGTCGCAGATCGCCGGCTGGCTTTCGGACTCCGCGCTGATGCTCGACGTGGCAGTAATCCTCACGTTGGAGGTCGCGGTACAGATGGCGTTCTGCGTCCTGTCCGCACATATCCGGACATCGGGCAAGGTAAAACCGCTGACGCTATGGACATACCGCATCCTGAGGTGGTTTCCCGGCGTGCTCGTCTTTCCCGTACTGTTCAGCCTGCTGGTGTCGGTCATATTCGCCCTGCCCGGCACATCGTTCCGGCTGGTGGCGTGGTCGTCGGCAGCGGCGGTGCTTGTCGCCATACCGCTGGCGACATACGGCGTTAAACGGCTGTTGCCAGAGAAAGAGATACGCCTCGAAGTGCTTTTCCTGTCCAACGCGCTCATTGCCTTACTGGGAGTCGTCGCCACGGTGAACGGCCGTACAGCCGTAGCCGGAATCAGCGAAGTGGACCCGGCAGCTCTGGCGGGCGTGTGCGGGCTTGCCGTGCTCGGCCTTATCGGAGGCGTCATACTGCACGTAATCGGATTGAAACGAATGTTTTCGACAAGCCGGGCGCAGAGCCGAACCTGTTCGGGCCATGCCGAGGCGGCAAAACCTGTATGTAAATGAAATTAATAATCAAAAACAGATAGAATTATGAACTACATCTCAGACATCCTCTACTGGATCTCGACAGGCCTGCTCGTGCCTGTCATCGTATTGCTTATCTTCTTTTTCGGACGAGCCCTGCTGCTGATAGGCGGTTTCTTCGGGCAATATATGGCCATCCGGCGCACAGCCGCCCTTCTGGGCAAGGAGCTGGACGGACTGAACAGGGACAATGTCGCGACACTCTCGGAGCGTCTGCCTAGGAAGAACCCCTCGCTCGTGGTGTCCTATATGAAGCGGCTGCTCGAAGCCGACGGCGCGGCGATGCGGCAGCGCCTGCTCGCCGATTTCGAAATCGGTGCGGACAAGGACCTCGCAACCTCAAAGACCCTCGGCAAGATGGGACCTATGCTCGGCCTGATGGGAACCCTTATCCCGATGGGGCCTGCGCTGGTCGGCCTATCGACGGGCGACATCGCCTCGATGGCCTACAATATGCAGGTGGCTTTCGCCACCACGGTGGTCGGTCTCTTCGCCGCAGCCATAGGATTCATCACGGGGCAGGTCAAGCAGCGCTGGTACCTGAAAGAGATGACCGACCTTGAATTTGTCGCAGCACTGTTGAATGAAAAACAGACCGGAGCATGAGACGCAGACTATTGAAAAGGGAGGAGGACAACGACCCGATGAGCGTCGTGAGCAACCTCTTCGACGTGGCGATGGTTTTCGCCGTGGCGCTCATGGTGGCGCTCGTGAGCCGTTACAACATGACGGAGATGTTCAGCAAGGAGGACTTCACGATGGTAAAGAACCCCGGCAAGGAGAACATGGAGATTATTACCAAGGAGGGCGAAAAGATCAACCGCTACACTCCCTCCGAGGATCAGGACTCCAAAGACGGGAAAAAAGGCAAAAAGGTCGGTGTCGCCTATGAACTCGAAAACGGCGAAATCATATACGTGCCGGAATAGCTCACATATCGTCGTCAATCGTTACCTCGCAGTCGAAAATGGCCTTGCTTCATTCCTCCTCGCCGGTAATTCCGATTTCCCGTCCGAGATGCGGTGCAAAGATTATGATTTGCCGCTGTCCGACATCCAGATGCCGGGAACCAACGGCTTCGAACTGTTGAAACATGCCCTGCAAAACACCTCGCCCGACATCCCCAAGAAGGTAACCAAGCTCATCGACGGAGAGCTGAAAGAGGTGAAGGTAGGCACCGGCGAGGCCATACAGCAAGATCGACGAGATACGCAACGCCTTGCCGGACTGGCTGCGCAAGCAGACGTCCGACTTCAAGGATCGGCTTACAGACCTCTACAACCGCACGTTCAACGGCTTCGTGCGCCCGAAGTACGACGGGGCGCACCAGACGTTTCCCGACCTCGACCTCAAAGGGCTGGGCATGACCGATCTTTACCGCAGTAAGAGGGATGCCGTCTGGATGGACAAGATGCTCGGCGGCAATCATTGACCACGGGGCGCTCGGACGGCAGAAGCCGCAATGCGACGGAGGTAAACCATGCGATCGGCCGGCTTGCGGAAATTATCCGCGGCCACTACGACCGCATCCGCCGCGACCTCGGCTTCGTGACGGCCGAAGCGGTCAAAATGCCGTGAAGGGTATCGGGCAGAAGCCCACGACGCTGCTGGCGCTGTTTCGGGTGCACAACGTGGAGTTCGGCAAACGGGTCGGCATAGACCGCACGAAAGAGATCCTCGCCAGCTATGCGAGCTCTTGCAACCACCTCGCGGCGTTCGTGCGGTTTGATATTTATCATAAGTAGAAAACAAGCATCTGCGTTCGTACTTAGCCTGCAAAAGCTGCGACCGAGCTTTGACTGCCGCTGATACAGCGGCATTGTAATCGGTAACCGTAGCGACCGTATGCGCTTCAATTCGACACCCTCGGCCGATGTTTTTCACAGGGGCAAAGGTACAATCCTCGAAAACAGGATACAAAATGCAATTTGGCGGATATTTACGCATTTGTTACGTGGATTAAGATACCTTAAAAATTACATCTGACCGTTAGAATAATCCCCATAGGGCGCAACGCATAATAATAGCGTCAATCCGTAATATCCGAAGTAATGACCGACCCGAAAGAACGAGTGTTCAGCAAATTTCTGGCATCCAAAGCATAGTAGAATTTCTTCGCTTTATAGGTGAGTTTGGCTTCCAGAAACACCATGTTGCGATATTCTGAGGCAAGGGTTTCGTTATAATAATGCTCGGCATCAACAGACAAAATAAAGTTCTTACCAAAAGAAAAGAGCAACTCTCCTTCCTGTTTGATATAATTGATAGGAGCTATCTTTTCGATGGCATCCACGACATTTTCGGATCGATTGTAAGTTGCCGTATACGCCAAACTCAGCCTTTTGGAGAATTTCGTATTAAACCCGAAAGAGGCTGTATAAAAGTCGTTTGAAGCATTTAGTCTTTTGTTTTGCCTGATGATCTCGCTCCATGTGCGATTCCAGCCGCCTCCAATATTGAAAATAGTACCTATGGACAGAATCTGTTTTGAGACTTTGGCTTCGAGCATCAGACCGTGGGACAAATTCGGAACGTTTACGGATTCAATATATGTCAGTGCCCCATCATAACTAAAAGCATACGTAAGATTGCTGTTAGCCCTCCAATAGGATGCTTTCACATTCGCAAATAACAAATCGAGAGCATTGCTATAACCAATTGAAGCCGTGTAATGTTGATTCTTCGTATTGCGCAGTATTCCGTCTTTGGTTGCTATATTGCGGTAATCCGTCATGATAAAACCGCCGTATATAAGATCCGAAAAGTGAGTTCTGAGTCGCGAACTGCGATGAATGGAGTGTCTGCACAGCATTATCAGCTTGCTTCATCCCGAAAATTTCCGGGAAAAGCATAGGTGTAACCCGCAACGAAGTCGGTTGACGAAGATACGTGGTATTCGACCTGAGATTAAGCGATAATTTATCGGTCATGGGAATTATCATCCGCAGATTGTTCCGAATCGAAAGAGCAGGCAATTCGAAAGATTGCCGGACCGGAACACCGTTGCTTAGTACATGACTATAATCCTTGTTGAAATCTCCGTTGAAACAGAGTGTATTGTCCAAATAACTCGTCTCTTTGTTATTCTCTATGTTCAGAGATATCGCTCCGTTCGGAGGCTTCGGTAACTTCGGTTACCATGATCGGAGCCGCTCCTATGATATTGTAAACGGTCGTCGACCTCCCTTCGCTTTTCCTGAGATCGTGTGCATAGCTGACCTTCATTTTCATCAAGGCACTTTCCGTGAGCTTGAAAAGCAAATTGCTTGAAAGCGCATGAATGTCGTTACATATAAAGGTTTTCATCCAACGGCGGCACAGCGGGAAGCGACACTCCATTGTCTACCCCCGTAACATCCTTTCGCCGTAAGACACCGATATCCCAGGATCGTTTCCTAATCCCCTGTTATCGTCCATTCCGTAGGTTCGATTTCCTCGCTGTATATGTAATCGATGTTTTCGATTCGAAGTATGATGTCACGCGACGATTCACGGAGAGGTCTGTATATATCGTAATATGTCGCGGTCTGATCTCGGGGAATTACCGAACCTGTCACATTCGTAAACGAATAGACGTTATTCCGGTTTTCCTCCTCATAAACCACACATTATATGGAATCTCTTATATAGAGATTATAAGTTCAGCCTGCTGCCTATTTCCAGGATAAAGGGCTCCGAATAGTGTCTCCTCGAAACGGTATCGGCCAAATAACTAAAATTATAGCAGACACGAAAGCTCTGGTCGTCTATCTTTTCACGAGTTTGGAAATCCCTCACGGTGGGGAAATATCGGTTCGTACTTATTACTTAGTATTGGAGATTCAGATGTCCGGTACAAAATATTTATGGATAGTATTCAGCACACAATATGGTCCTTGTTGGAGCAGGACCCGCAGCACACGTTTTTATTTTCAGATAAAGCGCCGTAACGGTGGCCTTATCCGAACGGAGCCTCTCAGCCTCCGATTTTACTCTCCGATTCGGTTTTTCATGTCCATGCGCTCATGCAAAATTCTGACGACCTTCACCGCGCATTCGGAGACCCACCGATAGAAAACGATGTGTTTCCCCGTTCGGTAACCGAATAATCCTGCCATGATTTGAGTGTGCTCCTTGCCCTGCGGCCGGGGGCTGTCGGCAATCTGCCGGCAGGTATCAACGAGCAGCGTATAATACTTTTCGGCTTGGGCTTCGGACCATGTTTCGACAGTACAGTTCCAGATGGCAGTAAGGTCTTCGACAGTCTTGTGCGAGAAGAGCATATCAGCCATTCTTCCGCTGTGTTTTCAATGTCCGAAGATGTTGCTGCGGATCGAAGCCGACGGCGATGCCGCTGCTCACGCCCTCGTCGATCGCACTCTTCAACGCTGCGGCCTTGTTCTCCTGCTCCTCCAAAAGCCGCAGGCCGGCACGCACGACCTCGCTGGCATTGTTATAGCGCCCCTGTGCGATCGTGGACTGTATGAAGTTCTCGAAGTAAGTTCCCAAAGCTACCGATGTCGTTTTCATAAGCTGCCCTCTTTTTTGTAAAGTTACCAATATTTGGTAATACAAAAAATTTTAGGCCTGTTTTATTGTCTTCTCTCGGGCGAATAATTCGCCCGCTCCTTTTTCAGTTTACGGAAATTGCTGAAATTACACTCTATGAACCGCACCTCGATGCGCTTCAATCGCTCGACCAAACGCTGCATCCTCCTTGTCCACAATCATAGCTGCGCTTATTCTTTACTGCGATTTACGCAACGATCCCGCAATACCCGTTTGATTTCGCCCAACGTGTAATAGAATTTTTGGTTCAACGCCGAATAAGAGATCGTCCGATCCGACCGAAGCCGCTGCAAAGTGCGAGCGCTGATGCCCAAATACCGGCATACCGTATCCCCGTCCACCCAATCGTCGTCCGACGTAGCGGTTTGCGGTTTTTCACGGGCAACAGTCTGTTCTATTTTCTCGATACGCCCGACAAGCTCCTTGTAGGCTTTCGCGCCGATGATAATGAATTTCATAATCCTTTGTCGTTTTATCGGGGTTATCGAATCCGATGAATACGAGGTCGGGGGCTCTTTATTTTACGACACCGTTTAATAGTGATTTATAGCGTGATGCAGGTTCGGTTTTATGTAAACGGTGGAAAATGCAGGTCGAAAAACTCGTGACGGACTTTGACGTTTGGTTTATATATTACTGATATTTATTGCCATATCAATAAAATGTGAATGCTCTGATTTTGCCATTTCTTTTGCAAAATCAGAGTATTCGAGCCTGCTTGCCTTAAATCCTTTACTCGGTATTATTCGGCATTATTTCTTATTGCGAGGCCTCCATGTCTGCATACGTTGCAGCAAAGCCTGTTTCGCTTTGTCGAGCCACGGAGTAGGATTGTTGCGCAGTTTCATATCGCAAAACGTGCGCGAGAGATTCGCATCGAGACGGATATTGAAGACGCTGGCAATATAGGCCGCCAACTGCGTTAGCGGTACGTTTCCGAAGCATCGTTTGATGTCTAACGGTCGATTGCCTTGATTTCGTCTATCTGTTATCCATGTAAAATTAGATACGAAGTGATTATAAGCGGAATAAAAATGCTCTCATTACAAGAGCTAAAAGAGAGATTTGGATACCGGGAAAATGAAGTGATTCTGAACACTTGACAGCCCCACCCATTGCCTAATTTAACGTAAAGAATTAATTCTCAAAGAAATATCAAAGATGCGAATGAGTGAGCGCAAATGCAAATCCATTTGCAATTTGCCGAACGAGAGTATCTTCGGCGAAGCCAGTGTACGAATAAGCGAGGCCAAAGCTGCTTTACCCGTATTTTTGGGGACGATTGTATATTCGGCTGACTTAACGCAGCTATCTTTCAGACGTTTTGCTCGCGGCCGAGCTCTGCGGGCGTGTCTTGCAGCAGCCCCTCGGTCTCGAACATGGGACGGTAGAACTCCGCTTTCCACTCCACCGGGCGCGGGTAGGCGCGCGAGGATGATGGCATGCGGTAGAGGCGCATGCTGCGGCCGGCGTATTCGAATCGGGTGCAGCCTCCGATCGGAGGTTGTTCGCAGCCAGTGACGGCGCATAGCGTATCGGTGGCCTTCTGCCCCGTGGTAGCTATTGCACGGCAGAGAGGGACGGCGGCCAGCAGCGCCGGTAGATCGACCTCGCGCACTACTTGAAGAAAGTTGTCGGATGCGTTGTTTTTAAGCCGTATGACTTCGACAGCCGTATCGTATAGCGCCAGCCCGCGTTCGTTGCAGAAGTCGACTATGCGCGCCTTGTCGAAATGCCTGCGGTCGTCCGAAAGGAAGTGTTCGCGCTCGCCGTAAAATATGTGTCCGATGATCCTCCACATGTCGTTTTGCAGATTCGGGTAGAAGAAGTCCATCGACCAGCGTATGCGCTGCGGAGGAAAGCTGCCCAGCATCAGCAGGCGGGCGTTGGCGGGCAGGAAAGGTTCGAGCGGATGCAACTCCGAAATATTGTCGGTCGTGTTCATAATAGCGACGATAGATTATTCGAAAAAACGTTCATCGAAGTTTACCAGATATACGCGCTCGGTGGCGCGCGTTATGGCCGTATAGAGCCAGCGGAGCATATCGCGCGTCATCGGCTCGTCGCCGAACAGACAGCGGTCGACGAATACCGCGCGCCACTGTCCGCCCTGTGCCTTATGGCATGTGACGGCGTAGGCGAACTTGACCTGCATGGCGTTGAAGTGGGGATTCTCGCGGATCGAGCGGTAACGCTTGATCTTGCTGCGTATGTCGGCGTAGTCCTTCTCGACCTCGAAAAACAGCTGGCGGCTCTGCTCGGCCGTCAGCGACGGCGCTTCGGACTGCAACGTGTCGAGCAGCACCTTGCACTCCATCTCGAAGTCGTCGTAATCGGGGAACGACAGCACGGCGTCGACGAAGCGAAACCCGTAGAACTCCTCGAAACGCCGTATACGTTTCAGCCGCGCCGTATCGCCGTTGGCGACGAAGCTCATCGGCGAGTTGTCGATGCGCTCGGCGAAGTGGTAGTTGTTCTTGACGATCATCAGCATATCGCCGCTCTCGATCTCCTCTTCGGCCGAGAGCGTATAGCGGCGTATGCCCTCGTTGTAGCGGTTGGCGCGTTTGTTAGAGCGGGTAATGACGATCGTCTCGTCGCGGCCGTAACGGTCGTAACACTCTTGCAGGCACTCCATAAGCTCGCCGCCGCCGATCGAGCGGAAGTCGTCGTGCGATAGGTCGAAGCGCGGTATCTCGCACAGGTTGTTTTCGATCATGCAGCGAATAAGCGTCGCGTTGAACAGTATGCCCGAATCGGCATTCTGACGCACCACCTCGTCCATGACGGCGTATTCGACCTCGCCGTAGGGCAGCAGCTCGGAGGGTTCGAGCGCAGGGCTGAAATCGCGCCCGACGGGGGGCAGCTGCGCATCGTCGCCGACTAAGATAAGCCTGCATTCGTGCCCGCGGCGCACGTACTCCATAAGGTCGCCAAGCAGATCTCCGCTGCCGAAAGGGCTGCCGGCGGTATCGCCCGAGGAGAGCATCGAGGCCTCGTCGACGATATATACGGTATTGCGGTCGCGGTTGATGTCGAGCGAGAATTTAGATTCGTAGTCGGCCGTAGTACGTTCCCGGTAGATCTTCTTGTGGATCGTATAAGCCGTCTGAGAGGAGTAATGCGCGAGCACTTTGGCGGCGCGGCCGGTGGGTGCGAGGAGTACGCACTTAATGCCCAAATCCTTCATCGCCGCGACGAATGCCGAGATGAGCGTGGTTTTGCCCGTACCGGCATATCCGTTGAGAATAAAAATTTTCGAATAATCCTCGTCGGCCATGAACGACGACAACGATTCGATTATCTTTTTTTGATTAATAGTTGCGTCGAAAGGAATTTTTGCGTAAATTTGGGTCGAAATATGTGTGCTGTGCATGCTGCAACCTATTTTTTAGTTACGAAAACTGATACAAACTTAATAACAAATATTCTAAAATGAAAAAAGTAACAGAGATTTTGTTGGCGGTAGTCATCGTCGTATTATGCTACGTTATTTTCAAGCAGATTCAAGGTCCTGTCCAGTTCGAGAAAGAGGCTGCGAATCGCAAGGCCGTCGTCGTCAAGAAGATCAAGGACATCAGAACGGCTCAGCAGGAGTACAAGAAGGCCAAAGGCAAATTCACTAATAACTGGGACGAGCTTATCGCGTTCATCCTCGAAGACACGATCGAGTACAGAAGCGAGATCTACGACGAGAACAATCTCGAAAATGCCGCTATCCTCGAACAGTTGCGCAAGCAGGACAAGAATTGGAAGAACGAGAAGATAGTCCGCGTTGCCGTCAAGGATACGATCTTCGATATCAAGGACAAGATGCCCTACTCGCTCAGCGATGCCGATATACGTAAGCTGCCCTATATTCCGTTTACGAACGAGACCAAGAAGTTCGAGTTGGATACGGCTACCATTACCACGGCCGGTTTGCAGATTCCCGTCGTTCGCTGCCATGCGGCTTATATCGACTTCCTCGATACCGATACCTATAATCAGGAGGTATGGAACCTGCTGTCAGACGAGTTCAACCTCTTTGCGGCACAGAGCCAGAACGACGAGATCGCCGGTATGGGCTTGAAGCAGGCTATCGACGAGGGTCAGGTATCGATCCGCCATTTCGGCGTGACGTTCGGATCATTGGAGACGTCGACCAACGAGGCCGGTAACTGGACAGGTGACAGCGCCAATGAGTAGAGTCGAAATATACAACGACAGGGTGTCCATTCAACTACCGTTGGGTGGACACTCTTTTTCGGCGGATGATATATCCGCCGACGTTATCGGCGGCACCCAGTCTGTCGAGATCATTCTGCCGTCGCGACAGACAATGCTGGTGCCCGAGCAGGAGTTCGATGCGAACGTTGCCGGGGCGTTGCTGTCGGCAGCCGGTATGCCGTGCCGTGATGGGCAGTGCGCCGTTTATACCCGGCCGCTTTGCGGCATGGTCGGTATTATGGCCGTAGAGGATTCGCTGCATAAGATGCTGCGAGGAGTGTTCGGCGAACGTATGTACTACTCTACCCCGCTTCTTTCTGCTGCGACGCTTGCGCGCGGAGTCGTTTTACAGCGGATAGACGATCTGCTTTTCGTGCGCATATATGACGACGGGCTGCAAATGGCCGAGGTCATGACCGCCGCAAACGATGCGGACGTAGTTTATCTGTTGTCGACGATCGACAGAGAGTACCATATATATAATACGGAGTGTCGCATTGTCGGCCAATCGGGCGGATTGATCGAAATATGTAAAACGATATTCAAACACGCTTCATGCGAATAATAAGCGGTAAATACAAGGGACGGGCTATCAACCCGCCGAAGAATCTCCGTGCGCGGCCGACGACGGATTTCGCGAAGGAGAATCTGTTCAATGTATTGAACAATATGGTCGACTACACCGAGTGCGACGTGCTCGATCTGTTTTCGGGCACGGGGTCGATCAGCTACGAATTTGCCTCGCGCGAGGCGCGCAGCGTAACGTCGGTCGAGATAAATGCCGTGCACCATAATTTTATCCGGCAGACTGCCCGAGCGCTCGGATTCGAGAATTTCTATGCCGTCAAGGCGAATGTCTTTCTCTATTTGAAGAGTTGCGGCAAGCAGTTCGATATAATTTTTTCGGATGCTCCGTACGATCTCGAAGGTTCGGAGCAGGTAATCGACCTTGTTTTTTCGAACGGATTGCTGCGCGAGGGAGGTTTGTTGATTTTCGAGCACTCGAACAAGCAGGATTTTACCTCTTACGATAACTTCTGTCAAACAAGGAGTTACGGAAGCGTGCATTTTTCGATGTTCGAAAAATGATATTTTTTCGAAAAATAATGTCAAAAAAATTTGGAGGTTCGGAATTTTGTTGTACCTTTGCATTCGCAATCGGGAAGCAACGAGGCTCTCGAAAGCAACCAGAACGGTGCGTTAGTTCAGCTGGTTAGAATACGTGCCTGTCACGCACGGGGTCAGGGGTTCGAGTCCCCTACGCACCGCAGAAAGACATCGAAAGATGCAGCAAAGTCTTGTAAACAGTTCGTTTACAAGACTTTTTGTTTTTTTTACAACATAGAATAATCCAGCAGCCGAATGCACTTTGCGGTGTTGTATTCGGTGTACTTTTTATATGCTTGAAAAAGTACACCGAATTAGCACTTAATTCGCTCCATAGCATTATTTTTCATCTTGACGCGATTCGTTTGTAAACTTAAATTTACAACCACAAAAAACTTTAATTATCGATTGTCATGTGATTGTGATAAGACCTGTTCGAGCGCCATAACAAGAGGAATAAGAATACATCCTTAAACCTATGTGAAACCTATTATGACCTTGAACTTAATCTATGAAAACGACCATTATAATTATTATATTCATCGTTATCGATGCCGTCCTTATCGCTCTGGTATATCGCGTATATTCAATTTTGCTGAAAGCGCATGGGAACAGAGCCGGAACTGCCCTGAGCCGCGACAGGCTGATATATATCCGAAAAATAATCGATACCGTATACACCCATCAGAATAACGCCGAGAGGTTGCAGAAGCGGATCATCGAACTGACAAAGTCCGATGTTCTGTTGGCATATCATGTAGTAATGCCGCCCAACGATACCGTGTACGACAAGGTGGATTGCAACGAAGCCGATAAGCTATTGTGCAAGCTCGCAGATATGGGGTTTACGCCCCGAGAACTGTGTATGCTGTTTTCGCTGAATAACATCAACAGCGTTTATGTGAAGATGTCACGGATGAACAAACGGCTGAAAGAGGCTGAGGCAAAGCCGCCGAAACATAGCATCGGACAATAGATGATCGGGCTGTGTAAAAATAACCGGGGCTGTCTGACGAATTGCAGACAGCCCCGGTTTATACTCTTTTTCTGTGCTTCGGCAGGATACGCCTACGCTTGTTTCAATGAAAATGTTAAACTATGTATGATCACTCTTGCCGTCTAACATTCAAAAAACAATCGTTAATAATCATACTCCTTGCGAATCAAAACATGATTCATCAGGTCGCCTCGCATATTGCGTGGGCGCAACGTATCTTCATGCTCCAAGATCCACACTTCATTATCGAATGTTCGATGAAAATCGAATACAATATGTACTTCATTGGTAGTAGGTGCTAACTTATATAACGGAGTTGATATTTTGTCGTCTCCTATCCAAAAAGCCGAGATGCCGCAATTTACTGTCGCTCGACCGCTCCCGTCGCTGTGGACGACAACTGTATCGCGTTGCGGAGTAATGACATGCAGGTCATATGTTACGAACGATCTACTGCTCGTTGAAACACGAAACCATGTATCAGGCTTTTTGATTTCGCTTTTCATCTCTTTGACTTTAAAGTTATTGCTAATCGAATCCCTATTTAATATCAAAGAGTTGTTTCGACGCTCCCAACGACCCCATAACTCAGAGTATGACCCGGGACCTTCATACCGGCAGTATCGAAAAGTATTATCATCATACAATGATAACCATTCTTTATGATTTGGATAATTAGGACCACAATATGTACAAATGCCATGCTTTTCAGGTGTCAAAGCAAAAACCGGTAATAGTGCTGACAAAATGAATAACTTTAATGTGATTATTTTCTTCATACGCAAATAAATTAAAGTCCTGATATTCTATATAAAAAATCGTCTTTAGGGGCACGTTTCCGAGTATATACTTCATAAGGTTTTATATCGAAATATGACATAAAACTTGATATAACTCGTATTCTTTGTCCAATTTTAGAATTAATATTAATCGGCCCATTTCCCAACTCTCCGTAGACTAAATTATTCTTTCGTCCAAATTGCCGTACATGCTCATCATTCCATTCCCCACATTGATCCGGTCCCGTCAAATAATAGGAAATACCTGCGTTGACTATACGTTCACGATTATATGCTGCCGTTTCATCTGTAATATCGTATAAAGAACCGAAGTCAACCCCGTTTTGATCAATCAAGAACGATAATTCTCCCATTTCATATTGATAGGCATGTTTAAGCTCATGCGCGATGACCCCTTGCGATTCATTGCGACCTACTTTAATTATAATAGAACCATTTTCATATCCTGTTCCACCGCCGGTTTTATCCCAATATCCGATTTTATACGTTACATCTGATTGATCTAACCTGTCATATTCATTGATTATTGTACGATATTCATAAATCAGACGATTTATTAGTTCTAACATATCCGAATCTCTCAGGGTTTTGGACAATTGTTCCAATCCATTAATTTGCTGACATATCTCAGCTCTGTGGTTAGAATAGATATTATACGGGTCTTCGATTTTAGCACCTGTCGGATCGGCCCTGTTAATCGGATCTCCTCCGCAATAGATATATGGCGAGAACTCCGGAAAACTGCCCGAGAGCGGGTCATGGGATAGGAATCGGGCGTCGGATACGTTCTGGAACCGTGCCTGCGAGTCGTAGAGGCTGTACATTCCGAAGGCGCCCTGCTGCTCCTTGCCGGTGTACTTGTAGTCGGCATCTGCTGTGGGTGCCTCGGCCACAATATGCTGCGTGCCGTAGGGCATGTAGTCGAACTCTGCCACCACAACGGGTTTGCTCTGCCCGGGCTTGACGATGGTGCGTGTACTGCCTAAATGATCTGTGATGTAGTAGTGCGGCTCGTAGCCGTTTGTCGTCTTCACGATACGTCCTCCGGCAAAAGGAATGCTCTCTATATCCGCCTCCTCTGCGTTTACGTTCAATCTCAAAGAGCCTAAGTATTCGTAGCCTCGTCCTCTGTCGTCCGTCGCCCGTACTTTCGTGCCGTCGGCGAGGTAGAGGTTTTGCACCACATGCGGAGCGACGCCTACGACATAGGTACTTACGCTGCCTGTGGCTGCCCGCATATCGCCTTTCGTCGCTCGCTTCGGCAAGTTACGATAATTATACGACACTTGCAAGGCTTCGGCCCCATTAAATGTAACATTGCCCATCGAATCGTATCGATACGCATATTCCGTCACGGGTGTTTGCTCCGCGGGCGAAGTCCGACACGTGCCCACCGTGAGGATGCGGTTGCCGTCATAGGTGTATCGGTAGCGGGTCGCCGCTATGGCTCCGTTGTACCTGTCCAAGGATAGGATATTGGAGTTCTTGTCATATGTGATGTTCCTCTCGCCGTAATGCCTGGCAGAGGGTGCCATGCCCGTCGTGCAGTGGCCGTCGACAAGGCGACCAAGACGGTCGTAGGCATAGACGTATGTCATGCGCGCGGTGTCCGCCCTCGACCACGACGTCTCGGAGATAAAACCTGCGTACATACGTGAAAATATCCCGGATGAACAAACGGCTGAAAGAGGCAGCGGAGACGATCGTGTAATAAAAATCAGGAAATGGGCTGCCGTAATCATATAGGCAGCCCATTTATATGACCTATTCAAAGAAAAATCATTCTTTTTCCGCTTGCAGTTCGCTGACCAATTCCGCAAGACTTGCGAACATCGCAGCCTCCTCTGACCACGGCTCGTCGCCGAAGCTGTCGAGATATCTGTTGATAGCTTCCATTTTTGGAGTTACCCGATTTACGAGGCGCGTCAACGTACCTTTTGCAGCCTTGGTTACTTTCTCCTCTCGCTCCTGATCATCGGATATAGCCCATTTCTTCAAAACAGGGATCAAATCGCGCAACTCCTCGGGAATGGCATTGGCATCGATATCATCAGGCTTGTCGGGGAAATTTTCTTCAATAACAGGCAGCATCTCCAACAATATATCTATTGCAGGTAATATCCTCGATGGTTCTTTTAACGCAAGGTTAGCACTATTCCCACAAAGCATCATGCCTTCGTTGGGATCAAATAAGTACTTTTGAAAATTGAATCGGGGCAAATAGTCCTTTATCATCTCTATACATTTTCCGACATCGTTCAAATAGCATTTATTACCCAAGAAATAAGAGCATATATATATCTTCATGTCTAATAGCCGGCAATATTTTACATGAGGGGTTATTTTTTCCGGCCTATTTACCGAAAACATTACCGATATTTTTGTGCTTGTTTGAATGCTGATTTCATCAGCATAAATACGAATATGAAAACGGCGATCTTTATATTTGAAGACGAACATATCTTCGGCCGCTCCGCGAAAATTACGATCATAACATGTGACTTGGCTGTGAGAATATTTAATCTTTGCCTCTTTGAGAATATTCTCTATTTCCGATAATTGTATCATAATTATTTATTATTTTTTCTGGGATATTTACCAATAGGATATTTGCGATACACTTGTTTTTCTATCTGTTTTCTTACGACTTCCGTGGCAGGGCCTTGACGATATGGATATAATGCTCTAAATTCATTTGTTATCATTTGATGATATGGAGATGGCAAATATACCATTTCTCCCTTTGGATCTCCTCCCGTATATTTAGGCGTTATATGATGCCATTCGTGTCTCTTTGCTTTTTTTATGTATTTTTGGGCAGCTTCGGTCTCCAATCTTTTATAAAAAGTAGACTCCGCAGTACAGAGAGTATTAAAACAATATAACCAATATTCTAAACTACCAGCCGCCTCTATCCATTGCTGTCCCAGTCCTTTGGCGACATCTCCGGCAATCATTGCCACCATGCCGTCACTCGGAGTACCGTTAATATAGAACAAATTTGCTCCGGTAATATAATATTCGATGTTATCAGCCACATGATTTAGGTCATTGATTGTATCGACCATGTACTCAATGCGCCTATTTCGCATCAATGTATATCCGATAATATTTTCGTCGGCATCATACATGGCAGTGACAGAATATGGTCCCAATTCCATATCAGTCAACCGAGAATATTTGCTATCCTGAAATAAATTGAGGTATTGGGCAACTTCATAGAAATTAATAGCCCTACCGTCTGGATCGACAAACATAATTGGATTGCCCGCGCAATAGATGTACGGCGATATCCCCGGGAAACTGCCCGACAGGGGATCCTGCGATAGGAAGCAGCCGCTTGTGACGTTCTGGAATCGTGCCTGCGAGTCATAGAGGCTGTACATCCCGAAGGCGCCCTGCTGCTCCTTGCCCGTGTACTTGTAGTCGGCATCTGCGGTCGGTGCCTCGGCCACAGTATGCTGCGTGCCGTAGGGCATGTAGTCGTATTCGGCCATGATCTCCACGCCCGATGCCGCCGGCCGCACTATGGCGCGCGTGCTGCCCAGATGATCCGTCACGTAATAATGTGGCTCGTAGCCGCTCGACGTCTTCACGATACGTCCTCCGGCAAAGGGGATGCTCTCTATATCCGCCTTCTCTCCGTTTACGTTCAATCTCAAAGAGCCTAAATACTCGTACCCTCGTCCTCTGTCGTCCGTCGCCCGTACTTTCGTGCCGTCGGTAAGGTAGAGGTTTTGCACCACATGCGGAGCGACGCCTACGACATAGGTACTTACGCTGCCTGTGGCAGCCCGCATATCGGCTTTCGTCGCTCGCTTCGGCAAGTTACGATAATTATACGACACTTGCAAGGCTTCGGCCCCATTAAATGTAACATTGCCCATCGAATCGTATCGATACGCATATTCCGTCACGGGTGTTTGCCCCACGGGTGAAGTCCGACACATGCCCACCGTGAGGATGCGGTTGCCGTCATAGCTGTATCGGTAGCGGGTTGCCGCTATGGCTCCGTTGTACCTGTCCAAGGATAGGATATTGGAGTTCTTGTCATATGTGATGTTCCTCTCGCCGTAATGTTTGGCAGAGGGTGCCGCGCCCGTCGTGCAGTGGCCGTCGACAAGGCGACCAAGACGGTCGTAGGCGTAGACGTATGTCATGCGCGCGGTGTCCGCCCTCGACCACGACGTCTCGGAGATATTGCCTGCATAGCGCGGCGCGGCATACTCGGGCGAGAAGTACTCCAACCGCTGCTCGAAGATCGGAGCGCCCGCCGGTATAGGCACCATAGGCAGATCGCCTAACCTCTCCGGCGTGCCGAGGGATGCGAGGCTGTCGCGCCCGGGGCGCATCTGCCCCACCGCGTCAGCCGGACGCTGCGCATATCGGTTCTTACCGCTGTGATATGCGGAATATCGGTAACGGTCGGACTGTGGGCGGGAGCGGCACAAGTCGTCAGCATGTTTCTCAGTCCGCAGGAGAGTGCCTACGGGCTGGCGGTCGAAGGTGTGCCGCTCTTTGCCTTGTGCGCCGTATTCTTCGCGATCAACATCGCCTTTATCGGGTACTATCAGAGCATAGAGAAAGCTATGGTTTCCACAGTATATACGCTGTTGCGGGGCATATTGTTACTTGTGCCGTGCTTCGTCCTCTTACCCCGGGCATTCGGTGTTCCCGGCCTATGGCTCGCCATTCCGGCTGCCGAAATGATGACATGTGCCGTCATTTACATCCGATAAGAGTAGTTATGAAAAACCGTTCATCGCAATGATGAACGGTTGTTTTCACTCTTTCGCTCCGCCGCGACGATAGATGAGCCGCGCCAATCCGAACAGGTAACGCCGGAAGCCCGGACGATAGGCCAGCAGACGGTCGAACCAACCCAGATGAGGAGCGATGAATTTCACCACCAGTCCGACATAAATCATGGCGAAGAGCGTTCCGATACCGATAACATTCCATTGCCAGCTCCCGAAAAAGAGATAACATCCGGCAACGGCGAGCAGTACGAGGGTCGTATCCACCCATATCTTTACCTTGGCGAAAGGACGCTTCGTTACCTGGCTGACGGTAATGGAAATGCCCTCGCCCGGCATGGTTACCGAGCCGCACCGCACCTCGAAGGCGATGCCGATGCCCATGATGGTACATCCAGCGAATTGGGCGAATATTTGCGAAGGCAGGGTCGTGCATTCCAGACCGGCTGTCAATGACATGTTAAGGTCTATGAGCCATCCGAATACGAATCCGATGACGAGCTGGGAGAGCTGCATGGGACCGAAATTACGGCGCAGGATGAGTATCTGGCAAAGTATCAGGATAAAGTTCATTGCAATCGTGTAACCGCCGATTGTCCATTCGGGGACACGGCTTATCGGTCCCGCCAGCGAAAAGACGAACGGCAGCGAGGAGATTACGCTGCTGCCCAAAAAGGATTTCACACATAGAAGGACTCCCAATGTCATAAGATACAATGAAATAAGGAGCAGGAAATGTTGCCAGAGGAATGATATCGCTTTTTCCTTTCTGTCAGTTGTTAAAGTCATACTCATATCTGATTATTCATCTGTAAAATTACGCATTTTTATCGGCAAGTATTACAATGTTGGTCGGATATTGTAGAGTTAGATAACAATATTTCACATAGTGGAACGAGATGTGTTTGGTTATTCCGGCGACTTTTGCCCAGTGTTGCAGCGTGTCGTTTACCGTCCCCTCGTGCGTCAGCGGAAAGATAAAATCGCTGTCGTTCTCTTCGCCGCGCTCCGGCAGCCGTGCGGAGCGTTCCGAATAGGACACGACCGGATTTTGCTCAGCCGCCATTCGGCTTTCAATACGCCGTAGTCGCTGGCCTTCGTAATCTGCCATTCAACTAACAAAAAGTAACAGATATCGGCCTTATCGGGAAAATCGCAAAAAACAACTGAAAATTCATACTCAAATATAAACCACTATATTGTAGTAATTTATATTTGATTTTTCGCTGCTTCTCTATCTTTCTTGTAGATTTGATAGCTGTTCACGAAGTTCTGCCACACGATGTAGGCGGTGGGGGCGACGGAGGAGACGGGGTCGAGGAATTGCTGTGCCATCCAGACGGCCAGAACGGTATTCTTCTGTCCGAGCGATTGACCTCCTGCGACCGTGTCGCCGTATCGACGGCCCAAGCGGCGGCCGACGGCGAACTGTATAAGGCATATTACCAGAGCTGCGGCAGCCAGCCGTATCTCTACCCCGCTGTCGGCGTCGGTGTCGAGGATGAAGCATGTCGTGCGTCCTATGACTATGGCAAGCGAAATGAGCCACATATAGAACGATATCTGCGAATGGTCGCTTATCCATTGCGTCAGCCGGCGGAACAGATGTCTGCACGCCTGTCCGGCAACGAATGGCATGATGAGCAGCGGCGCTATCTTCATGGCGATCTGCCCGAACGTGCAGTCGCCGTTGCCGTAGGCATGCAGCATCAGAGGAGCGAATACGGCTATGACGAAATTGCATATAAGGCTGTATGTCGCCATAGTCGCGATATTGGCGCCAAGCATACCGCCGATGACCACGGCTGCCATTGCTATCGGTGCAAGTACGCATACCATGGCTCCCTGTGCCATGACCTGACCGAAAGGCATGCAGGCGTAGTATACGGCGACGGCTCCGATAAGCTGGAACAGCAACAGCCACAGGTGCATCCGCGAGGGGCGCATCTGTCTTATGTCGACGCGGCAGAACGTGAAGAAAAGCATCATGGAGATCAGCGCAGGCGTGATCGTATTGCCGCTCCACGATTCGAGAGCCGCTATGGGGCGGCACAATAAAACACCGACAACCATGCCCATAGGCATGGCTGCGGTTTTGAGATTATGCAGCGATAGCATGGGTTCGGGTTATGCCAGCAGCTCCTTTACCTTGGCCGATATATCTTTGCCGTCGGCCTGACCGGCGAGCCGCTTCGAGGCGACGCCCATGACCTTGCCCATATCCTTCATCGACTCGGCACCCACCTCGGCGATGATCTCGCGAACGGCAGCGGCGAGCTCCTCGGCCGTCATCTGTCGGGGCAGGAACTCCTGCATGACACGCACCTGCGCCAGCTCCTCCTCGGCCAGATCGGGGCGGTTCTGCTGAGTGTAGATCGCGGCAGAATCGCTACCCTGCTTGGCGAGTTTCGAGATGATCTTCACGACATCGGCATCGGGCAGCGTATCGACGGCCGTTCCCGACGTCTTGGCCTCGATTATATATTTCTTGATATTGCGCAATGCGCTGAGACGAACGGTCTCCTTAGCCTTCATCGCCTCCATGATCTGCTTAGAAATCTGTTGTTCCAACATGGTTTTATGCTATTAGTTTGTCTGTCAGTGGCTGTTGCCCGTGAGAAACATCAACGTCTGCCGCATGAGACGGTCGCGCACGGCGGCATCCGTCAGAGTCTCGAACGGGAATCCGGCTACAAAGGTACGATATTTTCCATTATATGCGACCGCTGCGCTTTGATTGTTGGCCTTGTAACGCAGCGCCGTGAACGAACCCTTGCCGACCGGACGTACGATATCGGGCGATTCGACGCAGTAAATACTGTCGTTCAGCTCGCATGCGAAGCGCAGGTCGTATCGCGTGTCGGTCATCTTGGAGGGAATGGCACGCACCTCGCCGCGGCGTGTGGCCATATTACCGCCGAAGGAGTAATGCAGGACATTGCGCGCGAAGTCGCGGTCGCTCTCCGAAGCGTCGTCCGAGAGCCACAGGTCGGTGGCGACGTATGCGCCCGTGACCAGCAGCGCTCCGCCGGCATCGGTAAAGTCTCGCAGCACCGTTTGGAGCCCGGCGGGGAATGTCTTGAAACTATATCCCGACACGCCGCGCCCCACGGCAGTCGAGCGCTGCTTGCCGAGTATAAGATCGATGACACGGTAACGCGACAGGTCGCACTGCCCCGCTGCGACGGCATCGAGGCTCGACGAGGAGAACGAGTATCCGGCCTGCACTATCGACCGGCCGTGCAGTGCCGGGTAGTCGAACGTATTTCCGGCGACGATCTCCGTCTCGTAATCGTTGTAACAGGCACCGAGGGCGTGGTTGTCGTTATCGGAGCGCGAGAGGGCGCGGTCGAAATTATGCTGTTCGCCGATGAACGATATGTCGCGAATGTAGGCCGCACCGCTGTCGTAGCGGTTGTGGAATCCGGCCAGCGAGTCGCCCTGAATACTCATGGGAGCTGCGACGCGCTCGAAACCGTTGACGACCATTACGCGCCCTTTCTCCGCTACAAGGCGGCAGGCGGATAGAGTCTGGCTCGGAAAGCTCTCGCCGCCGTCATTGACGGCCGTTATACGGTAGCTGTATATCCTGCCGGGCTGCTGCTCCACCGTAAGGCGGTTGGACTCTACCCTTGTGCCGTTGTCGAAGGCTCCGTCGTCGATACGCGTATAGACTATATATGCGGACGGGACGGCCGTAGGTTCGAGCGGATCGGGCGTCGCGTGCCACGACAGCTCTACTCTGTTGCCGTCGGCGAGCTCGGCGCGGAATCCGCCGACAGGCAGCGGCTGGACGACATATGCCTCGGAGTATTGATCCGAGAGATAACGCAGCATGGCCTTGTAAATCGCCCGGCAGACCGTGAAGCGGAAGCCGGGGTCGAGCCCGTAACGCATGTCGGCGAAGTTCTGGTGGGAGAGCAGCTCCAAGAGCATCGTCGGAACGTTGGGTATGCGTGCCTCGTAATAGGCTCTGTCCCACATTCCGCGGCGGCTCCAATCGGGTTCATATAAAGCCCGTATATCTCCTACGATCTGCGTCATGACTATATCAGTCAAATCGCGCGAGCGCATACGCGTTACCTTTCCCTCGAACTCGCCGTCGCTGTCCTGCGTGCAGTATATGCCGAGCGTGCCGATGATATCGTCGTTGAGCCTTACGCCGGCATCGGAATGGAACGCGAACGCCAGATCGACCGGTATGCCTTTGCCCTCGCCCTCGGGCAGCCGCTCCGTGCCGCCTATAAGGGCGTTTACCCAGTGTGCCCGCGACATGTAGTCGTCGCGATAGTCGTCCTTGCCCTGCTTGGGTGTATATACGTCTTCGGGGAATCCCGACCATTGCAGCCAGTAGCGCGCACCCTCGCAGAAGCGCGGATAGCCGCTCGTCTCGGCGATGTATTCCATGTCGTCCGAACGTTTCTCGGGATCGACGACCCGTGCGATATTGCCCATGCCGCCGCCGATCTTCACGGCATCGGCCGTAATGCGGCGGCCGCTGCGCGAGGAGCGGTTATCGAGCATGACGATAGAGTCCATGCTGCCGGCCGGCAGATCGAACTCTCCGAGAAATACCCACATGCCGCCGCCCATGCGCTGATTGACGGCGAACTCCGACCGGCCGCCGGCATGGCGGACGGTATAGTGCGCATCGTCGGCACTGTCGTCGAGCGTGCGATACGATACATATATGCCGTAACGACCTGCGGCGGGTATGGTCGCACCCCACAAGGCCGTTGCCGTGGCGCGCTCGCCCGTAACGGTAGCGGCGCTGCGTGCGGTACCGTCGGCGAATGGGTTCTGTCCGGTAAGATACTGTTCGTACAAATGCGCGAATCCTGCCCCGGCGCTGTTCCATGCACCGCTCTCGGCATAGTGCGAGGCCGAATCGATGCCCGCATCGTTGTCGATGATGATCTCCATCTTCTGCATGTCGCGCTCGCGAGGCAGCAGGACGTTGGCGCCGGCATTTTCGAGCATCGGCACCAAGAACGGCAGGACGTAGCTCTGCGTATAGAGATCCTCTACGGTCTCCCACAGACGCGAGCGCTGCCAGCGCCATTGGTTTTCACGCTGGTCGAAATACCTGCCATGACTCTGCCAAAGGGCGATATGGCGGCCATAGAGTCCGGCCGAGGGGCGGTTGGGCGACGAGAGCCGCCTTACCAGCGGCTGCGTACGGCGGTAGGTAAACCGCCGCCGCTTGTCGCTCGGCCGATAGATCGAGGGCACCAGCTCGTCTATCAGGTGCTTGCCCGAGTATATCTTCAACCGATGCTTGGCGTATGCGGCGGGCAGACGGTGCCTGACCGAATCGTACATCGCAATCAGGTTATCGGGACGGAACGGATAGTATGACAGCGATATGGATGCTTTTATTTCGAGCGTTTTATCGATATCGCGCACCGACTCTATGTCGACATGGCCGCCAAGCACCTCGCGCCTGACGATGCGGGAAAGGACGGCCTTTATCGAGTCGCGCGACGAACGCGGAAAGTCATCGCGGCGGGCATGCGCCGTAAACGTCGACATAAGCATCGACATGATAAACAATGCGTATAATGATCTTTTCATAGTTTTTCGTGCGAAAAATACCCTCCAAAGATAATACTATCTTCGCCAAAACGGAAATATATAGTATCGGACATGTCGCCGAAAGGCGCTCGCTCACTCGTTCCTTGCCTCGGCGGCAGACGCGGCTGTCGTCCGTGCAGTGAAACGACGGCACCCCGCATTCACTGCGGGGTGCCGTAATTTAACTCATATCAGCTCGCGCTATCGACCGGCATTTGCGTTGCGGTAATCATCGCGCGGCGAGCCCGTCTCGGTGTCGCGGTGTTCCTGAGACGAAGCCGAATCCTCGTGCGAATAGGCTTCATGCACCTCGGCCGACTTGTCTCGATGATCCTTGCGGGTATATCCCTCTACGTTGTCGACCAGTCCCTGAACGTTATCCTCGAACATCTGTTCGCACTCGTCGCAACAGCCGTTCTGCTGTCGTTTGTCGTTTTTCATGGTAATCCGATTTAAGTTAAACAATACCATGACCTGCTCTTGCAAAAGCCGTACAAACGCCGCATCGTAGCGTCGATAAGACTATCGGAACAGCAAGAAACCGAGCGTGAGCGTGAAGCTGCCGTTGCGCGTCTTGCCGGCGGGATTGTCCTTGGCAAGGTTGACGAAGCCCAGTTCGTATGCCGCACGCAGCTGCAAGCGCCAAACAGCCAAGTCGATGCCGGCGAGCATGCCGCAGTCGGTACTGCTGAATTTAAGCTCTTTGCCTTCCGATCCGGTAATATCCCCGATAGAGAATGTCTTGGCATTATGGCCGAATCCGACATATAAGCCCACCTTCGGCGTGACCGAGACGAATCGGCCGCCGATCTTGTAGCCTACCGTCACGGGTACGGTAAGGGTATTTTTATACACCTCGGCACGCGTGAAATCCGACAGATCGCTCCAATCCTTGACACTGCCCATGCGGTTGCCGTAATAGCCTATACCGCTCTGCAACTGCCAGTGCGAGCGGAATGTATAGCCGACATAGGCGCCTACCTTCCAGCCGTTGCAGTCGAGGCCGTTGTCCTTGCTGTAATTGTTGACGGACAGACCGCCTTCGACACCCAGCAGCAGCTGAGCCGATGCTGCCGACGATACAAGCATTGCCGCTAATAAAACAATAAGACGTTTCATAGAGTTTGTAATTTGGTTACACGATTGCAAATATAGCGATAAGCACGGCAAAAACAAAAATCGCAGTCGAAATTTGTCGGATCATGCAGCTCGGCCTGCATCCGGGCGGCCACTCTACTCTGCCGCCGGATGCAAAAAAAAGCTGCCATGCGGTCGCATGGCAGCTTCGGTATCGGGATTATTACTACTTGCACAAGACACCTCTGCGCGCCGTAACTCCCTCATAAGCGGCTGCCGGCTCGCGGCGGAGTCTCTCGCGCTCGATCGTCGCGGCCTCGGTGCGCTCTGGCTTCGTTTGAGCGATCTGCGAGGGTTTGCGGGCAGGATCGGTCTTGCGTACAGTCAGAGATGAACGTGTTGCGGCAGAGGCCGAGAGGGCCGCACCCGAGATCAGATCGTCGATAGGCGAAACGCCGCTCTTGGTAAGGTGTATCCTATGGCGATAGACGGGAGAGAAATTGCCTGCGGCATCCTCGGCTATGGCGAAGATGATCATATCCATATTGAAGTCGAGGATAAAGTTCTTGTTAGGCTGATCGGCTACGCCGCTGCTACGCAAAGCATACATTATCATGTCGTCGGGCACCACGGCAGGATCATCGAAGCCTGTCTCGTACTGCATGACGGCATAGTAATAGTGCTCGGCCTGACCGGTAATGGCAGTCGTCAAAGGCACGTAGGCCATATTGACGCAGTCGCCGTACTTCTCGGGCATGGCCTCGGCCAGCGCCGTACCGTCGTAATACTTGTCGTAACCGACCTCGATCGAGATGTCGGCCTTGACGCTCTCGGCCGTTCTGAACGGCTCGCCGTAATAGAAATCGCCCGCGATGTCGCCCGTCTTGGTGTTGACGGCGAAGGCTACGGTCTTGTACTCGGTATTCGAATAGAGCCCGCTGCGAGCCATGGTCGTGGTACCGCGAACGGCATAACGCTGCCAGAAAGCTGCGGCATTTGTCCCGGTATTGCGGATATAGTTGTCGATATCGTTCTGGATATATGTCATGATCTGCTGCTCCGAAGCCGATGCCTCGAATACATCCCAATAGTAGTATACGGTATTGTCGCTCGCTACGATAGAGACGGTCGCATCATATGGGTGTATGTCGGCTACCGAGAACGTGAAGCGGCAGTCGGCGGGATTGCCGCCTGCGGGTATCTGAACGAACTCCTTTTGAAGCCCAGTCGTCCACGAACCGTACTGCCAACCGAACAGCAGGACGACATACTCTTCGCCTGCGTCGATGTCGTAGCTGACAGTCGTGCTGCCCGTCTCCGCGATCATATCCATGTACTCGCCGTATATCTCGCTCACGGTGGTCATCATCTCCTCGTCGGTCTGTCCGCGGAAATACTCCGCAGGCTCTATCGACCAGATATAGGGATCGTTGTTGGTCGCGGTAATGTCGAGATTGATCTTGGTCGTAGTCACGGTCATCTTATACGAGAGTCGGTTCTCCGATACCACGGGAGGTATGGACAGCGGCAGGCGGATGATAGGCGTGGTGCGCTCGCCGAGCAGAGTCAGACCGTAGGCATAGATCACATAATCCTCCTTTTGCGTGAGCCCGTTGTAGGTAAGTCTTTGAGCGCCCTTGAAGGTAGAGGCCATAAGATACTGGTCGAGCGTCATCTCGGATGCCTGGGCTACGGCCTTGAAGTATTCGAGGTCGGCTTGGAAATAGTCGTCGTCATCGGGGTACATATCCATGCTCGCCTTAGGGACGACCGAGGCGAAGTATGGCTTCGACGAGCTGAGAGGATATATCTCGAAGACGACCGATCCGCCCGTCTGTTCCTTTACCACGATCTCGAAGTCGGGTATCTCGAATCCTTGCTGGCGTATCGATACCGCTGCGGGCTCGGCTCCGGGATATTCGAGCCATATCTTGGTCTGGCGAATGTCCGTCAGGGGATTGTCGTCGACCTGGAAAGAGAGTATGCGCGCCTGACTCAGGTCGAAGTCGTGCACCCACGCCGCATCCGATCTGACGGTCAGGCCGCTCGCATCGCCGACATTGAGCAACTGATAGCCTACTTGTGCCGGGCCGCCCTCAGCGGGAACATCGACACGCGTCGCCGCGACTTCGATCGCAGGCGTCTGTACGGCCTGATCGTCATCCTTGCATGAGGTCAGCACTGCGGCACAACCCAGCAGGCAGAACAACGCCTTCATTAGATTCAACTGTTTCATTGTGTTCAAGATAGTTATAAAAATTAAAAAATAGTAGATGATTCCTTACGTTTACCGTTTACAAATATACAAAAATATTTTAATCCGTAATGTTTCGCTGTGATTATTATGAAAAAAACACTCGATTAGCCCATGTATCATTCTTTCGAAACCGAAAAACGATGCGTTGCGAAACCGCATTCGCGTAGATAGCCATGCGAAATGATTATTTTGGTTATATTTGCATAATATTTAACCTAAATTATTTTCAAAATGAAAATCCGAATCGTTTCGCTGTTGTCGGTTCTCGCGGCGGCTGTCATGCCTCTGCATGCGCAGCAGTGCATGACTTGGGACGAAGCCTATCGTCGCGCCGACTCGCTTGCGGCGCGGCTGACTCTCGACGAGAAGATATCCATGATGCGCGGCTACGACAAGTTTTTCCTGCCCGGCGTACCCGACAAGGGAATGCCGTACATATTTACTTCGGATGCCACACAGGGTTTGCGGCTGAATCTCAATCTGCCAGACCCGACCATGATCCGTCAGATCGACCGGTCGACGGCCTTTCCGTCGCCGATAATGCTGGCGGCGACATTCTCGCCCGAAATGGCATACGAATATGCCCGTGCCGTGGGCGAGGAGTGCAGGGCGTCGGGCGTCGAGGTGCTGCTGGGTCCCGGCATGAACATATATCGCAATTCGCAGTGCTCGCGCAACTTCGAGTATCTGGGCGAAGATCCCTATCTTGCCGCACGCATGGTCGAACGGTATGTCGAGGGCATGCAGTCGACAGGCACGCTCGCCTGCCTGAAACACTTTCTGGCCAACAACACCGAATGGTATCGTCGACGCTCCAACTCGATCGTGGACGAGCGGGCGATACACGAAATATATACCCCGGCGTTTGTGGCCGGCATCGAGGCCGGTGCGGCTACGGTCATGACGGCATATAACCGTCTCAACGGCGAATGGTGCGGCCAGAGCGAATATGTCATCAACGACCTTCTGCGCGGCGAGTTCGGCTTCCGCGGTTTGGTCATGTCCGACTGGCGTTCGATATACGACTGGGGCAAGGTCGTAGCCTCGGGGCTCAATGTCGACATGCCGGGCGAAGACTACTTCTATCTCGACGGCGACATTCGCGGACGGGTCGAGCGCGGCGAGTTTTCGGAGAGCGACATCGACCGCATGATACGTCCGACCATAGCCACCGCCATTGCATTCGGGCTCTACGACCGCATACTGTCGGGCGACAAGTATCGCCCCGAGCTGCTCGACAGTCTGCCCTCGCATGCGCGAACGGCATACGAAGTAGCCGCCGAGGGTACTGTGCTGCTGCGCAACGACGGCATTCTGCCGCTCGATGCCTCGGGCCGGAGCATACTGCTTACGGGACGCTGGCTCGACGAGCTGCCCCGTGGCGGCGGCGCAGCCAGAGTCGAGGGCTACGACACGGTAACGCCCGTCGATGCGCTTAAAGCGTTGGGCGATGTCACGGTATCTAAAAACCCTACCGACGAGGAGTTGCGCAATGCCGATATCGTGATATTTACCACCGGTACATACGACACCGAGGCGGTCGAACGACCGTTCGCGCTGCCCAAGGCCGACGAGCGTGCCGTAAGACGCGCCGTCGAGCTGAATCCCAATACGATAGTCATCGTAAACAGCGGCTCGGGCATCGACATGACAGCATGGAGCGACCGCTGCGCCGCATTGATCTACGGGTGGTATCCCGGGCAGAACGGCTACGAGGCTATCGCCGACATCATCCGCGGCAAGATTTCGCCGTCTGGCAAACTGCCCATGACAATCGAAAGATCGTTCTCCGACTCCCCCGCCGCAGGCAGCATGCCGCGCGGAGCGTCGTTCTACGACAAGGTGCGTAACGAACACTTTATCATGCCATACGACATTTTATACGACGAATCGGTTCTGGTGGGTTACAGGTGGTACGAGTATAACGGCATAAGGCCGTTGTTCCCGTTCGGATACGGATTGTCGTACACCACATTCGAGATCGACCGGCCGTGCTGCGGCCGCAGCACGGCTACGGTATCGAAAGGGTCTCCCGCACGAATCAGCGTGCGGCTGCGAAATACCGGCGAGCGCCGCGGCAAGGAGGTCATACAGCTCTATGTAGGCGAAAACACCCCGTCGGTAGTCCGTCCGCCCAAGGAGTTGAAGCGCATACATAAAGTAGAACTCGATGCAGGCGAATCGGCTACGGTCGAGTTCGAGATCGGATCGGATGATCTGGCATTCTGGGATGTGCAGACGCACGCATGGAAGACCAACGCCGGAGAGTACACCCTCTACATCGGCACTTCGTCCGAGGATATAGCATGCACAATACCATTGAAAGTCATAGAATAATGTGGATCGCATGAAGTCTTACAAACGCTGGATAGCCGCCCTTGCGCTTTGGGCACTGCCGCTATGCGCAACTTACTCGCAGAGCATCGAGCAGGACGTACGCGAGGATATATCGCGTGCGGCCGACATCTACCACTCCTACGAGTATCGCCCGACAGAGATATCAGCCGCTCCCGAGGGATATACATTGTTCTATGTAAGCCACTTCGGTCGCCACGGCTCACGCTTTTTGGAGGGCGAGGAGCGTTACGCCTCTCCGCTGGCGACGCTGCGCCGTGCCGCCGGCAAATCTCTTCTGACGGCTGAGGGAGAGCGGTGCCTCGCCATTGTCGAGGCTATGGCCGAGAATGCCCGTTCGCGCTGGGGCGAGCTGTCGCAGCGCGGAGTGCGCGAGCATTGCCAGATCGCCCAGCGCATGTACATGCGCATGCCGGAGATATTCGCGGCCGAGGGCACCGAGGTGCGCAGCCGCTCGACGCTCGTGCCGCGCTGCATAATGAGTATGGCGGCCAACAACGAGCGTCTCAAAGAGTTGAATCCGTCACTTAACACATTGCGCGATGCGAGCGGACGTTGGCGCGACATATTCGACGACAACCGCATGGCGCACCGGCACGTCAATGCCGCAGCCGAGAAGAGGGCAGCCGAGTGGCGTATGCGCAATCTCGATCCGTCGCGGCTTATGCATCTGCTGTTCGTAAAGCCCGGCCTGCTGGACCGTCGCGCCCAGGTGGAGTTCATGCAGGAGCTTTATACGCTGTGGGCAGACGAACAGGATGTCGACTGGCAGGGCGAGAGCCTCGCCACGATACTCGACCGAGAGGAGTTGATAGCATGCTGGAAATGCAGCAATATGCGTTATTACATGCCTTTCGGCCCTTCGGAATATTTCGTGTGGCGTCGACATGATGCCCGGCGCGCCGTTCAGGATCTGATCGAGCGTGCCGATGCGGCAATCGCCGATCCTCGTCCGTCGGCCGATCTGCGCTTTATACACGACTCCGGCATAACGTCGATGATGAGCCTTATGGGCATCTGCGAGCTTGATTATACGACGACCGACTATGCGACGCTGCACGAGCACTGGGCGATATATCGCATAACGCCCATGGCTACGAATCTGCAAATAATGTTTTACCGCAGCCCTGCGAGCGACGAGGTCTTGGTAAAACTGCTGCTCTGCGAGCGAGAAGTCTCGCTGCCCCTCGAATCCAGCGACCGATGCTACCGCTGGTCGGATGTCAAGGCCTATCTGTCTGGCAGGATCGACGATCGGAAGCCGTTTCCGCGGAAAGCTCAGGCTGCGTAACGGGCGCGAGGTAAACTTCTCTATGCGCTGCGACGATATGCAGCGCAATCGCCGCAATCCGAATCAGGCACTTCGGGAGTGGCAATGGACTAATCGGCGCAGATACGGCGCCCAAAAGAATATCGCATGCAGCGCGCTTGCCGGAGGACGGATCGCAAGACCCGATATCATAGAGTTCGACGAGGAGGATATTCCGCATCTGGGAACTATGCTCGACAGTCTGCAAGAGCGGGCGGACGTGTGCATCAATAAGACCATGACCCGCACCGACATCGATTACGGGCGTGCGCAAAGCAACTGGCAGCCTCGATACGAGGATTATTATCTCGGCCGGGCATTCGACACGCTGCCCTGCAAGACATTGCATATCGATCGCAGCAAACTGCTTCGCATGCCGATCGTGATACTGACGGGCAAGCGCACCGTATCTGCCGCCGAGACATTCCTTATCCAGCTATACGAGCAGCCCGGACGGCCGAAGATAATCGGGCAGCGGACGACGGGAACCACCGGCTCGCCGCCGGTCATCGACCTGCCGCACGGCGCAGATGTGCGCATCTGCACGCTCAAACACCTTTATCCCATTAGCGGCAGGCCATTCGGCAAGGAGGGCATCATCCCCGGCGGTGGAGACTTTCTCGACGGGCGAGACCGGGTAATGGAAAGAGCCGTACCCATTATCGAGACGGGGAATTGACCTGCTTGCAAAAAAACCGTGGCCTATTCTATGATAGGCCACGGTTCATTCTATGCGGCGACACCCCCGCTACCCTACTCTTTCGCAATGAACGAATGTCGAATCGGGCACCGTCAGGTCGGGGCGGTCGGCGAATATTCCGAACACGGCCGAACCCGAACCCGACATCGAGGCATAGAGGGCACCGCTATCATACATAAGCCGTTTCAGAGCGGCTATGCGCGGATGCGCCTCCATTACATGCGGTTCGAAGTCGTTGACCACGACGTCGCACCAGCGGTCGACCGGCAGCCTCAGATCGCAGCGCAGATCGCTCGACGCCTCATGCGGCTCGACACCCGAGTATGCCTCGCGGGTCGAGACACCTTCGTCGGGCTTCGCGACCGCGAGCCAATAACCTCCGAGCGGCAACTCTACCGGCTTCATGATCTCGCCGCGGCCTGTGCAGTACTGAGGGGTGTTGCGTACGAAAAATGCCGTATCGCTGCCCAGTTCGGCCGCAGCATCTATCAGCTCCCGCTCGCTCAACGACAGTGAAAACAGAGTGTCTATTGCCCTGATGACAGCCGTGGCATCGGCCGAACCTCCGCCCAAACCGGCTCCGAACGGAATGCGCTTGTCGAGCGATATTCTCACCCCGTCGATGCCGTAACGCCTGCGCATCAGCTCGAACGCCCTGACACACAGATTATCCTGCGCCGGACAATCTACGGCCAAACCGCTGCCGGCAAACTCCACTCCCACGGAGTCGATGCGCTCTACATCGAGCAGGTCGCACAACCCCATGACCGGAAACATCACTGTCTGCAACTCGTGATAGCCGTCATCGCGACGGCGCACAACCCGCAAACCGATATTGATTTTACAATTAGCCTTGTATCTGTACTGCATGTGATCGACTTATATTTGTCGACACAAATATAGGAAATAATAGAATATTTGTCTATAATAAGGCAATATAAAACCAATAGCGGAAAGCAAAAACATATCACCCGAATATCGGCATATCGATCGTTGCCTGACCGCAAATGCAACGATGTTCAGAGCCACACCGACCGAGCACAGCAAAAAAGCGCACAAGTGCAATGCAAAAACGACAAAGTCATAGTCGATATGAAAGAAATATAGGATTTCATAATTACAATCATTATATCTTGTCAACAAATCACATATAACACTTGTCGCCAGAATTATCCACAACAATATGCCGTATCCCCAGTAAGGTCTCGGCAGCTCACACGATTTTTCCATAAATAGGATTTGTAATTTACATTTGCAGAATATTGCGCACTATCCACCAGATAAAGAACATGAATACATAGCTCCACACTATCGGCTTCGATGCGACGATACGCCTAAGTGTCACGGCATAACGTCTGCCTGAGAGATGCGACACCACAGCCGCAGACAGATAAGGCAGCCCGATTATGAGAAACAGATTGCAGCGCACGGCCGCGTAAAAATCGAGATGCAGTGCGGCATGTAATGCCCTCTGCGCTCCGCACGCCGGACACGAATAGCCCGTCCACAACTTGAACGGGCACTTCGGAGTCCACCACGTACACGGATCGAGCCAGTAATAAACGGCTATCAGCGCAATACCGCATACTATTATTACCGGCCGCAGTTTATTCCGTGCCATTGCATCTACAATATATCGCACTGGTCTAACGCCAAAGCGCCAAAAATCAACAGATATACGGCAATACCGATACCTGCCGACATATAGACAAACATTTTAGCCTTCTCAGCCGAATACCGTGCACCTTCATAGTTTCCGGCAGCCCAGGCCGCATCGACTTTCGACGCGAAGACGATGCCGACAACACCTAATGGCAGACAGCAAAACAACGTTGAAAGAACAGACCATGCAAGCCAATTATTCGGTTTGATCTGCGTATCGGTATGTGCATTGGCAAATGCCGAACCTCGGTTCACCGATACTCCGCAATGCGGGCACCGTACGGCCTCGGAAGAGACCATGCCGCCGCATTCTCGGCATGTGAACAGTCCCATAAATTTACTTTTCAAATATTAATAAATCCTGCCGGCAATTATCATATTAGCGGCCTGCCAATATGGCTATAACGTAGAGTATGGATACCGAAATACCGGCTCCGGCCGATATAAGGGTAATTGTTCTGGCCTTATCGGCCGCGGCAAGTGCTTCATCATATCGACCGGCATACCAAGCCGAATCGACTTTCGATGCGTAAAAAATGCCTACAAGGCCCAACGGCAGACAACACAACAATGTAGAGAGTATCGACCATGTAAGCCAATCGTCCGGCTTGGACTGAGTCGTTGTCGCGTTTGCGACAGTTTTAGACTCGACAATATCGGTCTGTTCGTTCTTGACCTTCGCTCCGCAATGCGGGCACTGTGCGGCTTCGGACGATACCTTGCCGCCACACTCATGACATGTAAGTAGTGCCATAAAAGTTTGAGTTGTATAGGCGCCGACACTGCCCCGCCGCGGCCGTTAGCAAAAAAGAAGTGTGAGGCAGATTAGTTTATCTCGCAGGAGGTTCTCGCAAAACCTATACACAAATAAACAATACTCCACACCGAAGAGTATATCGAAGACGATATATCCACATACGGTGACGAGTGTTCGTATTGTCTATCCCTGTGTATGTATGAATTTGCGAGATCCCCAACAAAGGATAAAGTCTAAACACTTCTATCCAAAATATGTTCTGCCGCTGCAATAACGACACGGCAAGGATAGAAAACATTTGTAAAACACGCAACACTCTGCGGGGTATTGTCGTGCAAATTTGATACGAAGATTTCGAAAAAACAACATTGAACATAAAATATTTATTCGGCTTGCTGCATCGTTTACCCGTCGGATAACATATTCGACGAAGCGTCCGTTTCGCAACGAAAATTTCGATCTGGCGGTTTCGAAATACCGATTGTTTTTAGTAACTTTGCGGCGGTTTATATGACTGATGTGTCAATGTTTTCACATACAATAAATTAAAACTAAAAACTATGATTTACTCACACGAAGTGCAACAGATGTGTTGCGTGAAGAAGGGAGCCAACCACCAGTCGGCTCCGATTCCGGAGGAGGGCAAATGGGTACGCGCCAAGGAGATCAAGGATATATCGGGTCTTACGCACGGAATCGGCTGGTGTGCACCGCAGCAGGGCGCATGCAAACTGACGCTCAACGTCAAGGACGGTATCATCGAGGAGGCTCTGGTCGAGACGATCGGCTGCTCGGGTATGACCCACTCGGCCGCTATGGCATCGGAGATCCTGCCCGGCAAGACGATTTTGGAGGCTCTGAACACCGACCTCGTCTGCGACGCCATCAACACCGCCATGCGCGAGTTGTTCAAGCAGATCGTCTACGGTCGCACGCAGTCGGCCTTCTCTGAGGGCGGTCTGGTAATCGGCGCATCGCTCGAAGACTTGGGCAAGGGTTTGCGCTCGCAGGTGGGCACGATGTTCGGTACCAATGCCAAGGGTACGCGTTACCTCGAAATGGCCGAGGGCTACTGCACGCGTATGGCGCTGGATTCGGACAACCAGGTAATAGGCTACGAGTTCGTACACCTCGGCAAGATGATGGAGTTCATCAAGAAGGGCATCGAGCCGGCCGAGGCGTTGGAGAAGGCCAAGGGCACTTACGGTCGCTTCAAGGAGGCCGCAAAATATATCGATCCGCGTCAGGAGTAGTTATTAACCTTAAACACAAAGAAAGATTATGGCAAGTTTATTTGAGAGCTACGAGCGCAGAATCGACAACATCAACGCTGTGCTTGCGCAATACGGCATAAAGAGCATCGAGGAGGCCAAGAGCATCTGCGATGAGAAAGGTATCGACCCCTACAAGATGTGCGAGGAGACTCAGCCTATCTGCTTCGAGAATGCCAAGTGGGCATACGTCGTAGGCGCGGCTATCGCAATCAAGAAAGGCTGCACGACGGCTGCCGACGCCGCAGAGGCTATCGGCGAGGGCTTGCAGGCATTCTGCATCGCAGGATCGGTCGCCGACGACCGTAAGGTAGGCATCGGACACGGCAACCTCGCAGCACGTCTGTTGCGCGAGGATACGCAGTGCTTCGCGTTCCTTGCAGGTCACGAGTCGTTCGCAGCTGCCGAGGGCGCTATCAAGATCGCCGAAATGGCCAACCGCGTGCGTAAGAACCCGCTGCGCGTTATCCTGAACGGTCTGGGCAAGGATGCAGCACAGATCATCTCGCGTATCAACGGCTTCACGTATGTACGCACCGAGTTCGATTACTACTCGGGCGAAGTGAAGGAGGTGGAGGCGATACCCTACTCGGACGGTCTGCGTTCGAAGGTTCGCTGCTACGGTGCCGACGATGTACGCGAGGGCGTAGCAATCATGTGGAAAGAGGATGTCGACGTATCGATCACCGGTAACTCGACCAACCCCACCCGCTTCCAGCACCCCGTTGCCGGAACCTACAAGAAGGAGCGCGTGCTGGCCGGCAAGAGATACTTCTCGGTAGCATCGGGCGGCGGCACCGGCCGTACCCTGCACCCCGATAACATGGCCGCAGGTCCCGCATCTTACGGTATGACCGATACTATGGGACGTATGCACTCGGACGCTCAGTTCGCAGGTTCGTCGTCTGTACCGGCACACGTCGAGATGATGGGCTTCCTGGGCATGGGCAACAACCCGATGGTCGGTGCTACCGTCGCTGTCGCCGTTGCCGTAGAGCAGGCCATGAAATAGCATTCTGGTAAACCGGCGGCTACCGGTCGCCGTACGGCATATCGCCCGAACGAGAGTCATCGACTTCCGTTCGGGCGATATTCGTTTACATCGGCACTGCCGATTAGAACCGCAGCACAACATCGCGGCAGACAAAGATGATGCGATTTTGAAATATCGATAAAAATAATTAACTTCGCAGTATGATAAATATGCGATGCCTATGAAACATAGCCTTTGACTGAAATAACGATTATCTTGCTGCATTATCGTATCGAATAATAGCAGCATAACATATAAAAAGCGTTAGCTTTGTACCTTGCTTTCTGAAAATCTGGAAAATTTTAAAAGCAACCGAGGAATGAAGTTTGCGCTCACGTCTCACGACGTGGGCCTTATTCCTTATTTGGTTGCACGGTTTTTCCAGAGCCTCAGAAAGCAAATATCAGGAGTTTTGTCCCACGTTTTTTATATGCCGTAACCAGACATTGCAAACCCGCCGCAGGGACACGGCTCAAATCATATAACATACATGAAACGAATTATTGTTTCGATGCTATTCCTATGCTCCGCAGCATCGTGCGGAGATAAAGGCTGCGATACCCTGATTCCGGATGACCGTGATCATTCTTTGATCGTAACCTCCGACGATATATCGCTCGAAACGCACGATTCGGCGGCGATCGCATTCGAATGCCGACCTGCCGCTGCTGTGGATGAAGTCGGAATCACGGATGAAGACGGTAAGACGCCGACAGACTTTTCGTTATGCGATGTCGTATCCGACGCAACGGGATACTGCGGTTTGATCAAGGATAACGGCTCGCCGGTCGAATATTCTCATTCTGTGCGTTTGCGCTGTGTCATAAATGGCAGAACGATATTATCCGACCCGTTTATCGTCAAAAGCAGCGGATACGACCGTTATCTGGAAGAATCGGTAACCGACACAGAGCAGCGTGTAACCGCAACCACTGCACCGCAGATAGTCAATAGCAGCATATCCGGCGGCGTTATACACATCTCGTTCGAGGCAGATGAAGACTGGGAAGTCGTGGCGACATCGGATGTTGCAGACGCCTCGTGGGCAAAAATAGAGCCGCTAAGCGGTAGCGCAGGGCTATGCGAAGTGTGCGTAACAATGCCAGAAAACACGTCGGATAACGACCGCAATCTGACGATTAACATCTGCCCGGTGCAGACCAGAAACGAGGATGTCGATCCGCTTAAATGCTTTCGTGCAAGTATGGCTGGCATAGGAATAATTCAATATGGCCTATATCGCAAGGAGCGACTTACACATGTGCATCTCGACGCTCCCGAAACTCTCGCCGAAACCTTGCGCAAAAAATTCGGCATGACCGACGAGCAGCTGACCGGCCACATAAGGAATCTGTATATAAATGGTGCTGTCGGTGATCGCGATTTCGACTATATGAGAAAAACACTGAAAAATCTCCGCATATTGGATATGCTGAATGCCGATACGGAGGAGATCCCAGACGGTGCGTTTCTCGACTGCAAAAATCTGCACTACATAGTTTTTCCTTACAAGTTACGACGAATCGGCAGAGATGCATTTCTACGTTGCGGACTTAGAAATTCGAATCTCATATTTCCGCCCTATCTGCGTCAGATAGGAGACAATGCATTCTGTAAAACTCTGGTAAGCGGTATCGCCTACTTCCCGCTGCTGACTCCGATCGTTGATTTGGGAAACTCTATTTTTACGGACACTCTCATAACCGCATTGGAGTTCGGCGAAGGAATACAGATAATCAACAGCAGCAAATACTCTGTACTGCTCACTCTGTTCGAAACCACTTTGGCCTATGTTCGCCTGCCGTCGACTCTCAACCAACTGAACAGCTATTTTTTCAACCGTGCGAAGATAGGCTACGTATTGTGTCATGCTCACAAACCTCCTAAGACGTATGAGGGAGTCAGCTCTCAGGGTGTTTTGCTGTTGTGTGTTCCGATCGACTGTGATGTTGACTATGCGAAAGATTCAAATTGGTCGACATTCGCAGCAAATGGCAAGCTCGCAGCAGTATTGCGTCCGTAAATCGTCTAAAAACAATATGCTTAACCATTATACACGCAAAACTATGAAGAAAACTATTATCATGCAGGCATTGTTCGCGATCATGGTGTTGAATATATCGTGCGGCGGCAAAGAACTGTCGGAATACGAAATACACGAAAACGGCGTATCGCCGTTTATGCTCGGAACAAGTATCGATTCTTTGCCTAACTCCTGCGAAGGGATTTACGACAGACTGGTAATTACGCGCAGTGACGATTTACTCTTTAACTCAGACAGAGGAGAGGCACATTTAGGCAGTGAAAAGGTATTGAGTTTTTATCATGAGAATGGTAAAATATCACACTTATACGTCTACTCGCCGGTATTGAAAACTCGAAGCGGACTCAACTGCAACTCTACCGCCGAAGAAATATTCGAACACGGTGGCCAGGCACATGTTTCCATACTCGAAGAATACACTATCAAATGCGACGGTGTATTTTTCTACGGGTGCAAATTCAACGAGCGAGGCGATATGAAAAAGCGTCGCAACTATTACAATAAGGATGGGGATCAAGAGCCATATACTGCCGACGACTATATACTCTCATCACGCGCTACCAGTATAATGATCGATGCTCGATCAAGATAAAACAACTACCGTTTGTTTGCGACGTCAGAATAAATTCATGTAAAATTAAAAAACAAAACTTATGAAAAAATTGATTTTTATCGCAATGCCCGTATTGCTGTTCGTTCTCGTGATATACGCTCCTTTCCAGCAGCTATCTTGGTCGGGATACACAGAAACATGGTCGCTAACGCAATTAAATTCAATTGATAGCGACATATTGTTTGCGGCAATAATAGGATTATATATCATGCCATTCGCTATGCTCGGTGCGGCGATCTTCAATGCCGTTGCGGCTGGCAAGTACGCAGCCGCTACCGCATGGATATATCGCATCGCCGCATGCGTATTTACATTATCGGCCATATTGCTTCTCGTAAATGTTCTTATGGACGATATTGTCAAACCTCACTTTATGCTCTATATCGAAATCATATTGGCCATATCGACAACGATTGCGTCGTTCGTCATATTTCGACCTGCTAAGCAAGTCGAATAGATTATCGAAATGATATCGCAAACAGACAAGGCCTCCCGAATATTCCGGGAGGCCGTTGTTTCGGCTGTGCCGCCTGAGCGAAATATTGTTAAGTATGTTTCCGACAAATTATTACCGTATTGTCTTGAAAATAAGATGATAGTATTTTTTTTCATGGTCAGCATGTTCGCTTTGCAAAGATCTGTCGGACGAATCAGTCGGTCAAGTTCGTATTATTTTACGATTTGGATTACTAACAAGTTTACTTTTCATTTTTCCGGGCGCGAATCGCGATAAAGAGTATGTTTTCCGAAATAATTGTTTGTATGTAACGTTTTCATTGTATACTTTTGAACCCGTTATTCGATTATCGATATGAAATTACTGCATTTGACTTCGCTGCTGGCAGTCGCACTTCTCGCGATCCCGGGCGGCGCAACGGCACGACAGCCCAAGTTCGGCGACGACGGAAAATTCAAGATCATACAGTTTACCGATGCCCATGTCAGGGCGGACAAGCCTGACGAAATGGCCAAGACGCTCGATCGGTTGGAGCGGACGATCGATGCCGAGGCGCCCGACATGATCGTATTTACGGGCGATGTGGTAACCGGACGTCCGGCCGCCAAGGCATGGCGCGCGATCCTCGACCCCGTCGCTCGACGCAACATACCGTTCGTCGTCGTGCTGGGCAACCACGACCGCGAGCAGGATCTCAGAGAGGAGCAGATAGCGCAGCTCGTGACGGCATATCCCAATTCGCTCAACGCTGCCGAGGACGGACGTCTTTCCGATATCGCCGTGCCGATCATCTCGGGCGACTCGGAGCGCACGGCAGCCGTCTTGTACTGCATCGATTCCAACGACTACTCCACTATCGAGGGGCTGAAAAAATACGGCTGGATACGATTCGAGCAGATCGAACATTACCGCCGCACCAGCCGCGAGTATACGCTCGCCAACGGAGGAAAACCGCTGCCGTCGTATGCCTTTTTCCATATTCCATTGCCCGAGTATGCCGAGGCGTGCACAGCAGATCCCAAGGCCGTTCGCGGCATCCGGCGCGAAGCGGAGTGCGCCCCGCCCATAAATACGGGCATGTTCGCCGCCATGAAGGAGTGCGGCGACATCGTCGCGACATTCGTCGGCCACGACCACGACAATGACTACATCATACCCCACCACGGCATAGCCCTCGTCTACGGCCGCTATTCGGGCGACAACACCGTCTACAACCACCTGCGCCGCGGCGTCCGCATAATCGAGCTGACCGAGGGGGAGCGCGACTTCACGACATGGATACGCCAGAGCGACGGTGAGAAGATCGACCATGTACGTTTCGACGCCAAATCCTCGAAACTGCGCGAAGCGAAAGAGTGACGGCATAGGGCAAATGCTCCGCCCCGCGGCTATTAATTTGCAATCGGGGGCGGATAATCGCCGTAATTTTGTACTTTTGTGCAAAATTAAACGAAATATCATGTACGACGCAATAGTCATAGGAGCGGGAGCGGCAGGTTTGATGGCCGCAGCCGAGGCCGCACGCGCGGGACGCTCGGTGCTGCTTCTGGAAAAAATGGAGAAGGCCGGACGCAAGATCCGTATTACCGGCAAGGGACGATGCAATCTCACTAATGCACGCCCCGCCGAGGAGTTCATGGACCATGTCCGCGCCAACGCCGATTTTTTCAACGTGGCATTCTCCGAGTTCAACAACAGGGCTACGATACGCTTTTTCGAGCGTCTCGGCGTAAAGCTCGACATCGAGCGCGGCGAGCGCGTCTTTCCCCACAGCGGCAAGGCGTGGGACATAGCCAACGCCTTGACGGAGTATTGCGAGGAGCATGGCGTCGAGATCATGTATCATACGCGCGTGACGGAGATACTGACGATCGGCGGCCGCGTATACGGCGTCAAGTACATCAACCGCCGCGGCTTCGAACGCAAGGAGGAGTGTGAAAACGTGATCGTCGCCACGGGCGGCGTCTCCTACCCCTCGACCGGTTCGACGGGCGACGGCTACACTTTCGCCGATGCTATGGGGCATACGATCGAGCCGGTGCGTCCGGCACTCACGCCGCTTCGCACGTCGCACCCTCAGAGAGAGTATCTCAACGGACTGCTTCTCAAAAACGTCGGCGCCAAACTATATGTCGACAACGAGCTCCGACAGGAGGAGTTCGGCGAGTTAGGATTCTCCGAGCGCGGCATCGAGGGCGCCGTGGCATTGCGGGTCAGCCGGACGGCGGTCGACGCGCTTATCGACCAGAAACGCGTTAAGCTCGTCCTCGACCTCAAACCCGCGCTCGATGCCGATACGCTGCGCGAACGCATCCGACGCGAAATGGCTGACATGCAGCCCGAAGAGTTCTTCGCCGAGCTGCTCCGCAAGCTCGTGCCGAAAAATCTCGTCGTGCCGCTGGCCAAGGAGGTCGATTTCCACTCGAAGAGCTACATAAGCAAACTGACCGACACCGAGATAGAGCGTCTGATAAAGATTCTCAAAGGCATGGTATTCCCCATAACGGACTATGCTCCGTTCGAGTATGCCGTCGTGACGGCAGGCGGCGTGAGCTGCGACGAAGTGAACCGATATACTATGGAGTCCGTGAAGGTCAAGGGGCTATATTTCGCCGGCGAGGTGCTCGATATAGATGCCGATACGGGCGGCTACAATCTCCAAGTAGCATTCTCCACCGGACGTCTTGCCGGACAGTTGAAGAAATAAACTTCCCGATGATGAGACACGTGTCCGGAAAAACAATTTCGCGACGGCTCTACGGGCTGAAACAGATTCCGTCACGGATACGGCGCGCCCGCTACTTTCGCGGTCACGGCGTACATTCGCCATACGTTTATGCTATCGTGCGCAAGGTGTTCATGCGCTCGACGCTGATCGGCGACGGCAGGGAGCTCTACGACGAGCTGTCGCAGCGCGGCATATCGCACCGTCGCGCCGTTCAGTTGCAGAATCTGTTCACTCATTGCGGCTATGCAGCATTTGGCATCGATTGTGTATCGGAGCCGGTCGATATGGCGATAGTCACGCTCGACGTGGCACCGGCCGATCTGACGGCTTATGCCGACGCCGCACGCCGCAGCGGATCGACGCTGTGCATAATGACGCCCTACTACTCGGCCGAGCGCAGCCGTGCCTGCGCGGCGCTGGTCGCGGAGCATCCGTGCACGTCGGTCGATAACCGAGGCTATCTGTTGCTGTTCAACAATCATCTGCCGCGGCAGAGATTTAAGTTATAACGCTATGAAGGTCTATACCAAAACAGGAGACGACGGCACCACGTCGCTCATCGGTGGCCAGCGGGTCGACAAATGCGACCTGCGCGTCGAGGCTTACGGCACCGTCGACGAGCTTACGGCATTCGCCGCCCTGCTTACCGACCGCCTCGCCGAGGAGCACCTCACGGAGCCGGTAGGACAGTTGCGGCGTATCATATCGCAGCTGATGAATGTCGCGGCGCTTCTTGCCACGGGAGATTCGGCACGCGACAAGATCAAGCCTATCGACCCCATGCAGACGGCATGTCTCGAAGAGTGGATCGACACCATGCAGGCCACGCTGCCCCCGATAACCAAATTCACGATCCCGGGCGGCCATACGGCCGTTTCGCTGTGCCACGTATGCCGTACCGTCTGTCGCCGCGCCGAGCGCGCCGCACTGCGTGCCGACCGCCAATACGGCGTCGACCGCTCGGCGCTGCAATACCTCAATCGCCTCTCGGACTACTTCTATGTACTCGGCCGCAAGGCGGCTTCGGAGTGCCGCGCCGAGGAGACGTTATGGATACCATAGCGGCGATATGGCGTAATTATGGCATAATTTGATTTGTTTATAAAATTTTTTATACATTTGCACTTCGAAGAAACCGATATTTGCAGAAATAACGGAATTTTAAAATAGTTGATATGTATTGGACATTAGAGCTGGCATCGAAACTTGAAGATGCACCCTGGCCTGCCACCAAAGAGGAGTTGATAGACTATGCCGTTCGTTCGGGCGCTCCGTTGGAAGTTCTCGAAAACTTGCAGGAGATAGAAGACGAGGGCGACATATACGAATCGATCGAAGATATATGGCCCGACTATCCTTCGAAGGACGACTTCTTCTTCAACGAGGAGGAGTATTAGTTAGTCTTGAATAGATTAAATAGTTAAATATCATCGCGATGAACAATTTGAATTTGTTTGTCGCGATGGTGTTTTATGGTGTGGGATAGTATGGTCTGTTTGTCTAAAATTCCATATCATTGTATCTCCTCAGGAATATTGCAAAAGGAGGATAATATATGGGAAGACCGAAAAGACTTTATCCGTTGGGCAAGTATCGCTTTCGTACACCGAAAGAGGTTGATAAAGAGAAAGCCTATCCTGTCGAGTTGGAATATACATGGAACAGGCAGATAATACGCAAGACGACGAATGTGTTTGCGAAGGTTCCGACTGTAATCAGAACGGCAATCAAGGACGTGGCGAGTTACGCGCAAGCTATGGCAGCGAATACAAACGGCTCAACCAGCTGTTGCTGGCGCGTGTAGAGCGTATAGATTCGCAGCTTGCCGAGTATAACGAAAAGCATCCCAATCAGATTACTGCTGATGTAGTGTCAGGTTTTCTTGCTGACAAGCCTCTTGCCCGTCGGGATCAGGGCAAAGACTTCGTGGAGTTTATGCAGGAACGTCTTTCATCGGACTATTCGAGGAACAGGATCGGAAGAAGCCGGTACGAGAACGGAAAGGGTTGTATGAATATCTTCCAGACATTTTTACGAGCGACCAAGCAAGGAACATATAAACCGGATGCAATCTATGTGGGAGAAATGACTCCGGAACTTTTAGACAGCTATATAGAATGGCGCAGGGAAATAAAACAGAACAGCGATGCCACTATCAACCATGCACTGACTCCGATATTGAAAGCGTGTGCATATGCCAGTGAGATGAACATGATGGATACGGCCGTCAATGCACGGATTCAGGATATGCGCATCGTGACGAAAGTTTCGCTTTCGGAGGAAGAGGCTGAATTTGACGGCAAGAGTTTGACCAAAGAGCAGATGACTGCCCTGCTGGAATATTACAGAAACTGTGTTGAACCGCGCAGGAAAGAGTTTCTGGAGATGTTTTTCTTTGCATTTCATGCTTGCGGACTTCGTGTGGTAGATGTTATGACCTTGCAATGGAAGCATATTGACTTTGCTAGACGTGAATTGCGGAAAATCATGATAAAGACGAATAAACGTCATGTGATTCCGCTTACCGAACCGGCTCTGCGCATCTTGCGGCAATGGCAGGAAAAACGCGAAGGTTGCCGGTATGTATTTAATTTGGTAAAGGAAAGTCTGGATCTCGATGATGCTGAAGCACTTTACAAAGCCCGTAACAACGCGACGAAATGTATCAACCAGTCGCTTGTCGTGGCAGGAGAACAAATCGGACTTCCGTTCAGCTTGTCAATGCACGCAGCCCGGCATTCGTTCGCGGTTTTCGCATTGAACCAAGGGTTATCCATGTCGGTTGTCAGCCGTCTGCTCGGTCATGGAAGTACGGACGTGACGGAGAAAGTCTATGCACGGTTCCTGCCGGAAACCCTGTCTGCGGAAGTCGCCCGGCTGAAAAACGACCTCGCTTCGCTTGAAATAATTTGATTTTTCAGGTTTTATAGTATTGAGATAAACAGTTTTGTTCGAAAATAATGTGAAATATTTATGTTACAAATAATATTTCTGGTTATAGGTCTTTGTATCATCGTACTTACATTATCCTTTGTCTTTAAGAGATATGCAAGGACAATTCTTTGGTCAAGTGCAATTGCCTTGTTTGCCGGCACTCTATTGCTTGTCGGAATCGGTGTAATAAATCCTGTCAATGAAGACTATACGGGTTCTACGGCATTTTGGGGGACAATCATAACATTGATTTCAGGCGCAGCCCTCGCCTTTTGTGCAGAAATACTGAAAGAGAAAAATAGGGGAAGAACAAATAAAAATGGTAATATCATTGGAACTCCAGTTTCGGAGGAGCTGGTAGCAGGTATTGACGCTGCTATTGTTTTATCAGGAACATTGAATACGGAACTCGCAAAAAAAGTTTTCGGTAAAGCCATTGAAGCCGGTTATATGGAAGAATGCGGCACCCATTATAAATGGAATGAATCAAAAGTTCTGTTGGCGTATATGTGTGGTCGGATTTATTGTGGTAATTATCCGGAGCGTCTTAAAATGGAAACAAAGACCTATTGGAAATTCGGAATGGAACTCTTTCCTGACGCCGAATTGTGTGCACTATTTGACATTTCTGACATAGGGCAGTCTCGTCAAAACAGAAAAGACCTGACAGTGCCGAAAAATTTTCAGAAAATCGACATCTTTTTTGAGTAGCCGTCCGGCTACTCTTTTTGTTTATAATCAAACGGTTAAGCGCGCATCCTAATATTAGCCTAACATTAGGAATAACCTGTTATATAATCTATGCTAACTTCTTAGGTTTTAAGGACTCTCTATCTTCGCCACCGCCGTGGAACGATGTGCACAGTCGTGTCACGGCAAGATAACGCGGCTTGAAGTCCGAGTGTGCATCAGGATTGGAAAGCCATAATAAGATTTACTATGGCAAAGAAACTAAAGGTAGAGACTATATGCGAAAGAGAATTGCTGGAAAAGATTCTCCGCATAGTGGAACGACAGGAAAAACTGCCATCTGCAAATAAGGTGGTTGCGCATTGTCTTTATGACAACAAGTCCTTGATGGCGAAATTGGGTATCAAGGAGAAGTATCTTAAGAAATTACGAGACAACGGATATCTCGGCTATTCCCGTGAAGGTGACAAGTATTGGTACACGCAGGAGGATGTGGACCGATTTTTACGTCACTTCCATTTTGATGCTTTTGCAATAGGCGTCGACTTACCGAAGCAGGAAGGAGGTGGCTATGTTTGATAATCTGCATCTGACCAATATGCTTCGCTCGGAAGTTGAGCATGTTCCGGAAACTGGACTCCTTTTGGATGTGTTTCCAGACAAGATACAAGACATAATTCTAAATCTTGCCCGATATGAAAATTTCAATGTTGAATATACCGCATCCATTATCCTTTCTGCCGTAGCTACTGCTGTCGGCAATTCCTGCCAAATCCGCATCAAGGGCGAATGGAAAACAAGTCCTTCCATTTATATGATGCTAATCGGTCGTCCAGGATTGGGAAAGACTCCGCCTTTGGGATTTATATACAGACCGATACGCGAGCATGACGACCGGATGTATGAGAAATACAATGAAGAATGGAACGAATATGAAAAGGCGGTTGCTTTATCAGGAAACAAACGTAACGGTGGAGATGCGGAAGATTGTGCCATCCTGAAAAAGCCCCAGTTGGTAACGACCGTCATATCGGATTTTACTCCGGAGGCGATGATGAGCATACATCAGCATAATCCGCGAGGAATCGCATTGGTCGTCGATGAGATACTGGCTTTGTTCAATTCCGTAAGGCGATATAGTAATCGGAATAATCTTATCGAAGATCTGCTTACGGCCTATAGCGGACAACCTTTGAAAGTAATCCGCAAGTCGGAAACCAGACCGATTCTTATCAAAAATCCGTGTATCAATATCATAGGCTCGGTACAGACCAACTTGCTGACGGAGATATTCAAGACCGAACTGGTTGCTAACGGTCTGCTCGACCGTTTCCTGTTCGTTTATCCGAAAGATCGGAGAATTTCCGGTTAGAAACGGTGTGATTGCAATATTCATAAGCCGGATATGGTCGGGCAATGGAGGACGATAATGAATAGGATATTGGATATACAGTGTCAATGCGCCGACAAAGGGAATACGGTGAATCCACTTGTATTGAATATGAGCGATGAAGCGGAGGAATACTTTTATGGTTGGTATAATGACATCATAGAGGAGATTAATGCCATCGAAGATGATGCGGAGGTAGAAAGCCGCAAGATGAAACTTAACGGCAATGCCGCCCGTCTGTCTCTGGTATTCCAGATTTTGAGATGGGCAACAGACGAGGGGGCTATGCAGTGCATCGAGCTCGAATCCGTTCAGGCTGCTATTCGGATGATCGGTTATTACGAAGATACCTATCGCAGGATTCAGGAACTGATTGTTGCAAACAATAACGGTGAAACCCAAGAGGCTTGGCTGTCGTTGTTGGACGATGTGTTCACGGCCGGAGATGCGATTGTCGCCGGAAAGAAAGTCGAACTGTCGAGGCGTTCCGTCTATTATGCGTTGAAGCAATTGTGCCGGCAACCGAATCCGGTTTTAGAGAAAACCAGTCACGGTACATACCACAAGATCAATCAGGAAAAACAATCTGCACTTTGCACTGTTGCACTTCTTTCTAATGAATCGGTGGAACAAATACCGCAAAGTGCAAAAGTGCAGGATGCAAACGACAAAAATCCGAACGGATATGAGTGAGTATCGTTTTCATCTTCAGAAATACAGTTACGGGAGCAAGATAGCCTGTCCTAACTGCGGTGGAAGCAGATGCTTTGTCAGATATGTCGATGAGGAAGGTGTTGTCGTGTTTCCGGATAGGGTCGGCTAATGTGACCATGAGCATAAATGCTGCTACCATTATACCCCTCGTGAGTATTTTAGGGACAATCCCGATATGATGAATAAAGCGGATTATTCTCGGTTTGAACGGCAGAGATCTTTGGAACGGAAGTTCGTCCAGCCAGTTCCCTCTTTTATCTCTCCGGATATTGTCGGACGTAGCCTGTCGCATTATGATATAAATCCCTTGTACCATTACCTCTCCAATGTATTCGGTGCTGAAGAGACCATGCGTTTGTTCAATATATACCGGATCGGGACATCCGCCAAATGTGGAGGTGCTACAATTTTCTGGCAGACAGATATATCAGGCAATGTGAGAACCGGCAAGATTATGCTATACGATACCCAAACAGGACATCGGATCAAAGAGCCGCAGGCATATATCTGTTGGGCACATTCGGAATTACATTTGCCGGATTTCCATTTGAAGCAATGCTTGTTTGGAGAGCATTTGCTGAAAGGGGCATCTTCGTCTCCTGTTATGCTTGTTGAGAGTGAGAAGACAGCTGTTATCATGAGCCACTTCATTCCTGATTATATCTGGCTTGCGACCGGAGGTAAGAACGGATGTTTCAACAAAGAAGCGATGTCTGTTCTTCGGGGCAGAGAGGTAACCCTTGTTCCTGATTTGGGAGCGATGGAATTATGGCGAGAGAAATCCGCATTGTTGTCCGGTATCTGCAAACGTGTGGCAGTTTCCGATGTATTGGAGCGTATGGCAACCGACGACCAGCGTGAGGCAGGATTGGATATTGCCGACTTCTTTCTGACCGTTCCTACTAAATGTCAGATTCTCCAGCAGATGATTCGGCGTAACCCTGCATTGCAGACGTTGATTGACGAACTCGGGTTGGAACTTGTTGAATAACGGAGGAACTTGTTCCTGGAGTTTTATAGAAAGTCCATAACACAATAAGGACTTTTTGCCTGACAGCAGCAAAGTCCCCTCTGCATCCGGCAGAATCCGAATCAGAGTGAGCAAGCTCAAATATCAATCATTTATCAAAAGAACATTCATTATGACAACAGATAGAAAACAGGCCATGCACGTCGAAGCCGGCAAATCATTCAGCACGGCAGAGGCCGACGAGAACGAACGGCGTTGGAATGAGGAGAAGATTGGCAGGAAGAATCTGGACCTGACCAACCACTATGACAAGACCAGAATGAAGTTGAATTTCGAGATCGGCCCTGACGGTAAAATCCACCCGTTGGGCTATCAGGAGAAACCGCTTGAAGTTCGCCTGCAGGAACGGCTGGACGCATTGGGGTGGAAGCCCTTCAAGTCGGACAGCAAAATCCAACCGAATTGTTGTGCGAAGTTTATCTTCGGTGGCAATCATGACAGGACGCTTGAAATGGCCTTCGGGAATCAGACTGTCAGTCTGGAGAAAAATGCCGACAACAGCCACTTGCACCGGTGTGAGGAAATCGAACATTGGGCAAAGGATGTCTATGACTGGTGTGTCCGCAGATATGGGCAGGAAAACGTTGTCGGGTTTCAGGTTCACCTTGACGAGAGCAGTCCGCATATCCATGCCCTGATTGTTCCGGTTGGTGTTCGCCTTAAGAGTGGACGCAAGTGTGTGATGTGGTCGGCAAAGTTCGGGAAAGACCGGTTTGAATATGGCAAGATTTTAAAAGATATGCACACTTCACTATATGAAGATGTCGGCAGCAAATACGGTCTTGAACGTGGCGACAGTATTGACGGACGCAATGTGCAGCACCTCAACAAGCGCGAATATATCCGCAAATTGACCAAAGAGGCAAAGCAAGCGGAGAAAGCAGTCAAAGGGCTTCAATCCATGATGCGGCATCTGGAATCAAAGATTTTCAGTTACAGCCGCCAACTTGAAGAGGCGGGAAAGGAACTGGTTTCCGGCAGGATAACCCTCGACAGGTATGAGGCGCAGAACGCGGATATTCAGAAACTCATTGCCGAGTATCAGGCCAAACTTGAAGACAAAGCCGACAAACTCAATGAAAAGGAGCAGGAATTGGAACGGCTTACAAATGATGCGATAAAGGTACATTCGGTTCTCCAACCGTTCCGAAACTACAAAGTTGATTTCACATTACCTCAAATTACAGAGAAAGTTCCCTTGTTCGGTACGGATAAGTGGGTCGAACGGCAGAACCGGTACATCGCCAAGCAGTTTACCGAGATTATCCGCAAGATAGAATCACTATACAAGAGTGATGCAGTACGGCAGGTCGATGCCGCCCAACGCAATGTTCTGGCTGATTACGGTGAGTTCTACCGGCTGAAAAGGGAGAACCAGACCCTTTCAGAAATCAACCAAGAACTGGAATCCGAACTAAATACTTTGCTTGGCCAATTGGCTGTACCGTCAATCCGCAATATAATTTTTGCCGTTGCCGATGCACTTATCGGTGGCCAGCCTGTACCGATTTCCTCCGGCGGCGGAGGAAATTCCGACTCTGACCTTCGTTGGGATGGACGCAGACCTGACGATGAGGACGAAGCGTATCGGAGGAGGTGTTTGCTTCATGCCTCACGAATAGTTAAGTCTGAAAGAAACGGATATAGGAGAAGACGTTGAAAACCAGTGAAATTAATTGATTTATCCCGATTGAGTTGCAACTTAACCGGGATTTTTCTTCTTTATTATATCAGAAAAGTAAGAACAATATTAATATAAAGATTATGATTTACGGTTACATTCGTGTCAGCAGTGACAAACAAACAGTTGAGAACCAACGATTTGAGATCGCCAAATTTTGTGAAGCACAAAATTTGGTGATTAACGACTGGATAGAAGAAACTATAAGTGGAGCAAAAAATTACAGTAAACGACAACTTGGCCGATTGCTTGGGAAAGTGTGTAAGGATGATATTATCATTTGTAGTGAATTATCCCGACTTGGTAGAAATCTCTTTATGATTATGGAAATCTTGAATATCTGCATGACAAAAGAGTGTCGTGTATGGACAATCAAAGATAACTATCGGCTCGGAGAGGATATACAAAGTAAAGTTCTTGCTTTTGCTTTCGGATTATCGGCAGAAATTGAACGAAATTTAATCAGCCAAAGAACGAAAGAAGCATTGGCAAGGAAAAAAGCGGAGGGGATTGTATTAGGGAGACCGATTGGTCGGAAAACAGACGAGTCTAAATATAAACTATATCCTAAAAAGACTCTGATAACAGAACTTTTGAAAGAAGGCATATCACGGCGAAAAATAGCCAAGATTTGTAAAGTGGATAGAAATACATTGTGCCGTTTTATCAATACTTTTTTGTTGGAATAATAGGAGCGATTATGTAAGGACACATACCGTTGTCTCTGCTTTCTCCTCGTCCGATTCGTGGTCTATTTTGTCAGAAATAGAGAAATCCATCAAAGCTAAAATAGAAGCAGTTGGTATGCCATTGAAAGATTGGGATATTCAAATCAACTATGGTATTAAAACAGGATGCAATGACGCCTTTATTATTGACTCTATTAAGCGTAATGAAATTCTGGATAACTGTACAACAGAGGAGGAACGACAAAAAACTGCGGAGATTATACGACCGAT